>Ga0207702_10000004_pt1 | contig 422182 bp, 385 predicted proteins | sample KBSCornC62_FD_184302 | JGI IMG/M metagenome (GOLD analysis project Ga0207702, IMG submission 184302) | Corn rhizosphere microbial communities from Kellogg Biological Station, Michigan, USA - KBS Corn C6-2 (SPAdes) (version 2) | ecosystem: Host-associated > Plants > Roots > Rhizosphere > Soil ...
AATCCGCTTCCGCGAAAAGAAAATCCTCGACCTGTTGTCGTGTCACCGCCACGCCCGCATCCTCCAAAAATCGTGTCTCTAGAGCGATCGGGCGGCCCCGGCCCGGGGCAGCCCGATCAAAATCAACATTCGAAAACAAAACTAAGCGCTAATCGCCCCATTCGGCGGCATGCTTGCCGGTGGTCATGCGGGCTTGCCATTCGCGCCAGAAGGCGCGCATCTGCAGTTCGCCCGGACCGCCCTTTTGATTGCCCTTCATGCCGCGCGAGATGTCCGACCACTCGACTTCCTTGTAAGTGGCAAACCCCTGCTGGCAACCTTCGAGTGCCTCGACGTCATCAGGCGTGGCAAAGCCGCCAGGCCCCTGGAAACCAAGATACCATTCCAGCCGGGCCTTTCGCAGCTGCGGTCCGTCTTCCTTCGGAGCCGCCGCCCAGCCCGTGATCTCCATGTAATCAGGGCTGATGGGATAGAAGGTGCGGAACACGTGCCAGCCGTCGATCACGATCAGGTTCGGGAAGATCAGATAGTTGCCCGCGCCATTTTCGATCATCAGGGCCTTTTGCTTGCCGTGGCGCTTTTCCAGCAGGTCCTGGTAGGCCTTGAGATCATCGCCGGCATATTTCTCGCGGAATTCATAACTGGGATGGCGTCCTTCGGGCGACGGATAGGACTGGGTCACATGGCCGTTGCCGAGCGGAACGATGTTGCTCGAGGGCATGGCAAGTGCAGCCTCGTGATTTAACTTCATCCCCATGCTGGGCATGAAATGCGCGAAGAAGCGCTCATGGGTATGGGCGGCGTGGTAGCCGTCCATGGAGTTCTCGACGAGCAGCTTCCAGTTCGCCCGCATGGAATAGTTGAACTGACCCTCGGTGAACTCCATGTCGCCCTGGTTAAGCGTGTTGTCGAAGACCTTGAGCGCTTCGCCCATGTACTCTTCGAAGCTCTCGATGTCCGGGTCGTAGGAGATGAAGATGCAGCCGCGGTGGTTGTGCATTCGTGGCGTTGGCTCAAGGCCCAGCGCATCCCGATCGAAGGCATCACTATAAGCCGCTTCGCCCGGAATGCCCTTCAGTTCGCCGCGGGTGTTGAAGATCCAGCCGTGATAGAAGCAGCGGAACACTTCAGCCTTGGAACCCCTGCGCTCCCGGCACACCAGATTGCCACGATGGCGGCAGGTGTTGAGCAGGGCCCGAATCTGGCCGTCATCGCTGTGGACCAGGATCAGCGGCCGGCCGCCGACGTTGCGGGTGATGAAATCACCGGGCTTGGGGAATTCCGAGACGTGACCGGCAAACAGCCACGACTTGTCGAAGATCAGCCGGCGCTCGGCTTCGAAGATGTCCTTGTCGACAAAGGCGCTGCGATGCACCCGGAAGATGCCATCTTCACGATCGTCGAGAACGAGCCCTGCGGCGTTGCGCACTTGCGTGTCCATAAATCACTCTCCTTTGGAGACACCCTCAAAAACGACGGGTGTAATTCGTCCAATCCCACAACCGAGAGGCTTTTTGCTTATTGCCGGCCTCTGGTCTTTCCAACAAAATACTGGAGCGGGATATGAGGTGCAAGCAACAAGCCCGCTTTCTCTGACAATTGAGCCTCGAATTGCTCCCACTCGTCATGTTGCCGGACTCCAGGCCGGTATCTTAATTTTGCGTGCTCTGCATGCGGCTCGTTCCGTAGACAATCCATGAGCGGAATCGATAGGGTCGCGCCTCTCTTGTTACCATGAAGGAAGTCTTGACCATGGCTGACGCCTTGGTTGCAGCGCAACAAAAACCGACAGATGCGTCGTTTCGTACCCTGCTGGGCGTTTCAGCCGCGCATTGGGTTAGCCATGTCTACATGTACGCGCTGGCCATGATGTTTCCGTTTCTCAAAGCGGAACTCGGCGTGAGCTATGTCGAGCTTGGGTTCGCACTCACAGTTTCTGGGATTACCACGTTCGTCACGCAGGCGCCGATCGGCTATCTCTGCGACCGGATCGGATCCTTGAAGGTCCTGCTGGCAGGTCTGGTGCTTGGGGGATTGGCCCTGATCCTGCTGGGGCTGCATCTCAGCTATCCCTGGTTGATCGGAAGCGCGGTACTGATTGGACTCGCCAACAGTGTCTACCATCCGGCCGACTACGCGATTCTAGCGGCCAATATCGATCAGGCCAGGATGGGGCGGGCGTTTTCGATCCATACCTTTGCTGGCTATGCCGGCACCGCCGTTTCACCGTTTTTCATGGCCGGGCTTACCGCCGCCACCGGGGGCCACGGCGCGCTGATCGTCACGGGAATGGTCGGTCCGGCGGTCGCCCTGTTGTTAGTCGCCCTCGCCATCCCCGATGCCCGCGCGGAGGTTCAGATGGTTGACGGCAAACGGCAGGCCCCAGCCAGCATTCTCTCGCCAGCCCTGATCCTGCTGACGGTTTTCTTCCTTCTCCTCAGCCTCTCGATCAACGGAATCAACAATTTTGGCATCGTCGCGCTGATGAGCGGGTATGGCGCTCCGTTCTCCACTGCCAGCATCGCCTTGACAGCGTTCCTGACGGCAAGCGCGATCGGCGTCCTCGCCGGCGGGTTGCTGGCGGACCGCACGAGGAGCCACGGACAATTCGCCGCGGCCTGTTTTGCTCTCAACGCTATCCTTGTCCTGATCCTCGCGCTCGCAAGCATGCCTCCTGCGATGCTGATCACGATCATGATCGCCGCCGGCTTCCTCAGCGGCGTCATCGCTCCGTCACGCGACATGCTGGTTCACAATGCTGCGCCTCCAGGCGCGTCCGGCCGCGCCTTTGGCATCGTCAGCACCGGTTTCAATCTCGGCAACATTCTCAGTCCCGTCCTGTTCGGGTGGATCATGGATCGGCAGCTTCCGCATTGGGTGTTCGGCATGTCTGCGGTATTCATGGTCGTAACCGTGGTGCTGGCGCTGATCACTGACCGCCATCCCGGTCGCTTGCGACATGTCCAGACCTGAAATGCCCGATTGACCCGAACCGGAAGTTCCCGCGATGACATTAGCTCCCCGCTTCCTTAAAGGCGTTGCGATTGTTGCCCTGGTGCTTGCGCTCGCGGACAGAAGTCCCAGCGGCGTGCACGCACAGACTGCAGCGACGCCGGACTATGCCGCCATTGTCGGCGCTTCCGACCGCAGCGATGCCGACCGCCAAGCCGACGTTCGGCGAGAGCCCGCCAAGCTACTGGCCTTTGCCGGCGTCGTGCCCGGAATGAAGGTGCTCGATATGGAGGCGAGCGCCGGCTACACCACCGAATTGCTGGCGCGGACGGTGGGTCCAACCGGCACCGTCTACGCCCAGGACTCCGAGGACGTCATCGCGCGCTTCGTGAAGGACAAGTTCGATCTCCGCGCCCAGAAGCCGGCGATGAAGAACGTCGTGCATGTCATCCGAAATTTTGACGATCCGATCCCCCCTGACGTCAACGGGCTCGACCTGATCACCTTCATGTTCTCCTACCACGACATCACCTACATGCCGGTCGACCGCGCCGCGATGAACAAGAAGATGTTCGACGCACTGAAGCCGGCCGGCATTCTGCTGATTGCCGATCATTCGGCGCGTCCGGGCGACGGCACGGGGGTCGCCAAGACCCTGCACCGGATCGAGGAAAGCACGCTGCGACAAGAAGTCGAGGCGGCGGGATTTCAGCTGGTGGCGGAAGGTGATTTCCTGCACCACCCCGAAGACCCGCGCGATGCTCCCGTGTTTCGCGCCGCCGTACCGACCGACGAATTTGTGCTGAAATACAAAAAGCCAAAGTGAAAAACCTCGCGAGAGGTGGCGCACGCTTCCGATGATTGCCTCCGCTCCCGTCCTTTCCGTCCGCCATCTCGCCAAGAGCTACCGCTCGGCCGGCGAGGAGATTGCGGTATTGCGGGACACCAGCCTGCAGATCGCAGCCGGCGAGCGGGTGGCGCTGACAGGGGAATCCGGCAGCGGCAAAAGTACGCTTTTGCATTTGGTGGCCGGCCTGGATCAGATCGATCATGGCGAGATCGATGTCGCAGGCGCGCCGATATCGAGGCTCTCGGATAGCGAGCGGGCGGCGCTGCGCCTGCAGCAGCTCGGGCTGGTGTTTCAGCAGTTCAACCTGATCCCGAGCCTCGATGTCGAGGATAACATCGCCTTTCAATCCCGTCTGGCCGGCCGCCACGACCCGCTTTGGCACCGCGAACTGATCGAGCGGCTCGGCCTTGGTGGCGTGCTCGGCCGCTTCCCGGAGCAATTATCCGGCGGCCAGCAGCAGCGCGTCGCAATCGGTCGCGCGCTCGCAGTGCGGCCGGCGCTTCTGCTTGCCGACGAGCCGACCGGCAATCTCGATGAAAGCACGGCGGCGGACGTCCTCGCGCTGATGCGTGATCTGGTCGCAAGCACCGGCTGCGGTCTGTTGATGGCGACGCATAGTTTGAAGATTGCCTCAGAGCTTGACCGTCACCTTCATTTGAGCGCGGGCGTCGTCACATGAGACACGTGGCATGGACGGCCGCAGCGTTGCTTAGTCACTGGCGGCGGCACCCCATGCAACTAGCGGCGTTGCTGATCGGGCTCGCTTCCGCCACCGCACTTTGGAGCGGCGTTCAGGCGATCAACCAACAGGCTCGCTATAGCTATGAACGCGCCGCCGCCGCGTTCGGAGGCGCGCGCGCGCCGGCGCTGATTGGTCGTCACGCCCCAACATTCCCACAGCAGCTTTTTGTCGACCTGCGACGGGCCGGCTGGCCGGTCTCGCCGGTTCTGGAAGGAAGGGTGCAACTCGCGGGACGATCATTCCGGCTGATGGGAATCGATCCCTTGACCTTCCCGGCCGAGATCGGCAACGCACCGGCCATCGGCAAGGAAGGCTTCGCATCGTTTGTCAGCCCGCCCGGGGAAACCTTGCTGGCGCCGGAAACCCTTGCCGATCTTCATCTCACGGAAGGCGCAAGGCCCGTCGCCAGCAGCGGGGCACGGCTGCCACCCTTGCGCTTGCAACGAGAGCTCGTGCCGGACCTGCTGGTCGTCGATATTGGGATCGCCCAGCAGCTCCTCGACGCGCCGAACCGGATATCGCGTCTTTTGATCGGCAGGGATAGTGGCCCTCGCCAACCGCTTGAGTCGGTCGCCGGTGATGAACTCCAGACCACCGAAGCCCAAGACCAGAGTGAACTCGAGCGCCTGACCGATAGCTTCCATCTCAACCTGACCGCGTTCGGGCTGTTGTCCTTTGTCGTCGGCCTCTTCATCGTCAACTCCGCCATTGGGCTCGCCTATGAGCAGCGCCTGCCGATGTTGCGGACCTTGCGCGCTTGCGGCGTTTCGGCCCGCCTGCTCAATGTGGTCCTTGTCGCCGAGTTGGTTGCACTGGCGCTCACGGCAGGGATCGTCGGCATGATCGGGGGCTATCTGATCGCGTTCGCGCTGCTGCCCAATGTGGCTGCGACCTTGCGCGGGCTTTATGGCGCGCCCATCGCGGGACAGTTGACGCTCGCCCCGTCCTGGTGGATCGCAGGCCTCTCGATCAGCATCGCCGGCGCGCTGGTGGCCGCCAGCGCCGGCCTTGTAAAATCGATCCGCCAGCCGGTGCTCAGCATTGCCCAGCCGCAGGCCTGGCGCGCAGCACAGCATCGATGGCTGTTCTGGCAAAGCGGCGTCGCTCTTTTGATGCTCGCCAGTGCCGCGGTGCTCGCCTGGGCGGGGGATTCGCTGATCTCAGGATTTGCGTTGCTCGCCCTACTCCTGCTTGGCGCCGCGCTGGGACTGCCGTTGATCTTGAGCGGGTTGCTGGCGGTCGGACAGCGCATGGCGCGTCGTCCGCTCGCCGTCTGGTTCTGGGCGGATGGCCGCCAGCAATCATCGGGGCTATCGCTAGCGCTGATGGCGTTATTGATGGCCTTGGCCGTCAACATCGGCGTCGGCACCATGGTTGAAAGCTTCAGCCGGACTTTTTCAATCTGGCTCGACGGGCGCCTGGCGGCCGACCTCTACATTCAGGCGCCGGATAATGCGACCGCCCAACAAATCCAGACATGGCTCCGCCAGCGATCCGACGTCCAGGCGATCCTGCCGAGAGCAGAGGCCGAGACGCGGCTCGCTGGCATGCCTGTGGAGATCGTTGGCCTGCCGGACGACGCCACTTTCGCTGACCACTGGCCGCTTCTGCGATCCGCAGAGCGAGCCTGGATCCGGCTTCGGCCGGGAAGCACCGCCTTTATCAGCGAACAATTGGCGCGGCGCCTGAAGCTTGAGATCGGCAACACCATCGATATCCCCGCACCTGCCGGCAATTGGACGGTGGAGATCACCGGCATCTATGCGGATTACGGCAATCCCAGAGGTCAGATCACCGTCAATTTTGCCGCGCTCACCCGATGGTTTCCCGCACTGCCGATGACCCGCATTGGGCTGCGTACATCACCGCCGGAAATTCCCGCGCTGATAGCCGCAACTCAGCGTGAGTTCGGATTGGATTCCCGTCGACTAATCGATCAAGCCTCACTGAAGGCGGAGTCCAAACGGATATTCGAGCGGACCTTTGCAGTCACCGGCGCCCTCAATTCGCTGACGCTCGGCATCGCTGGGATCGCCTTGCTGATGAGCCTGTTGACGCTTGGCCATTCGCGGCTGCCGCAGCTCGCGCCATTATGGGCGATCGGACTTACCCGACGCCGTCTGGCCACGATCGAGCTTGGCAAGATGCTAGCGCTCGCCTTGTTCACCGCCGTTGTCGCGATCCCTGTTGGGCTTGTGGTCGCATGGTGCTTGCTCGAGGTCGTCAACGTAAAGGCTTTTGGCTGGCGCCTGCCCTTTCATGTCTTCCCTCTGCAGTTGCTAAGGCTGCTGCTGGTAGCCGTAGCCGCCTCGCTGGTCGCGGCACTGTGGCCGGCGATCCGACTCTGGCGCATGCAGCCAGCGGCGCTGGTCCAGGTGTTCAGTCATGAGCGGTAGGTTGAACATCTCTCGTCGGCAGTTTGGCGCCAGCGTCCTGCTATCGGGTTTATTTGGCAATGTGCATGCGCAGGGCTTCGCCGGGTTGGGCGTCGACGCCAGCGGCTTTGCGCAGGTGACGCCGGGAAGAACCCTTGTCTTTCCCGCCGATCACGGCGCGCATCCGGAATTTCGCATCGAGTGGTGGTACGTCACTGCGAATCTCACCGATGCGGCCGGCACTCCCTATGGCGTGCAATGGACGTTATTTCGTCAGGCCATGCGCGCGGGCGAGCAGTCGACTGGCTGGACCAATCCGCAGGTATGGATGGCCCATGCCGCCATTACCCGGGCTGATACCCATCGCTTTGCCGAAAAGTTCGCCCGCGGTGGCATCGGCGAGGCCGGCGCCACCGCCGCTCCATTTCGTGCCTGGATCGATTCCTGGACGATGCAGGGGCTTGAGGGGATGAATGACACCAGGCTGGCGCCACTTCGAATCGAAGCCGCCGGAAACGATTTCAGCTATTCGCTTCAGCTCGACACCACACAGAAGCTCGTAATGCAGGGTGACAAGGGATTCAGCCGCAAATCTGATCGCGGCCAGGCCTCCTATTACTTCAGCCAGCCGTTCTATAAGGCCGCAGGCCGCATTGTCCTGGATGGCAAGGCCGTCGATGTTACGGGATCAGCCTGGCTTGACCGGGAGTGGAGCAGCCAGCCGCTGGCTCCCGATCAGACTGGCTGGGACTGGCTCGCGCTGCATCTCAATGGCGGCGAAAAGCTGATGCTATTCCGGCTGCGCCAAACCGATGGCACTACCTTCAACTCCGGGAACTGGATTTTCGCCGACGGTCATACGCGCCTGCTTGCGTCCTCCGACGTGACGCTGACGCCGACCAAATGGACCGCCATCGGCACTCGCAAGCTTCCGACGGGCTGGCGCATCGCCATCCCAAGCCTTGCGTTTCAGATCGATGGTGAGGCACTCAATCCGCGAAGCTGGATGGCCGTGAGCTTTCCCTATTGGGAAGGCCCCGTTCGGTTTGGCGGCAGCCACGCCGGCGTGGGCTATCTGGAGATGACCGGCTATTGAATAGAGCCCAACGAAACGCCGCGCAGTGGAAACCGCGCGGCGTTGATGTTGCGGCTATGGCGGTATTGGTTATTTGGTCAGCGGACAACCCGAATCCTTGGCGGTGGGGAACGCCTTGTCTCCGGGCACGACCGCGATCTGCTTGTAGTAATCCCAGGGCTTGGTCGATTCAGACGGCTTCTTGACCTCGAAGAGATAGAGGTCATGGACCATTCGGCCGTTCTCGAGCACCTTGCCTTGCGCGAAATCGTCGTCCACCGGCAATTCCTTTAGCTTTTTGGCGACCGCCTCGGTATCCTTGGTGCCTGCCGCCTTGATCGCCTTCAGATATTGTAGAACCGCCGAATAGGTGCCGGCCTGGATCATGTTGGGCATGCGGCCGGTGCGCTGAAAGAAGCGGTTGCCGAAATGGCGGCTCCGATCATCGCGATCCCAATAATAGCCCTCCGTCAGCACGAGTCCCTGCGCAGCATCAAGCCCGAGCCCGTGGACGTCGGAAAGCGTCAGGAGCAGCGCGGCCAGCTTCTGCCCGCCTTTCACGATTCCAAACTCCGCCGCCTGCTTGATGGAATTAGTGGTGTCGAGGCCGGCATTGGCGAGCCCGATGATCTTGGCTTTCGAGCTTTGCGCCTGCAGCAGGAATGAGGAGAAATCCGATGTATTGAGCGGGATGCGTACCGATCCCAGCACCTTGCCGCCCTTTTCCTTGACCACATCGCTGGTGTCCTTCTCCAGCGCGTAGCCGAAGGCATAGTCCGTCGTCATGAAGAACCAGCTGTCGCCACCGGCTTCCACCAGCGCGCCGCCGGTGCCGACGGCGAGCGCATGGGTATCGAACGCCCAATGGAAACCATAGGGCTGGCAAGCATCGCCCGTCAGCCGCGAGGTGGCCGCGCCGACCACGATATCGATCTTTTTCATTTGCTTCGAAAGGTCTTGAACGGCGAGCGCCACCGACGAGGTCGTCAGCTCAGTGATCATGTCGACGCCCTCAACCTCGTACCAGCGTCGCGCAATCGAGGCCGCCAGGTCCGGCTTGTTTTGGTGGTCCGCCGAGATCACCTCGACTTTTTCGCCGATCACGCTGCCGCCGAAATCCTCAACCGCCATCTTGGCAGCTTCGACAGACCACCTGCCGCCATAATCGGCGTAGACAGCCGACTGGTCGTTGAGAACGCCAATCTTGACCTCGGCCGATGCCGGGGCAGCGAGCCCAAGTCCGCAAACCGCAGCCAACGACACCACACCCAATTTCATCGTCTTCCTCCCAAAGAATTTTTTGCCCGCGCAGGGTATTTTATCGGGGCGACGGCTGCCACCCTCCTCAGACCATCCAAAAGTAGAGCGCCTTTACCGGGAGAGCATGGAACTTTCCGCAGAAACGCCGCACACCCGGCGACCCCAACCTATGCTAGGATCGCAGCCGCCGCGGGGTTGATTCTTGTCAACCACAGGGATGGTATGACCGTTAGGATGGATGTCATGACCAAACGTTCGACCACCTGGCATACACGCTCCCTGATCAGCAAAGGTGCGCACATCCTCGAGCGCAGCGGCCTGGCGCTCGCCGGCGCCGCCTGCGGGCTGTTTGTCGCCGCGCATCTCGGGCGCTCCGATATTGACCTGCTAGGCTCGGTCTCCTCCGTGCTGTTCATGATGGTCTATGGCGGGTTGGGGTTCTATCTCGGCATCGACCTGCCGGTGGCTCCGCCAGACCACCACATGCACCTTCCCTTGCGGGAGGGCCTCGGCTCCCGCGCAGACGCTGTTGAATTACTGAGCGCCGCCGGAACCTTTCTGGCTTCGGTCACAGCGGTGATTGCGGTCTTCAATATCGTACTTGATGAAACGCCCAGGCCTAGCACCGCGCTCATTATCGGGCTCGTCTGGGCGGTCGGCGCCAGCTTGCAGATTGCGGCGGGCCTGATCGCCCGCAAGCGGATCGAGACGGCAGCCAAGGCGGAATTGTAGGCTGTAGCGCGTGCAGAGCTGCGGCCAGGTCCTTGCCGCCCTCTCTCTTTTCGCGCAACCCCGTCCATAATTCCATTGTTCGGTGCATATCCATTGCTGAACAATGGCCCTTGGAGCCCATTACGGACTGAGCCCTGTCGCCGAGGCGAAATTAGAGAGGCGAACGTTCAAAGATTCAATCGTCACCCGACCGTCTATCACTTCGAAGGGGATCTTCTGGCGCTCCCCACCATCTAAATTTCTGCGCTCGAGGTTCCCCGTTTTTATCAACTGGGCGACAAAGAACTCATCATAAGCAAATGACTTGCCTGCATCGCGACATACAGACATTGCGGAGCAACTGACATTTCCAGGCATTGCACGGACCCGCGCCACTTCCGAGCGAAAAACTTCCGTGTGTTGGTCGTAGGCGTTTCTGTATTTCGAGCTCAGCAGAATTGCCGCGAAATCGAGCTTCGGACTCAGAATCAATCTCAGGAGAAGCGCGGCAATTGCAATATTCATGGACAATGCATCGATGAGAATTGCTGGCGAGCTCCAAAAAAGAGCTCGTCGGAAAATAAACGGGTCGATAAGCGAAATTCTGTCGACAACCGATAACGTTCAGGTAGGCAGGTTGAAGTAAGCATGAACCGGCTTGCGGGCGTCAATGCTCAAGTCATCCTGTGTTGCACAAATTCAAGACCGCGCTTGGGTCCACAAGGTTAGCGGATATCGAGACAAACCGTCATCACCAATAGCGGCCGTCTTTCCGCACCCCTCGCCGGTCCGCTTGCATTCCCCGTCGATTTTTGAAATGCCAGCAGCTGAACTTAAGACGACGAGGAGATCGGGGCGGTGCGGTCAAAAGAGCCCGACTGGAATGAGGCGGCTCCCTCGGCGATAATGTCCACCCGCTGGCAGCAGCCGTTCCTCGCATGGCTCGACGGCGTCGAGGCGGGATGGGCCATCCCGGTTCTTCTGATTGCCTTTGCCGTAAGCTGGGCGACCTATTTCATTCTCGCCTATGCCGGCATCGGACTTTCATTTGACGTACTGGAAACCTGGACCCTTGGCCGCCACTTTGACTGGGGCGGATCGAAGCATCCGCCCTTGATGGGCTGGACCACCGGATTATGGACCTTGGTCTTTCCGGCCACGACCGCTTCGCTCGAGTGCATGGCAATGGCCAACGCGGCGCTGGCGCTTTTCGCGGTCGACCTGATCACGCGCCAATTCGTGCGTGGCAACAAGCGAGCAATCGTCATTTTGTTGTTGATGCTGACGCCGGTCTATCAATTTCATGCCGAGCGCTTCAACGCCAACACCGTACTGCTTGCCGCTTGGCCGATCGCCACCTGGTGCTTTCTGCGCTCCTTTGAAACGCGCCGACCGGCGTGGGCTATGGCCGCCGGTTTCACGGCCGCGCTGTGCATGCTGGGCAAATACTATTCCATCTTTCTGCTGGGAAGTTTTCTCACCGCGGCCATTGTCCACCCGCAGCGCCGCGGCTATTTCCGTTCCAGCGCGCCGTGGATTGCAGTTGGCGCTGGGATCATCACCCTGAGCCCGCATATCCATTGGCTGCGGACGACGGGAGCCCCGCCCTTCGCCTATGCGCTGAAGAACCATATGCAGATGACGCCGGCTTATAGCGTTGGGGCCGCGCTCATATTCATCGCAGGTCTGTTGGCTGCGCTTTCGTTGCCCACGGTGTGCTGGCTGTTGATGGTCCGGGGTCGGCTGGGGCAGCTGCGGGAGGACTTTCACGCCATGCCTGCTGGGCTGTGGCTCATTTTTCTCATCGGCGCCAGCACCATCCTGTTGCCGATTGTCACCTGCGTTGTAATGCGGACCGAAATCCAAGTGGTCTGGGCGCTGCATGGCCTGTTCTTCTTCGTCGTTGTCTTGGTGTGCGCTTACCGCACGCCGATCCCGCCCGTCTTTGTCGCCAACCTTGCCGCAATGGTACTCATCACCACCCTCGTCGCGCTCCTGATAGCTCCCGTGCAAGCGCTCTATCGACACTCTCATCCCCTGACCGAAGGTCGCGTTTTTTATGCGCCGGCCATCGAAGAACTGACCCGCCAATGGCACGAGCGCTATCACGCGCCTCTGCCAGCCGTGGGCGGCCACGACGCGCTGGCTCTGGCGCTCGCCTTTTACAGCAAGGACCATCCGGAAGCAGACCAGCGGTTGATGCTGCCCAATCGCGACGCGCGTCCACTGCCGCTGCTATTTCCGCAAGGCTGGGCTGAACTGTGCCTGGCCGAGGACGAAAACTGCATCCTAGGCATGAGCAATCATGCGCCGAACCGTTTCTCCCAGGCCGAATTCACCGTGCGCACGTCCCTTTGGGGCATACCGGGCGCCAGCCAGCGTTTTGTCTACCTAATGGCGCCGCCCGGCGAGGCGGATAACATCCCAGCCTGCGGCGACGAGACTTCCGTGCCGGCAATGCTACCGAGTTCGCGATGGGTCAAGCCGATCGGCCGACTGGACCTGCCACCGGAACGAACAATCGAGACGTATGAGACCATCCGGCTTTCGGGCTGGGCGCTGGATGAAAACCGGATTCGCTGCATCATCATCGAGCGCGACCCCGTACCGGACGAAATTCCCGCGCATCTCAACGCGCGCGCACGCATTGAGATCGGCAAGGCGGCTATCATGCCTAATTCACGGCCCGATGTCGGACATGTCTATCCCGAATATCCCGATGTTGATCGCGCCGGCTGGATATTCGACTTGCGCCGCGATCAGATCCCCTCAAAGGCCGCCGCCGAGGTCAATATCTTCACCTGTGCGGTCAGCTTCACCAACGTGGTCAACTGCCTCGGAATGAGGAAGGTGAGGTTTGGAATGGAGCGGCCGCGGAAGTCGTAGGCGGTCTGCCTCCACCTCGCCGCACGAGTCCACGGTCGATCTCGCACTGGCGTTCGATCCGCTCGATCACAGCCGATTGCCGAGCATCGCCCCTTCGTAGATCGCCCGCTCGGCATCGAGTTCACCGGCGAGCCGGGCTCCACCGATCACGTGCACCTTCTGTCCGTTGGCTGCGATCTTCTCAGCGAGCGCGCGATCGGATTCCTGGCCAGCGCAGACAACGATGGTGTCGGCCGGCAACACCTCATTGCGGTCAGGGAGGGCGATATGAAGCCCCTCCCCATCGATCTTCAGATATTGCGCATCGGAAACTTGCCGCACGTCGAGATCCTTGAGTTCACGGCGGACGATCCAGCCGGTGCTCTTGCCGAGCGTACGACCAAAGGCGCCGGGCGACCGCTTGACCATGGTGACCTGCCGATGGGCGGGATGAGGCTTGGCGGGCCTCTCAATGCCCCAGCGCTCGAAGAATTCCTCCCGCGTCTGTCGGCGGCCCCCCGTCTCCATCGCGAGGAACAGCGCCACATCGTGGCCAATGCCACCGCCACCGATGACGACCACATGATCACCCGCTTTGACCGAGCCGTCGAGGATATTCGTGTAGCCAACCACGCGGGGGTCTTCGCTGCCTGGGATATCGATCAATCGCGGCTTGACGCCTGTTGAGACAATGACCTCTTCGAAATTCTCGCGCTTGAGAGTCTCTGCCTCAACGAAAACTCCGGCTTTTATTTCGACCCCGGCGGCAATCAGTTGCGCCTCATAGCTCTTTAGTGAAAGCCCATAATCTTCCTTGCCAGGGATCACAGCCGCCAGCGCGAACTGCCCTCCGATGCGGGGAGCCGCCTCGTATAAAGTCACGTGATGTCCTCGACGCGCGGCTTCCAGCGCTGCCGCCATGCCGGCAACGCCCGCACCAATGACGGCGATTCGTTTACTTACCAGGGCCGGCGCATCGGAGAATTCACCTTCCCGCGCCGCGCGCGGGTTCACCAGGCAGCTTGCGACTTCGCCGACGAAATAGTGATCGAGGCAAGCCTGGTTGCAGGCGATGCAGATGTTGACGAGATCAGGGCGTCCGCCGGCGACCTTGTTGACGAATTCAGCATCGGCCAAAAGCGGGCGCGCCATCGACACCAGATCGGCGGAGCCTTCCGCAATGATCCGGGCGGCGACATCCGGCAGATTGATCCGGTTGCTTGCGGTCACCGGAATCTTGACGACTTCCTTGAGCCGGCGCGTCCAGTCAACGAAGGCGGCATGCGGAACGGGGCCGGCGATGGTCGGGACCGGCGCTTCGTGCCAGCCGATGCCGGTGGAAAGACAGTCGGCGCCGGCCCTCTCGATCTCCCGGGCCAGCCACAGGGTCTCCTGCTGCGTAAGCCCTCCTTCAACAAGTTCGAGCGCCGATATCCGGTAGGAAAGGATGGCATCACCGATGGCGGCGCGGACCGCCTTCACCAGGGAAATCGGGAAGCGCGCTCGGTTTTCCAGCGCGCCGCCCCACTCGTCGGTGCGATGGTTGGTACGAGGCGCCAGGAACTCGCTGATCAGATAGCCCTCAGATCCCATGATCTCGACGCCATCATAACCGGCCTCGATGGCAAGCCGGGCGGTGTTGGCGAAATCGCGAATGGTCTGGGTGATCTGCTCCGCCGTGAGCTCCGCAGGAACGTGGCCGCTCATGGAAGATTTGATTGGCGAGGGCGCTGCGGCTGCGGGATGAGCGCCGTAGCGTCCCGCATGGATGATCTGAAGCAGGATGCGGCCGCCGGCGGCATGGACGGCACGGGTCACCTTCGCGTGGTCCGCGACCTGATCTTGCCGGTCGAATACGTCAGGCTCGTCTTTCAGGCGAGCAGCGACATTCGGCGCAAAAGCGCCGGTGACGATTAGACCCACGCCACCTTTGGCGCGCTCGGCGTAGAACCGCGCCAATTCGTCGAAGCGGGCGGGATCACATTCCAGACCGGTGTGCATCGAGCCCATCACTACCCGGTTCTTGAGCGTGACGGACCCCACACGAACGGGATCGAGAAGCACCGATCGAACGTCCATTGGGCTCTTTCCTCCGGGATTTCTGTGCGCTACCGATGCACGTGCTATCCGCACCGCAGCGTGCGCGCGGAAGAATATAGATTTATCGGCTCTCAGCAACGCCGTTCGGGATCTTCATCGCGCCCTCGGCTGTTGCAGCCGTTCATGCCGCCTCGAACATATGTCATGGCGCGGGAAGAAATCTCGTCCAGCGTCCTCAACTGCCGCTCTGCGTACGACCGCGCTCGATGGTCGCAGCTTTGGCACGCTTGAGTTCTTCGGGATCGATCCGTTTCGAAAACTCGGCGGACCGCTCCACCCCGAGTGCAATCCCTTCACCGAGGGCGAGTTGAAACCCATCATCGATCGATTGCTTGTAGGCCATCATGGCCTCGTAATTGCCGTCGGCTAAGTCGTGAGCCAGTCTCAGCGCCGTCTTCACCACCAGATCGGGCTCGACGACGTGATTGACAAGACCGATCTGGAACGCCCGCTCGGCGCTTACATAATTGCCCGTCAACTGCATTTCCTTGGCGCGATGCAGCCCGATCAGATGCGGCAACCGCTGCGGAAGTCCCGAACGTCCAGGCACAAAGCCGAGCCTTACATGGGTGTCGGCAAAACGCGCGGTGGTGGAAGCCACCGACATATCGCAGGCCAGCATCAGCTCGAGCCCGCCGGTCAGACACACCCCGTTCACAGCAGCAATCACGGGCTTTGCGAATTCATCGACCGCGGCGTAGGGATCGACCGGTGTCCCTGACGTCGGGATGCCGACTTCGTTGATGTCCATGCCGGCACAGAAAGCGCGATCCCCCGCGCCCGTCAGAACAACGGCACCGACCGTGTCGTCCGCCTCCAGCTCCTTCAAAGTGCGCCCGAGCGCCGCGCGCAACTCGATCGACAGTGCATTCATTTTCTCGGCGCGATTGAGCGTCAGGATCGCTACGCGGCCGTCGCGCTCCACCAGAAGGACGTTATCGCTCATCAGGTCTTCTCCTGCTCACGTTTGGACCATTGTTGTTGGGATTGAGCATACCAGAGCAGCAATGGCGCGATAGATGCAGTCCCCGCCATCCTGATGAGCGCCAAAAGAGGAACGTGGCCGCTCACAGAAGATTGGGTTGGCGAGGACGGCGACCGCCGAATGAGCAACGTAGGCGCCCCGCATAAATGATCTGCAACAGGATGCCTCGCTGGCCGCTGGACCGCGTGGGTCACCTATGCACGGTCCGCAACCTGATCTTGCCGCCCGCCTTCCCCGGGCTTGTCTTTCAGACGACCGGCGATATTCGGAGCAAAAGCACCGGTGATGAACTCCAAGGATTAATTGCGGATTTGCGTCCGTCCGCGTTGCATGGTGGCCGCTTTCGAGCGCTTCAAGTCTTCCGAATTGACGGAACCGTAGAAGTCGCTTGCACGTTCGGTGACCACTTTGAGGCCTTCGCCGAGCGAAATCTGGAAACCGTCATCAATCGATTGCTTGTACGCCATCATGGCTGCGTAATTGCCGTCGGCCATGTCATGCGCCAGTCCCAGCGCCGTCTTCATCAGGAGAGCCGGTTCGACCACATGATTGACCAGACCGATCTGGAAGGCGCGTTCCGCGCTCACATAATTGCCCGTCAGCTGCATTTCTTTCGCGCGCTGCAACCCGATCAGGTAAGGCAGCTTGAGCGCAAGTCCCGAACTTCCAGGGATCAGACCGACCCGCACATGCGTGTCGGCAAACCGCGCCGAGGTGGAAGCGATAGAAAGATCGCAAGACAGCATCAGTTCGAGTCCGCCGGTCAGGCACAGTCCATTGATGGCCGCAACCACCGGTTTGGAGCAGCGATCGACAACGTGATAGATATCACCCAGACGTTCATCGCCGCCAGCTTCCGTGATATCCAGGCCGGCGCAGAAAGCACGATCTCCGGCCCCCGTTAAAACGACTGCCCCAATCCCATCGTCCGCCTCCAGCTCCTTGAAGGTTCGCACAACCGCCGCCCGCACACTGCTTGACATGGCATTCAGCTTTTCCGGACGATTGATGGTCAGGATCGTCACGCGGCCATCGCGCTCTACCAAAAGGACGTTGTCGCTCATCAGATTTTCTCCCTGAACTCGTTTGAACCGTTCTTGTCGGGCCGACAATACCAGAGTAGCGACGGTGCGACAGAGGCAGACTCCAACTTCCAGCTATGCGATGATTGGGACGTCTCGTAGGCGCCTATTGACATAGCGGTCAACAGACCCTTTCACTGCGGATAGGCGGGTCGGGCAAATCAGCAAAAAAGCCTTCAACAAACGCCATGGGAGCCAACGTGCAGGAAGCGAGCCCGACGCCTCAAAAACTTCTCTCGCTTTCCGACAAACGCACGCTGGTACTCGCCGCCACCATGATGGCCACCTTCATGGCCGCCATAGAGAGCACGATCGTCGCCACTGCGATGCCGACAATCGTAGGCGATCTCGGCGACTTCCATCTCTTCAGCTGGGTCTTTGCGGCCTATCTTCTGACGCAAGCCGTCAGCATTCCCATTTATGGACGCCTCTCCGATCTCTATGGCCGCAAGCCGCTGTTCTATGTCGGTGCCGGGCTGTTTCTCCTGGGCTCCATTCTGAGCGGGTTTGCCTGGGGCATGATCCCGCTGATCGCCTTCCGTTTTATCCAAGGCCTCGGCGCCGGTGCTGTGCAGCCCATCGCCTATGTCATCGTGGGCGACATCTATACGCCGACCGAACGCGCCCGCGTTCAGGGCCTGTTGTCCAGCATGTTCGGGATCTCAGCGGTGATCGGGCCTGCTTTCGGCGGGCTGATCGTTCAATATTTGAGCTGGTCCTTTATCTTCTGGGTCAATATTCCCATCGGCGTGGCCGCCATCATCATGCTGGCGATCTTCTTTCATGAGCCGACCGGCGGTCGCCGGCATCAGATCGACTATGCCGGCTCACTGCTCCTGATGATCGGCGGTGGCGCCCTCATGACTGCGCTCATTCAACTCGGACATATCGACTGGCGGATTGCTGCCGTCCTGATCGGCGTCGGAATTATCGCCGTTGCCTGGTTCATCATTCACGAGGGGAAGGCGGCAGAACCAATCCTGCCACTTCGCCTGTGGCGTAAACGTGAACTCGCAAGTTGCAACATCGGGGGCCTCGCGATCGGCGCCAACGCAATCAGTGTGGCCGGCTTTCTCCCGGTCTATGTTCAGGGGGTGATGGGTTATAGCGCGACCGTTGCGGGCTTTGCCTTCGGCATGACAGCCATCACTTGGTCGCTGGCGGCATTCGTGGCGGGTACGGTCATGATCCGCAGCAGTTTCCGCACCGCTGCAATGATCGGTGGCGCGACTATTACCGCCGGCAGCGCGATCCTCGCCCTGATGACCCCGCAGAGCGGAGCGCTGTGGGCGGCCATCGGCTCCGCCGTCATTGGCGTCGGCCTGGGCTTCTGCAACACCACCTATCTGGTCGCCGGACAGGCCGTCGCCGAAAAGGCGGATCGGGGCGCCGCCACATCGGCAATGCTGTTCACGCGCACCGTCGGCCAGGCAGTTGGAGCCGCCCTTTTCGGCGCGGTGATCAACGTCAGCATCGTCCTTCTCGATCCTCGCCTGGCAAGCGCCGCCGAACGAATGATGGACCCCCAGATCAGGTCCGGCTTCTCTACACAGGATCTCCTGACGCTGACCACCGCGCTGGGCGACGCCCTTCGCAACGTCTACATCGTCGGCGCACTGATCGGCATCGCGGTTCTGCTGTTGGCCCGGCAGCTTCCGGCGCACCCGCCAAGGGATGAGGCCGCAGCGAGTTAAGGGGCACCCAAATCCTCAAGGTGTTGTGGAAGCGAACACGTGATGGCCGGGGCCTTGGCCAGCGTAGGCGATGCCGTCCTTTAGACGGCTATGGCCCGGCCTGAGGAGCCTGTTTCGACCTCAAGCCTCCGTCGTGAGCCCGCGCGACTTGAGTCCCGCCGAAAGCGACGCTGGATTGGCGTAGATCTCTGGCGCGGGCGGCGGAAATCCGCCAGGGGGCTGCTCGACCAGCTCGGGGTTGATCGCGCGGCGCAACGACACGCCAGCTTCAACGGCCGTGGGCCAGGACACTCTTCCCGTAGAAAAGAATTCGAAAGCGACCCGATTGAACAATTCGGGCCGGTCGGTCTGCCCCTGATGCCCGCACCGATCCGGATAAAAGAACTGGATGTTGGGAGCCGAGTCCTCCTGCTTGAAACCGTTTTCCACCGCAGAGATCACGTCCTGCAGGCCGAACAGATAGATCATCGGGATCGTCAATTTGTCGAGACGGTTTTTTGTCGACAACACGACGTCAATCTCTGGATCATCGGTCGGGAAGGCGGCGTATTTGACGCCGAAACGCTCGCGGCCGGCGCGTTGCGTCAGCCCCGCGATGGTCCGCATCCTGGTAAGCTCCGCCGGGACGGGCGTATCGCCATAGACGATCGACTGCATGGCTTCATGCATGTCCTCCTCGGTGCCCTTCCATGGACCGCTTTTGAAGTTCGGGTTGGAGGTGAATTTGCCTTGGCTGATCGGCAGCTTCTGCGGGATGGTGGCGATCTCGCAGATGTCGCCGATCAGGCCGGCGATCAAGAACAAGCTTCGGACCCGCTCGGGATGATTGACCGCGAAATAGGCCGACAGGATGCAGCCGCCCGAGTTGCCGCCGAGATGGAAGCGGTCGAGGCACAAGGCATCCGCGAACATGCGCAGGAAATCGATCTGCGCCTTGGGATGGTGCGCGACATAGTCCGCGCGCGAGGTGTCGGCAATGCCGTAGCCCGGACGATCCGGACAATAGACGCGGAAGCCGAGCGCGCCCAACGCCGGCGCCATGTAGCGGAAACCGGCGCTGCCGGAAGATCCCTCGATACTGCCGTGCAGCAGCACGATGGGAGGTCCCTTCGCGCCTGACGTCACATAGTGCGCGCGCCTCCCATCGGCGAGCCTAACCCAATGGCTGGCAAGGCCCGGCACGTCGATGATGCCTTCATCCGTGAGCAACAGACTGCCATCGTTGCTCTTGCCGAGTTCGCTTCCCATGATGGAGGCCTTGGCGTTTATACGTTTGAGTTTTCGGTCCAGTGGCTACGCCTGATCGCCGACAGCGAAGGAATTGGCAAACCCGTCAAATAGCGGTCATGCCGGGACGAGTATCTGACGCCCTTGCGACCGGCGTTGTTCGATCGCTGCGTGCGCTTCACCGGCCCGCTCGAAGGGATAGGTGGTCGACAGCGCCGACAATCGCCCGGCCGCAATGAACGCGAGCACCTCCCGCTGTGCGGCGGCCGCTTGACTGGGAAAATGGCGGACGGTGAAGCCGGTAAGCGTCAGGCCTTTCAGAAGCAACTGCCTCGGATTGACGAGCGACTCGGTGTCGCTCGCGTTTCCATAATTTACGATGATTCCGGTCGGGCGCACGATTTCCAGCGTCTGGTAGAAGATAGGTCCGCCGGTCATTTCCAGGGCGATGTCGACGCCTTGTCCGCCGTTCGCTGCAATCACGTGAGCGGCCCAGCCTTCCTGCGTATAGTCGACCACTGCATTGGCGCCGAGGTCCAGAACGCGCTTTCGCTTTTCGGGCGAGCTTGCGGCACCGATCACCAGGCCCGCTCCATAAAGCCGGGCCAGTTGCACTGCCATATAGCCGAGTCCACCAGCCGCGGCCGGAACGAACACGCTTTGCCCAGGCTGCAATCGAGCCGCATGTTTGAGGAGCACCGCGGCGGTCGTGCCGTCGCTGAGCACGGCGACTGCGGTCACCGACGTCACGCCCTCCGGCAGCATGATGCACCCGCTGGCGGGCGCCACGACATATTCGCTGTAACCGCCCCCGGTCAGCGTCACATAGACACGCTTGCCGACCAGTGCCGCATCCGCACCCGGCCCAACTTGCTCGACGACGCCGGCAACCTTGAGACCCGGATGAGCAGGAAGCGTGACCGGTACGGGATAGAAGCGACCCCCGCGCTGCAGTACTTCTCCATAGGAGATGCCGCAGGCTTCGACACGGATCAGTGCCTGCCCCTCGCTTGCGCTGGGCTTCGGCGCGTCCTCCACGCGCAGAACGTCAGGGGCACCCTTCTCGTGATATCGAACGATCTTCATGTCGTTTCCTCTCCTCGCCTCTTGGCTCCCGGCCGGCCGCACTGATGCGCATTGCGGTTTCCGGCATCTTACGGCGGAGAACGAAAATTCCTAGGGAGGCAAAGTGCTTCGCCGAGGGCCGGTCAGCCAACGAATAAGGTGGAGTAAAATTACTCGGCGGCGAACCCTGCTGTCGCGCGACGACCCGAGCTCAAATAGCTCTTCGGCGCATATCCGCTCGATCTTCACTTGCCGGATCGATTTGAGGGTCCGTTCAGCTGCGAAGGTTTGATGCGTCTGCCTGCGGCTTGGCGCCGCAGCTCAAGGCCCATTTGCGCTCATTCCCGCAGGTGGCGCCGCAAGTGACGTGGCGTTGGGCTTAGCAGGTCCAATGGCGACAGTTCCCGCACCGAAAGATTGACGCAATTCATGGAAGCTCCCAACCCTATGCTACTGGTCAACTGAGTCGCTGCACGATTTTCACTGCGACCCGCCGAGGAGCCGGGTGAGGAGCAGGGTCTTACACTTTGACTCGATAACTGTTTCCGAGTCTAACTAGGTGTGCCAGCTTCCATCATGATCGATGGAACTTGGAGAACTTGCCGCGATGCGCCGGGTTTTGGATCAGCTTTGGCGCCTTCCGGCAGCAGGATCAGGACGACATGGGTTCATATTTTCGGCATCAGCTTGCGGATTATGTTGAATATCATCGCGATCCCTGGAATTGCGCAATGCATGTCTTTGGAATCGTCTTCTTGTTCCTGGCTGCCATTCTTCCGCTCACCTCGTGCCCCATCACGGTGTTCGGATTTCAAACGAGCGCGGCGGTGGTCGCGGTCGTACCGGTGCTCGCCTACTGGTTCCTGCTCGACTTTGCGCTGGGGATCGGCATCCTCGCGGCTACCATCGTGATCCTTTTGGCGGCATCGGCCATTGTTGGTCTTGTGACGAACTTGGCGATGTGGTCGCTTACGGCTGTCCTAATCGTTATTGGTATCACCACGCAGATCGTCGGACATCGCGTGTTTGAGCAGCGGCAGCCCTCGCTGGTCGACAATCCGACTCATCTGCTGCTCGGACCAATGTTTGTCATGGCGAAGCTATTTATCGCGATGGGCTTTCGGCGCGATCTCGCCATGATCATCCAGCGGCAACCGCAAGTCGCTGCATCCTGATTTCAGTTCTCAGCTTGAAGTATCCTTAGCATGACGCGTGTGCTGGTCACGGGAGGCAGTGGTTTCATTGGAAAGCACCTCGTCGCGGCGCTGATCGCGCAGGGAAAGCGCGTAAGGGCGCTCGACGTGCGGCCGCCGCCTCGCATCCTGCCGCAAGTTGAGCAAGTCAGCGGCTCTGTGCTCGATCGGGAGGTGGTGCGCCGGGCGATGGATGGTGTCGATCAGGTCTATCACCTTGCCGGTCTGCCCGGGATGTGGTTGCCGCGAAAGGCCGACTTCCACACCGTGAATTGCGGAGGCACCGAGGTCGTGATCGAGACGGCTCGCAAGCTCGGTATCAAGCGCCTGCTGCACTGCTCGACCGAATCGATTTTGTTCCGCGCCTCATCATCGAAGATTGGTGCGCCTGATGATGCGTTAGTTCCGGAGGACATGCCTGGCCCGTATACGCGTTCGAAAATGCTGGCGGACCGCCTTGCGATGGAGGCGGCGGCGTCCGGATACCCGGTCGTGATCGGCTGTCCCACCATGCCCATCGGGCCTTATGACCACAGTGTCACCCCGCCCACGGCGATGCTCCGGTACTTCCTTGACCGGCGCCTTCAAATGCATCTTGATTTTGTCGTTAACCTCGTCGGCGTGCGGGACGCCGCCGAAGGGCTGATCCTTGCGATGGAGCGCGGACAGTCCGGGCATCGCTATGTTCTCGGCGGCCAAAGCATGCCGCTAAGTCAAGTTCTCGAAATCCTGGCTGAAATCAGCGGCCGTCGCGTCCGGCGCATTCAAGTGAACGGCAAGATCGCCGAACTGGCCGCGGCCGTGCTGGAATTCGTCGCCGATCACGTGACGCGCCGTCCTCCGTCCGGGACGGCAGAAGGCGTTCGCATCGCACTGCGCGCCGGAGCCCTTTCGATCGAAAAGGCGCAGCGCGAGCTCGGCTATTCGCCGGCCCCCATTGAGCCCGTGTTGCGGGAAACCATCGCCTATCTGATTGGCGCCGGTGACAATCAGGACGAGTGGGGTTCGACCTCCGACACGCGGCGCCGCCCGTTCCGGGTCGAGCGCCGGCTTGGCGGCAGATTTTAACCTGCGGTCTGCAAGATCATGATCAATCTCGGTCAATGGATGGCTTATGTGCTGAGCGGCTGGACCACGACGTGGCCCACGCAGTTGCTCGCCATGATCTGGGGGCTCTGGCTTGTCAGCTGGGTCGTCGCATCATTCTGGTCCGGTCGCACCAAGAAGAATGTGATGAGTTCGGACTCGCTCAAGTATCGCTTTTTGATTTACTTGGGAGCCATCCTCTTCTTGCCATTGACCGGAAAGGTTCTGGGCGAACAGCCACTCTGGCAGTTTGGCGGCACTGGAATCTATCTGCTTACCTGTCTCGTGCTGGCTGGCATTTCGTTCACGTGGTGGGCGCGAATTCATCTCGGACGTTTCTGGTCGAACTCGATCACGCAAAAGGAAGGCCATAAGGTGATCGATACCGGTCCCTACGGTCTGGTCCGGCACCCGATCTATACCGGTCTTATCGCGGGCATGCTGGTGACGGGGATTGCGGTAGGTACCGTGACCGCCATGCTGGGCGCGGTGCTGATCTCGCTCGGCATGGCGCTGAAGGCCAGCATGGAGGAAGGCTTCCTCACGGCTGAGCTTGGCGAAGACGCCTATGGCTCCTATTGCCGTCGCGTCCCGATGCTGATTCCGTTCACCTGACTGGCGTGCTCGTCACGGCAGTGTCTAGTGACCGCGCAGGACCGGCATGTGCCGTCTTGAATCTGGAGGAGAAACGAAGACTGTAAGGCCGGCCCCGAGTACCATGGCCGCAACTTGCGTCGGACTGCTCGTGCGCGTTCCATCCGCGATCCCACCGTCAAAGCACACCTGAACGCCACCCGGCATTCTGGTGATGATCTGTCGTCGCGAAATTGGCAAAATTCGCGACACTCCTCGCCGAAGTGATGGCCCTGACCGAGCCGGGTCGCCTTACCGGCGCACCGCGGCGGTGTTTGTGGTGCGTAGTCGGGCGCGGCTTGCCGCTCGAACTGGCGAGGGTTTCTGCGCTCTGGAAGTCGGAGCAACCCGGCCGAAGACAACGGCGTCGATCTCGCTTATCACCCTGCGCTGCATGCTCTGGTTCTTTTCGATTGACAAGTGCCCGACACCGGGCACGTTCTGCACATTGATATTCTCAAGCTTGCCCCTCAAATTGGTCGTTCCGGCAACCGGCTCGCCATTGCCATTGGCAATGTAGAAGTTGATGTAGCGTCCAACCCGCCCGGAGAGCTTGGTGCGGAACACCGAGTCCAGGCCAATCGCCAGCGTCACGGGCGCGCCAAGCTGATCCAGCTTGGCGACCATGTCAGGCAGCGCGGTGGCGCCCGAGGAATGACCGACAAGGATGATCTTTTTAACTCCGCCATTTTTGTAAGCGCGGGCCGCGTCGTCCGCGAGCGACGACCATGAAGCGAAGTTCGCGATGGTGACCGGGACGCCCTGCGCCTGTAACTGGGCCGCAATATCATCCAGACCCAGCGAAAAGATGTTGAGTACGCCGCGCAGCAAATAGACGTGGGCATCCGGGGCGGCTGACGCTGTCTACATCTGGGCCAGCGCGGGCCGCGCGCCCATCGGCAGCAGCAGCAGCAAGGCTGCGACGCAAATCGCAGGCAGTCCGTACCACCGTCCGCGCCCGAGAATGAAAGACAGGCTGATTATCCCGGTATCGACGCGGCAGATCTTCATGACTCTCCTCGAAGGCTGCGAAGTGCTTTGCCAGCGCGACCGTAATACCGGCGAGCCTGAAACTGCAACAAACGCCGAATTGGGGGCCGCAATTTGCCGACACGAAGTGTCTGCCCCGCAACACCCGTTCCAATCCCCTAATCATTTTCGCTCTTTGCCGGGGGGATGCGGCATGGCCCGCGCGCCCCTCGACGGATCCGAAGCAGACCTGCTGTTTTCTTCCTGGTCCGGAAAAAGAAAAGGCCCCCCCTTAGGGCGGCCTTTCGGTATTCCCGGAGGAATTGGACCGTTACGATACGAGCATTGCGTTACTTATTCGCCGGCAGGCAGGTCGACGCGGATCACCTCGCCCGGGACCCATCGCTCACCCTCGATCTTGGTGATCATACCCATGTGGAATGGGGTATGATCGGTCGGCGTCGAGTTGTACTTCACGCCGGGCAGCAGGAGTGGGTGCTGCACTTCCTGGAAGTCCTGGGCATTTTTCAATAGGTTCTCGCGACTCAGATCGTTACCGCATTTCCTCAATATATCGACCATGAATGACGCCGTGATATATCCGGAGACCGCCGCCGAATCTTCCCGATTCTCGTTGGGCATGTATTTTGCCATGAAAGCGAAATACTCTTTCACCGCCGGCAGATCCCAGTTGGTCTTATCGTCCGCTTGCAGCGCGAACTGCACGGAAAGCACGCCCTGGGTGGCCTCGCGGCCAGCGGGCCTGATCCCATTGTGAATCGACGAGCTTGAGTTGATCAGCAACTTCAGCGGATTCCAGCCGAGCTCATAGATCTTGCGGAGGGCCTGTGCACCAAACTTTGGCGTCGTGGCAAGCACCACGGTGTCGGCGCCGGAACTCTTCAACTGGGCAACCTGGGAGTCGATGGTCGGCGAGGTGATGTCATAACCGATCTCGGCCACGACCATGGACGCCGCCTTGTCACCTAAGCCCTGCTTGAAAAACCTCTGAAATGTTTTGCCGTATTCGTCATTCTGAAAAAGAATCGCGATTTTGGCGTCCGGCTTGTTCTTCATAACATAGCTCGCCAAAATAAACGATTCTGTCCGGAACGGCATAGAATAGAGGGTTGTGTAAGGGTACGTCTTCACGTTGGCCGGGATGGAACTGCCGCTTTCGGCAAATAATTGTGGTACCTTTTGGCTGGTGAGGTATTGCACCGTGGCCAGAATGACCGGAGTACCCAGCTGGTTGAACATGGCCAGGACGTTATCTTCCTCGACAAGCTTGCGAGTCTGTTCAACTGCTTTGGGTGGGCTGTAGGCATCGTCCCGCGAAATCAGGTTGATCTTGCGTCCATTGACGCCACCCTGATCGTTGATCATTTGCATGTAGGCGATATTGGTCTTGCCAAGAAGGCCGAAGGACGATGCAGGCCCACTATAGGCGATTGTCTGGCCGAGTTTGATTTCGGTTGCAGTGACGCCCGGTGTGTCTTCTGCGCGCGAGAACTGGGTGGGCAACAGCAACAACGCTGCCGACAACAGGATATTTGCAACCCGCATCATTTCCTCCGTTTCATGGGTTACACCGCTTTTGCTGGTGCAAATTAGCCGCCATAAGGGAGCAAAATGCCGTAGAGAGCCATTCGCTTTTCCAGAACGATCGATCGGCGGAGCCGTACACCGGATAGACGTTTATGCCCGGGTTGGCGCCATCGGCAGATGTGACCCAACCTGGCGCAATGGATCGCCGCCGGTTTTTCTTCAATTTGTGCACCTTCGCCAGCGGCGATCCGCGCATGTTCTTTCCTGCGATCCCGCACCGTGCTCGGCCCTTTGAGGAGCTTGCGAAGGGCATCTTGGAGATGATTACAGGTTGTCTGCTCAGCAATCATGGATTTGACTAACGCGAACAAGCGCATTTAATCGCCGGTGCCTGCATTCACGCCTATATGGGAGGAGACCTCAGTGAAGCTTTATTACATTCCCAGCGCCTGTTCATTGGCGCCGCATATCGCCCTGATTGAATCCGGTTTACCTTATGAACTCGAAAAGGTGGATCTGCGCTCCCAAAAGACGGAAAGCGGCGGAGATTACACGACCATCAATTCCAAAGGCCAAGTCCCTGCCCTCGAGCTAGACGGCGGCGAGGTGCTGACCGAATGCTCCGTCATTTTGCAGGTGATTGCCGATAAGGCTTCTGGCAAGAACCTGGCGCCGGCGAACGGCACCAAGGAACGTTACCGGGTGCACGAATGGCTGAATTACATTAGCACTGAGCTGCATAAGACCTTTACGCCCTTGTTCAATCCGGCGCTTGCCAGCCTCTCCAGTGAAGTGAAGGAGGTGTTTAAGACCAGGGTGAAGGGCAAGTTCAAATATGTGGACGACAAGCTCGCTGGCCGGGATTTCTTGTTGGGCCAATTCGGCATCGCCGACACCTACCTTTATGTAATGATGCGCTGGGCCGATCGGGCATCGGTTGATCTTTCGGACATGAAGAATTTGATCGCTTTCAAGGACCGGATGGCCGCCCGACCCCATGTGCAAACAGCCTTGAAGGAGGAAGGCCTGCTGGAGGCCTCGTGATCTCCTTAGACGAGCGATGCTAACTGTGGAAAAGAGCCGAGCAGGGATGCAGGTCAGAAGATGCGCGCGAGTCGGGTCATGACAATGCAACCATGTTGACCGCGAATGGCGTCGGAAGTCCCTCACCTTGGGCAGCCGAACGTGGCTCAAAGACGCTTGAAGCCACTCAGTCCATCCGGTCGGCGACGTCTCAGGATACTTTGCTTCCGGCGTTGACGGCGGCACGGAGCTGCCTGGCTAGCGCCTGCAGCAGCTTCCAACCCATGGTGCCGTTGCTTTCTACCAGCGGGCGAAATTCCCAGAATGTCAGGCCATAGCAGACAAGGGCAGTCGCAGCGGTGACCGTTGCCGAACGGGGACCGCCGTCGATCAGGGCCACCTCGCCGAAATATTCGCCCGGGCCGAGCGTTGCGAGTTCGATGCCTTTACTGGAGACCGTGGCCTGCCCGGAATCGATGATGAAGAAGGCTGCGCCGCCGGTGCCTTCCATGATGACGGTTTCACCTTTGGCGAAGCGACGCTCCTTCAGCAACCGGGCGATCTGTTCGGACTGCCGCCGGTTCATCCCGGCGAACAGTTCGACGCGCTGAATGGCCGATACGGGATCGCGCGGAGGCGGCCCAGGAGGCACAGCGACGCTGCTCGGCTTCCCGGTGGTGATCGCGCGGCACTGCAGCAGGTAGAGCGTTCCGTTCTGGAATGCCCATTCGATGTCCCTCCTGGGGCCATAGACTTTCTCGCAGCGAAGCGCGAGCTCGCCCAGAGCTTTCAGCTGGGTGTCGTCCAGACACAGCCGGGTCACCTGCAACGGATCCACCGGCTGTTCGAAAGTGCCCCCGTTCGGTAGCGAGCGAATGGCGATGCGTTTACGGCCAGCCTTGCGGCCAAGAATCTGACCGGCGCGATCCAGACGGAATTGGTCGGGCACGACGAGGCCGGCGACGACGGCTTCCCCGAGGCCCCAGCTCGCCTCGATCAGGCGTTCATCGGCACCGGTGACCGGGTGCTCCGTGAACATCACTCCGGCGGCATCCGGGTTGAGCAGCGTCTGTACGACCACGCCAACGCTCGGGCGGGCGAACAGGCCGACCCGCTGACGATAGGTAATGGCCGAGTCCGAATTGGCCGACCACCAGACCTCGCGGACGGCATCGGGGACGTCCTCGGCCGAGTGGATGTTGAGCAATGTCAGGTGCTGTCCCGCGAAGCTTGCCGCCGCGCCGTCTTCGTCGACGGCAGACGAGCGGACGGCGAACGGAGCCGGCAGGGTTTCGACAGCCTTCAGTACTTTTTCGATCGCCTTGATATCCCCCGAGGCGACGGCGTCCACGAGATCACCGGAGAGCGCTATGCCGGGCGGGATCGGGAGACCCTGGCGTGCAGCGTCGCCGAGGCCTACCGCCTTCGACCCATAGAGCGATGTTTCGCGCGCTCTTGCGAACGGAACGACCTTCTTCTTCACCCAAGCACCGTAACCTCGCCGGTGTCGCCATCGACACGAACGCGAACGCCATTGGCGATGCGCTGGGTCGCGTCGCGCGTGCCGACCACGCCCGGGATACCGTACTCGCGCGAGACAATCGCGGCATGCGAAAGCAGACCGCCATTGTCGGTGACGATGCCTCCGAGTAGCGGCAGGAGAATATTGAAAGCCTCGGTCGTCGATTCGGTCACGAGCACGTCACCCCTGGCGATCTGGCCGAATTCGGATGGCCCCGAGACGCGGCGCGCCGGTCCTTCATAGATGCCCTTGCTCGCCGCGATGCCGTAAAGAATCTTGTCCTCATTCTCGGCTTCCGAGCTGCCGAACAGGTGCCCCAGCGCGATGAAGATCGCGCGCATCACGCGTCCGACCGCCGGCGGCAAAGCGGCGAGGTCCGGCGGCGGTGGCTTGGGCGGACCAAGCAGGGGTGAAACATCTTTGGCGGTATAGGTTGCGCGGTATTTGGCGCGGCTGGCTAGTTCGTCTGCGGACGGACCGCCGGCACCGGCCACAAGGGCGCACATTTCATCAAGCCCGGCATCCAGCATCTGATCCGGCGTGGTGAGACGGCCGCGAGCCGCGGCCCTGCGGCCGGCGGCAAGGGCAGCGCGGCGCATCAGCCCCGAAGCCCAGATGTCGCTGTAGACGCCGCGCTCGTCGCGGAGGCGATAGGTGAGGCGGGCCTCGGTCAGCAGCTCGTCGAATTCTTCGCGGTGCGCCGCCGGGACGAGAGAGCGAACTTCTGCGATACGGGCTTCCACATCGGAAGCCGCCAGACTTTCACCCGAGACGGCGATGCGAATGGACCTAAGAAGCGCATCCGGCAATTCGAGCGCTGTAGGCTCGGCAATATCGAAGCCGTCGATCAGGCGATTGCCGACGAGATCGAGATAGCCGGATATGGCCACGCCGGCTTCGCCACCCAGGGAACGCAGGTTTGCAAGCAGCGCTGCCGGGTCGCCTTCAGATCCGATCAGCTTGCGCAAGGCGGGATCTGCGGCAAAGGCCTTCTTCAGCCGCTCCAGTTCGTCCGAGCCGCCGGCAGATACTTCCGCCGAACCGCGCATCAATCCAACCAGTTCGGAGGGCGGCAGGCCGGTCCAGTCGCCGACATGGGCGAGGAAATCGCCGGTCGGCAGCACCGCGCCGGCGGTGAAGCGCATGTGCTGGGCGATCATCGCTGCATGGTGATCGCGGCAGCGCGTCAGATAGGCGATCAGTTCCGAATCCGACAGGGCATCGGGATCGATGGCCTGCAGCTCGCGATGCGCGGCAATGGCCGCCGGCTTGCAGTTCTGATCCCAGTCGCGAAGTTGTTCGCGCCAAAGTTTCTGTGCGAAAACCTGCTCGGCGCGCTGAAAGCGCTGCGGTATTTCGGCATCCGGGGCTGGCACGACCTGATTGTAGCCAAAGCCCCCGACGTAGCCGATTTGTAGACCGTCGATAAGCATCCCGTAGAAGCGGGCGAAATCGTTGGTACCCTTTTTGAACGCCGCGGGATGCGTCTCCTGAAAATAGCGCGTCATCGGTCGCGGAAAATGGACGGGATCCTGCTCCCACGGTCCCGGCCCCGGCGGGTCGAGGTGAAGTTTGGTCGCGGTGTCTGACGCTGTCATGGCATTTCCTGTTTGGGACGGTCTGCAAATTCAGGGCGTCGCAGGCATTGATCCCGGTCGCGGAGGCGGAAAAACCCACCCGACATCGTTCGATGTGAATGTCGGGATCACCAGCAAAGGCTAGCACTCCGCCGGGTTCCCGGGAATAGCCCCGGCCTGAGGATGGGTCACGAAGGGGAGTTACAATCTTGGAACATGATCCAGCGTCGACGGTTGGCGTGGCATGCGGAAATCTCTGGCCAAACGGGCAACAGCGCGCGCTGCACCCTTACCAACCTCGTCCCGGCGTTCAGGCAGCGGCTCGTCACGCTCACCGGCTGACAGTCGAGCCGTGGAGCGCGCGAAGCGGAAATTCCTCCGCGCCTTTCCCGGCGGCTTTCGAGACGAGACCTACATCGATTGGGAGCGCGCCTACAAATGGAATGCGCATTGCCGATGGCAGGAGCTGCTGAGCGAAACCACCTTCCGCGGTCTGCTGGAGATGCGCCATTTCGAGGAGATCGCGCGACTTGCCATTGCAGTTGAGTCTCGCACCAACCTTCTCTTTTCATTTGAAAAGATGGCCTTGCGCGATGCGGTCCGTTCTTTCGTCGGCGCGCAGGCGTTTGCGACGGCGCTGTACGACCTCCTGCATGGAGAGGAAGACATGGAAATCAGGTTCGCAAGCTGGATCGCGGCTCTCGATCAATTGCCGCGAAAGCAGACGCGGGTTCTGACCTGGCCTTTGGCAACCGTGTTCGGATTCATCGCCCAGCCCAAGGAGCACTTCTTCTTCAAACCGAAAGTGACGCGCGAGGCGCTACGCCGTTGCGGCGCCGAGTTCGTCTACCAGTCGCGTCCCAACTGGCCGGTTTATCGGGAGCTGCTCTTCGCGGTGAGAAGGGTCCGAAACGGGATCGCTACCATGCGTCCCCGAGACATGATCGACATGCAGTCCTTCCTGTGGGTGCAGGGATCAGACGAATATCCGGACTAGCCGGGTAGAGGATCTCGCTCGGAAACAGAGTCTGCCAAAGATCCTCTCCACTCTGTCTGCGGGACCAGGGCATCGGAAGCTATCCGCCCGCAGAAAAAGCAGGCAAGCCAACGAGGTTTCTCGCCTTTCCCGAGCTCCAATTACGATCCGAGTTTTTTGAGGTGGCGGAGAGAGTGGGATTCGAACCCACGGTACGGTTTCCCGCACACACGCTTTCCAAGCGTGCGCCTTAAGCCACTCGGCCATCTCTCCGGAGGCCTTCTCTTGGCCGGACGCGGCGGATTTGGCAAGGGAGGCGGGCGGCCCCTTTTGCAATTTCAACAAACATCTGAATTGACTTGGGAATTTAGCCGCATTGAAGCGAACCGAAGCAAGTGACGGGTGGCCGGCCCCGCAGCGCATCACCAGAACTTCACGCCACGACCAAATCAATCGCCGCGAACACATCCGCCCCCATGGGCTGAACGCAGCGGCTAAGCGTACCGAACTGAAGCAACAGGAATCCCACAAGGGCTATCGAGCGCCAACGCGACCTTCGCAAGGTCGACCCGTTCAAGTCTCGATCAAGCCTTTAGGAAGCCCTGGCGCCGGACTGGCCCCAGCGCAGCGTGTGCAGATTTGCTGGCGCCGAGAGCGATGGCAGCGCCTCGCTCTCCTGGCTTGCCCTGGTTTTTTCCAGCCCGTCGACGAAGCCCTTGAACCATTGCTGGATGGTGCCGGCGCGGAGCCGCTCCATCATCGCCTCCCAGCGCATGCGCCGTTCCGTCAGCGGCATGGCAAAGGCCATCGCAATGGTGCGGGCCATGCCATCGATATCGTGCGGGTTGACCAGAAGCGCGGTATCGAGCTCATTGGCGGCGCCGGCAAATTTCGACAGCACCAGCACGCCGGGATCAGCCGCGCTTTGGGCCGCGACATATTCCTTGGCGACCAGGTTCATGCCGTCATGCAGCGGCGTCACCACGCCGACCTGCGCGGTGCGATAAAGCCCGGCCAGCACGGTCTGGCTAAAACCCTTGTTGAGATAGCGGATGGGCGTCCAGTCCACCTCGCCATGACGACCATTGACCTCGCTCACCAGGCGCGCGAGTTCGTTCTGCAGGTTGCCATAGGCCTCGATGCCGCCGCGCGATGGATTGGCGATCTGCAACAGCGAGACGCTGCGTGCCAGCGACGGATATTCCTGCCACATACGGTCGAAGGCGTTGATGCGATTGACCAACCCCTTTGAATAATCCAGCCGGTCGACGCCGATGGCGAGCTTCTCGCCATTCAGGCTGCGCCTGAGCCGCGACACGTCCGGATGCGAGACCGATCGCGCCGCGTGCTGGGCGAATTTGTCCGGATCGATTCCGATCGGGAACACGCCGACATGGGTCGCGCCATGGTGCGACCGCACCACGCCATGTTCGATATCGAGTCCAAGATGAAAGGAGAGATAGCCAAGGAAGTTGTCGCAATCCTCCTTGGTCTGGAAGCCGATCAGATCATAAGCCAGCATCGCCTCCACGAGGGGGCGGTGATGCGGCACGCCGCTCATGATGCCGCGATCCGGCCAGGGCGTATGCAGAAAGAAACCAAGCGGCTGGCCGAGACCGAGCTTGCGCAGTTCCGCGCCAAGCGACAGGAAATGATAATCTTGAATCCAGAAAATGTTATTTGGTTTCTGGAAACGCGTCAGCGCGCGCGCCATGAAGGCGTTGACTTCGCGATACGACAGATAATCCTGTTCGGAAGCGCGGATCAGGTCGGGCCGCGAATGAAAGGCTGGCCACAGCGCGGAATTGGCGAAGCCCTCGTAATACCCACCGTAATGCGCCGAAGGCAGATCGAGTGTCGCCAGGGCACCTGTGCCAAGCGCTTCGATCTCCGCAAACGGCTCCTTCTGCGCACCTTCGCGCACCCGGCCGCTGGAGCCAACCCAAATGGCACCGGAATTTTCCACCACCGGCAAGAGTGCCGCCGCGAGGCCGCCGGTCATTGGTTCGTTTGCCTTGCCGCGCGACACTCGATTGGAAACAACGACGAGATCCACCGGAGTTCCTCCCGTATTCCTGTCCGCGAATTAACAGGCATTCATCAATATGGTTCCTGGCCACCCTTTCAACGAAATGAAACCAAATTCAGGCGCGCGCTGACGAAAAATCCGGCGCATTTTCAGCAAAAACAGCGCAGTTTGCGCAACATTTCGCGACCGACTCACGCCCTGCCGTCCAGTCTCGGGAATTACGGTCTTATTGCGGCTTCTCCACCCTGCAACAAAGCGGCTAGCCACTCGCGCACTTCGCCGGGATCATCGAAGTGACCGTTCACGCCGAGCGCACGCCGCCCAACCGAAAAGGAGAAGCCGTTGAACTCCGGCATGATGGCAAACACCGATTCATCGGTGATGTCATCACCGATGAAAAGGGGCTGCCTTCCCTTGAAAGGCTGATGCGTCATCAATTCACGCACGCCCGTAGCCTTGGTGAAACCGGAGTGCTTGATCTCGCAAACGCATTTTCCGGGCAGCACCTCGATCGGCGCGCTCGGCAATTCGGCTCGGATCAGCGCCACCGACTCATAGATCGCCTTCTCGGCCAACGGCGCCAGGCGATAATGCAGCGCCAGCGAATAGCCTTTGTCCTCAAGCAAAATTCCCGGGCTGATCTTGGCGATCGCCGCCAGTCGCCGCTTTAGTTCCTTATCCATCGGCGGGGCCTGGGTCGCCACCGCTTCGCTGTCTGTGGCGAGCCGCATCTCGGCGCCATGCCCGCCGACCGCAGGAAATACTTCCGGCGCAAAAATCAGGTCGATGTCGTTCAGCGAACGGCCGCTGACCATGGCCAGCGCACCCGACGTCCGCGCCAGAAGGCCGTTCAAGGTGCGCGCCAGGTCGGGCGGAACCCAGACCTCGCGCGGGGTCGGGGCCAGGTCCAAAAGGGTGCCGTCGATGTCCAGCAGCAGCGCACATTGATCGAGCGAGGGCATGACGAATTGTTGCGGCGAGATCACCGGCGTTTGATCGGGGCTCGGTAGCTGTGAGGACATTTCGGCCAATTTCCCAGTCATCCCATTACTCCACGAAAGCGAGCGGCTTGGCCACCGATTCCAGCGAACGACGTTCCGCCGGCACGCAATAGCGCCAGGCGACCAGGCCCGCTACCCCCATCAACAACGCGCCAACCGCATAGCCGGCGAAAACACTGGCGCGCGAACCGGTATCGATCAGCGCGCCGAACAGCGCCGGCCCGGCGACACCGCCGACACCAGTTCCCACTGCATAGAATAGCGCGATCGCAAGCGCGCGGACTTCCAATGGGAAGGTTTCGCTGACGGTGAGATAGGCGGCACTGGCAGCCGGCGAGGCGAAGAAGAAGATCACCATCCAGGCAATGGTCTGGGTTTTTGCATCGAACGCGCCGATCGAAAACAGGTAACCCGACAACGCCAAGAGCGCGCCCGATACGAGATAAGTCGCCGCGATCATGGCGCGACGCCCGAACGTATCGAACAATCGGCCGAGCAACAGCGGGCCTAAAAAGTTACCCAGCGCAAAGGGCAGGATATACCAGCCGATATGATCGGCAGGGATGCCGTAGAAATCGGTCAGCATCAATGCGAACGTGAAAAAGATCGCGTTGTAGAAGAAGGCTTGCGCGGCCATCAACACCAGCCCGACCAGCGCCCGCTGCCGATAATGGCCAAACAGCGTCTGCATTACCTCCCGCAAGGGTGTGTGATCGCGCATCCGCAGCCGCACTCTGGGGCCGCCCTGAAGCGCGCCCTGCCCCGTCCAGCGCTCGATATCGGCCACGATTTTCAAAGCGAGATCCGGACGGCCATGCACCATCAGCCATCGCGGGCTCTCCGGAATCCACCATCGCATCACGAGCACGCCAAGTCCGAGGCATGCGCCGATGAGATAGGCCAGCCGCCAGCCAAAATCAGGCGCAAAGCGCGCGGGGTCGAGCAATATGATGGCGCTGCCGGCCCCGAGCGCGGCACCGATCCAGAAGCTGCCGTTGATGACGAGATCGGTCCATCCGCGATAACGCGCCGGCACCAATTCCTGAATGGTGGAATTGATCGCGGTATATTCCCCGCCGATTCCCGCGCCGGTCAAAAACCTGAACAGGGCGTAGCTCGCCACGCTCCAGGAAAGCGCGGTGGCGGCGGTGGCTGTGAGATACACTGCAAGGGTAATGAAAAACAATTTCTTGCGACCGATGCGATCGGTCAGCCAGCCAAAGCCGAGCGCGCCGAGCACGGCTCCCGCCAGATAGGCGCTGTTGGTTAGACCGACATCGAAATTGGAAAAATGCAGCGTCGGACTTTCCTTGAGGGCCCCGGACAAAGCCCCGGCCAGCGTCACCTCAAGCCCGTCAAGGATCCAGGTGATCCCGAGCGCCATCACAACCCGGGTGTGAAAGCCGCTCCATCGGAGATGGTCGAGGCGGGCGGGAATATCGGTCTCGACCACCGCCTCGCCCGGCCCCAAAGTCGCCGATGCCGTTTCGGGGACGATACGGGAAGCCCCCGCGTTCACGGCCGCACGCTGCGGGGCGGTGAAACGAGGTGATGCCGCGGCGCCGATGGCTGCGGAGCCGCCCTGCTGCGTTGCACCTGTGTCGGTCATGGCTTCTCAACGGCAGGCGTCGGCCTGAGTTCCCTCTTGGGAGGGATCCAAACCCGCTCAACCCCGGCAACGCCATGCGAGAACCTCACGCAGCCGCAGCCGATCGATCGCAATTGAGGCAAATAAAATGAGGCGGGATACCGCGCTGCAGCGGTGCACGCGAATGCCTGCATTTGGATCGCAGATGACAATGAGATGAACAGCCCGACGAACTTCCTAGTTGCCAAGTGAAGCGTCGCCTCCTCTAATCCGCGCAACAATACAGGGGAGGGTAGCTCGCATGTCTTCCGTCAGGCTGACTGTGAATGGCAGGCAGGTCGCGGCCGAGGTCGAAGACCGAACGCTTCTCGTCCATCTCTTGCGAGACCATCTCAATCTGACGGGCACGCATGTCGGCTGCGACACCAGCCAGTGCGGCGCCTGCACGGTGCACATCGACGGACGGGCCGTCAAATCATGCACGGTGCTGGTGGGTCAGGCCGACGGGTCCGAAATTACAACGATTGAAGGCCTGTCGAAAGGCGATGAACTGCACCCGATGCAGGCCGCTTTCCGCGACAACCACGGACTGCAATGCGGCTATTGCACGCCCGGCATGATTATGGCCGCTGTCGACATGGTTCGGCGGTATGGCGGCGATCTTGATGAGGCCACGGTCCGCCGGGAGCTCGAAGGCAATATCTGCCGCTGCACCGGCTATCACAACATCGTTAAATCCGTGCTCGATGCCGCCGGCCGCATGAAAGTGTCGTTGGCCGCCGAGTAGCTCTGATCTCGGAGACCAGACCGATACATGAATTCGTCGAACGTATGTTTCTAAAGGCCGCTGCGGCGGGGTCGCGATCAACCAGGGAGAAACGCCATGGGAGCAGAAGGGATCGGCGCCCGCGTTGCGCGGAAGGAAGATCGCCGCTTCATCACCGGCAAGGGACGCTATGTCGACGACATCAAGCTGCAGGGCATGACCTTCGCAAGCTTCGTGCGCAGCCCCCACGCCCATGCGCGGGTGAAGGCGATCGATTCAGCGGCCGCGCTGAAAATGCCCGGCGTGGTCGCCGTGCTGACCGGGAAACAACTGGTTGACGACAAGATCGGCAATCTGATTTGCGGCTGGGCCGTCACTTCCAAGGACGGCTCGCCGATGAAGATGGGCGCGTGGCCCGCGATGGCGCCGGAGACGGTCCGTTTCGCGGGGCAAGCGGTCGCCGTGGTGATCGCGGAAACCCGCAACCAGGCACGTGACGCGGCCGACGCGGTGGCGGTGACTTACGAGGAATTGCCGGCGGTGCCGGATATCCGCGCGGCGATCAAACCGGGCGCGCCTCAGCTGCATCCGGAGGCGCCGGGCAACATTGTCTATGACTGGTCGATCGGCGATCAGGCCGCCGTGGATGTGGCCTTTAAGCGCGCGGCCAATGTGGTCTCGCTCGAACTCACCAATAACCGCCTGGTGCCGAATGCGATGGAGCCGCGCGCGGCGATCGCCGAATATGACGAGGCGGAAGAGCATTTGACGCTCTACACTACTTCGCAAAATCCGCACGTGGCGCGGCTGGTGCTCTCGGCATTCTACAATATTGCGCCCGAACACAAATTGCGGGTGATAGCGCCGGATGTCGGCGGTGGTTTCGGCTCAAAGATCTTCATCTATCCGGAAGAGATGGTCGCGCTGTGGGCCGCCAGAAAAGTCCGCCGCCCGGTGAAATGGACCTGCGACCGCTCGGAAGCGTTTCTGACGGATGCCCATGGCCGCGATCATATCTCTAAGGCCGAGATGGCCTTTGACGGGAATCACCGGATCATCGGCCTGCGTGTCAAAACCCACGCCAATTTCGGCGCCTACATGTCGCTGTTTTCTTCGGCGGTACCGACCTATCTCTACGCGACGCTGTTGTCAGGCCAATACGACATTCCGGCGATCCATGCGGAAGTGATCGGCGTCTATACCAACACCACGCCAGTGGATGCCTATCGCGGCGCCGGACGGCCCGAGGCGAGCTATCTGGTCGAACGGCTGATGGAAACGGCGGCGCGACAATTGAAGGTCGATCCAGCCGAATTGCGGCGCAAGAATTTCATCAAGAGCTTCCCGCACCAGACGCCGGTGATCCTGACCTATGATGCCGGCGATTTCGGAGCCTCGCTCGACGCGGCGTTGAAGGCGATCGACTATGCCGGCTTCCCCGCGCGCAAGGAGAAATCCCGTCAACAGGGCAAGCTGCGCGGCATCGGCTTCTCCTGCTACATCGAGGCCTGCGGGATCGCCCCTTCAAAGGCAGTCGGCAGCCTCGGCGCCGGTGTCGGCCTGTGGGAATCTGCCGAGGTCCGCGTCAATCCGGTCGGCACCATCGAAATCCTCACTGGCTCGCATAGCCACGGCCAGGGGCACGAGACGACGTTCGCGCAGTTCGTTGCCGACCGGCTGGGTATCTCGATCGATCAGGTGCAGATCGTGCATGGCGATACCGACAAGGTTCAGTTCGGCATGGGCACCTATGGATCGCGCTCGGCCGCCGTGGGCCTGTCGGCGATTTTCAAGGCGATGGAGAAGATGGAGGCAAAAGCCAAGAAGATCGCCGCCCACCAGCTTGAGGCCTCGGATGCCGATATCGTCATCGAGAACGGCGCGTTCAAAGTGGCGGGCACCGACAAATCCATTGCCTTTCCGATGGTGGCGCTCGCCGCCTATACCGCGCACAATCTGCCCGACGGCATGGAGCCCGGCTTGAAGGAAAGCGCGTTCTACGACCCGAGCAACTTCACCTTCCCGGCCGGCGCCTATATTTGCGAGGTCGAGGTCGATCCCGCCACCGGCAAGACAACCATCGCCGATTTCGTCGCCGCCGACGATTTCGGACGGCTGATCAACCCCATGATCGTGGAGGGCCAGGTGCATGGTGGCCTTGCCCAAGGCATCGGCCAGGCGCTGCTGGAAGCCGCGGTCTATGACTCCAACGGCCAGCTCGTGACCGCCTCTTACATGGACTACGCGATGCCGCGCGCCGAAGATCTTCCCTCATTCCGGGTCAGCCACACCGTGACGCTGTGCCCGAGTAATCCGCTGGGAGTCAAAGGTTGCGGCGAAGCCGGCGCGATCGGCTCCTCGCCCGCCGTCATCAACGCCATCACCGACGCGATCGGCCACAACCGGCTCGAAATGCCGGCGACGCCCGACCGGGTATGGCACGCCATTCACGGCAATGCCTGAAGGGAGATGAGCCATGTATCAGACCACTTACCATCGTCCCTCAACCGTGGCCGAAGCTGCAGCGCTGTTTGCCAAAAGCGCCGATCCTAAATTTCTCGCCGGCGGCCATACCCTAATCCCGGTGATGAAGCAGCGGCTTGCACAGCCCTCCGACGTGATCGACCTCGCACGGATCAAGGAACTGGTTGGCATCAACGTATCGGCGGATGCTGTGATCATCAAAGCGGCGACTCCTTATTGCGATATCCTTGAGAATAAGGACGTTGCAAGATTGATCCCTGCGATCACGCATCTGACCTCGGTGCTCGGCGATCCGCAAGTGCGGCATCGCGGCACGATCGGTGGGTCAATCGCCAACAACGATCCGGCCGCCGATTACCCGGCTGCCGTTTTAGCGCTGGGCGCAACGGTGAAGACCAGCAAGCGATCGATCGCAGCGGACGATTTCTTCACCGGCCTGTTCTCGACCGCGCTTGAGGATGACGAAATCGTCACCGAGATATCTTTTCCCGTTCCCGCCAAGGCCGGCTATTCAAAGATGCGCCATCCTGCCTCGCGTTTTGCGCTCACGGGCGTATTTGTAGCCAGGGCCAAGAGCGGCGAGGTCCGGGCCGCTGCCACCGGTGCCTCTCAAAGCGGCGTTATGCGGGTGCCTGCCATCGAATCCGCGCTCAAAACCAACTGGTCATCGGCGGCCTTGGACCAGGTGCGGATTTCTCCTGACGGACTGTTGTCGGACATCCATGGATCGTCGGCCTATCGTGCCAATCTGATCAAGGTGATGGCGCAGCGGGCGGTCGCAGCGGTGGACTAATTTGCCAACGACCGCGATCTGGCTGAGCGGAAGGCCTACTTGCTTCGAGGATCATCCTGGAGGACAACGAGACCCTCAATGACAATCTCAGCCAGGGTATCGGAAACATGTCCACCAACTCCGCCGCGCTTTCTACGAATTCGGCTCCCAGCGGCCCTCTTGTTGGCCTTCGCGTCGTAGAATTCGCGGGCATCGGCCCCGGCCCATTCGCCTGCATGATGCTGGCCGATATGGGCGCCGAGGTGGTGACGCTGGATCGTGCCGGCGCGGAAAAGGATTTGAAGGCTTCGGCGATGCGCGGCCGCAAGATCGTCGGATTGGACCTGAAGAAACCTGCAGCGATAGGTCAGGTGCTCGAGCTTCTGGATAATGCCGATGCGCTGGTGGAAGGCTTCCGGCCCGGCGTCATGGAGCGCCTAGGCTTGGGCCCTGAAGTGGTGATGGCCCGCAATCCGCGGCTGGTCTATGGCCGCATGACCGGATGGGGGCAGACCGGCCCGCTGGCCAAGGCCGCAGGTCACGATATCAACTACATCTCTGTGACCGGTGCGCTGGCCTCGATTGGCACCAAGGAAAGGCCGGTGCCACCGCTCAATCTGGTCGGCGATTTCGGCGGCGGCTCGCTCTATCTGGTGGTCGGACTGCTGGCCGCGCTGATCGAGGCGGGAAAATCCGGCAAGGGACAAATCGTCGATGCCGCGATGTGCGACGGCGCCGCCTCGCTGACCTCGATGTTCTACGACATGATCGCCAACGGCCGCTGGACCACCCAACGCGAAAGCAATCTATTGGACGGCGGCTCGCACTTCTATGGCCCTTATGAATGCGCCTGCGGCAATTTTATCTCGATCGGCTCGATCGAGCCGCAGTTCTACGCCTTGCTGCGTGAGATCGCCGGGCTGAAGGATCCGGAGTTCGACAGACAGCTCGATCAGAAGGCCTGGCCCTCGCTCAAGCAAAAGCTGGTTGCGGTCTTCAAGACCAAAACCCGGGATGAATGGTGCAAGCTGATGGAAGGAACCGACGTCTGCTTCGCGCCAATCCTTTCGCTCACCGAGGCGCCCGAACATCCTCACATGAAGGCACGCCAGGTTTTCGATACCCGTCACGGCTATCCGCAGCCTGCGCCCGCACCACGCTTCTCGCGGACGCCTTCGGCGATCCGCAACCCGGCCGAGGCCAATATCGCCGGCGTGCTCCAGCAATGGAAGCACGCACGCTGACCTTGGCGTGCTAGTCCAGCGCCGCCATTCCCCGCGAATGGCGGCAGCTTCGGTGACGGCGAAAGCCAAACCCGGTGCTGATGCGGTGCACGCGACACGCCAGCGGCGCACCCACTCATGGTGGTTGACAGGACTTTGCCGCCCGGTTTGATAGGCTGAAAACCCCGCCGATTTTGTCCCTTCCGGCGCCGCACGGGCCCATGGCATGAACATGAAAAGCCGCTTTGCGTTGTTTTTGATTTTGGGTTTCTTGATCGGCCCGATCACCCGGCCCGTCAGCGCTGACGATGGCCCCGGCCGCTTTGCCCTGGTGATCGGCAATGCCAAGTATCCAGACGCGGACGCGCCGCTCAAGGAGCCGATCAATGATGCTCGAGATATCGCGGGCGAACTCAAGCGCAACGGATTCGACGTTGAGGTCGGCGAAAACCTGACTGGGGCGGCGATGCGTTTGGGATTCGAACGCCTCTACGCCCGGATCAAGCCGGGTTCGGTGGTGGTGATCTTCTACAGCGGCTTTGGTATCCAGTCGGTGCGTCAGAGCTATTTGATTCCGGTCGACGCCCCGATCTGGACCGAAACCGACGTCAGGCGAGACGGCATCAGCCTGGAAGCCGTGTTGGGCGAACTTAACAGCCGCGGCGCCGGCGTGAAGATCGCCCTGATCGATGCGTCCAGGCGAAATCCGTTCGAACGTCGGTTCCGCAGTTTTTCCGCTGGGCTCGCGCCGGTAGTCGCGCCGAATGGGACGCTGGTGATGTATTCGGCCGCGCTGAGTTCGGTGGTCTCTGACAATGGCGCCGATCACGGGCTGTTCGTGCAGGAATTGCTCAAGGCGATCCGCACGCCCAACCTGATGGCCGAGGACACGCTGAACCGGACCCGGATCGAGGTCACAAGAGGATCACGCAACGAACAGGTGCCCTGGATCTCCTCCTCGCTTGCGGAAGACTTCTCTTTCACGCCTGGCGCGGTCGCCTCAATGGCTCGCGCGGTCCCGGTCGCCGCGGCCGCATTGGCTCCGACCGCGCAAGCCCCCGCTGGTCCGACGCCGCCCCCGTCCGTGACCAGCGCGGTGGCGCCCGTAGTCGCATCGACCGAAAGGAGCGGTGGGCCATCGGCGCTCGCCGACGACCCGGTCATCAAGGGATTAGGCGCCAAAATCGCCGACAACCCGAATGACGGGAGCGCGCTTTATCGTCGCGGTCAGGTGTACGCAAGCAAGGGGGCTTACAATCTCGCGCTGCAGGATTTCAACGATTCGCTTCGCCTCAATCCCAAGGATATCGAAGCCTTGAACAACCGATGCTGGGTGCGCACGGTCGTCGGCGAACTTCAGGGCGCTCTGAAGGATTGCAATGAGGCGCTCAGGCTGCGACCGAATTTCATCGATGCGCTGGATAGCCGCGGCCTTCTCAATCTCAAGGGCGGCCAGAACAAGAACGCCATTGCGGATTTCGACGACGCTCTCAAGATGAACCCTCGTCTGACTTCATCGCTTTATGGCCGAGGCCTGGCCAAGCTGCGGCTCGGGCAGACTGCAGAGGGCAACCTGGATATCAACAATGCCAAGGCCATGGACCCCAATATCGTCAAGGAATTCGCCGATTACGGCGTGCGCTGAGATTGGACCTTTATCGCTCGCCGTCTTAATCGCATTGCCCCATTCTGCCAACATGTCGTTAACTCCCGGCCGCAGCGCCCGTTCTGGATCACCCTCGCGATGATGCCTTCCCGATTTTACCGGCCATTGCTCGTGATCCTGATCGCTGTTGCCTTGGCTGGCGGTTATTACTGGATCGAGCACCGGCCTCGCGCCGATGGCAACCAGGAGCCGTCGAGCGCGCTGGTCATCGTCACCCAGTCTACCAATGCCTGCTTTTCGGACATGGTGCGGGTGACCGGCTTTGTCGTTCCCCGCCGCGAAGCCGTGACGGGTGTCGATCAGGATGGCTCGCGGGTTTCGGATATCCTGATTCATGAAGGCGAGATGGTCACCGAAAACCAGGAACTGGCACGGTTGGCCCCGCTGCAGGCGGGCAATGCGCGGCCCGCGCAGACCTCGCTGCGGGCGCCCGCGGCCGGACAGGTGATCCAAGTCAACACGATGGTCGGCGCCCCGGCCTCCCCTCAAGGAGGCCCGATGTTCCGAATAGCGGTCAACAATGAAAGCGAATTCGACGCCGAGGTGCCGGCCGTTCATATGCTCAAGCTCAATGCGGGCGCTACCGCTCGCATCGGCCGCGACGATGGGCCGGATGTCATCGGCCGCCTCCGACTGGTCATGCCGCAGATCGACCGCGCAACCCAGCTCGGCCATGTGCGGATATCGCTGCCGAAAGACGCCTCGATGAAGATCGGCACCTTTACCCGCGCCAGTATCGACGCCAGGCGAAGCTGCGGGGTCTCTGTTCCCAAGACTTCGATCGACCATCTGACGCTTCAGGTGGTCAAGAACAACATCGTCGAAACCCGGCAGGTTCGCGTTGGACTGACCTCGGATACCTCGGTCGAAATTCTCGAGGGACTGAACGTGGGTGAAACCGTGGTCGCCGATGCCGGGACGTCGCTGCATGATGGCGACAAGATACGGACGATATCTGCCGACGAACTCGATCGAACCCGGGTGCGCTGATGGCTCTTAATATTTCCGCCTGGTCGATACGGCATCCGCTGCCCGCCACGGTTTTTTCCATCATCCTGCTCGTTCTGGGCTGGCTCAGCTTTACCAAGCTTGCCGTCACCCGCCTGCCGAACGCCGATATTCCGGTGATCTCGGTCGCGGTCTCGCAATTTGGCGCGGCGCCTGCCGAATTGGAATCGCAGGTTACCAAGACCATCGAGGACGGAGTTTCCGGCGTTGAGGGTGTCCGTCACATCTCGTCCTCGATCACTGACGGGCTGTCGGTCACGACAATCCAGTTCGCCCTCGAAACCAACACCGATCGCGCCCTGAACGACGTCAAGGACGCGGTCACCCGCGTGCGCTCCAACCTGCCTCAGAACATCACCGAACCCCTGATCCAGCGCGTCGATGTGATCGGCCTTCCGATCGTCACCTATGCTGCGATCTCGCCCGGCAAAACACCCGAGCAGCTCTCCTATTTCGTCGATGACGTCGTCAAGCGCGCCTTGCAAGGCGTCCGGGGGGTGGCGCAAGTCGAGCGCATCGGCGGCGTCGAGCGCGAAATCCTCGTTTCGCTGGATCACGACCGGCTGCAGGCCGCCGGGCTAACCGCTGTCAATGTCAGCCAGAGTCTGCGCGGCACCAATGTCGACCTCGCCGGCGGCCGCGCCGAAATCGGCAGGAACGATCAGGCGATCCGGACACTTGCGGGCGCCAAGACCCTGAACGAACTCGCTGGCACGATGATCCCGCTATTCGGGGGCGGCGAGGTGCGGCTCGACGATCTCGGCACCGTCACCGATACGATTGCGAGCAGACGAACCTTTGCCCGTTTCAACGGCGAGCCGGTGGTGGCGCTCGGCATCAAACGCTCCAAGGGCGCCAGCGATGTGGTGGTCGCCAAGGCCGTGCAAAAGCGCATCGACGATTTGAAGGTCGCCTATCCTGACGTCGACCTCAAGCTGATCGACACGTCGGTCGAATATACCAAGGGCAATTACGACGCCGCCATCTCGACCTTGTTCGAAGGCGCCATTCTGGCGGTGATCATCGTCCTGCTGTTTCTTCGCGACATCAGGGCAACCATCATTGCCGCGATCTCGCTACCGCTTTCGATCTTTCCCGCGTTCTGGGTGATGGACCTGCTTGGTTTCTCGCTCAACCTGGTGAGCTTCCTCGCTATTACCCTTTCGACCGGTATTCTCGTCGACGATGCCATCGTCGAGATCGAGAACATCGTCCGCCACATGCGGCTCGGAAAGTCACCCTACCGAGCCGCACTGGAGGCCGCCGACGAGATCGGCCTTGCCGTCATCGCGATCTCGCTGACCATCATCGCGATCTTCGCTCCGGCGAGCTTCATGTCGGGCGTTGCCGGGCAATTCTTCAAGCAGTTCGGAATCACGGTCTCGGTGCAGGTATTGTTTTCGCTACTTGCCGCGCGCCTGGTTACGCCGGTGCTGGCCGCCTACTTCCTCAAGGATCATCCGCATGATGCGCCGCCGCCCGGCCGGCTGTTGCATTCCTACACCCGACTCGTCACATGGTCGGTAAAGCATTATTTGATCACCGTACTGATCGGCTTTGCGATCTTCGCAGCCTCGATCTGGAGCATTCGCCTGCTGCCGCAAGGCTTCCTGCCGGCGCAGGACACTGCGCGCTCCCTGCTCGCGATTGAGCTTCCGCCGGGCTCGCAACTTGCCGCCACTGAGAAAACCACCGAAGAGATCGTGGCCAGGCTACGCCGGCGCCCGGAGGTACGAAGCGTGTTCGTCGATGGTGGACGCGTCCCGCCTGGCACGTTCGAGGTGCGCCGCGCGGCGCTGATCGTCAACTACACGCCGAAAACCGAGCGTAATGTCACCCAGCGGCAGCTCGAACTATCGATCGGGCAGGAACTCGAAAACGTTCCCGATCTTCGCTTCTGGTTCCTCGATGAAAACGGCCTGCGCGCCATTTCGCTTGTCGTCACTGGTATCGACAGCGCGATCGTCAGCAACGTCGCGAGCGAATTGGCGACCCAGATGAAGCGCATCCCAACGATTGCCAACGTGATCTCCGAGACCTCGCTCGACCGACCGGAATTGCGGATCCAGCCCCGCGCCGACCTCGCCGCGAGGCTCGGCGTATCGACCGAGAGCCTTTCGCAGACCGTTCGCGTCGCAACCATCGGCGACGTCGGCCCGGCGCTGGCGAAGTTCGATGCCGGCGATCGGCAAGTGCCGATCCGCGTGCAGTTGGAGGATGTTGCCCGCGGCGATCTGCAATTGCTCGGGCAGTTGCGGGTACCGCTTGGCCAACACGGCGAGAAAGGCGGCGTGCCGCTGTCGGTGGTCGCCGATATCAATCTTGACCAGGGGCCGACCAGCATCAACCGTTACGACCGTGAGCGTCAGGCAACGGTCGCGGCCGATCTCGTCGGCACCGCTGCGCTCGGCGATGCGACCCGCAGGATCTACGACCTGCCGGTGATGAAAAGCCTTCCAAAGGGCGTCCGGGTGAATCCGTCGGGCGACGCCGAAAGTCTCAATGAGCTGTCCGAAGGTTTCGCCACCGCCATCACGGCGGGGTTGATGATGGTCTATGCGGTGCTGGTGTTGTTATTCGGCACCTTCCTGCAACCGATCACCATCCTGTTTTCACTGCCGCTGTCGATCGGCGGTGCGATCGCCGCCCTGCTGCTCACCGGCAAGCAACTGACCACGCCTGTGTGGATCGGCATTCTGATGCTGATGGGCATCGTCACCAAGAACGCCATTATGCTGGTGGAATTCGCACTTGAATCGATCCGTGCCGGCCGGCCGCGCGAGGAAGCGATTATCGATGCGGGCATGAAGCGTTCACGACCCATCGTCATGACCACGATCGCGATGGTGGCCGGGATGATACCGTCAGCGCTGGCGGTAGGGGCGGGCGGCGAATTCCGCTCCCCCATGGCGCTTGCGGTAATCGGCGGCCTCATCTTTTCCACGGTCCTCTCGCTGGTGTTCGTGCCGGCGATGTTTATGGTCATGGACGATGTCGGGTCGCTGATCTGGCGCTTCGCGCGACGCCTGGTCGTCTCCGAGCCGGAGAAAGATCAGGAGCCATCGGCGAAGGTGACGCGCGCGGCGGAATGAAGTGATGCGATCGAAGCTGCAGGAACAGGGACCGAACCACCGATGATGTCAGCCAGTTCTTTGCAGGGTTGCGCAAGTGTCGCCGTCATTGCCTTGGCGGGCCTTGTCTGTCTGGCATCGCAGCAGGCGATCGCGGCGGACGAAGAACGCGCGCCAAAGGGCGCAGCGGTCACAGTCCTCACCGCTGCAAAATACTGCTTCCCGGACATTGTCGAAGTATCCGGCGTTCTGATGCCAAGAGAGGAAACCGCAGTGCGACCGGACCGCCCTGGACTCAAGGTCGCGGAAATCTTGGTCGACCCCGGCGAAACCGTCACCGCCGGGCAGGCACTGGCGCGCCTCAACCTGCCCGAAGGCGGTTCAATCCAGATTCAGGCGCCGGTCGCGGGCCTGGTTTCAGCTTCTACGGCGGTCGTGGGCGCTCTGGCTTCGCCGCGGGGAGAGGCGCTGTTCTCAATCATCGCCCGCAGCGAATTTGATCTTGCCGGCGTGGTCTCCACGCGCGACATCGTCAAACTGGCCCCCAATCAACCGGCGCAGGTCAAGGTAATCGGCGCTGGTGAAGTTGAGGGCTCGGTGCGCCGCGTCGCCACGACCATCGAACCGAACAGCCAGCTCGGACGGGTCTTGGTCGGCATCACCGCCAACCGCCGTCTCCTGGTCAACGCCGGCGGCCGCGCCGTGATCAAGGCCGGACAAAGCTGCGGCGTATCGGTGCCGCTTACGGCCGTGCTCTATAGTCCGGCCGGCACCGTGGTCCAGGTCGTGCGGCGCGACCGGGTTGAAACGCGGCGCGTCGAAACCGGTTTGACGTCTGGCGGACAGATCGAGATTCGCGACGGCGTATCGGAAGGTGACGTCGTGGTCGCCCGTGCCGGTGCCTTGTTGCGCGAGGGTGATCCGGTCCGCCCCGTCGCGTTGAAAGCCGACGCGAATTGAGGCCGAGTGCGGGCCGCGGTACCTGCTATCAGCTGCCGGCCTTCACGGCGCTCGCCAGACTGACATCCTCCTGCAGCGAGGAGGAGACGGTGGGCACCTGCTCACCTTCCGAGCTACGGGCGATCGACAGACGCGTCTTGTTGAAGACGCTCTCGAAGCCGGACTGCGAATCCAGATTATTCAATAGCTCGGTCATCAGCACGCTGTGCTCGCCCTTTGAATCGTCGGCGACCTTGCCGGGTGTGGCCGATGACAGGATCAGCGCGTTATCCGAGGCCGTGATCGGCGACAGGCCATGAGAATAGGAACGGAAGCGGCGTTCGTAGGGATTTCGCCGGGAGGCGTCGACCACGACGAGCTTGGCGCGGGCGCCACTCTCCTTCATCGCATCGAGCACGGACTCGACGCTGACGCCCACGCGACGAACGTCGGATTCCTTCCAGATCGTGGCATCGACCGGGATCATGTAGCTCTCACGCCCCGCCTGAATGCCATAACCGGCGAAGAACAGCATGACCACAGAGTCAGGCCCGATCTTGGACTTCATCCGGTCGACGGCGCGCAACATGTCGCCACGGCTGGCATCCTCCACCATATCGACATCAAAACCATCGTGGCGAAGCGCCGCCGTCAGGGCGCGCGCATCGTTGACCGGCTGGGTCAACGGCGCGCTGGCATCCGGATAGCGGCCGTTGCCGATCACGAGCGCGATGCGGCCAGCCTTCCGAGTTACGCTTTCATGTGACTCGGCCAGAGCCGCGGCCTTAGCCGCATCGAGGGAATGGCTGTTCAAGGCAGCATGGGCGCCGATCGCCAGCGACACGACGCCAATCATGGCGCCGATGGCGGTGAGAGAGCGGTGGGAGATACGCAACTGCCTTACATTCATCTCGCTTCGTTTCCTGGTCATCAGAGGCGCGCAGAATTGGTCGCGCGATTGCCGAATTAGGTTTGAGGGTTGCCCCGGCATGTGCCGTCTAATTGCGCTCAATTTGCGGCACTGCAACAAATATTCCATTAACCCGGCAACGTCCCAAGGGCAATACCGGAGCAACTCGGGGTTTCCCTGAAAGAGCCTTAACAAGCTGGGATTTCAGCGAGATTTGCCCTTCCGCGATTTGCCTTTCCGGGACGCTCGTGTAGCGTTTCGTTCCGGTTCCGAGGCGTCGAAAGCCACCACCTGCGTGGATTTTGGACGGGATCGGCGGCTGCCGTCGGGCATCGTGACGGTTCTCTAGGGTTACACGCCCTCCGGGCTGGAAAAAATTTGATGGATTTTCAGTACCTTACCAGTTCACTCTACCAGACCCTGACGGCCGGCAAGGATGGCCCCACCCTCTTCGAGGTCTGCGACCCCGTTTTGGCTAACGGCAAGGGCGACCCCCATCTCCGGCGTTTCTACCGAACCGCACTCGGCCATCCCGCGCTGCGGCTACTCCTTAGACGCGCCGGACTGCCGGAACTGCGCGATTCCACCCGCCGCCAGGCTCTTTCGGCGGCCTTGACCGAGGCTCGTGATCAGACCTCCCCGGATTGGTCTGAAGTTGGCGAGCCGATTGCCGAGCTCATCGATACCATCGAACTGGAGCATCCAAAGCCGCCCCCGGCACCAGGCCCCGTGTCAGTCCCCGACCTGCGTCAGATCGAAGGGGCGATCCGGGCGAGCGCCAACCACTTGCTGCAGTCTTATCGCCGCAATGGCTTCATCCCGACCTATGCGGCGTTCAATTTGATTGGTGATCCCGATCTGCGCGGTCGTGAATTTCAGATGGCGCTGAGCGGCCTCAATGCTCGCGGCTACAAGAACTCCACGCTGATGTTCAATCTGGCGCGCGTTTTCATTGCACGTTCCCCGGCGCGGCGGCTGATCAGTCCGCCCTGGAAAGGCATCGCGGAGCCGATGTGGGAGCCGGTGCAGATCCGTCATCGCTCGGCTTACTACGATGCGTTCTTTACCGAGGCGCTGTTGTGCTACCGGGAGAGCGGGCTGGCCTCTCCGGAGGAGAACGCAAGCGCCGACCGCGCCATCGGCGATCTCGTGAATTTTTGCCTTCGCATCAGCCGCGAGGAAGTTCTGGCCCGAGACGGCGCGCCCTTCCATGTCATCACCGCGCTGGCCCCTCCACCGCACCCGCGCTTCAGCCGGTTTTTCGCCCAGATCAAGCAGGAGCTCGGGTTCGACATCTATGTGCCGGATTGCGATACGACTGCCTGTTCGCTATCGGCGGGAATGCAGGCAGGCGCCGACGATCCGGTCCTGGATCAGCCGTTACTGGATTTCTACGCCGGCTATCAGATCGCCGGTGGGGCCAACGAACCACAGGTCACGGTGCCGTTGAACGACCACATCGACTATGAAGGCGGCGTCGTTACCTGGATTGACAATCTCGCCGGACAACGGCCTTACGGCAACGATCTTGATCCCACCTTGAATCTGGATGTTCTGGAGGTGAGTTTCCGCGCGCTCACGCGCTGGAAAATATTAGAGACTCCAGCACGTCTGACGACGCTGCAGCGGATCATTGGCTTTCAGCACCGACTGGTGGCGAGCGGCGCCTTCAAGAATCCCCGGTCGCATATCTATTATCTGCCCGAACTCTATTGCGCCTATTTCGGCCGCTGCTACGCAAGCTTTATGGCTCTGCCGGCCGAGGCCCGGGAGCGGATCGATCCCACCGGCAGCTTCGAGTTCATTCGCCAGGCGGTGCTCGGCTACGTGCAGGACGAGATGATCCCGATGGAGATGAACGCGTTCGACGCGGCGTTGGCGCTGATCGCGCTCGGCCATCTTGGTGCCGACATAGCGACATTCGGTCCGGCGGTGCATTGCATTGTCCAGAGTCTTGGCGAAGGCGGCCGACGCGGACCGTTCAAGGCCTATGAATGGAACAAGATGAAGACGCCAACCCGCATTCTGGTGGGGGGACCGGAAGTCACCTCCGCGTTTGCACTGATGGGCCTTGCCCTGGCGCGGAAGGCCCTGCTGCGGGGCGGCGTATCCTAATCAAAATTCTCGCGTTAAATTGACTCAGCCCTAGGCGCCTGACGCTGGCGCGGGAACCGAATCGACCGCAAACTTCGCCGCCCGCCCCGTCAAGAATTCATCGAACACGGACTTGGCCGCATGATCCCCCGAATCCTGGTCGCCATGATCGCTTTGACGTTGCCTGCCGCGGTCCACGCCGCTGACATTGTCGGTGTCGCCAAAATTCGCGACGGCGATCAGGTTCAGATCGGAACGTCGCGCATTCGCCTCGGCGGCATCGACGCGCCGTCGGTCGACCAGCTTTGTCTCAACAACAAAGGTGACCGATGGACCTGCGGCATTGCCGCGCGCGACGAACTTGCCCGTCATGTCGACAACAAGACCTGGACCTGCCATCCCCGCCAGACCGACCGGCGCGGGCGGATCGTAGCGCGTTGCGAGGTTGACGGCGAAGACATTCAGAAATGGCTGGTGCAAAGCGGATGGGCGATGGCCTATTCGCGGTTTTCCCACGACTATGACGCTGATGAGAAGAGCGCCCGTGATGGCAAGGCCGGCATGTGGCAGGGCGCATTTATCGCGCCATGGGACTGGCGCGTGCGCAACAAAAAGACCGCCATTCTTGGCGCCACCAAGCCGCCGGACAATGCCAATGCCATTTTGCTTGCCTCCGCCTCCGGGCCAGTGGCGCCATCGCCGGACTGCACCATCAAGGGCAACGTCAATCGGGCGGGCGAGTGCATTTACCACCGGCCGACCAGCCGGTGGTATGCGCAGATCCGGATGAGAATCAGCAAGGGTACTCGCTGGTTCTGCTCGGTCGAAGAGGCGGAAGCGGCGGGTTGCCGGGAAACCCGGCGATAACGCTTTTCAACACCCCTGCTCGCGCGTAAGACCGCTTAATCCGGGTAGCTCGCCGTCGTTGCATCTGACTCCGGCGCGAGATCGGCGAGGACGCGCTCGAATCGAGCAGGTGTCGGCCGCGGAAAGTGCTTACAAACGGAGAAGGATGATCATGGTCGTTCGCGCCGGGCGGGAATTTCTGGCGATCCCCGGACCCACTACCATGCCCGACGAGGTGCTGCGGGCGATGCATCGCCCCGCCTTCGACATCTACTCGGACCAAATGGCTGAACTCACTGACGGCCTGCTCCGTGATCTCAACCGGCTCTTCGTCACCAAGGGCCGCTCCTACATCTACATCGGCAACGGACATGGCGCTTGGGAGGCTGCGCTCAGCAATGTCTTGTCCCGTGGTGACAAGGTGCTGGTGCTCGAAAGCGGACGCTTTGCCGTTGGCTGGGGGAAGGCCGCTGCCGCCATGGGGCTGGCCGTCGAAACGCTCCCGGGTGACTGGCGACGCGCGGTGCAGCCGGCCGAGGTCGAAGCCCGGCTGCGCGAGGACAAGCATCACACCATCAAGGCCATTCTCGTGGTGCAGGTCGATACCGCCTCCGGAGTTTATAACGACATCGAAGCCATCGGACAGGCGATCCGATCAGCCGGGCATCCGGCGCTGTTCATGGTCGACGGCGTGGCCTCACTCGGCTGCATGCCGTTCAAGATGGACGAGTGGGGGATCGACCTCGCCATGTCGGCCTCCCAGAAAGGCTTGATGGCGCCTCCCGGTCTGGGCTTCGTCGTGGCTGGCGAGCGGGCGAGCCTTGCTCATCAATCGGCGGGCCTGCGTACACCCTATTGGGACTGGACCGAGCGCGAGGGGCCCGAGCATTATCAGAAATACGCCGGCACCCCGCCGCTGCATCTGCTGTTTGGACTTCGTCAGGCTTTGGACCTGCTGTTTGCCGAAGGGCTCGAGAATGCCTTCCAGCGACACCGCTTGCTCGCTGCCGCCGTGCGAAATGCGATAGCCGGCTGGTCGCAGGCGGGCGTGCTGGACTTCAACATTATCGCGGAAAGCGAGCGGTCGGATACAGTGACGGCCGTGCTGATGGCCGGCCATGACCCTGCAGCGCTTCAACGTTATTGTCGTGATAAATGCGGCGTCGTGCTTGGCACTGGTCTTGGCGCGCTCGCCGGTCGCGCCTTTCGTATCGCCCATATGGGGCACATCAATGCGCCAATGGTTTTAGGGACACTCTCGGTGGTCGAGATCGGCCTCGGCGCCCTCGATATTCCTCACGGTCCCGGCGTCCAAGCGGCGATCGAAACGCTCGCCCGTCGCGTCGCGCCTTGACCCTTTTCGACCCCTATCTGTCGGCTGCCGCAACAGAGGGCGAGTCGATCTGATAGGCTTCCACCTGCGCCTTGAGTTGTTCCAGCAGAGCCGTCGGCGCCCTGCGATCGGCCCGGTAGCGTCCCTCCGCGATCCACGAGAGCACCATCTGATCGACCGCGGGCGAATGATGAATCACATCGGAATAATTGGCCAGATTGTGCGTGACGTCCGACACCGCGCGAAAATCATAAAGATTGACGTTCGGAAGAGCCGCTAGTCTGCCGGCGACATAGGCGGTGAAATCATAGACGATCTTCAGTGTCGGCGGTGAAGCATCGCGCATCGCGACGAATTGCAGGATGGAGTAAGGCGGAAAATAGATATCCCACCGCACTTCCGGATGCGCCTCGATCATCCGAACCGCCTGCTGCTCGAAATTACGCACCATTGCTTCATAATTGTAACCTTCCCCCAGATAGGCGCGGCGGACAGGATGGGTAATGGAGGCAAACGATGCCCGCGCCTTTTGTTCATTATACGCAGCCCCAACATCAAAATTAGGCTTGAGCACATTGATGTCGTCGGGATCGGCGATGGGAAAACTGAACATCACCCCATTGGTCAGCCGAACCACCGTCGGCCTGAGCCACGGAATCGATCTTGCCGCAATCCAAGCCGATTCCCTGGCCATCGCGCCGTTGAAAAGATAACGAGCGATTCCTCGGGCATTCCTTCGATAAAGGTCCGCGGGCAAATAGGGATCGGCGTCGATGTCCGGAGCATCCCGAAAGATCCAGTCATCGACTTCCCAGATGATCCGTCTGGGATGCTGCTGCAACGCGGCGTCCAACACGAAGATCTGCTCCCGGGAGCTCGATCCGGTCATCGAGAGCTTGAGGGACCGACCACCGAGAACGCGATCGATGTCGCTCTGCCGGAAATGGATGGCCAGCGAGGTCCCCATAAATACGCTGTCGAAATGCTGGCTTCGAATCAGGCCGGCATTCTGCATCCGACTGTCCTGCGAATACATCGCGGCAAACAGCCGAGCGGGTCGAAAGATCTGCAGCGGATCGACCACGAAATTGAGCGCGGCTGCCGCCAGCACGATTATCGCGCTGCCACCAAGAATTTTCAGCACCTGTCGTGTGGGCTTGCTCATCAGAACCGGAAGTAAATGAATTCGCTGTGCTGCTGGATGCTGAGCACACCGGCAGCAAGCACCACGGCCATCGCGTAGGGAAACAACGGGCGTTCCAGCAAGGTCGCAGCGCCGCCGACCTTCCGATTGTCGTGGTCATATCCCATCAGGGTCTGGGTGTTGGGCGCAAACCAGGTGATGCCGGCATAGAACAGGAGAAGTGCCAGATCAAACATCTCGCCCCGACCTAGTGCGATGAATCGGGGATCCGCCATGCGCGCCACGATCGAGAGCGCTGCCGGCACGCCGTCGGCGCGAAAGAACACCCAAGCCATCACGACCGCGACAAATGTCAGCGTCCTCCCGACAAACCGACCAAACGGAGCCACCTGCCGGGGCAAGGATCCGCCAAGATAATTCCAGGCGTGATTGATGCAGAGATAAAGGCCATGCAACGCACCCCAGACAACGAAGGTCCACGCCGCTCCGTGCCAAAGCCCCCCAAGCAGCATCGTCAACATGAGATTGGTGTAGCGCCATACGCGGCCGTGACGGTTGCCACCGAGCGGAATGTAGAGGTAGTCGCGCAGGAAGCGCGACAGCGTCATATGCCAGCGCCGCCAGAAGTCCACGATGCTGGTGGCCTTGTAAGGCGAATTGAAATTGATCGGCAGAAAGATGCCGAACATCAGCGACAAACCGATCGCCATGTCGGAATAACCGGAGAAATCGAAATAAAGCTGAAACGTGTAGGCTAGCGCTCCGATCCATGCCTGATCGAACGAAGGTGGGACAGGACCGAAAGCCATCATTACCAATGGCTGGATTCCATCCGCCAGAGCGGTCTTCTTGAAAAGCCCGATCGCGAAAATCGCAAGCCCGCTCAAGATCAAATGCGGGTTGGGCCGGGAGGTCTCGGTTTGCTCGAATTGCGGGATCATATCCTTGTGGTGAAGGATGGGACCCGCGATCAGATGCGGAAAATAGGTGACGAACAGCGCATAATAAGGCAGGCCGTAACGGGCGACATTTCCGCGATAGGCATCGACCAGAAATGCGATCTGCGTGAAGGTGTAAAAGGATATGCCAACGGGCAACGCCACGGACGCCACCAAATGCGTTCCGAAGACGGCGTTGACGTTGACGGCAAAGAAGCCCGCATATTTAAAATAGCCAAGAGCGAGAAGATTCCCGGAAATGCCCATGGCGAGCGCCGCCAGGCGCCCACCACGCCGCAGCCGGCCCGAAATCAAAAGGAACCCGACCAGATAATTGAAGGCGATCGAGGCGAGCAACAGAAACACGAACCGGAATTGATCGACCGCGTAAAATGCCACTGAGGCCAACATCAGCCATAGGACCGCGGCGCGGTTTCCTAGCCGGCCCCAGGCGAAATAGCCGGCCAGGACAGTAGGCAGAAAAAGAAAAAGGAAAGCGTAGGAATTGAAAAGCATCGGGGGCTTGTCTCGGGCTGGCCCGAGAGCCTAATCACATAAGGTGAATGGCAACAACCAAGGCCGCACTCGTCCATCCCTGCGGCGCCCCTCGAAAGGCCGCGACGTGACCCGTTTTTCCGAAATTTCCGCTCCGGTCGCCCTACGCCGCGAGCACAGCTTCACGCACCACGGCATCACCTTGACCGACGAATACGCCTGGCTGAAGGACCCGAACTGGCAGGAGGTATTACGCGATCCGTCCGTGCTGAGCCCGGACATCCGCGCTTATCTGGAGTCGGAAAACCATTATGCCGATGCGCTGCTCGGGCACACGACCGATCTGCAGCGGCAGCTGGTTGCCGAAATGCGCGGACGAATCAAGGAGGATGATTCCAGCGTTCCTTCCCCCGACGGGCGCTTTGCTTATTTGCGGAAATTTCGTGAAGGCGGCCAGCACGAATTATACGGGCGGCTGCCTCGCGAGGGCGGCACGGCCGAATTCATTCTCGACGGCGACGAGCTTGCCGCGGGACAGGCCTATTTCAAGTTTGGCGCCACGCGTCATTCGCCAGACCATGCCCTGCAGGCCTGGAGCGCCGACACCAAGGGATCGGAATATTTCACTATTCGAGTTCGACGCTGGGCCGATCACACCGACCTCGCCGATATTGTCGAGGAAACCGACGGCGCGGTGGTGTGGACCGCCGATAGCCGCGGCTTTTTTTATGTGAAGCTCGATGACAATCATCGGCCGATGCAGGTCTGGCTGCACCGGCTGGGCGCCGCGCAGGCGGACGATACCCTCGTCTATGAAGAGACTGATATTGGCTGGTTTACCCACATCCATGAAAGCGCCAGCGGGCGCTTCTGCGTGATCGCCGGAGGCGACCATGAGACGTCCGAGCAACGGCTGATTGATCTCGCTCACCCTGACGCTCCGCCGTTCCTCGTCGCTCAACGCGAAGAAGGCGTGCAATATTCGCTCGCCGATCGCGGGCAGGAATTGTTCATCCTGACCAATGCCGACGGTGCGATCGACTTCAAGATTGTCACCACACCCCTGACCGCGCCCGCGCGATCCAACTGGCGCGACCTGATCCCCCATCGCCTCGGCGTCTATATCATCGACATGGAGCTCTATGCCGGCCATCTGGTGCGGCTGGAGCGGACGAATGCGTTACCAGCGATCGTAATCCGCGATTTCCAGACTTCGCAGGACCACGCGATTGCATTCGAAGAATCCGCCTATTCGCTGGACACGATGGGCGGCTACGAATTCGACACCACCAATTTGCGCTTCAGCTACTCGTCGATGACGACGCCGTCGGAAGTCTACGACTACGACATGGCAAGCCGGCATCGCGCCTTGCGCAAGCGTCAGGAAATTCCCTCCGGACACGATCCAGCTGACTACGTCACCACTCGGATCACGGCCGTTTCCGCCGATGGCGCAGCGGTTCCAGTATCCATTCTGCATCGCAAAAATCTTAAATGCGACGGCAGCGCGCCTTTGCTGCTCTACGGCTACGGCTCTTACGGGATGGCGATGCCTGCGTCCTTTTCCGCCAACCGGCTTTCGCTGGTGGATCGCGGCTTTGTTTACGCCATCGCGCATATCCGCGGCGGCTCCGACAAGGGCTGGGGCTGGTATCTGGATGGAAAGCGCGAAAAGAAGACCAACAGTTTTGACGATTTCGCCGCCGCCGGCCGGGCGTTGATCGAGGCGGGCTACACCAGCACCAAGCGGATCGTTGGCCACGGTGGCAGTGCCGGCGGCATGCTGATGGGCGCGGTAGCCAATCGGGCCGGTGACTTGTTCGCCGGGATCGTTGCCGAAGTGCCGTTCGTCGATGTGCTCAATACGATGCTTGATGAAAGCCTGCCGCTGACCCCGCCGGAATGGCCCGAATGGGGCAACCCGATCGAGAGCGAGGCCGATTTCCGCACCATCCTCTCCTACTCGCCTTACGACAATGTCGCACCCAGGGATTATCCCGCCATTCTGGCTATGGGCGGGCTGACCGATCCTCGCGTCACCTATTGGGAGCCCGCCAAATGGATCGCCAGATTGCGCGCCACCATGATCTCGGGCGGCCCGGTGGTGTTGCGCACCAATATGGGAGCGGGACATGGCGGCGCGTCCGGCCGATTCAATCGGCTTGATGAGGTGGCGATTGCCTACGCGTTTGCGCTGTGGGCGGCGGGGCGAGCGAACGGCGCCTGATGTGGGCCGCATCGTTTCAGGGGGCCGCATTCGACTAAATTTGAACGTTGCCTTTAATGAAATGCTTGCACGACCCCGTTAATTTGTATCACCATTTTGAGGTAGCAACTTTTTCCGTCTCTACGGAGCAAACGACCATGGCCAAGATCCTGGTTGTCGATGACGATGGCGCAGTGCTTGCGACTATCAAATTGCTGCTCGATCGCGCGGGCCATGATGTGACCACCGCCAATGATGGCAGGGAAGGCCTTGCGATCTTCGACACGTCCGAATTCGATCTTTTGCTTCTCGACATTTTCATGCCGGGCATGGATGGGATCGAAACCATGCGATTGGTACACCGGCAACGACCGCTGATGCCGATTATCGCGATTTCCGGCAAAGCCCTGAGCCTCGAAGGTACCCCGGATTTCTTGAAGATGGCGCTCAAGCTCGGAGCCATTAGCAGCCTGCAAAAGCCCTTCAAGCCCGCTCAGCTTCTGGAGGCGGTGAGGAGCAGCCTCGGAGCCACGCAGCACCTGCTTTCTCCGAGCGCGGTACCGCCCGGACACGTCGCCCGCGTGCCTTGAGCGACGTCAGATAGACCTGTGCTGAACTTGCGGCACGGGAAGCGGTGATGCACTCACGCCGGACGGGACGCTGTCATCACGATCCGCACCAGATCGGCCGCATTGCGCGCCCCCAGCTTTCGCATGATGTTGGCGCGATGGTCTTCGATGGTTCTCGGGCTGATGCCGAGATGCCGTCCGGCCTCCTTATTGGAGGCGCCGGCAGTGAATTGTTCCAGCACCTCGCGTTCACGTCGAGTCAATGGTTCCCGTCCTGGAAAATTCAGTGAAGCGAGGCTTGTGTTCGACTTGTCGCTTTGCCGCCGCGCGAAGGCGTCGATGGCGGCATTCAGGCGTTCCAGGATTTCGCTGCCCCGGAACGGTTTCTCGATGAAATCGAGCGCTCCGATTCGGATCGCGCTCACCGCCATCGCGATGTCTCCATGACCCGAAATCATGAAGATCGGGGCTGGATAATCTTCAGCCTTGAGCTCTTTCAGAATATCGAGGCCGGATTTGCCGGGGATGTTGACGTCGAGGAGGATGCAGGCCGGTGATTTGTTCCTGGCAACCGCGAGAAGCGCGGCCCCGTCGGCGAAACAAATCACTTCGTAGCCGCCCGCCGACAAAACCATCGAGAGCATTTCACGAACGGCGGGGTCGTCATCGACGACAAAAATCTGTCCCCGCGAAGCAACGCTTTCCGTCATTTGTCACCGCCAGTCCGCGCGAACCTGCAACATCCTATTCCGTCCGACGCGTCCGGCCCTACGATTCGGACCCCGTATTTGTACGAGACGGAAATTTAACCCACAAGTAGCAATGCGGCCCTAGGACAAGGCAAAAGGGAAGCACCATGCCCAACTCAGACATTGCCGGTTCCAGGCCCGGCAGGAAAAACCCTACCGGCTCGCCAGACCTGAATTTAGTGGAATTGATGGGCCGTATCCAGACGGCGCTCGCCGCGATTGAGCGCGATCTCGTTCATTCGCACGCGCCTTACGCTGATCCTACGGACAATCGCATCGTGCTTGACGACCGGAATCTACGATTTGCCGACCTTCATTTGGCCCTCAGTACCTGCAAGCAGGCTTCGACCTCGCCCTGCGGATCGTCGATGAGAGCAGCGCAACCAACACATCATCGCCAGCCCGGCTGAAAGCCTGAGCAGTCCGGCATCGGCCGGCCCTGGGCCCTGAAACGCCAAGCCCTGACCTCCCAAGTTGCCCGGCTTGACCGCTCCGACGGGGGGCAGGACATGGTGACAGACCGCGCGACCAAATGGCTGAAAGGGAACGGCAAGGCCGGCCCCGCGCGGCAGACGCCCGTGGACGAAGAGGCGACCGGGCATTCCGTTCCATCGCCCCACCCCGGACCTGCCGCCCACGGCATACCCGCCGCCCGCTGACGGGCTGGACGCCACATCTGGAAGCGCGTAGCAAGATGGCCGCGGGCCGCAGCGGCTTCCGCTAACAATTTTCTTTCTCGGAGCAGAGCGTGGTCCAGCAAAGTCCATCAGCGTCGATCCGTGCGGTGGAGGAAGGACTGGCATCTGCCGGCTACATCGCCAGCCGGCAAATCGCCACTGCCGTTTACCTCGCGCAGAAGATCCAGAAGCCCATCCTGGTGGAGGGTCCGGCCGGTGTGGGCAAGACCGAACTGGCCAAGGCCATCGCCTCCTGGCAGGGCCTGAAGATGCTGCGTATGCAGTGCTATGAGGGCCTTGATGAGGCCAAGGCGCTCTACGAATGGAAATACGCCAAACAGCTTCTTTATACCCAGATCCTCAAGGACAAGCTGGGCGAAGTGTTGGACGGCGCGGATTCGCTGGCTGGAGCGCTGGATCGCCTGCACAATTTCGGCGATGTGTTTTTCTCCAAGGAATTCGTCGAGCCACGGCCCCTGCTGCAGGCCTTGGAACAGCCGGCCGGCTGCGTTCTTTTGATCGACGAGATCGACAAATCCGACGCCGAATTTGAATCGCTCTTGCTCGAAATCCTTTCCGATTTCCAGGTGAGCATTCCCGAACTCGGCACCATCTCGGCTACCGTTCCGCCGCTGGTGATCCTGACATCGAATGGCGAGCGGGATCTCGGTGACGCGCTGAAGCGCCGCTGCCTGCATCTGCATATCGGCTTTCCCGAGCAGAAGCTGGAAGAGAGGATCGTGGAAACCCGCGTACCTGGCGTCTCCGATTCGCTGCGGCGGCAACTGGTGGGTTTCGTCAACCAGGTCCGCACCCTCGACCTCAAGAAGCTTCCCTCCGTCAGCGAGACCATCGATTGGGCGAAGGTGCTGCTGCTGCTGGAATCGGCGGATCTCGGCCACGAGATGGTAAAGGACACGCTCAACGTGCTCCTGAAATACGAAGCCGATATCGAGGCGACGTTGCCCCAGGTGACGACGTTCATCTCCAAGGCCGACCGGCAGGGCATGTTCGGGTAAGGACGATGAGACAATCCCTGCATCGCTTCTTCAGGGCGGCGCGCGGCGCGGGGGTACGGATTTCACCGGCCGAAAGCATCGATGCGATGCGCGCGATCTCCCAAACAGGCATTTCCGACCGGGAAATCCTGCGTAACGCGCTGCTTCTAACGCTCGCCAAGAACCGCGACGAGAAAGCGGCGCTCAGCGACTGCTTCGATCTTTTCTTTCAGGCCCCCGACATGGAGGAAGAGCGCGAGCCCCCCGAGGAGTCGGAAAGCGAGGACACGAACGGTGCCGACGGGGAGTCCGACCAGTCCGGCTTTGGCGAAGACGGCGAAGGCGAGCCTTCGGAGGGAGGCGAAAACGGATTTTCCCAGAACCTCCCATCCAACGAAGTTGGCACGCTCGCCAATATGCTGTTGTCGCAGGATCCCGCCAATATCGCAGCCGCTTTGGCGGCGGCCGCCGAGGCCGCCAATCTTACAGACATTCGTTTTTTCACCCAACGCGGCCTCTTCTCGAGCCGGATGCTTGAGGCTCTCGGTATCGAGCGGCTCCGCGAGGACATCGAGGCGCTGAATGCCCGCAATCCCCTGGTTGCCGAACGACTGACGGACGCCCTCGCCAAGTTGCGGGAGGCAGTCAGTGAAATGGTGACGCAGGCGCTCGCGCTTTACGCCCGCGAGGAGCGGGAAAACCTGCGCCACGAAATCCTCCAAAATGCGCCGCTCGCGCGGCTTGAGCCACGTCAGATCGCTGAGATGCGAGTCCTGATCCGCCAGATCGCACGCCGTCTGCGTGAACGCTATAGCAAGCCGCGCAAGCGGCAGCGGCGCGGCCATCTTGATGTCCGGCGCACGCTCCGTCGCAACTCCGCCTGGGGCGGCGTTCCTTTCCTGACCTCCTGGAAACGCAAGCGGCATGAACGGCCGAAGATCGTCGCACTTTGTGACGTCAGTGGCTCGGTTGCCCGGGTGTCCGATTTCTTCCTGCTGTTGATCCACAGCCTGCATGAAGTGGTGCCAGACGTGCACTCATTCGCCTTTTCAGGCCATCTTGTCGAGGTTAGCGCGATCCTCAACAGCAAGTCGCCGGAAGATGCCATGAATCAGATCATGGCCGACGTCGGCATGGGCTCATCGGATTACGGCAATTCGTTTTTGGATTTCGAGAAGGGATGGATGAGCACGGTGACGCCGCAGACCACGGTGATCGTGCTCGGCGATGCCCGCAACAACAAGCTCAATCCCCGGGCCGACATCCTCAAGCGCGTCAGTGAACGGGCCAAACGGCTGGTTTGGCTCAACCCCGAAGGACGCATGGCGTGGAGTTGGGGTGATTCCGAAATGATGCGCTATGCCACTTTCTGCAACGTGGTCCGGCAATGCGCAACCGCCAAGCAGCTGGAACGCGCGATCTCTGATATCGTCGCCAGTTATCACTGAGTTGCGGCGCGTTTCAACTTAACCGCTGCGACGCAGGGCGTATCTCGCACAAAGGACCCCCCAGGGTCCTTCTTTCGCTTTGGCAAATTTCGCTTTGGCAAAGCACTAAGATCAGTGCAGCCCGATATGTTCGAACAGGCGATCAGCCGGACCGCGAGATCGCCAAGGCTTTATCGCCAAGGCCTCATAGACAAGGCTTTCAAAGCCTCGTCCCTTGTTCTGCTATTGCGAGCTCATTTCGTCATCACAGAGAGACGCTTGATCAGCCCCCGAGTGGACCCCGTACAGTCTCGCGCGGACCAGTTCACTCTCAACCGGGCGTCACGCGCGCCGCTTGATTTTACAAATGCAAGCGGCCCCCGCTCCGAGAGCGGGAGCCTACTCGTGCGACTGACTCCGTTCGATAAGGCGACAGTGTAATACGAGATCGTCACAATAGAACTTTGCACCTTACTCCGTGCAAACCTTCACCGTCTTCATGCTGGCTTCGGCTTCTGTTCGGGTCTTATAAACGGTGCCTGACGGGCTAACGACCGTCACCGTCGTGTCGACCGGCTTCTTGTCGACGATGGTGCACTTCTTGGTTTTCACATCCTGCACGACATAGAATTCGTCGGCAGCGAGTGCAGGGGTAACGAACGCCATGATCAGGGCGCCAGCGGCAATGGTTCTGAACTTCATTTGTCCCTCCTTGAAATGTCCGCAACAAGCTCGCGGCCTCGGATCAAACGGGAAAAGACGGCAATTTGTTCCAAGCTTGTGCGTGCGCAGGCCGAAGGCACCCAAACATTTTTTCCTACTTCGATGAGGAACGATCTGACTTCGCTCGGTAGGCGCTCGGCGCTTGGCGGAATCCGTCATCCTGTAAAAAAATTTCAAAAGGGGCGCGGGTCTTTGCTTGGCATAAGCCGCCGCGGTGAAGCAGCTTTCTCCTTGGTGCCCGTCCGAGGTTTGCCTACCCGCGACAATCATTCCCCGAGTGGCGGTCTTCTCGGAAACCTTCGGGTATGTTGAGCGGGGCTAGCGTCGGGGGGACTTCTTAAAGGAGGAATCGGCAAGTTCCTGGAAAAGTTCAGCCAGAATGCCCAGGGAAAAGCGGCTCGGTCTTCGTTCCGGGCCGACAAGGAGCTTTCGTCTCCGCAATTGCGGCAAGCAACTCGGCCCGACGCGCTGGTCAAACTCGGAAGCAGACCGAGCTTTCTCAAAAGGAACTTTTCGCGAGGACTGAGGTGCGGGGCGGTCGCCGCGTTCCCGTCATTCGATCTTTGTCATTTCAACGATTGCGCGCGCAACTTTTGCGATTATTGCGTTTCGCTCTTCCGCGGTCGCTGACGATCCCGTCGAGTAGACGGCCACCAGTATCGGTTTGCGGCCCGGCGGCCAGAGCACCCCAATATCGTTCGTTGAGCCGCGCTCGCCAGAACCGGTTTTGTCTGCAACTTTCCAGTCGTGCGGAAGACCAGCCCGAAGCCGCGCGTCGCCGGTCTTGTTTGCGAACATCCAGTTCATGAGCGTTTGGCGGTATCGCTCAGGAAGCGCGTCGCCGACCAGCAATAGCTGGAGATTCTTCAGCATCGAGACCGGCGTCGTTGTATCACGGGGATCGCCTGGCAACGCCTCGTTCAATTCCACTTCCCAACGGTCCAGGCGCGTTTGATCATCGCCCAGTGACCTTGCGAAGCCGGTCAAACCCGCGGGGCCGCCGATCTCGCGAAGCAACATATTGCCCGCGGTATTATCGCTAAGTGTAATAGCGGCCTTGCAGATATCAGCGAGCGCCATCCCCATCTCGATGTGCTTCTGGGTCTCTGGTGAATTCGGCACTACGTCCGCTGCCGTATACTTGATGAGCTTGTCGAGCGATGATCGCCCTTCTGCGACCTGCTTTAGTACAGCCGCCGATGCAAGGAACTTGAATGTGCTGGTGATCGGAAAACGGTCGTCCCCGTGCAAAAAGGCTCGGGTTCCGGCATTCGTATCGAGAACGGCAACGCCCAGCCGACCTCCGCTCTCCTTCTCAATTCGCTCGAGGACGGTTTCGAGTTGCTTCTGTGGAACGTCGCTCGCGCCTGCGAGGCTTAGCCCTGAAAGAACCAAGGCTCCAAGGACGCCCGATACCGCCCAAATAAATTCACGTTTCTTCAGCATTTATCATCTCCGTTGACGGGCATAAAACTGCCGAAGCGCGTCGCGTCGAACAAACATTGATTTATTTGGGCAGCCATAAGTAAAACTTGGTCATCAGCTTGCGCAAACATCTGCCGTTAAACGCGCTCAGAGCCTTCGAAGCCTCAGCCAGGCATCTCAGCTTTACCAAAGCTGGCCTGGAACTGCGGGTATCGCAAACCGCCATCAGTCAGCAGGTCAAGCAACTTGAGGACATGCTGTCTGCGGAGTTGTTCAGGCGCCTGCCTCGCGGTCTTACGCTCACAGACGAAGGCTTTGCTTTATTGCCGGTTCTGGCGGATTCGTTCGACCGGATCAGCGCGGCGCTCGAACGCGTCGAAGCACACGGAGCGCGCGAGGTCGTCACGATTGGATGCGTCGCGACGTTTGCAACCGGTTGGTTGTTGGAACACATCGATCAATTCACCAAGGCGCATCCTTATGTCGATCTGCGTTTGCTAACGAACAACAATCGCGTCGACATCGCTGGCGACGGCCTCGACTTTGCGCTCCGCTTTGGAGACGGGTCTTGGCACGGCACAGAGGCGGCTCACCTTCTCTCGGCACCCCTGTCGCCCCTTTGCCGACCGGATATCGCGGCCCGACTTAGCTCGATCTCCGATCTTTGCAAGGAAACCCTCCTGCGATCGTATCGCGTCGAGGAATGGCCAATGTGGTTCGCAGTAGCAAACCTGCCTTGCCCCATGATTCAAGGCCCCGTCTTCGACAGTTCGATCGCAATGGCGGAGGCGGCGGCGCGCGGAATCGGAGTCGCGCTCGTACCTACCGCGATGTTCCGTCACGAGATCGAAACCAGCCAGCTCACCCGTCCATTCGCTGAAGAGATTGGAGCGGGTTCTTACTGGCTGACGTGGCTCAAATCGAAGCGGATGACGTTCGGCATGAGCCAATTTCACGGCTGGTTATTGGACAAGATGCGAGATGAGTCGGAACGCCTCGCCTGATTGGGCGAACGACGAGCGCAGACGGCTTTCGACAAAGGCCATCCCGCGCGTGACGTATCAACCGACGCAGCCGCACCAGGATTCGATCTCCACGAGCGCGATGCGGTTTTTCGCCGGACGTGAGCGCTGCGCTGACGAAAAAATGGCTAGTTGCCAACCGCATCCGACCCTGCCACGCTCTCCGAATTCATTTGGCAGGATGCGGTACGGACCGCCGAAGTCGTTACGCGTGCCAATCTTAAGAGCGAGCAGTCGTCAGTCCGCCCGCGCAGCCATCGTAGCTTTGCCCTTATCCAATTATTCAGGAGCAATGCCATGTCCAAACCCGACACACCGAGTTCCATCCGCACCTGCGTGGCTCGGATGATCCGTGCCGTTGACTCTTTCGAACAGGATCACGACAGCAGCAAGCTGCGTCATGAACTGCTGCAAGCCGCCCTGCCCGTTTCCCAGCGTCCCGACCTCTACCACCTGGGCACAAAGCGTCAGGCCAACCACCTCGACAACTCCAAGTGGCTATACTACGACGATCAGCTCACCCTCGAACTCGATGAATTTCCGAAGGGAAAGTTCATCCCGCCACACGATCATGGGGTGTGGGAAGCACTGGTACTTTGCCGCGGCTCGCTCAGGCACACCACGTATGAGCGCGTGGATGACCGAAGCGTTGAGGGCCACTCCGAGTTGAAGGTGGTGGAAGAGGTGGTGATGAAGGCGGGCGACATCGCCATGGTCGTGCCACCAAGCGATATCCATAGCTTCGAGGCGATGACCGAGGGCACCTTCGCCCTCTCCATTGTGGGCGGCGAGTATTCACCGCTACGCCACTACTACAACCTCCAGGCAAACACTTATGCTGTCCGTACGCCCGGGGGCTTGAAGGAGAGCGCCGCGCTGGCTGGGGCCTCAAGATGAATGAGGTGTAGTGGGCACAGCGTCGGATTGGGCGATGGCGGAGAGGGAGGGATTCGAACCCCCGATAGGCTTGCACCTATGCCGCATTTCGAGTGCGGTGCATTCAACCACTCTGCCACCTCTCCAAAGGCGCCATGATCGGGGCTGAATCAGTGATCGCCCCGCGCGGTCGGGGCGAGTTCTAGGCGAGGATGGTTCGCCAGACAAGGCGCGAACTCGGTTTTCCGTCAAACCCGCTGGTAAGACGTGCCGGCAAAGCGCTCTGGCAAGTCCCAGGCGCGCTTCTCCCGAAAGCCCCTGGCGTTAGATGTCAGCCCGAAGGCGGCTCTTAGAGCTATTTCGGTTCTGATTGAATCAGTACCTAAGCTCTGGTTGTTTGTTTTTGACGCGTTTTCTTCACGCGAACGGTAACCACCCGGATCAAGTCCGGGGCAGGCTTTCGCTCGAAAACGCTGTCGGAAATCGGACGGCCCCGAAAAAGGGTGGGACCGCCAGACGCGAGAAATACCGGCGGTCCCGTGTCGCTTCAATTGAAATTGCGGGCCGGGAAGTGCGGCTTCCAAAGGCACGCCTGAAACGACACCTGGGAGGGTAGCGTCAGCCCAGAAACCGGCAAGCAAATCACGCCCTTAACCTAACTGATCAAGGTTACTGGAGGGCGGCAACTGCCGCTCATTCCTTCTTCTTGTCCTTTTTTTCGGATCTTTCCGCTTTGTCGTTCTTGTCCTTGTCGCCCTTGTCGGCGCGGCGATTGGTGAAACGACCGTTACCGAGCCCGGTGCCGATGGTCAGGACACCCCAGCGCTCGACGTCCTGCATGAACGGCACCTCCGAGAGGCCCTGGGCCACGCCGTCATTGTGCATCAGCACCGCGGTGTCGTGGCCGCCGATGGTCGGGATGGATTCCACGAGGCTCGCCGGCAGGTTGAATTTGCTGCTCTCCCAATTACCGGGCAGGTTTTGCGCGCCTTTCTCGATCGACCCGTCCTCATTGATGACGCCGGGACAGGCAATCCCGATAAAAGGCGCCAGCTTCAGCCCCTCCGCTTCGGCCGCGGCGATCAAGCTCTTCAGCATTTTCACCAGCCGCTTCACGGCGCCCTCGCGAGTGGGCTCCTCGTCGGCGTGGCGCCAAAGCTCGGCTTCCCAGACCACCGCGCGAGAGAGATCAGCGGCCTTTTTCCAGCGCGTTTCCACGATCCCGCAGCGGATATTGGTGCCGCCGATATCGACCGCTAGAATGCTGTCATAGGCCTCGAAGATCCAGGAGGGGGCCAGATGCAGGCAGCCGATCAGCCCGGCCTCGTCGGGATGAAACCGGATCGGCACCATTTCGATGTCAAACCCCTCGACGCGAAGCAATTGCCCGGTTCGGGCGATGGCGAGCTCGCCCACCCGGCTCTGGCGAAAGCCACCGCCAACCACGACCCTTTCGGTTTCGGCCCAAGCCTTGGTTTTGAGAAAGCGCTGCGTCACATAGGCAAGTTCCTGGGCGAATTCCTCGATCGCACCATGAACCAGCGCCGCCGCCTCGATGTCATCCCCGGTCAGCGCCGCATCCAGCGTGCTTTTATCAAGCGCCTTGGAGTCTTTCTTGCCAAACGGATCGTCGCCATTGTCACGCAGCGGCCGGCGCAGATCGTCCAGAATCTTCCGGAACGCGCCCTTTGAGGCGCGGTCGCCCAGAAACCCCTTGTCGTCCTTCAGCTCGATATTGAAACTGTCGATCTCGACCGAGGGCAGGCGGGCAGCTCCATGACGGGCAATACCTGTCGATAACGTGTCTTCCGCCATTGGATTCTGCCGCCCCGCCCTTGATCCTCGTTCACTCAACGGCTGACGAAGGACTTTAGTTGCACGACCGGGCGTCAAATCGCCGAAAATGCGACAAAATGGGCCCGAGAAGGGCTATTTCGGGTGGCTTTTCCTTGACTCACGGGGGATGCCCGCTATAAGTCCCGGCAGCCTGCGCGGGGTGTTTTCCCGCGCTGTTATTTTTGCGTGGTGCCTTGGGGAATTTGCCCGGCCTGGCAAGAATTCGCGGAGATCTTTCGAGGAAGGTCCTCTGGATACTTTCTCTGGTCGCCGCAGGTCCACTCATCAACGACTGAACAAGAAGCCGGCCCGGATCTGATCCGAGGCGCGGGATCGAACACGAAGGAATAGAACGATGTTCGCAGTCATCAAGACCGGCGGCCGGCAGTACCGGGTCGTCCCGAATGATGTGCTCGAGATTGGCAAGATCGCCGGCGAAGTCGGAACGATCGTGCAGCTTGGTAATGTGTTGCTGGTCGGTGGCGACCAGCCGGTGCTGGGCACGCCCACAGTGGCGGGAGCGACCGTGGCGGCCGAGGTGCTGCAGCATAAGCGCGGTCCCAAGGTCATCGCGTTCAAGAAGCGCCGCCGCAAGAATTCGCGCCGCAAGCGCGGCTATCGCGACGAGATCACGGTGTTGCGCATCACCGAAATCCTGACCAACGACAACACGCCGACCATCGGCCCGCGCCAGAAGAAGGAAAAGCCGGTCGCTGCCGCTCCACAGGATGGTGACGAGGCCCCGGCAAAGAAAAAGGCTCCCGCCAAAAAGGCTCCGGCCAAGGCGGCGGTAGCCAAGAAGGCGCCGGCGAAGAAAGCTTCTGCCAAGAAGCCGGTGACCAAAAAATAACGTGACAAAAAGTGAAATGATTCCATCACGGAATTGATCTAAATTTACTAGCGAATTCGGAGACGGGCCATGGCTCACAAAAAAGCAGGCGGTTCATCGCGAAACGGACGCGATTCGGCGGGCAAGCGCCTGGGCATTAAGGCCTTTGGCGGTCAACTCGTGATTCCCGGCAACATTCTCGCGCGTCAACGCGGCACCACTTGGCATCCCGGCCTTAATGTCGGCATGGGCACAGACCATACGCTGTTCGCCAAGGTTGAAGGCCGCGTTGAGTTTCGTGCGAAAGCCAATGGCCGCACTTTCATTTCGGTGATTCCCGTTATGGAAGCCGCGGCCGAGTAGACGGTGGACGATAGAAGTCCGCCGGTCCCGTTGAACCGGCGGAGCTTCAAAGGGCTCCAAGGGAGGCGGGAAACCGGCCTCCCCTTTTCTTGGTGCGTATGCCTCTCGGCAAAGCTTCTATTCCGATCAGGACATGCGCTCCGATCCAGTTACGATGAAAATCGTGAGACAGGAGCCCGACATGCTGCAGGACATCCCGACACCCTCATTGCACGAGGCGAGCAGCTGCGTCCTCGAGACGGAACGCCTTGCGCTGCGCCGACCGACGCTGGCCGATGTTCGCGCGATTACGCGTCTTGCCAATGACCGGCGCATCGCGGAGAACACGCGGCGCTTGCCGCACCCCTATCATCAGGACCATGCGGTGCAATTCGTCCGCAGCCTGAGCGGCGAAGCACGCCCTACCGTGTTTCTGATAGAACATAATTTTACGCCGATCGGAATGGTCGGTGCCGACTGGCGCGATCCCGATGCACCCGAGCTCGGCTATTGGCTGGGCGTCGAGCATTGGGGCCAGGGCTTTGCCACCGAGGCCGCGCGGGCAGTGATTGACCTGATCTTTGAGGAATACGAGGTCGACCAGCTCATTTCTGGCGCGAGGGTCAGCAACCCCGCTTCGCGCAACATCCTGGAGAAATGCGGTTTCCAGTGGGTTGGGGTCGAGCTGCATCGCTTTGTGGCCTTGGGTTCATCGACCCCGGTCGATTGTTTCAAGCTGACACGCGGGGTGTGGTCCTCGCTTCGGCAATGGAGCGCCTCCACCCGAAGGGAGCGCTGACGGGCCAGGCCGCGTTAACCTCGCAGCCAACAGCGAAGAGGTTGCCGCTGCCACCCGCCTTGCGATACGGATACGCCATGAAATTCCTCGACGAAGCCAAGGTCTATATCCGCTCCGGCGACGGCGGGAACGGCTGCGTGGCATTCCGCCGCGAGAAATTCATCGAGTTCGGCGGACCGAGCGGTGGCAATGGCGGCCGCGGCGGCGACGTCATCGTTGAAGCGGTGGACGGGCTGAACACGCTGATCGACTACCGCTATCAGCAGCATTTCAAGGCGCAAAAGGGCGTCAATGGCATGGGCAAGGATCGCCACGGCGCCAACGGTAAATCGACCGTGCTCAAAGTGCCGGTGGGAACGCAGATCTTCGATGAGGATCGCGAAACCCTGATCCATGACTTTACGACGCTCGGCGAAAAATTCGTACTGGCCGAGGGCGGTAATGGCGGCTTTGGCAACGCGCATTTCAAATCCTCCACCAACCGGGCGCCGCGCACCGCCAATCCCGGCCAGCCCGGCGAGGAACGCTGGATCTGGCTGCGGCTGAAGCTGATCGCCGATGCCGGCCTGGTTGGTCTGCCCAACGCGGGTAAATCCACCTTTCTCGCCGCGGTTAGCGCCGCACGCCCGAAGATCGCCGATTATCCGTTCACCACGCTGCATCCGCAGCTTGGCGTGGTCAGCGCGCAGGGTCGTGAATTCGTTCTGGCCGACATTCCCGGCCTGATCGAAGGCGCGCATGAGGGAGCGGGCCTGGGCGACCGCTTTCTCGGTCATGTCGAGCGCTGCCGTGTGCTGTTGCACCTGGTCGATGCCACCAGCGAACATGCCGGCAAGGCGTATAAGACTGTTCGCCACGAACTCACCGCCTATGAGGGCGAGCTTGCGGACAAGATCGAGATCGTCGCGCTCAACAAGATCGATGCTGTGGACGCGGATGAATTGAAGAAGCAGAAGGACCGCCTGAAGCGCGCGTGCAAGAAGACGCCGCTATTGCTGTCGGCCGCCACAGGCGCAGGCGTGAAGGATGCTCTCGAAGCCCTGGTTGAGGTGATCGGCGAAGCGCCGGTGTCGCTCAAGGCCAAGGGGTCGGCCGACACCGATCCTGCCAAATCCGATCCCGCGAGAGCCGATCCCTGGGCGCCGCAGGGCGTCTGAGGTCAGAATAGGAATTCGCCTAATCTGCTGTAGAGTTCGATTCCAGCTCGGAAATTTTCTCCTTCGCGGTTGTCCATGACGCTTTCCCCGGCCTTGCCCGACCTCAAGAAATTCCGCCGCATCGTCGTCAAGGTCGGCTCGTCCTTGCTGATCGATTCGGATGTCGGGGAGGTCAAGACGGATTGGCTCACCGCGCTTGCCGCAGATCTGGCGCGGCTGCATCATCAAGGCTGCGAACTGCTGATCGTGTCCTCCGGCTCGATCGCACTGGGCCGCAGCCGCCTCAAATTGCCCCGCGGCCCGCTGAAGCTCGAAGAGAGTCAGGCCGCGGCTGCGGTCGGCCAAATCGCGCTGGCCCGGATCTGGTCCGAAGTGCTCGCAGCCCACGGCATCGGCGCCGGCCAGATCCTGGTGACATTGCAAGACACCGAGGAACGTCGTCGCTATCTCAATGCGCGCTCGACCATTGCCAAGCTTCTGGAGTGGCGCGCGGTACCGGTGATCAACGAGAACGACACGGTGGCGACCAACGAAATCCGCTATGGCGACAATGATCGTCTGGCGGCCCGCGTCGCGACGATGACAAGCGCCGATCTTCTCATCCTGCTATCGGATATTGACGGCCTCTATGATGCACCGCCCGGCAGCAATCCAAACGCAAAGTTGATACCCGTGGTCGAAAGCGTCAGCGCCGAAATCGAGGCGATGGCGGGTGCTGCCGAATCCGAATTGTCGAGAGGCGGCATGCAGACCAAGATCGAAGCGGCGAAGATCGCCACCACGGCGGGCACCCACATGCTGATCGCGTCCGGCAAGATCAAGCATCCGCTGCAGGCGATCGCCGATGGCGGCCGCTGCACCTGGTTTCTGACCCCGGCCAATCCGGTTACCGCCCGCAAACGCTGGATCGCAGGTTCGCTGGAACCCAAGGGGACGCTGACCATCGACGCCGGAGCGGTCAACGCGCTTCGCGCCGGCAAGAGTCTGTTGCCGGCCGGCGTGATCCGTATCGACGGACAATTTTCGCGCGGCGATGCGGTGGTGGTCCGCGGACCGGATTTCCACGAGATCGGTCGCGGCCTGGTGGCCTACGATGCCGAAGATGCCGAGCGCATCAAGGGACGCTCCTCACCCGAGGTCATGACGATCCTCGGTATCAGCGGACGGGCGGAAATGATCCATCGCGACGATCTGGTGGTTGGGCGCGGCGGCGCTGAGAGTTGATCCACGAATTGCTCCCTGCCCCAGGGGAAGAGTCGGCTCTTCCGCGAAGAGAAGGCGAGGGAAACATGAGCAGTCCGGCGGACTGATCACGAGCCAGCGCCAACAAAACCGATCTCACAAGATCGCAATAAAAAGGGAGAAGGCCATGGAATATCGCAACCTCAGGGGCACCGCGTTGAAGGTGTCGGCCGTTGCGCTCGGCGGCAACACGTTCGGACCGCCACGCCTCGACGAAGCCCAAAGTATTCGCACCATCCATGCTGCCGACGAGCTCGGCGTCAATTTTGTCGACACAGCCAACATCTACGGCAGTGGCCAATCCGAGGGCTTTGTCGGCAAGGCGCTGGCTGACCGCCGCAACCGCTGGCTCATTGCCACCAAATTCAACTTCAGAAATCGCGGCGAAACGAATGTCGGCGAGCATATCGCCAAGGCCTGCGAGGAAAGCCTGCGCCAACTCAACACCGACCGGATCGATCTTTACCAGGTCCATCTGCCGGATTTGACCGTTGCGGAGGATGAAATTCTTCGCGCGCTCGACAAGCTGCTGAAGGCCGGCAAGGTACGCGAGATCGGCGTCTCGAATTATCAGTCCTGGCATCTGGCGAAGAGCCAGTACGTCGCCCGCGCCATGGGCGTGAGGCCCTATGCGACGACTCAGGATCACTACAATCTGCTGCGCCGGAATATCGAAGCCGAATTGATCCCCTTCGCGGATCATTACGGCATGAGCATCATCACCTATTTTCCCTTGGGCGGCGGTTTCCTCAGCGGGAAATACAAGCAAGGTACCCCGCCTCCGCCCGGCACCCGTGGCGCGGAAGGCAGCGGCATCGTCGCCCGCAACCTCAACGACCGCAATTTTGCGATCGTCCAGAAACTTTCGGAATTCGCGGCCGAACGCGGACGCTCCATGGTTGAACTGGCGCTCGCCTGGCTACTCGCCAATCCGGCGGTCGGATGCGTCATCACCGGCGTCAGCAATCCCGAACAGGTGGCGATGAATGCCAAAGCGGCAGGCTGGACACTGACGCCAGAGGAAAAGCGCGAACTCGATCAGATCTCCCCCCGCGAGGGCGACGACACGGCTCAGCCGGTCGGCGCCGGCGCGGCGCCCAAGGCGGGCTAGCCCGCAACGGCAATCGGTCGGCCATTGGCCGACCCCAGCCCGGCTCCCCGATCTCATTCCGCTGTCGGTTCGACCCTTCGCGTGGCTTGAATATCCATGCTAAGACATGATCTTACCTGATCTGGAACCGACATGAGCGCTTCTCTCAAGACCGTGGATGGCCAAGAGGCCCTGACCCGCCTGATGAACGATCTGGCGGCGCGGGCACGCGAAGCTGCGCGCGTCCTGGCTCTCGCCTCGCCGGAGCAGAAAAATCGCGCGCTCGCGGCGATTGAAGCGGCGATCCGCGCCAGCGCCCCGGCCATCCTCGCGGCGAACGCCGAGGACGTCGCCGAAGCGCGCGCCGCCGGCCAGACCTCAGCCTTTATCGACCGCCTGACGCTCACCGAGGCCCGCATCAGCGCGATGGCCGACGGGGTTGCCACCGTGCGCGACATTCCCGATCCGGTCGGTGTCGTCACCGAGAGCTGGCGACGGCCGAACGGTATGCAGATCGAGCGCGTGCGCGTGCCGCTCGGTGTGGTTGCGGTGATCTTCGAAAGCCGGCCCAATGTCGCCGCCGATGCCGGCGTGCTTTGCCTGAAGTCCGGCAACGCGGTGATCCTGCGCGGCGGCTCCGACAGTTTTCGCTCTTGCCGCGCCATTCACGAATGCCTGGTGCAGGGATTGCGCGAAGCGGGACTGCCCGAGGCGGCGATCACGCTCGTGCCGACGCGCGACCGCGCGGCCGTCGGTCTTTTGCTCGGTGGATTGAACGGAAGCATCGATTTGATCGTGCCGCGCGGCGGCAAGAGCCTGGTGGCGCGCGTCGAGGCCGAGGCGCGCGTGCCGGTGTTCGCACATCTCGAGGGCGTCAACCACGTCTATGTCGATGCAACCTCACGGCTTGAGATGGCGAAGTCCATCGTGCTGAACGCGAAGATGCGACGGCCGGGTGTCTGTGGTGCCGCGGAGACCTTGCTGGTCGACCGCAAGGCGGCGCCGACCCACCTCAAGCCGCTGGTGGAAATGCTGATCGAAGCCGGCTGTGAGGTGCGCGGCGACGCCGCCGTGCAGCAGGTCGATGCCAGGATAAAGCCTGCGACGGAGGCGGATTGGGATACCGAATATGAGGATGCCATTATCGCCACCAAGGTGGTCGACGGCCTGGGGGACGCGATCGCTCATATCCAGCGCCACGGATCGCATCACACCGAAGCGATCGTGACGGAAGACGCGATTGCGGCCGGCAAATTCCTCAATGAGGTCGACGCTGCGATCGTGCTGCATAACGCCTCCACGCAGTTTGCCGATGGCGGCGAATTCGGCTTTGGCGCGGAAATCGGAATTGCCACCGGCAAATTTCACGCCCGCGGCCCGGTCGGGGCCGAGCAATTGACCAGCTTCAAATACCGCGTGCACGGCACCGGACAGATCAGGCCATGAGGCGCCTCGTGCGCTCCAGCATGATTCGTCGCGCCTCGGGAAGTCGGGGCGCGGCCACGCCTGAACTTCGGCGTATCGCTGCGGGGCGTGGTCATTGAATAGCCTGCCGATCAACGCCGTCCAAGCCCTTCCGCCTCACAGCAGAGGTCTCCGGGTAGGCCTGTTGGGCGGCTCTTTCAATCCGCCCCATGAAGCGCATCGCGCGATCAGTCTGTTCGCCATGAAGCGGTTGAAACTCGATCGCGTGTGGTGGTTGGTATCTCCCGGCAATCCGCTCAAGGACCACCATACGCTTGGTCATCTCGATGAGCGGATGAAGGCCGCGCGCCAGATTGCCTGCGACCCGCGCATCCAAATCAGCTGTCTCGAAGCCGTCATTGGAACCCGCTATACGACGGACACGCTGGACTATTTACACCGGCACATTCATGGCGTGCGGTTTGTCTGGATCATGGGTGCTGACAATCTTGCGCAGTTCCATCGCTGGCGGCATTGGCAGCGGATCGCCAGAACCCTGCCGATTGCCGTGGTAGACCGCCCCCCTCAGAGCTTTCGCGCGCTCGCGGCACCCGCCGCGCAAGCCCTCGCCCGTTACCGCTTGCCGGAAAACCAGGCCGCCGAGCTGCCCGAGCGTCCTGCGCCTGCCTGGACTTTCCTCACCGGGCTGAAACTGAACCTCTCATCGACCGCGCTCAGGGGCGCCGATGGCGCATGGAAGACCAGCATGGCCTAAGCAAAGGAGGGTTTGGTCTTCTGGAATATTGAAACCATTAACCCCACATGCCTATTATAACCTGCAGGCGTCGGATTCGCCGCCTGCGATACAGTGAAAGGAATGGTCCCTGGCCACACCTGTATTGTCCAAGTCGGTTTTACCCAAGGCCGCCAAACCGGCAGCCAAAACCCCGCGTAAAACCAAGACCGAAGCTGCGGCCTCGAAGGCGCAACCTGACGCCGACAAGACGCTGAATATGGTCCTCGCCCGCCTTGACGACATGAAGGCGGAAGACACGCTCACCATCGATCTTCGCGGCAAATCCGCCTTCTCTGACTACATGGTCATCACCTCGGGCCGGGCCAACCGGCACGTCGGCGCGATCGCGGAGAATGTTGCCAAGGGTCTGAAGGAAGCCGGCATCAAGAACGCACACGTGGAAGGACTTTCCGCTTGCGACTGGGTGTTGATCGATTCCGGCGATGTGATCGTGCACATCTTCAGGCCTGAAGTGCGCGAGTTCTACAATCTGGAACGGTTGTGGACACAGGGCCCGACGGCGGCGAAGACGTTTTAGGCTGGTAGGCCGATGGGGATCGGCGTAAGCGTCTGCGTCTCCTGAAGACGCGGGCTGAAATCGTGCCGGCGGGTTTAATGAAGGCCTCTCATGCGCCTGATGATCCTGGCGGTTGGCCGCCTTAAGCAGGGACCTGAGAAAGAGCTTGCTGAGCGCTACCGGGCCCGTTTCGATGATGTGGGTCGCCGGCTCGGATTTCGCGGGCTGACTATCCACGAGTTGACCGAAAGCCGCGCCCGCGACCCGGCAGCCCGAATCAGCGAGGAGGCGGCTGCGCTGTCCGCCAACCTCCCAGACAAAGCTGTCATCGTCGCCCTCGATGAACGCGGTGACCAGGTCGATAGCGCGAGCTTCGCCCGATCGCTTGCCCGGTGGCGCGATGAAGGGGCCGAAGAAACCATTTTCTTGATTGGCGGCGCCGACGGACTTTCGCCCGAATTGCGGCGCAAGGCAAAGCTCCGTCTGGCATTCGGCGCCGCGACCTGGCCTCATCAGCTGGTTCGCGTCATGCTTCTGGAACAGATTTATCGGGCTGCTACGATTCTCACCGGCCATCCCTATCACCGCGCCTGAACGAGGCGCACCCGAAACCCCTTTGAGGTCAGAGGCCCCTGCGCTGCATGCTGCGAGACCGAGCCTTGAAAGTCAGGCTGAACGGACACTGCACGCGCGGCGCGCGGTGGCTGCTTCTTGGGTTGACGGTATGGGGATCAGCCGCATCAGCGGAGAATCTGCCGCAGGCCGCGACCCAAACCGCGCCCGCAACCACAGAAAATACGCCGCCTGGCGCTGACATCATGAAGCAGCGCGCACAGGAACTGGAAGCGGCGCGGCTGCAGCAGAAGAACGCGTCCGAACTTCAGGAAAAGCTAAAGGCCGACATTGCCGCTATCGGCCAGGACCGCAGCAAGCTCAACCAGCAGCTGATCGACATCGCCGCGCAGGTACGCAACGTCGAGAATCGAATCGGCGATGCCGAAGCCCGCCTGCGTCCCCTCGATGCTCGCGAGCAGGAGATTCGCGCCTCGCTTGATTCGCGGCGCAGCGAGATCACCGAAGTTCTGGCTGCGCTCCAGCGAGCCGGACGGCGGACGCCGCCGGCCCTGCTGGTTCGTCCCGAGGACGCCCTGCAATCGCTGCGTACGGCCATGCTGCTAGGCGCCGTGGTTCCGGAGTTGCGCGGTCGCGCCCAAAAACTCGCCGCCGATCTCGGCGAACTGATCGCGTTACGCAAAACCATCGCCGACGAACGCGACCGTCTGGGCCTCGACCGCGACCGACTGAAGAACGACCAGATCCGCCTGGCCGCTCTGGTTGAGGAGCGGCAGCGACAGCAGAACTCTGTTCAAAGGGATATGGACGCGGAAAGCGCCCGCGCCATTACGCTCGCCAAGCAGGTCGATAGCTTGCAGGGGTTGATCGCCAAGATGGAGCAGGACCTCAAAAGCGCAGCCAAGGCCGCCGCCACCGCTGACCTGAAGGGGACCCCGGCCCGTTCGAATCCAAGCGCTTTAAGGGATTCGACCCGACTTAGTCCCGCGATGGCCTTTGGCTCTGCCAAGGGCCTGCTCCCGCTTCCGGTTAACGGCACCCGGATTCGCGATTTCGGCGGGTCAGATGGGGCGGGCGGGGCGGAAAAAGGCATTTCTTTGGCAACGCGGGCGGGGGCGCAGGTCACAACCCCGTGTGATGGCTGGGTTGTTTACGCCGGCCCGTTTCGCAGCTACGGACAACTCTTGATCCTCAATGCCGGTGGCGGGTATCATGTGCTTATCGCCGGAATGGAGCGCATTTCGGTCAGCATCGGCCAGTTTGTACTTACGGGGGAGCCGGTCGCGACCATGGGATCGACATCCCAGATCGCGTCAATTCTCGCCACCAGGGCGAGTCAGCCCGTGCTCTATATCGAGTTCCGTAAGGACGGCACTCCAATTGATCCAGGCCCATGGTGGGCCGCAAATGCAGGCGAAAAGGTTCGCGGATGATGCGTAAGACTTCCCTTATTCTCCTCAGCGCAGCCACCGGCGCGGCGTTAACGCTCTTCGTGACCCAGCCCCGTTCGGTGATGATGGGAACGAGCGCGCGGGCGGCGACTTCCGACACCTATCGCCAGCTGAATTTGTTCGGCGACGTGTTCGAGCGCGTGCGCAGCGACTATGTCGAGAAGCCGGATGACGGCAAGCTGATCGAGTCGGCCATCAGCGGGATGCTGACCGGGCTTGATCCGCATTCGAGCTATATGGATGCCAAGAGCTTCCGCGACATGCAGGTGCAGACCCGCGGCGAATTCGGAGGTCTCGGCATCGAGGTCACGATGGAAGATGGCCTGATCAAGGTGGTGTCGCCGATCGATGACACGCCAGCGTCGAAGGCCGGCATCATGGCCAACGACATCATCACCCATCTCGACGAAGAAGCCGTGCAGGGTCTCACCCTCAACCAGGCGGTTGAGAAAATGCGCGGTCCGGTTAACACCAAGATCAAGCTGAAGATCGTCCGCAAAGGGCAGGACAATCCAATTGACGTGACCTTGATGCGCGACAATATCCGGGTCCGTTCGGTCCGCGCCCGGGTCGAGGCTGACGACATCGCCTATATCCGCATCACCACCTTCAACGAACAGACCACCGAGGGCCTGAAGCGTGAAATCAGCAATCTGCAGACCCAGATCGGCGACAAGCTGAAGGGCTTTATCATCGACCTGCGCAATAATCCCGGCGGCTTGCTGGAAGAGGCGGTCACGGTTTCCGACAGCTTCCTGGAGCGTGGCGAAATCGTCTCCACCCGCGGTCGAAATCCGGAGGAAACCCAGCGCCGAACCGCGCATGCCGGCGATTTGACCAAAGGCAAGCCGGTGATCGTCCTGATCAACGGCGGCTCGGCATCCGCTTCCGAAATCGTCGCCGGCGCCCTGCAGGACCACAAGCGCGCAACCCTGATCGGTACGCGCTCATTCGGCAAAGGATCGGTTCAGACCATTATTCCGCTCGGCTCCGGCAACGGCGCGCTGCGCCTGACCACCGCCCGCTACTTCACGCCATCCGGCAAGTCGATCCAGGCCAAGGGAATCGTGCCTGATATCGAAGTGTTGCAGGACGTTCCTGACGAGTTGAAGTCGCGGACCGACACACGGGGCGAGGCTTCGCTGCGCGGCCATCTGAAATCGGATGGCGACGAAAAGACCGGATCGCAGTCCTATGTTCCGCCCGATGCCAAGGATGACAAGGCGCTGAAAATGGCCGACGACCTGCTGCACGGGGTCAAGGTCAATGTGGCGGCGCCCGCCACTTCCGACAAGGCATCCATCGACAAGCCTTCGAACAAGGAAGCCAACTGACCCAGAGGTCAGGCGGCGATACGAAACTCGGAAAAAGGCGGCATTCGAGCCGCCTTTTTTGCGGATGGATGTAGGTACGCCGCGCACGCCGGAGAGCACCAGGCGAGTGGCCGCTTTGCAGACCTGCCGCGCGAGGCCTTGCGCGTGGTAACGTGAGCGCCGCTGATTCGGACAAGCCATGGCCGAGACCACCGACGACCTGACCGCTCCCCTGGGTCAGAACAGGCAACATGGGAGGCGCAAGATCCGGATGCCCTTTACGGGCACGCAGTTGCTTGCCGGTTTCCTCGGCTTGTTCCTGGCGGCCTTTGCCGGTTTTGCGATTTTCGGACACAACCCGCTCGGCGGTGAACCCTCGATTCGCATCGCGCTGCCAAGCACGGGACCATCGCCCGGAAAACCTGCCCAGGCCGGCGCGAGTGGCGAGATCAAGACAGCGCCCGCCTCAAAATCCGAAACCAACGCAGCTGACAATCAGACGGTGACGATCATCGACGGTTCGAGCGGCAACCGCCATGACGTCGTGATCGGCGGCAAGGGAGCCGATCCCAAAGCCGCCGAAACAGACCCCACACTGATGGCCGGCACCGATCCTCGCTTGGTGGAGAAGTCCCGCTACGGCCTCATTCCGGTCGCCACCGACGGCTTAAAGCCATTCAATGCTTATGCGGGTGAGGCAGATGCCGCCAAGGCCGCGAAAATGCCGGTGGTCGCCATCGTGATCGGAGGCCTGGGTGTCGGAGCGGCCAAGACCACCGACGCGATCATGAAGCTTCCGTCGGCTGTCACGTTGGCGTTTACGCCTTATGGAGCCGACCCCGGCAAGCTCGCCGAGCGGGCGCGCGCCCAGCAGCATGAAATCCTGCTCCAGGTGCCAATGGAGCCCCTCGACTATCCCGACAATGATCCGGGGCCGCAGACCCTGCTGACGACGCTCGGATCCGAGCAGAATCTCGATCGGCTCTATTGGCATTTCAGCCGGATACAGGGCTATGCGGGCATCGCTAATCTGATGGGGGCCCGCTTCGTCGTGAATGATTCGGTGATGCAGCCCATTATCCGCGAAGCCGCCAAGCGCGGTCTTGGTTATCTCGATGATGGTTCGACGGTACGAAGCGTGGCTCCCGCCCTGGCGAGTGCGCAGGCGGTGCCCTTTGCCAAGGCGGACCTCGCGATCGACCAGGTTCCAACGGCGGCTGAAATCGACCGGGCGTTGGCTAAACTCGAAGGCATGGCCAGGGAGCGAGGCGTGGCCATTGGTACCGCCTCGGCGTTACCGGTCTCGATCGACCGGATCGGCAGCTGGGCTAAATCGCTGGACAGTCGTGGCATTCTGCTCGTGCCATTGACAACGGCGATGGTGAAATCAAAATCAAGCTGAAACATCCCTACCGCGGCCGGCTTGCCGGACAAGAGTGCCGGCGAGCGCGGCTGCAGAGGCCTTGAGGGCATGGTTTAGCAACATGGCTCGCTACGAAGATCTGCCCTATCGGACCTGCGTCGGCATGATGCTGATCAACCGCGCCGGACGCGTCTTTATCGGGCGGAGGGCCGGCGGCATCGAACATGTCGACGAATCGCATGTTTGGCAGATGCCGCAGGGCGGCGTCGATCCCGGCGAGGACCCCTGGCAAGCTGCCAAGCGCGAGCTCTACGAGGAAACGAGCGTACGGTCCGTCGAAAAACTCGGCGAGGTTGCGGATTGGCTCACCTACGACATTCCCCGCACCATCGCTGGCCGAAGCTGGAAGGGGCGTTATCGCGGGCAGCGTCAGAAATGGTATGCGGTTCGCTTCACCGGCGATGATTCCGAGATCAACGTCGCCAATCCCGGCGGCGGACACAAGGCCGAGTTTGTCGGCTGGCGTTGGGAGCCGATGAAAAACCTGCCCGAGCTGATCGTGCCGTTCAAACGTCCGGTCTATGAGCGCGTCGTTAAGGAATTTTTGGCGCTCGCAGAGGATTGACCTCCGCTCCCGTTCCGGAACACGCGACCGGGTGCGAAGCGCGGTCCACAGACAGGCCTGGCGTGAATCCGGAATCTCTGGTTCCGGACCCGATGCTGCGCATCGCTTCGGAACGACGGAGAGCGAAGGCAGATGTCCGACCAAAAGCCCTATCGCCCCAATGTTGGGATCGCGCTGTTCAACCCGTCAGGGCATGTCCTGATTGGGCGTCGCTTCCGCGACGATGGCCCCGAAATCATTCTTCCCGGTCTCGAATGGCAGATGCCGCAAGGTGGTATCGACGAACATGAAGATCCGCGGGCTGCCGTGCGGCGCGAGCTGTGGGAAGAGACCGGCGTGACGCAGGCGGACTATCTCGGCGAAACTGATTGGCTGACTTACGAATTCCCGCCCTATGATGGCCCGGTTTCTCACCGGCTCGCGCGGTTTCGCGGACAACGCCAGAAATGGTTTGCGCTGCGCTTCACCGGCCGCGACGCGGAGATCGATCCCCTGATGCCACGCAATGACCAGCCCGCAGAATTCGATCAATGGCGGTGGGAGAGGCTTGATCGCGTGGCCGATATTGTCGTGCCGTTCCGACGCGAGGTCTATCGGCGGGTCGCGCTGAGCTTCGCGACCTTCGCGGGCTGACAGCGCGGGGCATACATTGTTCCCAGGCGATCCAACCTTGCCGGCGGATGAGGGGACCGCCGGCAGCCGCCAACAATAACGGCAAGGAACGACCGCAAAAAATAAAGGCGACCGCGGTGCGGTCGCCCAAACTACTTCGGAAACGACTTCGCGTGTTTCAGTGCATCGCCGTGGCGTTGACCTCGTGCTGGATGCTCTTGTAGTGATCGAGCCGCTCCAGTGCATGATCGAGCTCTGAGCCTTCCTTCTCGGAAAGCTTGGCTTCCATTCCGGCGATCTCGTCGGCAAAGCGCGCCCGATCGAGCTCCTGCAGCGAAGTGGCGACGTCGGCTAGCACCGTCAGGCCCTTTTCCGACACTTCGGCGAGCCCGCCGAGCACGATGATCTTCTGCTGGACACCACCCGTCGTCACGGTGAGGATGCCCGGGCGCACGGCGGCCACGACCGGCGCATGTCCTGCCAGGACGCCAAAATCGCCTTCGACGCCGGGCACGTCAACCTGGTCCACCTCGCCGGAAAAAGCGAGCTTTTCAGGCGAAACGAGATCGAAGTGGAAGGTGGCCATGGATTACCTGCGAATTAGCAAATAGCGATATTGCGACCGGCGAAGTGAGAAGCAGCGCTACACGCCGCTCCCATTTCACCTTCGCCCTTTAGGCTGCTTCGGCCGCGAGCTTCTTGCCCTTCTCGACCGCCTCTTCGATGGTGCCGACCATGTAGAAGGCCGCCTCAGGCAGGTGATCATACTTGCCTTCGCACAGACCACGGAAACCCTTGATGGTATCGGCGAGATCGACGAACTTGCCCGGCGAACCGGTGAAGACTTCGGCGACGTGGAATGGCTGCGACAGGAAGCGCTCGATCTTGCGCGCGCGGGCCACGGTGATCTTGTCCTCTTCCGACAATTCGTCCATGCCGAGAATGGCGATGATGTCCTGCAGCGACTTGTACTTCTGCAGCACCTGCTGGACCATGCGCGCGGTGTTGTAGTGATCCTCGCCGACCACGAGCGGCGACAGCATGCGCGAGGTCGAGTCGAGCGGGTCCACCGCGGGATAAATGCCCTTTTCGGAAATCGCACGGTTGAGCACGGTGGTCGCGTCCAAGTGCGCGAACGAGGTGGCCGGCGCCGGGTCGGTCAAGTCGTCGGCCGGCACATAGATCGCCTGCACCGAGGTGATCGATCCCTTGTTGGTCGTGGTGATGCGCTCCTGCAGCGCGCCCATGTCGGTGGCGAGTGTCGGCTGATAACCCACCGCCGAGGGAATACGGCCGAGCAGCGCCGACACTTCCGAGCCGGCCTGGGTGAAGCGGAAAATGTTGTCGACGAAGAACAGCACGTCCTGGCCCTGATCGCGGAAATGCTCAGCGACGGTCAGACCGGTGAGGCCGACGCGGGCGCGGGCACCCGGCGGCTCGTTCATCTGTCCGAACACCAGCGCGCATTTGGATTTAACGCTCGGGTCTGGGTTACGCGGATCGGCATTGACCTTGGACTCGATGAATTCGTGATAGAGGTCGTTGCCCTCGCGGGTGCGCTCGCCGACGCCAGCGAACACCGAATAACCACCATGTGCCTTGGCGACGTTGTTGATCAGTTCCTGGATCAGCACAGTCTTGCCCACGCCGGCGCCGCCGAACAGGCCGATCTTGCCACCCTTGGCGTAGGGTGCGAGCAGGTCGACGACCTTGATGCCGGTGACGAGAATTTCGGCTTCGGTCGACTGGTCGGTATAGCTCGGCGCTTCCTGGTGGATGGCGCGCAGGTCCTGTGCCTGCACCGGCCCCGCTTCGTCAATCGGCTCGCCGATCACGTTCATGATACGGCCGAGCGTGCCGTCGCCCACGGGAACGCGGATCGGAGCGCCCGTATCGACCACTTCCTGTCCGCGAACCAGACCCTCCGTGGTGTCCATCGCAATCGTGCGCACCGTGGATTCACCGAGATGCTGCGCCACTTCCAGCACCAGCCGGTTGCCGCCATTCTTGGTTTCGATCGCGTTCAGAATCGCGGGCAGATGGCCCTCGAACTGCACGTCAACGACGGCGCCGATGACCTGCGTGATGCGTCCGGTCTGGTTGGCAGATGTAGCCATGAAACTGTCTCCTTCGAATTCTCAAATCTCAGACAACCGTCAGCGTGACGGGGATATTGCCCTTGGTCGCCTTTGAATACGGGCAGACCGTGTGGGCCTCTTCAACTAGCTGCCGGAGCTTGTCTTTGTCAGCTCCGGGAATCGAAACCTTCAGTTCGACGGCAAGGGCAAAGCCGCCATCCTTCTGATCGAGCGTCACTTCACAGGTCACGCGCGCATCCTGGCCGTTAAGGCCGTATTTCTTCGCCACAGCCAGGATCGCCTGGCCGTAGCAGGATGAATAACCGAGCGCGAACAATTGCTCGGGGTTATGGCCGTCTCCGGCGCCTCCCACTTCCTTCGGAAGTGCCATCGCCAGCGCCAGGCCACCATTGTCCAGCACGGCGCGTCCGTTGCGGCCGCCCTTGGTCGTAGCTGATGTGACGTAAGCCATGGCCTGCTCCTCGACAATCGCTCGCTACAGCGCCTCGGCGCCGGAAATAATCTCGATCAATTCCTTCGTGATCTGAGCCTGACGGGTACGGTTGTAGATCAGCGTCTGCTTGCGAATCATCTCGCCGGCGTTGCGGGTGGCGTTGTCCATCGCGCTCATCTGCGCGCCATAGAACGAGGCATTGTTTTCCAGAAGCGCGCGGAAGACCTGCACCGCAAGATTGCGCGGCAACAGCCGCGTCAGGATTTCATCTTCCTCCGGCTCATATTCGTAAGCCGTGGACGCCGCCGCGCCAGCCGCCGACGATTCCACGACCAGCGGAATGATCTGCTGAGCCGTCGGAATCTGGGCGATCACCGAGCGGAACCGAGAATAAAACAGGGTGCAGACGTCGAATTCGCCGGCCTCGAACCTGGCGATGACCTGATTGGCGATGTCTTCGGCATTGACGAAGCCTAGCTGACGCACCGAGCGCAGATCGACATTGCCGATGATCTGCCGCTCGAAAGTACGCCGCAACTGCTCGTAGCCCTTGCGGCCGACGCAGAAGAACTTGACCTCCTTGCCCTGGTTCATCAAGGCAAGGGCCCGCTCGCGCGCCAGACGCACGATGGAGGAGTTGAAGGCGCCGGACAGACCGCGCTCGCCGGTGCACACCAGGAACAGATGCACCTGATCCCTGCCGGTGCCCGCAAGCAATGCCGGCGCTCCTGGTGAACCCGCCGCGGCTGCAGCGATGTTGGAGATCACCGCGTCCATCTTCTCGGCATAGGGCCGCGCAGCTTCGGCCGCCGTCTGCGCACGGCGCAGCTTCGAGGCGGCCACCATCTGCATGGCCTTCGTGATTTTCTGCGTCGCCTTGGTCGAGGCGATGCGCACGCGCATGTCTTTAAGTGACGCCATTCTCTCGTCCACCCCGACGGTTCGAGCACCCTGCGATCAAACCGCTAGCCTATCCTGTCGTCATGCCCGAGCTTCTCCCAGGCATCAGCGTCTTTATTTTCCCGCGGCCTCCCGCGGATCGTCGGGACATTATCGGGCAGGGCGCGCGCCCCGCACTCGCCCGGCGATGACGTGTCCTTAAGCGAAGCTCTTGACGAAGCCGTCGACCACGTCCTTCAGCTTGGCCGCGGTCTCATCGCTGAGATCGCGACTGTCGCGAATGCTGTTGAGCACATCGACGTTCTTGCCGCGCAGCAGCGACAAGAGGCCGTCCTCAAATGCCTTCACCTTGTTGATCGGAAGCGCATCGAGATAGCCGTTAGTGCCGGCCCAGATCACGCACACCTGTTCTTCCATCTTCAGCGGTGAGAATTGCGGCTGCTTCAGGAGCTCGGTCAGGCGAGAGCCGCGGTTGAGCAGGCGTTGGGTGGAGGCATCGAGGTCGGAGCCGAACTGCGCGAACGCCGCCATTTCGCGGTACTGCGCAAGCTCGCCCTTGATCTTGCCGGCGACCTTCTTCATCGCCTTGGTCTGCGCCGATGATCCGACGCGCGACACCGATAGACCGACGTTCACAGCCGGACGGATGCCCTGGAAGAACAGGTCGGTTTCCAGGAAGATCTGACCGTCGGTAATCGAAATCACGTTGGTGGGAATGTAGGCCGACACGTCGTTGGCCTGGGTTTCGATCACCGGCAATGCGGTCAGGGATCCCGAACCCTGGTCCTTGTTCAGCTTGGCGGCGCGCTCGAGCAGGCGCGAATGCAGATAGAACACGTCGCCCGGATAGGCTTCGCGGCCCGGCGGACGGCGCAGCAACAGCGACATCTGGCGGTAAGCGACGGCCTGCTTCGACAAGTCGTCATAGATGATGACCGCGTGCATGCCGTTGTCGCGGAAATATTCGCCCATCGTGCAGCCGGTGAACGGCGCGATGTACTGCATCGGCGCCGGGTCGGAGGCGGTTGCCGCCACAATAATGGAGTATTCCAGCGCGCCCTGCTCTTCGAGCACCTTCACGAACTGGGCAACGGTCGAACGCTTCTGGCCGATCGCGACATAGACGCAATAAAGCTTGATGTTCTCGTCGGGCTGCGCGTTCAGCGGCTTCTGGTTCAGAATGGTATCGAGCGCAATCGCGGTCTTGCCGGTCTGACGGTCGCCGATGATCAATTCGCGCTGGCCACGGCCGACCGGGATCAGCGCATCGATCGCCTTGAGGCCGGTCGCCATCGGCTCGTTCACGGATTTACGCGGAATGATGCCGGGCGCCTTGACGTCGACGCGCATGCGCTTGTCGGCCTGGATCGGGCCCTTGCCGTCGATCGGGTTGCCGAGCGCATCCACGACGCGCCCCAGCAGACCCTTGCCGACCGGCGTATCGACGATGGCGCGGGTGCGCTTGACGGTCTGACCTTCCTTGATCTCGCGGTCGGCGCCGAAAATAACAATACCGACGTTGTCGGTTTCGAGGTTCAGCGCCATGCCGCGGGTGCCGTTCTCGAACTCCACCATCTCGCCGGCCTGAACATTGTCGAGGCCATAAACACGGGCGATACCGTCACCGACGGACAACACCTGTCCCACTTCGGTGACTTCAGCTTCCTGACCGAAATTCTTGATCTGGTCCTTGAGGATCGCGGAAATTTCCGCGGCGCGGATGTCCATCAGCCTGCCTCTTTCATCGCGTACTTGATCGAATTGAGTTTGGTGCGAAGCGAACTGTCGACCATACGGCTGCCCAGCTTGACCACCAGGCCGCCAATGATCGACGGATCAATCTTCACGTTGAGCGCAACGTCCTTGCCCGTCACTGCTTTCAGTGCGGTCTTGAGGGCGTCGAGATTCTTGTCGCTGAGCGCTTCAGCCACGGTCACGTCGGCGGTGGCCTCGCCCTTGAACTTAGCCACCAGCGCGCCAAAGGCACGGATCACGTCGCTCACCGCGAACAGCCGTCGATTGGCAGTCAGCACTTTCAGAAACTTGGCGGCCACGCCGGAAATCCCGGCCCTGTCGAGCACCGCCGACAGCGCCTTCAATTGCGCATCTGCCGAAAATACCGGGCTGCGCACCAGGCGCTTCAAGTCGGCACTATCGGCCAGCATGGCCTCAAATCGGTCGAGCTCGACCTTGACGGCATCGACGGATTTCTCATCCCGCGCCAACTCGAACAAGGCCGTTGCATAACGACCAGACACACCAGATACCGACGGATCTTCTGCAGCCACAGACGCGCTCTTTTCAGCTGTTAAATTCGCAAGAGGAAAACCGTCGCCAAAATACGGCGCCTACCGATCCAAGCCCTTGGAATTCAAGCGAGACTTCGATTTTCGACCGGCACAGGAAGTGCCAGAAGCTTTGAAATCGCGGCTTAGCTAACATAGCGCAAGCGCAGGCGCAACATGACCAAAGGGGCTGCGACAAGGTAGTTCGGCCGCGGCCTCCTTTTCGAGATCGCTCTATCGCGAATGGATCAACCGCCTTGCCGTTGTTAGGATCGGTCCATGTCGCCCCTCTTCCGAGTCGCCCCTCTTCCGAGGCGGACGCTCGAAAAGAAGGCGCGCCGCCTAGATAAGTGGCTGATGCCGTGCGCGAATTTGTGCATCACCCGTGATTGCACGGATGTCACGAATCACCGATGAAATGTGTGCTGCAGTATTTTGCGGCTCGAACGGCAATGGCGCCGGGCGATCTCCGGTGCTTTTTGGACCTATGATGTCTTTGCCTCAGAAAACCGTCTCTTCCAGTCGGGCCATCGACAGCGAAGACGAAGTGACGCTTTCTCATTTGATTGATCTCACCAATGGCATTCGGATCACCACCGCCGACAAGATTGCCGGCATTCAAAAAGTGACCGGGCTTTTGCGAATGCTGGCCCTCAACGCCATGATCGAGAGCGCTCGGGCCGGCAGCCATGGCGCCGGGTTTTCGGTGGTCGCCAATGAGGTTCGGGAAATTGCGGCCAGTGTTGGCCAAGTCTCTGAACAGTTGCAGTTGGAACTGGCCTCGCAAATCGACAATCTAAGCGATCGTACCCGGATGATGGCGAATGCCGCGGTTGGCAGCCGAATGGTCGATCTGGCGCTCAATGCCATCGAGATCATCGATCGCAATCTTTATGAGCGGACCTGCGACGTCAGGTGGTGGGCGACCGATAGCGCCCTGGTCGATTGCGCCGCCAACGTCACGCCGGAGTCGGTGGCCTATGCCTCCAAACGACTTGGCGTGATTCTGGGGGCTTATACGGTCTATCTCGATCTCTGGCTCTGCGACCTTCAGGGCAAAGTGATTGCCAATGGGCGGCCGGGCCGTTATCCGGCGGTTGGGCTCGATGTCTCGCGCGAACCCTGGTTTATCGAGGCCCGGGCGCTGGCTTCCGGCGACGACTATGCTGTCGGGGATATTTACGAGTGCGCCGGGCTCGGCGGAGCCGAAGTTGCGACCTATGTCGCATCGGTTCGCGCAGGGGGCGAAGCTCACGGCACGCCGCTTGGCGTGCTCGCGATCCATTTCGATTGGGCGCCACAGGCGCAAACCATCGTTCGCGGCGTGCGGATTGAGCCCGAGGAGCGCGACCGTACAGCAGTGATGCTGGTGGATGCTAACGGCCGCATCATCGCGTCCTCCGAGGAGGCCCGAACGCTTCAGAAGAAATTCCAAATTGAGACCAGCCAGCGCAACCACGGCTTTTACACGCGGGCTGACGGGACGACCATCGCCTTTCATGCCACTCCTGGCTATGAGACCTATCAGGGACTGGGGTGGCATGGCGTGATCGTTCGGCGCCCGGCCTGATCGCCATTTTGCTCGCCCTTTTTGCGGCTGGACCGGCGCCCGAGCTGCCCCGGCGCCCGGCACATCGAGACTCGATGCGCCCTTGCGCCCTTTCGCTGAGCCGGATCATTCGATCTAAGCAGCATGCCAGCTCGCGCTGGCCTTTTTTCGCTACCGGCGACGCTCTTGCGAAGTGAATATCAATTCAATCTTTTCAGCGTCGTAGTTGGCGAGAGCTGGCGGTCGGGATTTTTAGGGCCGCTCGACCGCGCCCCGTAAATCTGCGGGTGTTACTTGGCGAATGCTTGCCATGCAGCAGATCAACTTTATTCAGCAGTAAACAACAGTAATAAATGGTCAAAAGGTCCATCTTTGACAAGATTACGGAACCCTTCCAGATTTACTTTGACCGATAACAAGATATTTCAATCCCTTTCTAAACGATGTACTGCCTATTTTACGCCTCATTAGCCAATCAAACGGCGTTCACTCATCAGCGGTGGGGGTTTTCACCTGTCACATATGTGGCAATATCTAATCTGAGGGACACGTTATTATGCTGGTATCTAAGATTGCACTGGGCACATCAACCCAGTCGCGCACGGCGCTTGCTCTTGTCGCCGCAACTTTGCTGCTAGGCAGCATCACCGAGGCTTCGGCCAGAGGCCGTCACCATCGACATCATCACGGCCACCACCATATGCACCGGGCGGGCGGCGAAACTTCATCCTGGCGCGACGCTAATGCGTCGATCGCGCCCAGCGGCGGCCGTAGCTTCTCGGGCATGGCCTCCTATTACGGCAACGAGGCCGGCAGCCGCACGGCCTCCGGCCAGCGTTTCAACCAGAACGCCTTGACCTGTGCCCATCGCTCGCTGCCGTTTGGCACGCGCCTCCGCGTGACCCATGGCGGCCGTAGCGTGGTCGTCACCGTCAATGATCGCGGACCGTTCATCCGTGGTCGGGTCCTTGATCTGTCCACCGCCGCTGCCCGCGCGGTTGGCCTTACGGGCGCCGGCGTTGGCCGGGTCGTTGCAGAAGTCATCTAACCACCGCCGACCCTGAAGGTTTGGCCCGTTCACGACCTTGTTGGTGAAATTTCCGCCACCAGGTGCCCGCCGTCGAGCTGATGGCGGGCACCCGCGTGCGCTGAGGCGGAGCTAAAGGAAGCTCTGCGGGTCGACGTCAATTTCAAGCTTGAGACTGCCGGTCGTCCTGGGAGCACCGGCCAACCAATCCCGCAGATAGGCCGAGAGATCGACATTGCGGGGCGACTTCACCAGAAGTCGGAACCGGTAGCGGCCCTTGATGACCGCCAGGGGCGCTTCGGCCGGGCCCAGGATCTGCACCCGCTCATCCAACGGCGCCGCAGCGGCCAGCTTACGCGCAAAGCCTTCGGCCAACGGCCGGTCCCCCGCTGAAATAATCAGGCTCGCCAGCCGCCCGAATGGCGGATAGCCAGTCCGCTCGCGGATCTCGATTTCGCTGGCGTAAAAGGCTTCGCGGTCGCAGGCCACCAAGGCCTTCATCACGGGGTGCTCGGGCTGATGGGTTTGCAAATAGCCTACCCCCCGACCCTGATCGCGCCCTGCCCGCCCGATCACCTGATTGAGCAGTTGAAAGGTCCGCTCGGCGGCGCGGGGATCACCATTGCCAAGTCCGAGATCAGCATCAATCACCCCGACCAGGTTGAGGCGGGGGAAGTTATGCCCCTTCGCTACCAGCTGCGTGCCTATGATGATGTCCACGCGGCCATCGGCGATGGCGTTCAATTCGCTGCGCAGGGTCTCGATCGAATTGATCAGGTCGCTGGACAACACCATGGTGCGCACCTTCGGGAACAGGCTTGCAGCCTCTTCCTGCAGGCGTTCGACGCCGGGACCGACCGCCACCAGCGATTTCTCGGCCGCGCAATGCGGACACTGTTCCGGCCGCGGCATCGAGAATCCACAATGATGGCAGATCAGCCGCTGACGAAAGCGATGATCGACCAGCCAGGCATCGCAAATCGTGCAGGCAAACCGATGTCCGCAGGCGCGGCATAAAGTGAGTGGCGCGTAGCCGCGGCGATTGAGAAATAGCAGCGCCTGCTCGCCGCGCTCCACCGCGCTCCGAACATGTTCCGCCAGGGGCGGCGAGATGAAGCGGCCGCGGGCGGGTCCCTCGCGCCTGAGATCGATCGCCTCGATATGGGGCATATGCTGCCCGCCAAACCGCGAGGGAAGAGCCACCCGTTGGTAGCGGCCGCTACGCGCGTTGACCTCGGTTTCCACCGAGGGCGTCGCCGAAGCCAGCACGACCGGAATTTTCGCGATATGCGCCCGCACAACGGCCATATCGCGCGCGTGATAATGCACGCCGTCATCTTGCTTGTAAGCCTGGTCGTGCTCTTCATCGACGATGATCAGGCCAAGCTGTGCGTAGGGCAGGAACAAGGCCGAGCGTGCGCCGACAACCACCGGCGCCTCGCCGGCCGCGACCGCCGCCCAATTACGCTGGCGGGTCCGCGGCGTGAGCTCCGAATGCCATTCCAGCGGACGAACCCCGAAGCGTCGGGCGAAGCGATCGAGAAATTGTCCGGTCAATGCGATTTCCGGCATCAGGATCAGCGACTGCCGTCCACGCCGGATGTTTTCGGCGATCGCCTCGAAATAGACTTCGGTCTTGCCGGACCCGGTCACGCCATCAAGCAAGGCGACGTGAAAACTGCCATTGGCCGCCAATGCGCGCATCGCATCGACCGCGGCGCGCTGCTGGCGCGAAAATTCCGTCACCGCGAAATCCGGATCGGGTGGCGGCGGCGCCAGCGCGCGCGGCATCGGCTCGGCGGCAAGCGTGCCTTCATCGATCAGACCATCCACAACCCCCGCGCTGACGCCAGCCTCTTTGGCGACGTCTGCCTTGCCATGCAGCAGGCCATCGGAAAGGCACTCGATCAGCCGCCGCCGCGCCGGCGTCATGCGTTGTGGTGGATCGCCGACGAGGCGGACGCCCATGCGAAGGCGCTCCGGCCCGAGATCGTCGCCCATCCGCAGGCCCATCCGCAACACCATGCCGCGCGCCGACAGGGTGTAGTTGGAAACCCAGTCGACCAGCCGGCGCAAATCCTCGCGCAAGGGCGGAACGTCGAGCTTTTCGCTGACCTCTTTGAGTCGGTTGTGCAGACGCGGGTCGGGCGCCGAATTGTCGGCCCACACCACGGCAACCGCTTCCCGCGGCCCTAAGGGAACGCAGACGACATCGCCTGGCTTGAGATCCATGCCTTTCGGCACGCGATAGGAATAGGTCTGGTTCAGCGCCACCGGCACCAGCACATCGACCACGCCCGTCGACGTTCCGGGCGAGACGCTGGGGCGGGAGGCATGATCCATCGGCTAATCAGACCGGCTCGTGTTACGGGTGAGACTCACACAGCAATTAGCGAACGATAAAGGAAGGCGGTGCGATATACTGCGTTAGAAGCATCGCCTCCAAGCGGCAAGCCATGAAAATAGGACCGATTACCGGCGCCCTCCCTCCCCCCCTTGTTCCGACGTTGGACGGCGGTGACGAGGCGTTGGAGGGGCACGCGGTTCGCTGGCTTTTGCATTTGCGCAGCGAGCGGCGACTTTCGCCGAAAACGCTCGAAGCCTATGCCCGCGACGTTCGCCAGTTCATCCGATTTCTTGCCGAACACTGGAATGCGCAGGTGTCTCCCCAGGCGTTCGCAGCACTGGAGGCCAGCGACGTCAGGGCGTTCATGGCCGAGCGGCGTAACAAGAATATCGGTGGTCGTTCCTTGATGCGCCAGCTCGCGGGACTGCGCTCGTTCGGGCGCTTTCTCGAACGCGAAGGCAAAGGCAAAGTCGGCGCGCTATCGGCGATTCGGGCGCCGAAGATCCGCAAGAGTTTGCCCAAGCCGGTCCCGGTGGCTGCCGCCAAGCGGCTCGCGGACAGTCTCGAACGGGCGGGCGAGGCCAGCGAGCCCTGGATCTGGGAGCGGGATGCCGCCGTCATGGCGCTGCTCTATGGCTCGGGCTTGCGCATCTCGGAAGCCCTAGGCCTGAAGCGGCGCGATGTACCCATGCCCGGGAAAGGAGACGTGCTGGTGGTGACCGGGAAGGGCAACAAGACGCGCATGGTCCCGGTGCTGCAGAATGTACTCGCGCTGATCCAGGACTATGCGGTGAGTTGCCCGCATCCGCTGCCACCGGAGGGGCCGATGTTTGTTGGCGCGCGTGGCGGACCATTGAGCCCGCGTATCATCCAATTGACGATGGCGCGGCTGCGCGGCGCGCTCGGGTTACCCGACAGCGCCACACCCCATGCCTTGCGGCATTCCTTTGCCACCCACCTGCTCGGCCGTGGCGGAGACCTCCGGGCGATTCAGGAATTGCTCGGCCACGCGTCGCTTTCAACGACACAAATCTATACCGGGATCGATAGCGAACGGCTGCTGGAAGTTTATGCCAGCACGCATCCGCGTGGATGACCCTAATTTGAAAGATAGTCGATTTTGAAGATATGGTTGGACCCCCGACCGACCTCGGCGCGGACGACCGGCAATAGCGAAAGCCGTCTGTAAAGCGGCACCGTTACATTCACTCTTCGATCAGCAATATAAGCTGCATAATATGTTCGGCGGCGGTGCTCGACTTGAACCTTTTGGACACGTCCTTCAAGCAGCAGACGGGGTCGCGCAAAGTCCTGAAACAGGATGAAACTGGATACAGCAATCAGGATGACCCCTCCAAGAACCATAAAAAACGCTTTCCATTTTAGAACGTCGGTAATTGCGTTTTCGGAAATGGCGGCAGGCGTCGCAAGGAGCCTATAAAGTCCAACACCGAGTGTCCACGCGCCCAACACGGCAAGAAAAATTTCCTCGTCTATCACCTCGATCAGCGAACTCTGGCCGTAGGCTAGCCAAAGAAACAGATAGGCAAGCAGGAACACTGCGGTAATAATTGCAAACCATCGCCGCAAAACGGTATCGCGAACAAACCACAACAGCCCACTTAACAAGATTGCGACTGGCCAAAAGCACGCGGCCACAAATTCTGCGCTTGTCATCCCGCCCAAGCCACAAATAAAAAATTCTCATGCTCTCGCCTTGCACCAAATACTCAATTGGTCAATCGTTGGCCGGACTTAATCCGAGGGAGGAATCATGAGTGCACATGAAAGCATGGAGCATGCCGAGCACGCCGAACATGCCTCCGGCGAGAACAAGAAGATCGCCCTGCTAATCGCGGTGATTGCCTTGTTTCTGGCGCTTTCGGAAACACTCGGCAAGGGCGCGCAGACCGAAGCGATCGGCAAAAATGTCGAGGCCTCCAACCTCTGGGCTTTCTTCCAGGCCAAGAGCATCCGACGCACCGTGGTCCAGGCCACCTCCGACCAGGCGCGACTGAGTCTCGGCGTCATGGGCGACGACGCCGCCAAGGCCGCGCTGCAGAAGCAGATCGACGAATGGCAGAAGACGGCCGCTCGCTATCGCTCCGAACCAGAGACCGGCGAGGGGTCAGAACAGCTGGCCGAACGGGCCAAGCACGCCGAGGAGGAGCGTGACCTCGCGCAGGCCAAATATCACCATTACGAGATCGCCTCGGCCGCCTTCCAGATCGCGATCGTGCTGGCGTCTGCCACGATCATCACCGGGATGATCGCACTGGCCTGGATTTCGGGATTGCTGGCTGTCGCTGGATTAGCCTTTACGGCCATCGGCCTGTTTGCGCCGCACGCCGTACATCTGATGTAGCGGCTTTCAGGACCGCGGACAGAATTCCAGCACGGCTTCGGCGAATGCCGCGGGCGCCTCCTGCGGCACATTGTGGCCGACATCATCGAGAACACGCCGCTGGTAGAAACCAGCAAAAAATCGGCCATGGCTTTCGGACATGATGGCCGGGGCGACCCCATCCACAGCCCCGTGAAGATTGATCGCAGGCACGGTGATCTTCGGCTGCATGGCGAGGTGATCTTCGATCGCCGCGTAACGCGGATCGCCGGCAACCGCTTTCATCCGGTGCCGGTAGGAATGGATCACCACGTCGACGAAGTCCTCGTTATCGAAGGAAGGCGCGGTTCGATCAAAGGTAGCATCGTCAAAGGACCAGGTCGGCGACCACATTTCCCATAACAAGCGTGCAAGATCGCGCCGCCGCTCCATGAGGCCGCGACGGCCCCGCTCGGTGTGAAAATAATATTGATACCAGAGCCGCGCTTCCTGTTCAGGAGAGGCCGGTTTGATGGAATGGGCAATGTCCTGGATATTGTAGCCGGTGCAACTGACGAGGCCTGCGACGCGTTCTGGCCACAGCGCCGATACCACGCAGGCGGCGCGACCACCCCAATCATATCCACCGAGCACCGCGCGCTCGATGCCAAGCGTATCGAGCAAATCCTTCAGGTCCTGACCCAGCGCGGCCTGCTCGCCCGAACGCATGGTTTGCGGCGACAGAAACCGGGTCCGCCCATAGCCGCGCAGATAGGGAACGATCGTCCGATAGCCGGCCGCAGCAATAATGGCCGCCACGGCATCGAAGCATCTTGGATCGTAGGGAAAGCCATGCAGCAGAACGACGGGAAAGCCACTGGCGGGGCCACTCTGCTCGAGTGCAACTTCAAGCACCGGCGTCCGCACCTGCAGCATCTGCGTCAAACTGAGCCCCGCGCCCCTGTCAGCGACTACCGCGCTTCATGCACGCTTTTGCGGAAGCGCTGGATCAGCCGCAGCATACGCGAGGACCAGCCGTCACCACGAAAGATTTCGCGAATCCGTTGCTTGACGGGCTCGACAAGTGCGGTGGCCTTGGCGCGCAACTCAAGAACAAATTCATAGAGCTTTTCGAACCACGCCATTTCCAGAAGCTTTGGCCGGGTGACATCGAAGACGAAGGCCGTGACGCCTACGCCGAGAAATTTGGCAAATAAAATGGTGGCGATCGCACTCATCCAATATTCGTGAGCAAGCAGCCACAACCCAATCAGCTTCAGGGGAAACAATGGAATGATGGGAACGATGAAGACGATCAGCGTCATCGCCGGCGACAACGCATCCACCCGCGCCGCGAGCCACTCCTTGAAGACGTTGAGTGGAAGTCGCGCTACTACCCACGCCACGATCGGCTCGAGGTGATCCCATAGCCAGGCTTCGATCAAGAAGATGATGGCCAGCAGGACCCAGATCGGCTGAAAGATACGGCGAATCATCAGGGTCGTCCAACGTCCGGCAATCCGGACCTGCTTCACATATGGATCGCCCGCTTCCCGACCGCAAGCGCCGCTTCCTTGATGGCCTCTGAGCGAGTCGGATGCGCATGGCAGGTTCGCGCCAGATCTTCTGCCGCACCGCCGAATTCCATCAACACAGCCGCTTCGTGAATCATTTCGCCGGCTTCGCGGCCAATAATATGCACTCCGAGGACCCGATCGGTCTTCGCATCTGCGAGAACCTTCACGAAACCGTCCGTGGTCTGGTTGACCTTGGAGCGGCCATTGGCCGTGAACGGAAACTTGCCGACCGTATAAGCTACGCCAGCCTCCTTCAGATCTTCCTCGGTCTTGCCGACGGAAGCCACTTCCGGCGTGGTGTAGACCACGCCGGGAATTACATCGTAGTTCACATGGCCCGCCTGCCCGGCGAGGATTTCGGCACAGGCGACGCCTTCATCCTCCGCCTTGTGGGCCAGCATTGGTCCGGCGACGACATCGCCGATCGCGAAGATACCCTTCACGCTGGTGGAGAAATGCGCATCGATCTGCACCCGGCCGCGATTGTCGAGCGCGACACCCGCTTCCTTCAAACCGAGACCGTCCGTGAACGGCACACGGCCGATCGCCACCAACACCACATCGGCATCAAGCGCCTCGGCCGCGCCACCCGCCGCCGGCTCGACCTTCGCCGAGAGCATCTTGCCGGATGTATCGACCCCGGTGACTTTGGCGCCGAGCCTGAAAGTGAATCCTTGTTTCTCGAGCAGGCGCTGAAACTGCTTGGCGATTTCGCCATCCATGCCGGGAAGGATGCGGTCGAGATACTCCACCACCGCGACCTCCGCACCGAGCCGCCGCCAGACCGAGCCGAGTTCAAGGCCGATCACGCCAGCGCCGACGATCAAAAGCTTGCCGGGCACCTTGTCCAGCGACAACGCCCCGGTCGAGGACACAATTCGCTTCTCGTCAATCTCGACCCCCTTCAGCCTCGCCACTTCCGAGCCGGTGGCGATCACGATGTTCCTGGTCTCTACTATCTGCGCCTTGCCGTCGGCGGCCGTGACTTCGACGCGACCGGCGCCAAGGATTCGGCCTTTCCCGACGATGACGTCGATCTTGTTTTTCTTCATCAGGAATTCGACGCCCTTGACGTTGCCGTCGATGCCCTGCTGCTTGAAATTCATCATCGCGGGCATATCGAGCTTCGGCGTGGAAACGCCAATCCCCATTTTTGCAAAGGAGTGCGCGGCCTCCTCGAACAATTCGGAAGCGTGGAGCAGCGCTTTCGAGGGCATGCATCCGACATTGAGGCAGGTGCCGCCAAGCGTGGCGTTCTTCTCGACCACGGCTACTTTCATGCCGAGCTGAGCTGCACGGATGGCACAGACATATCCGCCGGGACCGGTGCCGATGATAACGAGATCGTAGGAGGCCATGATTAAAGTCCCGCCGCTAAAAAGACTGATCGCCAACCTGGAACAACCAGAGCGGCGTGGGTGGTTAGGCCGGGCGCGTCCGGCGCCAGCCTTGCAATGGATCGATCACAGGTCGAGTACGAGCCGCGCCGGATCCTCCAGGCTCTCCTTGACCCGAACCAGGAAGGTCACCGCCTCCTTGCCGTCGACAACCCGGTGATCATAGGACAGCGCCAGATACATCATCGGACGGATTTCTACCTTGCCGTCGATTGCAACCGGCCGGTCCTGGATCTTGTGCATTCCGAGGATGGCGGACTGGGGCGCGTTGAGAATTGGCGTCGACATCAACGAGCCATAGATACCGCCATTGGTGATGGTGAAGGTGCCGCCCTGCATCTCCTCGATCTTGAGTTGGCCGTCGCGGGCGCGCTTGCCAAAGTCGGCGATGCCTTTTTCGATGTCGGCGATCGACTTGCGGTCGCAATCGCGAACCACGGGCACCACGAGCCCGCGATCGGTGCCGACCGCTACGCCGATGTGGTAGTAATTCTTGTAGATCAAATCGGTGCCGTCGATCTCGGCATTCACGGCCGGGATATCCTTCAGCGCCTGCACGCAAGCCTTGGTGAAGAAGCCCATGAAGCCGAGCTTGCTGCCGTGCTTCTTCTCGAACACGTCCTTGTACTGCGTCCGCAACGCCATGATGTGGCTCATATCGACCTCATTGAAGGTCGTGAGCATCGCCGCGGTATTTTGAACATCCTTGAGCCGGCGGGCGATGGTCTGCCGCAGCCGCGTCATCTTGACCCGCTCCTCGCGGGCGGCGTCATCCGCAGGTGAGGGAGCGCGAACCTGCACGGCCGCCGCGGGCTGGTTGACCGGGGTCGGCGCGGAGGCCGCTTTCTCGATCGCCGCCAGCATGTCGCCCTTGGTCACGCGGCCGTCCTTGCCGGAGCCGGGGACGGTGGCCGCATCAACGCCGCTCTCGGCCGAGAGCTTGCGCACCGAAGGTGCGAGCGGCGCGTCGGTGGGCTGTGCCTTCGGTGCCGCAGCGCTGGCTGCGGGCGCGGGCTGGGAAGTCGCAGGGGCCGCCTGTTTGGCCGGAGCCGCTGCCGCGGGCTTCGCTGCGCCATCGGTGATCTGTCCGAGCAATGCGCCGACCGCAACCGTTTCACCATCCTTGGCGATGATCTCGCCGAGCGTGCCCGCCGAGGGCGCCGGCACTTCGATCGTTACCTTATCGGTCTCCAGCTCAACCAGCGGTTCGTCCACCGCGACGGCCTCACCGGCCTTCTTGAACCAGCGGCCAATTGTGGCTTCGGTCACGGATTCGCCGAGCGTCGGCACGCGAATTTCAGTCATCTGACGTTCCTCAATGGTCGGTACCGTAAAGGTCTGCCGATACCGACCGTCGGATCATCCGAGACAGTCGCCATTCGGCAGACAAAGCAATGGTCAAGGAAGCCCCGTCAAGCGGAGCGCGAAGGCAATCCTGTCGTTAGCTCAAGGCCTCGTCCAACAGCGCCCTGAGCTGGGCCAGGTGCTTGGACATCAATCCGGTCGCGGTCGCGGCCGAGGCCGCGCGACCCGCATAACGCGGCCGCTTGGTCGGCGCATGGATCTGGTTCAGGATCCATTCGAGATAGGGCTCGATGAAGTGCCAGGCGCCCATGTTGCGGGGCTCTTCCTGGCACCAGACCAGTTCGGCTGATTTGAAACGGCCGAGTTCCTGCACCATGGTCTTTAGCGGCACCGGATAGAGCTGCTCGATCCGCATCAAATAGATATCGTCGATCCCCCGCTTCTCGCGCTCTTCGTAAAGGTCGTAATAGACCTTGCCGGAGCAAAGCACGACGCGACGGATCTTGTCGTCCGGAACGAGCTTGATCTTCTCATCGGGCAGCAACGCCGCGTCATCGAACAGGATGCGGTGGAACGTGGTGTTCTCGCCAAGTTCATCGAGCCGCGACACCGCGCGCTTGTGCCGGAGCAGCGATTTCGGCGTCATCAGAATCAGCGGCTTGCGGATTTCGCGGCGGAGCTGACGGCGCAGCGCGTGGAAGAAATTGGCAGGCGTGGTCGGATAAACCACCTGCATGTTGTCCTCGGCGCACATTTGCAGGAAGCGTTCGAGCCTGGCGGAAGAATGCTCCGGCCCCTGCCCTTCATAACCGTGGGGCAACATGCAAACGAGACCCGACATGCGCAGCCATTTGCGTTCACCGGAGGAGATGAACTGATCGAACAACACCTGGGCGCCATTGGCGAAGTCGCCGAATTGGGCCTCCCATACGGTGAGTGCGTTCGGTTCAGCCAGCGAATAGCCGTACTCGAAACCGAGCACCGCCTCTTCCGACAACAGCGAATTGATCACTTCATAGTGGCCGCTCTTGCCGCCGAGATGATTGAACGGCGTAAAGCGGCTCTCATCTTCCTGATCGATCAGCACCGAATGACGCTGCGAAAAGGTGCCTCGTTCGCTGTCCTGGCCGGACAGCCGCACATGATGACCTTCCTTCAGGAGCGAGCAGAAGGCGAGCGCCTCGCCTGTTGCCCAATCGATCCCGACGCCGGTATCGATCGCCTTCGCTCGGTTCTCCAGGAAGCGCTGCACGGTCCGATGCACCCGGAAGCCATCCGGCACCTTGGTGATCTTGCGCCCGATCTCTTTCAGTATATCGATGTCGACGCCGGTGACGCCGCGACGCGGATCTTCTTCCTGCCCTGCCGATTTCAGGCCGGCCCATTTACCGTCGAGCCAGTCGGCCTTGTTCGGCTTGTAACCCGTTCCCGCTTCGAATTCGGCATCGAGCCGGGCGCGCCAATCGGCCTTGGCCTTTTCGACCTCCCCCTCGGTCATCACGCCTTCGGCGATCAGTCGCTTCGAATAGATTTCCAGAGTTGACGGATGGGAAGCGATCTTGCGGTACATCACCGGCTGGGTGAAGGACGGCTCGTCGCCTTCATTGTGACCATGCCTGCGATAGCAGAACATATCGATCACAACCGGCTTGTGGAATTTCTGGCGATATTCCGTCGCCACCTTGGCGGCGAACACCACCGCTTCCGGATCATCGCCATTGACGTGGAAGATCGGCGCATCGATCATCTTCGCCACGTCGGACGGATAGGGCGAGGACCGTGAGTAACGCGGATAGGTGGTGAAGCCGATCTGGTTGTTGACGATGAAATGCACGGAGCCGCCAGTGCGGTAACCCTTCAGGTCGGACAGCCCGAAGCATTCGGCCACGACCCCTTGGCCTGCGAAGGCAGCATCGCCATGCATCAGCAACGGCATTACCGAGATGCGCTGATCCGGCGGGTCGCCATGCTGGTCCTGCTTGGCGCGAACCTTGCCGAGCACGACGGGATCGACGATTTCCAGATGCGAGGGATTGGCGGTCAGCGACAGGTGAATCCGGTTGTTGTCGAATTCGCGATCGGATGACGCGCCGAGATGATATTTGACGTCACCGGAGCCTTCGACCGAATCCGGATTGGCCGAGCCGCCCTTGAATTCGTGAAACAGCGCGCGATGCGGCTTGCCCATCACCTGCGTGAGCACATTGAGCCGGCCGCGATGCGGCATGCCTACCACGATTTCCTTGACGCCCAGATTGCCGCCCCGCTTGATGATCTGTTCCAGGGCCGGGATCAGCGATTCGGCGCCATCAAGCCCGAAGCGCTTGGTGCCCGTGAATTTCAGGTCGCAGAACTTCTCGAAGCCCTCGGCCTCGATCAGCTTCATCAAAATGGCGCGACGACCTTCTCGGGTGAAACTGATCTCCTTGTCCGGTCCTTCGATGCGCTCCTGGATCCAGGCCTTCTGCGCCCCGTTGGTGATGTGCATGAACTCGACGCCGAGCGTCTGGCAGTAGGTGCGCTCGCAGATCGCCACAATTTCGCGCAAGGTCGCGTATTCCAGCCCGAGCACATGATCGAGGAAGATCTTGCGGTCGAGATCGGCCTCCGAAAATCCATAGGAGCGCGGATCGAGTTCCTCATGATCGCGGATCGGCTCAATTCCGAGCGGGTCCAGCCTGGCGTGGAAGTGGCCGCGCATGCGATAGGCCCGGATCAACATCAGCGCCCGGACTGAATCGCGCGTGGCCTGGTTTACATCGGCCGGGGTCAATTCGGCGCCTTTGGCCTGGGCCTTGGCGGAGAGCTTGGCGCCGACCGCCTTCTCGATCTCCGGCCAGTTGCCATCCAGCGCCGAAATCAGTTCGTCCCGGGGCGTCAACGGCCAATTCGCGCGCTCCCAGGACGGGCCTTCGGAATTCCGGCGGACGTCGGCAGGCTGGTCCTTCAGGCTCTTGAAGAATTCCTGCCACTCGACATCGACCGAACGGGGGTCTTTTTCATAGCGGGCATAGATGTCGTCGATATAGGCCGCGTTGGCGCCCTGCAAAAACGAGGAGAGGGCAAAAGCGGCGTTCGCGTCCTGGCGAGACATGATTTTCGTCCTGGTGCGGTCTTGGAGCGTCCGGTGAGGGTACGTCCTGATGATTCGGATGCGCGTCCTGAAAACGACGCGACCGCCGATCCGGCTAGGGGGAGCGGTGTCCTTGGAGCAGCGTTCCGCGACTCCTTTACCCTATTTAGGACAAATATTCGCGCCGAAAAGAACCAAACGCTGAATCAGGATTTCAAGTTTTCGGCAAGCGTCTTCCCGAGCCTCGCCGGCGACGGTGAGACGATGATTCCAGCCGATTCCATGGCGGCGGTCTTAGAGGCAGCATCTCCTTTTCCGCCGGAAATGATGGCGCCGGCGTGGCCCATGCGGCGGCCAGGAGGCGCGGTCACCCCCGCGATGAATCCGACCACCGGCTTCTTGCGACCGCGCCTGGCTTCGTCCTTGAGGAACTGGGCCGCGTCTTCCTCGGCCGAACCGCCGATTTCGCCGATCATGATAATGGATTGGGTCTGCGGATCGGCCAGGAACATCTCCAGCACATCAATGAACTCGGTACCCTTGACCGGATCGCCGCCAATGCCCACCGCGGTGGTCTGGCCAAGCCCCTCCCGGGTAGTCTGAAACACGGCCTCATAGGTCAGGGTGCCGGAGCGCGAGACGATGCCGACATTGCCGGGCTTGAAGATATTGGCCGGCATGATGCCGATTTTGCATTCGCCCGCGGTCATCACGCCGGGGCAATTGGGCCCGATCAGGCGGGATTTCGAGCCCACGAGAGAGCGCTTCACCCGCACCATGTCCATCACCGGGATACCCTCGGTGATGCATACGATCAGCGGAATTTCCGCATCAATGGCCTCGCAGATGGCGTCGGCGGCACCGGGCGGCGGCACGTAGATCACGCTGGCGTCCGCTCCGGTCTTGTCGCGGGCTTCCGCGACCGTATCGAAGACCGGCAGGCCGAGATGAGTCGATCCGCCTTTGCCCGGCGAAGTCCCGCCCACCATCTTGGTGCCATAGGCGATGGCCGCTTCCGAGTGGAAGGTGCCGTTCTTGCCGGTGAACCCCTGGCAGATGACTTTGGTGGCGCTGTTGATCAGAACGGACATGACCTGACTGCTCTCAATTCGGCTCTGGTTGCCTGCAACGAATGATCTTTTCTGTTCGAGCTCGCGTCGTTCGTTTGCGAGGCCTGAATTATCCCTTCACCGCCTTGACGATTTTTTGAGCCGCATCGTCGAGATCATCAGCCGGCAGCACGTTGAGTCCGGAATCGCGAATGATCTGCTTGCCGGCATCAACATTGGTGCCCTCAAGGCGCACCACCAGCGGCACCTTGAGGCCGACTTCCTTCACCGCAGCGACCACGCCCTCGGCGATGACATCGCATTTCATGATGCCGCCGAAGATGTTGATCAGGATGCCCTTCACATTGGGATCGGCGGTGATGATCTTGAACGCGGCTGTGACCTTGGCCTTGTCCGCGCCGCCGCCGACATCAAGGAAATTGGCCGGCGACATGCCATAGAGCTTGATGATGTCCATGGTGGCCATGGCGAGGCCGGCCCCATTGACCATGCAGCCGATATTGCCGTCGAGCGCCACATAGTTCAGATCGTGCTTGGAGGCCTCGATCTCCTTGGCGTCTTCCTCGGTTTCGTCGCGCAGCGCCACGACATCGGGATGGCGATAAAGGGCGTTGCTGTCGAACGAGACCTTGGCGTCGAGAACCCGTAAAGCGCCCTGTTTGGTGACCACCAATGGATTGATCTCCAGCATCGCCATGTCCTTGGCGACAAAGGCTGCATAAAGCTGGGCGACCAGCTTTTCCGCCTGCTTGGCGAGATCGCCGGTGAGATTCAGGGCCTTCGCGACCGTGCGGCCGTGATGCCCCATGATGCCGGTTGCCGGATCGACCGAGAAGGTCACGATCTTTTCGGGCGTGTTGTGAGCGACGTCCTCGATGTTGACGCCGCCTTCGGTGGACACCACGAACGCCACCCGCGAGGTCTCACGATCGACCAGGATCGACAAATAAAACTCCTTGTCGATATCGGAGCCATCTTCGATGTAGAGCCGGTTGACCTGTTTGCCCGCCGGTCCGGTCTGCACCGTGACCAGGGTTGCGCCGAGCATCTGCTTGGCGAACTCGTTGACCTCCGAAACCGATTTGGCGATGCGCACCCCGCCCTTGCCGCCGGCGGAGGCTTCCTTGAATGTTCCCTTGCCGCGACCCCCGGCATGAATCTGGCTCTTCACTACCCAGATCGGACCGCTCAGGGATTTGGCCGCGACATCCGCATCGGCCGCGCGGAGCACCGGCACGCCTTTGGAAATCGGGACGCCGAACTCGTGTAGCAGTGCCTTGGCCTGGTATTCATGAATATTCATCGGCGTCCCCGAAAGCCTTCATTTTCACCAGTGGATGCGGGTTGGATGCTGCCTCAGATCACCGGCCGAGCAGGTCGGGAGCGATCTTCTTGCAGGCGTCAACCAGACCCTGAACCGCGGCCGCCGATTTATCGAAGGCTTCACGATCCTTGCCACCAAGATCGATTTCGACGATTCGTTCAACGCCCCTCGAGCCGAGCACCACGGGTACGCCGACATACATATCCTTGATGCCGTATTCGCCGTTGAGATAGGCCGCACAGGGCAGCACGCGCTTCTTGTCACGCAGATAGCTTTCCGCCATCGCCACCGCCGAAGATGCCGGTGCGTAAAAGGCCGAACCGGTCTTCAGCAGGTTGACGATTTCGGCGCCGCCATTGCGGGTCCGCTCGACGATCTCGTCGATGCGCGCCTGCGAGGTCCAGCCCATCTTGACGAGGTCGGGCAGCGGAATGCCCGCCACGGTGGAATATTTGATCAGCGGCACCATGGTATCACCATGACCGCCAAGCACGAAGGCAGTGACGTCTTCAACCGAGACATTGAACTCATCGGCCAGGAAATGGCGGAAGCGCGCCGAATCCAGCACGCCGGCCATGCCGACCACCTTCTTCGGCGGCAGGCCACAGGCCTTTTGCAACGCCCAGACCATGGCATCGAGTGGGTTGGTGATACAGATCACGAAGGCATCGGGGGCATATTTCTTGATGCCAGCACCGACCTGCTCCATTACCTTGAGATTGATGCTCAAGAGGTCGTCGCGGCTCATGCCGGGCTTGCGCGGCACGCCGGCGGTGACGATGCAGACCTTGGCATTATCCAGCGCCTCATAGGAATTGGCGCCCGTGAAATGCGCATCAAAGCCATCGACCGGCGCGGACTGCGCGATGTCCAGCGATTTGCCCTGGGGCACGCCCTCGGCGATATCGAACATCACGACGTCGCCGAGTTCCTTCAGACCGATGAGATGAGCCAGCGTTCCGCCGATCTGACCGGAGCCAATCAAAGCAATCTTATCGCGCGCCATGGAAGTCTGTCCTTGTGAGAGCGAAGGAGGAGATAAAAGCGGTTTCCGGGAAGGGTGGTTATCCCTTTCGAATGATCGGTTCAAGTCGCAGCGTGCTCATTTGGCAGCCGTGCCTCGATTTCGGTCAGAGCGCTGCTGAGACCAATGGTTCGCAATTGGAGCAGGCGGCGATCTGAGCGCAGTCAGGTTTCCACCAGACCGGCGCTCGAACCGCTGGCGACGGAGTTCTTTTGGCCATGCGGCAGAGCCAGATAGGCCTCCGACCCCATCTCGATCAACCGCGACGAGGTGCGCTTGAATTCATTGGCCTCGTGACCATCGGTCGCCCGGTAAAGCGACAGCGCATCAGCCTCCGCCGAGGCCATTAGTTTCACGGAATTATCATAAAGCGTGTCGATCAAGGTGATGAAACGTTTGGCGGCGTTACGTTCCGAAGAGTCCATGACCGGGACACGATCGATCAAAATGGTATGATAGTCATGCGCCAGCCGCAGGTAATCCGCAGCTCCCAGAGGCTGTTCGCATAAATCCGAAAACGAAAAGCGCGCCACGCCGTCGGCCGAGCAGGGAATGCGAAGCTTGCGCCCCTTGATCACTATGTCCCGCGGCTGGCACGGCGCCTGACCGGTCATCCTCGCCCAGGCTTGATCAAGCACGGCATCTGCCTCGCGGTCTGCCGGCATCAGCCACATCTTGGCACCCGCCAGCTTCTCCAGCCTGAAATCAGTACGGGCATCGAGACGCAAGACGTCCATCTGCGCCGTGATTTGCGCGATGAAAGGCAAAAACAGCGCCCGATTAAGCCCGCCCTTATAAAGGTCCTCCGGCGCGACATTGGAGGTGGCGACCACCACGGTACCGAGCTCAAACAGCTTGGAGAACAGCCGGCCCAGGATCATCGCATCGGCAATGTCGGTGACGTGAAACTCATCGAAGCACAGCAACCAGGCTTGTTCGAAGATCGAAACCGCCGTCAGGGCCACCACGTCGGCGTCGGGAATTTCTCCGCGCGCGATGCTTTGCCGGAAGCCATAGATGCGCTCATGCACTTCCGCCATGAACTCGTGGAAATGCGCGCGCCGCTTATGCGCGATCCGACTGTGCTGAAAGAACAGATCCATCAGCAACGTCTTGCCGCGCCCGACCTCGCCGTGAATGTAGAGTCCCTTGGGCGGCGGCTCTCGCTTGTCGGCAAACAGCCGGCTCAACAGCTTCTGCTTGCGGGGCGGCTTGTAGTGGGCAAGTGCCCGATCGAGCCGCGAAAAAGCCTGGACAGCGCCTGCCTGGGCTGGATCGGCTTCAATGGCGCCTGATGAGACCAGGGCCTGATAGCGGGCTTTGAAGGAGGGATGGGACGAAGTCGGCATGACCGCTACTTACGGCCCCAGTCACGCCGAAATTGCAAGCCGCGATTTCCGTCTAGGGCAACGGCCGCCGATGATCCCGCTGGAACGAAGCCTTTGTGATCCGCAACAGAAGCTAGGCACTGAGCGCGTAGGCGTCTTCAACCACATAAGGGCCGCCGCCCGTGGAGGCGCGCGATGAAAACAGCACAAAGCGCGAGGCGGTGAAGACCCGTGCCGGGAAATAGCCTCGCAGCGAGAGATAATCGGCGACATCCTGGTCCGAGGCGTCCCGCAGCCAGGCCAGCGTGACATGCGGGGTAAATTTGCGGCCCTCCGGATCGAGCCCGCAGCGCTGCATCAGGCGCTCAAGTTCGGCCTGCAGTTCGAGCAACGGACGGGTGGGCGCCACGGAGGCCACCACCGCACGGGGTTTCTTCCCGCCAAAGCTGGACAGCCCCTGCACGCGGACCTCGAAAGGCTTGCGGTTGACCCGGAACAGCGTCGAGGCGATCTCGTTGGCCGAAGCGCCGTCAATATCGCCGATGAATCGCAAGGTCACATGGTAGTTTTCGGGGTCCACCCAGCGCGCTCCAGGCAATCCGCCCCGCAAACTGGAAAGGTTCTGGGCGATCTCGGCCGGAACTTCCAGGCCCATGAACAACCGCGGCATCGCCTGACTCCCGATGCTGGGGCACAGGCTCTCAAGCAACAGCCCTGCCCGGTAACCCCACTGCCCGGCAACGAATCACCGACAACCAATTTTTACCGTAGTTATATGACCCTGCGAAGCATCCGGCGGCTCGCGCTGGCCCTCCTGCGAGATAAGCTGGGGAGAGCGCGATTGTTGCCTGACTTTCAGCTTCGTTGCCCGGACAACGGGCCGAGAAACGCCTCCACCGTGGGCAGGATGTGGGTGACGATGGTATCCACCCCCTCTTCGGTCGGATGCAGGCCGTCGGCCTGGTTGAGGCGGGCGTCGGCCGCGACGCCGGTCAGGAAAAACGGATAGAGCGGGATGTCGAAGGATTTGGCCAGAGCGGGATAAAGGGCATTAAACCGCGTCGCGTAGTCCGCGCCATAGTTCGGCGGGGCCAGCATTCCACAGAGCAGAACCCGTATATGACGCGCCTTCAGCCGCGTCAGGATGTCGCTCAGCGCGGCGCGGGTGACCTCGGGATCGATACCGCGCAGGGCATCATTGGCCCCGAGCTCCAGGATCACCGCATCGGTGCCATCCGGCACCGACCAGTCGAGACGGTCCCGGCCGCCGGAGGCGGTGTCGCCGGATACTCCGGCATTGGTCATCTCAACGTTCAAGCCCTTGGCTTGCAAGGCCTTTTGCAATCGGGCGGTAAACGCGGCCGCGCCGGATAATCCGTAGCCTGCGCTTAAGGAATCACCGAGCACCACAATCCGGATCGGCTTGGCTTGCGCTGAGGTCTGGGCCTGTGCCAGCGCCGGCACGAGAAGCGCCGGAAGTGCCAGCCAGAAAGTCCATCGGGCCAACCTCTCGACCCCGGAGGCAAAAGTACCATATGACCCGCCTATGGACAGTCGCATTGCATCTCCCTCCGGTAACGGCCCGCAGCCTGACACCATTGCCATCACCAACCTCAACCTTTCCCTCGGGAGCGGCGCGGCCCGGGTGCATATCCTCAAGGACATTAACCTGCGCATCGCCGCCGGGGAGGCCATTGGCCTGATCGGCGCCTCGGGATCCGGAAAATCGACCTTGTTGATGGTCATGGCCGGGCTGGAACGCCCGGATAGCGGAGAGGTGGTGGTCAAGGGCACCTCGTTCAATGCTCTCGACGAGGATGCGCTTGCCCGCTTTCGCGGCCGGCAGGTTGGCATCGTCTTTCAATCCTTCCACCTGATTCCCACCATGACCGCGCTGGAGAACGTGGCGGTGCCGCTGGAACTGGCCGGCAATCCCGAAGCCACCACGCGTGCCGAAAAAGAATTGAGAGCCGTCGGGCTGGGCGACCGGCTGCATCACTACCCCACGCAATTGTCGGGCGGTGAGCAACAACGGGTGGCACTGGCGCGCGCGCTGGCGCCGGACCCGGCGATCCTGGTTGCCGATGAACCCACAGGCAATCTCGACGAGACCACCGGCAAACAGATTGTCGATCTCCTGTTCACCCAACAAGCCGAGCGCGGCATGACCCTGGTCCTCGTCACCCATGACGCCACGCTCGCGCAACGCTGCGACCGCGTGGTGCGGCTTCGCTCCGGCCGGATCGAGGAATCGATGAACGAGCCCGCTCCATGAGCGTCGTTCAAACTTCCTCGCCAAGACGAACCACAGGTCGAGCCACAGCGATGCTTGCGCTGCGTTACGCAGTGCGCGAGTTGCGCGGCGGCTTGCGCGGCTTCTACGTCTTCATGGCCTGCATCGCGCTGGGCGTGCTGGCGATCGCCGGGGTAGGCTCGGTCGCCGCCAGCCTGAACGAAAGCCTGGCGCATGAGGGCCGCACCTTGCTCGGCGGCGACGTCGCCTTCTCGCTGGTCCAGCGCGAGGCCAAGCCAGAGGAACTGGCCTTTCTCCGTACCAAGGGAGACGTCTCTGCGGTCGCGACCTTGCGCGCCATGGCCCGCGCCCCCGACGGCCGCCTGACGCTGGTCGAAGCCAAGGCGGTAGACGATGCCTACCCGCTATTGGGTGCACCTAGACTTGCTCCCCCGATGCCGATGCGCGACCTGCTCGCGTCGCGCGACGGCGTGTTCGGCGCAGCGGTCGATCCGACCTTGCTCGCCCGGCTTGATCTGAAGATCGGTGACCGGATCACGATCGGGAGCGCCTCCTTCGAGATTCGCAGCGCGGTCGAGGCTGAGCCGGACAAGCTTGCGGGCGGCATTGGCCTTGGGCCGCGCGTCTTGATGAGCGAGGCCGGCCTGCGCGCGACCGAATTGCTGCAGCCGGGCAGCCTGGTCCGCTGGACCTATCGCGTGAAGCTGCCGGACTTCGCTTCCGACCGCGCGACTACAGCAATGGCCGATGCGACGCGAAGCGCACTACCCGAAGCCGGTTGGGAAATTCGCACTCGTACCAGCGCATCCCCGCAGCTTGAGCGAACCATCGGCCGTTTCACGCAGTTTTTGACGCTGGTCGGACTGGCCGCTTTGCTGGTGGGCGGCGTCGGCGTCGCCAATGCCATCAAGGGTCTGATCGATCGCCGGCGCGACGTCATCGCCACGCTGAAGGCACTCGGCGCCACCGGGCGCGATGTATTTGCCATCTACCTGACCCAGGTGATTGTGCTCGCGGCCGCAAGTTCGCTGATTGGACTCGCGGCCGGCGCTGCGCTTCCGTTTCTTATCGTCGCGCTGTTCGGCACGATCCTGCCGCTTCCCGTCGTCCCGACGTTACATCCGGACCAACTTGCGCTTTCATTGGTCTACGGCGTTCTCACCGCCCTGGCGTTCGGGCTGTGGCCGCTCAGCCGGGTGAGGGACATACCGGTCGCGGCCCTGTTTCGTGAAACTACAACAAGCGAATGGCACCGGCCGCGCGCGCCGTATCTCGCCTGGATGGCAGTTATCATCGCGTTGCTTGCAACCGTGGTGATCGGGCTCGCCTTCGACAAACGCGTGGCGGTGATCTTCATCGCCGCATCGGTCATCGTGCTGGTTTTGCTGCGCGGCATCGCCGCGGGCTTGATGGCGCTGGCGCGGCGCGTGCCCCGCAGCCGAAGCACCATGCTGCGGCTGGCGGTGTCCAACATTCACCGGCCGGGCGCGCTGACCCCCTCGGTGGTGCTGTCGCTCGGACTTGGTCTTGCGGTGCTGGTCGTTGTGACGCAGATCGACGGCAATTTGCGCCGACAATTCCTGGCGGGGCTGCCGGAGCACGCCCCGTCGCTTTACTTCATCGACATACCAAACGCCGAGGCGGCGCAGTTCGGAAGCTTCCTGAAAGAGATCGCGCCGCAGTCGACCATAGACGATGTGCCGATGCTCCGGGGTCGCATCGTGGCCGCGCGCGGCATCAAGGCCGAGGACCTCAACCCTTCCCAGGATGCCGAATGGGTGCTGCAAAGCGACCGCGGCCTGACCTATACCGGAGACGTTCCCAAAGGCTCCAAGATTGTCGAGGGAGAATGGTGGGGGGCGGACTATGCCGGCCCGCCGCTGGTCTCGATCGAAAAACGCGTCGCCGATGGACTTCGTCTCAAACTCGGAGACGAAATCGTCGTCAATGTCCTCGGTCGGGATATTACGACCAGGATCGGCAATATGCGTCAGGTCGACTGGCAGAGCCTGGGCATGAATTTCGTACTGGTGTTTTCGCCCAATGCATTTCGGGGCGCGCCCCATACCCATGTCGCCACCCTCGCCGAGGATCATCCCACGGCCGAACAGGACGCCCGCCTTATCCGCGCGGTCGCGGGCGCTTTCCCGACTGTGACCAGCGTGCGGGTGCGCGAGGCTTTGGAGACGATCGGTGCGGTGGTCACCAACCTGGCGCTTGCGATTCGCGCGGCAAGCGCCGTGACCCTGGTAGCCGCCGTCCTGGTGCTCGGCGGTGCCCTGGCAGCGGGCCATCGCCACCGCGTTTATGACGCGGTGATCCTGAAGACACTGGGTGCTACCCGTGCCCGCCTGCTCGGCGCCTACGCCCTCGAATATCTGCTGCTGGGGCTGGCCACTGCCGTTTTCGGCGTGCTGGCGGGCTCGATCGCAGCCTGGTTGATTGTCAGCCGGCTGATGACACTAACCTTTGCCTGGCAGGCCGGAAGCGCAACGCTGGTGGTGGCTGCGGCGCTCGTAGTCACGGTGGGGCTGGGGTTGGTGGGCACCTTGCTCGCGCTGACCCAGAAGCCGGCGGCGGTATTGCGGAATTTATGATTAATTTACAGCAACCCTCCCCGATCTGGCTGACCAGCCGGTGTGGCCAAAACCCTCTGGAAAACGTGGGAAGGCCTTTTGAGTAGGAAGGCCTTGTGAAATGTCGCAGGGCGACATTCAGCCGCGCATACTGGCTTGCATCAGATGGGATAGTTTCCCAATTATCGGTACAAGACAGATGCCGGCCAGGTGACCTAAAATTAATTGTCCGCAGGCTGAGCTATCTGGGATAGTTTCTCAAGCTGCGTCGTATCCCTTGCACTTCGCAGCACAACCAACGGGAGTTCGACCATGTCGGACCTAGATCGCAATTACGCTTCGCCATTCGGCCGCGCCGGCGCAGGACGCATTGACGCTGCGGCGGTGGACGCCGGTTTGCGCGCCTACATGCTGCGCATTTACAATTACATGAGCATCGGCCTCGCCATCACGGGGCTTGCGGCGCTAGGCGTCTATATGGCCGCCGTGACCGGCGACCCGTCGGCGGCGGCCGCCCGGATCGGCAACGCGTACCTGACCGCGTTTGGCGTCGCGCTGTTCGTCGGCCCGCTTAAATGGCTTTTTATACTGGCGCCTCTTGTCATGGTGTTCGCCATCTCGGCCGGCATCAACCGCTTTCAGCCCGCAACGTCCCAGCTTCTGTTCTGGGTGTTCTCCGCGTTGATGGGTGTGTCGCTGTCGTCGATCTTTTTGGTATATACCCACACGTCCATCGTGCGGGTGTTCTTCATCACCGCCGCGACCTTCGGTGCGTTGAGCCTTTACGGCTACACCACGCGGCGTGACATGAGCGGAATGGGTTCGTTCCTGTTCATGGGCTTGATCGGTGTCGTCATTGCCAGCCTGGTCAATCTGTTCCTGGCTAGCTCGATGTTGCAGTTCATTGTGTCGGTCGTCGGCGTGCTGGTGTTTGCGGGCCTCACTGCCTGGGACACCCAGCGGCTGAAGAACGACTACATCTATGGCTATGCCTCGCAAGGCGGTGTGATGGCGGAACGCGCGGCCATCACCGGCGCGCTGTCACTTTATCTGAACTTCATCAACCTGTTCACGCTGCTGCTGCAGCTTCTGGGACAGCGCGACTAACGTTTGTACCCAAAGATCTGCGAAAGCCCCGGCCCGTCGGCCGGGGCTTTTCTTTTGGAAGCGCGGAAAATACCGTGGGCTCCATGTCGCCGACGAAAAATCCGTCTCCCGAAGGGTCGCTCCTGATCAGGCCAGCGATCACCGCTGATCTCGCACCGATTACCGAGATCTATGCCGAGGCCGTGCGCGAGGGTACCGCAACCTTCGAGTTGGTCGCGCCCGACCTTTCCGAGATGACTGGACGGTTCGAGGCGCTGCGCCGTCAAGAGTATCCCTATCTTGTCGCCAGCATCGACGGGCACGTCGTGGGCTATGCCTATGCCGGGCCTTATCGGTTGCGGCCGGCCTATCGATTCACCGTGGAGAATTCTCTCTATCTGCAGCCCGAAATCCATCGGCGGGGAATCGGAACCAGCCTGCTACAAGCGCTGATCGCCCAAAGCGAGGCGCGCGGTTATCGGCAGATGATCGCGGTGATCGGGGATTCCGCCAATCTCGCTTCGATCGGCGTCCACCGTCGCTGCGGGTTCGACCTGATCGGCACCCATCCCGATGTCGGCTTCAAATTCGGTCGTTGGGTCAATATCGTCCTGATGCAGCGCTCGCTCGGCGAAGGCGCATCATCATTGCCACCATCAGAAGCGACGCCCCACGAGTAAAGTGGGAGGTCTCTGCGGTCAGAGCTTCGCGCTTTTGGCCGGGCTTGACGATTTCACCTAAACCCGTCGCGCTAAACCAGCGACAGCTTGCGATCAATCACCAACAGCACGCGCTCCAGCTCGTGGCCCCGGCGCAGGATCAGCCCGCTGGCCGAAATCACGCTGTACATTCCCTGCTTGCGCGCCAGGCGCGGATCCTTCTCGATCCGATAGAGCGGAACTTCCGAAGCGCGGCGAAAAATCGAGAACACCGCCCGATCGCGGAGAAAATCGATCGCATAATCGCGCCATTCCCCATCGGCGACCATGCGGCCGTAGAGATTGAGGATGCGATGGAGTTCCAGGCGATTGAAGGTCACGCGGCTGGCCGGCGCCATAGGCGCGGCACTCCGCATGACCGCACGATTTTCGCCGGGATCTGACTCCTCCGACCTCGAACTCATGGAGCGGCTCCTGTCATTGAGGTGACATGATCGCGCCAAGTGACGGCTGCCGCAAGGGCCTAGGAGGCAGGGTTCCTGTTCGCGCCAAACGCTGCGTCATTACGCGTCACAGGATCGTTAGCAGGATCATATTCCGGCCCAAATTCCGCCCCTCGGAAGCCGCGCTATGTTGCGACAAGGATATCACTGCGTTGACCCGGTCTCTTCCGTTCCGGATTCCTCAGCCCCCAGCCCCCCGGGGCGGTCGAGATCGGGTCTGTACGCAGGTGAGAACTGGGCCAACGAAAGTTGGTCCTTTTTCGTTTGTTCAGCCGGATTTTTCTGGACGCGGCGCGGTCAGTGCAAGGAGTCAGTGCAAGGAAGTGAAGGCCGCCCCGAGCATCGCTCCCGGCCTATCTTCGCCACCGTCCTGCAAATAGACCGCTGCGGCATCAACGCCGTCCCGCGAGATCGCCTCGATCGGCACCGCCCAATTACCGGGCGCACCATCCCAATCCCCGACCTTGAGCAGATTACGTACGACGTTGTGATAGGTGATTTCCCGTCCGCGGTTTTCACCACGGCCAATCGAGATCGGTACCGCCTTGGACACCGAACAGATCCAAAGTTCGCCATGCCTGACGGCCAACGGCTTGGCCGGAGCCGCCACCGAAATATTGATCGCCTTACCCGCCAGGGTCACCGAGATGGGCACCGACATCACGGCATCGGATTTTTCCGTGTCGCCAATGGCACTCTCAATGCTTGCGCGATCACTGCCGATCACATGCATCCGTCCATTGACGACGACCTGCGGCGTATAGACGTCGCGATCGCCGCGCACGCGCGAATAGGCCTTCTGCCGCGCACTGAACCGAGCGTCAGCCAACGTATCCTTCCAGCCGAGGTAATCCCAGTAATCGATCGGCATGGAGAGCGCGACCACCGATGGATCGGAGGCGAGATCACCCATGATCCTGTCGGCCGGGGGACAGGACGAGCATCCTTGCGAGGTGAACAACTCCACCACCGCGCGCGGATCGGCATGGGCGGGACGCAAGGCCGCGATGATGGCGAACAGGCCGAGCGCACTCGACCAGCGCGACATACAAAGACGGGTCATCCTCGCTCTCATGCTGTCCGACGCAAACCAGTTGCTCCACGTATGAAGAAGGCGGCCTGTCATAGGCCGCCTTCTCATCACCTGCCATTCAATTCGCGGTGAAATATCCCAAGCGGGCAGCCTCAAGCCGCCAGCTTGCGCAGGACGTAATGCAGGATGCCCCCATTGCGGTAATAATCGAGCTCGTCGAGCGTATCGATGCGGCAGAGCAGCGGCACCCGCTGCAACGCTCCATCACCGGAGACGATCTCGGCCGTCAGCTTCTGCCGCGGCTTCAGATCACCTTGCAGGCCACGAATCGTGACGGTTTCATCGCCTTTCAGCCCCAGCGAGGACCAGGACGTGCCCTCCTCGAAGGTCAGGGGCAGGACGCCCATGCCGACCAGATTGGAGCGATGGATGCGCTCGAAGCTCTGGCAGACCACGGCACGAACGCCGAGCAGCCGCGTTCCCTTGGCGGCCCAGTCGCGCGACGATCCATTGCCATATTCGGCGCCGGCGAACACCACCAGCGGCACCTGCTCGGCCTGGTACTTCATCGCCGCATCATAGATCGACATCTGCTCGCCATCCGGCCAATGCCTGGTCAGCCCGCCTTCAGGCACGTTGCCATCGGCTCCCTTGAGCATGAAGTTCTTGATGCGGATGTTGGCAAAGGTACCCCGCATCATCACTTCGTGGTTGCCGCGGCGGGTGCCGTATTGATTGAAATCAGCCGGGCGCACCTGATGCTCGCTGAGATACTTGCCGGCGGGCGAGGTGAGCTTGATAGAACCGGCCGGCGAAATATGGTCAGTCGTGATCTTGTCGCCGAACAGCGCAAGCACCCGCGCATCGACGATATCAGTGATCGCCTCCGGCTCCTTCTTCATGCCTTCGAAGTAAGGCGGGTTCTGAACATAGGTCGACGACATGTTCCAGCGATAGGTTTCGCTTTCGACCGTCTTGATCTTGCGCCAGTTGGTATCGCCCTTGAACACGTCGGCATAACGTTTCTTGAAGATCGCCGCCGTGATGTACTTCTTGACGAAGGCGTTGATCTCTTTGGTGGTCGGCCAGATGTCCTTCAGATAGACCGGCTTGCCGTCCTTGCCGGTGCCGATCGGATCGACCGCCAGATTTTTCGTGACCGTACCGGCAAGCGCATAGGCCACCACGAGCGGGGGCGAAGCCAGATAATTGGCCTGCACGTCCGGGCTGACGCGACCTTCGAAGTTGCGGTTGCCCGACAGGACGGCCGCAGCGACGATGCCGTTGTCGTTGATCGATTTAGAAATGTCGTCCGGCAAAGGTCCGGAATTACCGATGCAGGTGGTACAGCCGAAACCCACCAGATTGAATCCGATCTTGTCGAGATCCTTCTGCAGGCCCGAATTGGCGAGATATTCGGCCACCACCTGACTGCCCGGCGCAAGCGAGGTCTTTACCCACGGCTTGGTTGTCAGCCCCTTGGCGGCGGCATTGCGGGCCAGGAGACCGGCGCCGATCAGAACGCTCGGATTGGAGGTGTTGGTGCAGGAGGTGATCGCGGCAATCACTACGTCGCCATGGCCAAGATCAAAATTATGATTGTCGACCGAATAGCGCTGCGAGGCGTCAGTGGCCTTCTTGTATTCACTGGCCATCGCCGCCGCGAACCCTTCCGCAATCGCCGGCAGCGCGACACGGCCTTCGGGGCGCTTCGGGCCTGCCATCGAGGGCACGACATCACCGAGATCGAGCGTCAGGGTTTCGGTGAACACCGGATCGGGAGATTTGGCGGTGCGGAACAACCCTTGCGCCTTGGCGTAAGCGGCAACCAGCGCCACGCGCGCCGGCTTGCGGCCGGAGGTCTTGAGATAATCGATCGTCGCGGCGTCGACCGGGAAGAAGCCGCAGGTGGCGCCATATTCCGGGGCCATGTTGGCGATGGTCGCCTTGTCGGCCACCGATAGGTGATCAAGCCCAGGCCCGAAGAATTCGACGAACTTGCCGACCACGCCCTGCTTGCGCAGCATCTGCGTCACGGTAAGCACGAGGTCGGTGGCGGTAACGCCTTCCTTCAGAGAGCCCTTCAGCTTGAAGCCGATCACTTCCGGCAGCAGCATCGATTGCGGCTGGCCGAGCATCGCGGCTTCCGCCTCGATACCGCCGACGCCCCAGCCGAGCACCGCGAGACCATTGACCATGGTGGTGTGGGAATCCGTTCCCACCAGCGTGTCCGGATAGGCGACCTCAACGGTGCCGGTCTTGCGGCCGACAGTCATCTTCTCCTTGCGGGTCCAGACCGTCTGGGCGAGATATTCGAGATTGACCTGATGGCAGATGCCGGTGCCGGGCGGCACCACCGAGAAATTCGAGAACGCCTTCTGACCCCATTTCAGGAATTCGTAACGCTCCTGGTTCTGCTTGTATTCCTCGACAACGTTCTTGCCGAAGGCTTTGTTGTCGCCGAAGAAGTTCACGATCACGCTGTGATCGATCACGAGATCGACCGGCACCAGCGGATTGATCTTTTCGGCTTCGCCACCGAGCGCCTGCATCGCGTTGCGCATTGCGGCGAGATCGACCACCGCCGGCACGCCGGTGAAATCCTGCATCAGCACGCGGGCCGGGCGAAATGAAATCTCATGTTCAAGCGCGCGCTTGCGCAGCCATTTCGACACCGCCACAAGGTCGGCCTTGGTGACCGTGCGGCCGTCCTCGTGCCGCAGCAGATTTTCCAACAGCACCTTCATCGAATAGGGAAGTTTAGAGATTCCCTTCAGACCGTTCTTCTCGGCGGCGGGCAGGCTGTAATAGACGTAGGACTTGCCGCCGACCTTGAGGGTCTTGCGGCATTTGAAGCTGTCGAGCGAGGTCATGTGAGTTAATCCCAATTTATTATTCTACCCGGCAAGGGTATCATCGCACCCTTCCGGAAATCGAGCCTGGCAGCCCGCCGCCTTGCCGTGTGCGCTGAATCGAGTTCCGGCTTATAGAATCTTTCCAACTGGACCGCCACACCGACGATCATCCGACCGGGCGGTCCGCTCCACGGCTTTTGAGGAAGAATGCGGCTTCAGGCGCGCAATATCAGGTGTTTGCGGGGCGGCCGGGAGGTTTTCGCCGGGCTGGATTTTGCGCTCGCTGCCGGCGAACTGATGACGGTCACGGGCCCCAATGGCTCGGGCAAGACTTCGTTGCTGCGCCTCATTGCGGGACTTCTGGCGCCGGGGGGCGGATCGCTGGAGCTGGAAGGCGGGTCGGCCGAACTCACTTTGGCCGAACAAGCCCACTATCTCGGCCACCGCGATGCCCTGAAGCCGGCACTCAGCGTCTTGGAAAATCTGGCCTTCTGGCGTGATTTTCTTGGCGGCGAGACGGTCAATTCCGAAGATTGCCTGGAGCGTGTCGGTCTGGGCCACGCCGCCCAGCTACCAGCCGCCTATCTCTCGGCCGGCCAGCGCCGGCGCCTGTCGATTGCCCGCCTCCTCACCATCCGCCGCCCGATCTGGCTTCTGGATGAACCGACCTCGGCGCTCGATTCCGCGAGCCAGGCGATCTTTGATCAACTGATGGCCGAGCATCTTTCGACCGGCGGACTGATCCTCGCGGCCACCCACCTGCCGCTCGGGCTCGCCGGCCAGGAACTTCGGATCATGCCCTCATGACGGCTTTATTGGCCCTGATCCAGCGCGACATCCGGATTGCGATGCGCATCGGCGGCGGTGCGCTGATCGGCGTGCTGTTCTTTCTCACCGTCGTGGTGCTGATGCCGTTTGCGATCGGCCCCGACCTCGCTTTGCTGTCGAAGCTTGGCCCGGCCATCCTCTGGCTTGGCGCGCTCTTGGCAAGTCTGCTTACCCTCGACCGCCTGTTCCTCGCCGACCATGACGACGGCGCACTCGACCTGATGATGATGAGCCGCACGCCGCTTGAGCTGGTCTGCGGCGCGAAAGCGCTGGCGCACTGGCTCGCCGCCGGGGTGCCACTGATCCTGGCGACGCCGGTCGTCGGATTGTTGCTCAATCTCGATGGCCCTTCCACGGCGTCCGTGGCGCTGACCCTGCTGGTCGGCACGCCGGCCCTGACCTTCACCGGCATGATCGGCGCGGCGCTCGCCACCACGCTCCGGCGCGGCGGTTTGCTATTGGCGGTCCTGGTGCTGCCGCTGTCGATTCCCGTGCTGATTTTCGGGGTGGCGGCCTCTCAAGCCGCGGTTTCCGGACCCTCCACGTTCGGAGCCCCGTTTTCCATCCTGTGCGCATTGTCGCTGATAAGCGTTATTATTGGCCCGGTCGCTTCGGCCGCGAGCCTGCGCCATGGCCTCGATTGAGACGATCTTGATGCCGATCAACTCTCGCGGAAGCCCAAGCTGAAACAAGGCCTGTTGCATTGCCTGCCGCCATCGCGACTACTATCAGGATGCCATGACGCTGATCGACCTCGCCAATCCCACCCGCTTCCTGCAGCTTGCCGGCCGGCTGATGCCATGGCTGATCGGCCTGACGCTGATCGTATTGGCGTTGGGCTTCTATCAATCGGCCATGGCGCCTGACGATTACCAACAAGGTGCCACTGTCAAGATCATGTTCATTCACGTGCCCAATGCCTGGCTGTCGATGTTCGTATGGGGCGTGATGAGCGTGGCCTCGCTCGGCACGCTGGTATGGCGTCATCCGCTGGCTGATGTTGCGGCCAAAGCTGCCGCCCCGATCGGCGCGGCCTTCACTTTCCTCGCGCTTGTCACCGGTTCGTTGTGGGGACGGCCGATGTGGGGAACTTATTGGGAGTGGGATGCCCGGCTGACGTCGGTGCTGATTCTGTTCTTGATGTATCTCGGCCTGATTGCGCTGTGGCGCGCGGTGGAAGATCCGAGCCGTGCCGCGCGCGCGGCCGCCGTGCTGACGCTGGTCGGAGCCATCAATTTGCCGATCATCAAATTCTCCGTCGATTGGTGGAATACGCTGCATCAGCCAGCTTCCGTCATGCGGATGGGAGGCGCGTCGCTCGACCGCGCCTTCCTGATTCCGCTGCTGGTGATGGCGGCTGGCTTCTCCCTGCTGTTCGTCACGCTGCATGTCGCGGCGATGCGAAACGAAATCCTGCGGCGCCGGGTGCGAAGCCTGCAATTGATGCGAGCGCAGGGCGCGACCGCCGAGCGGTCTGTCGCATGATCGCCTCGCTCGGTCCTTACGCCTCCTTCATCGTCAGCGCTTACGCGCTGGTGATCGCCGTCGTCGTCGTGATGATCGGCTGGATCGCCATTGACTATCAGCGACAACAGCGACAGCTACGCGACCTGCAAACACAGGGCACGACGCGCCGCTCGGAACAACGAGCAAGGACCACGCCATGAACGAGCTCGCGCCGACCTCGGATGCGCGCCCGCGACGCCGCTGGCTGATGGCGCTGCCGCTCATCGGCTTTGCCCTGCTCGCCGGTCTCTTCCTGGCGCGGATCAAGGACGGCGATCCTTCGATCATTCCCTCGGCGTTGATCGGCCGCCCGGTGCCCGCAGTTGCCCTGCTGGGGCTGGATGGCCTCGTCCGCGACGGCACGCCGATCCCGGGCTTCGACGCCACAGCGTTCAAGGACAAGGTCAGTATCGTCAACATCTGGGCGTCCTGGTGCGTCCCGTGTCACGATGAGGCGCCGCTTTTGCTCGAACTTAGCAAGGACCCCCGGCTGCAGCTCGTCGGCATAAACTACAAGGACGTGCCCGAAAACGCCCGGCGTTTCCTCGGGCGCTATGGCAATCCGTTTACGAGGGTCGGCGTCGACTCCAACGGCCGCGCTGCGATCGAATGGGGCGGCTATGGCGTGCCAGAGACCTTCATCGTCGGACGCGACGCCACCATCCATTACAAGCTGGTCGGCCCGATCACGCCCGAGAATATCAACACCGTGCTCAAGACCGAGATCGACCGGGCGATGCGATGAAGGAGCGGATTCAGGAGTCGACTAAATAATTATTCGCGTTTAGCTGCCGTTCATTTCCCGGCCATCGCGCCGCCACGAATTCACCGCTAGGTTGAGCGCGTTACTTAACCGTCCTTGGAGGGACATTTCCAATGAGCTATTTTAAATTTGCTTCGCTTGCCACCAGCGCACTTGCTCTTGCTTTGCTGGCTTCGCCGGGTGTTTTGACCACTCCGACCTTCGCTCAGGCCATGCAGCCCGCCGCGAAATCCGACAGCAAGATGGCGCCGGCCGCCAAGCCCGCCGAATCGAAAATGGCTCCCGCCGCCAAGACCGACCTGCTCGACATCAATTCGGCGAGCGCGGATGAACTCGACGCGCTGCCGGGCGTCGGCAAGGCCTACTCGGCCGCGATCATCAAGGGCCGTCCGTACAAGGGCAAGGATGAGCTCGTGCAGAAGAAGATCGTGCCGCAGGCGACCTACGACAAGATCAAGGACAAGGTCATCGCCAAGCAGAAGAGCTGAACGTTTCTCTTTACCGCTTGCTGACATCTCCAGCCTCGGCTTCGCTCGTCTCGAGCGAAGCCGGTTCGAGATGATAACGTTTGGTCAGCGGCATCTGCGCCATCGCAAACAACATGGTCAACGGCACCACGCCGAACACCTTGAAGCTGACCCAGAAATCGGTGGTCTGCGTGCGCCAGACTACCTCGTTCAACGCCGCCATCCCTAAAAAGAACAGCGCCCAGCGGATCGTCAGGATACGCCAGCCCTGTGGCGTCAGGTTGAATACCTGATCGAACAAAATGGCGATGAAAGAGCGGCCGAACAACAGCCCGCCACCGAGTACGCCCGCGAACAGGCCGTAGATGATGGTCGGCTTCAGCTTGATGAAGGTCTCATCATGCAGCACCAAGGTCAGCGTGCCGAACACCAGCACGATGATGGCGGTCACCATCGCCATGATCGGCACATGCCGCGTCACCCAATAGGATGCGAGGATTGCCGCAACGATCGCCACCATAAAGGCGCCGGTCGCGACAAAAAGGTTGAAGCGGGCATTGGCCACGAAGAACACCAAGAGCGGACCAAGTTCGGTTGCCACCTTGAACAGCGGATGCGGAACGGATTTATCCATCGGCCTACTCGATCCCGGCAATCGCCTGCGCAAAATCCCGCGCCGTGAACGGAGCGAGATCTTCGACGCCTTCACCGACGCCGATAAAATGCACCGGCAGTTTGTATTTCTCCGCGAGCGCCACGAGGATCCCGCCACGGGCGGTACCGTCGAGCTTGGTCATCACAAGGCCGGTCACGCCAGCCGTGCGATGGAAGGCTTCGGCCTGAGACAATGCGTTCTGGCCGACGGTAGCATCCAATACCAGGAGCACCGCGTGCGGCGCTCCGGAATCGACCTTCTTGATCACGCGAACCACTTTTTCCAGTTCATTCATCAACTCGGCCTTGTTCTGCAGCCGCCCGGCGGTGTCAATCAGGAGCACGTCGATCTTGCCCTCGCGCGCCGCAGTCACGGCATTGAAAGCGAGACTTGCCGAATCCGAGCCTTGCGCCGCGGCGATGACAGGCGACTTCGTTCGTTCGCCCCACACTTTAAGCTGCTCGATGGCGGCAGCGCGGAACGTATCGCCCGCCGCCAGCATCACCTTCCGGCCTTCGGCTGAATATTTCGCCGACAGTTTGCCGATGGTGGTGGTCTTGCCGGAACCGTTGACGCCGACGACCAGAACCACGAATGGTTGATGCGCCTGATCGATCACCAGCGGCTTGGCGACAGGCGCGAGCACCTTCTCGACTTCGCTTGCGACCACGGCCTTGACCTCGTCGGCCGAAATCGCCTTGTCATAACGGCCGGTACCGACCGCCTCGGCGATCCGTGCGGCTACTTCCGTGCCGAGATCGGCGCGCAGCAGCACATCCTCGATATCCTCGAGCATGGCGCGATCAAGCTTGCGCTTGGTCACGAGGTCGGCCACGGCCGTGCCGATGGCGCTCGAGGTGCGCTTCAATCCGCCGGACAGCCGACGCCACCAGCTCTGCTTGGGTTGTTCCGAAGGAGTATCGTTCATGATGGGGCTGTGTTAGCGGTTTCGCGCCATGAACGAAAGTCACAACCCACCTGATGGTTCAATGGAATTGAGCGCCGAAGAAATTCAGGCGCGGGTGCTCCATCGCGACGGGCTGATGCTGGTGATCGACAAGCCGGCCGGCCTGCCGGTGCATCGTGGCCCCAAGGGCGGACCCAATCTCGAAGCCTCCTTCGATGCGCTGCGCTTCGGGCTGCCGCGTCCGCCGGTGCTGGCGCATCGGCTGGATCGCGACACGTCGGGCTGCCTCGTTCTTGGACGCCATCGCAAGGCAACGGCCTCGCTGGGCCTGTTGTTCAAGCATGGCAGGATTTCCAAGACCTACTGGGCTGTGGTCCAAGGCGGTCCCGAGGAAACCGAAGGCAACATCGATCTGCCGATCGGTCGGCTCAATGCCGAGCGCGGCTGGTGGCAAAAGATCGATGAGGACGGCCAAAAGGCAGCGACGAACTGGAAGGTGCTCGGGCGTAGCGAAGGCCTGACTTGGCTCTCGCTTGAACCTTTGACCGGCCGCACCCATCAGCTGCGCGTTCACACCAAGGCCATGGGCTGGCCAATCGTCGGCGATAACATCTATGGCAACGGACCGCGCTTTGGCGAGCCGCGCCTGCATCTGCACGCCCGCGAGATCGTCATCCCGATCTCGCGCAACAAGGAACCGGTCCGCGTGACCGCGCCGGCACCGGAGCATATGCACGAGCGGCTGCGTGCATGCGGCTGGATCGGCGATTAAGCAACGACGATGGACAAACTAGACGAGCAGCCGCGCGCCGTCATGACCGGCGATGGCTAGCCGGTGAACCGAACCAACCGCCGCGCCCGAGATTTCAACCGGCAGATAATGTTCGGTTCGGCCGGCGCTATTGCTCTCGATCAACACCTCGCGCGTGGCGCCGATTTCACCAGCGAGCCGTTTCCGTAAAGCCCGTTCGCCGGCCGCCCGCAGCCGGCTGGCGCGCTCCTTGATTTCGCGTCCATCAACCCGCGGCATTCGCGCCGCCGGCGTGCCGGGGCGCGGCGAGAATGGAAAAACATGCAGGAAGGTGAGGTCGCATTCATTCACCAGATCAAGCGAGCGGGCGAACATCTCTTCGCTTTCGGTGGGAAAGCCAGCGATGATATCGGCCCCAAAGGCGATGTCCGGGCGCAGCCGCCGCACCTGCGCGCAGAAGGCGATCGCATCTTGACGCAGATGCCGGCGCTTCATCCGCTTCAGGATCAGATCGTCTCCCGCCTGCAGCGACAAATGCAGGTGCGGCATCAGCCGATCATCATTGGCGATGACATCGAGAAGATCGCCATCGACTTCCACCTGGTCAATCGAGGACAGGCGCAGCCGTCGCAAATCCGGCAGTTCCCGTAGCAATTGCTTGATCAATGCGCCAAGCTTGGGTGCGCCTGGCAAATCCGCGCCGTAGCTTGTCAGATCGACGCCGGTCAGTACGATCTCGCGGTGGCCGCGCTCCAGCACCGCCCGAATTTGTTCGACCACCGCGGCGACCGGCAGCGAGCGCGAATTGCCGCGACCAAACGGAATGATGCAGAAGGTGCAGCGATGGTCGCAGCCGTTCTGTATCTGGACAAACACCCGCGGCAGATCGCGCTGGAATCCAGCCGCCAGATGCGGGGCCATTTCGCGCACCGTCATGATGTCGGCGACCGCTGTCTTGCCTTCAATCGTGGCGTCAATATCCGACCGCGTGGCGAGCGCCTCGCGTATCGCGCGCCAGGCTACTTGCTGCATCTTTTCATGATTGCCGATGACCCGATCGACTTCGGGCATCTCGGCAAAGCGCGCGGACTCGGTCTGTGCCGCACAGCCGGTGACCACGATGCGGTGGTCGGGATTTTGGCGCTTGAGCCGGCGTATCGATTGGCGGGCCTGGGCCACGGCTTCATTGGTGACGGCGCAGCTATTGATGATGATGGTGTCAGTCAGTCCCGCCTGATCGGCGTGTTGCGCCATCACCTCGGATTCGGACGCATTGAGGCGGCAACCGAAGGTGACGATCTCGATACTCATCGACCGGCCTTAACCGATCGCGGCAAATAAAGCGGGATCGAAGCGGCCTTCATATTCGAAGGCCGCTGGTCCCGTCATCAGCACATGATCGTCGCTTTCGCGCCACTCGATCGATAGTTCGCCACCGGGCAAGGTGACCTGAACCGTTCGGTTGGTCCGCCTGAGCCGCGCGGCGGAAACCGCCGCCGCGCAGGCGGCCGATCCGCAGGCTTGCGTGAGGCCCGCGCCGCGCTCCCACGTGCGGATGGTGATGTGGTCGCGGTCGACGATGTGAGCGAGTGTAATATTGGCGCGTTCCGGGAAAATCGGGTGATTTTCCAACAGCGGCCCGAAGCGGCCGAGGTCGTAGGCGTTAACATCATCGACCCAGAATACCGCATGCGGATTGCCCATGCTCACGGCGGATGGCGTATGCAATACCGGTGCATCGATCGGACCGATCTGTAATTCGATCGAGCGGGTGTCGCGAAATTCCTCGGCAAGCGGAATATCGCGCCAGTCGAATTTCGGCGGCCCCATGTCGACGGTATAAAGATCGCTCGCAGGCCCCAGCCAGCAATTCAACAGGCCGGCACGGGTCTCGAAAGTGGCAGCGCTTTGCCCGGTCGCCTCGAACACGCGCCGCGCCACGCACCGCATGCCGTTGCCACAGGCCGCAGCCTCCGAACCATCGTTATTGTAGATGCGGATGAAGGCCGCGGTGCCTTCCAGCCTCGGCTTCTGCAGCACCATCAGCTGGTCATAGGAAATGCCGGCGGGCGCTGCCACCGCCCGCGCTTCGTCGGGAGTGACGGCGAGCGAAGAATCACGGAGATCGACCACGACAATTTCATTGCCGATGCCGTTCATCTTGGCGAATCCATGATTGGCAAGCACGCCCATAATCTTCCGATCTTCCTCACTGCCCGGCACGAGCCTTGGGCAAATTCAGGCTAGGTTTCGGCTTATATGGCGAATTTCCCGGAATTGGCGAGTCCTGGCCGAATTGGACGCTGTTCAGCGCGACATCCCTGAGACGAACACGCGCACCACATGTTAACGTGAATTTGCTGCATTTGCCGGCGAAATTCCCGGCGAACACCAATGGTCCGGGCTTGGACGATGCTCGGATTCGGGATTTCGGCCCTCGGACTGAATTGAATGGAGATGGATCAGATGAACCGTGCCCGCTTTCCTCGCCTTGCCGCGGTCGCGCTGGGTCTTGCCCTGGCGATTGCTTTGGCTGTTCCGGGCACGCTGGTGAGGGCTCAATCTCCTGCTTCCTCTTCACCCGCTTCCCCTGCCCCCGCTTTTCCGGCACCCACTTCGCCTGCACCCGCCTCGCCAGCGCCGGCCACGGCAAACCCGCCAGCAGCCAGCGCTCCGGCTGCCGCGACGCCGCCCGCCTCCGCTGCAACCCCAGCGCCGCCACCGGCCGAAACCCGCTCGCCCGCCGACGCACCGGCGAATGGCGCGGCGGCCGCACCTTCCCCTCCCCCCACGGCCGCAGTTCCCCCGCCGGCAACCAGCGTCCAGGCCGCCGATCCCTTCGGTGAGGAAATCACGCTGTCCGCGAAACCCGTGCTGATCTTCAAGGGCAAAGCTAACTGGGACACCGCCTTCGACACCCTGATGGACTCGTTCAAGGCGATCTCAGCGCTGCTCGACAAGCAGGCCATCAAGCCGTCGGGCAATCCCATGATCGTCTACACCTCCACCGACGATTCCGGCTTCACCTATCAGGCGGAAGTCCCGGTCGATCAGACGCCCAAAAATCTCGCCAAGGACCTGAGCATGGGCACCTCGCCTGAGGGCAAGGCGCTCAAATTTGTCCATCGCGGCTCCTACGACAACATGGACAACACTTATGAGGCGATCACCAATCACCTGGATGACAAGAAGCTCGAAGCCAAGGACACCTTCATCGAGGAATACATCACCGACCCCCTGAAGACCGCGGAGGACAAACTCGTCATCAACGTCTATGTGCCGCTGAAGTGAACCCGATGAAAAACCATTTTCTTGCCTTTATGGTGGCTTTCGCCGCAGGCGCTGGCCTGGCCACCCCTGCTATCGCGCAAACCTCGCCGCCACCCTCGATTTCGGTGAGTGGAGAAGCGACGGTGACGGCTCCGCCCGATCTCGTGCAGATCGATGCCGGCGTTACCTCGGAAGCGAAGACCGCCCGCGAGGCCTCTGACGCCAACAACAGCGCCATGGGCAAGGTGCTGCTGGCGCTGAAGGATGCCGGTATCAGCGAGAAGGACTATCAGACCTCGCGATTATCGCTGCAGCCGCAATCGGCAACCAGACCGTCCTCCAATTCTCCTACGATCACGGGTTTCCGCGCCACCAACCAGGTGACTATCCGGCTACGCGACGTCACCAAGGTCGCAAGCATTATCGACACCATCACGGGCGCCGGCGCCAATGAGATTGGTGGCATCCGGTTTGCGGTGTCCTCGCCGTCCAAGCTCATGGACGATGCACGCGCGCAGGCGGTGGCGGATGCGCGGCGCAAGGCCGAGATCTATGCCATGGCAGCCGGGGTGACGTTGGGGGCGCCGCTTAATATTGTCGAGGCCGGCGGGCCCGGACCGATCCCTTACGCCAAGATGACGGCCGCTATGGCGCCCTCCCCGATTTCGCCGGGCGAAGAAACCCTGCATGTGACCGTCAGCATGACCTTTGCGCTTAGACCGAACGGGCCTTAGCGTTTCGGCTGGAAGCGAGGGAGAAGCGCGATGAGCAGACTGGACGGCAAGGTCGCACTGATCACAGGTGGCGCCCGCGGCATCGGTGGGGAAACCGCGCGACTGATGGCGCTTGCAGGGGCCCGGGTCGTGGTGGGCGATATCCTAGAGGATGTGGGACGAGAGACCGTGGAGGCTATCCAAAAAGCCGGAGGCTCGGCCGAGTTCGTACGACTGGATGTCACGAAGGAACAGGATTGGGGTGCGGCGATCGACACCGCGACACGGCGCTTCGGCAAGCTCGACGCGCTGGTCAACAATGCCGGCCTGTTCATCGGCAAGGGGATTGAGGAGAGCAGCCTGGAAGACTGGAACCGGCTGGTCACGGTCAACATGACCAGCGTCTACCTCGCCACCAAACTCGCTCTCCCCGCGCTGCGCTCCTCGGCGCAGTCCAGCGAGCACGGCAGCGCAATCGTGAACGTCGCATCCATTGCCGGCATTGTCGGATCTTCCATTGATCCCTTGTACTCGGCCACCAAGGGCGCGATTACGCTCTTTACCAAGTCCGCAGCTCTCGAGTTCGGCCGCAAGGGTTACCGGATCCGCGTCAACTCGATGCATCCGGGCGTGATCCAGACGGACATGGGGGAACTGTCGCTGCTCTCCCGCGCCCAGCGGACTGGCAGTAACGACACGGGACCCACGAAGGCGGCCGTGACGCAAGCAACCCCGCTTGGCCGCCTGGGCATGCCATCAGAAATCGCCAAGGGAATTGTCTTTCTCGCCTCCGACGATTCGAGCTATATGACCGGCGCCAGTCTGGTCGTGGACGGGGGCTTCACGGCTGCCTAGGCCAAGAAGCAATCACAATTCGAAGACCTGACCTGGCTTCAATACCGAAAAGCGTTCACGCGGAAGGCCCGCTTCCTCGAGCGCGCGTTGCAGGGCAACCACCGGCGCATCGATCGCCTCATCGGTGAGTTGAAACGTGCCGTGATGGTGGGCGAGCGCCTGTTCGGCTCCACAATCCATCAGCGCCTTCACCGCATCTGCCGGATTCATGTGCTGGTCCTGCATGAACCAGCGCGGCTCATAAGCACCGATCGGCAGGATCACGAGGCGGAGCGGACCATGCGCGGCCGCGACGTTGCGGAAATGCACGCCTGAGCCGTAGCCGGAATCGCAGACGATGTAGATCTTGCCTGCCGGTGTCTCCAGAACGAAGCTTGCCCACAATGCGCGATTGCGGTCGAACAGGCCGCGTGCCGACCAGTGCCGGGTCGGCACTAGTGTCACGGCGATATGCTGGTTCAGCTCGACCCTGCCCTGCCAGTCATAGGCTTCGGCGGAGATAGCGGCATCGGCCGCACGCATGGTCAGGTCGTTGCCGAGCGGGGTGACCACGCGCATGGCCGGAAATCGCGCCGCCAGCCGCGACAATGTGGTGACGTCCAGGTGATCGTAATGGCCGTGCGACACCAGGGTGACATCGATCGGCGGCAAGCGGTCGAAGGCAATACCGGGATCGTTGTGGCGCTTCGGCCCAGCCCATTGAAATGGAGAGGCGCGCTCCGACCAGACCGGGTCAATCAAGATATTGAGCCCGGCGGTTTGAATGAGCCAGGTGACATGGCCGACAAAGGACAACCGCACGCGATCGCCTTCGACCCGTGGCGGAGGGCTATCGGCATAAGGGCTTGGCGCCCATTTCGGCCAGCGGGCGCGCTGGCGCTCACCGAACTGCCACCGCAGCACCTCCCGCAGGGATTTCGGGGGGGCGCCATCCGGATCGAAAAAACGGGTGCCGTCGAAGTGATCGGAGATGGGGCCGGTATAGCGCTTCATGGTGCCGATTGGCCTCAAAACCAACGCTTCGGCAAGCATAAAATCCATGCCTGCTACAGTGCTTTGACCCGGTTTCTTGACTTTTGGACGCCTTAAGGGTTTAACCCTCCCCGTCAATCGGAAAGACGTTCTTTTCGACCCGCCGCCCGGCCCTGGAGACCGGAGGTCAACGCCCGACAGCGCGATGCGCCCTCGGGCGCAAAATTGTTTGGAAACGTTGAATGTTCGACAATCTGTCGGAAAGGCTTGGCGGAATTCTCGATCGGCTGACCGGGCGCGGTTCGCTGAGCGAGGCCGATGTCGATGCGGCCATGCGCGAAGTGCGCCGCGCACTGCTCGAAGCCGACGTGTCGCTCGACGTGGTGCGCAGCTTCATCGACCGGGTTCGCGAACAGGCCATCGGCGCCACCGTGATCAAGTCGGTTACCCCCGGCCAGATGGTGGTGAAGATCGTTCACGACGAACTGGTTGGAACGCTTGGCGCCGAAAGCCAGACCATCGACTTCAACGCGGTGCCGCCGGTTGCCATCATGATGGTCGGCCTGCAGGGCTCCGGCAAGACCACCACCACCGCCAAGCTCGCGCGCCGTCTCACCCAGCGCGACAAGCGCAAGGTGCTGATGGCCTCCCTCGATATCTACCGCCCCGCGGCGATGGAACAGCTCGCGGTTCTGGGCCGCGATCTCGAGATCCAGACACTGCCGATCGTCGCCGGCCAAAAGCCGGAGCAGATCGCAAAACGCGCGCTGGAGGCCGGAAGGCTCGGCGGCTACGATGTGGTGCTGCTCGATACCGCCGGTCGCACCACGCTCGACGAAGAGATGATGGCGGAAGCAGCCGCCATTAAAATCGCCGCCAATCCCCATGAGGTGCTGCTGGTGGCCGACTCGCTGACCGGCCAGGATGCGGTCAATCTGGCGCGATCCTTCGATCAGCGTGTTGGCCTTACCGGCATCGTGCTGACCCGCGTGGACGGTGATGGACGCGGCGGCGCGGCGCTATCGATGCGCGCGGTAACCGGCAAGCCGATCAAGCTGATCGGCACCGGTGAAAAAACCGACGCGTTGGAGGACTTCCATCCGAGTCGGATCGCCGGGCGCATTCTCGGCATGGGCGACGTGGTGTCGCTGGTCGAAAAGGCTGCCGCCAATATCGATGCGGAAAAGGCCGCGCGCGTCGCGGAGAAAATGCGCAAGGGTCAGTTCGACCTTTCCGATATGCGCGAGCAGCTGCTGCAAATGGCCAATATGGGCGGCATCTCGGGCCTGATGGGCATGATGCCCGGCATTGCCAAGATGAAGAACCAGATCGCCAATGCCGGCCTCGACGACAAGGTTCTGAAGCGCCAGATCGCAATCATCGACTCGATGACGCGAAAGGAACGCAAGCACCCCGATCTTCTGAAGGCGAGCCGCAAGAAGCGCATCGCCGCCGGTTCGGGACAGAAGGTCGAAGAAGTCAACAAGCTGCTCAAGATGCACCGGAACATGGCCGACATGATGAAGGCGATGGGTTCGGGCAAGCGTGGCCCGCTTGCCGGCATCGCCCAGGCCATGGGATTTGGCGGCGGCATGCCTGCGCCATCTCCGGAGCAATTGAAGGCCATGCAGGAGAAATTGCAGAGCGGCGGCGGCCTTCCGGGCGGCCTGCCAAACCTGCCCAAGGATCTGCCGCCTTCGCTGCGTCAGGGCCTTCCCAATCTGCCGGGGCTCACCGGACTTTCCGGCAAGCCCACCCTTCCCGGCCTCGGCTTTCCGGGAAAGAAAAAATGAGAAAGCTGATCTCCCCCTCGTTCGTCGTTCCAGGTCGGTCCGCAGGACTGGACCCGGAATCCCGAGATTCCGGGTTCGCCGCTTCGCACAGCCCCGGAATGACCCATTTCGTTCATCGCATACATCAAACCATGTTCAGGAGACTTCCATGTCAGTTGTGATCCGCCTCGCCCGCGCCGGCACCAAGAAGCGCCCGGTCTATCACGTCGTCGTCGCCGACTCGCGCTTTCCGCGTGATGGCCGCTTCATCGAGCGTCTCGGCCATTTCAATCCGCTGATGGCCAAGGACAATGAAGCCCGCCTCAAGCTCGATCTGGACAAGGTGAAGGCGTGGCTCGCCAAGGGCGCACAGCCCTCCGATCGTGTGGCGCGTTTCCTGGATGCGGCCGGTGTTGCCAAGCGCAGCCCGCGCAGCAATCCCGAGAAGGCCGTGCCGCGCAAGGAGCGCAAGGCGCAGGCCGAAGCTGCCAAGGCCTAGTGAGACGGCGCGGCGATGCCGGCATCGATCTGCATCGCCCGCATCGGCGCCGCGCATGGCGTGCGCGGCGCGGTGAAGCTTTGGAGCTTTACCGAACATCCTTTGGCGGTGGCGGACTATGGTCCGCTGTCGACCAAAGATGGCTCGCGCCAGTTCGAGATTGCCGACCTTCGCATGGCGAAGGATCATCTGGTCGCGACCTTCAAGGGCATCACGACGCGCGACGAGGCTGAGCGTCTCAACGGCATTGAGCTTTATGTCTTGCGCGCGCAACTGCCCGAACCCGAAGACGGTGAATATTACCACGCCGACCTGATCGGCCTTGCCGCGCTCACCATGGCCGGCGAGCCCCTCGGCAAGGTGGTGGCAGTCCACAATTTCGGTGCCGGCGACCTCATCGAAATTGCTCCCGCGCAGGGCGCCACCCTGCTGCTGCCCTTCACCAATGCCGTGGTGCCGACGGTCGATCTCGAGAACGGCCGGGTGCTGATCGATCTGCCCGAGGAGATCGAGGACGAAGCTCACGTGACGGATGTCGGATTATGACCGAGATCGCCGAGCCACGGATCTGGCGCGCCACCGTGCTGACCCTTTTCCCCGAGATGTTTCCCGGACCGCTTGGCACCAGCCTCGCCGGACGGGCCTTGGCGTCGGCCGTTTGGTCGCTGGAAGCCCGCGATATCCGCGATTCCGCCACCGACCGGCACCGCAGCGTCGATGACACGCCGGCGGGCGGCGGGCCGGGCATGGTGTTGAGGGCGGACGTGCTGGCCGCGGCGATCGATACGGCGCTGGCCGGGGCTCCCGCCTTGGAGCGGCCGCGCTTGTTGATGAGTCCGCGAGGTCGGCCATTGACCCAGTCAAAAGTCGCTGAGCTGGCCGGCGGCCCCGGCCCTCTGATTGTCTGCGGTCGTTTTGAGGGGGTCGACCAGCGGGTGATCGAGGCACGGGGCCTGGAGGAGGTCTCGGTCGGGGATTACGTGCTTTCAGGCGGGGAAATCGCGGCCATGGCCCTGATCGATGCCTGCGTCCGGCTGCTGCCGGGGGTGATGGGCAAGGCGGTCTCGGCCGAGGAGGAAAGCTTCTCCCAAGGCCTTCTGGAATATCCGCAATATACCCGCCCCCAGGAGTTCGAGGGCCGGCCGATCCCGGAAACTCTCACCTCCGGGGACCACGCCCGGGTCGCGGCCTGGCGGCGGCAGCAGGCTGAGGAACTGACCAAAGCCCGCCGGCCTGATCTTTGGGCTAAAATCGAGCCTGCCGGGAGGGCGGCACGCCAAAAACCTCCAAAAAACGCGAGGGACGGGTGACAACCGCCCGGCAATGCCGTATACGAGCGCCAAATCCGCGCACCGAGCATTTCCAGGCAGAGTGAGACCGGTTTGCCGCGAGGAAACGCTCTCGTTTTGAAGGCGCGTATTCCTTTCGCAAGGCCGCTTCCTTTTTTTGCGAAGTACTCACTGCAGGATAAACGAACACCGCGCAGCCCGCGATGAACTGGTCGATGGACCGGTCTGGGCGCGAAGCCGATGGAGATTTTGCGATGAACCTCATTCAGCAGCTCGAAAAAGAACAGTTCGAGAAACTCGCAGCCACCAAGAGCATTCCGGAATTCGGTCCGGGCGACACCGTGATCGTCAACGTCAAGGTGGTGGAAGGCGACCGTTCCCGCGTGCAGGCCTATGAGGGCGTCTGCATCGGCCGTTCCGGCGGCGGCCTCAACGAGAGCTTCACGGTGCGCAAGATTTCCTACGGCGAAGGCGTCGAGCGGGTGTTCCCGGTGATGTCGCCGATGATCGATTCGATTTCGGTGGTGCGTCGCGGCAAGGTACGTCGCGCCAAGCTCTATTACCTGCGCAATCTGCGCGGCAAGTCGGCCCGCATCGTCGAGAAGAAGGCGGACCGCGCCGCTGCCGTTGGCGAGTAGATCTCGCGACAGCGATCAGCTCAAAAGCGCGGGGGTCTTCCTCGCGCTTTTTTGTTTTGGGCGCCGGACTCACCATATTCATCGACTAATTGTCGCCGCAACCGGCGACGTGGTAGAAAACACCATGGTCCAGGACCCCAACAGCTTTGCCTGCCAGGCATCCGGTCGCGTCGTGATCGACGATCATTGGCGCCTGCCGGGCCGCTTCTTTGGTCGTTTCACCACCTCGAGCCTTGCGCGCGTGAGCTGAAAGACGCGCGGCTTTTCTTCGCGCGAGATTTTCATCCCTTCGCTCTGGCAGAATTTTTCGAGGCACAAGCCATGTCCAAACCAACCACGCTTTACGACAAAATCTGGAATGACCATCTGGTCCACGAAGCCGAGGACGGCACCTGTTTGCTCTATATCGACCGGCATCTGGTGCATGAGGTCACTTCACCGCAGGCTTTTGAAGGACTGCGCGCCACGGGCCGCAAGGTTCATGCGCCAGAGAAAACGCTGGCGGTCGTCGATCACAACGTGCCGACCACCGACCGTTCGAAGCCCAATCCCGATCCGGAAAGCGCCGAGCAGATCGCGACGCTTGCTGAAAACGCCCGTGAATTCGGCATCGAATATTACAACGAATTCGATCAGCGCCAGGGCATCGTCCACGTCATCGGCCCGGAGCAGGGGTTCACCCTTCCCGGCACCACCATCGTTTGCGGCGATAGCCACACCTCGACCCATGGCGCATTCGGGGCGCTGGCGCATGGCATCGGCACCTCCGAGGTCGAACATGTGCTGGCCACGCAAACCCTGATCCAGAAAAAAGCGATGAACATGCGCGCGGTCGTTGACGGCAAGTTGCCGGAAGGCGTCACCGGCAAGGACATCATCCTGGCGATCATCGGGGAGATCGGCACCGCCGGCGGCACCGGCTATGTGCTTGAATATGCCGGCGAGGCCATTCGCAATCTCAGCATGGAAGGCCGCATGACGGTCTGCAACATGTCGATCGAAGGCGGCGCCCGCGCCGGTCTCGTGGCGCCGGACGAAAAGGCTTTTGAATTCCTCAAGGGCCGGGCCAAAGCGCCGAAGGGCGCGGCCTGGGAAGCCGCCATGCGTTACTGGGAAACGCTGCGCAGCGACGAGGGCGCTCATTTCGATCATGAAATCCGGCTGGATGCCGCCAAGCTGCCGCCGATCGTCACCTGGGGCACCTCGCCCGAGGACGTGGTGTCGATCTCCGGCATGGTGCCCGATCCCGACAAGATCGAAGACGAAGCAAAACGGCTGTCGAAGCATCGCGCGTTGAATTACATGGGGTTGAAGCCGGGCACCCGGATCACCGACATCAAGCTCGACCGCGTCTTTATCGGCTCCTGCACCAACGGCCGGATTGAAGACCTGCGCGCCGCGGCGAAAATCGCCGAAGGCAAGACCGTCAACGGCAACGTCAACGCGTTGATCGTTCCGGGATCCGGCCTGGTGAAGGCCCAGGCCGAGGCCGAGGGGCTCGACAAGATCTTCATCAAGGCGGGCTTCGAATGGCGCGAACCGGGCTGCTCGATGTGCCTGGCGATGAATCCCGACAAGCTCAGCCCGGAGGAGCGCTGCGCCTCGACGTCGAACCGCAATTTTGAGGGACGGCAGGGCTTCAAGGGACGGACCCATCTGGTTTCGCCCGCCATGGCGGCGGCCGCAGCCATCGCCGGGCATTTCGTCGATATTCGCGATTGGCGCTGATTGCTGGCAAGTCGCTGAAAAACTCGCGGTTGGCATTCCGCTCGCCGCATCGCGGCGACCCGGCATCCCACAAAACGCGATTGGTTAGCAGCGAATTAAGCGATTTTCACAACGCCCCGTTAAACAACGACGCGCAGACTGCGACCCGCGAAGGATCTCTCACCTTCGCGGGAGGCAGGCATGGCGGACAAACCGGCCGACAAACCCGAATTCGTCGATATGATCCGGGAAGCGACTCGGCAGAGCTATCGCCGAACGATGCCGCATATCTCCGTTACGCCCACCGCCCCGAAGGAAACATCCAGGCTCGGCCACTGGCCTCCTGAGCGCCTGACGCGCTGGCGGCTAGAAACGCTGGCGCCCTGGAAGATCAAACCCTGGAAAGCCAACGACTGGGATTAAATCCCCGGCGCGCGCGTCGCGCCCTGGCTGCTCCCCTCGCTTACCAATAGGCCCGCCAGTGACGATGGTGACGGCGCCAATGATGGTGCCAGGGACGATAGCGGCAAATCTTACGCGGCCCGTAATAGGTCCAGACCACCCGGCAGTAGCGGTGGGGATAGCCATAGTAATGGACCGGCGCATAGCGATAGGCGACGAACCTGCGGTGAAAATGATGACGGTGGTGATGCGCATAGGCGGGCGCGTAGACGCGCGGCCGCGCAAAACCAGGTCTGACGAACCCAGGTCGAGCAAAACCATGTCGGGCAAACCCATGTCCGCCGAAATGTCGGATACCCCCGCCATGCATCGCGGGGCCCGCGCGGAAACCTCCGCCATGGAAGCCCCCATGACCTCCGCCGTGACCGCCATGACCTCCGCGTACCTCGGTGGTGATATCGGCGCCGGCCTTGGCCGCCGGCGCCATAGCGGGACTGGCTAGGGAAAGCGCGTCCGCGCGATCGGCTGGCCACAACGAAAGCGAAAGCAAAGCGGCAAAGGCGAGACTCGTGCCGCGGATCAGGCTGGGAACGACAATTCCAGTCATGACATCCTCCCTCATGCGTGGCTCACTCGTTGCAGGCAATGTCCTGCGGCGCGCGACCGTTATGTCTCGATTGTGGGACCCGTGACGTGAACGCGCCATGAATGCGAAGGTCGACGAGGCATCCTGATCAAGACCCATTTGATCAAGATGTCCGGCGACGTGAAAAGTTCACTCGGACCTTCGCGGCATAGTGTCGCCGCGAGGTGTCTTGTGCAGTCAATGCCGCAGCGCGCTTGAGAGGCTGAGTCGCTCGAAGAATGTTCGCGAACGGGCGGACCCGATCAGCCGCCGCGCCAGAAACAGTTCACCCGCGGCACGATGACCGTGCCACTAGGCCGGTATTCCGGCACGTAGCTGGCGCTACATTCCCGGACGGCATTCGGCCCCGGATAATAGCGTGGATACACATCATCAGGCTCGCCGCGGGAATAAATCGGAACACGGCGGAGCGGCCGGGCGTGACGCGTCGCGGAAATGCGAGCTGGGGGGCGAACCTCGGTAGAGGTGTTTTGCGCAACAACGGGCGCCGGCGGCAGCACCAGCCATCCGACACATGCCAACCATCCGACCGCCGCCAATCTTCGCATCATCCTACCTTCATCGAAGCCATCGCGGCGGCACGGTCCCCGATTGTGGGATCAACGTCAACTGGCCGTGTCGAAGGGAGGGCTATCTGGCCTGGAGAACCCGCGCTACTGAGGGGGCCATGTGGAGTTCTGCCAAAGCACCCTCGCTCGCCGAAATGGAGGTCATGGCGCATGAGATGTTCGAGCGCTTGCCCGGACCGTTTCGGGCACTGTGCGAGGGGCTGATTATCCGCGTGGAGGATTTTCCGGCCGAGGAGGTGCTCGATGAAATGGACGCCGAGAGCGAATTCGACCTGCTCGGACTATTCCAGGGCATAGGCCTGCCGTTCCGCAGCCATGACGAGGTCGCCCCTCTCCCCAACCAGATCTGGCTCTACCGCCGCCCGATCCTGGACTACTGGGCTGAGCACGAGGAGGCGCTCGGCCGTATCATCCGCCATGTTTTGATCCACGAGATCGGCCACCATTTCGGGCTTTCGGATGCCGATATGGAGGCCATCGAAGCGGCTGGCTAATCGAGGCCAGCGAACTCTTTCTGCACGCAACCGACCCTTTGGACATGGCTTGCCGGCCAAATTGGCGCTTTGCCGACGCGGCCATTCGGGATAAACCTGCCCGGTCTGGGGCTCTTTTAACCCGCCAACCGAGAAGTGCGATCGATGGACAAGTTCACCACGCTGGAAGGCGTCGCGGCGCCGCTGAAGATCATCAATGTCGATACCGACATGATCATCCCCAAGCAGTACCTCAAGACCATCAAGCGCACCGGACTTGGCAAGGGTCTGTTCTCCGAGCAGCGTTATAATGATAACGGCAGCGAGAACCCGGATTTCGTTCTCAACAAGCCGGCCTATCGCCAGGCGAAAATTCTCGTGGCCGGTGACAATTTCGGCTGCGGTTCAAGCCGCGAGCATGCCCCCTGGGCGCTGCTCGACTTCGGCATCCGCTGCGTGATCTCGACCTCGTTCGGCGACATCTTCTACAACAACTGCTTCAAGAACGGCGTGCTGCCGATCCGCGTCAGCCAGAGTGACCTCGACAAATTGTTCGACGACGCCGAGCGCGGTTCGAATGCGACCTTGACCGTCGATCTTGGCAAGCAGGAAATCCGTGGACCCGATGGCGGCACCGTCAAGTTCGATATCGACCCGTTCCGCAAGCATTGCCTGATGAACGGCCTCGACGACATCGGCCTGACCATGGAAAAGAAGGCGTCGATCGACGCCTATGAGGAAAAAGCCAGGACCGCCCGCGCCTGGGCCTGATTCCAAGGCAATGTGACGCGGATGCGGCCCGACATCGTCACCTTCTGGCACGGGCCGCTCGATCCCCTGCGCACCTTATGTCTGAGATCCCAGCTTGCCGCCGGGCACAAGGTGACTGTTTACAGTTTCGCGCCGCTTGCGGGATTGCCCGAAGGCATCAGCAATGCCGATGCCGCATCCGTGCTGCCGCATTCCTTTTCCGAAAAAATCCGGCCGCCGCAACCTGACGGCAGCTGGCGCGACTGGACTATCCTGCAATTCAGCGACTTCTTCCGCATGCGCCTGATGGCGGAGGCTACCGGGCTTTGGCTCGATCCGGACGTATTGCTGTTCAAGCCCATCGAGATTGATCCAGCCAAACCCTATTTCGCCTGGGAACGCCGACGCCAGCTCGGCAACTCCGTTTTGTTTCTGCCGCCCGATAATGCCATCGTCCGGGCGTTCGAAGAACTGATGGAGCAGGACGAACTGGTGCCGGAATGGCTTTCACTACGCCACCGGCTGAGCTTTGTGCTGCGCCGCCTAAGCGGCGGATCGAATCGCCTGGCCGACCTTCGCGTGGCCATCTTTGGCCCGCCTGCGATCACTGCGCTGGCGCGCCGCGCCGGCCTGTTGCGCCATGCGCTGCCCAAACAATCCTTCTATGCAGTTCACGCGGAGCCGAAACAGTTCTTCGAACCGCACGACTTCTCTCGCTTGATCAACGATCCCGACATAATCGGGCTGCACATTTCACCGAAGGGCCGGGGTCGCATGCCGCCGGTTACCGGAAGCCTTTATGCCTGGGCTGTGGACCGCTGGTAGTCGCGAGCAGCCGCCGCCGACGTCTCCATGACCGGTCCTCGATTTTGGACGAAGCATCGGTGAATTTGATCTGACGCAACTGGGGACCAGGCGATTGCGGGCATCATGAGGCCATCCGCTCATTGGAGGTGGCTTCCATGATCAATCACGACAGCCCTCGGCTCTCTTTTCCGGTGGTGGAAAGCCTGATCAACCTGTTCGGGGATTGGCTGGAGCATCGACGTGAAGTCAACGAAATGCATCAGCTTCCCGGCTCCGACTTCGATCGCATCGCCCAGGAATTGGGAGTCTCCACGAGCGATCTGGAGGAGCTCGTGAATCGCGGGCCTCATGCCGCCGACGAGATGCCCCGCCTGCTCGCCGCGCTCGGGATCGATGAGGCCGTACTTGAGCGCTGCCAGCCCTTGGTGTTGCACGACATGGAGCGGGTCTGCGCGATGTGCCAGAGCAAGGGCGAATGCGATTTCCATCTCGCGACCGGCGATATAGCAGACCACTACCGCAAGTTCTGCCTGAACACCGAGACGCTTGATGCACTCAAAACCACCGGCCGGACGTAAGAGATTTCGGTAGAGCGAGGTCGCGCTCCCTTCAGTTGCGCTCCGCCGCGATAATCGCATCCGATATCGCGATGGTGCGCCGGGCGATCTCGGCGTGTAGCCGTTCGACCATCTGGCCATCGAGTTGAATTGCGCCGCGCGAGGCATTTTCCGGCAGGGCGAACGCCTCGATGATTTTGCGCGCGCGAGCGACTTCTTCGGCCGGCGGCGTGAACGCGGCGTTGCAGGCCGCGATCTGACTCGGATGAATCAACGTCTTGCCGTCGAAGCCGAGATCGCGCGCCTGGGCGCATTCCTCCTCAAAGCCGGCGGTATTGGCGATGTCGCTATAAGGCCCGTCGAGAATTTCCAGCCCATGGGCGCGCGCCGCCAGCACGCAGTGAGTGAAGAGCGGGATCATCGCGCCGCGACCCGGGCGCATCCGAATGCGGGTTTCGCGCGCAATATCATTCGGCCCGAACACAAAGCCGGCCAGTCGAGTCGTGCTGTCACGCGCGGCCTCGGCGATTTCCTCGGCATGCAATATTGCAAGTGAGGTCTCGATCATCGCCCAGACGCGGATCGACCCCGCCGCATCATGGCTATTCAACTGTTCCGAAACGGCACGCAGGTCGGCCGCGCTGGACACTTTGGGAATGACGACGCCGTCGGGACCAGCCTGACCGGCCATCGCGATGTCCTCAAGCCACCACGGCGTGTCCAGACCATTGAGACGGATCAGGACTTCGCGGCCAGCGAATCGCTTGGCGGCGACCGCCTCGGCGACCTGTTGGCGCGCGCGCATCTTGGCGTCCGCTGCCACCGCATCCTCAAGATCCAGGATTAGCCCGTCTGCGGAGAGATCACGCGCCTTTTCCAGCGCGCGCGCGTTTGATCCGGGCATGAAGAGCAGACTTCGGCGTGGGCGGATCATGGGTGGGTTCCCTTGGTGGTGGGCGACTTTCGCGATAGCATCCCCAGAATGCGGCCGAAAGGCTTGTGCCTAAAAACCCATTATGGTTAGTCAAGTTCATGTCAGCATTTCCCGCCCGCCTGCTTCAAGGCTATCAAGCCTTCACCACCGGGCGCCTGCCCACCGAACAATCGCGCTATCGGGAACTGGCCGAACACGGTCAGTCACCGGAAACGATGGTCATCGGCTGTTGCGATTCGCGCGTCTCGCCGGAGGTGATTTTCGACGCCGGTCCCGGCGAATTGTTCGTGGTGCGCAATGTCGCCAATCTGGTGCCGGTCTATCAGCCGGATGGCGGCGTTCACGGCGTGTCGGCCGCGCTGGAATTCGCCGTTCAGGTGCTGCGCGTGAAGAACATTGTCGTGCTCGGCCACGCCCAATGCGGCGGTGTCCGCGCCCTGATTGACAAGATCGCCCCACTATCGCCCGGCGATTTCGTCGGGAAATGGATGTCGCTGTTCATCAAGCCCGGCGAAACCGTCGAAAAGCGCGACCACGAAACCATGCAGGAATTTGTGGTGCGCATCGAAAAAGCGGCGGTGTTCCGCAGCCTCGAGAACCTCATGACCTTTCCCTGCGTCAAGATCCTGGTCGAGCGCGGCAAGCTCCAGCTGCACGGGGCCTATTTCGGCGTCGCGGAGGGATCGCTCTCGGTTCTTGATCCCGTCACCAGGCAATTCCAGCCCGTCGACAGAAAGACGGCGGCAGCCTGATCTGCCGGCATGGCCAACTCAATCAAACCGCAGGCGGCGCCTCAATGCGGGGCGTCGCCTTTTTCGTGATCGCTTCCCCAGCGATCCGACAGAGCGAGCACCAGGGTTGAAATCACAAACACCAGGTGCACGCCCACCAGCCAGCCCATCTTGGTGTTGTCCAGCACGGCATCAAGATTCATGAAGGCCTTGAGCACCTGAATTGCCGAGATCGCCACGATCGAGGCCAGCAATTTCTGTTTGAGCCCCGCGAAGTCGACCTTGGTCATCCAATCCGGCCAGTCTGGATGACCGCCCGGATCGATCCGCGATACGAAGTTCTCATAGCCGGAGAACACCACGATCAGGATCAGATTGCCGGTGAGGGAGACGTCGATCAGGCTGAGTACGCCGAGGATGATGTCGGATTCCTTGGCCAAGGAGGCGTGCAGGATGAACTCCCACAGCAGCAGGGCGAATTTATAAAGCAGCACCGCCAGGCTGAGCACGAGACCGAGATAAAACGGCGCCATCAGCCAGCGGCTGTTGAACAGGATGGTCTCAAAGACGCGCTCAACGCGCTTGAGCGATGGATTGGGCCGGTATTGCGGAGAAGGGTCGGTCATCGAAGAGGTTTTCCGAATCCGAGGTCATCCGCCCCGAGGCTTTAAGACGGGACGAGCGGTCCCGCCTCACAGCTCACTTGAACCGATTCACTTTGGCTTATTTATGCCGCCCGTTTCTTGGCACTGATCAGCTTGCGGTTGATCAGGCATTCGGCGATCTGCACGGCGTTGAGCGCGGCGCCCTTGCGTAGATTGTCCGACACGCACCAGAACGAAAGGCCGTTCTCAACCGTCGCGTCGTCGCGGATGCGGCTGATATAGGTTGCATCTTCACCAGCGGCTTCGTAGGGCGTGACATAACCACCCGGCTCTCGCTTGTCGATGACGAGGCAACCGGGCGCCTTGCGCAGAATCTCCCGGGCTTCGTCCGCCGAGATTGGACGTTCGAATTCGACATTGACCGCTTCGCAATGGCTGACAAAGACCGGAATGCGCACGCAGGTAGCGGTAAGCTTGATTTTGGGATCAAGAATCTTCTTGGTCTCCACCATCATCTTCCACTCTTCCTTGGTGTAGCCATCCTCCATGAAGACATCGATTTGGGGGATCGCATTGAAAGCGATGCGCTTGGGGAATTTGTTATTCACCAGTTCGCTGTTGGTGTAGACCGCCTTGGTCTGCGAGAACAACTCGTCCATCGCCTCCTTGCCGGCGCCAGAGACCGACTGATAGGTCGCAACCACCACGCGCTTGATTCCGGCGTAGTCGTGCAGTGGCTTCAGCGCGACAACCAGTTGCGCGGTCGAGCAATTCGGATTGGCGATGATATTCTTCTTCGCAAACTTGGCGATCGCATCCGCATTGACCTCCGGCACGATCAGGGGAACGTCCGGATCCATCCGCCACGTGGAGGAATTGTCGATCACGACCGCCCCGGCCGCGCCGATCTTCGGCGACCATTCCTTGGAAACGGCACCGCCCGCCGACATCAGACAGATATCGACATCGCTGAAATCATAATGCTCGAGGGCTTTGACTTTCAGGGTCCGGTCGCCATAAGAAACCTCGACCCCCATGCTGCGGCGGGAAGCCAGCGCAACCACCTCATCGGCGGGGAATTTCCGTTCGTCCAGGATGTTGAGCATTTCCCGTCCGACATTGCCGGTCGCTCCGACCAGCGCGACTTTGTAACCCATCGTTCACTCTCCGAAGAATCCCCCTCGCCCGCGCACGGCTAAATCCGTATCAAAAAGGCTGGGAGCCCGTGGGTTCTAGCCTCCCGAAGGCCATAAGACAACGCCGGAAAACCGCGCACACACCACGGGCCCGGCAATTGGCAGCCATGGCTGCCTAACGGAAACTTGCCCGCCAAGGCGTTGATTCCAATGCAACCTTTTAAAAAGACGGCGCATTATTGTTGCCACTGTGGCCCGAATGACCTTGTGACGCTATAACCGCGCCGGTTAATATGGACGACGCAATCAAAATGGGCGTACGCGCCCGCATGAGGACGTGATGATCTTGAAATTCCCCCCCAGAAACAAACTCGCGCTGGTACTGGCGGCGAGCGCGGCAATCGGCATCGGCCTTGCGGTCAGCCCTGCCGAGGCGGCGGGGAAACGGCGCTCGATCGCCGGGACCAGCGCGGCCTATGGTCCTGGCGGGCCCAACGTGTCCTACCAGGCAGGTCCGCGAACCCGCGTCTACATCAGCAAGCGCTCCTGGCTTGATGCCGGCACCGAGGTGCTGCCGGGCGACCGCAAGTTCACCGATTACGCCTTCCCGCCAGGCCAATCGTTTGGCATGCAGAACAACAATCGTCCGCTCGACCGCCAGCCGCTTAGCCCGCCGTCGGATCTCGGCGGCTATCCGCAGACTTTCCCGCTGTACTGAAGGGCCGGCCTCGGATCGGCCAAGACCGCCTCACGGGGTACAGACCAAACCGGCGGGCTTTTGCCCGCCGTTTTTATTCGACCGCGCTCAATCAGGCGTGCAGCGCCTGCAATTCGCCGAGAATGGCTTCGCCCATTTCGGAAGTAGACACCGCCTGGGTGCCATCCGCCTGGATATCGGCGGTGCGCAGGCCCCGGTCGAGCACGGCCGCGATCGCCGTATCCACCTTGTCGGCCAGCGCGCCCATGTCGAAGGAATAACGCAGCGCCATACCGAACGAAGCGATCATCGCGATCGGGTTGGCCATTCCCTTGCCGGCGATATCCGGCGCCGAACCATGCACCGGTTCGTACATCGCCTTGCGCTTCTTGCTCTTGGAATCGATTTCGCCAAGGGAGGCCGAGGGCAACATGCCGAGCGAGCCGGTCAGCATCGCCGCGATATCGGACAGCATATCGCCGAACAGATTGTCGGTGACGATCACGTCGAACTGTTTCGGCCATTTGACCAGATTCATGCCGCCGGAATCGGCGAGCTGATGATCGAGCTGAACATCCGGATATTCGCGCTCGTGGACCTGGTTCAAGACTTCGTTCCAAAGCACACCGGTCTTCATCACGTTGCGCTTTTCCATCGAGGTCAGCTTGTTGCGCCGCTTGCGCGCCAGATCAAACGCCACGCGGGCAATGCGCTCGATTTCATAGGTATCGTAGACCTGGGTATCGATCGCGCGCTTCTGGCCATTGCCGAGATCGTTGATGGTTTTGGGTTCACCGAAATAGACGCCGCCGGTCAATTCGCGAACGATCATGATGTCGAGGCCCTCGACTACTTCGCGCTTCAGGCTGGAGGCCTCCGCCAGCGCCGGATAGCAAACGGCCGGCCGCAGATTAGCAAACAGCCCGAGGTCCTTGCGCAGCCGCAACAGTCCGGCTTCCGGCCGGGCATCGTAGGGAACGCGATCCCATTTGGGGCCACCCACCGCGCCGAAGATCACCGCATCGGCGGATTGCGCCAGATCCATCGTGGCATCGGTGATGGCCTGCTGACTGGCGTCATAGGCCGCGCCACCGACGAGACCATGCTCGACTTCGAAACGCGCCAGTCCCGCAGCGTTCATCCAGTCAATCAGCCGCTGCACCTCGGCCATCACCTCGGGGCCGATGCCATCGCCGGGAAGAAGCAGCAATTTGTGGGACGCCATGGTTAAATCCTGTTCGAAAATGGAGGGCTCGGTGGGCCAATGATCGCGCGAGGCGGATGGTAAGTCTGGGCCGTCCGTCGGCGATGCCAAGCCCTGTCCCGGGACCACTAGAGCCACGCTGCGCACTTGGCAAGACGCCCTCATAGCGGCTGTCTGTCCAAGTCCGGCCAATTCTGCCAGATTCAGCCGAGGCCGGAGATTCGCGTGACCTCGCAGCACCCTGCTCGGACGATTCTGATTCTGTCGCTGGCACCTGCAATCGGTCTCGGGATCGGCCGATTTGCCTATTCGCTGGTGCTGCCGGACATGCGCGATTCTCTCGCATGGTCGTATTCGGCTGCCGGGTTCATGAACACGATCAACGCTGCGGGTTACCTCGCCGGGGCGCTGATCGCCGGCCGATTGATCCGACGCTTCGGCCTGTCGCCTGCGATCCGGTGGGGAACCATCACCTGCGCGATTTCGCTCGCGCTCTGCGCTTTGTCCGGAAACTTCGTTCTCCTCAGCATTGCGCGGCTGATTGCGGGGCTCGGGGCCGCCGCCGTTTTCATTGCAGGCGCCGCGCTCGCGGCGATCGTCGCGCAATCCCGCCCGCGTCAGGCAAGCTTCCTGCTCAGCCTGTTTTATGCGGGGCCAGGCATCGGGATTTTGGCTTCGGGCCTGGTGGCGCCCTTTGTCCTCGCCTCGAATGGGCCGGGATCATGGTGGATCGTCTGGTGGGCGATGACACTCTTGTCCGTCATCATGACGATTCCGATGCTGCTGACCCCGCTGCCGGAGAAAGCCGCGCTCTCCGACCAGCAACCGGTCCCGTTCACCCCGTTGCCTATCCTGATCTATCTCTCCGGCTATTTGCTGTTCGGCGCCGGCTATATCGCTTACATGACCTTCATGATCGCCTATATCCGCGACACCGGAGGAAGTGCTGCAGCACAGGCCTGGTTCTGGGGGTTGATCGGCGCCAGCGCGTTTACCTCGCCGTGGATCTGGCGGAATGTGCTGGCGCGCGACAATGGCGGGATCAGTTCGGCGATCATTCTCGGCGTCAACACCATCGGCGCGGCGCTGCCGCTCCTCGGCCATTCATGGCCGTGGCTGACGGCCTCAGCCCTCATATTCGGCGTTTCGTTCTTTGCGGTGGTTGGTTCGACGACCAGCTTCGTGCGGCTGAACTATGCGCCAGCGACCTGGCCGACCGCGATCGCGGCCATGACCATCGCATTCGGCATCGGCCAGACCGTCGGCCCATTCTTGACCGGCGCGCTCACCGATGCGCTGGGCAATCTTTCCTGGGCCTTGGTGGCCGGCGCTGTCATGCTGGCGGCCGGCGTATTCGCGATGGCGCTTCAGAAAAAGGTCGGGCCGGCTCGCGGCTAGCTGCCGCTGAATGAATTGTAGCCCTGATCTTCCCAATAGCCGCCCTTGTAGTCGTTGGTGACTTCCATCGAGACCACATATTTCGGATTTTTGAATCCGAGTTTGGTCGGCACCCGGATTTTCATCGGGAAACCGTAGGCCCGCGGCAGGATTTCGCCGGCGAATTTGAAGGTCATCTGGGTTTGCGGATGCAAGGCGGTCTGCATGTCGAGCGGGCTATTGTATCCGTCGTAATCGGCGCACTGGAACCAGCAATATTTCGCCCGCATGTCAGCGCCAACCAGCTTCAGAAAGTCGCGCAGCGGCGTGCCGGTCCAGCTGCCGATCGCGCTCCATCCCTCCACGCAGATATGGCGCGTGATCTGGGTGACCTGCGGCAATTGATAGAGTTCGTCCAGCGTCCATGATTTTTTGTTGTCGACGAGCCCGCGTACCTCGAGTTTCCATTCCTTGGCTTCAATCCGCGGCGCGTTCTCCAGCGCGTAATAGGCATTGAAGGGAAACGGCTTCGTAATCGCGCTTTCGGGGAAGGTCGGCGCCAGCGCATTGGGGTTGAAAATCAGCGATTGCACGCCGTCGTTGAACTTGGAGACTTTTTTCAACATCTCTTCGGCCGAGAAGCTGTCGGAGACGTCGCAGCCGGTCAGCAATGTCAGTGCGCCGAGGCTGGCGCCGCCGGCGATGAAGCGCCGACGCGTCAGATCGGGCATGAGCCTTGTGGCGTCCCGGACCAGAAGCTTCTGGTCAACGCCGGGAATCAGAAGCTTGCGAAGACGTCCCATGGTCTTTTCTCCCCGGCGCGCGCTAACGGCCGATCAGCATGGCGCGCAGGCTCCTGGGCACCAGCAACGCAAGCGCGACGTGCACGATCATAAATCCGACAATGGCGGACATGCAGATGAAATGAACATAGCGGGCGACGGCGTAGCCACCGAACAGCGCAGTCAGCCATTGCAACTGTACCGGCTTCCAAATCGACAGGCCGGACAGCACGACCAGCACGCCAATAACGATCACACCGGCATAAAGCAGTTTTTGGACGAAGTTATATCGCGTGAGATCGTCGTGGGAGAGTTTGCCGGTCAACGCCGCGCTGACGTCGGCGACCACCCCCGACGGGGTGATGGGGAGCAGCTTGCGGGCAAACCGGCCGCTGGCAAATCCCACGACGAGATAGATCAGGCCATTGACCATCAACAGCCACATCGCCGCGAAGTGCCACAATAGCGCTCCGCCCAGCCATCCGCCGAGAGTGATGGCGCCGGGAAAGCTGAAACCAAACAGCGGCGAGGCATTGTAAATCTGCCAGCCCGACATGATCATCAGGACCATCGCCACCGCATTGGTCCAGTGCAGCACCCGGACCCAGGCAGGCTGGATGACCTTTTCCGGAGAAGACACATCATTGACGGTGACGCTGGTCATTGCTCCGATCCCTCGAATGTCGAACGTCCTCTGGATCGCCCGCACTATACCTTACGGGGCAAATCATTGTCTTGTTACGCCCGAAATCGCCTTATCAGACCGATCCTGATCCGGACGACAATCACAAAACAGCGAGCCGGATGGCTCCGGCCCGCTGCGCCGCCTCCCTCAGGACGCCGGCATCAGAACGGTATCGACCACGTGGATCACGCCGTTCGACTGGTTGACGTTCGAGATCGTGACCGTGGACGAACCGCCCTTGGCATCCACGATCATCACCTTGTCGCCCGACCGCTTCACCGTCAGTTCTTCGCCCTCGACCGTCTTCAGCTTCTTGCCCTCGGTAAGGTCGGACGCTTCGAGCTTGCCCGCCACCACGTGGTAGGTGAGAATCTTGGTCAAGGTCGCCTTGTTCTCGGGCTTTACCAGGCTATCGACCGTGCCCGCCGGCAACTTGCCGAAGGCGGTATTGGTCGGCGCGAACACCGTAAAAGGCCCCTTACCTTCCAGCGTGCCGACAAGGCCTGCGGCTTTCACGGCCGCGACCAACGTGGTGTGATCCTTGGAGTTTACCGCGTTCTGAATGATGTTCCGGGAAGGAAACATCGCGGCGCCGCCGACCATCACGGTCTTCTCGCCCGACATCTCGGTCTTCATCTTGTCTTGCGCGAAGGCGGGGGTCATTGCCAGGGATGTCAGAGCCAGCGCAGCGATCACGCCAGCCGCGGCGTGCTTGGAGGTCGAAGATACGAAGAATGTGTATTTGGACATGGAGGTCTCCCGCTTTTGAATGGTCCGGCGAAAATGCCGGGGTCTTGAGGGTGCGCAACGGCCAGAGGTGATCGCGTTCGAAGGATCCCAGCCGCTACCTGAGCTACGGGAGGTCTTCATGCGGGTTTCAGACGATAAATTTTGCCGGATTTGAAACTTTTCGATGGCCCGCACGTGAGGCGCATGTGTGAAGCGGTTGCGCGCCCGGAAGCGGGTTTGCTATTCGGAGATTTCTTCGGACCTTGTCGGCCGTTTTTTGGGTCCTGGCCGGACCTTTGGGGCAGGTCGCGCCAGTGATGCGAGGCACTATGAACAGCAATTTGTTTGCGCGCCTTTTCGATCGGCTTGATGATCCTTCGCGGCTGGCGATCGAAACGGCCGCCGGCCAGCGCATCAGCTATGGCGAGCTGATCAGTCACGCCGGACAGATGGCGAATGTCCTGGTTGCGCGCGGCGTCAAGGTCGGTGACCGCGTCGCTGCGCAGACCGAGAAGTCGGTGGCGAGCCTCGTGCTCTATCTGGCAACTGTGCGGGCTGGCGCCATCTATTTGCCGCTCAACACCGCCTATACCCTGAACGAACTGGAATATTTCATCGGCGACGCCGAGCCGGCGCTCGTGGTCTGCGACCCCGCCAAGGCCAGCGGAATAGCGTTGTTGGCGGCAAAGGTCGGCGCCGGCGTCGAGACGCTCGATGCGGAAGGCAAAGGTACGCTTACCGAAGCGGCCAAAGCCGCTGATCCGGCGTTTGAGACCGTGCCACGCGGCGATGACGATCTCGCCGCCATCCTCTACACCTCCGGCACCACGGGACGCTCCAAGGGCGCGATGCTCTCCCACGACAATCTGGCATCGAACTCCTTGACGCTGGTCGACTACTGGCGCTTCACCGACAAGGACGTCCTGATCCACGCGCTGCCGATTTATCATACCCATGGATTGTTCGTGGCGAGCAATGTCACGCTGTTCGCCCGCGCTTCCATGATCTTCCTGCCCAAGCTCGATCCGGAGCTCATCATCCAGCTAATGACCCGGGCCACCGTGCTGATGGGCGTGCCGACCTTCTACACACGGCTTCTGCAAAGCCCGGCGCTGTCGAAAGAGTCCACGGGCCAAATGCGGCTGTTCATCTCCGGCTCCGCGCCATTACTGGCTGACACCCATCGCGAATGGGCGGCGCGAACCGGTCACGCCGTGCTGGAGCGCTACGGCATGACCGAAACCAACATGAACACGTCCAACCCTTACGACGGCGACCGCGTCCCCGGCGCGGTCGGCTTCCCGCTCCCCGGTGTCTCTCTCCGCGTCACCGATCCGGAGACGGGCAAGCTCGTGCCGGCCGGCGGCATCGGCATGATCGAGGTTAAGGGATCCAATGTCTTCAAGGGCTATTGGCGGATGCCGGAAAAGACCAACGCGGAATTTCGTGACGACGGCTTTTTCATTACCGGCGATCTCGGCAAGATCGACGAGCGCGGCTATGTGCATATCGTCGGCCGCGGCAAGGATCTCGTGATCTCCGGCGGCTTTAACGTCTATCCCAAGGAAATCGAAAGCGAGATCGACGCCATGCCGGGCGTGATTGAAGCCGCCGTCATCGGTGTGCCCCACGCCGATTTAGGCGAAGGCGTCACGGCGGTCGTGGTGCGCGAAAAGGACGCCGGGATCGACGAACCGACCGTGTTGAAGGGCCTGGACGGCAAGCTTGCCAAATTCAAAATGCCCAAACGGGTGATCTTTGTCGACGAACTGCCACGCAACGCCATGGGCAAGGTGCAGAAGAATATCCTGCGCGACAACTATGCCGACATTTACAAGAAATAAAGCGGCGCGCAGCGCCGCCTCTAGAGCAGGCTGACCAGAAACCGGCCGCCGACCAACAACAGAAAACAGCCAAAGGCGATTTCGAGCCGCCGCTTGGATAGCGCGTGCGCCACCCTGACGCCGAGCGGCGCGGTCAGAAGCGTGGTCGGCATGACGAGAATGGCGCCGATCAGCGAGACGTAGCCGAGTGCCAGCGGCCATTGCAGCAGGGTGACCTCGGGATAAAGCGCCGCGACCGGCCAGCCGGCATAAACATAGCCAATGGCGCCGGGAATGGAGATAATCACCGCCAATCCTGCCGAGGTCGCGACGGCCTGGTGGATTGGACGGCCATAGAAGGTCATCACGAGATTGGCGAAAAGTCCGCCACCAATGCCCATCAGCGTGGACACCAGGCCGACGGCAAAACCGATCGCCCTCATCACCGGACCGGTCGGAACGTCGTCGCCCAGCTTCCAGTTTTCACGAGCGAGCAAGAGCCGGGCCGCGGCGGAGAAGTCGACCACCACGAAGACGATCTTGAACAGACGTTCGGGCGCGTAGCGCGCAATGAGACTGCCCACGATGACGCCCATCAACGCCGGCAGGGCCCATTGCCGAAGTACTTGCATGTCCACCGCACCCCGCGCATGGTGCGCGCGGAACGAACTGATCGCCGTCGGGATGATGATCGCGAGCGAGGTCCCGATGCAGAGCGGCATCCGCACCTCGAGCGGCACGCCAAGCACGCGAAAGCCTTCATAAAACACCGGCACCAGAATGGCCCCGCCACCGATGCCGAACAGGCCCGCCAGAAATCCGGATAACGCGCCGACGCCAAGCAGGAGCACGGCCAGCTCGGCGATCTCCTTGAAATTCATTTCCGCGCCCATCAGCCCACGGCCTCTCTGTTGGCCGCACCGACACGGCATGAATCAAGCGTCACCTTGAGAACTTCGAATAAAATACGAGGTGCGTAATTTCTATTACAAACTGCGGCGCTACTCGCCCGACGAAAAGATGAACGCGCATTCGAAATTGGCGATTTCGTCGTTGCGCTCATTGTGTCGAATTCGTAAATAGAAGCCGCGAAGCGATCCCCGATAATCGCCCTAACAGGACTGCAACCCTCAAAAAAGCTGCCGATGACTGCAAGGATCGAACGACCTCTCTCGCCACACCTTCAGACCTATCGCTGGACCCTGACGATGGCGATGTCCATCCTGCATCGGGCGACGGGCGTGGCGCTGTATTTTGGCACCTTGCTGCTGGCATGGTGGCTGATCGCAGCCGCATCAGGCCCGGCGGCCTATGCCAATGTCCAGGCCTTTACCTCAAGTCTGGTCGGACGGCTGATCGTGTTCGCCTATACCTGGGCGCTTTTTCATCATTTATTGAGCGGAATCAGGCACTTCGTATGGGACCTCGGCTATGGCTTCAAGCCCAATGAGCGCGAGGCCCTGACCTGGGCGGCCCTGATCGGCGGCATCGTGCTGACTGTCCTGCTTTGGATTGTTGCCTATGCCTTCGGAGGGGGCCGATGAACGCCTCCGGCAAGCAAAACTCGATGCGCACGCCGCTGGCGCGGGTGCGTAATCTCGGCTCCTCCCACTCCGGCACATCGGATTTCTGGCGCCAGCGCCTTACCGGCGTTGCTACCGCCTTGCTGATCATTCCGGTTATCGTCGTCGTCATGATGCTGCTCGGACGCAACCAAGCCGGCGCGGCGCAGATTCTCGGCTCGGCGCCGATCGCGATCATCATGCTGCTCTTTGTCATCGCCAGCGCCTGGCACATGAAGATCGGCATGCAGGTCGTCATCGAGGATTACGTGCACGCCGAGAAGCTGAAGCTCGTTGCCATCATGGCCAACAACTTCTTCTCGATCGCGGTCGCACTCGCTTCGATCTACGCCATTCTCAAACTATCCTCTGGAGTCTAGCGCATGGCCGCTGATGGCAACGGCAAGGCCGCCAATGGTGGCCCGGCCACCAACGGAAAAGCTTACCCGATCGAAGATCATACCTACGACGTCGTCGTCGTCGGCGCCGGCGGAGCGGGGCTTCGCGCGGTCGTCGGCTGCAGCGAGGCGGGGCTTCGCACCGCCTGCATCACCAAGGTGTTTCCCACCCGCTCGCATACGGTGGCGGCCCAGGGCGGCATTTCCGCTGCGCTTGGCAACATGCACCCGGATGATTGGCGCTGGCACATGTACGACACCGTCAAGGGCTCCGACTGGCTCGGCGACCAGGACGCCATCGAATACATGGTGCGCAACGCGCCCGATGCCGTCTATGAGCTCGAACATTGGGGCGTGCCGTTTTCGCGCACCGAGGACGGACGAATCTACCAGCGGCCCTTTGGCGGCATGACCCTGGACTATGGCAAGGGCCAGGCGCAGCGGACCTGCGCAGCGGCCGATCGCACGGGCCATGCCATGCTGCACACGATGTATGGCCAGGCGTTGCGTCATTCGGCCGAATTCTACATCGAGTTCTTCGCCATCGACCTGATCATGGACGATCAGGGCACCTGCCGCGGCGTGATCGCCCTTAAGCTCGACGATGGGACGTTGCACCGCTTCCGCGCCCAGACCACCATTCTGGCGACTGGCGGCTATGGCCGCGCCTATGCTTCCTGCACCTCCGCACACACCTGTACCGGCGATGGCGGCGCGATGGCGCTCCGGGCCGGCCTGCCCCTGCAGGACATGGAATTCGTGCAGTTCCATCCGACCGGCATTTATGGTTCGGGCTGCCTTGTGACCGAAGGCGCCCGGGGCGAAGGCGGCTATCTCGTCAATGCCGAGGGCGAGCGTTTCATGGAACGCTATGCGCCCTCCGCCAAGGATCTCGCCTCGCGCGACGTCGTCTCGCGGGCCATGACCATCGAGATTCGCGAGGGCCGTGGCGTCGGCAAAAAGAAAGATCACATCTTCCTGCACCTCGATCACCTCGATCCCAAGGTGCTGCAGGAGCGGCTGCCCGGCATTTCCGAATCGGCGCGGATCTTTGCCAATGTCGATGTCACGCGCGAGCCAATTCCGATCGTGCCGACCGTGCATTACAACATGGGCGGCATCCCGACCAATTATCATGCCGAAGTCCTCACCAAGAAGAACGGCGACGACAATGCCGTGGTGCCGGGCCTGATGGCGCTCGGCGAGGCCGCTTGCGTTTCGGTGCATGGCGCCAACCGCCTCGGCTCCAACTCGCTGATCGACCTTGTGGTGTTCGGCCGGGCCGCCGCGCTGCGCTGCGCTGAAAAGCTCGCGCCGAATGCCAAGCAGCCGGAATTGCCCGCCAACTCCTCGGAACTCGCGCTTGGCCGTCTCGATCGCTATCGCTATGCCGCCGGCAGCACGCCCACCGCCCGACTGCGCGAAAACATGCAGCACGTGATGCAGAACAATTGCGCCGTGTTCCGCACCGGCGAGGTGCTCAAGGAAGGCCAGGAACTGATTCACAAGGTCCATGGCGGCATCGGCGACATTTCCGTGTCCGACCGCTCGCTGGTGTGGAATTCCGACCTGGTAGAGACCCTGGAATTCGATAACCTCATCGTCCAGGCCGTGGTGACGATGGATTCCGCGGCCAACCGGACCGAGAGCCGCGGCGCGCATGCGCGCGAGGACTTCCCGGACCGTGACGACAAGGCATGGATGAAGCATACGCTGGCCTGGATCGACCATGCCGGCAACACTTCCATCCAGTATCGCCCGGTCCACGACTACACGATGACCAACGAAGTTCAGTACATTGCGCCGAAGGCGCGGGTATATTGAAATAACGACCGTCGTTCCGGAGCGATGCGAAGCATCGAATCCGGAATCTCGAGATTCCGGGTCCGGTGCCGACGCCCTCCCGGAATGACGAAAGGTTAGAGAAATGGTTGAATTTGCACTGCCCAAGAATTCGAAGATCACTGGCGGCAAGACCTGGCCCAAGCCACCCGAGGGCAAGCAAACCCGCGAATTCAAGGTCTATCGCTGGAACCCGGACGAGGGGAAGAATCCGAGCGTCGACACCTATTATGTCGACACCGCCGATTGCGGCCCGATGGTTCTGGACGGCCTGATCTGGATCAAGAACAACATCGACCCAAGCCTGACCTTCCGACGCTCCTGCCGCGAGGGCGTTTGCGGCTCCTGCGCCATGAACATCGACGGCCAGAACACGCTGGCCTGCACCAAATCCATGCATGACGTGAAGGATGGTCCGGTCAAAATCAATCCGTTGCCGCACCAGCCGGTGGTGAAGGATCTGGTGCCCGACCTGACCAATTTCTACGCGCAATATGCCTCGATCGAGCCGTGGCTGAAGACGACCACGCCGACGCCGCAAAAGGAATGGAAGCAGAGCCACGCCGATCGCGAGAAGCTTGACGGTCTTTATGAGTGTATTCTTTGCGCCTGCTGCTCGACCTCCTGCCCGAGCTACTGGTGGAATAGCGATCGCTTTTTGGGTCCGGCCGCGCTGCTGCAGGCGACGCGCTGGGTGACCGATTCCCGCGATGAGGCAACCGGCGAGCGGCTCGACAATCTGGAAGACCCGTTCCGTCTCTATCGCTGCCACACCATCATGAATTGCGCCAAGGCGTGTCCGAAAGGGCTGAACCCGTCGGAGGCCATCGCCGAACTGAAGCTGAAACTGGTGGAGCGCCAGATCTAGCCTGAGCGACCGCCGCAGGCGCCCATTTCATTAAAATCCGCCGCCCTGTGTTGACCCTGATTCGACATCGGGAACCCAAACGGCGTTTGGTTCGCGCTACCGATTTACGGTAAGCTCCGCTTCCATATCGGAGCTGCCGTGCAAACCGAGCGACGCAACTCGCTGAGACTGCTGCAATGGATGATGGTGGCATCCATTGCGCTTCCATTCGCGCTGTTCATTTTCGCCTCCACGATCTCCTACCAATCGATCAAGGCAACGGCGGATCGCCAGATCGAGCGAACGCTCGATGTGGCCCAGGAACATGCGTTGAAGGTCTTTGAAACCATCGACCGCAGCCTTGCTGTGGTCAGCGAGATGATCCGCGACCTTCCCGACCCTGAAATTGCCCGACGCGAGCCGGCACTTCACACCCGGCTCCAGCAGCTCACCGATTCCCTTCCGCAACTGAAATCGGTCTGGGTCTTCGACGCGAAAGGGCGCGCCCTCGTCAACAGCCTGATTTCCCCGCCGCCGGATATCGATTTTTCGGATCGGGACTATTTTAGTGCCCATGTCTCCGGGGATCGAGGCGTGTTCATCGGTGCCGCGCTGATGCCGCGCCCGCCCTATCAGGGAGCGGCGTTCTTCGGCGTCAGCCGGCGCCGCCCATCGGCGGACGGTCGATTTGCCGGCGTGATCCAGGCATCCGTGCTGCCGGAATATTTCGAGCGTTTTTATGCGCGGATCGGCCGCGATCCCGGCACCTTTTTCGCGATCGGCCTCCCAGACGGTTCGGTTCTCGCCCGCTACCCCAAATACGAGGGCGGCGTTCAAATCGATCGCGCGAGCCCATTGGCGAACCGGATCCGGCAAAATCCCGGGGGCGGGTTGATCACGGACGTGTCCCCTCTTGACGGCATCGAGCGGCGGATCGGCTACAAGAAGCTTGAGGATTATCCGATCTATGTCAGTGCTGGCCTCGAAACCGCGGCCATTCGCGCCCAATGGCTTTCGGCGATGAGCCAGCATCTGCTCTTTGGCCTGCCGGCGACGGCGCTGATTTTCCTGATCCTTGCGCTGGCATTCCGGCGAACGCAGCGGCTCTACGCGGAATCAGACAAGCGGCAGGAGGCCGAGGAGGCGCTCAAACACGGCCAGCGGCTGGAAGCTCTGGGACAGTTGACCGGCGGCGTCGCCCACGATTTCAATAATCTGCTGACCATCATTAGGGCTTCCGTCGATCTGTTGAAGCGTCCGCAATTATCGGAAGACCGGCGACAGCGCTACATCGACGCCATTTCGGAAACGGTAACCCGCGCCGCAAAGCTAACCGCGCAGCTTCTTGCTTTTGCGCGACGACAAACCCTCAAACCTGAAATATTCGATGTCGGCGGATGTATTCTTTCCCTCAGCGAAATGATGCAGACGCTGGTCGGTTCACCGGTCCAGATCATAAGCCTGGTTCCGGACCAAACCTGCTTCATCAATGCCGATATCAGCCAGTTCGAGACCGCCCTCATCAATATGACCGTCAATGCGCGCGATGCGATGAACAACGAGGGCCAGCTGACGATTGCCGTGCGCCCGGTCGCGCAAATTCCCGGCTCCACCGAACGCGCGAACCTGCCAAACGGTTTTGTCGCAGTATCCGTCGAGGATTCCGGCGTCGGTATTCCGCAGGAACAGCTTGGCCGTATTTTCGAGCCGTTCTTTACCACCAAGGAAGTCGGCCAGGGCACCGGGCTCGGACTCTCGCAAGTATTCGGATTTGCCAAGCAGTCCGGCGGCGAGGTCACGGTGATAAGCGAGGTTGGCAGGGGCAGTACCTTTACGCTCTATCTGCCGCGAGTTGCCGTCAACAACGCTCCCCAAGCCGCGCCCGCCGAGGAAGCGATCTCCACCGATGGCAGTGGGATGTCGGTACTTCTGGTCGAAGACAATCTCGAAATCGGCACCTTTGCGGTGGATGCGCTAACGGGCCTTGGATTCAAGGCCCGGCTCGTCGGAAGCGCGGCCGCGGCCATGAGCGAACTTCTGGCCAATGCCGCGGCATATGATGTCGTATTCAGCGACGTCATGATGCCGAACACGACCGGCATCGAACTCGCGCGCGAAATCCGCGATCGCTTTCCCGACCTTCCCGTGGTGCTGAGTAGCGGCTACAGCCACTTGCTCTCGCAGAATGGCAGCGAGGGATTCGAATTCTTGCAGAAGCCCTATTCCACGGAGCAACTGGCGCGCCTGTTGATGCGCGTTGGCCGACGCCGCAAGCCCGAGCCCCAGGCCGCCGAATAAGTAAGCCTTTTGGAACGCTGCAGGGAACCGGATGGAACCGACTGATATCGCTTGCGTTATAAGGCATGCCGAAAACTGCCGCCCAGCTCGCTGCCGAGCCCGTGGATGCCGATCCAATTATCGGGGCGGCTTCCGAATCCGGCGATAGGGTCGAGCCCCCGCCCCCACCCCCCGAAGTCGTGGAGCCAGATCCGGAGCTGTCGCCCGAACAGGCCGAACAGGCGCGCAAGGATTATCTGCTGACGCGCTTCTGGTTAAGCGCCAAGGGATTTTGGGGAAAGCACGGCGACCGGCTGGCATGGCCGCTTTCGATTGGCCTCTTCGTCCTGATCGTTCTCAACGTTGGTTTTCAGTACGGGATCAATGTCTGGAATCGGGCGATCTTCGATGCGATCGAGAAGCGCGACGCTTCCACGGTGTTCTTTTTAAGCGCGGTGTTCTTCCCGCTGGCCTTGGGCAGCGTGGTGTTGGGGGTGGCGCAGGTCTATGCGCGCATGGGAATCCAGCGCCGCTGGCGGGCCTGGCTCAGCCATATGACGCTGTCGCGCTGGCTGAGCAACGGCCGCTACTATCAGCTTAATCTTGTCAGCGGCGACCACACCAACCCGGAATACCGCATCGCCGAGGATCTGCGGATCGCGACCGATTCGCCTGTCGACTTTGTCTCCGGCGTAACCTCGGCGCTGCTTTCAGCGGCGACCTTCATCGTGGTGCTGTGGACCATCGGTGGGGCGCTCGTTGTCAGACTCGGCGGGACGTCCATCACCATTCCCGGCTTCCTGGTGATTGCCGCCGTCCTCTATGCAGGAATCGCGTCCGGCTCGATCACGCTGATCGGAAGACGCTTTGTGCAAATCTCGGAAGACAAGAACCAGGCCGAAGCCGAATATCGCTATACGCTGACCCGCGTCCGCGAAAACGGCGAGAGCATCGCGCTGCTCGGCGGCGAAGCAGAGGAACGCGAAGGCATCGACCGCGCTTTCGCCAAAGTGCTGCTGGAATGGGCCCGGCTCGCGGGCCAGCACATGCGCACCACGCTGGTTTCCCAGGGCTCGAGCCTGATCGCCCCCGTCGTGCCATTATTGCTTTGCGCGCCGAAATTTCTCGACGGCAGCATGACGCTCGGCCAGGTGATGCAGGCCGCTTCCGCCTTCACCATCGTGCAGAGCGCCTTTGGCTGGCTGGTGGATAATTATCCGCGGCTGGCCGACTGGAATGCCTGCGCCCGCCGCATCGCTTCGCTGATGATGTCGCTCGATGGGCTTGAACGCGCCGAACGCGGCGAGGGCCTCGGCCGCATCCAGCACGGAGAGACCCAAGGTGACGCGATCCTTTCGCTGCGCGATCTCTCCGTCACGCTCGACGACGGCACCGCCGTTGTCGGCGAGACGGAGGTCGTGATCGCGCCGGGCGAACGGGTACTGGTGGCCGGGGAATCCGGTACCGGTAAGAGCACGCTCGTTCGCGCCCTCGCCGGTCTGTGGCCATGGGGAGGCGGCAGGGTCGATTTCCATGCCGACCGTCGCCTCTTCATGCTCCCCCAACGACCCTACGTGCCCGCCGGCACGCTGCGCCGCGCAGCTACCTATCCGGGCGCGGCCGACAGCTGGACCTTGGAGCAAATTGGAGAAGCGATGGACAAGGTGGGGCTTGGCCATCTCAAGGAACGGCTGGAGGAAGACGCGCCCTGGGACCAGACACTCTCGGGAGGTGAAAAGCAGCGCCTCGCTTTCGCGCGGCTGTTCTTACACAACCCTGATATCATCGTGCTCGACGAGGCAACTTCGGCGCTCGATGCCAAGAGCCAGGATGCCATGATGAAATTGCTGACCGACCAGATGCCGAACGCTACCGTCATCAGCGTCGCCCATCGCGCCGAACTCGAGGCCTTCCACAGCCGGAAGATCGTGCTGGAGCGGCGCAAGGGGGGCGCCAAGCTCGTCAGCGATATCGAGTTGATTCCGCGGCCGGGCAAGCGTCGCCTGCTCAGCCGTATGCTTCGGCATCGCCGGAAATCCGCGAAAGCCGGCTAATTTCCGCCATCCCCTTCTGGTCGCACGCAGGGTCGTTGGAGCGGCCCGAAAAACCGGCTAAGCAGTAGCCCGCTTCGACCAAGGACGACCCTTCGCGTGGATTCCGATCGTGCTCCTACCTCCGCGCCGTTTGGGGCGCTAGCGCCCACAGCGGCCCAGCAAGCAGTGATCTCGCTGGCGCATCGCTCGCGGCTGAAACGGGGCGCCTTTCGTCCCATGGTTTCGCGCCTGCTCGAGTGGTTGCGGCGAGGTCCGATCGACGTGAGCTATCAAGGCGCGAATTTCCGGTTTCACCATCAGGCCAGTGCTACCGAACGCGGCGCCCTGTTGAATCCGGAATATAACCTGGACGAACTCACCTTCCTGCGCGCCCATCTGCCAGCCGGCGGCGTATTCGTCGACATCGGCGCCAATGTCGGCACCTACGCAATGGTGCTGGCGCGCCATGTCGGTCCAGCCGGAATCGTCGTCGCCATCGAGCCGCATCCGCTTATTCATGCCAGGCTGGCCTTTAACCGAACGGCGTCCGGCAGTGATCATATCCGACTGGTCGCCGCCGCCGTCGGTGCCCAAGACGGTAGCCTCGTGATCGAAACCGACGGCGATAATCTCGGCGCCAGCCATGTCGTGAGCGGCGAGCCCTCGAAGAATGGCGGCGCGATGGAGGTGCCCGCCTTTCGAGTGCAGACAATCCTTGAGCAGACGGGCATCGATCATGTCGACGCGCTCAAGATCGACATCGAAGGCTATGAGGACCGCGCACTGATCGGCTTCTTCCGGGAAGCGCCCCCGTCGCTATGGCCGCGTGCCATCGTCATCGAACATCTGTCACGGGACGAATGGCAGGACGATTGTCTCGCCGACATGGTCGCGCGCGGCTACGTTGAGGCCGGCAAGACGCGGAGCAACACGCTGTTGCTGCGCGCCTGAACGAACGAGGGAGATAGCCATGATTGATCATATGGGATTTTCCGTTTCCGACTATTCCCGCGCCAAGATTTTTTATACGAGCGCGCTCGCGCCGCTCGGCTACAGTCTGATCATGGAAGTGACGCAGGAACAGGGCGGGCACGATCCCGCCGCCGGGTTCGGCACCGACGGCAAACCCGATTTTTGGATCGGCGGTGAAGGAGGCCTGAACAAGCCCGTGCATGTCGCGATCCGCGCCGAGAGCCGCGCACTTGTGGATGCCTTCTACAAGGCGGCAATCGCCGCTGGTGGCCGCGACAACGGCGCACCCGGCCTGCGACCGCATTATCACCCCAATTATTATGGCGCGTTCGTCCTGGATCCCGACGGCCACAATATCGAAGCGGTCTGCCACGCACCGGAATAGCCGGTTTCCAGCCATACCGACGCCTCCCTGCGCGGTTTGTGCCCTGCGGCAGGAACATCGAATGGCCGGAGTTGTTATCGCTCGATCTTCCAAGGGAGTAGCGAGATGACCAACGACAACACCAGGCGGGACGTCGAGCGCACCTGGGATTTGATGAAGAAGATCGGCTTTGCGATGCTGGTCACGCGCGACGGCGAGAAATTGCGCGCCCGCCCGATGGCTGCCTATCTGGATCGTGACAGCAACGCGATTTATTTCCTGACTGATGCACGGCGTCACAAGGACGAGGAGATCGCCCGCTCGCCGGAGGTCAATCTGTCGTTTGCCGATGCCGGCGATCAGAAATATGTTTCACTTAGCGGGCGCGCATTGATCTCGAATGATCGCGCCAAAATCCGCGAATTGTTTTCCACGCCGGCTAAAGCCTGGTGGGACAGCGCGGAAGATCCAAACATCCGCGTGCTCAAGGTCATTCCGGATGATGCCGAGTTCTGGGATTCTCCGGGAACCGTGATCAGCTATGTCAAGATGGTCGCGGCTGCCGTCAGCAACACGCGGCCCAATATCGGTGAGAACCGCAAGGTGCCGCTCTAATGCCGGTGACGCCGCAGGAAGATCCACCCACTCAACCGGGAAAGCCGAGTGAACCGTTGCCGGAAGTGCCGCCTGGCACACCGCAGCCGGAAATCCCCGATACGCCGGTCAAGGAGCCAGGAGATCCATCAACGCCAGAGGAATTGCCAGGCTACATTCCAGACGAAATGCCCTCACCGGGAACGCCGGGCCCCGCTCCGCCGTCGCCAAGCGCCGCGACGCACGGGTTCGTCGTGAAACTCCCTGAACGACGTGTGAATGTTCCAATTTTTGCGCCAAAATATCGCAGCAATAAAAACCAATGTCGAATGTTCCGCCGCCACATTGCGGCCTAACGGTTGACTGTTGATCCAGCACCAGTTCGCCGCTTTCGATCTGGCCCATTTATTTTGCCGGGGACTTCATATGACCAAATTTCGTCTCGCGCTTCTTGCCACGACTACGTTGACGGTTCTGTACGGACCGACCGTGCCCGCTCATGCACAAGGCTCTCCGCTGGTCGTGGCGCAGAATGCCGACGAGAAAAAGGAGCCGCAGCGAGGCGGTCCGCCCGGCGCGGGCCGGCCGGCGCCCGCAGCACCCCAGCAGCCCCGCGGAGGCGTTGGCGGCGCCGCTCCACAGCAGCCACCACATCAGGCCGCGCCACCCGCTGCAGTACCACCCCAGCGGCCGGCCCCTCCGGTTGCGGCCCCTCCTCCGCGTCAGGCACCCCCGGCAGCAGCACCCCGCCCCACGCCACCGGCGCCGTCGAATCCACCCGCTCGACCCGAGCGGTCCGAACGCCCTGAGCGGGCCGAGCCTCCCGCGGCGCCGCGTAGCCCGCCACCCCCGCGCGCTGAACCGCCCGCTCCATCCAATGCTCAGCCTAAAGCACCGCCAGCCGGCGCAGTGCCGCCGCCACCGCCGCGCGAGCTTCGTGAACAGAAGGGCCCGCCTCCCGCGCCCACCCGCGAACCCTCCACCAGAAGCGAGCCGTCCACCAACCGGCCGGCAACCACCAATCCGCCGACGGCGACGCCCAATCCATCGGAGCCGGGGCGGCCGCAGGGGCAATTGCGGCCCGAGCCTGGCCGGGCGCCTTCGGGCGCGCCGTCACAACCGCAGCAACCGCCGGCCACTACCCCGCCGGCAACCGAACCGGTGAGACCGCAGACACAAGGTCCCCCGGTACCAGGGCAGCCCACCCGGCCGCAGGCCCAGACCCCACCGGCACCACAAGCTCCAGATGGCGCCGTCAATCCCGCTCGGTCCGCTGCGCCGCCAGCCGGCGCCGCCGCGCCAGGTGCGGCTCCCGGAAACGCGACGGCAGCACCTCCTCCCGGCAGGGCCCAGTACGCGCCGCCCACCGTTGCGCCCGCCTTCCGGCGAGCGCCGACGGTCTCAACTCCGCTGCCCTCAGCGCCACAGCCGCGACGCGAGAATATGACGCCGCTGGTTTTTGGCGCGGGCGTCGTTGCCGGTGCCGTGGTCGGCGGGACTATCGCCAACCTCCACAACGAGCGGCGCGAGGTCGTCGAAGGCGGCCGCACCGTCTACTACGAGCCGGACCGGATCATCGTCCGCGATCCCGGCGGCCAGCAATATGTCCGCGGTAACGACCTCTATCGTTTCCGGTACGGAGCCCGCGACATTCGCACCGAGACCGTCGGCGGCGAAACCCGCACCGTCGTGATCCGTCCCGACGGCTCGGAGATCGTCAACGTGGTCGGCAGCGACGGGCGACTGCTTCGCCGCATCCGGCGCGACCGCTCCGGTCGCGAGGTGATCATCATCGACAACAGCTATCGCGACCCGCGTGCAGTGGCTGGCTTCTATGTCGACCTGCCGCCGCCGGTGGTCCGCATTCCCTACAATCGCTACATCGTGGCTGCCGACGAAGCATCGCCGGAAGTGATCTACGAGACGATGGTGGCGCCGCCGGTGGAACGCATCGACCGCCGCTACTCGCTGGACGAAATTCGGTACAGCCCGAACGTCCGCATGCTGATGCCGAGTATCGACGTCAACACCATCAACTTCGCGACCGGTTCGTGGGAGATCCCGCCGGATCAGGCCCAGAAACTGCAGGTGATCGCTGACGGCCTCAACCGGGCTATCCAGGCCAATCCGCGAGAGGTGTTCCTGATCGAAGGCCACACCGACAAGGTGGGTTCAGACGTCGATAACCTCTCACTTTCGGATCGCCGCGCCGAGGCTGCCGCAACGCTGCTCACGCAGCAATTCAACGTACCCGCAGAGAATCTGACATCGCAGGGATATGGCGAGCAGTATCCCAAGGAAGACGTGGACGGACCGAGCCTGATCAACCGGCGCGTTACCGTCCGCCGCATCACGCCGCTGCTTAATGGCGGCCAGGCCTCGCTGCCCCCGCCACCTCCGGGCACAGCACCGCCGCGCTGATCGGCCCATCACGACAAAAAATGGCCGGGAAGATTTTCCCGGCCATTATTTTGACGGCAACGGCCCTGCGTTGGCTCAATCCTTGTCGGTCTCAAGCCGGAACAAATGGGAGTTGTCCCCCGCTGACAGCAAACCGGTGTCCTTATAGAGATCGAGCTTGCCGCGCGTGTCGACGATGTCGAGATTACGCATCGTCAACTGGCCGATCCGGTCCGCTGGCGTAAAGGCGGCATCCTCCACCTTCTCCATGCTCAGCCGCTCCGGCTGATAGGTGAGGTTGGGACTCTCGGTATTGAGAATCGAATAGTCGTTGCCGCGGCGAAGTTCGAACGTCACCTCGCCGGTAATCGCGCGCGCCACCCAGCGCTGAGCCGTCTCACGCAGCATCAAGGCCTGCGAATCAAACCATCGCCCCTGGTACAGCAGCCGGCCGAGGCGCATCCCGCTGATGCGGTATTGTTCGATCGTGTCCTCGTTGTGGATGCCGGTGACCAGGCGCTCATAGGCGATGTGGAGCAGGGCCATGCCCGGCGCCTCATAGATGCCGCGGCTCTTGGCCTCGATGATCCGGTTCTCGATCTGGTCGCTCATGCCAAGTCCATGACGACCACCGATCGCATTGGCTTCAAGAAACAGCGCCACCGGATCGGCGAAGGTCTGGCCGTTCAGCGCCACCGGCTGGCCTTCCTGGAAGCGCACGATGACCGTTTCAGCCTTCACTGCACAATCATCGCGCCAGAACGGCACGCCCATGATGGGCGCCACGATCTTGATGCCGCTGTCCAGCCGCTCCAGGTCTTTGGCCTCGTGGGTCGCGCCCAGAATATTGCTGTCGGTCGAATACGCCTTCTCGGCGCTCATCTTGTAGGCGAAGCCATTGGCGATCAGGAAGGCCGACATTTCCGCCCGGCCCCCGAGTTCATCGATGAACTGCTGGTCGAGCCAGGGCTTGTAGATCTTGAGGTTGGGGTTGGTCAGAAGACCGTAGCGATAGAAGCGCTCGATATCATTGCCCTTGAACGTCGAACCATCGCCCCAGATGTTGACGCCATCCTCCTTCATCGCCGCGACCAGCATTGTTCCCGTCACCGCCCGGCCAAGCGGGGTGGTGTTGAAGTAGGTTGCTCCACCGGTAGCTATGTGGAAGGCGCCGGATTGAATCGCCGCGATTCCTTCGTGGACCAGCTGCGTTCGGCAGTCGACCAGCCGCGCCTTCTCGGCACCGAAGCCGAGTGCTTTCCGCGGAATCTCGTCATAATCGGCTTCATCGGGCTGGCCGAGATGGGCCGTATAGGCAAAAACCCGGGCGCCTTTCTGCTTCATCCAGAGCAGCGCCGCGCTGGTGTCGAGGCCGCCCGAAAAAGCGATGCCGACCTTTTCCCCTTTGGGCAGGCCTTTCAGAATGGTGCTCATCTGGCTTCCGATCAGTGATTGCTGCGAATTGAGAGCGCAAATATCAAATTTTAAAGGCGGTGGGCACGGCTTTATAGCGTTTTCGAGCGAAAGCCAGTCCCGGACCTGATCCGGGGTGGAGACCGACCGGTTCGGGTGCTTACCGGTGCGCCGCCCCGGAGCGGCCCGCATCCGATTTTGCTGGGCCGCGGAAGCGCAGCGCGAACCGGGTCAGCGCCGCATCGACGGCTTCATCGGTCAGCCGCGTCCGCGGCCAGCGATAGATAAAGGCATAAGCGAGCCAGATCACCAGAAACGTTACCAGGCCCGCGATCGCGACATCCGTGAAGAAATGCCCTCCGAAGGACATCCGAAGCAGGCTCGTCACCACGCCGAACACCGTTGCGCCGGCATAGGCGAGCGGCCGCCACGGGGGAGGCGCCAGCGCCGCCGGCGCGTAGGTCCAGAACGCGGTGGCGCCCTCGCCGGAGAAGAAAGAGCAATTGCGCGCACAGCCGCCGCGCGGGTCCCACCACGGCTTGAACGGCAAATCGCCATTGAACTCGGTGATGACCACCGGCCGCGGCCTTCCCCAGAAAGTCTTGAAACCCAGATTGGTGAGAAGTCCGGCGGAGAGGCTCAAGGTAAGCAGCAAAAACAGGACCGCGCGCCCTGATACCAGCAGCGGCCGGTTGGGCCAGATCAGCTTGACACCTAGTGCGAACAGCGAGGGTATCGCGAACGCCCAGGCGATCCACATCGCCGCATCGCGCGCGAACGCGGCAATGGCGTTGAACTTCAGCGGAAAGGTCTTGGCGGAGGAATCGTAAAACAACGCCGCGAGTTTCAGGTCGAGCTCGGGGTGGATTCCAAATATCAACCCGATGAGCGCCGCCAAGCCGAGTGCTACGAAGAGTCCGGTCCGGTTCATGGAAGCGGGTTTAGCCGAGCTTTCCGGCGATGAAAAGCCGCGCTCCGTGTGCTGCGCACTATGGCTTGCTCTGAAAATCTGGAGGCGGCGAGTGCGCCGGCAAGGGTGGCGGCGGCGTCAATGCCGGTCGCTGCTGTCGCCAGGCTCCCGCCGTGCGCCCAGCAATCATCCAATAGACCACGCCGGCAACGATGCCGGCTCCCGCCATGATTTCCAGATGGCGACGGACGATCCCGTCAAAGTGCAAGGTCGCCGGGTCAAAGGGGGTCAGCGCCAGATAGCAGGCGGTGCCGGCAATGGCGCCGCTGATCGCATAGGCAAGAAGACCGCGGATATAGAACGCTTCGGTGATGACAGCGCCGATCATTGCCGGAACCAGCGTAAATCCGCTCACGAAAATAAATCCAAAGCCGATCACGATCTTGAGCGCGGTCTGGTCGATCGGGCCGGGGGCGAACTCGCTGAACTCCGGATAAAGCACCGCCAATACTACGATGGCGCCGGCGACAAGGGATGCAGCCAGAAACGCAAATAAAATGATGAACAGACGGCCAATCAGCGCCATGCCTTGCGCGTCCTCAATCTGTCATCGCCATCGCGCGCAGCGCCTCGCGCTCCCGCGCCGAGAGTTTTTCTGTCTCCGACTTCAACTGGCCGCAGGCCGCCAGGATGTCGCGCCCGCGCGGCGTTCGTACCGGCGACGAATAGCCGGCGTTGAAAACATATTCGGAAAATTTCTCGATCTGCTCCCAGTCAGAACATTCGTACTCCGTACCGGGCCACGGATTGAATGGAATGAGATTGATCTTGGCGGGAATGCCCTTGAGCAGCTTGACGAGCAATTTGGCATCCTCGAGCGAATCATTGATCCCCTTGAGCATGACGTATTCAAAGGTGATGCGGCGGGCGTTCGATGAACCGGGATATTCTCGACAGGCCTGCAAGAGCTCGGCGATCGGATATTTGCGGTTGAGCGGCACCAGCACGTCACGTAGCTCGTCGCGCACCGCATGCAGCGAGATCGCCAGCATGACGCCGATCTCCTCGCCGGTGCGACTAATATTGGGCACTACGCCCGACGTCGACAGCGTGATGCGGCGCCGCGAGATGCCGATGCCTTCGTTGTCGGCGACGATCAGAAGCGCATCACGAACCGCATCGAAATTGTAGAGCGGCTCTCCCATCCCCATCATAACGATGTTGGTCACGAGGCGACTGCCGGTCGGCGTGTCGCGATCAGCCCAGTCGTTGAGGCGATCGCGCGCGACCATCACCTGGCCGACGATCTCGCCCGCCGTCAGATTGCGCACCAGCCGTTGCGTGCCGGTATGGCAAAACGAACAGTTCAGCGTGCAGCCAACCTGCGACGAGACGCACAGCGTCCCGCGATCGGTTTCCGGAATATACACGCACTCGACTTCGTGGGCGCGCTCGAGCGAGTTGCCGCTGGGCAGCCGCAATAGCCATTTGCGCGTGCCATCGTTGGAAATCTGTTCGGCGACCACTTCCGGCCGCGCTACCGTGAAATGCGCTTCAAGGCTGGTCCGCATGTCCTTGGAGACGCTGGTCATCGCCTCGAAGCTCGTCGCTCCCCTCACATAGAGCCAGTGCCATAATTGCTGCACGCGCATTTTGCGCTGGGCGGGCGCTACGCCGATCGCAGCCAACTGCTCGGCCAGTTCCGCGCGCGACAGGCCGACCAGCGAAGGCTTCGCGGGCGGCACATAGGTCTCAAGCGGTGCTTTTTCGAGCGGCGCGTTCATCCGGGAGCCGGCCTCGATGGAAATGCGGGTCATGGTACTGATCTTCAAACGAGAGATGGAGTGTGTGCCGGGAAGCAGTTGTCGACTGCTTTGAGTGGACGCTTCAACGGAACGGCTTCAATTTAAGGCTTTTGACGCTTGTCGCAACGCAAAAGGGGGCGTTTTCGTCCCGGCGACCTCCTCCAGATAGATATTTGGCCCGCGGCGGGCAACCGCATTTTCCGCTGTCAGCCGCTCAGCGACGGCAGTCTTGCGCAAGCCGATCCAACGCCTGGGCGAGCCCCTTGAGCGAGAAGGTATCGATCGTGGCGGTTCCCTTGGCGGACAGGCCCTTGACCACGGCGTCGGGCGATTTGCGCATGGCGTCGACCATGCGCTCCTCCTCGGCCGCGTTCTTGATCCAGAGTCCGTCGCCCTGGGTATACATCGCGTAAGTCGCGCCGCCGACTTCAAGCGTTGATTCAGATCCAGGCTTAAGCGCGTAGCCGATCATGACCGAGACTTCGTTAACAACCTTCTCAGCTGGCCGCGTGGATATGAAGGCGTACGCCGGATCGCGCGGCCGGTTGGGCGGATTGGTTTTCGAGGATGATGGTTTCGCCAGCGCGAAACAGACCTTCTTGCCGTTCGGTGCGGCGGTGTAAGCGCCCCAGGTACCAAACTGGCCGATCAATGTCGGCTCAGCGCCACCGGCCGGACCCGACCTGGTATCGGACTTGGCATCTGACTTGGCTCCCGGCTGGGGCACCGATCCCTTCCCAGCGGAATCCTTGGCAGCCGCCTTTGCACCCTTGGGCAGCGGGCTTTGCGCGTGCGCAACGCCGCTCGCGCCACCCAGCACAATCACCGTCAAAACTGTCAGAATTCCCCGCACGGACATGGGCCGATTGGTTCCCCTATCATTGTGACTGCAAGATGGCCCCGCCATCCCATTCGTCTCGCCGCGATGGATAACCGGTAAACGCTAGCTTGGAAAGATTGCGGCCGGCGTCTGCTCTAAAACCGATTGTCGTTCGTCCCTAAATCCGGCAGAAACTTCTTCCCAAATCTGCCAACCGACATCAGGATGCGTTCAATGAAAGCCATGCTCTGCTCGCAGTTCGGCGAACCCGGCGATCTCGTACTAGCTGACATTCCAGAACCGGTAGCCGGCCCAGGACAGGTAGTCATCGCCAACAAGGCCGTGGCACTGAACTTTTTTGATATCCTGATGGTTCAGGGCAAATATCAAACCAAGCCACCGTTGCCGTTCTCGCCTGCCGCCGAGATTGCGGGGGTCGTTGACAGCATTGGCAGCGGCGTGACCGGCTTGAAAGTTGGTGATCGCGTCGCTGCGGTCTGCGGCCAAAATGGCGCTCGCGAAAAGACGGCGGTCCCCGCTGGCGCGGTTGTGAAGATTCCAGACGGCCTTGATTTTGATCGTGCCGCGGGCGTGATCGTCACCTACGGCACGGCGCTTCATGCGTTGCAGGATCGGCTGGATCCGAAGCCGGGACAAACCTTGGCCGTGCTAGGCGCAGCTGGCGGCACTGGACTCGCCGCCTGCGAAATCGGCAAGCTTCTGGGGCTCAAGGTGATCGCTTGCGCCTCCTCGGAGGAAAAGCTCGCTTTCACCAAGGCGCATGGCGCCGACCTCGGCCTCAACTACGCCAAGGAGGATCTCAAGGACGGGCTGCGTCGGCTGACGGATGGCAAGGGCCCCGATATCATCTTCGATCCCGTCGGCGGTCCCTATGCCGAAGCGGCGCTGCGCGCCATTGCCTGGGAAGGATGTTTTCTTGTCGTCGGATTCGCCGCCGGGGAAATCCCGAAGATACCACTCAATGTGGCACTGCTGAAAAGCTGTGACATTCGCGGCGTCTCTTCCGGCGCCTGGTTTGCGCGCAATCCGGATAAAAATCGAGCCGCGGAGGAGAAGCTGATGCAATGGGCTGCCGAGGGCAAGATTTCAGCGGCGGTCGACCGCACCTTCCCGCTCGCCAAAACCGTCGAGGCGATGAATGTGCTCGCCAGTCGTCAGGCGATGGGCAAGATTATCCTGCATCCGTAACTGAAGGCGTGTCCGGATCAGGCCTGTGCCTGATCCGCACGATCCAATCCCCGGCGAAGCGCGTCGCGTGCGGCCTGGCGATGCTCCGGCGTGATGTGGCACGCCACCATTCGAAGAGCGGTGGCGAGCACCGCCGCGTCGTCGGTGAACCCTAGCACCGGCATCATGTCGGGGACGAAATCGAAGGGTAGAACGAAATAGGCGATGGCGCCGAGCAGGGCCGCCTGGACATGACGCGGCGTCTGCCGATCGAAAGCGCAGTAATAGGCGGCCACAATATCCTCGGCGAAAGGCAATCTTGTCGCCAGGCGCTTGATCTTGGTCCAGAACTGCCGCCGTACGCTCTCATGATCCTGTGCCAACCGATCCGCCGGCTCAAAACCCACGCTATGTTCGAAGTTCATGGCCGATCCCCTGCTCGTCAGGCCTGACCCTGCCTCCCAGATTTGGGAATATCCCGATGCCACCGCAAGGCCCGCGCCGAGGGTCAGCCGTCGAGGTGAGAAATTACCGTTTGCCGTTCACCGACCCGCCATCGAAGCGGCAATACGATCCATGGTGCGGGCGAGATCAATATCGAGCTGCGTCACGCCATCTGCATCATGGGTGGCGAGGACAATTTCGACGGTTTTATAGACATTGCGCCATTCCGGATGATGATCGTGCTTTTCAGCCGCCAGCGCGACCCGCGACATAAATCCGAATGCCTCGCTGAAATCACGGAAAGTGAATGTTTTGCCGATCGCCTCTCGGCCTGACAGCTCCGACCAGCCGGCCAGGTCCCGAAGGGCGGATTTCCGCAGCTCCGCCGATAACCGCTCTGCCATGATCGCCTCCGTTCTCTCCGCGGACCGTGCCGCTCCTCTCCAGTCTAACATCAAACTGGTGGCCGGGATCCTTTCCCCCGGCACACCCGCGGTTCCCAGGGGAGTAACCATGATCGCGAGGCTGCCCGCAGGGGTCTGCTGCAAGCGCACAAAACCTGCTATAGTTAAGATGCAAGTGACCGTTTGACCGTGGCACCTGACCCATCGGCCGCTATGAGAATGAGTCTTAAACGCCTATTTGCTCGGTCGATGACATTCGATCAGGTTTCGCTGCCCGCGCCGCGCCCGGTAAAAGGCCGAACCATGTTCGTCGTTCTCGCCGGCGTTCTGGCGCTCATCGGCACGTTGGCCAGCGGTTATTATTTTGCGATGCGACCAGTGGTTTTGCGGATCGCGGTGGGTCCGTCCAACAGCGACGACGCCAAGCTTGTCCAGATGTTGACCCAGGCTTTTGGCCACGGGCGGAGCCAGGTCCGGCTTCGGCCCGTTCAAACTGATGGCGCTGTCGCCAGTGCCCAGGCGCTCGCTGACGACAAGGTTGATCTGGCTGTGATCCGCGGCGATCTTCAAGTCCCCAAGAACGCGCAGGCGGTGGCGACGTTGCGCAAGAATGTCGTCGTGCTGTGGACAGCCTGGATGCCCAAGACCAAGGGCAAATCGCCGGCACAGCTTACCAAGATCTCTCAACTGGCGGGTCACCGCGTCGGCGTGATCGGACGGACGCCTGCCAATGTCAATCTTTTGAAAGTCATCCTGCAGCAATATGCCGTTGACCCCGCCAAGGTCCAGGTCGAGCAGTTTCAGACCAGTGAGGCCGCTGAAGCGATCCGCAATCAGCGAGCCGATGCCTGGATGGCTGCGGGTCCGCTAAGCAGCAAGATCACGACCGACGCGATCACGGCCTCGACCCGCAGCGGACATCCGCCGACATTTTTGGCTATCGATTCGGCCGAAGCGATCGCGCAGAACCATCCGGTCTATGAATCATCGGAGATTCCCGCGGGGGCCTTCGGCGGCAACCCCGATCGTCCCGATGATGACGTCAAGACCATCAGCTTCTCCCATCACATCGTGGCCCGCCGCAGCATCTCCGAATCCACCATCGCGACCCTTGCCCGCCAGCTCTTCGCCAACCGGCAAGCGCTGATGGCCGAATTCCCGCTCGCCGCCAAAATCGAAACTCCCGACACCGACAAGGACGCGGTAATCCCGGTTCATCCAGGTGCGGCCGCCTTTGTCGATGGCGAGGAAAAGAGTTTTCTCGACCGCTACAGCGACTTCATCTGGTGGGGCCTGATGGCGCTATCCGCCATGGGCTCGGCAGGCGCCTGGTTTGCGGGCTATCTGAAAAAAGACGAGCGCAACAACAATACCGTCCTGCGGGAGCAGTTGCTGAGCATGATCGCCAGCGCCCGGCGTTCCGATTCCATGGAAGAGCTCGACGACATGCAGACGGCCGCGGATGAGATCCTGCGGGATACACTGCATTGCTTTGAACATGGCGCCATAGAACAAGGTGCGCTGACCGCATTCAATATCGCGCTCGATCAGTTTCATAACGCCGTGGCTGATCGCAAGGCGTTGCTCGCCACAATGGCTGCCAGCCCCCAGCGCATCGGCACCCCGCTGCGCGTCACCGGCACGCTGTAGCGCCGTGCTGCCCGTCGGCCCTCCACGTCTTTGCTTCTGCTTATTTTGAAGACGTGGATGCCCGTCAATGGACCCATCAAGCGCTAGCGCTTCAGCACACTCAATAACGCTTCGGTTGAACAAGGCTTCGCCAGCCGCGGCTTATCCGCGAATGCGACCGGCAACTTCAAGTCGTTGCCGTAGCCGGTGACGAAAGCGAAGGGGATACCGAGCGCTTGCAAACGCTCGGCGACCGCAAAGCTCTTTTCACGCGTCAAGCTGACGTCCAAAAGGGCGAAATCCGGCAGACGCTCGGCGACCATCTCCAGGGCGCCTGCAACGCTTCCCGCGACTCTGACGACTGACACCCCGAGGCCAAGCAACGTATCTTCAAAGCCCAGCGCGATGATGGGATCGTCTTCCACGATCAGCATGTCGCGGGGCATTCCCAGGGAATCCATGGTGGCCGACCAGCTCTGTGAAGACCTCGCCGGCGGACGCCGGTTCCATCTTTGAAACCACGGAAAATACTACCCCGTCTGTGCACTTGTGGACACAGGTTTCGCCTCGATATGGGCTATGCGTAGTTGCTTTAGTGGAACCACGGGTTCCTTCCGGGTTTAATGGAACCTAGCGCATGTGGAACGTACTTTGAGAATCCCAGGGCCAATTTGAGATGACCGTCCACGATGCTCGGCTCGCTGCACGATCCGACCGCCCCTACAACAATTTGCTCCGACGTCTCGACCCTCGCGATTACGACCTGATCGCGCCTCATCTGGTCACGGAGCACGCCCGGCCGGAAGAACTGCTCTACAACCCCGGGGACGACGTCGAGACCGTGCATTTCCCATGCGGATCGAGTCTCGCCACCTTTCTTGTCCCCAACGAGGATGGCCGCGATGTTGAAACTATCCTGGTTGGCCGCGAGGGCGCCATCGGGGGGATCGTGAGCCAAGGCTATCTGCCCGCCTTCACCCGGATCGTGGTCAAGTTTGGTGGCCCCTTCGTGCGGCTTCGGGTCGAGAAGCTTGATGCCGCCAAGACCCGCTCGCCGACCTTGCGCAACGTGTTCGCCCGCTATGCCGACTGCATGCTGGCGCAGATCTTTCAGTCCACCGCCTGCAACGCCATTCATTCGATCGAGCAGCGGACGGCCAAATGGATCCTCTCCGCCATGGAACGGGCCGATGGCGCCGAGGTAGTTCCCATGACTCACGAACAGCTGGCGACCTTGTTGGGCGTCGGCCGCAGCTATACCAGCCGGGTGATCCAGGGTTTCAAGGCCGAAGGCATCCTGGAAACCCGCCGCGGCTCAATCGTCGTCGTGAAGCCGGCCGCATTGAAGCTCCGGGCCTGTCTTTGCAACGAAGCGGTGAAGAACCACTTCGATGAAGTGCTTCGGGGCGTCTATCCCAGCGGACCCCTGGAAAAGGCATAAGACGGCTCCCGCCGATTAGCCGCGATTGGGTCGAGGGCCATTTGCCGTAAAAACACCGCCTGTCGGGCCTGCAAGAAGTGTTGTTTTTCGGCGATTTCTGACTATATTGCGCCGCAATGTACAAGGGGTGCCCGGTCCATTTCGGCCGGGCTTCCTTTTTGGGAAGCCTAAAGAGGGCTTCACCCGATTTTCCAGGTAACGAGCGTGATCCGGAAGAAGTGGGTCCCGGTTTTCCGGCGCGATCACGCCTAAGCCATTGTCTGAACCAGAAGAGCCGTCATGAACCTTCGCAACGTCGCCATCATCGCCCACGTCGACCACGGCAAGACCACCCTGGTGGACCGGCTGCTGCAGCAATCCGGCACCTTCCGCGAGAACCAGAAGGTGACCGAACGCGCCATGGATTCCAATGATCTGGAGCGCGAGCGCGGCATCACCATTCTGGCCAAGGCGGCTTCGGTTCAGTGGAAGGATATGCGCATCAACATCGTCGACACGCCAGGCCATGCCGATTTCGGCGGCGAGGTCGAGCGTATCCTGAACATGGTCGATGGCGCGCTGGTGCTGGTGGATGCCGCTGAAGGCCCGCTGCCGCAGACCAAGTTCGTGGTGTCCAAGGCGCTGAAAGTCGGACTGAAGCCGATCGTCGTCATCAACAAGGTCGACCGCCCCGACGCGCGGCCGAGCGAAGTGATCAACGAAGTGTTCGACCTGTTTGCCGCCCTCGACGCCAGCGAGGAGCAGCTCGATTTTCCGATTCTGTATGGATCAGCCAAGCAGGGTTGGATGGCCGAAAGCCCGGACGGTCCAAAGGACAAGGGCATGGAGCCGCTGTTCGATCTGATCGTTCGCCATGTCGCGCCGCCCAACGTCGAGGAAGGCCCGTTCCGCATGATCGGGACCATCATCGAGGCCAATCCGTATCTCGGCCGCATCATCACCGGGCGCATTTCCTCCGGCAAGATCAAGCCCAACCAGGCCGTCAAGGTGATCGGCGCCGACGGGCGGTTGATCGAGCAGGGTCGCCTCACCAAGATCCTGGCGTTCCGCGGCCTCGAACGGACACCGCTGGAAGAGGCTGAAGCCGGAGACATCGTCGCCATCGCCGGTCTCACCAAGGGCACCGTCGCCGACACGTTCTGTGATCCCTCGGTCGACACCCCGCTTGCCGCACAGCCGATCGATCCGCCGACGGTGTCGATGTCGTTTATCGTCAACAACTCTCCCTTGGCCGGTACCGAAGGCGACAAGGTGACGAGCCGCATGATCCGCGATCGGCTGCTGCGCGAAGCCGAGGGCAATATCGCGCTCCGCGTCACCGAATCCGCTGACAAGGATTCGATGGAGGTGTCCGGGCGTGGCGAATTGCAGCTCGCCATCCTGATCGAGACCATGCGCCGTGAGGGCTTTGAATTGTCAGTCTCGCGCCCGCGCGTGGTGCTCAAGAAGGACGAGGCCACCGGCACCTGGCAGGAGCCGATCGAGGAAGTCGTGATCGATGTCGACGAGGAGCATTCCGGCGTCGTCGTGCAAAAGATGAGCGAGCGCAAGGCCGAACTCGTCGAAATGAAGCCTTCGGGCGGCAATCGGCTGCGTCTGGTGTTTTACGCGCCGACCCGGGGCCTGATCGGCTACCAGGGCGAATTGCTGACGGACACCCGTGGCACGGCCGTCATGAACCGGCTGTTCCATGGCTATGCCAACTACAAGGGAGAAATCCAGGGCCGCCGCAACGGCGTCCTTATCTCCAATGACCAGGGCGAAGCCGTGGCCTATGCGATGTTCAAGCTGGAAGATCGCGGTCCGATGATGATCGAGCCAGGCTGGAAGGTCTATCGCGGCATGATTGTCGGCGAGCACACCCGCGACAATGACCTCGAGATCAACGTCCTGAAAGGCAAGCAGCTCACCAATATCCGCACCACCTCCAAGGACGAGGCGGTGCGCCTGACGCCGCCGATCCGCATGACGCTGGAAAAGGCGCTCGCCTATATCGAAGATGATGAATTGGTCGAGGTGACGCCGAAGTCGATCCGGCTGCGCAAGAAGTTCCTTGATCCGAATGAGCGCAAGCGCGCCGAGAAGGCCAAAGAGGCGGTAGCGTAGTAGCTCTCGGGTCCCGGATGCAGCGCGGCACCTCCTGGCCGCGCGCTGCTGGCCTCCGGGGACATCCCGCAAATTCTCGTGGTTCGGGCTTGTCCGGGCCCTCCCGGCTTTCGATATTGAGCGCAGACGAAGTGGATGCTGGCGCGAGAGGCCCGGGCATCACGGGACAATCTCAATGCGCCTTCCCTCTTCGATCGATGTTGCGATTATTGGCGCCGGCGCGGCGGGGCTGGGCGCGGCACGCGCGCTGGCCGGTTCCGGCCTGTCGGTTGCGGTCCTCGAGGCGCGCGATCGGATCGGAGGCCGCGCCTGGACGATCCAGGCCGCGCCCGACGTGACATTCGACCTTGGCTGCGGCTGGCTGCATTCGGCCGACAAGAACAGCTTCGTTGCGATCGCCGGACAACTCGGATTTGCCGTCAACAAGGAATTGCCGCCCTGGCGAGAACGCGCCTATGGCGACACCTTTCCGCAAAGCGAGCGCGATGATTTTGCCCGCGCACTGGATGAATTTTACGAGCGCGCGTGGGAAGCGGCACAGCGGGGCGATGAAGGACCGGCCGCGCGTTGCCTTGAACCGGGCAACCGCTGGAACCCGATGATCCACGCCATCTCGACCTACATCAATGGCTGCGAGCTCGATTCTGTCTCGATCCTCGACATGGATGCCTATGAGGATACTGATCTCAACTGGCGGGTGCGACGTGGCTATGGGGCGCTGATCGCAGCCTATGGCGAGCCTTGCCCGGTGGTGAAGAATTGCAATGTCACGCAAATCGATCATTCCGGCAAACGGATCCGCCTCAATACCTCACAAGGCACGTTGGAAGCAGACAAGGTGATCGTCACCGTGCCGACCAATCTCATTTCCGATGAGGCGATCCGCTTCTCGCCCGCGCTGCCGACGAAGGTCGATGCGGCTAGAGGCCTTCCCCTCGGCGTCGACGACAAGGTAATGCTGGCGCTCGACGAACCGGAAGCCTTTCCGAAGGAAGGCAATCTCCGCGGCGCCACCATGCGCACCGCAATGGGCACCTATCATCTCCGCCCGTTCGGTCAGCCCTGCATTGAAGGATTTTTCGGCGGCCGCTTCGCCCGCGAACTCGAACAGTCCGGCGCGGGAGCGTTCGCCGCGCAAAGCATCGACGAGATCGCTAGCCTGCTGGGTAACGGCATCCGGCGCAAGCTGCGCCCCCTCGCCGAATCACGCTGGGCTCTCGATCCGTTTGCGCGGGGTGCCTATTCCCACGCCCTTCCCGGCCACGCCGGCGACCGCGCGATCCTCGCCGCGCCGGTGGACGGGCGAATATTCTTCGCCGGTGAAGCGACCTCGCCGAATTTCTTCTCGACCGCGCATGGCGCGCGGGATTCCGGCGAGCGCGCGGCGCGGGAAGTGCTGACGGTCACTGGCAAGCGCTGAACTTCACTTTTTCCGAGGTAGCGCTGTCATTTTCAAAGCGCTGTCGAGAATGGACGCAGCGCTCGCTACACCGGCTTCGGTTTCCACCAGCCAATGACCTTCATCGCCAGAAGCCGGCAACACGCGAAAGTCGACCTTGTCGCCTCCGGTCGCAAATGCATTCGCCAATTGCTGCGATAACGAGGGTGGAAAATAACTGTCATTGGCAGCGACAAGCCATGACACGGGGACACGCGCCTTGCGGCCGAAGGTGGTAGCCGCCGCGATCAGCCGGTCCGGCGCGCAAACCACGCCCGCCGCGTCATCGGCATGGCCGCCGCGCCCCGCGGCGAACACTATCACGCGGGAGAGGCCCGGCGGATTTTCACCGGCAAGCACCAAGGCACCCCAGCCTCCCGCCGAATGGCCGACCACGAGCGTCCCGTCGCGGCGAATGAAGTTCTGGCGGCGCAGGAATTCCAACGCTGCCAAAATCGAACCGGCGGTTGCGCGTCCGGCCCTGTCGTAATCGGCCGTCTCACACCCACCCTGATCCTCCAGGTAGCTTCCCCCGGTTGCGCCATGTCCCGGCCGCTCTGGCACCAGCACGGCAAAGCCGCGCCCGACCAGCCAGCTGGACAGCGCCGTATAGTCAGGCTGCGGCATCTGCGCCCGGCGCAAAGCATTCTGCGTCGATGCATGCGCGATGACCGCCAGGGGAAAGGGCCCGGCGCCCGGGCGACGAAACAGAACGGCGCGGGCCGGAAGGTGCGGATCCTGTGTTGGAACGAGCCACAATTGCCGGCGAAACGGCGTAGCCTCTTCATCCTGCGCGCCCAACTGAACAGGCGTGGCTAGCGCGGCACCGTGGCCCGCGAAAGAGATCGCAAGGAGAAGCGGAATCAGAATGGCAACGAGCAAGCGCGCTGGAGGCCGCCGCGCGAGCATCGGCAACAGGACGACTCCCATCATAGTAGGGGCACTTCGCCGCATCCTCGTCTCACAGTCCGGCCGAGTTCGCCCCTTATACGCCAGTACCCAAGCCTTGCCGCCGGGAGGATGTTTGCCAGCGATAGCATCAGCCTCATGCCTTACTCGTACCGCCTATTTGACGGGCCTGCATCATCGGCCGCGATCTCGTTGCCCACCAAATAGAAAGCGGTACTAGAATCAAAAAGTTGCTCCTGCCGGCGGCTTTCCGAAGTTCGCGCGAGCGGATTGCCGCGGTGGTTCACGAACTTCGGAAAATCGGCACCAGGGCCTCCTGTCCTTTTTCGATACAGCGGTTCGCGAGAACTGATGCACAAAATCCACAGCTTAACTGATTATTAACGATAGACCTTGAAGCCGGCGCGATGACTTGCTTTGATCGGGGTCATGAGCACAACCCTGATCGAGGTACGTCCGGCCAAAGCTGCTGATGCAGCCGAGGTGGCATCCGCCCATGATGAAGCCTGGCGCTCGGCCTATCAGGGCATCATTCCCGGCGCGGAGCTCGAAAAGCTGATCAATCGTCGCGGCCCGCATTGGTGGGACAGCGCGATCCGCAAAGGCAGCCGCGTCAGCGTGCTGGTGTTCGGCGATCGCGTTGCAGGCTACGCCAATTACGGCCGCAACCGTGCGCGCAGCCTGCACTTCGAGGGCGAAATCTACGAACTTTATCTGCGCCCGGAGTTTCAAGGGCTGGGCTTTGGCCGTCGGCTGTTTACCGCCGCCCGTCGCGATCTCGCCCAGAGCGGCCTTCGAAGCATGGTGATCTGGGCGCTGTCCGACAACGATCCAGCCACCGAATTCTATCGTGCGCTCGGCGGCCGAATGGTCGCTCGCTCTTCGGAAAAATTCGGGCCCAAATCCCTCGACAAGGTCGCCTTCGCCTGGGCGCATTAGTTTCACGGTCCGTTGCACTTTTTAAGGTCTGGCGTTTCCTGAGGCTTGCCTTTACCCAAGCGGGTGATGGGCTGATCTCGCGTTGAACTCGCCCCTTGCATTCAAGCTTTCCGGAGACCTCCATGCGTATCGACGCCATTTCCATCGGCGCCAACCCTCCCCATGACATCAACGTCGTCATCGAAGTGCCGGTCGGCGGCGAACCGATCAAGTACGAGTTGGACAAGGAGGCGGGAACGCTGGTGGTCGACCGGTTTCTCTATACCGCCATGCGCTACCCCGGGAATTACGGCTTCATTCCGCACACCCTCTCGGATGATGGCGATCCCTGCGACGTGTTGGTTGCCAACACGCGCGCCATCGTGCCGGGCGCGGTCATGAGCGTGCGGCCGGTCGGCGTGCTGCTGATGGAAGACGAGGCCGGAGGCGATGAGAAGATCGTGGCGGTGCCGTCCTCTAAGCTCACCCAGCGTTATGACCGGATCAAGAACTACAGCGATCTGCCGGATATCACGTTGCACCAGATCCAGCATTTCTTTGAGCACTACAAAGATCTCGAACCCAACAAATGGGTCAAGATCCTCCGCTGGGCGGATGCCGACTATGCCCGCGAACTCATCACCAAGAGCATCGAGCGCGCCAACGCCAGACTGAAGAAGGCCTAAATCGGCGAGCGGCCGTCAGATGCGCTCACGTCAGAGGCCGGGCGCTGGCAGCTTGTGGATTGCACACGCCGCCCGCAGCGTGTTGACGAGAAGGCAGGCCACCGTCATCTGCCCAACCCCGCCGGGCACCGGCGTGATGGCGCCAGCCACTTGCGCCGCCTCGGCGAATGCGACGTCGCCCACCAAGCGCGTCTTGCCCTCAGCGCCCGGCAGCCGGTTGATGCCGATATCGATCACGGTCGCGCCGGGCTTGATCCAGCTGCCGCGCACCATCTCGGGCCGACCGACGGCAGCATAGACCAGATCAGCCCGCGCAGTGAGCTCGGCGAGGTTTCGCGAACGCGAATGGGCGATGGTGACGGTGGCGTTTTCGTTGAGCAGGAGTTGCACCAGCGGCCGCCCGACCAGATTCGAGCGACCGATCACGACGGCATTCATGCCCTCCAGCGATGGGTGAACGCTCTTGGTCAGTATGATGCAGCCCAGCGGCGTGCAGGGCGACAGTGCGGCAAATCCACCCGCGAGCCGCCCGGCATTATTCGGGTGCAGGCCATCGACATCCTTGGCGGGATCGATGGCATTGATGACCTGTTCGGTATCGAGGCCTTTTGGCAGCGGCAACTGAACCAGGATGCCATGCACGGCGGGATCGCGATTGAGGGTTGCAATCAACCCAAGCAATTCGGCCTGGCTGACATCGGCCGGCAGCTTGTGCTCGAAGGAAGCCATACCGGCGTCCTGCGTCTGCTTGTGCTTGCTGCGGACATAGACTTCGCTCGCGGGATCATTGCCGACCAGCACCACGGCAAGCCCCGGCAACAGGCCGTGATCGCGCTTGACCCTGGCCACCTCGTCGGCGACACGTCCGCGAAGCGTGGCGGCAATGGCTTTTCCGTCGATGATGGCTGCGGTCATCTCATTCCCTCACGTTTCGCTCCGGCCGTTCGCAGGCTTGCTCGACGTCAACACTTCCAACGCCCTGCCGAGCTGGGCCGCATCGCCCTCAATCGCGACCTGCTTCAGCCGCGATGTTATCCCCGACAACAGCCGAATTCTGGCCTTGGGCACGCGCAACACATTTGCCAGCAACGCAATCACCGCGCGATTGGCTTGGCCGCCATCGGCAATGGCGCGAACCCGCACCTTCACGACGCTGCGGCCGTCGGCCAGGGTTTCGATTCCGTCGATATCGTCCCGGCCGCCGCGTGGCGTCACCCGCAGAGCGACGCTGATGCCCTGTGGGGAATAGCGCCAGGGAGCCATCGTCCACCCTGAGTCAGAAGACCACCGGATAGATGTAGTACTGGATCACACGTTGGATAAACATGATGATCAGAATGACGATAATGGGAGAGATATCGAGGCCGCCGAGATTGGGCATGATCGAGCGGATCGGCGCCAATACGGGCTCGGTAATGCGATAGAGAAATTCAGCTACCGCCGACACGAACTGGTTGCGCGTATTGACCACGTTGAAGGCTATTAGCCAGGACAGAATGGCGGACGCGATCAACAGCCAGACGTAGAGGTCCAGCACGATGAGGATGATGTCTAGGATGGCGCGCATGGCCAGGATTACTCGCGGGTAGAGGGTCGCGGATTCGACCTCCCGCTAAATATCGGGTCCGCTCCTCGCAAACAAGGGAAGTTCCCGGCGACGACAGTTTTTCGGCCGGCCGCCATCCTTGACTTGGCCTCGGCGCGGAAGGTAAATGGCGCCGATTGCTGGCCGCCCAGCGTTGTTCGGCGGTTCGCAGGGGCCATAGCTCAGCTGGGAGAGCGCGTCGTTCGCAATGACGAGGTCGGCGGTTCGATCCCGCCTGGCTCCACCATCTTCTTTCCCCTTGACTGTCGAACGCCAAGCAATTTACCCGCGCCGGGATCAGCGTCGGCGCAGCTGCAGCCGGCCGACCGCCGCGAGAATGAAGCCGCGCGGAAACATCCGCAGTAACACTGGAACGGCCCGAACACCGAGCCCGGGAATCACCATGCGCTTGTTGGCCATCAAGCCGCGATAGCCCTGGCGGGCGACCTCCTTGGCCGGGACATTGAGTACCAGCGAGTCAAAGCCCGGTTTGAACCCGGCGCGAAGCTGAAATTCCGAAGGTACCGGCCCGGGACATAACGCGGTGACGCGAACCCCACGCGGGGCTAATTCCTGACGCAACGCTTCGGTAAATGACAGCACATAGGCCTTGGAGGCGTAATAAACCGCCATCCCTGGTCCTGGCAGGAAGCCGGCGATCGAGGCGACATTGAGAATTCCGCCGCGATGGCGGATCAGCTGATCTACAAACCTCAACGACAGATCGGTCATGGCGCGGATATTGACATCAATGATCCCAAGCTGCTCGCCGCGATCGAGTTCGATTGCCTGACCGAACAGACCAAAGCCCGCATTGTTGATGACGTGGTCGACCTCCACATCCTCCCGCCTGAGGGCTTCGACGATCACATCAGCCGCTTCAGGTTTCTCGAGATCACAGGTAATGATGATCGGAGGTTTGACGGGAGTCTTACGCGAGGCGTTGGCAGAAGCGGCCTCAATATCGCTGGCAAGCTTTGTCAACCGATCGGCCCGGCGTGCCACCAGGGCGACGCGGTGACCATTGGCCGCAAAAATCCGCGCGAACTCGCTACCAATTCCCGAGGAAGCTCCAGTGATCAGCGTCACACATTCAGTCACGATACAAATTCTCTGAAATCAAACGAACCATAGGTATTTTTCGCCGCGCACGAGAGCACACGCTTAAGGCAGGAAGCAAGCCCTAGGCCTTTTCAGCGGTAGCCTTGAGTTTGCAGGCGGAAATTGATCACGGTATTTCGCCACGGAAAACAGCCCCAACCCAAACAAAAATTAAATTTTTGTTAGAAGCAATCAAGAGGCGGGGGCGGGGTTTTCCGTCTCGCCCGAAGCCCCGACCCGGGTGGACACCTGCCGCTTCAGCTCGATCCGATCCCGCGAGGCCACGCCGAGGAGATCAGCCGCGCGCCACACGACGTTGTCCTCAAACTCGGTGATCTGTCCGTCGGCGAAGGCAACTTCCCACATCATTTCAACGATCCGAAGCCGGCCCTGCTCGTCGACCAAGCGCATGATCACGCTGGTGAAATGATAGAGATCCACGGCCTCTCCCTCCACCAGTGTGGCGGACGCGATCAGCTGGTCGGCGCGGCCGGGATCCAGCTTGAAATGTGTTTCGAGCAGAGTGTGCAGCTTACGCCTCTCGACGTCCGAAGGCTTGCCATCCAGCGAAATGACATGGATCAGCAGCGCGGTCGCCGCCAGCCGGTAGCCATTGTCGTCGAAGCTGCGCGGAGCACCCTCCCCGGGGGACATCACATCGGCCAAAAATTGTCTAAGTCCATCCAGCATCAGAAGACAGCCCAGGCGGTGAGAAGAGAAACAGCGCTCAAAAACGACGTCGTTTTTATATGGGCTGAAAGGCCAGCCAACGCAATCCGCCGCCGCCGAAACGTCGGCTAACGGTTTTGCAATGATGCGACTAAGAATGAGCAAGAACGGTCAAGGGATTTCGTACACCACGACCTTGTCGGCGATGCCGCGCAAGGCGGCCTGTTTCTGAACCGGATTGATGGCCGCTTTCTCGAGAAGCGCTGCGACTTCGGGAGCTTCAATCACCGGGCCAGTGACATGAATGGCCTGCGAAGTCGACAGGCCCTGGACCCGCGCGGCGACGTTGACCGTCTGGCCGAAATAATCCTGCCGCTCATTGAGCATGACCGCCAGACAAGGTCCCTCATGGATACCGATCTTGACGACGAGGTCGGTGGTGCCTCGTTCGGCGTTGAGTTCATCCATCGCGGCACGCACCCGCAAGGCCGCCGCCAGCGCATATTCGGGACGGATGAAGGTCGCCATCACGGCGTCTCCAATCGTCTTCACCACTGCGCCACGCTCCGAAGCGATGATGGCGAGCAACGCATGAAAATGGGCCCTCACCAGATCAAACGCCGCGAGATCGCCGACCCGCTCATATAACGCGGTCGATCCCTTCAGGTCGGTGAACAGAAACGTCAGCGATGTGATCTTCAGGCGTTGATCGATGTTGAGATTGTCGGCCCTGTAAACATCGCGGAACGTCTGGTTGGATAACATCCGCTTGGCGGTGAGGAACGGTTTGCGCTTGCCGAGCAGATGGTGGAGAGCATCACCGGCAACGATGACCGACGGCAACACACGCACGCCGGCCTGGTTATCTAGCGACAGGCGTAAAGGCCCGGGGCGCAGGGTCGTAGTGCCGACCGGCGCCTCCACGCGATTATACATCAGTGACAATTGCTGGCGCTCGCGGGTCGGCTCGCCCTGGACATCGATGAATTGCGCGGCGTGCGTCACCGGCTCGAACACGATGATGAATTGCGCGGGCAATTGCAGCGACAGCACCGCCTTTTCGCCGGCCGGCAATTCCAAGGCATCGAGCACGACTTCGTCCGACAGCGAGGCAAACGCCTCCTCGTTGAGGTCGATCCCCGAACTCCAGAACATCTGCCGATAATATTCCCAGATCGGGAGCGTGTGCGGATCATGCGCCGCGATACGACGCACCGCCGGGCTTACGGTGAAGGCGACCTCGACCTGCTCATCGACTGACGCCTCATAACCGCAGGCGCAAAGAGCACAATGATAGTCGTCGTGCCGCAGCGATTTGAGCGTGCCATGCGCGTCCAGCACGCCGCTGCATCCTGGACAGAGCACATTCCAGGTCAGATCGAAAAGACCAAGCCTTGAGGCGTGGAGAAATCCGGAAATGACTTTTTCTTCGTCAAGTCCGGTGCGCTTGGAGAAATCCAGCACGTTGATGCGATTAAGATCACGATCTGCGCCCTGCGCAACCAGGTCCCTGATCGCCTCCGCGACTTGGGGATCGGCGGTCTGCTGCAACACCGAAAACTGTGCCTTGGTATCGCTCATGGCGGGAGTTTAAAGAAGAACGCGCAGCATGTCCAAACCGGACTTGGAAAAGTCCGACTTGGAAAAGCCGGACCTGGAACACCCGAACCCGAGCCTGGCACGGAATTCCCTGACCAACCCCAGCAAGTGCTACCGAGCCGTGATCCGGAACATCGGCGAATGATCCGGCTGGGTCGTCACCACGCCGACCGGCACCACGGGCCGGGAATCGGCCAGTTCTACCTTCAATGCGCCCACGATCCGGGCCAGCGCCAGGGTGGCTTCCACCAGCGCGAAATGCGCCCCGATACAGATGCGCGGGCCGACGCCGAACGGCAAATAGGCATAGCGGTCGGGCGGCGGGCTACCGGGGAGGAAGCGCTGTGGAATGAACGCGTTGGGTTCGTGCCAGAGCTTTTCATGGCGATGCAACAGCCAGGGCGAGACCAGCACCACGTCGCCCTTTTTTACCGGCCGACCGGCGATGACATCGGGGCCCGCGGCGGCGCGAGCGATGAGGAAGGCCGGCGGATAGAGCCGCACACTCTCCTCGATCACCGCGCGGGTGAATTTCAGCCGTTCCGGATCGGCGGCGCCGAGCGCACTTTTGGCTTCCGCCGCCACCGCTTCCTGCGTGACGGGATCGAGCGCCAGCAAATAGAGCGACCAGAATAAAGCGGTCGCGGTGGTTTCATGACCGGCAAGGATCATGGTCGCCACTTGATCTCCGAGCTGCTCGGAAGTGAACGCCTGCCCGGTTTCCGGATCGCGCGCCGAGTTCATGAGATCGAACAAGTCACGTGGTGGGGCACCCTCTTCCTTGCCGATTGCCTGGCGTTCAGCCATCAAGGTGCCGATAAAGGCGGTCCAGCGCTTGCGAAAGCGCGCGCGACGCAAATCCTTCGGGCTCGGCCATCCCAACGGCAGGATCAGATCAAAGAAATTCGGACGCGCCAGCGTCGCTGCATACTCGATGACGAAATCACGCAAGGTGGCGCCGTGCCGCGACATCCCGAAGGAGAACATGGTGCGGCCGGCGATCTCCAGTGTCATCCGCTGCATGGTCTCGCGCAGATCGACCAACTGACCGGTGGCTTGCCGCAGCCGGGCGATGGTCTCGTCGATCTCCGCGATCATATGAGGAACGAGCGTCGTCACCGCGCGCGGGGTAAAGGCCGGTGCGAGCGAACGCCGCTGATGTTTCCAGGCGCGACCCTCTGCAATCAGAAGACCTTCGCCCAGCATCGGCCGCAACACCCGGAAGGCCGCCGCAGTACGGGTGTAATTCTCGTAATTGTCGACCAGCACGTGCCGGATCGGATCCGGTGCATTCAGGATGAAGCTGGCTTTTCCCAGAAAAAACCGACCCTGGATGATGTCGTCCTCATAGGCGCGCTGTCCCCAGGTCTCGATGGCGTTGACCCGCATTTTCGCCATTCGCTGCAACAACCCCATGGACTGGGGCGCGCGGGGCGGGCTCGGAGGAACGACGAGCGGAGGCGGCACCGGGACGGAATAGGCTTCGGCAGCGGTCATGGATCTCTCGCCAAATGCGGGAATTGAGGTGGCGCGCTTGCCTGCCAATCTAGCAGACCCACCGTTGCGACGCCATGAAGCGGGTGCGCCGGAAGCGCCGGGAGGCCAAGGTACTGGACATGCCCGGAGTTTCGCGGGCATCACTTTCCCGTGGAAGAATCAGTCCGTGGCATCCCGCGGCTAGGAAACGAATGATGACCTCACCGGCGGAAAAACCCCTCTCAGGCGGAACCGCGGCTGCCCTGCGCTTTCCGGTGTTCCGCCGGATCTGGATGGCAAGCCTGTTGTCCAATCTAGGCCTGCTGGTCCAGGGCGTTGGCTCCGCCTGGGCGATGATCCAGATGACCGCAACGGCCGACAAGGTTGCGCTGGTGCAAACCGCGCTGATGCTGCCGATTATGATAATTGCGATGCCCGCTGGGGCGATCGCGGATATGTATGACCGCCGCGTCGTAACCCTGATTGCCCTATCGATCGCACTGTCGGGTGCCACCGCGCTCGCCGTGATGTCGTGGTTCGGCCTGATCACGCCGCAAATCCTGCTGGCGCTCTGCTTTGTCGTCGGTTGTGGCAACGCGCTGTTCGGACCGGCCTGGCAATCCTCCGTCAGTGAACAGGTGCCTTCGGAGGTTCTGCCTTCGGCCATTGCACTTAACGGCATCAGCTACAACATCGCCCGGAGTTTCGGCCCGGCCATCGGCGGCGTCATTGTCGCGCTCGCCGGCGCCGGTGCAGCGTTTGGCGCAAACGCGCTTCTCTATCTTCCCTTGATCATCGTCTTTCTGTTGTGGCGCCGCGCCACCGAACCGTCGCGCCTACCGCCAGAGCGCCTCAGCCGGGCGATCGTTTCCGGCGTTCGTTACATCACAAACTCGCCATCGATCCGGGTGCTGTTGACGCGAACGCTGGTAACCGGCGTGATCAATGGTTCGGTTTCCGCGCTGATGCCGCTGGTGACCCGTGACCTGCTGCATGGCGGCGCCCAGATGTATGGCATCATGCTCGGCTCGTATGGCGTGGGCGCCATCATGGGTGCACTCTGCATTACGGAAGTCCGGCGCCGTCTCAGCAGCGAGGCCGCCGTACGGGTCTGCGCATTGTTGGTCGGCGCAGCGATTGCGGCGGTGGGTCTCAGCCGGGAGCCCATCTTGACGGCGGCAGCGTTGGTAGTTGCCGGCGCTGCATGGATGCTTGCGGTGGGCTTGTTCAACATCGGGATTCAACTGGCGGTACCGCGCTGGGTTGCCGGGCGGTCGCTTGCCGCCTTCCAGGCGGCGGTCGCCGGCGGCATCGGATTGGGTAGCTGGGGCTGGGGACATCTGACCGACGACTATGGTGTGCAGACGGCGATGCTGGTCTCGGGCGGGCTAATGTTCATCTCGCCCCTGCTTGGCCTGTGGATACGGTTGCCGACGTTCGATTCCTCCAACCAGGCGGCGGAAGCGTTGGCAGAACCTGAAGTTCGCCTGTCGCTCACCGGACGCAGCGGGCCCGTGGTGGTTGAGATCCAGTACCAGGTCCCGCAGGAAAGCGCGCGCGCCTTTTACGAGGCTATGCTCGACGTACAACTCATGCGCCAGCGCAATGGCGGCTATGGCTGGTCAATCGCGCGTGACATCGCCGACCCCGAACATTGGACCGAACGATTTCATTGCCCCACTTGGCTTGATTATCTCCGCCAGCGCAGCCGGTCGACCCAGGCGGAATGGGCTTTGTATCAGCGGGCGCTCGCCTTCCACATCGGCCCGGAGCCGGTGCAGATTCGCCGGATGCTGGAGCGGCCGTTCGGCTCGGTGCGATGGAAGGACAACACCCCCGATCCCGCCACCGCCGTGTTGCCCGTCGCGGCGGGGGCCGGCAGCACGACCTAGCAGGACGCCCGCTACTTCCCCCGGAGGGTACAGTCAGGCTTTCATGGTTAGAGAATAATTTCGTTGCCCACCCTCCGCGTTGGTGCCGCGTTAAGACATCGTTCGCATTAATGCACGAACGAGAATGAGCCGCGTCACGAATCCGTTTTTTAAGGTGGGTAGCAATGCGTAATGCGCTGGGCCTGATGGTTGCGTGTGTCGTTTCGGCCGCGCTGATTGCCGGAGTGTGGTTCTGGGTAGCGTCTCCACGCCCCGACCAGGGACCCGTCCATCTTGCGAGCGTGCCGCCACAACAGATGCCGGCGGCTACGTCCGCCAAGGCCGTGACCGCGCCAGCCGCGCAGGCCGACGATTCGGATATCACGGCGGCGATTTCCGCCAAGCCTGTCTCCGCCAGTCCCGCACCAGCCAAATTCGCGGCAGCCAATCCGCCGGCGCCGCAACCCAAGAGCGGCGAACCAAAGATCTCGGCCGCGGCCCCTTGCGCCAATCCTGATGCGCTTGGCATCGCCCGCACGGTCGAGGTCGACACCACCGGCGGCCCCGGTTTTGGTTTTCAGCATTTCAAGCAGCTGGATTTCCTCGCCGACAAGGAAATCGTCCTGACCTTCGATGATGGTCCCTGGCCGGGTAACACGCCCGCCGTACTCAAGGCACTCGCCGATGAATGCACCAAGGCGGTATTTTTCCCGATCGGCAAGCATGCGACCTATCACCCGGAAATTCTGCGGCAGGTTGCTGCGGCCGGCCACACCGTGGGTTCTCACACCTGGTCGCACGCCAATCTGAACAGCAAGAAAATGACCGATCAGATCGCCAAGGACGAGATCGAGAAGGGTTATAGCGCCGTGAAGATGGCGATCGGCGTCGCGCCCTCCCCGTTCTTCCGCTTCCCCGAGCTGCAGCACGGCCCGGCGGCGATGGCGTATCTCGGCACGCGTAACGTGGCGATGTTCTCCTGCGACGTGGATTCCTTCGACTTCCGCTCCAAGGACGCCACGCAGATTATCAACAATGTGATGACCAAGCTCGACAAGGCGGGCAAGGGCATCATCCTTATGCACGACTTCCAGAAGCACACGGCGGAAGCCATGCCGACGCTGCTGCGCCGGCTGAAGGCCGGCGGTTACAAGGTCGTGTTCATGAAGGCCAAGGCGCCGCTGCAGACGCTCGCCGAGTATGACGAGATGATGGTGAAGGACACCAAACTGCCGGTCTCTAGCCTGCGTCCGATCAACAGCGTGGTGCAGACGGTCTCCGAATAGCGGATCGATACCGTCCCAGGGCGACAGAACACCAGGGGATCGGCTTATCATCCCGAGCCCCTCGTCGCTGCTTGGCAAGCCGGCCGAAGCTTGACCGCACTTGATTCCGCAAATTTTGCGGCCGTGTGAAAAACGACCGTTTTTTTGCTCTTCCAGCCATACTTGAACGCACATCTCCGCCTTCACGGCGGATGGCGCTCGCGCTGTTTGCGTTCGTGCGCTGTATTTTTGCCTCGGTGGAAAATGCTGGGCGGCACATCTTCAAAGGCGCGATAGCTGGCCGATGCGTTTCGGAGCCGCCATAGCAAAATCGCAATGATCTCCATGACCCTGCCTCGATCAGCAAGTCTGTACTCTCGCGCAATGCCATGGCTGCTCTGTAGGAACCTTGAGTTCTGAACCGGGTTGGTAACCGTCCTTCGCACTCGCGCACGCCGCCAGAACGGCTCGGCGACGAACTCTTCGGGAGAGGCCTCATGATGAAAACGTCTGTTATTGCCGCCGTCGTCGCAGCCGGCTTGGCGTCCGCCGCCTATGCCCAGTCGGCGGGTGAGAAGACGGGGGTCAACTCGACGCTCGGGATCGCCCCGAAGACCGATGACTTCATCCGCGAGGCTGCCACCAGCGACATGCTCGAGATCGCTGCCGCCAAAATCGCCGAACAGAAGGGAACGCCGGCCGAGAAGAGCTTTGCGCAGACCATGGTGAAAGATCACACCAAGACCAGCGGCGAACTGAAAGGTCTGACGCCGGACAATCTGAAATCGGCGATCCCGACTTCGCTCGACTCATCCTCACAGCAGAAGCTTGACAAGCTGAACGGCGCGCAAGGCGCGGATTTCGCGAGCAATTACGATCCGATGCAGGTCAGTGCGCACAAGGATGCAGTGTCGCTGTTCGAACGCTATGCCAAGGGCGGTGACAATCCGAAGCTGAAGAACTGGGCCGGCCGCACGCTGCCGCATCTGAAGCATCATCTGGAGATGGCCCAGGCGCTGGATAAGAGCCGGAAGTAGGAACGACGCAAAAACAGGGCGGGAAGATACTGGTGCCGCAAGAGGGACTCGAACCCCCGACCCCGTCATTACGAATGACGTGCTCTACCAGCTGAGCTATTGCGGCAAACCGAGATCGCGTCTTCGACCGGACGCTGGCCCCTGATACCGGGCACGGTGCGGCTTGGCAAGATTCTTGGGCGAAAACCGATTTCCCATACTACCCCGCTAATGGCACGCCGACCCAATGAATGGCGGGGCTTGCAATGCCTGCTCGCCAACACCCACCTGCCGCTCCGGTAACGGAGATTTAGCCCGCCCAGCGCGACAGGAAACCCCGCCAGCCATCCGGCTGCCTCGGGCTGATCTGCTCCGCGAATTCATCGCTTCCGGTCTCGTCGGCGATGCCCGGATCATCGGGCGCCCGCAGAATCGGGACGATCGGCGGCACGGCCGCACCCTGCGGGGGCTTTTTGGTGTCGAGATCGCCGCGCGCGCGGAACAGGGGAGTGGGCTGTGAGGGCTTCACAGGCACCGGCTGCGCGTCGGAAGCCGGGGTCGATTCCACCTCGGTGGCGGAGGCTAACGACTCAGTGGCCACGGGTTCCAGGTCTTCTGCCCGCTGCGGTTCAATTGGCCCGGTCAAGGAAGCCGGCTCGGGTTCTGAAGCCGCCGGCCTGCGTGGCGTCAGCATGGCCTGTTCGAACGGAGATATGTCGATCGGGCTCTTGCCTTCGGACGGCAGCGCCGCCACCGGGGTCTGCCACTGAAAGGCATCCAGCCGCCCGGAGACCGGCGATACCGGCCGCCACACCGCGGCGACATACCCGTCCGCGGTCCACGCGGCATCATGCAGTGCGCGAACCGCGCGTTGGGTCCAGGCGCGCGCCCGCCCGCTGTCGCCGTGTTCGGTGCGCTCGATTTCGGCCATCAGCATTGCGACGCGCTGAGTTGGCATTTCCAGAAATGGCGCCAGCGCCTCGCGGGCACGGGCAAATTCGGCGGCATCGATGGCGGCGCGGGCAATGGCCAAAGCCCCTTCAAGATGACCCGGCGTCCTTGCCGCCAGCGTCTCGACCCGCGAAAGGCGCTGACGGGCGGAATCGCCGAGCTTCACATGGGCGTAGGCGTCGGCGAGATCGGGATGCGGATGCGCCACCCAGGCTGCCTCGATATGGCGCATCGCGCGCCGGGTCTGATGCGATTCACTTTCGAACTTGCTCGCGAGTACAGCCGCCGGCACCAGGGTCGGCGCGAGCTTCACCGCCTCGAAGGCGTTTTCCCGCGAAAAATCCCGATCGGAATTTTCAAGCTCCATGGCGCGTGCCGTCAGCAACACCGCGCGCTGCCGCCGCCAGGTGGCCTTGTCGATCAGGCCGGATGACAGATTGGTATCGAGAATCCGGAGCGCGCCGTCCCAATCGCCTGCGGCACAACGAAATCCGAGGACGGCCTGCGAAGCCCAAACCGATCCCGGCGAGATTCTGAGCGCTTCTTCGGCAATCGCCACCGCTGCCGGCGCATCATCCGCCCGCTGCGCTTCGATGAATAATCCGCGCAGTCCCAACAGTCGAGTGTCCGGCCGTTCGGCCATGGTTCGGAAGGCCGCGCGCGCCGTCTCGCCATCGCCTTCAAGTTGTGCCGCCTGCGCATGCAACAATAGCGTCAGCGGATCGGCGCCCGCGTGACGCCGCGCGATCGCCGCATGGCTTCGTGCCGCGCGGGAATCGCCGTGGCCGATCGCCAACAATCCATGGGTGATGGCGTGCCGGCCCCGTTTATGGCGACGCTCTCGCCGGATTTGGCGAACCGTCTCGGGCAGCCGCCAGAGCGCCCGCAGCATCGACCACACCAGCATGGCCACGACAAACGCGATCACCAAACCTAGCGCGAATACCGGCAGCGAGGTCTCGATGCGCCAGCCGCCCGACGACAGCACGACATCGCCGCCCTGATCGGCGACGAAGGCCGCGACCGCCGCCGCGATCGCGACCAGCAACAGAAACAGGATGATTCGGAACATCGACATCTCCAACGCGCCGATTTAATGCGTCGGTCCGGCCAGCGCCGCCATGGCTTCGATGGCAAATTGATGGGAACTGGCGAGCGCCTGTTCTCGGGCATCGGCCTTCTCCAGCCAGCCTTGCGCCGCGCCGCGCTCGGCCGGCTCCAGCAGATTCAACTGTCGACGCGCCTCGGCGAGATCGTTGCGTAAGGCCGCGGCCGAGAGGCGGGCGACGATGGCGCGGCGGTCACTGCCGGTCCCATCGGTACGTTCGATGCGCACGAGCTTTACGGCGCTCGCCTGCAACCGATCGACCAACCCGCTACCGGATGGGCTCGGCTCCGGGGCGGGCGGCAGCAGGCTAGGCGCCAGCGTAACGAGTTCGCGGCAAAGCGCGGCTGCATTCGGCACGCCAGAGGCGGCAAAACGATCGAGCGGCTGCAGCGCGGCGGGCTCCGGCGCCAATGATTTTCCGATGCGAAGAATAGTCTCGAATGCATCGCCATGCCTGACGGAAACATCGAGCAGCGAGGCTGTGACCGCGCGGCGCAGCGGCACATCGTCGGCCGCGCCGGCGCTGGCGGCAGCACCGGGTTGCGCGGCTTGCGTGCGGAATGACGCCTCGATTTCGCTCATGCGCCCCTGCAGGGCCGCTAACTCTCGCGAGGTCGCGTCGGTCGATGCGGCATCGGCTGTTGCTGGTTTTGCTTCCCTGATCGCGGCCGAAAGCTGGTCGATCCGGGCATGAAGATCGGCTCGCTCAGCGCGCGCGCCGTCGAGTGATTTTGCCACCGTTTCCAACCTCGTTGTGATGGCCGGATCGGGCGTGGTTGGCTTACGCGATTCGATGGCGGCCACACGGCCGGCGAGAGAGTTGATCGCCGCGGCATCGCCACCGTTCTGATCGGGCGCCGGCGAGAACCATCCGCTCGATCCGAACGCCATCATCACGAGGATCGCGGCGACAGCGCCGCACACCGCTCCTGAAAGAGCTGCAGTCAACGGAGGCGGCACCGCCGCAGGCGACCAGCGAAACCTTCGCCGCGTTGCATCGCCTTGACCCTCGCCTTCGCGATTTTCTGATACGTCCGATGCGGTGAGATCGATGGTCGGCGGCGCGCGCCTCGCCTTGTTCTCACCGGGTGACGAAGCATCTTCCGAATGATCATCGGCCATCGCAGCAATCCCTGGAAAAATGGCGGAGCTGTCCGCCCCGGATTCGGCGCCTTCTCTTAGCGCGGCGCGGGGCGCAGCGCACGTGCCAATCCGTCGAGCAACGCGTTTTCGTCGGCCCTCGGCGGAATGATGACGCGGGTGGCGCCTGCGTCCCGCAAAACCGCCGCAATCGATTCTGACAGACAGCCCTGGACCAGCGAGAGCGCGGAGATTTCGACGCCCGCGGCCCTGGCCGCCTCCACAAAGGCTCGCGCGCTTCGCCTCGAATAATGCAGCACCGCCTGGATTCGTCCCATCGCGATCGCCTCCCCCACGGCAGGAGGAAGTTCCACAATCGGCAGCATGCGATAGGTGGTCTGCGTGATGACCGTCAATCCGCGCACGCCGAGTTCTCCCGCGAGATCCCGGGCCAGATCGGCGCCCGCGAGATAAAGCAGCCGCGCTTGCCTGGCGATGATCTTACCCTTGACGCTTTCCAGGACGAGATCGCGCAAACTCGCAGCGCTGGAATTTGCCGTCAGGATCTGGCGAAATCCGGCACGGCGCGCCGCCTCGGCGGCCTGTTCGCCGACCGCAAATAGCGGCAAGGCCAACAGGCGCTCGGGGATGGCGGCCGGCTCGCAGGCGCGCAAGGCGTTAGCGCTGGTGACAAGGACGGCGTCACAGAATTCGTCGGGCGGATCGGAATAGCCGATCGCGACAAATCGCAGGATAGGCGCCAGCATCACTTGGAAGCCTCGCGCCCGTAGTGCCGCCGCCGTCGCTTCATTGTCCGGATCGGGCCGTGTCACTAAAACGGTCATGGTTCGGCTCGACCTCCATCGAGTTGGGAGATTGCACTTTTCAATGCCGTAATGCTACCGATGATGAAGAGCAGCCGCCCTCCGGCCTGCAAACGCAAGGGTCTGCATTGGCACAGGATACACCGACCCTGATTCTTGGAATCGAGACGACCTGTGATGAAACGGCGGCCGCCGTCGTCGAGCGGATGGGCGATGGTTCGGGACGTATCCTGTCCAACATCGTCCGCTCGCAGATTCAGGAACACGCCCCTTTCGGCGGCGTGGTGCCGGAAATCGCCGCGCGCGCCCATGTCGATCTGCTCGATGGCATCATCGCAGCCGCGATGAAGGAAGCCGGCATCGGCTTTGATGCGCTATCCGGCGTGGCCGCCGCGGCTGGCCCGGGCTTGATCGGCGGCGTCATTATCGGGCTGACCACGGCGAAAGCGATCGCCATGGTGCACCATACGCCGCTGATCGCGGTCAACCATCTGGAAGCTCATGCGCTCACCCCACGGCTCACCAGCGCGCTGGAATTTCCCTACTGCCTGTTTCTGGCTTCCGGCGGCCACACCCAGATCGTGGCGGTGGTGGATGTCGGCCGCTATGTGCGGCTTGGCACCACGCTGGACGATGCCTTGGGCGAAGCCTTCGACAAGGTGGCCAAGATGCTGGGCCTGCCCTATCCCGGCGGGCCGCAGGTCGAACGGGCCGCCAGACAGGGCGATCCGGCCCGTTTCAGCTTTCCAAGGCCGATGCTCGGCCGCCCTGATGCCAATTTTTCTTTCTCGGGCCTGAAGACGGCGGTGCGCAACGAGGCGAACCGGCTTGAATCGTTGGAGGCTCAGGACATCCACGATCTCTGTGCCGGCTTTCAGGCTGCTGCGCTTGAATCGGTCGCCGACCGGATCAATGTCGGCCTGCAATTGTTCCAAGCGCAGTTCGGCCCGCCCCAGGCGCTGGTGGCCGCTGGCGGCGTGGCTGCCAACCAGGCCATGCGCGGTGCGCTACAGGAAGTCGCGGCCCGGTCCCGCACCGCGCTCATTGTTCCACCCCCGGCCCTATGTACCGACAATGGCGCAATGATCGCCTGGGCCGGAGCCGAACGGCTGGTGCGCGGGATGGTGGACGGCATGGAAACAGCACCCCGCGCACGCTGGCTGCTTGACGAAAACGCCACGGCGCCTGCGGGATATGCGCACACACGCGCGGGCTTTTAGGACCGAGGCTCCTTGATGCGATCATTTGAATCGGTGGCCGTGATCGGAGCTGGCGCATGGGGAACGGCGCTGGCGAGCAGTGCCGCGCGCGCCGGACGTCACGTGACCCTTTACGCGCGCGATTCTGAACACGCAGCACGCATGACCGCCTCCCGCATCAATCCGCGATTGCCGGAAGCTTCGATTCCGCCGGCCGTGATGGTTACCTCGGATCTCGCTGTTGCCGCCAGGGCTGAAATCATTTTGATGGCCACCCCCGCGCAGCATATGCGTGCGGCGACGTTGGCGCTGTCGGCACATCTCGATCAGGCCAAGCCGGTGGTCGCCTGCGCCAAAGGATTGGAGCGCGGCACCCACCAATTCATGACCGAGGTGATCGGCGAAGCCGCGCCCAAAGCGCGGCCGGCGATTCTGTCCGGACCGGGCTTTGCCGGTGACGTGGCGCGCGGGCTTCCCACTGCGGTCACGCTTGCGGCCGGGGACGAAGATCTGGCGGTCGCGCTGGTGCAGGCGCTGGGCTCGCCCACCTTCCGTCCCTATCACTCCACCGATGTCCGCGGAGTGGAGATCGGCGGCGCGGCCAAAAATGTGCTGGCGATCGCCGCCGGCATTGTCGTCGGCCGCCAGTTGGGGGCCTCCGCGCAGGCCGCGCTGATCACCCGGGGCTTCAGCGAATTGCTGCGGCTTGGGCGAGCCTGCGGCGCGCGGAGCGAAACGATTTCCGGACTGTCAGGCCTCGGCGATCTGATCCTGAGCTGCGCTGGTCCGCAATCACGCAATTTCGCGCTCGGCGCGGCGCTCGGGCGGGGTGGACAACCGCCAGCGGGTAAACTGGCCGAAGGGGCTTTCACCGCACCGGTGCTGATCGAACTTGCCGATGCGCGTCAGGTGGACATGCCGGTGTCGCGGGCGGTGGCCTCGATCCTCAAAGAAGAGATCACCATCGATGATGCGATCGAAGCCTTGCTGACGCGGCCCTTCCGGGCAGAGGGATGAGGCAATGAGGGCAGACGGGAGATCGAAATGAATTACTGGCTGGTGAAATCCGAGCCCTCGTCCTGGTCATGGGATCAGCAGGTCGCGAAAGGCGCCAAGGGCGAAGCCTGGACCGGCGTGCGCAATTTCACCGCGCGGCAAAATCTCGTGAACATGAAAAAAGGCGATCGTGCCTTCTTCTATCATTCCAATGAAGGCAAGGAGATTGTCGGCATCGCCGAAGTGATCAGGGAAGCCTATCCCGATCCGACCGACAAGACCGGCAAATTCGTCTGCGTCGACATCCGCGCGGACAAGCCATTGAAAACTCCGGTGACCATGGCCGCCATCAAGGCCGACAAGCGGTTCGCCGACATGGCGTTGGTGAAATATTCGCGTCTATCCGTGCAGCCGGTCACATCGGAGGAATGGAAGATGGTCTGCAAGATGGGCGGGATCTGACAGCAACGAACGAACACAGGCGCTAAGCCGCCGCCCGCGCCACGACTCGCGCCAATAGCTGCTCGCGCTTGGAGGCCGACCAGCGGCCCTTCATCTCCGTCACGAAACGCTGCAGCAAGCCTTCCTCGAAGGCGCTGACGATGGTTGCGTGCACATAGCTCTTGCGGCAGATCGCCGGCGTGTTCGACAACTCATGGGCGGCCGCCTGAACGGCCTGAAGCACCTGCCGACGTCGCCCGCGAACACTTTCGGCGGGCGCCACGGGCGCGAGTGACTCCAAGGCCAGGGCTGATGCCGTGAGGGTGCGGAAATCCTTCAGCGACAATTTGATGCCGGCGATTTCCCGTAAATAAGCATTGACCTGATCGGTGGTGACGGCGTGAACCACCCCCGCGGAATCGCGATACTGGAACAGCCGCCGACCCGGCAAGGTCTGCAACAAATCGAACGCGCGAAGAAGGCTTGGGGCGCGGCACTCCTTCTGTACCGCCTTGCCGCCCTTGGCCTTGAACTTCAGCGTGACGCAGCGTTTGCCCAGCGTGACATTTGACTTCAACAAGGTGGCCGCGCCGCGCGTGCCATTGCTGCGGGCATAGGATTCGTGCCCGGGCCGGATCGCGGTCTGCGCAATCAGTTCAATCACGGCCGCGAACGCGAATTCCCGCGTCGGCTCCGTTCCCGACAGCAGGATCGTGACCCGTCGCCGGATTTTCGGCAGGGCTGCGACCAGCCGCGTCAGTCGGCGCGCCTTGCGCTGCTCGCGCACCTTCTCCCAGTCGGCATGATAGCGATATTGCAGCCGGCCCGCCGCATCACGACCGACCGCCTGCAAATGCGAACTGGGATCGGGAGAATAACGGACTTCTACATAGGCGGGCGGCACCGCCATCGATTTCAATCGCTGGAGGGTCGCAGCCTGTCGGATCCGCCTGCCGTCGGCCCGCACGAAAGAATAGCTTCGCCCGCGCTTGATCCGCCGGATCGTCAGCTCTTTCTGGTCCCCGAGATGAAGCCCGAGCTCTCGAGCCAGTACTTCCACGCTGCTCGGCGCTGGCCGGCTCGAACCCCTGGCCTGCCGGGAGGGGATGAGGCGCGTCGAGGTGACACGCGTGACTTCAAAATTCTGCTGGTCCATCGTACACTTAAGGCTGGCTCCGAAGGGGCGCCTCGATCAATGCGGATGACCGCTCGTTGGTTCCTGATCCCGGATTGCCCGCAGGTTCGCCGGGTTTCGGCGCTTCGACGCCAGCCGGGCATGATCAGCATCGTCTGAACGCGGATGTGTCGCTCGTGGGCCGAAAAATCCTCCTGTCTTTGATGGAGCGCAAATATCGGGCTCGTGAAAGGGGGGTCCGATGGTCCAACTTGTCGACTAGATACCGCGCGACGCATAATCGATCACAATGGTGACAAGTTGCGGGGGCGCCTGCTTAAGCGGGCACCGCCGGCCAGTGGAGAGGTCTAATGTCCGATAAGATTTATGACGTACCGGCCGAATGGGCAGCGCGCGCCTGGGTCAATGAGCCCCAATATCGCGAGATGTATGCGCGCTCGGTCAACGATCCCACCGCCTTCTGGGCCGAGCAGGCCAAGCGTATCGAATGGATGCACGCGCCGACCAAGATCGAAAACGTCTCGTTCGCGCCCGGCAACATCTCGATCAAATGGTTCGAGGATGGCATCCTCAACGTCGCCTATAACTGCATCGACCGGCACCTCGCCAAGCGCGGCAACCAGACCGCCATCATCTGGGAAGGCGATGATCCCTCAGAATCGAAGCACATCACCTACCGGCAACTGCATGACGAGGTTTGCAAGTTCGCCAATATACTGCGCACCCGCAACGTCAAGAAAGGTGATCGGGTCACTATTTACCTGCCGATGATACCGGAAGCCGCTTACGCGATGCTGGCCTGTGCGCGCATCGGCGCGATTCATTCGGTGGTGTTCGCTGGATTTTCGCCGGACAGTCTCGCCCAGCGCATCACCGACTGCCAGTCCAAGGTTATCATCACCGCCGACGAGGGCTTGCGCGGCGGCAAGAAAGTGCCGCTGAAGGCCAATGTCGATGCTGCGATCGAAAAGAGCGGTGGCGTCGATTGGGTGGTGGTCGTCAAGCGCACCGGCGCGGCCATAGACATGAACCCGAGCCGCGATTTCTGGTATCATCAGGCGGCGGAGATGGTAACGAGCGAATGTCCATGTGAACCGATGAGCGCGGAAGATCCGTTGTTCATCCTTTACACGTCGGGCTCAACGGGCCAGCCCAAAGGCGTGCTGCACACTTCCGGGGGCTATCTGGTCTATGCGTCGATGACGCACCAATATGTGTTCGACTATCACGATGGCGACATCTATTGGTGCACCGCCGACGTCGGCTGGGTCACCGGCCACAGCTACATTCTCTATGGTCCGCTCGCCAATGGCGCGACCACCTTGATGTTCGAGGGCGTTCCCAACTATCCGGACAATTCGCGGTTCTGGAATGTGGTCGACAAGCACAAGGTCAACATCTTCTACACTGCACCGACCGCGATCCGCGCACTGATGCAGAGCGGCGACGACCCGGTGAAGAAAACTTCGCGCAAGACCTTGCGGTTGCTTGGCAGCGTCGGTGAGCCGATCAATCCGGAAGCCTGGGAGTGGTATCATCGCGTGGTCGGCGACGATCGCTGCCCGATCGTTGATACCTGGTGGCAGACAGAGACCGGCGGCATCCTGATCACGCCGTTGCCGGGCGCCACCAAACTCAAGCCGGGCTCGGCCACGCTGCCCTTCTTCGGCGTCGTCCCTGAAATTGTTGACGCCGACGGCAAGGTCCTGAACGGCGAGACGCAGGGCAATCTCTGCCTGACCCGTTCCTGGCCCGGCCAGATGCGTACGGTCTATGGCGACCATGCCCGGTTCGAGCAGACTTATTTCTCGACCTACAAGGGCAAATACTTCACCGGCGACGGCTGCCGACGCGATGCCGATGGCTACTATTGGATCACCGGCCGGGTCGATGACGTGATCAATGTCTCAGGCCATCGCATGGGCACCGCGGAGGTGGAAAGTTCGCTCGTGGCGCATGCCATGGTGTCGGAGGCCGCGGTGGTCGGCTATCCACACGACATCAAAGGTCAAGGCATCTATGCCTATGTCACGCTGATGGCGGGCGTGGAGCCGACGGAGGCGCTGCGGAAAGAACTGGTGGCCTGGGTGCGCAAGGATATCGGCCCGATTGCCTCTCCCGACCAGATCCAGTTTGCGCCGGGACTGCCGAAAACCCGGTCCGGCAAGATCATGCGCCGTATCCTGCGCAAGATCGCAGAGGACGAGCCGGGCAGCCTCGGCGATACCTCGACCCTGGCGGATCCTGCCGTGGTCGATGAACTGGTCGCCCATCGGCAAAACCGGAAATAGCGGCAGCTCGGCTCTTTTCCTTCTTCGGCGCGGCGCGGTGGTGCGACCGCGCCGTTTTCGTTCACGCGATTGTCAGCCCGCCGCGGCGGCCGCCAGTCGCTTTTTCCGCCGAGTGTTGTTTTCCGGGCATTTACTTTGACGCCATGATTTTACTTTTGATAGCGGATCAAGGCGGGCTTCGCTGGACTCGAAAACGAATGGTTAGGGCTGGCGGCTAGAATGGCCAGCCAGAGCGGCCGGCTTGAGAAGACGCCATACTTCCCGTTTGGGAGCATGGGCCCGCCGGCGGGCGAGCGGACTGGAGAAGGAAATGTTTTTGAGAATTGCAGCGGCGAAAACGGCGGCGATCACATTGGCGATTGGCCTGTTGTCGGGCACAGCCGAAGCGCGGCCCGACATGGTCGGTTTCCGGGGAGATTTTTCTCCCGGCACGATCGTGGTGAAAACCAGCGAGCGCCGGCTCTATCTCGTGCTCGATTCCGGCCATGCCGTTCGTTATCCGGTAGGCGTCGGCAAATCCGGCAAGCAGTGGGCGGGCGAGACGCGGATCGACGGCAAATACCGCAATCCGGCATGGTCGCCGCCGGCCGAAGTCAAGCGCGATAAGCCCTCTTTGCCGGATGTCATTCCCGGCGGATCACCGCAAAATCCCATGGGTGTTGCCGCCATGACGCTGGCGGGCGGTGAATATGCCATTCACGGGACCAACGTACCGGGGTCTGTGGGTGGATACGTTTCCTATGGCTGCATCCGGATGCTAAATGCCGACATCACGGACCTGTTTGACCGCGTGTCAGTCGGCACAAGGGTTGTAGTCTCGCGCTAGATTGCGACGGGATTAGATCAATCTGTCATGCCCGGCCTTGTGCCTGGCATTCACGTCCTTCAAAGCGAGCAGAAGCAAAAACGCGGGTGGCCGGCATAGGCGGTCGCAAGCGACGCCGTCCTTCAGACGATAGCGACGTTCAATTCCATCGCGTGTCGCCAGAGCATGGCTCTCCTCGTCAAAAATCCGAAGCGATGCCCTTGTTCTCCCAATCGCCGTAGCGCGTCGGTTCCAGGCCTTTGGGCCCCTGGAACTCTTTCGCGGGAAGCTTGGCATTGGCTTCAGCGGCGCGCCGCCTCGCTTCCGCTTCGGCCAAGGCACGCTCAGCCGCTGGTGACAACGGCTTACGTGGCGCTACTGTGATATCAGGCTTGATGTTCTCGGCCATGTTGAAAGCTCCTGTTTAGGACCAGCCCTCTCGCCAGGAATATCGCAGCCAGTCTAGCTTTCGAAAGACTGCAGGGAAATCATAAAGCCGCGAGCGCGCATACCACCGATTCTTACATTTGGCATATTCCCATGCCAGACCGTTTCTGCCTCTCCGGGATTTTCGTTCCTGTTGCCGGAGCTACCGAGTGATTTCCCTTCATGCCTTCCCAGCGATTCGCCCTGCCATCCGACCCACCCGGCCTCATGGCGCGACGAATCGCTGCCGATATTCTCGATGGCGTCCTGCATAAAGGCCGAACCCTGGATGAGCAGCTCGACGGTGCCGCCGCACATCCCGGCTTGAAAACCATTTCCGATCGTGATCGCGCGCTGATGCGCCGACTGGTCGCCACCATTCTGCGCCGACGCGGAACTCTGGGCCACGTCCTGTCGCGGCTGCTCGATCGCGGCCTGCCCGCTGATGCCCCACGCGCCCAGAGCGCGCTCATGATTGGCGCCGCCCAGATCCTCTGGATGGACGTACCCGACCATGCGGCGGTCGACTTGTCGGTGAGGCTGGTGCAATCCGATCGGCGCGCCGCCAAATATGCGGGCTTGATCAATGCCGTGCTGCGGCGCTGCGCGCGCGAGGGGCAATCCCTGATCGAAGAGGCGAAAACGGAGATGCCAGACATTCCAGCCTGGCTGCTCTCGCGCTGGCGCCAGCATTATGGCGAGAGCACCGCTAAAGACATGGCTGCAGCGCTCGGCCATGAGCCTTCGCTGGACATCACCGCCAAATCTGATCCCAGCCAGTGGGCCACACGGCTGCATGGGGAGTTGCTGCCAACCGGTACGGTCCGAACCGTGCTGCAGGGATCGGTAACCGTTCTGCCGGGATTTGCCGAAGGCCAATGGTGGGTTCAGGATGCCGCAGCCGCGCTGCCGGCGCGGTTGTTCGGCGACATCTCGGGCAAGCGCATCGCCGACCTCTGTGCGGCGCCTGGCGGAAAGACCGCCCAGCTCGCCCAGGCGGGTGCCAACGTGACGGCGATCGACCGATCCCCCGCCAGAATGACGCGACTACGTGCCAACCTCTCCCGGCTTCAGCTTAACGCCGAGACGGTGGTGGCCGATGCCGCCGAATGGGGCGAGGTGGACGGAGGGCGCTTCGACGGCGTCTTGCTCGATGCACCCTGCACGTCCACCGGCACCATTCGCCGGCATCCTGATGTGGCCTGGCTGCGCCAGGAATCCGATATCGCCGCGCTGGCGGCCACCCAGGCCAAACTCGCGCAAAAGGCCGTATCGTTGCTGAAACCAGGCGGCACGCTGGTTTACTGCACCTGCTCGCTGGAGCCGGAAGAGGGTGAGTCCATCATCGGAGGGCTGCTCGCAGCCGAACCTTCGATGCGCAGGGCGCCAATCGAGCCCGGCGAAGTCGCCGGCCTTGCCGAGCTCATCACCGTCGACGGCGATTTGCGGACCCTACCCTGCCACCTGCCCCATGCCGACCCACGGCTAAGCGGGCTCGACGGATTCTACGCCGCGCGGCTGGTTCGAGCCTGAGATCGGCACTTTTCTCCGCCTCCGGTTGATTCGCGGCTTTTCAAGAGGGTGTGCTGCGCGCCATTCCGGATTAAAAGGATTCGGCAGAGAATCCTCCCACTCAAGGCAAGGCGTGTCGGTCGCTCAACGCAGACGCATTTCGACGCTGGTCATGGGTCGCTTCGCCCGAAGCCTCATGGCCCGCGCCAGTGGCGGATCGGCGGTCTTGTCGCGCCTGTGGCCGGGCCGCACCGACCGCCTGATCATCGCACCGCATGATCTGCGTACCGCTGACGCCACCCGCGCGGCCGAGATCTATGCCGGCCGATTCGTCTTCGCCGGCAAGATCGTGACATGTCACGGCCGTTCGGTTTTCGAGCTCGAGCCGCCATCGGACGATTGGGAAGTGGCGCTGCTGGGCTTTGGCTGGCTCCGGCATTTGCGCGCGGCCGACACCGCCCTCACCCGCGCCAACGCCCGCTCGCTGGTGGACGACTGGCTCTCCAGCCAAACCAAACGGCGCGGACCGATCGGCCGGCGAGCGGACGTGCTGGCGCGTCGTGTCATCTCGCTGCTTTCGCAGGCTCCGCTGGTCCTCAATGACGCTGACAACCGGTTTTATCGCCGCTACCTTCGCGGACTGGCGCGCGAGATCCGTCATCTTCGATATGCGGCCCTCGATATTCCCGATGGAGTGCCCCGGCTGCAGGTGCTGATGGCGTTGTGTTATGCGTCGCTTTGCCTCGCCAACCAGGCCGGGCATATTCGCTCCGCAAGTCGCAAATTGTCCGATGAGCTGCAGCGTCAAATCCTCCCGGATGGCGGCCACATCTCGCGCAACCCTGGCGCGCTGATCGAACTGCTCACCGACCTCCTGCCGTTGCGGCAAACTTTTGCCGCGCGCAACATCGCCCCGCCGCCAGCGTTATTGAACGCTATCGACCGAACGATGCCGATGCTGCGGTTTTTCCGGCATGGCGACGGCAATGTGGCGCTGTTCAACGGCATGAGCAGCGCGCCATCGGCGCTCCTTGCCACGCTGCTCGCCTATGATGACACCCATGGTGTGCCGATGGCTAACATGCCGCATACCGGTTTCCAGCGCCTGGAAGCAGGACCAACCATCGTGATCGCCGACACCGGCGCGCCTCCGCCGCCGGCCGTGAGCCACGACGCCCATGCAGGCTGTCTGTCCTTCGAACTGTCTTCAGGACTGAGCCGCATCGTGGTGAATTGCGGCATGCCTTCGACTGGACGAGACAATTGGCGCGCCTTCACCCGCAGCACCGCGGCACACTCGACGCTGGCCTATCACGAGACCTCTTCCTGCCAGTTCGTGGAGCTGTCCGCGGTGAAGCGGTTGTTGCAGGGCGCGCCGATCGTCGCCGGCCCGACCCAGGTGGAGAGCTATCGCGAGACGGTGCCTGGCGGTACCGCGCTAACCGCCTCGCATGACGGTTATCTTGAGCGATTTGGCGTGGTGCACCGACGCGTCCTCGTCATCGCCGAAGATGGTTCGCGGCTGGATGGTGAGGATACCCTGTCCCCGGCGCCGGGCGCGCGCATCAAGGGCACCAATGCCGATTATGCGCTGCGCTTCCATCTGCATCCGGCCATCAAGGCAAGCCGGCTCAACGATGGGCGTGGCGCCATGCTGGTGCTGCCCAATCGCGAGGTGTGGACGTTCGAGGCGCCAGATGATCGCGTCGAGCTGGAGGAAAGCGTGTTTCTCGCCGGCAATGACGGGCCGCGCCGCACCGCCCAGATCGTGATCCGGCAGGATGCGCGGCAAGTTTCCGGTGTACGCTGGAGCTTCATCCGCTCCAGCTCAACGCCAGCCGCAACGACCGCCCGCCGCAATGCCCGGCGTGAACCGGAACTACCGTTGTAGGCACGTCAACGGTCCCAAGCGCGCGACGCGCGTCATGCGACTTGCAGATTTTCGAGATCGGCAATCAGGCCGGGTCCGCTTGGCTGCCAGCCAAGCTTTCTCCGCGTTTGCTCGCTTGAGGCCGGCACGTCATGCGCGACGAACCTCGCCATGGCGCCGAAAAAGGCCTCCTCTTCTTCCGGAGCAATCGACCTGACCGGCAGATTCAAGTGGCGGCCGATCGCCTCCGCAATGGCGCGCATCGATATGCCTTCTTCGCCGACGGCGTGATATTTGGCGCCCGGCTCTGCCTTCTCGACCGCCAGACGATAAAGGCCCGCAACGTCCAGCAGGTGTGCCGCCGGCCAACGAGCGAGTCCTTCCCCGGGATATCCGCACACGCCCTTCTGGCGATAGGTCTGGACCAGATAGGTGACGAGGCCTTGTCGGCGGGTGTCGTGAACCTGGGGCAGCCGCACCACGGAAACGTTGGTACCGCCTGCGGCCGCAGCGGCGGCCGCTTCTTCCGTGGCCGCGCGCGGGTGGACGTCCGTGCCGACCGTTCTATTTTCTTCTTGCGCGGATTGGCCGGGCACGGTGTTCGCCAGTCCCGTGCCAGACGTTACGATGAGCGGCCGATTGGACCCTGACAACACCGAGCCTAGCAACTGGATGACAGGACGGTCGTCTTCGCAGTTTTGGACAAATCGCGAGAAGTCGTGGTTGAAAGCCAGATGGATGACACCGTCTGACCGGGAGGCACCTTGCTTCAGGCTGTCGGGATCAGCAATCGAGCCTCGGTAAACTTCGGCACCGGCGGCAGCTAACGCCGGCGCCTTTTCCTCCGAACGACAAAGACCGATCACCTGATGTCCGGCTGCGATCAATTCCTTGACCACGGCTGAACCGATGAAGCCAGTGGCCCCGGTAACGAACACGCGCATCGCAAGTCTCCTGTTCTGGCGAGACAAATGTCGAGCGAAGAGCTATTCTGGTAAAGTAGTGATCTTATCGTGGTATAATTGCTAATACGATGGACGAACACACCAGCCGAGTGAACCAGCTCGGCCATTATCTCAGGGATCGCCGCGCCAAGCTCGATCCGGCCGCCTTCGGCCTGGCGAGGAAGCGCCGCCGTACCCCAGGCCTGCGCCGCGAGGAAGTGGCGCAACGCGCCCACATCAGCCCCACCTGGTACACCTGGCTCGAACAGGGCCGTGGCGGCGCGCCGTCGGCCGACGTGCTCGATCGGATCGCACGCGCGCTGATGCTGACGGACACCGAGCGCGAGCATCTTTTCCTGCTCGGTCTCGGCCGGCCGCCGGAGGTTCGTTATGAGAAACGCGAAGGCATCACCCCTCGCCTCCAACGTGTTCTCGATGTGCTGGAGCCGAGCCCGGCCCTGATCCGCACCGCAACATGGGATGTCGTGGCCTGGAATCGCGCTGCGACGCTAATGCTGACCGACTACGCTGCCGTGCCGGTGGAGGAGCGCAATATTCTGCGCTTCATTTTCCTCGATCCCCGTTCGCGCGCCTCGCAATATGACTGGACCAGTGTAGCGCGTTATGCGGTCGGCGCATTCCGCGTCGATGTCGCGCGCGTGGGCGCGGCAGAGAAGGTCCGCGGGTTTGTCGATGAGCTTCGCCGGCTCAGCCCTGAATTCGATGCGATGTGGCGTGACAACAATGTCAGCACTCACCATGAGGGGGTCAAGCACATCAAACACCCGGATCTCGGCCGCCTCGCCTTCGAATATTCGGCCTTTGCCGTCGATGCTCGTCCGGACCTCACGCTGGTGATCTACAATCCGACCCAACCGGAAGACCTTGAGCGGATCAGGTTACTGATCGCCGCCCGCAACTGACGCTCCGCTCGCAACGGGGCCCTGGGAAAGCCGGTCACCCGACGTTGAGAATGCCTCCGGAAGCTGCTAACCAGCGGCTCTCGCGCAACTGGCGACTTTGGATGGAGCACCATCGGGAAGCGCGGGAATATCCGCCGCGCGCCTGGGCACTCCCTTAAGCAAAGGACCTTGCCCATGACAGACCATCCACGCCGCGTTGCCCGCGCCCTGCTCTCGGTTTCCGACAAGACCGGGCTGATCGAATTCGCCCGCGCGCTCGCTGGCCATGGCGTCGAACTGATCTCCACGGGCGGCACCGCGAAGGCGATCGCCGCCGCCGGGCTGACGGTGAAGGACGTTTCCGATCTGACAGGATTTCCCGAGATGATGGACGGCCGGGTCAAGACCCTGCATCCCAAGGTTCACGGTGGATTGCTGGCGATCCGCGACAACAAGCAACACGCCGAAGCCATGAAGGCCCATGGCATCGCGCCGATCGATCTCTTGGTAGTCAACCTCTATCCGTTTGAGGCCACCGTCGACAAAGGCGCCGGCTTCGAGGAATGCATCGAAAACATCGACATTGGCGGACCGGCGATGATCCGTGCCGCCGCCAAGAACCATGACGATGTGGCGGTGCTGGTGGAAGCCGAGGACTATCCATCCGTCCTCGATGAACTCGCGCAAAACCAGGGCGCGACCACGCTTTCGCTGCGGCGCCGGCTCGCTGCCAAGGCCTATGCGCGCACCGCGGCCTATGACGCAGCCATCTCCAACTGGTTTTCCGGCCAGTTGAAGATCGAGGCACCGGATTTCCGGGCCGTTGGCGGCAAGCTTATCCAGTCGCTGCGTTATGGCGAGAACCCGCACCAGAGCGCCGCCTTCTATCGAACACCCGATCGTCGGCCCGGCGTCTCCACCGCGCGTCAGCTGCAGGGCAAGGAACTCTCCTACAACAATATCAACGATACCGATGCGGCCTATGAATGCGTGGGCGAATTCGACGCGAGCCGTACGGCGGCCTGCGTTATCGTCAAACACGCCAATCCCTGTGGCGTCGCGGAAGGCTCCGACCTCATCGGTGCTTACCGCAAGGCGCTGGCCTGCGATTCGACGTCGGCCTTCGGCGGCATTATAGCAATGAACCGCCCGCTCGATGCCGATACCGCGCGCGAGATCACCAAGATCTTCACCGAGGTGATTATCGCGCCCGACGCCAGCGAGGAAGCGATCGCCATCATCGGCGCGCGCAAGAATTTGCGCTTGCTGCTCGCCGGTTCGCTACCCGATCCGCGCGCACCCGGCCTAACGGCCAAGACGGTTGCCGGCGGCCTCCTGGTCCAGAGCCGCGATAACGCGGTGGTCGATGACATGAACTTCAAGGTCGTCACCAGGCGGGCACCGACGGAAGCCGAAATGCGCGACCTCAAATTTGCTTTCCGCGTCGCCAAGCACGTCAAGTCAAATACCATCATCTATGCCAGGGACCTTGCCACTGTCGGCATCGGTGCGGGCCAGATGAGCCGGGTGGATTCGGCGCGGATCGCTGCGCGCAAGGCCCAGGATGCGGCCAAGGAATTGAACCTTGCCGAGCCGCTCACCAAGGGGTCGGTCGTGGCTTCGGACGCGTTCTTTCCTTTCGCCGACGGCATGCTCGCCTGCATCGAGGCCGGCGCTACGGCCGTGGTGCAACCCGGCGGCTCAATGCGGGATGAGGAGGTCATCAAGGCCGCCGATGAGCACGGCATCGCCATGGTGTTCACGGGAACGCGGCATTTCCGCCACTGAGAGCAAGGCTTGCCCTAAAGCGTTTGCGAGCGAAGCGGATACCGGTTCGCGTGAAGAAAACGCGTCAAAACCAACAGCTAAAGCTTCGGTTCTGATTCAATCAGAACCTCTAGTCGCGCACCCGCGCGAGCAGCGCCAAGCCCACCACAAAAAACGGCACCAGCATCGCCATGCCGATCTTCTGGCTGCCCGCGATCGCCGTGACTGCGCCGATCAAGAGCGGCCCGACGAAAGAGGTGACCTTTCCGGTGAGTGCAAACAAACCGAAATATTGGGCGATGCGATCTTTTGGCGCCATTCGGATCAGCAGCGTTCGTGAAGCGGCCTGCAGCGGCCCCCCGGCAGCGCCGATCAGAAAGCCGAGCACCAGATAGGCGCGCTCAGCCGGGCTGGCAAACAATGCACTGCCAGGCGCTGGCGGCGCGACCTTGATGAATAGGATCGAATCCTTGTCCACGAGCAGAATGACCACAATCGACAGGAGCAGGACCAGCATGCTTCCGGCGATCACCCGCTTTGGCCCGAGCCAATCGTCAAGCTTGCCACCGAGCCAGGCGCCCAGCGTTCCGGCAATCAAAAGCAGAATGCCGAAGCTGCCGATCTGCAGCGTGTGCCAGCCGAAAGTACCCGCGGCATAGATGCCGCCGAATGCAAACAACGAGACCAGACCATCGGTATAAATCATGTTGGCAAGCAGGAAGGCCGCCATCGACCGGCGCTTCGGCAGGTCGCTAACTGTCTCCCTCAATTCGAGAAACCCTTCGCGCAACGCTTCGCGGACCGAACGCTTGGCCGGATAATCCGGCGTGAACAAAAACATTGGCAGGACGAACACGATAAACCAGAGGCCGGTGAGCGGCCCGGTGATGCGGTCGCCCTGATGCGATATCGGATCCAGACCGAACAAAGGCATCATGCCGAACAGCGTACGCCCCGTCTCCGGATTGGCGGCAAGGAAGCCGAGCACGAGGAGCAGGCTGACAATCCCGCCGATATAGCCAGTGGCCCAGCCGGTGCCGGAGAGGCGACCGATTTTTTCCGGTGGCACCAGCGTCGGCATCATCGCATTGTTGAAAACGGTGGCGAATTCCACGCCGATTGTTCCAATACCGTAGGCAATGAGCAGCGGCATGATGGTGTCAGGCGCCCCAGGGCGCCCGAACCACATAAAGCAGGAGCCGATCACCAGCAGGGCGCCGAAGGCTGCGATCCAGGGTTTGCGGCGGCCGTTGGCATCGGCGATGGCGCCGAGCACCGGCGACAGAACCGCAATCAGAAGCCCGGCGGTCGCCGTGGCAAATCCCCACAGCGACTGGCCTGTCGCTGGATTCGACGCCACGTGAGCCGCAAAATAGGGCGCAAAGACAAAGGTCATGATCAGCGTGAAATAAGGCTGCGCAGCCCAGTCGAAGAATATCCAGCTGATGACCGCGGCGCGCCCGGGATAGGCTCTCGGCATTGCTGAAAAAGTTTCAGACGCGGTCACCGCCATATCGTTATCCTTCGCGAATCACCTGCGGGTATTTTGGGGCATTTTGCTATCAATGGTAAAAATAGAATCCTAATTGTCCCGATCGCCGGCCCGGTATCCCAGAACTGCCGCTCCCATGACGTTGATGTCGATGATGACTCTCTCACTCAAACAGCGCGTCTTGTGGCCACTGGTCGTTCTGGTTGTACTACTTTGTGCACCTGCGAACGCGCAGGAAACCGGCCGCGGCAGCTATGTGCCTTCGGCCGCCGCCGGTATCGGCGTCGGCGCTGAACACGGGTTGGTGGTGGCCCAGGAAAGACTTGCAGCGAAGATTGGTGGCGATGTGCTGCAACGCGGCGGAAATGCCGTCGATGCCGCGGTTGCTACGGGCTTCGCCATGGCGGTGACCTATCCCCGCGCCGGGAATATTGGCGGCGGCGGCTTCATGCTGATTCACTTGGCCGCGCGCCATGAAGACGTCGCCATCGATTACCGGGAGACCGCGCCGGCGGCGGTGACATCAAGCGTATTTCTGTCCGCCGATGGCAAGCCCGACGCCGCGAAGTCGCGAGACTCGGCACTTGGCATCGGCGTGCCCGGTACAGTCGCCGGACTAGCGCTCGCGCTGGAGAAATACGGCTCGGGAAAATTCGGCCTGGCCGAACTGCTGCAGCCGACGATCAAATTGGCAAGCGACGGATTCGTCGTGACCGATGACACCGCCGATACGTTGCCGGAATGGTATCCCCGGCTTGCCCATTGGCCATCATCGCAAAGGATTTTTTCGAGGCCCGATGGTAGCAGTCTGCGTCAAGGAGATGTTCTGATCCAGAATGACCTCGCCTCGACCTTGAAAGCCATCGCAGACCAAGGCGCGCGCGGCTTCTATGAGGGACCTGTTGCGGAGAAGCTCGCCTCGGGCGTTCGCGACGCCGGCGGCGTGATGACGATAGAGGATCTTCGCAACTATCAGCCGATCATTCGCGAGCCGGTGCGCGGCAGCTATCGCGGCTATGAAATCGTCTCCATGCCGCAACCCTCCTCGGGCGGAATCGTGCTGCTCGAAGCGTTGAACATCCTCGAGGGCTTTCCGCTCGCGCAAATGGCTCAGGGCTCCGCGCCCTCCTTGCATCTTCTGGTGGAGGCCATGAAGCGCGCTTATGCCGACCGTGCGCGTTATCTTGGCGACCCCGCTTATGTGAGCGCGCCGGTCACCAACCTTATTTCGAAAGAATATGCGGCCAAGCAGCGCCTCACCATTGATCCGGAGCGAGCCACCCCGTGGACCGGCTCGGCCCCCAAACAGCCTCACGAAGGCAGCAATACCACTCATTTCTCGGTGGTTGACGGTGAGGGAAATGCAGTCAGCAACACCTATACGCTGAACTTCAGCTATGGCGTTGGCCTCGTGGCTGAAGGTACCGGCGTGCTGCTCAACAATGAGCTTGACGATTTCACCGCCGCGCCGGGCGCCTCAAACGCTTACGGGCTCGTCGGATTTGAAGCCAACCTGCCCGCGCCCGGCAAGCGGCCGTTGTCGTCGATGTCGCCGACGATTGTGCTACGCGATGGCCGGGTAGCGTTGGTGACCGGATCCCCTGGCGGAAGCCGCATCATCTCCACCGTATTGCAAGTGATCGTGGATGTGCTCGATTATCACATGGACATTGCCGCAGCCGTCGCCGCGCCACGGCTTCATCACCAGTGGCTGCCGGATGAAATCTTTCTGGAGCGTGGATTTGATGATTCGGCGATTGCCGGGTTGAAGGCGAGGGGTCATACCATTGGCGGACCGCTCGGTCAGACCTCGGCGAACTCCATCATCGCTACGGGCGCGGGCTGGCGCGGCGCAGCAGACCCGCGCACTCGGGGCGCAATAGCTGCCGGCGAATAAGGAAATACCCGGGCGCAAGCTCCACAGGAGGACACAATGGCAAGTCTGAAAGGAAAGACCTTATTCGTGTCGGGCGCCAGCCGCGGTATCGGTCTTGCGATCGCCCTGCGCGCGGCGAAAGACGGCGCCAATGTTGCGATCGCCGCCAAGACGGCCGAGCCGCACCCCAAGCTCAAGGGCACGATCTATACCGCCGCCGATGAAATTCGCGCCGCGGGCGGCAACGCGCTTCCCGTTCTCTGCGACATTCGCGATGAGGCGCAGGTGATCGAAGCGATCGACAAGACGGCAGCGGAATTCGGCGGCATCGACATCTGCGTCAACAACGCCAGCGCCATCAGCCTCACCAACTCGCAAATGACCGACATGAAGCGCTTCGATCTGATGATGGGAATCAATACCAGAGGCACTTTCATGGTCTCGAAATATTGCATTCCGCACCTGAAGAAGGCGGCAAATCCGCATATCCTCATGCTGTCGCCGCCGCTTGATCTCCAGGTGAAATGGTTTGAGCGCTCCACGGCCTATACGATCGCCAAGTTTGGCATGAGCCTTTGTGTTCTCGGCCTTTCCGGTGAGCTGAAGGATGCTGGTATCGCCGTCAACGCGCTCTGGCCGCGCACCACGATCGCCACCGCCGCGATCGGCAACCTCCTCGGTGGGGATGCCATGATGCGCGCCAGCCGCAAGCCGGAGATCATGGCAGATGCAGCTTATGTGATCCTCACCAAGCCCTCTCGCGAATTCACCGGGCAGTTTTGTATCGACGACAAGGTGCTCTATGAGAGCGGCGTGCGGGATTTCGAGCCTTATCGCGTCGACCCCTCCATGCCGCTGGCGTCGGACTTCTTCGTGCCCGACGATGATGTGCCGCCGCCAGGTGTCGTCATCCGGAAGATGGGGTCGATGGCGCCGCCGTCGCGGTAAGCGCCTGCGCGGAGTTTATCGGTTCATCATGTAAGGACCGCCGCGTTCAATCGCGCGCTGATAGGCGGGGCGGGCGTGGATGCGATCGACAAACGCGCCGACGCGCGGATGGCCCTCAATCCCACCGCGTGCGGCCGCCGCTTCCAGCGGATAGCTCATCTGGATATCCGCGGCCGAGAAGTCATTTCCGGCGAACCACTCGCTTTTACCGAGTTCGCTTTCCCAGAAGGCCATGTGCTGCTTCACCTGCGGATTGACAAAGCCGACAAGCGCCTGATCGGAAATCCGCCGCGCCAGCGGACGAAGCCATGCGGGCGCGCGCCGGGGGATCAGGGAGAAAAAGAATTTCATCAAGAGCGGCGGCATCGCCGAACCCTCGGCATAGTGCAGCCAATAGGTGAAGCGAAGCCGTTCGGGCGTGTCGGGCGGCGGGATCAGCCGACCGTTGCCGTAGGTGGCGACGACGTAATCAATAATGGCGCCGGACTCGGCGATGGTATTGCCGTTGTCGGTGACAACAGGTGATTTGCCGAGCGGGTGAATGGCGCGCAATTCCGGTGGCGCCCGCAGGTCCGGCTGCCGCTGATAGCGCACGATGTCATAGGGCACGCCGAGCTCTTCCAGAAGCCACAGCACCCGCTGTGAGCGCGAATTGTTGAGGTGATGGACGGTCAGCATGGTGGTTCCCCCAGAAAGAGCCCCGCAATGACATCGGGCGCCTTAGGGAAGTTATCGAAAGTCCGCCGGAATTAAAAACCGGGTAATATTGACATTCAAGTATTTACCCGGGTAATATGCTTGGGAATTGCAAAGGTGATCCATGCATTCTCACTCATTCACCCTGTTCCAGGGCTCGCGGCGGCTGGCGACTGGGCCATTGGCCGAGGTCGCGCTGGAAGCGCGGCGGGCCACCCTTGGGTCCAACCTTGGGGCTACCCATGGTGGCGCCACCGACCCTCTTGTGATTTTCGAGGATGCCACCGGCAGGCCGATTGACCTTGATCTGCGCGGCGGAGAACAGGACGTCATCGCCCGCCTCCACCCCCCGGCAGCCAGCGAGGATGAGCAAACGGAGGGGACCGCCGAGCCAAGGCGTCGCGGGCGGCCGAAACTCGGCGTCGTTGCCCGGGAAGTCACCTTGCTGCCCCGCCATTGGGAGTGGCTAGCGCGCCAGCCCGGCGGCGCTTCCGTTGCGCTCCGCAAACTGGTGGAAGCGGCACGCCGCGCGGGAAGCGAAGCCGACCACGTCCGCGCCGCGCGGGAGGCCGCCTACCATTTCATGTCGGTGATGGCGGGTAACCTCGCCGGATTCGAGGAAGCCTCACGCGCCTTGTTTGCCGGTGACCACGCGCGGCTGGACAAGGAGATCGCCGGCTGGCCAGCGGACATACGCGACCATCTCTTGAGGATCCTCGATCGTTAGTATTGACCCCCAGGTCTCACCAAGGTTCATCCGCTCGATAGCGGCGTCAGGTGCTCCCTCTAAAAATCTTAAGTCCGTTCGATACACGGCGCGCGATATCCCGCCGCGCGAAAAAAGCCGAAGGAATTCTCGTGGCCCAACCGAAAGCTCTTTGGAAGACGTTTCTTGGCTTCCTGGCTCCGATGATGCTCAGCAACATCCTTCAGGCGTTGTTTGGGACCATCAACAGCGTCTATCTCGGCCAGATGATCGGTGTCGAGGCGCTCGCCGCCGCCTCGGTGTTTTTTCCGGCGATGTTCTTTTTCGTCGCCTTCGTGATCGGTCTGAGCACGGGTGCGAGCGTATTGATCGGGCAAGCCTGGGGCGCCCGCGAGCCGGACAAGGTGAAGGCCGTCGCCGGAACGACCCTGCTGGTCACATTGGGTTGCGGGCTCACCATTGCGGTACTCGGCGGACTCTTCAGCCGCGAGCTCCTGCGTTTCCTCGCGACTCCGGCCGATATCCTGGAGCCAGCCAGCGCTTATGCGCGCATCATGATGATGGCGATGCCGCTGACGTTCCTCTTCATTCTGCAGACCTCGTTGATGCGCGGCGTGGGCGACACGTTGACACCACTTTTAGCCTTGGCGATTTCCACCGTGGTAGGACTCGCTGTCACGCCAGCTCTGATTCAGGGATGGCTTGGGCTGCCGCGACTTGGCGTCGCCAGCGCAGCCTGGGCCTCGGCAACGTCGAGCCTGTTCACGCTGATCTGGCTCACGATCCATTTGCGTCGTCGCAATCATCCGCTGGCATTCGACCGGGCGTTTGGTGGCGCCTTACGAATCAACGGAGCGCTGCTCGCCAAGATCCTCCGCATCGGAATTCCCGCTGCTGTCGGCATGATCATGATGTCACTTGCCGAACTGGTGTTGCTCGGCCTCGTCAACGGCTTCGGTTCCAGCGCCACCGCCGCCTACGGCGCCGTCAATCAGGTCATCAGCTATGTGCAGTTTCCAGCCATGTCGATTTCCATCTCGGTATCGATCTTCGGCTCGCAGGCGATCGGCCGCGGCGATACCGACCGGCTGGGCGCCATCGTGCGCACCGGTCTTGTCATGAACCTGGCGCTGACTGGGGGGCTTGCGGTGCTCGCCTATATTCTATCGCGCACCATCATGGGATTTTTCATCGTCGATCCCGCGGTGTTGGAGCTCGCACAGCAATTGCTGCACATTGTACTGTGGAGTCTCGTGCTGTTCGGGATGTCGATGGTGTTCTCGGGCATGATGCGGGCAAGCGGCACCGTGCTGATGCCGTTGTTGATCTCGATGTTCGTGATCAGCACGATCGAGGTGCCGACGGCGATTTTTCTCAGCCGGGCGATCGGTGTACAGGGGGTTTGGATTGCGTATCCCGTCACCTTCACCTCGATGTTCCTGCTGCAGATGGCTTTCTATCTTCTGGTCTGGCGCAAGCGCGAAATTCGCCGGCTGATCTGATCGGCCGACGGATTCTTTGATGCAGATATATGATGACCGTCATAAAAAAGTGGACGGACCATATCTGTTGCGCCAGAATGGCGGTGCGGAGAGGAACCAGCCATGGCCCACACGGCTCCACAATTTCTGTTCGATTTCGGCAGTCCCAACGCCTTCCTGAGCCATGAAGCGATCCCGGCCATCGAGCGGCGGATCGGGGTCAGGTTTGAATATGTGCCGGTGCTGCTCGGCGGCATTTTCAAGGCCACCAATAACCGCTCGCCGGCGGAGACGTTGGCCGGCATCAGAAACAAGCCGGAATTTCAGGAAATCGAGACGGCGCGCTTTCTCAAGCGTTTTAACGTCGAGCCCTATGTCTGGAATCCGTTTTTCCCGGTCAACACGCTGAACCTGATGCGGGCCGCAATTGCCGCACAAGCCGAAGGCGTGTTCAAACCCTTCGTGGATGCTGCCTTTCACCATATGTGGCGCGAGCCCAAGAAGATGGACGATCCCGAGATCGCGTTGAAGGCGCTTTCCGATTCCGGCCTCGATGCCAAAAAGCTGTTTGCCCGCGCCCAGGAACCCGACATCAAGGCGCGACTGATTGAGAACACCGAACAGGCGGTGAAGCGTGGCGCATTCGGCGCGCCGACATTCTTCGTCGGCGATGAAATGTTCTTCGGCAAGGAACAACTGCGCGAGGTCGAAGAATTGGTGTTGGCCCGGTAGGTTCTTGATGTTCTCGCGAGCCCCTTAAGGAGGTGCGGCGATGGAGAAGCGCAACGCCAGCGTCGCGGTGATCGGTGCCGGAGATTACATCGGCGCCGAGATTGCCAAGAAATTCGCCGCCGAAGGCTTCGTCGTGTTTGCCGGCCGGCGCGACGGTGAAAAACTCGCGCCGCTTGCCCGAGAGATCGAGGCCGCAGGCGGGCAAATGATCGGCCACTCGCTGGATGCGCGAAAAGAGGAGGAGATCGCTGCCTTCTTGCGCGATGCCGACGCGCATGCGCCGCTTGAAGTCTGCATCTTCAATATCGGCGCCAATGTTCAGTTTCCGATTCTTGAAACCACCGAGCGCGTGTTCCGCAAGGTCTGGGAGATGGCCTGCTTTTCCGGATTTCTGGCCGGACGGGAAGCCGCCCGGCTGATGCTGCCGCGGGGCCGCGGCAATATTTTCTTTACCGGCGCCACGGCCTCGTTACGCGGCGGCAACGGCTACGCCGCATTTGCCAGCGCCAAGTTCGGTTTGCGCGCCGTGGCCCAATCGATGGCGCGCGAACTCGGTCCCAAGAATATTCACGTCGCCCATCTCATTATCGATGCCGGTGTCGACACCGCCTGGGTCCGCGAGCGTCGCGCGCAATTGTGGGGCGAGCAATCCCTCGACAATCCGGACCTTTTGATGCCGCCGGCTTCCGTGGCTAATGCCTATTGGCAACTCTACCAGCAACCGCGCAGTGCCTGGACCTTCGAGATGGAAATTCGCCCCTTCGGAGAGAAGTGGTAGAGCCTTTGCCGCTCGCGGGAGCGAGGGGCAGCAGCCAAACGAGTGTGAGATTCGTGGAGCCTTTGAAGATGCGTATTCTCGTGGTCGGCGCTGGCGCGATCGGCGGCTATTTCGGCGGCAGGCTCCTGGATGCCGGCGCGGATGTCACATTCCTGGTTCGCCCCCGCCGCGCCGCGGAACTGGCGGATGCGGGACTTGTCATCAAGATGCCCGACCGCACGATCACGCGGAAAGCTCCGCCGGCTATTCAGGCCAAGCAATTGAACGAGCCATTCGATCTCGTGCTGTTGAGTTGCAAGGCCTACGATCTCGATGACGCGATGGCGTCGTTCGCGCCCGCCGTGGGGCCGGCGACGACCATCCTCCCAATGCTCAATGGCATGGTGCATCTCGACCGGCTGGATGAGAAATTTGGACGCGCGCGCGTCATCGGCGGTTATTGCGTGATCGCCGCAACGCTGAACGCAAGTCGTGAGATCGTCCAGTTGCAGCCGGCGCAATCGATCTCGTTTGGCGAACGCGATGGCACGATGAGTGATCGGATCAGGGCTATTGCCGAGGTGATGGACAAGGGCGGTTTCGGCGCGGCCGCCAGCCAAACCATCGTCCACGACATGTGGGAGAAATGGGTGTTCCTGGCGTGTATCGCCGCCTCGACATCCCTGATGCGCGGCACGATCGGCAACATCCTGAAGGCGCCGGGAGGGCGGGATTTCCTGCTCGGCCTCCTTGAGGAATGCACCAGCGTTGCGCGCGCCGCTGGCTTCGCCCCGCGCCCGGCCGCGCATCAGCGATCCCTCGGCGTACTCACCCAGGAAGGCTCGCCCACGACCGCCTCGATGTTTCGCGATATCCAGGCTGGCGCCCGCGTCGAGGCCGATCATGTGATCGGCGATTTGATCCGTCGCGGGGAAGGCGAGCAGCTGACGCTGCTTCGCATCGCCCATATCCACCTCAAGGCCTATGAGGCATCGCTACAGCGTTCGTAGTTGGCCTTGACTGAACCTCCGGTTTGCATGCGTCCACGGTGCGACCGCCTCCGTTGGCGTGCTGTTCGAACTCAGGACACGCCCATCAACAATCGACAAAACAGAAGGAAGCCACAATAGAGAGGCACACTCCTTCAGTTCGCTCACTGGGATTGTCGATGTCAGCCGCCGCCAGCATGTTTTCACAATCGTTCTTTCACGGAACGAAAGCGGACCTGAAGCCTGGAGATTTGATTGCGGTCGGCTATCCCTCCAATTTCACCGAGGATCAGCCGCTGTCCTGGGTGTATTTCTCGGCGACGCTCGATGCGGCGATCTGGGGCGCGGAACTTTCGACCGGTAAGGGACCTGAACGAATCTACGTCGTCGAGCCAACCGGCGCGATCGCGGACGATCCAAATCTGACGGATAAGAAATTTCCCGGTAATCCGACCAAGTCCTATCGCTCGCGCGACCCGTTGCGCGTCCTTGCGGAAGTGACGAACTGGCAGGGTCACTCGCCCGAACGCCTCTTGCAGATGAGAGACGGCATTGCCCGTGCGAAAGCAGAGGGCGGCGAGATCATCGACTGAAATGGAGAGAGCTGTTTCCCGGCCGCGAAAACACCCAGCAGCCGATCGAAGCCAAATTCGCTTGAGGCTGTCTGGAGCGGGCGAAGGGATTCGAACCCTCGACCCCGACCTTGGCAAGGTCGTGCTCTACCCCTGAGCTACACCCGCATCCGAGAAACCATCGGCCTGCCGCCGTTGGTGGGCAGACCTATGCCAAATGCCGACCACGAATGCAACAGGCGGCATCGTGTAAAACGGGCTGGCATAAAGATCATCGGCCGATGGTTTAGGAAGCCTTTTGACGAAATCGGGCCAAATGCTCCGGTTTGCCTGCCTTCCTCACCCATTTTGCGGCCGCTGCGGGAGCGGGTATTTGCCGATTGAAAATTTCCGGGCCAGCCGCCACTTAGAGGTAGAAGTTCCAAATCATGACCCCGGGGCCGTGCTAGATTGAGCCCCATTCAGATATCAGGCGAGGATGATCCCGTGACGATAGTAGAGCAGGGCGGCGGCCCGGCGCCGCAGCCACCAGCCGATCTCATCAAGGAGACCACGACCCAGACCTTCGTCAAGGATGTGATCGAGGAATCCAAGCGCCAGCCCGTTCTGATCGATTTCTGGGCCCCGTGGTGCGGTCCGTGCCGTCAGCTCACGCCTTTGCTGGAGAAGGCGGTTCGCGCCGCCGGCGGCAGGGTGAAGCTCGTGAAGATGAACATCGACGAGCATCCTTCCATTCCCGGGCAGATGGGCATTCAGTCGATTCCGGCGGTGATCGCTTTTGTTGACGGCCGGCCGGCCGATGGTTTCATGGGCGCGCTGCCGGAGAGCCAGGTCAATGCCTTTATCGGCAAGCTGACGGCGGGCGTATCGGCCCCGGGCGGTCCTGACATCGCGGAAATCCTCAAAGAGGCTGATGCGGTGCTGGCCGAGGGCGATCCCGCCACCGCCGCCTCGATCTATGCTGAGGTACTCGCGGCGGATGCCACCAATATTGCCGCGCTCGCCGGGCTCGCCAGGTGCTACACGGCGACCGGCGCACTGGAGCAGGCCAAGCAGACACTGTCGATGGTTCCGGAATCCAAGCGGGGCGAAGCAGCGATCAAGGCGGTGCAGGCTGCCATTGATCTAGCCGAACAAGCAAAGTCGCTCGGTCCGACCACTGAACTTGAGCAAAAAGTCGCCGCCAATCCGGCCGATCATCAGGCCCGGTTCGATCTGGCAATCGCGCTGAACGCCGCCGACAATCGCGCGGAAGCCACGGGGCATCTGCTGGAAATCGTCAAGCGCGACCGCAAATGGAACGATGACGGCGCGCGAAAGCAGCTTGTCCAGTTTTTCGAGGCCTGGGGGCCGACGGATGCAGCCACCGTCGAAGGAAGAAAGCGGCTTTCGACGATCTTGTTCTCCTAGAGCTATTCCGGTTCTGAGCGAAACAGAACCGGGCGCTCGTTTTGTTTGATGCGTTTTCCTTGCGAAGCCGGTATCCACCCCGGATCAAGTCCGGGCCAGGCTTTCGCTCTAAACCGTCATAGATCGGGACATTCGCGGAGCCAGAACATGCCGATCAACGCCGAGTATCGCGGACCCGAAGATCTTCCGCCGATCATTCCGGTGTTTCCGCTGCCGGGCGCGCTCCTGCTGCCGCGGGGGCAGATGCCGCTCAATATCTTTGAGCCGCGTTATCTGGCGATGGTGGATGATGCATTGCTATCGGGCCATCGACTGATCGGCATGATCCAGCCCGATGTCACGCACTCCCGTAATGAAGTGAAGCCGGTGCTGTTTCAGGTCGGATGCGTGGGGCGCATGACCCAGCTCGCGGAGTCCGGCGATGGCCGTTACATCCTCGAATTGACGGGCATCGTGCGTTTCAAAGTCCTGGAAGAAATTTCGGTATCGACGCCCTATCGGCAATGTCGGGTGGATTTTCGGCCCTACGTGGATGATTTCATCGCGCGAAAGGGTGAGGAAGACGTCGATCGCGAAACCTTGCTTTCGGTGCTGACGGATTTTCTCAAGGCCAATAATCTCAAGGTGGACTGGGCCGGGATCGAGAGCGCCCCCAATGAGGCCCTCGTCAATGCGTTGGCGATGATGTCGCCTTACGGGCCGCCGGAAAAGCAGGCGATGCTGGAAGCGCAGGACTTGAAAACCCGCGCGGAAATCCTGATCGCTGTGACCCAAATGGATCTCGCCAAGAAACGCACTTCCGGCGACCCCCCGCTGCAATGATGCCGCTATGGCATAGCCATACCTTGACTGTCTCTTGACTATCCCTTTATCGCCGTCGCCAGTGGTCCATGCGCCGGGGGCGTGCGGGTGACACGCATCAACAGTACCGTAATCAGCAGCACCGCGAGATAGACCAGTAGCTGCATCCCAGTCGGCTGATCGCTATAGCCAACCAGGGTATGCATCGTGCGGCCGATGATACTGTCCTCTGGCAATAGCCATGAGCTGTCCCACACCGCACGATTAAGCGAGACCAGCCAACCCGCGCGCTCCAGAAACAGCACGGCCTGTCCTGCCATGCCGGCCGCAAGGAGCGTGATAAGCGCCGTCGTGGTCGCAAACAACGCCCGCTGGGGAATTCTCATCAACCCGAAATAGGTGGCAAGGCAGACGGCTGCGCCAAGCGCCAGCCCGATCGCTCCACCGAGGAGAAGGCTCAAACCTGAACTGCCCTCGGAGGCCACGATGCCATAAAGAAACAGCGCCACCTCGCTGCCTTCGCGCAGCACCGCGACGGCCACGACCACTGCCAGCGCCAAGAGCGACTTCGATCCTTGGGCCACCGCCTGCCCGACAGCACGCATTTCGCTCGCCATCTCGCGGCCGTGCCGGGCCATCCAGACGTTGTGCCAGGTGAGCATGATGACGGCGACGCCCAGGATAGAGGCATTGAATAACTCCTGCCCCATGCCCGCAAACAGTTGCGACAGTGCTCCGGCGAATGCGGCAACGACGCAGGCCCCGGCCACGCCGGCGAGCACGCCGCCGCCGATCCAGGCATTACGGTGAGGAACGCCGCCCGTCACCGCAAGCACGATACCGATGATCAGGCCCGCTTCGAAGACCTCGCGAAAAACGACGATGAGTGCTGCCAGCACGGTTGCCGCCTATTGCACCACCAAGGCGCCGCGCGCCTTTTCGTTGAAGTCATCATAGAATTCATAACGCCCCGGCTTCAGCGGCCGAACGTTGACCACACCCTCGCTGCCGGCTGCGACGACTTTCTCAACCCGCAGCGACTTGCTCTCGAATTCCATCGCCTTGGCTTCGAGGTTCTTGATGCGAATTGCAACCGGCTTGTCGGCTGGAACACGGATCTCGGCCGGCTGGAACTGGCCCTTCGCGTAAGTGAGCTGAACCTCTGTCGCCTGTTGGGCACGCGATGGCGTCGCAAGCGGACCTACCAGGCCGAGGGCGACTGAAACGATGGCAATGGCTTTCATGGCGATGGTTCTGATTTGATCCGTCATATCGTGACTTCTGTCCTTTTCAACTGGCATCAAAACTCATAAGCAAACTTCAATTTGGCCCGATTGCGCTGAAACTCCGCCAAATTGAAGGATGCGGGGTTGCCGATCTCACGTCCCCAGACCTGCGCGTTCCAGGCTGCGGTCGCAAACATTTTTGGCGTGAACTGGACATAGAGCGTCGGCCCCAGCAACACGGCATCGCCGGTGAAATTGGTCAGGTTGATTGCGTCATAATGGCGGAGATACCAGACCTCGCCGCCCAGCACGACGTTGGGAGCCACCCGAACCGACAGCGCGGCGGAGCCTCCGAATTTGGATTCCCGCTCGGTATCGCCAGCCGGCGTCTTTGTCACCTCGGGCTCGTAAAGCAGGTTGAAGCCGGCATAGAGCCGGTTACGAACCAGTTCGAGATCGGCATTGATCGTGGTCTCGAATTCGAAATTGCGGATCCGCTCGCCGCCGGTTTCGTCGATCCGGCGGATCGTCGGCTCGACGGCAAGGGTCACCGCCAGCGGATTATTGGAGGTGCGCTCAATGGCGAGATAGCGGAACTCGGCAAAGGCGCCGGCGAGCGCGACCTGCTTTCGGTCGTCCAGATCGGTCACGCCTGAAATATTATGGGTTGAACCGAGCGCCCCGAACTCGATTTGGACGAACTGGCTAGGGGTAAACTCGAATTCATATTTGGTTTCGCTCGCCGCGTAATGGCCGTCGCGCTTGCCGAACCTGCCAATTGATTCGACCGTAAATTCCTTCTCGCCTTCCAGACCGATGCCGGAGCCGGTGGTAAATCCAAAAATGTATTTGGTCTCGATCTCGTGCCATGAGCTGGCATCGTCTGCGCGCGCCTGGCCCTGGCAAAGAACCAGCGCTGCGAAAACGGCGAGCGCCAGCATGTTGCCCCGTTGTGTTCCTGGTCGCATTTTCTGAGCTGCCAGCCCCTGATCTTGATGCTTCCAGCTAGCGGCTTTTGCCCGGGGGGCAAAGAATATTGCTTCTAAATTGGAGTGATTCTAAGCAGGTAAAAATCTTGGGTTTTTGACCTGGATCAAGGCGCAACGCGGAGGGTGATCAGGCGGACAACCCGATCTCGTTTTCGCCGCGCGGCTCCATGTTGGCGCCGGATATGGTATATCGCGCGGCAAGCTGGAGACCCCGACATGACCTCACCTTCGGACCGACCCGAAACCACCGTCGATGCCAAGCTTCTGGAAATTCTGGTTTGTCCTTTGACCAAGGGCCCGCTGGAATTTGACGCGGCCAGGCAGGAGTTGATCTCGCGATCGGCAAAGCTCGCTTACCCAATCCGCGATGGCATCCCGATCATGCTGCCGGAAGAAGCCCGCAAGATCGATTAAAGCACCGACAGCAGGATGCGCAGGGCGCTACAGCGCCTCGCCCTTCAACAGCCGAGGCACTTCGCCGGTGAGCCCGGCGGCCTGGCGGATCAGCAGGCTCTTCAGCGGTGGCGTGCGATCGACCAGACCTAGCCCGATGTCGCGCACCGTCCGCAACAAGCTCGAGCTGTTTGAAAACAGAACATTGAGCGAATTGGTCGCCACGCCCATTGCCATCGTATCGAATCGCCGCCAGCGCTGGTAACGCTCCAGCACACCGGCATCGCCGGGATCAAGCCCGAGGCGGGCCGCATCGACGACAACTTCCGCCAGCGCCGCGACATCCTTCAGTCCCATATTGAGCCCTTGGCCCGCGATCGGGTGAATGACATGGGCGGCGTCTCCCACCAGAGCGAGCCGCTCCGCGATGAAGGATCGCGCCACGAAATAACCGAGCGGAAATGCCTTCGGTTGATCCAGTACCTTGATCTCCCCGAGATGCAGGCCAAAGCGGCGTTCAAGCTCCTGATGAAACTCCGCCTCACCCAGCGCGACGATCCGCGCGGCGGCCACGCGATTCTCTGTCCAGACCAGCGAGGAGCGCTTTCCGGTCAACGGCAGGATTGCGAAAGGGCCAGAGGGAAGGAAATGTTCTTCCGCCCGGCCTTGATGATCCCGCTCGTGACCTACGGTGACGACAATACCGGACTGATCATATTCCCACCCGTGGGTGGCAATGCCGGAACGCTCGCGCAACCGGGAGCGCGCGCCGTCCGCAGCAACCAGCACGCTCGCCTCGAGGTTCGACCCATCGGACAGCGTGATATTCACGCATCCTGGAACCGTCTCGAAATCGCTCACCGCGCAAGCTCGCAGTTCAACGCCTTGCGCCTCGGCATGCTTTACCAGGGCATCGATCAGATGCCGGTTTTCAACCATATGCGCGAAGGGCTCGCCGGGTTCAACCTGCCCTGCGAAAGTCAAGAACACCGGACGGGTGGCGTCCTCCACCTTGGAATCGGTCACCACCATATCGAGGATCGGCTGAGCGTTGGGGGCCACCTCGTCCCACACCTCCAGCGCATCAAACAGCCGGCGGCATGCCGCCACGATCGCAGTGGCGCGCGGATCGCGACTCGGCCGCGTGGCGAGCGCTGGATCAGCGACGACAATGCGCGCCTGTTGCCCGAGACCCTGGCGCAGCGCCAGCGCCAGCGCGAGTCCCGCGAAGGCGCCGCCACAGATGACAATGCTTCGACCTGCCGACATACTGACCCTACCCTATGCGCTATGACATGGCCTCAACCGGTCTCGCCACGCATACCAAGGCGTTATAAATCAATCAGCCGCAGATCAAAGGCGTCACGATGACCGATCAGGCGTTCAACCTGCTTTCAATTCTCGACCTCGAGCCGATCGAGGTAAATCTGTTCCGGGGCGTCAGCCCGAAAACCAACTGGCAGCGAGTATTCGGCGGCCAGGTCGTCGGACAAGCCATGGTCGCCGCATGCCGCACGGTCGAGGAGCGGCAGCCACATTCGCTGCATTGTTACTTTATACTGCCGGGCGATCCCAAGGTTCCCATCATCTATCAGGTCGAGCGGCTGCGCGACGGCGGAAGCTATTCCACGCGCCGGGTTTCCGCGATCCAGCACGGCAAGGCGATCTTCTCTATGATCGCATCCTTTCATATCGAGGAAGAGGGGCCCTTTAATCACCAGGAGCCGATGCCCGATGTGCCTCCGCCGCAGGGCCTGACCAATGACGAAGAGGCGAGGCTGGAAATCTTCCGTGAGATGCCGGACTTCCTGCGAAACTTCTATAAGTCCGCGATTGAATTCCGTCCTGTTGAGGCCGGCCGCTACGCCGGCGAGAAGATCCCGGATGGGCGCATTCACGCCTGGTTGCGGACGGTCGATCGGCTTCCCAACGATCCGGCGTTGCATGTGTGCGCGCTGGCTTACGCATCTGATTCTGTGCTGCTGGACGCTGCGCTGGCGCGCCACGGACGCACGCTGTTCGACGAGACGATCTCTTCAGCCAGTCTTGACCATGCGATGTGGTTTCACCGGCCGTTCCGGGCCGACGAATGGTTACTTTACGCCCAGGACTCACCAAGCGCCCAAGGCGGCCGCGGACTGACGAGAGGCAGCCTTTTCAAGCCCGATGGTACTCTGGTGGCCTCTGTCGTTCAGGAAGGCTCCCTTCGCACGCAGCGGGTAAAGTGAGCCGTGGAAAGATGGCTAACGGGGGTGTTGGCGACTTGAACCCTTTAAAAAGCGCTGGGAAACGATGTGCCGGCGAGGTATCTCCTCTATCCACCAGACGCCTCCTGACATGAAAGCCGGACCATGAAGCTAGTCGTCGCCATCATCAAACCATTCAAGCTGGACGAGGTTCACCAGGCGCTGGCCGGGATCGGCGTCACGGGAATGACCGTGACCGAGGTCAAGGGCTACGGACGCCAGAAAGGCCATACCGAGATCTATCGTGGCGCCGAATATGTGGTGAACTTTCTGCCCAAGCTCCGGATCGAAGTCGCGGTTGCCTCCGATCTCGCCGATAGGGTGGTGCAGGTGATCACCACGAAGGCCCGGACCGGCCAGATCGGCGACGGCAAGATCTTCGTGACGCCGATTGATCATGTGCTGCGGATCCGCACAGGTGAAAGCGACGACGACGCGCTGTAATCGCGGCACGCGCCACGGCTGCCCCGCACCTCGCGCTTCAGCGCGGGGGCCTCGATATTTCGCAGCATCACGAGAATTCCCCAATGCACCCTCCCATGATACCACCGGCCTGCCCGGGCTGTGAGCAGGATTATGTCGGGAGCCTGTCATGATGAAAAATTGGGCTTAACTGACTAGGTTTTGGGCGCGACCGAATAGCGCAGGGGCATTCCTCCCTCCCGGAGCGCGAAAAGACCCTGATTCATAATCCGTTAGGAAACTCGCTCGATCTGGCACGGCATTTGATTATAGGGGGGCGGCTGTGCCCGCGTAGTGAATTCTCCGCGTGGTGAACCTCAGTCGAGATCGCCCGGAGAGTTCAGGCCGGGCCCAAGCGGGGATGAACCCATGAAAATTGTTATGGCGATTATCAAGCCATTCAAGCTCGAAGAAGTCCGTGACGCCTTGACCGCCATTGGCGTTCACGGCCTGACGGTGACGGAAGTCAAGGGATATGGCCGGCAGAAAGGCCATACGGAAATTTATCGCGGCGCCGAATACGCCGTGAGTTTCCTGCCCAAGATCAAAATCGAAGTCGCTGTGGCGTCCGACCAGGTCGACAAAACCATCGACGCCATCACCTCGGCGGCCAAAACCGGCCAGATCGGCGACGGCAAGATCTTCGTCATCAGTCTCGACCATGCGGTTCGTATCCGTACTGGCGAGGCTGATGCCGCGGCACTCTGAGATTTCGCGCTCACCTCAATCAATCAGGAGTTATACAAAATGACGTTTAAACGTCCCACCAGCGCGGGATGGGCCATCCTCGCAATCGGAGCGCTCTGCGCCGTCGGCTTCGCAGACGCCGCTCTCGCCCAGACCGCAGCGCCTGCCGCGGCGGACGCAGCTTCAACCGCTGCACCGGCAGCCGCAGCAGCCGCTCCCGTGCCTAACAAGGGCGACGTGGCCTGGATGCTCGTCTCCAGCGCGCTCGTTCTGATGATGTCGATACCGGGCCTCGCTTTGTTCTATGGCGGCCTCGTCCGCACCAAGAACATGGCTTCCGTCCTCACCCAGGTATTCGCGATCGTCGCCATGGTCGGCGTGATCTGGACACTCTACGGCTATTCGCTCGCGTTCGGCGACGGCGGCAGCATGACGCCCTATATCGGCGGCCTTGGGAAGGCACTGATGAAAGGCATCGATGCCAATTCCACCGCGGCGACCTTCTCCAACGGCGTCGTGATCCCGGAACTGGCCTATTTCGTGTTCCAGATGACCTTCGCGATGATCACCCCGGCCCTGATCGTCGGCGCTTTCGCCGAGCGCATCAAGTTCTCGGCGGTGATGCTGTTCATCCTGCTTTGGGTGACGGTGATTTACTTCCCGATCGCGCACTGGGTCTGGTACATCCCCGCTCCGGACGATGTCGCGGCTGCCGCCAAGGCACTCGCTGCTGCGGCTGACGGTGCGGCGAAGACTGCCGCCCAGGCCAAGCTGGACGAAGTCACCGGTGGTGCTGGCTGGCTGGCTGGTGCGGGCGCTCTCGACTTCGCGGGCGGCACGGTGGTGCACATCAACGCCGGTATCGCCGGCCTGGTGGGCGCTCTCATCATCGGCAAGCGCGTGGGCTACGGCAAGGAGCTGATGGCTCCGCACTCGCTGACCATGACCATGATCGGCGCCTCTCTGCTGTGGGTGGGCTGGTTCGGCTTCAACGCCGGCTCCAACCTGGAATCCAACGGCGTGACCGCGCTCGCTTTCGTGAACACCATGGTCGCGACCGCAGGTGCCGCGCTCTCCTGGCTGCTCACTGAATGGATCGTGAAGGGCAAGCCGTCGCTGCTCGGTATCTGCTCCGGCGCGGTCGCAGGTCTCGTGGCGGTGACGCCGGCTTCGGGCTTTGCCGGCCCGATCGGCGCCCTGGTGCTCGGCCTGATCGTCTCCCCGATCTGCCTGTTCTTCGTCTCAACGGTGAAGAACGCGCTTGGCTATGACGACGCGCTGGACGTGTTCGGCGTTCACTGCATCGGCGGGATCATCGGCGCGCTCGGCACCGGCATCCTGGTCAACCCCGCGCTGGGTGGCGTCGGCATCACCGACTACACCAACATCACCGGCAACAATGCCGGCACCTATGACTTCGCCACGCAGATGATCGCCCAATGCAAGGCGGTTCTCGCGACCTTGGTCTGGTCGGGTGTGGGATCGGCGATCCTCTACAAGCTCGTCGACATCATCGTCGGCCTGCGTCCGTCGGTGGAAGAAGAGCGCGAAGGCCTCGACATCACCGATCACGGCGAGCGCGCTTACAACATGTAGGTTCTCCCGGGGCGCGATCTCACGAGGTCGCGCCCAGAACTACGGTTTGGGCACATACCCGGCAATGCCCCGACCGTTAGGGGGCTCCAGCGCAAGCTGGGGCCCCTTTCTTTTTGCGCCGCAACTCCGAACGACGTTCCGTTGATGAGCCCGCGACCGCTCGGCTCGGGAGGGTCAGAACCGCTGAAAGATCCGTCCACACATGCCCAGGATGAGGATGGCGCGGCCGGCCGATGGTTAATCGCGTCTTAACCTCGCCGTATCTATGGTGGCTATCTGCTTTCCGGCTATCGAATCCGATAAATCGGCCGTGCAGACCGACCTTCAGGCGGCGCAGGGGCTTGGGCGCTCGACTATGACAAAAGACGCTTCCTCCGGTTCCCAACAAGCCGGCCGCTCGCCCTTCGCGAGGCTGGCTGAATTGTTGGCGCCTTATCAGCCGGGCAAGCCCCTGATCACGCTCTCGCTGGGCGAACCGCAGCATCCTGTGCCTGCCTTCGTCGGACCGGTCCTGGCCCAACATGTCGCCGAATTCGGGCGCTATCCGATTGCCAAGGGTATTGAGCCGTTTCGTCGTGCCGCTGCCAACTGGCTTTCCCGACGCTTTACGCTGCCGCGCGCCATTGAAGCGGAAAGTGAAATTCTGGTCCTGAACGGCAGTCGTGAAGGACTGTTCTTTGCCGCGATTGCGGCCGCCCGTTATGTCGGCGCAAGGCGCGGCCGGCCCGCGATCCTGATGCCGAACCCGTTCTATCCGGCCTATGCCGCTGGCACGAGCGCTGCCGGTTGCGAGGCCTTCTATCTACCCACCACAGCTGCCAACGGATTTCTTCCGGAGCTCGATGCGCTTAGCGACGAGACGCTGGCGCGAACTGTCGCGATCTACGTCGCATCGCCGGCCAATCCGCAGGGCACCGTGGCTTCGGCCAGCTATTTCCGGCGGTTGAAACAACTTGCCGATCGCTATGGCTTCTTGATCCTGAGCGATGAATGCTACTCGGAGATCTATACAAAGGAGGCCCCCGGCAGCATCCTGGAGCAGGCTGGTCCTGACTTTGCCAATGTCGTCGCGTTTCAATCGCTGTCGAAGCGTTCCAATTTGCCGGGGTTGCGGGTGGGCTTCGCGGCCGGTGACCGAAAATTCCTGGGCCAGTTGCACGAACTGCGCAATGTCGCCGCACCGCAAGTGCCGGTGCCGCTGCAGCATGTTGCGATTGCCGCCTATAATGATGACGAGCATGTCGAGGAAAATCGCCGGCTCTATCGCATCAAATTCGACCTCGCCGATCAGATCCTCGGCAGCCGCTATGGCTATCGCCGTCCCGCCGGTGGCTTCTGCGTCTGGCTCGACGTTTCCGCGCAAGGCGGCGATGAAGCCGCGACCGTGAAGCTCTACAAAGAAGGCGGCGTGCGCGTGGTGCCCGGAAGTTACCTGGCGCGCCAGCAGCCAGATGGCAGCAATCCCGGCGCCGGCTACATCCGGCTGGCGCTGGTGCAGGACAGTGAAACAACCGCCGAGGCCTTGCATCGGCTGGTCGAAATCCTCGGTTAGTTGCAGAGCCATGAGCATGCCCGCGATAGAACGTGTCATTCCCCTGGTCGGGCAGTTGCCGGCCTCGATCCGCGAGCCCTTGATCCGGCGGCTGCATGAGACCGCCGGGCTAGTCCTGATCGGATTTGCCAGCCTCGTCGCATTGGCGCTGATGACGTGGTCGGTGCAGGACCCGAGCCTCAGCCATGCCACCTCTGGCACCATTCGCAACCTTATCGGCTATCCCGGTGCGATCGGCTCCGACCTGTTGATGCAAATCCTTGGGCTCGGCTCGATCATGCTGATCCTTCCAATTGCGGTGTGGGGCTGGCGGATGCTGACCCACCGGCATTTCGATCGTGAGGGGCTTCGCTTCGGCTGCTGGATTCTGGGCGCCGTACTGGCGACCGGCTTTGCCAGCTGCTGGCCGCATAGCGGCGCTTGGCCGCTCCCCACAGGTCTTGGTGGCGTCGTCGGCGATGCGCTTGTACGCGCGCCCGCCGTGGTGTTTGGTCCGCCGAACGCGCTCTATCGCCTGTTGCTCGGGTCGGTTCTGTTCGTCGCGATGTCGGCCGCGTTCCTGGCCGCCTGCGGCCTCGGCTCACGCGCGCGGGAGGAAGACCTTTCGCTGATCGAGGACGATGACGAGCCCTTTGTCGAGGAGGATGAAAGCCGTTCGGTTTCGCTTGGGTGGATTTTTCACGAGATCATGAGCGCCAAGGCGCGGCTCGGACGACTGCTGTCGAGGGCCTACGCCTCGCTGATATCCAGCGCTCCCATCGGCTCCTTCGACCGCCAGGAGCCTCGTCTCGGTGAACGCGCCGGACCGTCGCTCGCACCCGACGAGGATTTCGACGAAATCGAAGAAAATTTTGATGAAGAGGAGGAGGAAGAGGAGATTCCGCCGGCACGGGCAGCCCGCAAGAAGCCGGCGCCGCGTCCGCCCGCACGCAAATCCTTGGACCGCTTTGAACTGCCGGGCGTATCGATGCTGACCGCGCCAAAGGCCTCCGATCGACAGCCCTTGAGCAAGGCGGAGCTTGATTCCAATTCACGGGCGCTGGAAGGGGTGCTCCAGGACTTCGGCGTGCGTGGCGAGATCGTCAAAGCCAATCCGGGTCCGGTGGTCACGCTGTATGAATTGGAGCCCGCGCCGGGGATCAAGTCCTCGCGCGTCATTGGCCTTGCCGACGACATTGCGCGCTCTATGAGCGCGCTCTCGGCGCGCGTCGCTGTCGTGCCCGGCCGGAACGCCATCGGCATCGAGCTGCCCAATGCGCACCGCGAAAAAGTCTATCTGCGCGAACTGCTTTCGGTAAAGGACAGCAACGAATCCGTTGCCAAACTTCCTTTGTGCCTTGGCAAGAATATCGGCGGCGAATCCATCATCGTCGACCTCGCGCGCATGCCGCATCTGTTGATCGCAGGCACCACCGGTTCGGGTAAGTCGGTTGCCATCAACACCATGATTCTGAGCCTGGTCTATCGGCTGCGTCCGGACCAATGCCGGCTGATCATGGTCGATCCGAAGATGCTCGAGCTTTCCGTCTATGACGGCATTCCTCATCTGCTGACGCCGGTCGTGACCGACCCGAAAAAAGCCGTGGTCGCGCTGAAATGGGCGGTACGCGAGATGGAGGAGCGCTACAAGCGCATGGCCAAGCTCGGGGTGCGCAACATCGACGGCTATAACCAGCGGCTCGCCGAAGCCCGCAGCAAGGGCGAAGAGCTGTCGCGCACGGTTCATACCGGCTTCGACAAGGAGACCGGCAAGGCGATCTACGAGGAAGAAAAACTCGATCTCGATCCGCTGCCCTACATCGTCATCATCGTCGATGAAATGGCCGACCTAATGATGGTGGCCGGCAAAGATATCGAAGGCGCGGTGCAGCGGCTGGCGCAGATGGCGCGCGCCGCGGGCCTGCACGTCATTCTCGCCACACAGCGTCCGTCGGTCGACGTCATCACCGGCACCATCAAGGCGAATTTCCCGACCCGCATTTCATTCCAGGTCACGTCGAAGATCGACAGCCGCACCATCCTCGGCGAAATGGGCGCTGAACAATTGCTCGGACAGGGCGACATGCTTTACATGGCCGGCGGCGGCCGCATCAGCCGCGTGCACGGCCCGTTCGTATCCGACGAGGAAGTAGAAAAGGTCGTGCGTCATTTGAAGACGCAAGGCCAGCCGGAATATCTTGAGGCGGTGACCGCGGAAGAGCCTACCGACGAGGACGGCGCGGTGTTCGATTCGACCGGCATGGGCTCCGATGGCGGCGGCGACCTGTTCGCGCAGGCAGTCGCTATCGTCAAGCGCGACCGCAAGGCCTCGACGAGTTACATTCAAAGGCGATTGCAGATCGGCTATAATCGTGCGGCTTCGCTGATGGAGCGCATGGAACTTGAAGGTATCGTCGGCCAGGCCAATCACGCCGGCAAACGCGAAATTCTGGTCGAAGAGGAAGAAGGCCGTTTTTAGTTTGTCGCTAGGCGAACCGGCCGATGAAAATCTCACGGAAAAACGATAACTCCTTTCGCCAGAACCGAGATAAAAGGTTGGCAGCAGGCAGGGCGGCGCGTTGAACAGATATTCGAAAATTCCGATGACCAGAGGACGTGGTGAGCGAATCTGGCGCCTCTCGCTGATGCTTATGATTGCGGCAGCGTGCTGCGGCTCTGAATTTTCATCAGCGCAAGGCGTGCCGCTGCCTAGACCGGCGCCGAAGGCGCGAAAAAACGTTGAAATCGCCGCCTCTGATGCGCCGAAGACGGCACCCGCGCCGCGCGCATCCGCAAGCGCACCGCTTGTCACGACGCCGCCCGATCCGGTGATTCCTGACCCCCGGCGCAATGTGCCTGCCAGCATCTTTGCTTCGTTCGACGCCAATCAGAAGGCGCAGGCTGCCAAGGTCAGCGCCTATCTTGCCTCGCTGCAGACATTGGTCGGAAATTTTGTCCAGGTCGGTCCCGATGGTAGCAAGACTACCGGCGATTTTTACATTCAGAAACCGGGCAAGGTCCGGTTCGAATATGACGATCCAAGTCCGATTGCGATCGTCTCCGATGGTCAATCCGTTGTGGTGCGCGACCGCAAGCTTGCGACCCAGGACGTCTATCCGCTGTCGCAGACGCCGCTGCGTTTCCTTCTGTCGGATCGCATCGACCTGATGAAGGATACCAACGTGGTCAACGTAACGGCGGATGACGTGTTCATCAGCGTGACGATCGAGGAGAAGCAGGCGCTGGTCGGCACCAGCCGATTGATGCTGATGATCGGCGCCAAGGACGGCCAGCTCAAACAGTGGACCGTCACCGACCCGCAAGGATATGACACCACGGTCGCGGTCTATAATCTGGATACGACCAAGAAGCCCGACCCCAACATGTTCAAGATCGATTTCACCAACTATTCGGTTTCACCGGGCTAGCCCCGACTTCATTCGACACGCTCTTTCTTCGTCTCTGCGGCAATTCCGTGCATAAGAGCTGCGGCGTACCTTCATTGCCGGCGTTTTTCGCGCCATAAACATCGCCATGCGATTGTCCCTGACGACATGGAACATCAATTCGGTGCGCCTGCGCATCGATCTGGTGGCCAAGTTCCTCAAATCCGTGCAGCCCGACATCCTCTGCCTGCAGGAGACCAAGTGCATCGACGATGCATTTCCGCTGAAGCGCTTTCGCCGCCTCGGTTATGAGCACATCGCGCTGAACGGGCAGAAAGGATATCACGGCGTCGCCGTGATATCGAAACTGCCGTTTGAGTCCTCCGATATCCGCACCTTCTGCGACAAGGTCGACTCCCGGCACATCTCCGTTTCCTTCGGCGCCAGGGCTGAGCTTAGGGAGCCGCTGGTGCTGCACAATTTCTACGTGCCCGCCGGCGGCGATATTCCAGATCCCGCGATCAATCCGAAATTCGATCACAAGCTTCGCTTCCTCGACGAGATGAAGACCTGCGAACCGCTGCATCCGCGCGGCAACGACCGCCACATCCTGGTAGGCGACCTCAACGTGGCCCCCCATGAAAACGACGTCTGGTCACATAAGCAGTTGCTCAAGGTCGTCTCGCATACGCCGATCGAATGCGAAAAACTGCTCGCCGCGCAAACCCATGGCGAGTGGTTCGACGTCGCTCGCGAGCGGATTCCGCAATCTGAAAAGGTCTACACCTGGTGGAGTTACCGCGCTGCGGACTGGACTGTCGGCAATCGCGGACGGCGACTAGACCACATCTGGGTCTCGCGGGCGCTGAAAGACCGGATTTCCGACTTCCAGATCCTTCGCGCGGCGAGGAGCTGGGAACGTCCGTCCGATCACGTGCCGGTGACGGTCACGCTCGACATCTGAACTTTTTCCAACGGAACGCGGGGGCGCCAAGCCCGACGTGGCGGGTCAGGCTCAATTTATAATTCCGGATCGAGGCCTGCGCGCCGTCTGGAATGACTCGCTCTACAACGAGCTTTCAGACGCTGAGCTTTGCGCCGGCCATCAGGATGTCGCTGGTGATCTGGCTGGTGCGGCTGGCGAATTCATCACGCAGTCGGCGCGCGGCTTCCGGATCGCTCTCAAGCACACGCTGGAACAGGCTGCGGTTGACCCGGATGACGGAAGAATTTTCCAGGGCCCGCGCGGTCGCGGGCCGTCGCATTGCCATGATCAAGGCGAGCTCCCCGATCAGCGCGCCAGGACCGGCAACAATTTCCGCCTGGCTCTCGTCTTCAAAATTGACCTTGAACGAGCCCCGCTGCACGACAAAGCCGGCATCCGCCTCTTCGCCCGCTTGGAACAGCAGGGCGCCTTGGGCGACGTTGCGCTGCTCGGAACCGATCGCCAGCATGCGAAGCGCCGTCATCCCGAGCAGGCGCAGCGTCGGGACTCGCTCCAGGAGAGCAACATCATCTTCGATAGACATGTCAAATCGCTTGCGCGCGGGCGAATCGGTCCAATGACCGTATCACGGCACGAGCTTGTAGCCACCGGCCTCGGTCACCAGAATCTCCGGATTGGCGGCGTCCTTCTCGATCTTCTGGCGCAGCCGGTAGATGTGGGTCTCGAGCGTGTGGGTGGTAACGCCCGAATTGTAGCCCCAGACCTCCTGCAGCAATGTTTCGCGCGAGACCGGCTGCTGGCCGGCCCGGTAGAGAAAGCGCAGGATCGCGGTCTCCTTCTCGGTGAGCCGAACCTTCTTGGCATTGGCGCCGGTCAGCATCTTTGATCCCGGCCGGAAACTATAGGGCCCGACCGAGAACACCGCGTCTTCGCTCGCCTCGTGCTGGCGAAGCTGCGCCCTGATTCGAGCCAGCAGCACCGCAAACCGGAAGGGCTTGGCGACATAGTCGTTGGCGCCGGATTCGAGCCCGAGGATGGTATCGGAATCGGTATCGTGCCCGGTCAGCATGATGATCGGCGCCTTGAACCCTCCCTTGCGCAGGCTGCGCACCACCTCGCGGCCATCGGTATCCGGCAGCCCGACGTCCATTAACACCAGATCGGGCGAATCGGTCTTGGCCGCACTTGCCCCCTTGGCTCCGGTATCTACCGCCGAGGCCTCGAACTCCTCATGCAGCGATAACTGCTCCACCAGCGTGTCGCGCAGATCGGTATCGTCATCCACGATCAGGATCTTGCGGGCATTGGCCATGGTAACTTCCTTCTCGCGCGGCGTGTGGCGGGTCTTGCTTCAATCGCAGATTCACCTTGAGGTAGGGAACCTCCAGAGATTCACAAGCTGGTGAGGATGGACCCCATTGAATGATTCGGTTGCAACGGCCGGTGCGATCGATTTCCAGACGACGACCCTCTGCAAAGGGGCGGAGAAAATTTCACATGAATTCAGACGTTTATAGCGCAAAGCCGCTGCAGGCGCCGCTTCGGACCATCTTCGTCCGGCGAGCCGCGGGGGATTCCCGCCGCGGCTGGCTGACTTTCGAATCCCATGTCATCCCGGTCGCGCTCGGGCGCGGCGGAATCAAGGCGAACAAACGCGAGGGCGACGGTGGAACCCCGAAAGGCGTGTTCCATCCCCGCCGGCTGTGGTGGCGCGCCGACCGCTTTCCCGCTCCCCAAACCTTCCTGCCTCGGCGGGCCATCCGGCCCGATGATGCGTGGTGTGAGGATCCATCCAGCCGGCACTATAATCGGCCGTTGCGGCTGCAGGGCGACCGGCCCGGAGACCGGTTACGGCGTCAGGACCGGCTCTATGATTTCATCGTCGAGATCGATCACAACGCCAGGCCGCGAATTGCCGGCCGTGGCAGCGCTGTCTTCCTGCATCTGGCGCGTGATCATTTCGCACCGACAGCCGGATGCATCGCCATGACAAAAAGCGCCATGCTGCAATTGTTGCGGCGCCTCGGACCCGCGACCCGAATCGTCATCGACTAAACTCACGCCGCAAGCGCGCGCGCTAACGATGGCCAAAAATCGCCGAGCCCACCCGCACATGCGTCGCGCCGAGCTCGATCGCGACTGCAAAATCGGCGCTCATGCCCATCGATAATTTTGTCAACCCGTTGCGGGCGGCGATCTTGGCCGCGAGCGCAAAATGCGGCGCGGGTGGCTCATTGACCGGCGGAATGCACATCAGACCGGAAATCGTCAGACGGTATCGATCACGACAGGCGGCAATGAACTGATCGGCTTGATCAGGGGCAATGCCCGCCTTCTGCGGCTCCTCGCCGGTATTGAGCTGAACAAACAGGTCCGGATGTTTCTCTTGCGAAGCGATCTCCTTGCTGAGGGCCTCGCACAGACTTGGGCGATCGACCGAATGAATGGCATCAAATAGCGCCACCGCGTCACGTGCCTTGTTCGATTGCAGCGGTCCAATCAGATGCAGCGCAAGGTCCGGATGAGCCGACATCAAGGGCGGCCATTTGGCCTTGGCTTCCTGCACCCGGTTTTCTCCGAAAACCCGCTGTCCGGCTTCAATCACGGGCGTGATGCTGGCGGCTTCAAAGGTTTTGGAGACGGCAATCAGGGTCACAGCGGAGCGGGGGCGGCGCGCCTGCGCGCAGGCGCGGCGGATTTCATCTTCTACTACCGCAAGCGATGGATGGGTCGAATAGACTGACACGCGCGCCTCCTGGCGGGCTCAATGAAACGTACAATTTTACATAAATCGGGAAAGGCTTCTTGATCGCTTGGCCCTACCTTGCGCGCAGCAGGGTACAATGATGTCGCTCGCCATTTTCAAACGAAATTCCTTCAGACTGCATACAATATTTGGGATTCGAGGCCGAATCGTCCTGCTGGCGCTGATCCTGGTGGTCCCTCTGATGCTGGAGCGCGCCCGTACCCTGGAGGAAACGCGCGCCCGCCAGACCTCGCAAGCCCTGGCCGAATTTTCCGCTCTGGTGCAGCGTGCCGCGGACAGCCAGCGCGAAGTCATCGATTCCGTCCAGACCATGATGAAATCGGCAGCCTATATCCGCGCCTCGGTGGGCGATATCGGTCAGAGCTGCACCATCCTGCATGCAAGCCTACCGAAGGAGTTGCCCTGGATTCGCAGCCTTTCCATCGCGAGCCGCGACGGCATGGTGCGATGCTCAACCTTTTTGCCGCTGGTCGGCCGCGGGCTCGGCGACCGGGATTATTTCCTTCAAGCGGAGGCGAACGGCGGGTTTGTTTTCAGCGACTACCTCCTGGCCAAGACCACAGGCCTACCGATCATGATGGTCGCCTATCCGGTTTCCGCGCTGGATCGCAGCCAGGATGCCGTCATCGTAGCGGGAATCAATCTCGACTGGCTTTCACGTATTCTCAACACGGTTGGCGACCGGCCGGGAATTTCGGCCGCGATGATCGATCGGGCGGGAATCATCGTGGCGGCGTCCGAAGACCGGTCGCGCCTGATTGGGCATCCTGTCGCCGAGATCCCGGTGCTATCGACGATCGCAGCCAACTCCGGTGCGCTCAGGGAATCGAAGGGATCGCTTTCGTTTGTTGCTGATGATGGCACCACATACCGGGCGCAGTTTGCCCCCGTCAACGAGACAGGGTCTCGCCTGATCTTCAGTATGAATGAAGATCTGATGACTGCCGACATCCGTCGTGACATTCGCAACGCCTATCTGCAGATAGCCCTTATTTGCGCCCTGCTCTTGATCGGCGCGCTCTTTGCCGCGGAGCGACTGATCAATCAGCCGATCGGAGCCCTGGCATCGGTTGTCCGCCGATTCGGGAAAGGCGACTGGTCAGCGCGGGCCACGCAAAATGGTTTGCCCGCCGAGTTCGTACCGCTCGCCAAGGCGTTTGACGCGATGGCCGGCCAGCTCGCCAAGCGCGAGGGCGACCTTTTGGATGCCAACGACCGCCTGACCGTCATGGCCTCGATCGACATGCTGTCCGGTCTCGCCAACCGCCGGGGTATTCAGAGCCGACTTGATTTCGAATGGATGAAAGCGCTGTAGGATCACAGCGAATTGTCGCTGATGATGATCGACGTCGATTATTTCAAGCTGTTCAACGATACCTACGGTCATCCCGAAGGTGATGCCTGCCTGGCCCGGCTTGGCGAGATGCTCGCAGGGGTCGCCTCCGAGTCTTCGGGTTTTGCCGGCCGCTATGGCGGGGAGGAGTTCTGCCTGCTGTTGCCGCGCATCAGCCGGGAAGGGGCGCTCGAGATTGCCCGGACCGTCCGCGAGCGGGTTCTTCAACTCGCCATTCCGCACGCCACCAGCCGCTACCAGATGGTGACGGTCAGCATCGGCGTGGCTTCGGTGACGGCCGACGTTAGCCGGCACACGAGAGACATGGTGGAGGCAGCGGATGCGGCGCTTTACGCCGCAAAACGCCGGGGTCGCAATGCCGTGGCCGAGCACGGAACCCTCTCGCTCACGGCCGAACCGCGCGGGTCGACCAAAAGCATCGCACTGGCGAGCTAAAACGCGGCGCCACCGGCCCTTTCAGGCCCTCAGGCGTTGACCCGCTGCGGTCTTTTGTGGCCTATTCCGCCGGCCTTTGCCTGACGCTCCACGCGGCGCCCGACTCCCGAAAAGTAACGTAATTCCATGACCTCCGAACGATACAATGCCCGTGAATCCGAGCCACGCTGGCAAGCCGCCTGGGACGAGAAGGCGATTTTTTCTGCTGAGAACGACGACCCGCGGCCGAAATATTACGTGCTGGAGATGTTTCCCTATCCCTCGGGACGCATCCATATCGGGCACGTCCGCAATTACACGCTGGGCGACGTGCTGGCCCGTTTCATGCGCGCAAAGGGATTCAACGTGCTCCATCCTATGGGATGGGATGCGTTCGGGCTGCCGGCTGAAAATGCCGCGATCGAGCGCAAGGTCGCCCCGAAGGCCTGGACCTACGACAACATCGCCGCGATGAAAAAACAGCTGCGGTCGATCGGCCTTTCGCTCGACTGGTCGCGTGAAATCGCAACCTGCGATCCCGCCTACTACAAGCATCAGCAGAAGATGTTCAACGACTTTCTGCAGGCTGGCCTCGTCGAGCGCGAGAAGCGCAAGGTCAACTGGGATCCCGTCGACATGACGGTGCTCGCAAATGAGCAGGTGATCGACGGGCGCGGCTGGCGTTCAGGCGCGCTGGTCGAACAGCGCGAGATGAACCAGTGGGTCTTCAAGATCACCAAATATTCGCAAGAGTTGCTGGACGCACTCGACAAGCTTGATCGCTGGCCCGACAAGGTACGGCTGATGCAGCGCAACTGGATCGGCCGCTCCGAGGGCTTGCTGATTCGCTTTGCGCTGGACCCGGCGACCGCGCCCGCCGTGCAGTCTGAACTGAAGATTTTCACCACCCGGCCCGATACGTTGTTCGGCGCCAAATTCATGGCGATCGCGGCGGATCATCCGCTGGCCCAAGCGGCGGCGGTTCATAATCCGAAGCTTGCGGAGTTCATCGCTGAGATCAAACGGATCGGCACGGCACAGGAGCTGATCGACACGGCGGAGAAACAGGGCTTCGATACCGGCATCCGCGCCCTGCATCCTTTCGATTCCTCATGGAAGCTGCCGGTCTATGTCGCCAACTTCGTGCTGATGGAATATGGCACCGGCGCGATTTTCGGCTGCCCCGCACACGATCAACGCGACCTTGATTTCGTCAATAAATATGGGCTCGGCAACACGCCGGTGGTCTGCCCTGATGGTCAGGACCCCTCAACCTTCGTGATCACCGACACCGCCTATGACGGTGAGGGCCGCATGATTCATTCGCGCTTCCTCGATGGCATGACCATCGCGCAAGCCAAGGAAGAGGTCGCCAAACGCCTCGAAGCCGACACGCGCGGCGGGGCGCCAGTGGCCGAGCGTCAGGTGAATTTCCGCCTGCGGGACTGGGGTATTTCGCGCCAGCGCTATTGGGGTTGCCCGATCCCGATCATTCATTGCCCGAAATGCGATGTCGTGCCTGTACCCGATGCCGACCTTCCCGTCGTGCTGCCGGAGGATGTGAGTTTCGACAAGCCCGGCAATGCGCTCGACCATCATCCGACCTGGAAGCAGGTGACCTGTCCCAAGTGCGGCGGCAAGGCCACGCGCGAGACCGACACGATGGACACCTTCGTTGATTCGTCGTGGTATTTCGCGCGCTTCACCGATCCCTGGAACGAGAAAGCACCGACCACACGGCCCGTCGTCGATCGGATGCTGCCGGTGGATCAATATATCGGCGGCGTCGAGCATGCGATCTTGCATCTGCTCTACAGCCGCTTCTTCACTCGCGCGATGAAGGCAACCGGCCATATCGGCATGGATGAACCCTTCGCCGGCATGTTCACCCAGGGCATGGTGGTCCACGAGACTTATCAGAAGGCCGACGGCGCATACGTCACCCCGGCGGAGGTCACGGTCGAAAGCGCAGGCAGCGGTCGCCGCGCGTTGCTGACCGCAACCGGCGAAGAAATCTCGATCGGGCCAATCGAGAAGATGTCGAAATCCAAGAAAAACACGGTTGATCCCGACGACATCATCGCGACCTACGGCGCCGATGTCGCGCGCTGGTTCATGCTGTCGGATTCGCCGCCAGACCGCGACGTGATCTGGAGCGACGAGCGGGTTCAGGGCGCCGCGCGCTTCGTGCAGCGGCTCTGGCGTCTCGTCAACGAATCCGCACCGATCGCCAAATCCGCTTCCGGCAACCGGCCGGCTTCGTTTGGCGCCGACGCGCTGGATTTGCGCAAGGCGAGCCACGGCGCGCTGGACAAGGTCTCGGGCGGCATCGAGCGACTGCACTTCAATGTCTGCCTCGCCCACATCCGCGAATTCGCCAATGCGTTGTCAGACGTGCTGGCGAAGGGCGGCACGCCCGCCCCCGACCTGGCCTGGGCGGTTCGCGAGGCTGCCTCGATTCTCGTCCGGCTGTTCGCCCCGATGATGCCGCACCTGGCGGAGGAGTGCTGGCAGGTTCTCGGGCAGGCCGGGCTCGTTTCAGAGGCTTCCTGGCCCCAAATCGAACGCGATTTGCTGCTTGAAGACACCGTCACGCTGGTGGTTCAGGTCAATGGCAAGAAGCGCGGTGAGGTCACGGTTGCCCGGGCCGCCGCCAATCCGGAAATTGAGGCTGCCGTTCTGGCGCTTGATGCGGTAAAACTGGCCCTGGACGGCAAGCCCGTCCGTAAGGTGATTGTCGTGCCCATGAGGATCGTCAATGTCGTCGGCTAGGCTCCGCATTGCCATCCGGCTTCTGGCCGTGACCGCGCTGGCGGCGCTGACAGCCGGCTGTTTCCAGCCGATGTATGCCGAGCACACCGACGGCACGCCCGGGTTACGCGAGAAATTGATGGGGGTGGAGCTTCCCCCGGTCGACAAACCTAACGCCTCGCGCGATGCCCGGATCGGGGTCGCGATCCGCAATGCACTGGCCTTCAAGCTTTACGGCAGTGCCACCGGCATGGCCCCGACACACCGGCTGGTAATCAAATTCACCACCAATCGCTCCTCACTGATCCTCGATCCCGCCACCGCGCTACCCTCGAGCGAAAACTATGGGATCGATGCGCAGTACAATCTGGTTGACAACGCGACCGACAAATCGGTGCTGACCGGCTCGACCTTCTCGCGCGTCACCTACGACATTCCCGGTCAGTTGCAGCGGTTCGCCCGGGATCGCGCGCTTCGCGATGCCGAGGATCGGGCCGCGCAGGAAATCGCCGAGCATATTCAGACGCGGCTCGCGGCCTTCTTCGTCGCCGGAACTTGACGTTCAGCCTTGGTCGCGCTGCGCGGAAAAGACATCGATCTCTTTCTGGCCCGGCCGGATCAGGGCCGCCCGATCATCCTGCTCTATGGACCTGATGCCGGCCTGGTGCGGGAGCGGGCCGACGCGCTGATGCTGTCGGCCGTGGACGATATTCACGATCCCTTCTCCGTCGTTCGCCTGGAGGGCGACGAACTCGCCGCCGAACCATCGCGGCTGGTCGACGAGGCGATGACCGTTCCGCTCTTTGGCGGACACCGCGCGATCCGCGTTCGCGCCGGCACGCGAAATTTTGCCAGCGCAATCGACGTTCTCGCGGACCTCGTGCCGAGGGATTGCCGTATCGTGATCGAGGCCGGCGAACTCCGCCCGGAGTCACCCTTGCGCAAGGCCTGCGAACGCGCCAAGGCCGCGGTTGCGATCGCCTGTTATCCTGATGGCGAGCGCGACATTGCCCGGCTGATCGATGAGGAGCTTCGCCCGTCGGGCTTGCGCATCGCCGCCGATGCCAAGGGCACATTGATGCCGCTGTTGGGCGGCGATCGTCAGGCATCACGCAATGAATTGCGCAAGCTTGCGCTCTATGCGCACGGCCGGGGTGAAATCACGTTAGACGATGTGATGGCGGTCGTTGCCGACGCTTCCGAACTGAAGATCGATCCGATCGTGGATGGCGCCTTCGCGGGAAGGCCTGAGACGGTTGAGAGCGAATTCAACAAGGCTATGATTGCCGGAACTTATCCAGGCGTCATCATCGCCGCTGCCCAGCGGCAGGCCGCCTGGCTTCACAAGTCGGCTTTGGCCGTCGCCGAGGGCACGCCGGTTTCAACGCTATTGGATAGCGGATTTCCGCGGCTGCATTTTTCCCGCAAGGCCAATGTCGAAACCGCGCTGCGCCAGTTTAGCGCGAAGCGCCTGGCAGGGGTGATCGATCAGCTCGCAAACGCCACGCTTGAGATGCGCAAGCAGGCCCCGCTTGCCACGGCGATCGCCCAGCGAACGCTGCTTTCGATTGCGGTAGCGGCCAAGCGACGAGGTTGATCAATCCTCGGTATTTGGCTTGGTCCAGCGATCGAAGATAAGGTCGCGGATGAAGAGAAAATTGAATACGAAGAATATCGTGTCGGCGATGATCTTGACGAGAATCGGCACCGGAACGAACTTAAGCAACTCGCTTTGCAATGCAGAAGAGATGAAGCCGGACACGAAAACGAGCCCGATATAGCTCACGAACACTCGTGCTGTTATGCCTTTTCTGAATACGAATCCCTGCAGCAGCGCAAGTTGCACCCAAAGCGCCACCAATCGTGACGACATGTTGGAGAGCAGAATCTGCTGAGTCCAGCCGAACACGAGCCAGAACACACAGATATCGGTAAGGAACGTGAGAATGCTCGCGATCGAATATCGCAGCAGAACAAAGTAGATTTTGACTGAGTCTCGAAGGGGGCGAAAATGGGATTCGCGGTTGTCGTCGATGTAGATCGTTTCAATGGGGATTTCGCGTATTGGGATTTGCTCCGTCTTGATGACCGCGAGCTGCTCGGTCTCAAACTCGTAGCGGTTGGAGCGTATTTCCAGGCACAGCTTCATCAGCCGCGTCGGAATACCTCGTAAGCCAGTTTGAGTGTCACTCAACTTGACACCTATCAAGAAGCGGTAGGCGTAACGGGAGACGTAATTTCCTAACTTGCTTCGCAGCGGAATATCACCCGAGAACTCGCGCACGCCGAAGATGGCGGTGTCAGGCGTTCCTGCCAGGGCGTTCGAGACTTCGACAATGTCCTTTACCGCGTGCTGCCCATCGGCATCGGCAGTAACGATCCCGATGCAGTCCGGGTGGTGAACCAGGATATGGTTCATCCCATGCTTCAGCGCCGCACCCTTGCCGAGGTTGATCGCATTCCTCAGCACGATCGTGCCTGCCGTCTGCGCCACGCGTTCGTAGACAGGCGCGTAATCTGCACCACTTCCATCGTCGACAACGACGATATTCAGCTGGCTGGCGCCCCTGAGCTGCTCGATCAGTTGCCAGAGAATTTCAGTCGGCCGGTACGAGGGAATCAATACAACGATGGACCGGGCGAGCGTCATCGACAGTCTCTTGCACAAGTTGTAACTAAGTGGTCAGTTCAATAACCGGTTGTTATATAAAGTGGCAAGCTGGACTTCTTCTCAGGGCGGAACTGAATGGCAGGCTTGATCGGAGGCGCTCCCATCTATCTGAACGGGGTGCTTTCGCTCCTGTTCGTGTTCGTGCTCCCGGGTCTTGCGCTCGTGGACTCCTTGGAAATTTCTGAATTTCCACGCCGTTGGCTGTTCGTTGTTCTCACGAGCCTCACCATCAGCCACGCGCTCGTCGTCGCGATCGCGGCATTGCACCTGGACCCGCTGCTGACCTTCCGAATCGCGACCACCGGATTGTTCGTGATCCTCGGTATGCGCGTCTTCTGGCGCGTCGAACGGCGTCCCACATTGAACGAGTCGGTGCTGACCTCGTCCGACCTGCGGCTTCTGACAACCGGTCTCGTGCTCTTCGGTCTTGCTTATTTTAACCTCTGGAAGGCTGGCCTGCCGAACGTCTTTGGTGAAGGCGACGTTTCGATCAGTTGGAACAACTGGGCATTGATCTGGGCAAAGGCGGGTTTTCCCTCTGGCGCGCTCGGTTATCCGCAGTTCATCCCTACCGTTTGGGCGGTCACTTATATTTTTACGGGATCTACCGAGCAGTACTTTGCCTTTTACATTTACGTCGGGCTGATCACGATCCCGCTCCTGCTCACCATGATGACCCTCGGTCGTGCCGGTTGGTGGCAGCCACTGATGTTTGCGGTGTCATACGTCTGGTTCGTTGCAGAGATCCAGGAGGGATGGCTCAAATCCACACTTCCGCACGGCTTTCCGGATTGGGTCGTGATCGTTTTCGCCTTTTGCGGCTTCGCCGTGTTCGCCGGCAACTTTCCAGCCGCGCGATTTGACCGAACATGGGCGCTTGCGGCCGTCACCGCCGTCTGGATGCTGTCGATAGCAGCCGCCACCAAGCCGATGACTGGCTTAGTTGCCTTCGCCGTCCTCATTGCGACAATTTTCGACGGGGTTCGCCTGCTTGAGCCAGCAATGCGAGGCCGCCTTCTCGCTGCTGCGGTCGGCATCGTGGCGCTCTTCCTGATCCTGTACGGCGTCTATTACGCGCATTTGGCTGTGCGTGGGATGCCGAACTATCCTGTGACGGAGCTATCGCAGCGTCTGCTCAAGGCATGGCGGCTCTTCAACGCGAATTTCACCTGGCCGTTTAAGATCGTGATTGTACTCGGATTGCTGTGCGGTCCGTTTGTACCGCGCGTCAGATGGGCGATGCCGGCGCTCTATCTGGGTATAGCCATTTGGGCCAACACAGCCAGTTACGACCTGCGCAATGCCCTCGGCTTTCTACTGATAAGCGCGTTCATCTCGATCAACAGCGCGGGTCGCACATTTTTATCCGCAAAATTGGTATCGCTTGGCAATGCACAATGGCGCGCAAAAGACGCGATGGTCGCCGCGATTTTGATTGTGTTTGCTCTGGCCACGACGTCGAGCCTGGCCATGAGCGACAGCGACATCAAACGAAAGTTTGCGAGCGATCAGTTCGCCAAGGGCTTGGGAGTGGCATTCAACCGTGAGATCGGCGAGCTGTTGGAACGGGGTTGCACCCTGTTCACCTCCTCGTCATACATTGGCACCATTGACGCGTTCCAGCGCTACACTTCAAGGATCGAGTTCTTCTTCTACGCCCTTCCGCTCGACACACCGACCGAAACACGCTTCCGAAGCGCGACAGGGTGTGTGTCCGTCCTGTATCCGCCCGACCTCACCACTCCCTCGATGCGCTCGTTCATAAACGACTACATTCAATCGCGGGGATTAATCACTGTGCGCAGCGACTTGGGAATGATCCTCGCCGCATCGCGGTGACTTGTGAGAGTAAGGGGCTAAAGCGCACCCTTTGCGAGCCGCTTCACCACTTCATCGAGTTGATCGAGGTTACGGTAGGCGATCTGGACTGAGCCGCCGGGATCGCGATGGTTGACGGTGACTTTGAGCCCGAGCGCATCGCTGACCCGCCTTTCGAGATCAATCGTATCCGGATCCTTTCCTCCACTGCTGGCTATACGCGCCTTTGTCGGCTTGCGCTCCGGCACACCTTCCTCATGCGCCAGCGCCTCGGCCTGGCGCACATTGAGTCCCTGCTCGACAATACGGTTGGCCGCTGTGATCGGATCGGGCACGCCGATCAGGGCGCGCGCATGCCCGGCCGTCAACTGACCGGTCGCGATATAGGCCTGCACCTCGGCCGGCAGCTTGGTCAGCCGCATCATGTTGGCAACATGACTGCGGCTCTTGCCAACGATCTTGGCGATGTCTTCCTGGCTGCGTTTGAACTCGTTGGCCAGCGCGTGATACCCCTGCGCTTCTTCGATGGCATTGAGATCAGAACGCTGCACGTTTTCGATGATGGCGATTTCCAACGCATCGGAATCGCTGACATCGACTGGAACGATCGGCACCTCGTGCAGGCCGGCGGCCTGCGAGGCGCGCCAGCGCCGCTCGCCGGCGATGATCTCGAACCGGTCCTGCACGCCGCGGACCGGCCGCACCACAATCGGCTGGATGATTCCATGCTGGCGAATCGAATCCGTGAGCTCCGAAAGTTCTTCTTCCGAAAAGGTCCGGCGTGGATTGCGCGGATTGGGTTTGAGAAATTCGATTGGCACCTTGCGTTGCGCGCGAGGTCGCTCCGTTTGCACGGATTCGCCGCCGACATCGCCGATCAGACTTGCAAGACCGCGGCCCAGTCGCGAACGCGCTTCATCGGCCATCGCCAGCTCCCTCGGATTCAAGGCATTGCTCCTGTCTACTCGATCGGATGATCACATCGGCCGGCGATGCCAGCGTCAATGTGTCGTCCGCAATTCGCGCTCGCGCTGGATCACTTCAGTGGCGAGCTTGAGATAGGCTTCGCTGCCAACGCATTTGAGGTCATAGACCAGGACCGGCTTGCCATAGGACGGCGCCTCGGAGATCCGCACGTTGCGTGGGATCATGGTGTTGTAGACTTTGCTGCCCATGAACTGGCGCACATCGGCCACCACCTGGTTCGACAAATTGTTGCGCGAGTCGAACATCGTCATGACGATGCCGTGGATCGACAGATTAGGATTGAGCGTGCTGCGGACCTGCTCCACCGTTTGCAGCAATTGCGACAGACCCTCGAGCGCGAAGAACTCGCATTGCAGCGGCACGAGGATCGCATCAGAAGCGGCCATCGCATTGACGGTCAACAGATTGAGCGAGGGCGGACAATCGATCAGCACATAGGTGTAGTCGGAATCCGGTGCCGCATTGGCGTTGAGGGCAGCAATCGCATCGCGTAAGCGGAACGCGCGATCCCTCGCGGCTCCAAGCTCAAGCTCAAGACCAGAAAGGTCCATGGTCGATGCTGCGATGTGGAGCCGTGGCACCGCGGTCGGTACCACCGCCTCCCGAAGCTTGGCCTCGCCGATCAACACGTCATAGGTCGAGCAGTTACGATTTCGCCGATCAATGCCAAGGCCCGTGGAGGCATTGCCTTGGGGATCGAGATCGACAATTAGCACCCGCTCGCCGATCGCCGCCAGCGCCGTGCCGAGATTGATCGCCGTCGTGGTTTTGCCCACGCCGCCCTTCTGATTGGCCAGCGCCAGAATACGGGGGTGACCGGGTTGAGCCTTATCTTCTTGATAGATTTGATCAATTACCGTCATAGGCGGCCGCCAATGGTTGCTGCAGGCGGCAGGCGCTCGATTTGGTCAAGCTCTACGATCCAGCCCTGCCCGCCCGAACGGCTGGAATGAAGACGAGGCGAAATATTCCAATATTTAGTGGCTTCAGTCAATTCAGACTCTACATCTTGACCTTTGAGAAACAAGGCTTTCGCACCTTGCTGCACCCAGCGTTCCGCGAACCCCAGCAACAGGTGTAACGGAGCGAGCGCCCTCGCGGTGACGCAATCGGCGGGGCCGGTGATTCTATCCACATTATCCCCGATATCTGCGAGATGGACCACGCCCGGAGCACCAGTGATGCGCACCGCCTCTCGAAGAAACGCGGCTTTTTTGGCATTACGTTCGACGAGATGTACTTTTGCCGCCGACGTGCCAGCGAGCGCACAGGCCAGAACCACACCGGGAAAGCCGCCCCCGCTTCCCAAATCCACCCAGACCTTCGCCTCTGGGGCGAGGTTCAGGAGCTGCAGGCTATCGGCAACATGTCGCGTCCACAACTCGGAGAGCGTGGAAGGCGCCACCAAATTGGTTTTCGCCTGCCATTGCTGGAGCAGCGCGAGGTAGCGCTCGAGCCTCGCTTCTGTTTCACGTGAAACCGGAAAGAGCGCGAGCGCTTTAGCCTTGTCGTCGGCGGCCGTCGATAGCGGTTGAGCCTGTTTCACGTGAAACAATCCGCTGGCATCGGCCCTCCAGGTGGTTATGAACGGGCCAGCGGCACCCGTCGCGCTTCCCGTCGAAGGTAAGCCGCCAGGATGCCGAGAGCTGCTGGCGTCATCGCGTCGATACGCCCCGCCTGCCCCACGGTGTGAGGACGGAGTTTCTCCAGTTTGGCGCGGACTTCGTTGGAAAGGCCGGGCACCAAGGCGTAGTCGATATTGGCCAGAACCAGACCTTCATCCCGGCGAAACGCTTCGACATCCGCAGTCTGGCGCTTGATGTAGACATCGTATTTAGCGTCGATCTCAAGATGAACCGCGACAGCTGGGTCGATGGCCGACATCTCCGGCCAGATCCCCGCAACCTGCTCCCAAGCGATCTCCGGATACGCCAGCAATTCAAACGCCGAGCGGCGTTGCCCGTCCCGATTGAGCGAAAGCCCATGGCGGGCCGCCTCGTTGGGCGTGATCGAGAGCGACCGGGCCAGCGATTTTGCGGCCGCAAGCGCATCCATCTTGGCACGGTGACGGGCGGACCTCTGCGCACCGACGCACCCCAAGGCTATGCCGCGGTCGGTCAGCCGCTGATCGGCGTTGTCGGCGCGCAGCGTCAGCCGATACTCGGCGCGCGAGGTGAACATGCGATAGGGTTCGGTAATCCCGCGCGTGACCAAGTCATCAATCATTACCCCGAGATATCCATCAGCCCGGTCAAAAACCACGGGAGCCGACCCGCCGGCAGCCAATGCAGCGTTCAATCCCGCCACCAGACCTTGAGCGGCCGCTTCCTCATAACCGGTGGTGCCGTTGATCTGGCCAGCCAGGAACAGCCCCGGCAACCGCTTCACCTGTAACGTTGAATCCAGTTCACGGGGATCGACATGGTCGTATTCGATCGCATAGCCCGGCCGGACCATGTGGACCCGCTCCAGACCCGGAATTGACGCCAGGATGGCGAGCTGCACTTCTTCCGGCAGCGAGGTGGAAATCCCGTTGGGATAAACAGTGGGATCATCGAGCCCTTCGGGCTCCAGAAAGATCTGGTGTCCGTCGCGATCCCCAAAGCGAACGATTTTGTCCTCAATTGAGGGACAATAGCGCGGGCCGCTGCTTTTGATCTGCCCGGAATACATCGGCGAACGGTGGACGTTGGCCCGGATCACCTTGTGGGTGGCCGGCATCGTCCGCGTGATACCACACTGGATCTGGGGCGTGCTGATCCGCTTGGTCATGACTGAGAACGGCTCCGGCGGATCATCGCCGGGCTGCATTTCGACGGCGGCCCAGTCTATCGTGGTGCCATCCAGCCGCGGGGGGGTGCCAGTTTTCAGCCGTCCCAATCTCAGTCCGAGCCGTTCGAAAGAGGTCGATAGTCCAAGGGCCGGGGCTTCGTCGACCCTGCCCGCCGGCCAACTTTTCTCGCCGAGATGAATCAGACCTCGCAGAAAGGTCCCGGTCGTGATGACGACGGCGCCAGCTCGAAGCTCCCGCCCGTCGGCTAACCGTATGCCGGTAATGCGGCCTTCCCGCGCCAGGAGATCGTCAGCCTCGCCTTCAATCACCGACAGATTGGGCGTGGCGACAATGGCGGCCTGCATTGCTGCCGCGTAGAGCTTGCGGTCCGCCTGGGCGCGCGGGCCGCGCACGGCCGGACCCTTTCGCCGATTCAGCACCCTGAATTGGATTCCGCCGGCATCAGCGACTCTACCCATCAGGCCATCCAGCGCATCGATCTCCCGCACCAAATGTCCCTTGCCAAGCCCGCCAATTGCGGGATTACACGACATGGCCCCGATGGTCTTGAACCGATGGGTAACGAGCGCGGTCGACGCGCCAAGTCGGGCTGATGCCGCGGCGGCCTCACAGCCGGCGTGCCCGCCTCCGATAACGATGACGTCGAACGACCCCGAATTGAACGGCATCAGGCTTTCTATCGTGTGCCGGCGACACCGAAAAGAGCGAATTTGCCGGGTAGGCCGTTTCACGTGAAACAAGCCCGCCCCTTTGCTGTTTCACGTGAAACATCCAAAGAATGAACGAAGAATATTATTTTCCAATACAAAATTCGCGGAAGATCACGTCAAGAATATCTTCAATATCTACGCGTCCTAGCAGTCGCCCGACTGTGCGACCTGCCAGCCGCAGTTCCTCGGCGACTAATTCCTCCCCCGCACCCTCCTCAGCCAATTCGATGCTGCGGTGCAACAATTCGGCAGCCTGCTCCAATAGCTGGCGATGCCGCAATCGGCCGATCATCCCCGTCTCTTCGGCGCCAAAGAACTCTCGGGCATAGGCCGCGATGGCCTCGACCAGTTTCGCCACCCCATCGCCACTAACGGCAGAAATCGCAAAACCGGCGCCGGCCACTTCGCTACCAGCACCCTCGCCCATCAGATCAACCTTATTGCGCACCGTCCAGACCGGTGCCGTTCCCTGATAATGCGTCGCCGGGTCACGCGCATCTGTCAGCCAAAGCACGAGGTCCGCATCCGCTGCTCGCGCTTCCGCGCGTCGAATGCCTTCCTGCTCGACTGGATCTTCCGTGGCGCGAATTCCCGCCGTGTCGATCAGGGTCACGGGATAGCCATCGAGATCGAGATGAACTTCGATGACATCCCGCGTGGTCCCGGCATAAGGCGATACAATCGCGACCTCCCGCCGCGCCAATTGGTTCATCAGTGTGGACTTGCCGACATTGGGCGGTCCCGCAATCGCGACCACCAGACCATCCCGCAACCGTTCACTTCGCGCCCGCGCGCCAAGGACTTCTTCAATTTCGCTAAGAAGACTCTTGGCTTGCCGCACGGCGGAAGAAAGCAGTTCGGTCGGAACATCGCGTTCGTCGGCAAAGTCGATGCCAGCCTCGATGAGAGCGGTGGCCTCGATCAGGCGCCGCCGCCAGTCGCGCGCTTTGTCGCCGAGCAAACCGTTCAACTGACGAACGGCTTGGCGACGCTGGCGATCCGTGTCGGCGTGGATCAGATCATCCAGCGCCTCGGCCTCCGTCAGGTCCAGTTTGCCGTTCTCGAACGCTCGCCGGGTGAATTCGCCGGGCTCGGCCAGCCTTAAATCCGCGATGTCCGAGAGCACTACAAACAGCGCAGCCAGCACCGCGCGTCCGCCATGGACGTGCAATTCCGCCACGTCCTGCCCGGTGGCACTCGCCGGGCCCGGAAACCAAAGCACCACCGCATCATCGATCAGTGATTGGTCTTTGGCACGAAGCCAGGCACGCATCGCTTGCCGGGGTTTCGGGAGCTTGCCGGCCAGAAGCCTGATCACCTCACCCGCCCTGGGACCCGAAATCCGAACCACGGCGATCGCGCTCGGCGCCCGGCCGGAGGAGAGGGCAAAGATGGTCTGATCGGCGGGATGCATGGCCTATTTGGCCAAGCCAGCCAAAGAAGGCAACGAATGTCGATCAAATTGCCAAAAATGCTGCGGCCCTTCCGCGCAACATTGTCCGCGCTCGGTATGTTGCACTGCGATAAAGCCCCAGGTAGGGGCAGGGCAGGGAGACTCTCAACTTTGGCGCAAGTTTTGCAAAATTCCGAAGAAATTACCGAGACTTAACAGCGCAAGAGGCTCTCCCCGCACCTTCCCAATTATCAAGATGTTGCACCTTATGCTGCGCCCGAAGGCGCAGCAACGATTGACCAGCCCGAGCCTTTACTGGGTCAGGTATTCATGGAATCGAAGAATTCCGAGTTGCTCTTGGTGCTGCGCAGCTTGTCCAGCAGGAAGTCGATCGCATCCATCGTCCCCATCGGATTGAGGATGCGCCGGAGAACGTACATCTTCTTCAGGACCTGCGGATCGGTGATCAGCTCTTCCTTGCGGGTGCCGGAGCGCGAAATGTCGATCGCCGGGAAAGTTCGCTTGTCTGAGACCTTGCGGTCCAAGATCAGCTCCGAGTTACCGGTGCCCTTGAACTCTTCGAAGATGACCTCGTCCATGCGGCTTCCGGTATCGACCAGGGCGGTGGCGATAATGGTCAACGAGCCACCTTCCTCGATATTGCGGGCAGCACCGAAAAATCGCTTCGGACGCTGCAGCGCGTTGGCATCGACACCGCCGGTCAGCACCTTGCCGGAGGAAGGCACCACGGTGTTGTAAGCGCGACCGAGGCGGGTGATCGAATCCAGGAGAATGACCACGTCGCGGCCATGCTCCACCAGCCGCTTGGCTTTCTCGATCACCATTTCAGCGACCTGAACGTGGCGAACCGCCGGCTCATCGAAGGTCGAGGAAACCACCTCGCCCTTTACCGAGCGTTGCATGTCGGTGACCTCTTCCGGACGCTCGTCGATCAGCAAGACGATCAGATAACATTCGGGATGGTTGGCGGTGATGGAGTGCGCGATGTTCTGCATCAGCACCGTCTTGCCGGTGCGTGGCGGCGCGACGATGAGGGCGCGTTGTCCCTTGCCGATCGGAGCGACAATGTCGATAACCCTTGCAGAAAGGTCCTTTCTGGTGGGGTCCTCAAGCTCGAGCCGGAACCGCTGATCCGGAAACAGCGGGGTCAAATTGTCGAAATTGACCTTGTGCTTCGACTTCTCCGGATCCTCAAAATTCAGCGTGTTGACCTTGAGCAGGGCGAAATAACGTTCGCCCTCCTTGGGGCTGCGGATATGGCCTTCAATCGTGTCGCCGGTGCGAAGACCGAAACGGCGGATCTGCGAGGGGGAGACATAAATATCATCCGGTCCCGGCAGATAATTGGCGTCGGGTGAACGCAAAAATCCAAAGCCGTCTGAGAGCACCTCGACGACGCCTTCACCGATGATGTCAGTTTCCTGGATGGCCAATTGCTTGAGGATGGCAAACATCAGCTCCTGCTTGCGCATCGTGCTGGCGTTTTCGACCCCTTTCTCTTCGGCAAACGAAACGAGTTCGGCCGGCGTCTGAGCCTTGAGGTCTTGAAGTTTGATTTCCCGCATGGGGGTGGTCCTGTGGAGTAGTTTAAGGGGATGGGAGGGGGTTGTTGAGGACGGACGCCTTGGATGGTCCGTAGGTCTGAATGAGATAGGCCGGAGAGGCTTCAAACCTGACGCGGCGGCCAGATCGTCGGGGCCGGTCCGCATCTACCTGTGTGGGGTGGGAATAACATCACTATAGAAAATCGGCACGGCCTTCGCAAGAAGGTCTATTTGCCGACCAAAGACCCTCTCGGGACCGCTAGAACGGCTTGACGATCACCAGGATCACAATCCCGACCATCAAAATCGCCGGCACTTCATTGATAATCCGATAGAATTTCTGGCTTCGCCGGTTGCTGTCCGAGGCAAAACGCCTGACCGCGCCGGCAAGCATCCCGTGAACGGCGGATAATACCAGCACCAGAAATAGTTTGGCGTGGAGCCAGCCCGACGAAAACCAGCCTCCTGCCCAGGCGAGATAGAGGCCAGCCAACCAAGTGACAATCATCGCCGGATTGATGATGACCCGCAGCAGCCGCCGTTCCATGACCTTGAAGGTCTCGGATTGTTTTGAGCCGATCTCCGCTTCGCAGTGATAAACGAACAACCGCGGCAAATAGAGCATGCCCGCCATCCAGGCGATGACGGCGATCACGTGCAGTGCCTTGATCCATTCGTACATACCGGACTCTTATCCCGCGAGAAGGCATTCTTAAAACACTAATTAAAGATTCTTAGATTTTGAGTCTAAGTAGCCGTGGATTGGACTCATGAAAATCCGTTCGTGGTATTTTACGGACTTGTTCACATTTCCCGATTTCTGCTGACGGATGTCTTCGGAGACCGATATCGGTCTTGTCATCAGCTACTTGGTCGAATTTATCGGCAGCTTATCAAGAGACAATTCCACACAGCCCCGCTATCATGAACCCTGAGGGCGGAATTATTCCCGCCACGGTGGCCTGTGAAGAATTAACCGGGTTGTCCCGACGGGCGGCAGATCCCGGGCTTTTTTGCAGAACGCTCCACATCGATTCACAGGTTGCACAGGGGTTCTGGTGCCCACGACCGGCAGTTATTTTCATCTTCATCTGGTGTCTGATTCGACCGGCGAAACGCTCATCACCGTGGCGCGCGCGGTCGCCGCCCAATACGCCAATGTCACACCGGTCGAACATGTCTATCCCCTGGTGCGAAGCCAGAAGCAGCTCGATCGCGTGCTGGATGAAATCGAAGAAGCGCCCGGCATCGTTCTGTTCACGCTCCTGGAAAAGGATCTGGTCGGGCGCCTGGAGGCGAAGTGCCAGGAAATCAACGTTCCATGCCTGTCGATCATCGGCCCGGTCATGCAGCTATTCCATGCCTATCTTGGAGCTCCGACCATGGGCCGGGTCGGTGCGCAGCACACGTTGAACGCTGAATATTTCAAACGCATTGATGCGCTGAACTATACGATGATGCATGACGACGGGCAGCATGCCGAAGGGCTGGAAGATGCCGACGTGGTGTTGGTCGGCGTTTCCCGTACTTCCAAGACTCCAACCTCGATCTATCTTGCCAATCGCGGTATCAGGACCGCCAACATACCGCTGGTTCCCGGCATTGCCATTCCGCACCAGTTGGAGACGTTGAAGCGACCGCTTGTGGTCAGCCTTCACGCTGCGCCCGAACGCTTGATCCAGGTGCGTCAAAACCGGCTGCTGAGCCTCGGCGCCGGTCCCGGCAATGACACCTATATCGATCGGCAGGCCGTAGCCGACGAGATCGTTTTTGCGCGGAAGCTGAGCGCCAAGTTCAACTGGGCGCAGCTCGACGTCACGCGACGCTCGATCGAGGAGACGGCGGCGGCGATAATGAAACTGCTGGCGGACCGCCAGCGTCAGCGGATGCCGGAGTAGGGGCAAAATTTTGAAGTTGCTCCCCGATTATACGGTAACCTCGCCAATCTCAGCCGGACATGATGGCCTGGTTGCCGGCGCGGTTTGATTAACAGACTCATGCAGGCTTCAAACCAGCACTAACAACGGAGCACTGACGCCATCATGACGGTCTGGCGTGGAAATCATCCGCTGGTGCTGGCTTCGCAAAGCCAGGCGCGGCAGGCCTTGCTCACGGCAGCCGGCTTGAGCGCGGAGATCGACCCCGCCGGTATCGACGAGCGCGCGATGCAAAGGACCGCGGGTGTCACCGAACCAGGCGAGGTCGCCGATCTATTGGCGCGCGAAAAGGCGCTCGCCGTTTCGAGGCGCCGTCCCGATCATTTGGTGATCGGCGCCGATCAGACGCTGGCCTTGGCAGGGCGTGTGTTCAATAAGCCTTCGGGCTTGCGGCAGGCGGCGGAGCAATTGGCGGCCCTGGCCGGTCAGACGCACGAACTTCATTCGGCCGTGGCGGTCGCCCAAAACGGCGAGGTCCGGTTTTCCACCGTGAGCGTTGCTCGCATGGCGATGCGCCTATTGAGCGGAAGTGAAATCGAGGCCTACTTGCACGAAGCCGGGCCTTTGGTGATTTCGAGCGTCGGCGCCTATCAGCTTGAGGGGCTTGGCGTGCATCTGTTTGATCGGGTCGAGGGCGATCATTTTACGATTCTTGGTTTGCCGCTGCTTCCGCTTCTGGCATTCCTGCGCCGTGAGGCATTGCTTTCGATCTGAAGCCGCGCTTCCGGCCATCAAAGAGGCAGAGATCCATGATCATTCTGGGTTTGACCGGCTCCATCGGAATGGGAAAATCGACCACGGCCAGATTGTTCGCCGAAGCCGGTGTACCGGTTTACGATGCCGATGCCACGGTCCACCAGATCTATGCGGGCGAGGCGGCAGCCGCGGTGGAAGCGGCTTTTCCAGGCACGACCGTCGATGGCAAGGTCGATCGCGCGAAACTTTCCGCACGCGTGGTCCACGACCAGGCCGCAATGCGGAAGCTCGAGCAGATCGTGCATCCGATGTTGGTGGCCCACCGCGAGCGGTTTCTTGAAGAGGCCAAGCGCGCTGATGCACCTGTGGTGGTGATGGATGTTCCCTTGCTGTTTGAAACAGGGGGAGAGCAGGCGGTCGACGCCGTGGTTGTGGTCACGACATCAGCGGAAAACCAGCGGGAGCGGATCCGGGCGCGCGGCACGATGGGCGATGATGCGCTCGATGCAATCCTTAAACGGCAATTGCCCGATGCCGAGAAGCGCAAGCGGGCGGATTATGTCGTGGATACCTCGCATGGCCTTGATCCGGTCCGCGAGCGAATCCGCGACATTCTCGCAGCCGTTGCTAAAATGTCCAAACGGCTGGGCTGATTCGCTTCAGCCGCAAAACAGGCTGCGACAACGAGATCATGCGCGAGATCATCCTGGACACCGAGACGACGGGGCTCGATCCCTTGCGCGGCGATCGGCTGGTCGAAATCGGCTGTGTCGAAATCTTCAACCGGATGCCGACCGGTCAGACCTTTCACCGTCATCTCAATCCCGAACGGGACATGCCGGCGGAGGCTTTCGCGGTGCATGGCCTGTCGACCGAGTTCCTGGCAACCAAGCCGCTGTTCGGCGAGGTGGTGGACGAGTTCATCGAATTCATCGGTGACGCCCCGCTCGTGATCCACAATGCCTCCTTTGACATTGCGTTCATCAATGCCGAATTGGAGCGGATCCGGCGCGCGCCGATACCACGAGACCGGCTGGTTGATACCCTGCTGCTGGCACGCCGCAAGCATCCCGGCGTTTCCAATCGGCTGGACGATCTATGTTCGCGCTATGCGATCGACAATTCGCGCCGCACCAAGCACGGCGCGTTGCTCGACGCCGAACTGCTGGCCGAAGTCTATATCGATCTGATCGGGGCGAGGCAGTCGCAGCTCATTCTCGCAGCCGAGGTCCGCCATATCACGGAAGCCGGCATCGGTGAGATGCCCCGGCGGCAACGCCAGGTGCCGCTCGCGGCGAGGCTCAGCGACGAGGAGCGGTTGGCCCACCGGGCGTTCATCGCCAGTCTCGGCGACAAGGCCATCTGGAACGAGTTCCTGAGCGTCTTGCCGAATGAGGCCGCGGAGTAAGGCTGCCCCGTCAGTCGGTGGGAGGTGTCAGCTCGGATTGACCGGCGCCCCAGCCTGGCGTTCCATATTTTGCCGGTACAGGCTGACGAAATCGACCGGATCCAGCATCAGCGGCGGGAAGCCACCGTCACGGACAGCGCTCGCGATAATCTCGCGAGCGAACGGGAACAACAGCCGCGGGCATTCAATCATGACCAGGGGATGCAGGTTTTCCTTGGGAACGTTGAGAATCCGGAACACACCGCCATAGGCAAGCTCGAAGCGGAACATCAGCTTGCCGGCACTCTCCGCCTTGCCTTCGACCGACAGCGTGACCTCGAATTCGTTCTCGGAAAGGTTATTGGCATTCACATTGATCTGGATATTGATCGCCGGCTGCTGCGTCTGGGGCGCCAGCGACGCCGGCGCGTTTGGATTCTCGAACGACAGGTCCTTGGTATATTGCGCCAATACATTCAACTGCGGGGGAAGGGCCGCCTCGGGAGGTGTGCCGTTGCCGTTGGTCATGGGATTCTCCTGAGGAATTTAAGCGAGGCGCTTGCGCTGCCATTCCGGAAAGCGCTGGAATTTCTCGCGAGTGGCTATCATAGCCGTGGTCGGCTTCACAAGGTGAGTTCGCCGTCGCCCGCGGCTTCCATGGTGGCCAAACCCCGGCCTTGCCCGCGGGCGACATCCCGGTCTCAGCGTGTTTGGTCCCTTAAATATCTGAATATGCTCGATTTAAAGGCAGAGGAGGGTTTCTCCGGAGCGCTAGAAGCGCTAATGTCGGGCGGACAGGCATTCAGTTCCTTGGCGCGGTCGCCTCGTTTGGACTTTTTCGGCGGTCTGCCCGGACATCGGGTCTTGCCATTGGCCGGGCCAAGTTCATTGCTTACATGCTATTGACCAATCCGATGTAATCTGGCCGTTCCAGGAGAACGCTCTCGCCGTTTTCGGCGTAGACCAGAAAGCGAACACGACGTGGATATTTACACCATCATCTTCCTGGCGTTGGCGGTCTTCATTTTCCTGCGCCTGCGCAGCGTTCTCGGGCAGCGGACCGGAAGCGAGCGGCCGCCGCTTGAGGGTACCGCGCGCAATGTTCTTCGCGAGAGCGGCGACAGCAATGTCGGGACAGTATCGGGACCCATCATCAATCAGCCATCGTCGCAAGCGCCGAGCGCCGACATCACGCCGCCCACCGATCGCTGGAAGGGCTTGGCCGTGCCGGGCAGCCCGCTCGCCCAGGGCCTTGATGCGATTGCGGCGATGGACTCTTCGTTTGACCCTCGACACTTCCAGAGCGGCGCGCGAAGCGCTTACGAGATGATCGTGCTGGCCTTTGCCAATGGTGACCGCCGGGCGCTGAAAGACCTCTTGTCCTCGGAGGTCTATGACAGCTTCGAAGCCGCCATCAGGGAACGCGAGAAGCAGGAACAGAAAACCGAAACCCGGTTCGTCTCCATCGACAAGGCCGAGCTTGTCGGCGCCGAGACAAAAGACCGGATGGCTCAACTGACCGTGCGTTTCGTTTCGCAGATGATTTCGGTGACCCGTGACAAGACCGGTTCGGTCGTCGACGGCAATCCCGACAAGGTCACCGACATCACCGATGTCTGGACCTTTGCCCGCGAGGCGACGTCACGCGATCCGAACTGGAAGCTGGTCGGCACCGGAAGCGCGCACTAGAACCGCCCAATTGATAGGCCTGCGTCACCCGTCGCGAGTTCTTTCAGGTCCGTCAAATGGAAAAGCGGTACTAGAATCATGAAGTTGCTAGTACCGATAAGTTCGGAAGTTCGTATGATAAGTCGCGGCGATGGTTCACGAACTTCGGAAAGTCGGCACTAGACCACAGGCTCTCCAAGCCAGCCGGGAGAGGGTTCGCGCCAGACGTTCGCTTCGTTGCCGCTGGAATTCTCGGGCGAATCTGAAGTGGAACATCGCTGCGGCATGATGGCGAATGTCAGAATCGGTTGGATCCACGGACAAAAAGCGCGTCGTCTTGCCGCGGCAATCGGCGTTGTGGCTGCGCTCTTGTCGCTGAATTCGTCCTCCGCACGGAGGGTGCGGCCATCGCCTGTGCATATCCATCAGCCAGCGCGACACCTGCCTTATCCGCAGCTGGATCTGCCCCCGGAAATCGAGGGCTCCCAGTATTATCCGGTCAAATGGGGCGATATCGCCGGCTGGGCGGAGGACGATCATCTGGCCGCCTACAAGACCTTTCGCGCGAGTTGCAAGCCCATTTTGGCGCGTGAGGCGACGCTGCAATCCAATGCCGCGGATTCAAAGGCGCTCGGCAATTCGCTGCGCGAACCCTGCCGCGCCGCGCTATCAGCTGGCGCCGTTGACGAGGCGCGGGCCCGCGCATTTTTTGAGCGGCATTTCCTAGCCCTGCGTATTTCGCGGCTTGGCGAGGAGGAAGGCTTTGTCACCGGCTATTACGAGCCGGTGATTGACGGTTCGCGGGTCCGGACCGATGTCTATAATGTGCCGGTCTATCGCCGTCCCTCCAATCTCTTCGTTCGCGGTTATCGTCAGGACGCAGCGAGCCTGCCCAACAAGGGTGATGTCTTTCGCAAGATCGGCCGCCGCAAGCTTGTGCCCTATTATGATCGCGGACAGATCGAGGATGGCGCGATCGCCGGCCGCGGACTCGAACTCTGCTGGCTGAAAAGCCAGACCGACCTGCTGTTTACCCAAATTCAGGGGTCGGCGCGGGTGCGACTGGAGGACGGCTCCGTCATGCGCATCAATTACGATGCCCATAACGGCTATCCCTATACACCGGTCGGTCGTCTTCTGATTGATCGCGGCATCATTCCAAGAGAGCAGATGTCGATGCAACGCATCCGCGAATGGATGGAGCAGAATCCGGACGGCGCCAATGAGCTGCGACGGCAGAACCGTTCCTATACTTTTTTCCACGAGGTTCACCTGTCCGAAAAGGATGAACCGCTGGGCGCGCAAGGCGTCTCGCTCACGCCCGGCCGCTCGATTGCGGTGGACAAGAACCTGCATGTCTATGGCACTCCGTTTTTCATCGAGGGCGAGCTGCCGATCGAGACGGAAACATCGAAGACGCCGTTTCGCCGCCTGATGGTGGCTCAGGACACGGGTTCGGCGATTGTGGGACCGGCGCGCGCGGATCTCTATCTCGGTGCGGGTCCAGATGCGGGACGGATCGCCGGACGGATCAAGAACGCCGCGCGCTTTGTCATGCTGATGCCCCGCAGCCTCGATCCCCTCGCGCGCGGAACGAAGGTGCCGGTGCCAGACCCCCGACCCTCCGAGACGATCGCCAAAACCACCTCGCCGACCGTGACGGCGACGGACAAGGCTGAGTCGCAGAAAGGACCCGCCGCTTCCGAGCCGCTAAAGGTCACCGACACGGTCCCGCTGCCGGCGGCGCGGCCGACCCTCGAAGAAAATCGCGCCTCGCGCCCAGCCCGGCGCCGTCACCGCGATCCCTAGGGCGGTTGATCTTTCAATGAAACGTCAGCCGCCAGAGATCGAGTTACCAGCGCCCTCGCGCCGCCGCCGGATCCTCAGCGCGGAAGAGCATCTGTTGTGGGAGAGTGTGGCAAAACAGGCAAAGCCGCTTCGGCGTAAAGCGACGGCCTTCAAGATTGCCGCTGACAACGCAGATCCGGCAGGCTTCATCGTAAAGCGTGAAAAGCCGCCCGTCGTGAAAACCAATACGCCGAGCGAGCCGGCTCGGCCGGTGGCACGCCCACCGGAGCCGCCGGCGTTGGCGCCACTCGGTCGTCGCGAGCGGGCGCAGCTATCGCGTGGAAAAAAACAGATCGAGGCCCGGCTCGATCTGCACGGCATGACGCAAGCAAGGGCCCATCGCGCGCTGCAGGCCTTTCTACACCGCGCCCACGGCGAAGGGCTTTCGTTCGTCCTTGTCATCACCGGCAAGGGAAGCCTCCGTGATTCTGAATCGGAGCGCGGCGTGCTGCGCCGTCAGGTGCCACTCTGGCTCGGTCTGCCCGAATTCCGTTCGCTGGTGGTCGGCTTCGAGGAAGCGCATATCGGTCACGGCGGCGAGGGCGCGCTTTACATCCGCATCCGGCGGGTAAGACGCTGAAGATACTCGCGCTCAGAACGGCCTGACGATGCCGACGCGGGGGATCACCGTCAGCACCCAGCCGAAGATCGCATTTTTGGGATCGTCCGGAGATGGCGGCGGCACGAGAGCCGCACCGGGCAGGGTTCGTACCGCAAACAGCATCAGGAACATGCAGACCGCCCAGTTCGAGATCCAGCGGGAATAATCGAAGACCATGCCAAACATCACGAGATAAGCGAGACTGATGCCGATCAGCAGAGCCAGAATTACTTTCCGGTGCAGGTCACTGGTGAGCGCTTTGATCATGGCCGTGAAATATCGCCAGAGCGGCGTGTGCAGCCAGATCAAGAGCGCATAGACAGGAACGCCGAGCAGGTTTGAAGGCATTCGCTGCCAGGTATCGCTGATTTCCCGGGCGAGCGGCTGGTACCAGATATAGCTGAATTGCAGGAGATCAGTCCGCTGGGGATCAGCCATACGGCTCCGCAGATAGTCCAGGAACACCTCATGCGGCGCGGTCAGCGTGCCGTAAAATTGCGCGGCAAGAAAAAGAATTGATATCGCTGCGGCCGAGAGCACTCCCACCGAGACGTTGAAGAGCGTCGGGCGCTGGCGAAAGTAATAGCGCACGAGTGCGATGGTGGCGATGGTCGGCACATACATCAGAAGATGGATGTGATGGATCAGGACCAGAAAGATCGAGGCTATGGCCGCGAGCACAACAAACCAGATTGATCGCGCCGGAAGGAGCAGGAGGACGAGCGCTGCCGCGCAGCCATAGATGTCGAAATGGCCGAGCGTATGCATGAAGTTCTTCAGAAAGAACGGCGAGCCCGCCATGAACAGCAAAAGCGGCAGGTGATTGCGGTCGAATCCGAAGGTCCGCCGGAACAACACGATGAAAAGCCCGGCGGTGAGGAGCCAGATGGCTCCGCCTAGCGCGAAAACAAGCCACACCGGAATCTTCGCCGCAAACAGCCCCACGATGGCGCCGATCAAGGCGCGTTTGGTGAAGCCGAAATGATAATCAACAAGGAGATGGATATAGGGGACAAAAGGCGGCCGGCCGATCTTGTAAAGAAAGACGCCGACCAGGACGCCCGCGTTGATGGCAAGCATCAGCCGCCAGGGCGTCTTTCGCCAATGCAAATTCATCAACTATCCACGCGCCCCAAAATTTTCGTGGGCACTATTTCACGGCACGGGCCGAACGCGCAACGTCGCTGGCCGGCTAACGCGTCTCTGGGGCGTTACAGGATAAACCGGCTCAAATCCGCGTTTTTGGCGAGATCACCGACGTGCTTCTGCACATAGGGGGCATCGATCCTGATGGTCTCGCCATTGCGGTCAGGAGCCGAGAACGAAATCTCGTCGAGCACGCGCTCCATCACCGTCTGCAGGCGCCGGGCGCCAATATTCTCCACTGTGGAATTCACCGCGACCGCCACGTCAGCCAGGGCGTCGACGGCATCGTCGGTGATTTCGAGCGTTACGCCCTCGGTCTGCATCAGCGCGACATATTGCTTGATCAGCGATGCCTCGGGTTCCGTCAGAATACGGCGCATGTCGTCACGCGACAGCGCGTTCAGCTCCACCCGGATCGGCAACCGGCCCTGCAACTCCGGCAAAAGGTCCGAGGGCTTGGCGATGTGAAAGGCGCCGGAGGCGATGAACAGCACATGGTCGGTTTTGACCGCGCCGTGTTTGGTGGAGACGGTGGTGCCCTCGATCAACGGTAGCAGGTCGCGCTGCACGCCCTCACGTGAAACATCGCCACCGCTGCGGCCATCGCGCACGCAGATCTTGTCAATCTCGTCGAGGAAGACGATGCCGTTGTTCTCGACGGCGCTGATGGCTTCCTGCACGACCTGTTCGTTGTCCAATAGCTTGTCGGATTCCTCGTTGACCAACAGGTCATGGGATCCCTCGACGGTTACGCGCCGCGTCTTGGTCCGTCCGCCCATCTTGCCGAAAATATCGCCGATGGATATGGCGCCCATCTGTGCGCCGGGCATCCCGGGAATTTCGAACATCGGCAAGCCACCGGACGATTGGGTTTCGATTTCGATTTCCTTGTCGTTGAGTTCGCCGGCCCGCAATTTTTTCCGAAAGGAATCGCGCGTCGCGGCGCCGGAATTGGCGCCGACCAGCGCATCCAGCACTCGCTCCTCGGCCGCGAGCTGGGCGCGGGCCTGCACGTCGCGCCGCTTGCGTTCGCGCACCTGGGCGATCGCCGCCTCCAGCAGGTCGCGAATGATCTGTTCGACATCACGTCCGACATAGCCGACTTCGGTGAATTTGGTGGCCTCCACCTTGATGAAAGGCGCATTGGCAAGCTTGGCGAGCCTGCGCGCGATCTCCGTCTTGCCGACGCCAGTCGGTCCGATCATCAGGATGTTCTTGGGCAGCACCTCCTCGCGCAACAGGCCGGTCAGTTGCTGGCGACGCCAGCGGTTGCGCAAGGCGATGGATACCGCGCGTTTGGCGTCTCCTTGTCCAATGATGAACCGATCAAGTTCGGAGACGATTTCGCGGGGGGAAAAGTCGGTCATGGGCCTTAGCTAGGTTTTGAATTCCGCCATGGCAAGCGGGTTGTTGGCAAGCGGCTTATTTGGTCCAGGTTCCGGCCTGCGCACGGCCGAGCTTCAAATGATCGGCGGCCCGCTCTGCCAGTGGCGGACGGCCTCGAGCGGATACACCAGCATCAGGACGTTGAGCGTCAGATTGTCGCGAATGTGCAGCCCGACCAGGATCTCGAACGCCAATCCGATGCCTACCGTCAGCGCGATGGGAAGCCGCATTGCGAGCCAAAAGCCGGTGACCATCGACAGCGTGTCGGACAAAGAGTTGACGATGCTGTCGCCAAAATAATCGAGCGCGATCGTACCTGCGCGATAGCGCTCGATGATCCAGTTGGAATTCTCGACCAGCTCCCAGCTGCCTTCAATCAGCATGGCAACCACGAGTCGCGCCTGCCAGGGCAGCCGGCGCAACAACAGCCAGGTTACGCCATAAAACAGGAAGCCGTGTATGATATGCGAGAAGGTGTACCAGTCGGTGAGATGCTGGGAATTCTCCGAGCTGTGCACCTCGCCATGCCAGAATTTGACATAGCCGCAGGCGCAGATCGGCAGGCGACCCATGGCGAACAGGATTGCAGCCTGCAACGCCAGAATGCTGGCAGCGATGAAGAGCCAATGCCAGGCGGTGAGGGAGCGCAGGCCTGGCGCCGGCTCGCTGCTTGCAATGCTCATAAACGGCCAACTCGTCGTGTCACGTCTTCAAGCCTTCGTCAGGCGGCCACCAGCGTCTCGATGGTCACGTTGCGATTGGTATAGACGCAAATATCGGCGGCGATGTCGAGCGCCCGGCGGACGATGGTCTCAGCGTCCTTGTCGGTATCGACCAGGGCGCGCGCGGCTGCCAGCGCGTAATTGCCGCCCGAGCCGATCGCCATCACGCCGGCCTCGGGCTCCAGCACATCGCCGGTGCCGGTCAGAACCAGCGACACGTCCTTGTCGGCCACGATCATCATGGCCTCGAGGCGACGCAGATAGCGATCGGTGCGCCAGTCCTTGGCCAATTCGACGGCGGCGCGCGTCAATTGTCCGGGATATTGATCGAGCTTGCTTTCCAGCCGCTCAAAGAGCGTAAAGGCGTCCGCCGTGGCGCCCGCAAATCCGCCGATCACGTCACCCTTGCCGAGCTTTCGCACCTTCTTGGCATTCGCCTTGATCACGGTCTGTCCGATCGAGACCTGTCCGTCGCCCCCGATCACGACCTTGCCGCCCTTGCGGACGGTTAAAATGGTAGTGCCGTGCCAGACCGGCGATTGCTGGGATTCGTGCATGGATACCTCGTTTGGGCTGCCATCTAATGTCAGGCGAAGCGGGTTGCAATCGGCACGGAGACCGCTCGAATTCGGTCACCATAGCCTGAGTTTGCGGACTTAGCGGCTGATCCCGCAGTAGCGAAGGCCTGACGGGCCTGTTAAAAGGGCGCGTTTTTAGCCAGCGCCGCCCTAGCAGGCCGGCCAGAGGAAGCTTTCATGCGCACCGCGAGCATCAAGCGCAAGACCAAGGAGACCGATATCGAGGTATCGGTGAATCTCGATGGCACCGGTGTTTCCACCATCGCCACCGGGGTGGGCTTCCTGGACCATATGCTGGACCTCCTGGCCCGCCACTCGCGCATCGACATCACAGCCAAGGCTGTGGGCGATCTGCATATCGACGACCATCACACCACGGAAGACGTCGGCATTGCGCTGGGTCAGGCCATCAAGCAGGCGCTCGGCAATATGTCCGGCATCACCCGCTATGCCAGCGTGCATCTGCCAATGGATGAAACCCTGACGCGGGTGGTGATCGATATTTCCGGCCGTCCGGTGCTGGTGTTCAAGGCAGAATTTCCGAGTACAAAGATCGGCACCTTCGACACCGAACTGGTGCGGGAATGGTTCAATGCCTTTGCTGGCAACGCCGGCGTGACTTTGCACGTTGAGACCTTATATGGCGAGAACAGCCATCATATCGCTGAATCCTGCTTCAAGGGTCTGGCGAGGGCGCTGCGCGTGGCCACGGCGATCGATCCGCGGGCCGCGGGCGAAGTACCCTCCACCAAGGGTCAGCTCGGCGGCTGATGGGTCTGCTGCGGAGAGGTGTCATGCCGGTCTATACAGTTCATGCTCCGGCGGTTGCGGATATTCACGCCGGCGACCCTGACCGGTTCGCCTTCGTTCGCGACGGGTTCCATTTTTGGGCGGCCGTGACCGGCGGCCTGTGGCTGGTCTGGCACCGCTTGTGGCTGGCGCTGATCGGCTGGATCGTGCTTGTCATTGCAGTCGACATCGCCCTGCGTGTGGTTGGTGCGGGCAGTGCCGTGTTGCCCGCCAATCTTCTGCTGGCGCTCTTGATGGGGTTCGAGGCGGCAAGTGTGCGCCGGTGGACTCTGTCCCGGCGCCGATGGCGTCAATTGGACGTGGTGGTGGCTGACAATCGCGAAGCTGCCGAGCGACGCTTTTTCGATCGGTGGATGGGGCGAAAAGCGCAGGATGATCTCCGCCAGCCAGCGGTAGACCGCGGCGCGCCGCCTCCGACGCGCAATGTGCCCGGACAGGCCTTCTCCAGGCCGCCGCAGGACGACATCATCGGATTATTTCCGCAACCGGGAGCGCCGCATTGAGCGTTGCGATCATCGATTACGGATCGGGTAACCTGCACTCCGCGGCCAAAGCGTTTGAGCGGGCTTCGCGCGGCCTCGCTCATCCCGAGCGCATTCTGGTGACCCGCGATCCGGACGCCGTGTTTCGCGCCGATCGCATCGTGCTGCCGGGCGTCGGCGCCTTCGCCGATTGCGGGCGGGGACTGAATGCGGTCGACGGTATGGTCGAAGCCATGACGGAAGCAGTGCGCCACAAGGCGCGACCGTTCTTCGGCATCTGCGTCGGGATGCAGCTGATGGCGACGCGGGGTAAGGAACACGAGACCACCGACGGACTGAATTGGATCGAGGGTGATGTCGAGAAGATCACACCGAACCAGGACGACCTGAAAATCCCGCATATGGGCTGGAATACGCTCGACCAGCTGCGCGAGCACCCGGTGCTGGAGCAATTGCCGCTCGGCGAAAGCGGTCGCCATGCCTATTTCGTGCATTCGTATCATCTCAATGCCCGCAACCCGGCCGATGTGTTGGCGCGGGCCGATTATGGTGGGCCGGTGACCGCGATTGTTGCCCGGGACACGGCGATCGGCACTCAGTTTCACCCCGAGAAGAGCCAGCGTTTCGGGCTGGCTTTGATCGCCAATTTTCTGAAATGGAAGCCGTGATTCTCTTTCCCGCGATCGATCTGAAAAACGGCCAATGCGTTCGCCTCGAACAGGGCGACATGGCACGGGCCACCGTCTTCAATCATGACCCCGCAGCGCAGGCACGGGCGTTCGCCGCGCAGGGGTTTCAATATCTTCATGTGGTCGATCTCGACGGTGCCTTTGCGGGAAAGCCGGTGAACGCCCGTGCGGTGGAAGCCATGCTCGGCGCTATCAACATGCCGGTGCAGCTCGGCGGCGGCATCCGCGATCTCGCCACCATCGAAGGTTGGCTCGGCAAAGGTATCACGCGCGTCATCATCGGCACCGCGGCCGTGCGCGACCCGAAACTCGTCAAGGAAGCGGCGCGGAAGTTTCCTACCCAAGTCGCGGTCGGGCTTGATGCCAGGGACGGCAAGGTCGCCGTCGAAGGCTGGGCCGAATCGTCTGAAGTAACAGTGCTGGAAATCGCCCAGCGGTTCGAAGATGCCGGCGTGGCCGCGATCATCTTCACCGATATTGCCCGCGACGGGCTGCTCAAGGGGCTGAACCTGGAGGCCACCATCGCGCTCGCCGAGCGCATTTCCATTCCGGTGATCGCATCCGGCGGCTTTGCCTCGATCGAGGATGTCCGGGCGCTGCTTGAGCCCAAAGCGAGCGGGTTAGCGGGTGCCATCGTCGGGCGTGCGCTCTATGACGGCCGGCTTGATCCCGCCGCCGCGCTCGCGCTGATCGGCCAGGCGGCCTGAGGAGTTTCCTAGATGTTCAAGGTTCGCGTCATCCCCTGCCTGGACGTCAAGGACGGCAGGGTCGTGAAGGGTGTCAACTTCGTTGATCTGCGCGATGCCGGCGACCCCGTGGAGGCGGCGATCGCCTATGATGCCGCAGGTGCCGACGAACTTTGCTTTCTCGATATCACCGCCACCCATGAAAACCGCGGCATCATGCTGGATGTGGTGCGTCGGACCGCGGAAGCCTGCTTCATGCCGCTGACGGTTGGCGGCGGCGTGCGCACCGTGGACGACATCCGCACGCTCCTGAGATCGGGGGCGGACAAGGTTTCGATCAACAGCGCAGCCGTCAGCCGCCGCGAATTCGTCAAGGAAGCCGCTGAAAAGTTCGGCGAACAATGCGTCGTCGTGGCGATTGACGCCAAACGGGTCAAGCGGGGCGGCTCCGACCGCTGGGAAATCTTCACCCATGGAGGCCGCAAGTCGACTGGCATCGATGCCTTGGAATACGCTGAGGAGGTCGTCTCGCTCGGGGCGGGCGAAATCTTGCTGACCTCGATGGACCGGGACGGGACGCGCCAGGGCTTTGACCTGCCGCTGACCCGCGCGGTGGCCGATCGCGTGGCGGTGCCGGTGATCGCCTCGGGCGGGGTCGGCCATCTCGATCATCTGGTCGACGGTATCCGCGAGGGGCACGCCACCGCGGTGCTGGCGGCATCGATCTTCCATTTCGGCGAATTTACCATACGCCAAGCCAAGGACCACATGGTGCGCGCCGGGCTGCCCCTCAGGCTTGATCCCTGACGACTCCTCGTCATGAAAGTGCTACATTGCGCGAATGGGGCGGCGTGAGGTTGCGTGTGCCCGATGTTGAGTTTGAGTAATGGCGCGTTTTACCATCCACGATCTGGCTGCCACGATCGACGCCCGCGCGGCGAGCGGTGATGAATCGTCCTACACCAGAAAGCTTCTCGACCGCGGCACGCAGCAATGCGCCAAGAAATTCGGCGAGGAGGCGGTAGAGACGGTAATCGCCTCGCTGGAGGATGACCGCGGACGGCTCATCGCCGAAAGCGCCGATGCGCTGTTTCACCTCCTGGTCCTTTTGAAATCGCGTGGGGTGACGCTGGAAGATGTCGAGGCGGCTCTGGCCCAGCGCACGGGCATGTCTGGACTGGAAGAAAAGGCCGCACGAAAGCGCGACTGATCAGGAAACCATGATCAAGCAACCCGGCAAGCCGAGAGCGTTGGATCTTCCGGCATCAGCCAAAGGCAGCAAGATGGACATCAGAGCCCCCGAGCAGCTTTACAATCCCTATCGGATATTCAACCGCGAACAATGGGCACGTCTGCGTGACGATACGCCGATGACGCTTCAGGCCGACGAGGTCGCGAAACTGCGTTCGATGCATGACCGGCTCGATCTCAAGGAAGTCGAGGAGATTTACCTGCCGCTGTCGCGGCTGCTGTCGATCTATGTCGATGCCACGCAGCGCCTTTATCTCTCGCAGCGGCGGTTTCTCGGCATCGAAGACCGCAAGATGCCCTACATCATCGGGGTGGCTGGATCGGTCGCGGTCGGAAAGTCGACCACCGCGCGCGTGCTGCAGGCGCTTCTTGCGCGCTGGTCGCCGCAGCCGAAGGTCGATCTGGTGACCACCGACGGCTTCCTGTTTCCAAATGCGGTGCTGGAAAACGAAGGCCTGATGCAGAAAAAGGGCTTTCCCGAAAGTTATGACCTGCCGGCGTTACTGACCTTCCTAAGCGACATCAAGGCCGGGCGCCGGCTGGTGCGGGCGCCGATTTATTCGCATCTGACCTACGACGTCATTCCTAATGCCTGGCAGGAGGTCGACCGACCGGACATTCTGATCGTCGAGGGCATCAATGTCCTGCAGACCGGCCGGTTGCCGCGGGACGGCAAGGCCGTGCCGGTGGTCTCTGATTTCTTCGATTTCTCGGTTTATATTGATGCCGAGGAACCGGTGCTGCGCGACTGGTACATCAAGCGTTTCCTGGCGCTGCGCGACACGGCCTTCCACGACCCGCGATCCTATTTCAACCGTTATGCGATCCTTTCGGATGAGGAAGCCATCGCCACGGCGACCGCGATCTGGGAACGAACCAACCTCGCCAATCTCGAAGACAATATCCTGCCGACCCGGCCCCGCGCCAACTTGATCCTGAAAAAGGGCGGCGAGCACGTGGTTGAGTCGGTGGCGCTGCGGCGACTTTGATCTTCATGGCGGTTTCGAGCGAACCGGTTACCGGTTCGCGTGAGGGAATTGCTTGATAACAGAGTAGAGGCGCTGAGGCTGAGATAGCCCTTTATCAGCGGCCGCAGCTCACGAAGCGTGGTCTTCGTGATCGATCGCTTCCTCGGCGAGCCGATTCATCGCCACCCGGCGCTTGGAGTTGTGCTCAGGCGACGAGATGTCGCGAGGCCGAAAGTGTGGCTAGCGCTTCCGTCAATTTTTCCGGGTCGAGCGGCTTGACCAGAAAGCCGTCCATGCCGGCCTCAAAACAAGCATAGCGGTCTTCGACCAGCGTGTTGGCTGTGATCGCCAGGATCGGCGTTCGGCGGCCGGGCTGGCCAGCCTCCAAGGCCCGGATGCGCCTTGCGGTTTCGATGCCATCGAGTTTTGGCATCTGCAGGTCCATCAGCAGAAGATCGTAGGGAGCGCCGGCTGAGCGCGCCGCCTGCCAGGATTCCAGCGCTTCCTTACCATCGGTCGTGATCACCGCGCGATGGCCGAGCCGGGAGAGCAGCGCGCGCATCAACAGCGCGTTGATCTCGTTGTCCTCGGCGACCAGGATCGACAGACCGGTCGCTGCCGGCTTGGCTGGCGTGAGTTCGCTCTCCGGGAAAACCAAATCATCGATTGCAAACGCCGGTGCTCCAATCTCGGGGATGGCGGCAAGCCGCGCGGCCAGTGAGGCAGCCCGCAATGGCTTGATCAGATAACCGGTCAGCGCCGGTTGATCGACTGGATCAAGTAGCCCTTGCCAGGCCTGGCGGGTGGCCGGCGTCATCATGACGATGCGATGGGTGGCGTAGGGCCGTGCGGTCTCGGCCAATGATTGAACCTCGGGGACGGTGAAGGCGTGATCAACGATGAGCCCGTGCCAGGGTCGTTCGGGCAGCAACGCTAACGCAACAGCGATATCCGAGACCAGACAGGTCTGGCCGCCCCAGCGCTGCAGCCGCCGCGCCAGCAGCGAGGCCTCGATGGAGTGCTGCGCGACCAGCAGGAAGGACTGTCCGGAAAGATCGGGAGGCGTAAAGCCGCTGCCCGCATCGTCGCCCGATGCGGCGAACGGAATGGATATCTGGAAGGTCGAACCGGCACCAAGCTGGCTCTCCAGCGTGATGCGCCCGCCCATCCGCTTGACGATTCGTTCGCTGATGCTGAGCCCGAGGCCGGTGCCGCCGTAGTTTCGGGCGATATGCTCGTCGGCCTGCTCGAACTCGCGGAAGATTCGCGCCTGCGCCTCTGGAGCGATGCCGATACCGGTATCGCGCACCAGAAAGCAGATTTCGTGTGGGGCATCTCCGGGCTCGACAATCAGGGCGACACCGCCGGTCGCAGTGAATTTGATCGCGTTGCCGAGGAGATTGAGCAGCACTTGTCGCAGCCGCGCCGCGTCGCCGCCGACCTTCGACGGCAGCCGCTCGTCGATATAGGCCGCAATCTCAAGCTTGCGCGCCTCGGCACGTGGTCCGAGCAACTCGGTGACGTCCTCGACCAAAGCCGAGAGCGAAAACGGCCGCTGTTCCAGATCGATCTTTCCCGCTTCGATTTTGGAATAGTCCAGCATTTCCTCGATCAGCGCGAGCAGCGCATCGCCGGAGCTTTTCACCGCCTTGACATAGGTCGTCTGCTCCGCGGTCAGTGCGGTATCCAGTAACAGCCCGCTCATGCCGATAATGCCATTCAGCGGGGTGCGGATCTCATGCGAGGCCATCGCCAGGAATCGCGATTTGGCGCGGCTCGCTGCATCCGCCTGGTCGCGCGCCTGCGCGAGAGCCCGTTCGGTTTCGGCGCGATCGGTTACATCGCGTCCGACGCATTGCATCTCGGCCCGCCCACCGGCATCATGTCGCACCAGGCCCTCGCGCCAGGCGATCCAGCGCGGTCCAAGTGGCGTCATGATCTTTTGGTCGTGGATTCGTGTGCCGTCGGGAGCGATGTGTGACGGCCCTTGCTCGATCACCGTGAAGCTGAAATCACTGCCGGTCAGGGCCTCGCGTGATTGACCGGCGAGTTCGCAATAGGCCTCATTGGCAAAGCTGATCCTTCCGTCGGATGCGCGCAGCGCGATCAAATCGCCTTGCGCCTCGAACATGATCCGGGCGCGCTCTTCGGCCTCCTTCAATTCCCAGTTCCGGTCGGCGAGCATTTCATTATGCAGCGCCAGACGCCGCAGCTTGCCGCGCATCCAGCGCAACCGCATGCTGAGCATGACCAGTGCGACGCAGGCCAGCGCGAACAGGAAACTGGCGCCAAGCGCAAAAGCCTGCGGATCGTAACCGGAAGCAGGCGATCGGCTGCCGGCGATGAAACCATAGGCACCGCCGAAGGCGGCCGAGAAAATGGTGAAGCTGCGAACGCCAAAAACCAGCCAGGGATGTCGTCGCGCCAAACGGCGCAACCGCACCTTGATACGAAAACCTGGCTTCATCGCGACCCCAGCGCCTATTTTCGATTGCTTGCAGGGACCATGCCCGTCTGTCCTTGCGAACTGCTTTCTCAAGGCGGGAAAGGACGGCCGCGAATGCGAACAGGGTTGATGGCGTGTTAAGGCGAAAAATCTCCGCCGCGCGAGATCAAAAATAGTGTGTCAGAACAAGGAGGCGAGGTGGCGGCGGTCGCCCCGCGCGCCGACCAGCATCGCGGCGACCTCTTGGGCGGTAAACGTCGCCGACTTCACGAAGATCCGGTAATCCGCCGGGCCATTTGACGACAGGTAGACCACTTGATCTCTGGCAGAAGCTTCCCTCGAGATTGTCACCAGCCTCGGCGGCGCCATCGCCTCGCAGGCGGTGCTGCTAGATCCGATCTCATCATCGGCCACCGTGAAATCCGCAGCCTCGGCGTTGTCGGTGAGCTCAACGTGAATCGTTGCCTTGGCCGGATCATCGGTGAAGCGAACGTGAAGGCCATCTTGCCAGGAACTTTGAAAGGAACTCTGCCAACCCGTAGCGAGCTGCACCGAGGTGTCGCCGATCGTCATGCAGGGGCGGTTCGACGACACAAGCTCGCCATGCGCGAAGGCGGCAAGGCCCAGCAACGGAAGGGTTGAGGCCCAGATTCTGAAACGCACCATTATACGCCATCCACGCAAGAAACTTATGGTTGGCGAAGCGTAAACAAAACTCGTTACCGTCTGGTTGATTTTCAAAAGAGGCGCGGGGCTCGGCCCGATCAGGCTGCGGTTCTGATATCTTCGGCGAGCGCGCGGTAGGAAAGCGCCTCGGCGAGGTGCAGCCGCCCGATGGTATTCACGCCTTCGAGGTCGGCGAGGGTGCGCGCCACCCGCAGCACGCGATGATAACCGCGCGCCGACAGCCGCATGGTCTCGGCGGCTTCCCGCAGCAGTTTCAGCCCGGCGGCGTCAGGCTGTGCGATCTGCTCGAGAATTGCCGCCGGTGCTTCCGCATTGGTGCGGATGTGGGGGAGGCCTGCCGCTGCATAGCGCTTTGTCTGGATGTCGCGTGCGGCTGCGACGCGTGCGGCGACCTCCGCGGAACCTTCCGATGGTGGCGGCAGGATTAGATCGGAAGCCGTAACTGCGGGGACTTCGATGCGCAGATCGATGCGGTCGATCAGGGGTCCGGAGATGCGCGCCTGATAATCGGAAGTGCATCGATCGAGCCGCCCGCGCTTGCAGGCATAGCCGGGCTCATAGGCGCGTCCGCAGCGGCACGGGTTCATCGCGGCGACAAGCATGAAGCGCGCGGGATAGGTCACGCGGTGATTGGCGCGGGATATCGAGACCTCGCCATTTTCGAGCGGCTGGCGCAGCGAGTCCAAAACGCGCGGATCGAATTCCGGCAATTCGTCGAGGAACAGCACGCCCTGGTGCGCCAGCGAGATTTCGCCGGGCTTGGCGCGGAGCCCGCCGCCGGTGAGAGCGGCCATGCTCGCCGAATGATGCGGACTGCGAAACGGCCGTCGTGCGGTGAGTGCGCCATCGCGAATTTCGCCGGCCACGGAGGCGACCATCGAGACTTCCAGTAATTCGGCCGGCGACAGCGGCGGCAGGATCGAAGGCAGGCGCGCTGCCAGCATCGATTTACCCGCCCCCGGCGAGCCGATCATCAACAGGTGATGTCCGCCGGCGGCTGCGATCTCGAGCGTTCGCTTGGCGCTTTCCTGTCCCTTGATGTCGCGTAAATCCGGCATCGCCACATCGGCTTCGTGGATCCGCGGCTCCGGCCGCGACAGCACCTGTGTGCCCTTGAAGTGGTTGGCGATCTGGATCAGCGAGCGCGCGGCGATGATCTCAAGGTCGGGGCTCGCCCAGGCAGCTTCCGTGCCGGAAGCGGCCGGACAGATCAGTCCTTCATCGCGGGCATTGGCGCCAATTGCAGCCGGCAGCACGCCGGCAACGGGTGCGATCGAGCCGTCGAGCCCGAGTTCGCCTAGCACGGTGAAACCATTCAGCGCATCCGAAGGGATTGCGCCGATCGCCGCCATCAGGCCGAGTGCAATCGGGAGGTCATAGTGGCTGCCTTCCTTCGGCAGGTCGGCGGGCGCCAGATTGACCGTGATCCGCCGCGCCGGCAGCGCCAGGCCCGAGGCGATCAGGGCTGAGCGAACCCGCTCGCGCGCTTCGGAGACAGCCTTGTCCGGCAGGCCGACAATGGTAAAGGCCGGAAGGCCGGGCGCAACCTGCACCTGGACATCGACGGCGCGGGCCTCGATGCCCTCGAACGCCACCGTGGAAACCCGCTGCACCATGCCCGCCCTCTAGCTTTGCGCGCAAAGCCTAGCCGAGACCGCAGAGGCCGACAAGAACATTTAGTGAACAGATTTCAGGAGATTTGGAGAATGACCCTGGACGGGCGCGACAGCATCACCGAGCAGGCGAAGCTGCCTCAATCCGTCTGCGGACATGCGATGGTCAACGCGGGGATATCCGGGGCTCAGACATTCCAGCTCATTAGCGTCGCAGAAGAGTTAGCCAAGGAAGCCCGTCCGTTCATCTCGATTGTGGCCCTCGGGATAAACGATGTCAGAGCCAATAATGAGAACTTCGAAACCGACTATTCGAATCTTCTAAATACCATGCAGGGGACCGTCGTTCTTGTCGGCCTGACCAAGGCTCGAGGCGAGAAAACGGAGGGCACGAACAGCGCCATTGAGCGGATCGCGGCCGAGCGCCACTTGCATTTCATCCGGCAAGACGACGTTAGATATGGCCCGGACGGCTTGCATCCCGACGAATCGAATAGTGCCATTTGGGTCCGCAACATCGTTGCTGGGACGCGGCAAATCTGCGGGGAAAACGCGGGCGGTTAGATTGTTGCAGCCCGTGCCGCCGATTGCCGGCCAATCAATATTGAGTGCTGGGGTCCTATTGACCGCGCTCAGACCGTTGCCGCTCCTCCAGCAGCGCGCGGCGTTCGTCGATCAAGCCCGGCGCGCTGAGCGCGGCCACGCCCGTCAGCACCAGCTGCAGGTCCTGCTGCTTAGCCGCCAACACGGCCTCCCACAGATCCTTATAAAGCACGTCGCGCTGGGGATGGGTCCGGATGAGGTTGTCGACGAGGTCCCAATGCTCGCTGTACCAGGACATGCCGGTGCTGACCGAGGCCACCTTGCGCACCATCACCTCGTCGATGCCATAGCTGGCTCCGAGCTTCATCGCCTCTACGAGAGCGTAGACGTTGCACAGGCCCATGAGGTTATTGCAGAGCTTGGCGACCTCGCCCAAGCCCGGTTTTTCGCCGACATGGAAGATGTGCTGACCTACCGTGTTCAGGTAGGGCAGCAGTCGCTCATAACTCGCCTTTGTTGCACCTACCATCAACGACAGCGTGCCCGTAACCGAGGCCGCGCGGCCGCCGCTGACCGGTGCGTCCACCACCTCCCAACCTTTGGCGGCAAAAGCGTCGGCGATGCGATCGATGGTCTGCGGCCGCACAGTGCTGTGCACAACCAGCGTGAGGGTTTCGGCATTACCGGTGATGAGGCCCTGCGAGCCCAACACGGCGTCCGTGACCTGTTCGTCGCTCCAAACGCAGACGCCGATGGTGCGGCAGGTACCGGGCAGGCTCGCCAGGCCGTTCGCGATCCGCGCGCCTCTCTGATTCGCGTCAAGCATTGCTGCACGCTGCAGGTCGAACACCTCCACATCGAACCCGGCGGCCAGGAGGTTGTGAGCCATCGGCCCGCCCATGTCGCCAAGACCGATGAAGCCAACGCGACCGAAGCCTGACGGCGCGGATGTCGGTATCACGGGCATGGACAGTCCCTCAGGTTTCTTAGTTAAAGGCGATGCTAGGGTGTTGTCAGCCCAACCGCAACTCGGCTCGCGTTTGACGCGACCTGGCCTGGCCGCACGCTTTGTTGGCGGACTTAGTACGTCACCGCGACGACAATAACGTCCTGATAAGTTCCCGCAGGCGGCGTGGTCTGCGGAGGAACCCTGGCATAGACAGTAAGAGGCTGGGCAGACCCGGTTCCCGTTGCTCCAGCGGTATTGGTTCCGATGGTATTGCCCCATTGCAGGGACCTCGCGCTATCGCGGTACAAACCATATCCAACGCGGTAAGCCCCTAGCGACATCGCGCGTCCTGCAGGACCGGCATTTTGATGACCGTCATCAAGGCCGACATTATAAGTTGTGCCTGATGTGCAACTTACGGAAAGGCTGCCGGTATTGTCGATATTTGTGGCCAGGATTCCCTGGCTGCCGAAATCGATGTCGGTTGCCACGACCGTGCAATTGGCCAACACGGTGGCGCTTCCTGTGAACGTGGGATGAGCGTGCTGTAGGATTACGTTCACGTTCGGACAGGGAAGAATGCCCAGGGAAGTGCCGTAGACGAAATCATCGTCGGCGGCCGAGAAGGACGTTGTATAGGTTCCCGGCGGGACCGTTCCCTGACCGCCGAATACCCGCGCATAAATTGGCACATTCGTGCTGCCCGTGCCGTTGAGCGCGAGCGGCAAATCGATCGTGGGCGGCGTGCCCGGCAGAGCCCAATTGTAAGAACCCCAAATGACGGACCGTCCTGAGTCCTGATAAAGCTGGTAATTCAACGTCGATCCGCCTGAAACCATTTGTCGGGAACTTGCCGTAGCGCCTCCGCTTCCAGCGCCTATGCTGGGACAAATCCGGATCGTGGTCAGCGATACGCCGCTGCAGTTTATGGCAAGCGTTGCTGTGCTATCGGTATTCGAGGATGACAGGGTATCGACGTTGGTGAACGTGATTGGCGATATGCTGAAGTTACAGGATTGTGCGAGTGCTGCGGAGGGAATTGCCGCCGCTACAAGAACGGCAAACAGCTGCCGTATCATCGGCAAACCACATCGTTGATCACGACGCGCGCTCCTGGCGTGGAGTGATAGTCGAACTCCGCACGGCATGAGCCGCCTTCGGCCCGATCTACGATCAGGACGTTGTGTTCCTTCAGGCCGAGCAGATAAACCTCGCCGCCATACCCCACCATCGCGTCGTCTTTTGCCTGATCCAGACGGGCATGTGAGCCCGCCGCTAGAGCGCGACCCTTTTCGTCCTTGATCACAATGAGCGCGTTGCGAGCGTCTTGCGACACGCCGAATTTGACCAAAGCGGCACCTCGATCCGGCGGCACGACCACCTTCTTCGTGCTCGGCACATCGGCATCGATGGCAAGATTTTTGGCGTCAATGGAAATCAGATTGCTTTGATAGGCTCGCAGATAGGGGATCAGTACCATTCCGCCCGCCCCCGTTGTTCCAACCGGCCGATTCTCGTAAAATACATCGACATTGGGTGCACCGGCGTCGACCACGGCAAAGGCATCATCGATGCGATTGGTCAGGAAGGTCTTGCCGCCGACGAAGGCTATTCCCCCGTCTAACTGCAAGGTGCCTTGAGTGTTGCCATTGATTTGCTGGACCCCTGCTTCCGCGCGACCGACCGAGGAACGATAGCTGGCCGTGGCAGCGCGCGAGGGCACGGATCCCTCCAGATCCCGAATCCGCCACCCCCAGGAACCGGTTTCGAGGGTTTGGGATTTGACGACCTCGACTCCTCCGACCAGGGAAGCGCCGGTTTTCGCGACCGAACTGGAGGCCGAAATGCCGTCGCTTAGCGACATCGTCAAACCACCGAAGAAACCAAAACTTTTCTTGTCGTCGAAATCCTTGAATGCGGTAACGAAAAGGGACGCCTGGTAGGGCAGGGGACGAGAGTAGGACAGCCCCACGATCTGGTAGCGATTGTTGAGCGCATCCTGCAGCCGCGTCATGCTGAGCGTCACCGATGAAGAGTCGAATGCAAGGGGAGCGCTCAATGCGATCTGATCGATCGCACGCGGTGGCCGGCTGGCCAGCGATGATAGGCCGGGCGCCAGGCTGGAAATAGGAGGCAGGGACGCCAAATCCAGATAGAACGTCGTAGTGCGCTGACTCCGCGCAAAAAAAGTATAACCGCCCCTACCTAGTTCCAGGGAGGCGGCAAAGAGGGCCCCGGCGGGGCTTCCCTCCCGCCGGCTTCCCGCGGCGGCGAACGATGCTACACCCCAGCTTGAGAGCAGGAAATTGGCGCCAGCGCCGCCATTCAGCAGGGTATCGGAGCCTTCCGCGTGCCCCTCCAAAGTGAACCAGTCATTCAATCCGTAGCGGAGGCTTCCCGAGACCATTGGTGATTTGTCATAGGCGCCCGAGCTAATTCCATACTCCCGTCGCGCGAATCCGCTTTCGACGGAAAAATCGAACAGGCCCCCGGCTAAGATCTTCGACGAAGAATAAAACGGCTGGTTGACCACGGTTTGGCGTCCGAGCGCATCTTGCACGACAATGCTTTGATTGCCTGAACCGCTCATCACCGGCAGGTTCTGGATCTGGAACGGGCCGGCCGGTACGGTTCCCGAATATCCCCGGACATTGTTGACGAAGATATCGATGGTTGAAGGAAGCGCTGCGCTGCCGCTGTACTGGGGGATCGGCAACGTCACTAAGTCAGGTCGTAAAGAAAAATTCCGCTGCATCTGTCCGCCTCCGAGACGAAGCGACCTGGTCCAGCTTAGCCCGCCGGAGATAACGTCACCGCCGCGATAGGTGATCAACGAGTCCGCATCGGAGTAACTCCAGGTCGATCCCAGCCTGACGCTTCTAGCTGCCGCCGTGATCGCGCTGTTCACAAGACCCGATTGGGAGAATACCCCGTATTGGCTGAACGCCCGCGCATCGAAACCGGCGGAGAAATTTGTTTGCATTTGCGATATCGCGGTATCCTGCCGGTCTACATTTGCCGAACCGAACAGCGTATAATTGACCACCGCACCGGTCGTCTGTGTATCGGCCGGCATCGGCGCGGGTCGATTTTTGGCATTCACGACGAAAGGAATTCGTGTTTGGTCGCTGACCTCTATTTGAACAATCTGCTTCACTTGATTGTACTGATAAGTTAGCCCCGAACACGCATCCAGTTCCACGAATCCATCAGGACCGACCGGCAGCCGATCCGCGCTGATCCGCAGCTCTCGCAATTCTGTTACGGTGATCGCGAGGCGTTGCTCTGGCCGCAATACGAAATTCGCGATGAGTCCTGTCGGCTGGCCATTGATGAAAACTTCAAGATAAAGCGGCACCTCCGGCCGAGCCGGCTCCGCCTTTGCTCCGCTCGACCATGCAACCAGCGAAGTCAGGGCAAGCGTGCTAGCGAGGCGGCTGCAGCGCGACGACAGCATTGAAAGCTCCGGATTCGCTCTCGGCGAGGACCTTAAGAGGGCCAGAGCGAATGACCCCATCCCGGACGGGCAGTGTCCAGGTGGTCGATGAGTTGCCCAGCGCGTACCCGAAAAGTCCGGGCCGGTGTAAGAGCGTTGCACCACGGCCATCGACTAGCTTCAGGTTTGCCAGACGGAGCCGTCGGCCGCCTGCATTCGAGGCGGTCAAAACGGCCGCATTGCCTTTTGCCGCGAGCGACCAGGAAACATTTGCAGCCGGAATGCCCGGGGCCGTGAAGAAGGCGGGAATCGAATAGCGCAAAGCAAAACGTACGGCGTTCGCTTTGCCGCCGACTGCGTCGGGAACCTCATCGACGAGGATACGGTAGCTTTCCTCTCCGATGACCGGCTGCTTAGCGACGCGAACCACGCGAACCACATACTCTGTCGCTGGCATCAGCGTCGCGGCGGGCGGGCTAACGACTACGTCGTCGGTCGGCTCGAGCGAGGGTCCTGTCGGTGTGCTGCCGGTCCAGCGGAAAATCCGGATCTGAACATGAAGTTTCTCGTCACCCTCGTTGCGGAGATTGAGCGTCGTCGCCGCACCAGGGGCGCTTACGTTGAGCAGGATCGGCGCCACACGAAGAGAGCTGGCTTCCGCAACCGAGGCGAAGAGGCAGAGCGACACGACGGCTAGGACCATGCGTTTCATGGGGCTGGACCCTAATAGGTCACGGTAGCGGTGACGGTATCGTTGTAGACGGCAGCCGCCGGCGTGGCCTGGGAGGGAACGTGTCCGTAGACGGTCAGCGCCTGCGAAGCGCCGGAGCCCGTGCCTGCGATGGTGTCGGTACCGATCGTCTCACCCCACACCAGCGAGTGCGCGGCGTCCTGATAAAGCGAATACCCAACCTTGTTGGAAGCAGCGCTCGTCATGAACCGGCTGGCAACCGTGGCGCCAGAGCCGATGCCTGCGCTGAGACCGACGTTATAGGGAGCAAGTGAAGTGCACTGCACGGTAATGGTACTGGTGGAATCGACACCCGCCGCCCCGATCACGCCCACGCTGCCGAAATTCAGGTTGGTCGCCGAAACGATCGTGCAGGAGTCTGTGATCGTGATTTGGACGTTAAAAGTTGTTGTGGTGGTTGCGGCCCAGCAGGCAGTCGAAATAGCCGCCACCAGCATTACTGAGACAAGTGCGAAAAAAATCCGGCTGGAGGGCATTTTTGTTCCCCAAGCGACTCGGTATCTTCGGATTAAACCGGCGTTAGGGTTAAAAGTCGGTCCTCAAAGCCATCAGCGAATTAAATACGGGTATTCATATTTGGAATTGCCGTTCTCAGATCCTGAGATGCTGGCGGTACCACGAATGGGCATTGATGCACTGCAGCGCGAAAAGCTGGGATCGCCGCTTTGGACGTGTGCCCCGGCGATCATGATGACAGAGACTAAGTAAGCCTTGGGGTGCGCTCTCCTGACGCGCCTTTTCGCTCAATGCCACTGGAAAAAAATCAAACACAACCTAAGATTACGTTCAAACGATTCGTCTTGGGAGGAAAACCTGAGATGCACAGGCGACATCAGCAATTGAATCTACCGATCGAGGTAGTAAGGACTGTTGTCGCCGTGTCGGAAACCGGCAGCTTTTCAAAAGCGGGCGAGCGGTTGGGACTAAGCCAGCCGGCTGTAAGTTCGCAAATCAAGCGAATAGGGCTACTGGTTGGCGGCGACTTATTCAGGAAGTCAGCGCACGGATCAACAGCGACCGAATTGGGAAAGCTCGTCCTTTATCAAGCGCACAAAATCCTGGAAGCCAACGACCAGCTCTTGAGACTTGGCGGCACCGCAAAAGGTCCTCAGCCCGTTCGGCTTGGGCTTAGCACGGCGTTTTTTGAGAAATTCATCAAACATCAGACCCGGGAAACGCTGGCCAATATCGTCGTTCGAACCGATCGCTCGGCGGTCATCGCAAAAGCGATGATCGACGGACACATTGATATCGCCTGCATCGTTGAAGAGCCGGGATTTAGATCCGAAATCTCGCATTTCGTTGTCGATGAATATCGCGAAGAATTGGTGTGGGTTCGCTCGCGGAGCTTTGTCCTAAGTCCCGGCACGCCGATTCCACTTCTAACAGGGCCTGGGGAAAACTATATGGTCCGGACGTTGACGCGCCACGGCCTGTCTTTCCAGATCATGCTGGACAGCCCGGACTTCTCCGCGAGGGTCGCGGCGGCTGGAGCGGGTGTTGGTGTCACCGCCACTCCGGCGAGCGTCGTTCCGTCGTTTCTGGTCCGGGCAAAAGAATATTATCTTCCTGCGCTGCCGACGGTCGGGGTCCTCCTGTGCTCTCGATCAGAACGTACCGACGCAACCTCCGAGGGCTTGCGACGGTTGTCAGACCTACTTTTCCCGCAGGTCCCGAATCCGACACCAGAACCAAATTTCGAGAGGATGCGGGCCAAGCAAGGTTGATCGACGGTGGCCGAATTTGTTTAGCCTGGCAATTTAGACGCTTTATATTTTGGAATGTTCGCGATCGTTCTTGCGGCGCGAATTCTAACGGGCGACCAGGCGAGTCAAGTCATCCCTGCACCGGGCGCATGTGGACGCCACAGATCGCCACCGCGCCGTCTCGCACCGGCAAGGCCAGCGATCTGGCGCTCTCCAGCACCTCGATCGGATTTCGCACGCGGATGTCGATGCCGGTCATCGCCGCTCCGCTGCCTGCGGCATCCGCCACGAAGCGGATGTCAGCCCCGAGCAGTGGCAACACCCGCGCGTTGGTCGACGCGGGTACCTCCAGCAGTTCGGCCCAGCGCGCCGCCATCGCGACGGGATCAGCGCTCTGCAGGGTCACGGCGGCAAAGCTCAGGCATTCGTTGCTCTTCGCTGTGCGCCAATCCGGCCCTGCCGGCTCCCAATCGCTTTCCGCGATCTTCCAATCCGGCACCTGCATGTGATCGATGGAAACGAGAATGCCGCCGAATTCCCGAGGGTGGAATTGCGTCGTGAGATATCCGTGCCGCTCAAGGGTATAGATCCGTCGCACACCCGTGGCTTCCAGGCGCTCACGATGCTGCAACGCTTCGTCCGTTTGCAGGATCACCATGTAGCCGGCATCGCCGCCCCGCCGTTGTCGAAAACGTCTTGCGGAGGCATCATCCGTCACCGGCTGCAGAACTTCGAGAAAATCGCCGCCGACCGGAAACAACGCGTTGATCAACCCGAACTCGGCGACGCTCGGATCGCGAAAGCCGACCCGCAGGCCAAATATCTGCGAGAGCTGTCCGGTGATCTTGTCGAGGTCATCCGTCACCAGCGCGAGCTGGCGCAAGCGGTATTGGTGCATGGGCTCGATCCCTGAAGTTATGCAAGCTTCGCTCCGAGCACAAAGCATAAGGACGTCCCGGACATAGGACAATGACACGGCGCTTTCGCATGTGAGATCCATTCGAGGCCTCGCAGCTCGATTCGGTATGGACGGCGAAGCCGGATCGTCGGTACAAATCGCATCAGAAAATATAAGTTCAGGGGAGGCGGGCGGATGGGAGTCGCAACTAATCTGTTCTGGATGCTGGATCGGTCGGCGCGATCCGACCATGGCAATGAGACCGCCATCGTTTTCGGCGACCGTGCCCAAAGCTTCCGGGAGCTGCGAAGCCGCGCTCGGATGTTTGCCGCTGGCCTCAGCGCGCAAGGCATCGGCAAGGGCTCGCGGGTTGCCGTTCTCATGGGTAACCGGCTGGAATGGCCGGAAGTGCTGTTTGGACTTGCCGCGCTCGGCGCGATCTGCGTGCCGGTCAACGTGCTGCTGACGGGGCGCGAACTCGATCATGTTGTCAGCGACAGTGGGGCGTCCTCGATCGTTCTGGATGAACTGGGTCTTGCGGCCTCTGCCGGCATGACGAGGCCGCCCGAATTCGTGATCACGGTTGGTGCCGCCACCGCGCCGAAGGGATCGCGAAGTGTCAGCTATGAAGACGTGATGAAAGCAGGCGCCGGCTCGGCAGAAATCGTGGAACAGCCCGCACTGAACGATCCCTTCATCTATTATTACAGCTCCGGCACCACCGGCCTGCCGAAGGCCGCGGTCCATACCCATAACAGCGTGTTGTGGAATTCGGTGGCGCAGATCGATGATCTCAAGCTCGATCGGGGCGTCAATTACCTCGTCGTTCCCTCGCTGTCCTGGGCGGCCGGCTTCCATAATCTCTTCCTGGCGCTGCTTTGGAAGGGTGGCAAATCGGTCATCATGCCGACCGGTGGCACGACGATCGACAAGATCGTCGAGAATATCGAGCGGCACAGCATCACCCACATCATGATGGTGCCGACGCTGATCAGGCAGCTCGCCGGCAATGAGCCGATGCTGGCGCGGTTGCGCAAAACCGGGCTGCGCTGGATCGTCACCGGCGCCGAACCGGTGCCGACGCATCTGATCGCCAAGCTCGGCGAGGCCCTGCCCGGATGTAGCGTGTGCCAGGGCTACGGCCTTTCGGAATTTCCTTCGATCTGCACCGTGCTGCAGCCGGAAGAAGCCTTGACGCGTAACGGCTCAGCGGGCCGGCCGCTGTCGCACGCCCGGGTGGCGGTGCGGACAGAGGAAGGAATTATCGCTGATCACGGCCGTGGCGAACTCCTGGTGCGGTCGCTCGCCAATATGATCGGCTACCACAATGCGCCGGAGAAGACCGCCGAAACGCTCAGGGATGGCTGGGTCAATACCGGCGACCTCGCCGATATCGACGAGCAGGGGTATGTGTTCATCATCGGCCGCACCAAGGACATGGTAATCTCAGGCGGGCTCAACGTTTATCCGAAGGAGATTGAGGAAGTGCTGGGCGGCCAGCCGGGCGTGGTCGAGGTCGCCGTGGTCGGCGTGCCCGACGAGAAGTATGGCGAGCGGGTGGTCGCCGTCATCGTACAGGATGATGCGAAGCCCGTGGATACCGCAAGCCTGGAACGGATCTGCAAGGAGAGCCTCGCCGGCTACAAAACGCCCCGGGCCTTTCTGGTGCGGAAAGAGCCGTTGCCGCGCAATCCAAGCGGCAAGGTCTTGAAACGGGAGCTGCGGCCCTGGGCCGAGCAGCGGCTTTCGGGGGCGTAGGCGCGCGCCAAACCGGATGAAAGCTGACGGAAGAAATCGCGACTTCAGCTTCGCTTTTTTTCGATCACGTCCCAGACTTTCGCGGCAATATCCGGTCCGCCAAGCCGCGCAATGGCGCGGATTCCGGTCGGTGAGGTGACGTTGATCTCGGTGAGATTGCCGTCGATCACGTCGATGCCGACAAACAGAAGGCCACGTTCGCGCAACGCCGGCCCGAGCGTTTCGCAAATTTCGCGCTCGCGCGGGGTGAGTTCGGTGGCCTGGGCGGCGCCGCCGCGCACCATGTTGGAGCGAAGGTCATCGGCCGCCGGAACGCGGTTGACCGCGCCGGCGAATTCGCCGTCGACCAGGATGATGCGCTTGTCGCCGTGCTTCACCTCGGGGAGGAAGCGCTGGATTACCCAGGGTTCGCGAAACGTCACTGAGAACATGTCGAACAGCGATCCGAAATTCATGTCCTGCGGCATGATGCGAAACACCGCCGCGCCGCCATGGCCATGCAGCGGCTTCATCACGACAGCGCCATGCTCATCACGGAAAGCGTTGATCTCGTCGATGTCGCGCGAGATCAAGGTCGGCGGCATCAGATGCGGGAAGTCGAGCACGAAGATCTTCTCCGGCGCATTGCGGACGCTTGCCGGATTGTTGACGACCAGCGTTTTCGGATGGATGCGTTCCAAAAGATGGGTGGAAGTGATGTAGGCAAGATCGAAAGGCGGGTCCTGTCGCAACAGCACCACGTCGAATGCCGCCAGCGGCTCGCGGTGAGGCTCGCCAAGGGTAAAGTGATTTCCCACCTCATCCTGCACACTCAAAACCTGCACCGGGGCCACCAGTTCCTCGCCGCGTAGCGAAAGCCTGTCGGGCGTGTAATAGGAGATGGCATGGCCGCGCTTTTGCGCCTCCAGCAGCAGCGCGAAGGTCGAATCGCCGCGAATGTTGATCCGTTCGATCGGGTCCATCTGGACGGCTACATTGAGTTTCATGGGATGTTCCGGTGCGGCCTGTTGTTGTTGTTTTACATGCTGGCGTCGAACGCCGCTGACAAATGCCGTGGCAGCGAGCGCGGCGCAATCAGCATGACGTCAAAACGAATCGATAGGTCGGCATGGTCGGGATGCGCCACCAGCCAGAGCTGGGCGGCGTCGATAATGCGTTTCTGCTGGCGCGGTGTCACCGCATAGGCCGCATCGTCGAGGCTGCCGCGGGCTTTCACCTCGACGAAGACCAGGAGCTGGCCTCGTCGCGCCACGATGTCGATCTCACCATGCGCGGTGCGGAAACGACGAGCAAGCACGCGATAGCCCTTGGCGATCAGCCACGCGGCCGCACGGGTCTCCGCCGAAAGTCCAGTTCGGAATGCCGCTACTCGAGCGGCGGTTCTATTGGCTGGGCCATTGCCGGTCACAGCGGTTGGATCAGGCGGGGCCATGGGAATTTCCCGCGGCGGTTTCGTCGCTGTCAGCTTCGTCGGTTGCGTGATCGCTGCGCGAGAGCTCCAGCGCGCGGGCGTAAACCTCCCGGCGCGGCCGGCCGGAAAGTTCGACCGCTTCGGTTACCGCGTCTTTGACGCTGCCACGGCGCAGGGCGGCCAGCAGCAGCTCATCGAGACCTTCCTTCGTTATCATGCTGGCATCCGCCGGCGGCGGACCGATCACCAGCACGAATTCGCCGCGCGTTTCCAGCGCTGCCGCTTCCGCCGCGAGTTCCGCGAGCGGCGCACGGCGAATTTCCTCGTGAAGCTTGGTCAGCTCCCGACAAATCGCCGCCTCTCGCCGTCCCAAGGTCTCGGCGATGTCGTTCAAACTTTCCTCAACGCGGCTCCCGGATTCAAACAGCACCAGCGTTGCCTCGATCCGCGCCAGTTCGGCTAGCCGCGCCCGCCTTGCGGTTGTCTTCGGCGGCAAAAATCCTTCGAAGAAAAAACGGTTGGTGGGCAGAGCCGAAACCGCCAATGCCGCCAACACCGAGGAAGGGCCCGGCAGTGCCGTCACGGCAAATCCCGCGGCGCAGGCTTGCTTGACCAGCTTGTAACCGGGATCGGAAATCAGGGGCGTGCCGGCGTCGGAAACCAGCGCGATGGATGCGCCCTCGGCGAGGCGGGCCAGCAGCTTCGGGCGCGCCATGGCCGCATTATGCTCGTGATAGGCGGTGAGCGACTTGGCGATAGCATAGCGGTCGAGCAGCCGGTGGGTGATGCGGGTATCTTCGCAGGCGATGAGGTCAACCCCGGCGAGCGTCTCCAGCGCCCGAACCGTGATATCGCCGAGATTGCCGATAGGGGTGGCGACCAGATGCAGTCCGGGAGGAGCCTTGGGCGCCGCCAGCCGGTGTCCGCCAATCAGGTATCCTCGGTCGCTTTCGCCCTGGGAACGTTCGGATGGGGAGAGAGGGGCGGTTTTTCCTCGCATCGTGTCAATCTAAAGCGAATATGGAGGCGACGCCACGGGTGAGGCGGCGGGATCGGTTTCCCGACCGGAGTTGGCCATAATCCTTTTGTTTTAGTTAACCATTCGCCGACAATATGCCTGAATCGCCCCCTCCTGATCCAAAGGAGTGCGTTGGGCCGGGACCGGCCCAGAAAGAGATGCGATGGTATTCCGCCTGCCTTTCCCCATTCCTTCAGAGCCGCCGACCCGACGGGCGGCGCTAGGACTGATATTGGGCGGTCCCCTGCTCGGGGCCTGCAGTGGAATGCAGGGCTCGGGGTCATTTTCGAACCTGTTCGGATCGGAACCCCAGGCGGGCGGTCCGCCGCAACAGCCGCAGGCCGTGGGTGCCGGACAGGTGAAGGTCGGCCTGGTGCTGCCGCTTTCGGCTTCCGGCAATGCCGCGGTAGCGGCGCAGTCGATGAAAAACGCCGCTGAAATGGCGCTTGCCGAATTTCAGAGTCCGAACATTCAGTTGCTGATCAAGGACGATGCCGGCAGTCCGCAAGGCGCCCAGCAAGGAGCGCAGCAAGCCGTGGATGAAGGGGCCGAGATCATTCTTGGGCCACTGTTTGCTTCCTCGGTTCCTGCCGCGGCACAGGCCGCACGGGCGCGCGGCGCGCCAGTGATTGCATTCTCGACCGATTCCAGCGTGGCCGGGCGCGGCGTTTACCTGCTGAGCTTCCTGCCGGAATCGGATGTGAACCGAATCGTGGAATATGCCGCGAGCACGGGTAAGCGCTCGTTCGCCGCCATGCTGCCGGATAATGCCTATGGCAATGTCGTCGAAGCCTCGTTCAAGCAGGCGGTCGGTCGTCGCGGCGGACGTATCGTGGCGTTCGAAAAATATGGCGGGGATCGCGCGGGAGCCGCGCGCAATGTAGCGCAGGCGTTGGGCGGCGCAGATTCATTGTTCCTGGCCGATGACGGCGATTCACTCGTGGCGGTTTCCGAGGCCCTGACGGCGAGCGGCGCCAATCTGAAAAACATCCAGCTGCTTGGGACGGGCCTGTGGGATAGCCCGCCGGTGTTCGCGGCACCGGCATTGCAGGGCGGTCTCTATGCGGCCCCCGACCAGGCCGGCTTTCGCGGTTTCGCCAAACGTTACCGGACCAAATATGGCGCCGATCCAGTGCGGACGGCGACGCTCGCCTATGACGCGGTGGCGCTGGTCGCCGCGCTTGCCCGCACGCAAGGCAATCAGCGTTTCGCGGCGGATGTATTGACCAATCCCTCCGGCTTTGCCGGCATCGATGGGCTGTTCAGGTTCCGCGCCGACGGTACCAACGAGCGTGGGCTTGCGGTGATGAAGGTCACTTCAAGCGGCGGCGTCGCGGTGGCGGGATCGCCGAAAAGCTTTGGCGCCTGAGCTCTCTCGAAAAATTCAAGCCGCCTTCAAGCCGCGAGATCGGCGACCACGGCATCCAGCACAGGGAAGCCGGCCTGTGTCACGCGCAGCCGGCCGCTCGAATCAATGCTGATCGCGCCTTGTTCGCGCAGCATTTCGACACGATGCGGATCAAGCGCGCGTCCGGAGAGCGCGGCATAGCGCCGGGGGTCGATGCCCTCGGCGAGCCGCAACCCCATCAGCAGGAATTCGTCGGCGCGTTCCTCGCTGTTGAGAAGTTCATCCGTGGTCACGCCATGACCACTCGCTTCGACCCGCATCAGCCAGGCCTCTGGCCGCTTTTCAGTAGCGGTGGCATGGCGCACGCCCTCGATGTCGAGGCGGCCATGGGCGCCGGGGCCGATGCCGGCATATTCCTCGCCGCGCCAGTACACCAGATTGTGCCGGCATTCCGCGCCCGGTCGGGCGTGATTGGAAATCTCGTAAGCCGGCAATCCGCGCTGCGCGCAGACTTCCTGCGTCACGTCATAAAGCGCGCGCGCCAGGCTCTCATCCGGCGTTGCGAGCTTGCCGGCGGCGTGCAGCCCAAAGAATGGCGTGCCTTCCTCGATGGTGAGCTGGTAGAGCGAGAGATGTTCGGCAGCTTCCGAAATCGCCTGCTCCAGCTCGCGCTTCCACATCGAGGGCGTCTGATCGGGCCGCGCATAGATCAGATCGAACGAGTAGCGAGAGAAGGCGGCGCGGGCGATCGCCACCGCATCCAGTGCTTCCTGCGCGCTATGCAGACGTCCCAGTGATTTTAGCGATGCATCATCGAGCGCCTGAACGCCAAGCGAAACGCGATTGACGCCGGCTGCGCGATAGCCGGCAAAGCGGCTGGCCTCGACGCTGGTTGGATTGGCCTCCAATGTGATCTCGGCGTCCGGCGCCACGCGCCAATGCCGCCCGATCGCATCCAGAATGGCGCCCACGGTCTGCGGCTGCATCAACGACGGCGTGCCACCTCCGAGAAAGATCGAGGTGACCTCGCGGCTAGGGGCCCGTGCCGCGGTGGTCTCGATCTCACGCGCAAAGGCGCGGGCGAAGCGTTCTTCATCGATGGCGGTGTGGCGTACATGGCTGTTGAAATCGCAATAGGGGCATTTCGACAGGCAGAACGGCCAGTGCACATAGACGCCGAAAGCGGATGCAGGCGAAGCGCTCACAGGGAAATCTCCGCCAGTTTGACAAAAGCGCGCGCCCGATGCGACAGCCCGAGACCAAGCGGCGGCAGGCCATGTTTCTCGATGCTCGTCATCTCGCCGAAAGTGCGGCTGTATCCATCCGGCAGAAACATAGGGTCATAGCCAAAGCCCGCCGTTCCACGCGGCGGCCAAACCAGCGTGCCATCGACGCGCGCCTCGACCTCTTCCAGATGTCCATCGGGCCAGGCAACGCAAAGTGCGGAAACGAAATGCGCGGTTCGTTTGTCGGGCGTGGTCGCGCCACGTTCCTGCAGCAGCCGTTCGATCTGCGCCATCGCCGCGGAGAAGTCCTTGGTCGGGCCGGCCCAGCGTGCGGAAAAAATTCCGGGCGCGCCATTCAAGGCATCGACCGCAAGTCCCGAATCGTCCGCAAAGGCGGGGAGCTGTGTGGCTTGGGAGGCCGCTTTGGCCTTGATTAGGGCATTGGCCGAAAAGCTGTCGCCGGTCTCCTCGGGTTCGCCGAGGCCGAGATCGCCGGCCGAGATAGCTTCGATCCCGTGAGGGGCCAAGAGCTCCCGCATCTCGGCGAGCTTGCCGGGATTGTGGGTCGCGATCACGAGCTTGCCGGTGATTCGACGATGCATAGCCGATCCTACCCGAGAGGCCCCGACCCGGACAGGGCGATTACGCCACGGCCATCTTCTGAAGGTCCACGAGCCGGTTCACGCCCTTGCGGGCGAGCGCCATCAGCGACAGAAATTCGTCCTGCGAGAACGGCGTCTTTTCGGCAGTGCCTTGAACCTCGATGATGCGGCCGTCGCCGGTCATGACAAAATTGGCGTCGGTCTCGGCTTCCGAATCCTCGGCGTAATCGAGATCAACCACCGGCGTGCCATTATAGATGCCGCAGGAGATCGCCGCGACATGGTCGCGCAGGATGTTGCCCTTCACCATGTTGCGGTTCTTCATCCAATTGATGCAATCGGCGAGCGCCACCCAGGCGCCGGTGATCGAGGCGGTGCGGGTACCGCCGTCGGCCTGGATGACGTCGCAATCGACGGTGATCTGGCGCTCACCGAGCGCCTCGAGGTCGATCGTGGCGCGCAGCGAACGACCGATCAGCCGCTGAATTTCCACAGTACGTCCGCTTTGCTTGCCGGCAGATGCCTCGCGGCGGGTTCGTTCCAGCGTGGCGCGCGGCAGCATGCCATATTCAGCCGTGATCCAGCCGCGTCCCTGGCCTTTCAGCCAGGGCGGCAGCCGCTCCTCCAAAGTCGCGGTGACCAGCACATGGGTGTCACCGAATTTCACCATGCAGGAGCCTTCGGCGTATTTGACCACGCCTCGTTCAAGCGACACGGCGCGAAGTTCGTCTGGCGCACGGCGGCTTGGCCGCATGGTAGCCTCCAAATCTGGGGTCAATGATCTCTTGGCGCCGCTTGTAGGAAAGCAGGGCACCAGCGGCAAGGCTTTTAAACCGGACCGGTTGTTTGAGGTTAAGCCTGCGTGGGGCGGGCCCCAGCCAGGTGCTTGTCAGATCGCCGTTGAATGGACAAATTAGGGGTCACCAAGAGGATTGACCGTGGCTCATCACGACCCCATTGGCCTGATCGCGCCGAATGCCGGGCTGGCGCAGCTCAATGCACGTTCTCGCGAGATTTTCCGCCAGATCGTGGAAAGCTATCTCGCGACCGGCGAGCCTGTGGGTTCGCGCAATATTTCGCGCCTGATCACGGTTCCATTGTCGCCCGCCTCGGTGCGCAACGTGATGTCCGATCTCGAGCAATTGGGATTGATCTATGCGCCGCACACCTCCGCCGGCCGGCTGCCGACGGAACTCGGCTTGCGCTTCTTTGTCGATGCCCTGATGCAGGTCGGCGATTTGACCGGGCCGGAACGCGAATCGATTCAGGCTCAATTGGCCTCGGTCGGCCGCGCACAATCGGTCGAAGCCGCCCTCGGTGAAGCGCTTTCGCGACTGTCCGGACTGACCCGGGCGGCCGCCGTGGTGCTGACCCCCAAGGGCAATACGCGTTTGAAGCACATCGAATTCGTGCGCCTGGAGCCGGAGCGCGCGCTTGCCGTTCTGGTGGGCGAGGATGGCCAGGTGGAAAACCGGGTGCTGACATTGCCCTCGGGCGTTCCTTCCTCCGCCCTGACCGAGGCCAGCAATTTCCTTAATGCAAGAATTCGCGGACGAACGCTGGCGGAAGCCCGCCTTGAACTCGAGACTGCCTTGACCGAGAGCCGGGCCGAACTCGATCAGCTCACCCAGAAAGTGGTGGCGGCGGGCATTGCAAGCTGGTCCGGCGGTGAAAACGAAGACCGCCGGCTGATCGTACGCGGCCATGCCAACCTCCTTGAGGATCTGCACGCGCTCGACGATCTCGAGCGTATTCGCCTGCTATTTGATGATCTGGAAACCAAGCGAGGCGTGGTCGATCTGTTGGGACGGGCAGAAAACGCCGATGGCGTGCGCATTTTCATCGGCTCTGAAAACAAGCTGTTCTCTCTCTCCGGTTCCTCCACCATCGTGGCGCCCTATCGCGATGCCGCTGGCCAGATCGTTGGCGTGCTCGGGGTGATCGGGCCAACCCGGCTGAACTACGCCCGGGTCATTCCGACCGTGGACTATGCCGCCCGTATCGTCAGCCGCATGCTGGGCGGCTGACCGCCACTGGAATCCGAAGGCGGGGATAGATGGTTCCGGAGGTGCTTGATTTTCTTTGTCCAAAGCACGATATCCCGCCGGGTAAGTCCCCGATATTCCAAAGGCTGTGTAATGATTGAACCCAACGGGCAGAACGATAATTCCGCTACCTCGGCGTCCGACGCCGAGCCCGTCGTGTCGAAGCCATACATCATGCCGGAGGATCCGGAGCCCGGCTCGGCGGAAGCGCTGGCAAAAGAGGTCGCGGAAGCGCGTGACAAGATGCTGCGCACCCTGGCTGAAATGGAAAATCTGCGCACCCGCACCAAGCGCGAAGTCGCTGATGCCAAGGTTTACGGGATTTCGGGTTTTGCGCGCGACATCCTCGATATCGCCGATAGTCTGCAGCGCGCCCTGGACGCTGTCCCGGCCGAAGCCAAGGCCAGCGCCGATCCCGGTTTGAAGGCCTTGATCGATGGCGTCGAACTGACCGAACGGTCGCTGCTGAACACGCTCGAGAAAAACGGCGTCAAGAAGTTCGATCCGTCGGGTGAGAAATTCGATCCGAATTTCCAGCAGGCCATGTACGAAGTGCCGGATCCCTCGGTGCCGGCGGGTACCGTCGTCCAGGTCGTCCAGGCGGGCTACATGATCGGCGAACGCGTACTGCGTCCGGCGCTGGTCGGTGTCGCCAAGGGCGGGCCCAAGGCATCAGCCAACAGCGAGCCGAACAACGCGGCCTGAGTACCGCTAATCCCCGTTTTAACCGCGCGGCTTAATGCCGTCGCGCACCGCACGAAAGCGGGCGAAGGCTGCGGACCACTGGTCGCGGGGCGCACTTCCGATCATCCGCAACGAATTCTCGCTGCCAAACCGGAGCCATTGCACCACGGTGACCGGTGTATTGTCCTTGCCGCTGATGGCATCGATCCTCGTCTCATAGGCCGGCATACCATCGATACGGATCGGTTCTGACATCGTCACGCGCGCCTCGCGAATACCGGGAATCGTGCTCGCAATTTGCTGGGCGAAACGACCGCGGTCTTCGGGCTGCGCCGCGGTTGACGCGATCAGACCGATCAGCATGAAGGGAGCGGTCTCCATGCTGCTTTCGTCATTGTCGGCAAGCAGGAGTGCTGCGCCGAGTGAGAGCGTTCGGACGTGCTTGAAGTCGGCGAGGTCGGATACATTGAACGGCATCAGAGCCAATTGCTCGCTGACCGGGACCTCCTTGCGGACCACAGCGGAAGCAAACATCTGGCGCACGGCATCGTCCGAATAAATCTTGCCGGCATTTTGCGGGACCTGAACCGCCACATAGCCCGAGAACGTGCCGCCGGACAAAATCATCGAATAACGTCGAACGTCACCGGAGGCATCCTTGGCATTTTCCACGGTGAAATAGGCGGTGCCCGAGGCGGTCTCCACACTCTGGGGTTTGGGCCCGGGGCCGGCCGCTGGATCGGTGGCCTTGAAGGCGCCTTGCACTTCCCCATAGGCGGCAGCCGGCAGCTCGGTCACCAGCACCTTGACCGCCTGATCGGCGGTCTCGAAACCCGGGAAGGCCTTGGCGGGAGAAAGTCCGATCAGGGGGACCAGACCGACGCGGGAGCCGGGCGGAAAAACCGCGTCTTCCGCATGGGCGGGAGCCTGGAGCATTGCAAGCCAGGCCACCATGATCGCTAAATTAAGACGAACGTGACGCATGAAAGTCCATAGGTTTGGGCCGGCGGATGCTCGGGGCGGCAAGCCCCATTCAAGGTTGGCCCACCGGCTGCTCCGCCGAACTGGATGTCCGGGTCGGGTCCGGGCAGCTTTTAGCGGGTTTGGCCTTCGGGCGACAGCCCCGCAATGGCCGTGGGAACGCCTCCTTTCATGAAGCGCGGGCCTGGCTGCGAGAGAATTTCAAAAAGACCGATTTTCATTCGCTAACATTGCTGCCGGTCCTTGCGGGCCACGACCCCCCTCCTATATGAGGCTCATCGTCGCAATATCGCGAGTATTTGATCGTCGGGGGCTGGGTTCGTGGCGCCGTCAGGGCCGGGCCAGCCTGCCGCAAAAGGAAGGATATGAGGACCATGGGAAAGGTCATTGGGATCGATCTCGGCACCACCAATTCGTGTGTAGCCGTAATGGATGGCAAGACGGCGAAGGTTATCGAGAACGCAGAGGGCATGCGGACCACGCCATCGATCGTCGCTTTCAGCGATGACGGCGAGCGCCTCGTCGGCCAGCCCGCCAAGCGCCAGGCGGTAACCAATCCTGAGCGGACCTTCTTTGCGGTAAAGCGCCTCGTCGGCCGCCGCTATGACGACCCGATGGTCGAGAAAGACAAGAAGCTCGTTCCCTACAAGATCGTCAAAGCCTCCAATGGCGATGCCTGGGTCGAGGCCGATGGCAAGACTTATTCGCCCTCGCAGATTTCCGCTTTCATCCTTCAGAAGATGAAGGAGACGGCTGAAGCCCATCTTGGGCAGAAAGTCGAGCAGGCCGTCATCACCGTTCCCGCTTATTTCAACGACGCCCAGCGCCAGGCCACCAAGGATGCCGGCAAGATCGCCGGCCTTGAAGTGCTGCGCATCATCAACGAGCCGACCGCGGCTGCGCTTGCCTATGGGCTTGATAAGTCGAAGGCCGGCACGATCGCGGTCTATGACCTCGGCGGCGGCACATTCGACGTTTCCGTCCTGGAGATCGGCGACGGCGTGTTCGAGGTGAAATCGACCAACGGCGACACCTTCCTCGGAGGTGAAGACTTCGACATGCGCCTCGTCAGTTACCTCGCCGACGAATTCCAGAAGGAGCAGGGAATCAACCTGCGCAACGACAAGCTGGCCCTGCAGCGCCTCAAGGAAGCCGCGGAAAAGGCCAAGATCGAATTGTCGTCGACGACGCAGACCGAAATCAACCTGCCGTTCATCACGGCCGATCAGTCCGGTCCGAAGCACCTGACGATGAAGCTGACGCGCGCCAAATTCGAGGCGCTGGTCCAGGATCTCGTCGAGAAGACCATCGAGCCCTGCCGCAAGGCGCTGAAGGATGCCGGCCTGACGGCGGGCGAAATCGGCGAAGTGGTGCTGGTCGGCGGAATGACCCGCATGCCCAAGATCCAGGAAGTGGTGAAGCAATTCTTCGGCAAGGAGCCGCATAAGGGCGTCAACCCGGATGAGGTGGTTGCCATCGGCGCGGCCATTCAGGCCGGTGTTCTGCAGGGCGACGTCAAGGACGTGCTGCTGCTCGACGTGACGCCGCTGTCGCTCGGCATCGAGACGCTGGGTGGTGTGTTCACCCGCATCATCGATCGCAACACCACGATCCCGACCAAGAAGAGCCAGGTGTTCTCGACGGCCGAAGATAACCAGAACGCCGTCACCATCCGGGTCTTCCAGGGCGAGCGTGAGATGGCGGCCGACAACAAGATATTGGGTCAGTTCGACCTGATGGGTATTCCGCCGGCTCCGCGCGGCTTGCCTCAGATCGAGGTGACGTTCGATATCGACGCCAACGGCATCGTCAACGTCTCGGCCAAGGACAAGGCCACCAGCAAGGAGCAGCAGATCCGGATCCAGGCTTCCGGCGGTCTGTCGGATGCCGACATCGAGAAGATGGTCAAGGACGCCGAAGCCAATGCGGAGGAGGACAAGAAGCGGCGCGAGGCGGTCGACGCCAAGAACCATGCCGACGCCCTCGTCCACTCCACCGAAAAGGCGCTCGCCGAGCACGGCTCCAAAATCGACGACGGCGAGCGTCGTTCGATCGAAGATGCCGTCAGCGATCTGAAGGAAGCGCTGAAGGGCGAGGATGCCGAGGCCATCAAGGCCAAGACCAATACGCTGGCGCAGGTTTCCATGAAGCTGGGCGAGGCGATGTACAAACAGCAGGCCGAGGCCGACGCGGCCAAGGATGCTGCCAAGGATGACGTGGTCGACGCGGAATTCACCGAGGTCGATGACGACAAGAACAACAAGAAGTCTGCTTAAACGTAAGCGACGGATACCATGGCCCTCATTTCACGATGCACGCATCAAAGGCGGCTCGTCGAATGGGGGCCATTTTTCTTTCCTTAATCCGGGGGCTGCATTCTCGGGGGCGTTTGCGCTTCCGCGGAAATGGGGACGAATTCGGGCGGATTTTGACGCATGTCGACCAAGCGCTGCTACTACGAAACCCTCGAGGTGGAACGGGACGCGGACGAATCCAAGCTCAAGGCGGCGTTCCGCAAGCTTGCGATGAAGTGGCATCCCGACCGCAATCCGGGCGATGCCACGAGCGAAGTGCGCTTCAAGGAAATCAATGAAGCCTACGAGGTCCTGAAGGACGGTGAAAAGCGCGCGGCATATGATCGTTTCGGCCATGCAGCGTTCGAGCAAGGCGGCGGGGCTGGCTTCGGCGCGGGCTTCGCCTCATCGTTTTCAGATATTTTCGAAGACCTGTTCGGCATGGCTGGTCGCGGCGGTCGCGGCGGCGGCCGGGAGCGCGGTGCCGATCTTCGCTACAACATGGAGATCACGCTCGAGGAAGCCTATTTCGGCAAGACCGCGCAAATCGAAATTCCGGTTTCCGTGACGTGTGACTCCTGCTCCGGCACGGGTGCCAAAGCCGGCACCAAGCCGAGGGCGTGCTCGATGTGCGGCGGTGCTGGCCGGGTTCGTCAGTCGCAAGGTTTTTTCACGCTGGAGCGAACCTGTCCTGGTTGCCAGGGGCGCGGTCAGATGATCGAGGACCCATGTCCGTCCTGTTCAGGCTCGGGACGCGTGACGCGCGATCGCAAGCTGTCAGTCAACATTCCGCAAGGTGTCGAGGACGGCACGCGGATCCGTCTTGCCGGCGAAGGCGAAGCCGGCATTCGCGGCGGTCCCTCGGGCGATCTCTACATTTTCCTGGGTCTCGCTTCCCATCCCTTCTTCCAGCGCGACGGGGCAGACCTGCATTGCCGCGTGCCGATCTCCATGGTGACGGCCGCGCTCGGCGGCGAGTTCGAGGTGCCGACCATCGACAAGGGGCAGGTCAAGGTCAAAATCCCCGCCGGAACCCAGTCTGGCCGGCGTTTCCGCACCGCATCAAAGGGAATGCCGGTGCTGCGGTCGCGCCAGACCGGCGACATGTATGTGCAGGTAGTGGTCGAAACTCCGCAAAATCTGACCAAGAAACAGCAGGAACTACTGGCCGAGTTCGAGAAACTGTCGTCCGGCGCAACCCAGCCGGAAGCGGCGGGCTTCTTTTCCAAGGTCAAGGATTTTTTCGGCAGCCGGGCGGGCACTTGAGCAAGGTGCGGATGGGTCGCAGCTTCTCCTTTGCGGTTGAAGGCTACGAAGCTTGACCATATCAGCGGCTGCCTATACCTCTTTATGAAAGATTTTTGATGCCGCCGCCCAATCGCGGACTCGACTGGTACTGACATGCCGTTGCAATCGTCCGTGCGCGCGTTGAAGAAACCTCTCCGTCTCGACGATGAGGTGCGCTTTCTCCGTTCATGGATCGAAAAGCCGCTTCATATGGGAGCGGTGATGCCGTCGGGACGCGTGCTTGCACGCACCATGGCGCAATATGTCGATCCGCACTCCCTTGATCCCGTCGTCGAACTCGGTCCTGGAACGGGTGCGATCACCAATGCGCTGATCGAGCGCGGCATCGATCAGAAGCGTCTGGTCCTGGTCGAATACAATCCCGGCTTTTGCGCCTTGCTGCGTGATCGCTATCCGCAGGCCAAGGTGATCCAGGGCGACGCCTACGCCCTCAGGGATTCGCTCTGGAGCGTTTTGAGCATGCCGGCGGGTGCGATGATCTCGGGCCTGCCGCTGGTCACCAAGCCGATGCTGACCCGCCTCAAATTGATCCGCGATGCCTTTGCCGCGCTGGCGCCCGGCGCCCCCTTTGTGCAGTTCACCTATTCCGTCGCGCCGCCGATCCCGAAGTCCCTGCCCGGAGTTAAGACCGAAGCCTCGGAGCGGATCTGGATGAATCTTCCGCCAGCGAGAGTATGGGTGTATCGCAAGGGCGCCTGAGCTTGGGTTTATCTTCGGCTGACCTCCCCCTGGGCTTTTCAGTCTTGCGAGATTGAGTATGGCGGCGCCCAAAATCCTCGTCATTCCCGGTTCAACGCGGACAGGCTCGCTCAACATCAAGCTCGCCGCCGCTGCGACGGATGAATTGACCCGAGCCGGTGCGGAGGTCACCCGCATTTCCCTTGGCGACTTTCCTCTTCCGATTTACGACGCGGATCTGCACGCCAAGTCCGGCGCGCCGAAGCATGCAATCAATCTGAATCGGATGATCGGCGCCCATCAGGGTGTTCTTTGGGTGACGCCCGAGCATAATGCCTCGGTACCGGCTCTCGTAAAGAATACGATCGATTGGGTGTCGCGCATTCAGGAGGGCAACGAGGTCCGCGGCGAGGTCTTTCGGGGCCGCGCCTTTGCCATTGCCTCGGCTTCAAATAGCCGTTTCGGAGGCGCGCGTGCCTTGGCTGCGTTGCGGTTGATCCTGACCGCATGTCAGGCCACGGTCATCGCCCACCAATTTGCCCTGTCCTTCGCCTCGGAAGCCTATGACGAAATGGACAGGTTGAAACAACCGCCAGATGCCGAGGCGCTGAAAGTGCTGGCACGGCAATTGATCGAGATATCGGAGCGATTGACGTGAGCATGGCTGATCTCAACCCCTCGGTGCGCGACAGACTGATCATCGCGCTTGACCTGCCCAGCGTAGTCCAGGCTGAGACCATGATCGATCGGCTCGGCGACAGCGTCACCTTTTACAAGATCGGCTATCAGCTCGCTTATGCTGGAGGCTTCCCGCTCGCCCGACAACTGACTGCCGCCGGCAAGAAGGTCTTCATCGACTTGAAGCTGCACGACATCGGCAACACGGTGGCGCGAGGCGTCGAGAGCATCGCGACCCTTGGCGCCACCTTTCTCACCGTGCATGCCTACCCGCAAACCATGCGTGCGGCCGTGGAGGCGCGGCAGGGAACCGGATTGAACATCCTGGCGGTCACGGTCCTGACCTCCTACGACGATCAGGACCTGCAAGCCGCCGGCTATCGGCTGGGAGTTTCGGCACTGGTAGAGCTTCGGGCGCGGCAGGCCCAGGAGCTCGGCATTGACGGGTTAGTTTGTTCACCGGAGGAGGCGGCGCATCTGCGGAAGGCTGTCGGTCGCCGGATGGCGCTCGTCACCCCCGGCATCCGACCGGCAGGTACCGCGGCCGGCGATCAGAAACGCATCATGACGCCCGCTCGGGCGATTTTGGCGGGCGCCGATTATCTGGTGGTTGGGCGTCCGGTGATGGAGGCCGCCGACCCCAAGGAGGCGGCTGAAAGCATCGTTGCCGAAATCAGTGGGGCACTGGCCTAAGCGAACCGCCCCGGCTATACCGCAAAGAGAGCCAGGCATCTTTCAGCGGATGGCCTCAGCGAGGTTTATAAAATGTCGGATATGCGCCTGATCGTAGCGGGGGCTGGCGGCCGGATGGGCCGCGCGCTGACGCGCGTCATCAGCGAAACGCCCGGCGCCGTCATTACCGGTGCGCTGGAAGCACCCACGTCTGATCTGCTCGGACAGGATTCAGGTATATTGGCTGGCTTGCCAGCGAACGGCGTTCGGCTCTCGGCGGATCTCTGGTCGCTGTCTGCGGAGGCCGATGGCATCCTGGACTTTACCGTACCCGCGGCGACCATCGCCAATGTCGCGATCGCGGCCCAGCGCGGTTTGGTGCATGTCATCGGCACCACCGGCCTTACGGCTTCCGACGATGCCGTGATCAAGAGCGTCACCTCGCGGGCCACCGTGGTGAAATCCGGCAATATGAGTCTTGGCGTGAATTTATTGGCGGCGCTGGTGAAGCGCGTGGCGCAGTCGCTCGATGCCGGCTTTGACATCGAGGTCGTTGAAATGCACCACCGCGCCAAGGTGGATGCGCCCTCGGGCACTGCATTGATGCTCGGCGATGCAGCGGCGCGCGGGCGTGGCATCGGCCTCGAATCTCATTCGGTGCGCGGGCGCGACGGCGTCACCGGCGCGCGGCGCGCGGGCGATATCGGTTTTGCTTCGCTGCGTGGCGGTACTGTGGCCGGCGATCATTCGGTGATCTTCGCCGGACCGTATGAACGGATCGAATTATCCCACCGCGCCGAGGACCGGCTGATCTTTGCGCATGGCGCGCTCAAGGCTGCTCTATGGGCACGAGGTCAGAAGCCCGGCCTCTATTCGATGGCCGATGTGCTGGGGCTCGGTGATTTCTAGAACGGCCATCTGCGAAAATTCCTGCAATCGATCGAACGGAAAATTGGAATGAGTGATCGTCTTCTTGTGCTGGTGCGCCACGGCCAGAGTGAGTGGAATCTGGAAAATCTTTTCACCGGATGGAAAGATCCCGACCTCACGGAAAAGGGCGTGGAAGAAGCCAAGGCCGCCGGACGCAAGCTGAAGGCGCAAGGTCTATCGTTCGATGTCGCGTTCACCTCGGTGCTTCGGCGCGCCCAGCACACACTCGATCTGGCGCTGACCGAATTGGGACAGACCGGGATTCCCGTGCACAAGCATTTGGCGTTGAATGAGCGCGACTATGGCGATCTCTCCGGCCTCAACAAGGATGACGCACGCAAGAAGTGGGGCGAGGAGCAGGTGCACATCTGGCGCCGCTCCTATGACGTTCCACCGCCGGGCGGCGAAAGCCTGAAAGATACGTTGGCTCGGACCCTGCCTTATTTCGTTCAGGAAATCCTGCCTTGCGTGCTGCGCGGCGAACGCACGCTGGTTGCCGCCCACGGTAATTCGCTGCGCGCCTTGATCATGGTGCTGGAGAAGTTGACACCGGAAGGCATTCTGGCGCGCGAACTGGCAACCGGCGCGCCGGTGATTTACCGACTGAATGCCGACGCGACCGTGGCCTCAAAGCTCGATCTCGCATCATAGCATCAAGGCCGCGGCTTGATTTCCGCGGCCTTGATAGGCTTCGCGCCGTTTATCTGGCGGCCAGAACGCGGCATACCGCGATCGCTTCACGATTAAAATGCGCCGGTTGCCTCAATACGCTGGCGCAACGCCGCACCAGACGTTGCTGTTCGTTCGCCGGCATCGACGCATAGGCATCGGCCACATTGGCCGAGTTTAGTCCACCGAATCCACCCAAGCCGGATCCACCCCCGCTGCCTCCCGGGCCATTACCGGAATTGCTGCCAAGACCGCCGGTGCCAAGACTGCCAGTGCCAAGACCAATTCCGGCGGTGCCGCCGCCTATACCCGCGGCTCCGATGCCGGTGCCGGCCCCTAGCGAGCCGCCGCCGAAGCCAAAGCCCGCGGAAGCCCCGACGGCTCCATTGCCGGTCCCCGCGCTCACGCCGGCGCCACCTTGGCCCCCGCCGATGCCAGCGCCTGCGCCAACCCCCGCAGCGCCGCCAATCCCGGCTCCTACTCCAGCCCCAACGCCGCCGCCGCCAACGCCGGCTCCGGCCCCCGCGCCGGCCCCACCGGCGCCAGCACCGGCTCCTGCGCCCGCGCCTCCGTCACCGACGCCTACTCCGGCCCCGACGCCGCCACCGCCGACGCCCGCGCCAACCCCCGCTCCGACCTGCGCACACGCAAGCTGCGTTGTGAGCAATGTGGCCCACAGCACGGCTGTGCAAGACACGATTGTCTTCGTCCTCATGTTCACCTCCAAGGTTTCCTTGACGCCGCCATTTCTTGGGAGCAGCGCTGCGTTTGAAAAACGCTGGCGCACGTCAGCGTTTCCCTCACGCGCGGGAACGCGGTTAACGCTGTCTATGTCGGATCAGGAAAATTTTTCGATTGCGCCGGTGTGCGAGCGCCTTGCTCAAGGACTCGGTCTCAGTCCGTCTTGGCCTTAGCCCTTCTTGACCTTAGTCCGTCGCCAACTGTCCGGCTTCCCAGCCGAGCATCGCGCGTTTCCGGGTCAGGCCCCAATGATAGCCGGTCAGCGCGCCGCTCTTGCCGAGCGCGCGATGGCAAGGCACCACAAACGAGATCGGATTCTTGCCAACTGCAGCCCCGACCGCGCGCGAGGCCTTCGGGCTGTTGATCCGGCTCGCGATGTCCGAATAGCTGACGGCCCGTCCCATCGGGATTCGCAACAGCGTCTGCCAGACCCGAACTTCGAAATCCGTTCCGATCAGCACCACTCGCAACGGTTGGTCGGCACGCCATAGTCGGCGGTCGAAAATGCGCTGCGCGAAAGGCGCGGTAGCCGTCTGGTCCGCGACATAGGAAGCGAATGGCCAGCGGCGCTGCATGTCCACTAATGCCGGCTGTTCCTCGCCGGGATCGGCGAAGGCGAGCCCAGCAAGTCCGCGTTCGCTGGCAATTACCACTGCGGTTCCGAACGGCGAGGGATGAAAGCCATAGCGAAGCGTCATGCCGGCTCCGCCGTTCTTCCATTCGCCGGGCGACATCGCCTCATGAGTGACGAACAGGTCGTGCAAACGTCCGGGACCGGAAAGTCCGGAATCGAGCGCGGCATCGAGAACGCTGGCGGAACCGCGCAGCAGGCTCTTGGCATGATCGAGCGTTAGCGCCTGCATGAAGGCCTTTGGCGTCAGGCCCGCCCAGCGGCGAAAAAGATGGTGCAACTCATCGGGCGTCAAGCCGGCGGCTTCGGCCATCGCCTCGATCGTCGGCTGGGCGCGCCAATGCTCCGAAATGAAGGCGATCGCCCGGCGCACCGAATCATAGTCGCGCAGCGCGGCGACCTCGGTCGGGGGCTTGGCCAGATCGGCATCTTGAATGGCGAGGTTCATCATGGGTGCAGATGTAGGACGATTGAACTGATGCAGCCACCCGATTTCCGATTGTCGTCAACGCACGGGATTATAATCCGGCCCGCGCCGCGCCGCCTGCAGCGCGCTTCGCAACGCCTTGACGAAGCTGTCCTTTTCATCGGCGCCAAGAAAGCGCCCGATCGAGACCCGGCGGCCGCGCGAAACCAGAAAAAGCCGCTCGATGCCAAATTCCGCGTGGACTTCCTGGTCGATCCGCACCCAGAGCGGATTGAAGGCCCATTCCACTACGTGTCCGCGGTGGCTGATCCGCCGGACCCGAACTTCCGAAGGCGTGACGGTGATCTCCTCGACCGCTTTGGCATTCCGGAAATGGATGCGGAATGCCCAATAGATCGCTACCGCGTCCAGGCCAAAGAACCCAAAGATCGGCCATGCGCCCATGATCCAGAAGGCCAGGCCGGCGCCAAAGCTGATCAGGCTGATCATCACCATCACAACGATGAAGCCGGTGCGGCTCAATGAGCGATGCGGCGTCAGTCGCGCCGAGAACAACTCGGCGTGTGCCAGCACGTCCGGATCGAAATCGGTTCCAAAGTCGTTGCTTGCGGCCATGGCGTGTCAGTATATCCCCATCATGGCAAAAATCACCCGGAAGACGTCGGTTCGCCCATCCAAGCGCGGATCCCCGACATTGGTATCCAAGCATCGCGATCAGCCGCAGCTTCGTAAAGCCGGAGCCAAGCGCGCATCAGGCGAAAAAGCCGGGCGATCGCCGCGAAAGCAGCCGATAAAGCCCTGGAGCCGGCCCGAAGTGGTCGAGGCCTTCAGCCGTTTCCGGGAAGCCAATCCCGAGCCCAAGGGAGAGCTGGAGCATCTCAATCCTTTTACGTTACTGGTGGCCGTGGTGCTGTCGGCGCAGGCTACCGATGCTGGCGTCAACAAGGCGACCCACGCGCTGTTTGCGGTTGCCGATACGCCTGAGAAGATGCTGGCACTCGGCGAAGACACTTTGCGCGATTACATCAAGACCATCGGGCTCTATCGCACCAAGGCCAAAAATGTGATCGCGCTCTCGGCCAAGCTGATCAACGACTTCGGGGGCGAGGTGCCACGCACGCGCGCCGAACTTGAGTCGCTACCTGGCGCGGGCCGCAAGACCGCCAACGTCGTGCTCAACATGGCGTTTGGCGAACACACGATGGCGGTGGATACCCACGTGTTTCGTGTCAGTAATCGGACCGGGCTTGCGCCGGGCGCGACGCCGCTTGAGGTCGAACTGGGGCTCGAGCGTGTCATCCCGTCGGAATTCATGCTGCACGCCCATCACTGGCTGATCCTGCACGGCCGCTACACGTGCCTCGCACGCAAGCCGCGCTGCGAGGTGTGCCTGATCAACGATCTCTGTCGCTGGCCGGAAAAGACGGTGTAGGGGTTTTTTGGGGTGAACCCGGCCATGACGGCCGAGCGCTCGGTAGACCGCTCGTGTCTCTAACGATGGCGTTCGGGTCGGATCGGTCAGAACCAAAACGCCGGATCAGTTCATGGTGGCGCCCGTTCGCTGCGCCGTCTCGATGCGTCGCGGCCGCATGCCAGAGAGCCGCTTGTGCAGATGGACCATGAAGGCCATGCCGAACAGCGGCGTCGCCAAATTGACGATCGGGATCGACACGAAGGCCGCGATGACAAGCCCGGCGGTGAAAATCCGGGCCGCGTTGGCACGCCGCATCGCCTTGGCTTCCGCGGGACTACGAAAACGCATGGCCGCAAGCTCGAAATATTCCCGGCCCAACAACCATGCGGTAGCCAGGAAGAATACCAGAAAGCCCGCACCGGCAATGAAAACAAAGGGCAGGGCGATGAGATAGACCAGGATGGTCAGCGCCGCCGCCTTGAGGCCTTCAACCATCGCCACGCCGAACGGCAGTGCGACGCCGGGTCGCTCGGCCGGGTAGTGCTCGCGCTCGACATGATCGGCGACTTCGTCGACAAATACGCTTGCCACTAGCGAAGTGATGGCAGGCATCAGGAAAATCGCGCCAAACACGACTCCAAATCCGGCCGCGATCGACACGATCCAGGAAAGCACGTGCAGCGGCGTTTGAAAGCCGGCGCCGAGCGCAGCATCAGCCCATAATTCGCCGGAGGTCGCAAACCAGTTCAGGAGTTTTTGCAGGCCGATCGCCAGCACGACGATCAATACCAGCGCGAGCCCGATCGAGCGCCACAGGATCGAACGCATCGGCGCCGACAGGATTTGCGAAAGCGCTTTGACCGCATCGTCAAGCATGGCCGTGCCCCGTTCAACGAGAGATTCCCGGCCGAGAGCTAGAGATGTTTTCGCTCCCGGGCAAGATGAAGCGGGGCCTGGTTGCGTCGATCCGTCGCGTAAGAATGCATTGGGCCGGCTGGGCGCCGGCGAAGCGCCTTATTCTAGGCAACCAACTCTTCCGGCTCGCGCTCGCTTACTTGGTGAGGCGTGGCCGGCGTTTTCGCGTCAATTTCTTCAGGAACAAGCGGCGGCGAACGGACGGTCTCTGGAAACGGTCCGAATTCGCCCGCTACCTCCGCGAGCGGCTTCTGCTTGTCGGCCCAGTGCAGGGTTGTGTAGTCGAATCCATGCACGATGGTGGGTTTGACGATTTCGAAATAGGGCGAGATGTCGAAATCGCGCGGCATATAAAGAGAGGAATCCCGGATGTGAAGGATTTCCCGCCGCGCCCGCCTGCTGCCGGCGCGGGTGATCTTGGGCAGGATGGGATAACGGACGGCGTCAAACGCCTGGGCGATCAGGGCCGAGCAGATGATCTTGGTAGGATCACCAGAACCCAGGGCGATCATTCGCCGGCGCCAGCGCTGCGGCACCGGAAGCGGAATCAGATAGCGCATCAGATCGATGATGTTCTTAGTGTCGTAGCCAAAGCCGATCCGGTTGATGGCATAACGGCACACCGTATAGCGATCCTCGAACGACAGCCCGACCGGTCGGCACAGGCGGGTATGATAGGGAAAATATTTCGACAGCGGGGCGGAGGCGACGCCCTCGCCGATATTGGCCTCGATCAGGACATGCGGCTCGCCATGCTCGGTTACCGCGCCATCGATCGGACCGACATACAGCGCGGCATGGGACCAGGTCGACTGTGTCAGATATTTGATGATGCCGGAGATCCGGTTGTTGCCTTCGACCAGAAGCACGTCGCCGGGCTGGATGATGCCCAGAAGATGTTCCGGATCGCTCGGCGTGAACGGCTCATAGCCCGGCAACTCCTTCGAGAGGTAGCTCGCGATGAGCTTGCCGACGGTATCGAGCACGAAACCCATAAACCCCCCTCCAGGCCTTTGGCGGCCGTCTTTTTGTTCCCTTATCATGGCCGAAAGCCGTTGCAATTTAGTTCATGGCCGAAATCAATCAATCATGATTGATTTACCATGGCGCTTGGGTCGGCGGTTTTCCCAGCGAATTGGCCTAAGGGCCGTCAATAAATTCCTTGAAGCAAAATCTGCTTGAAATCAGGCAGATGCTGCGGTCGACGAGGGTGCGCCGATTCTCTTGGAAGACGCCCTTGTTCCTCCTTAATCTCGAGACGCAGGTAGCGGAGAGTTGCCGCAAAGGTTTGGATGCGGCAAGTTCGGTTAAATTACCCGCCTGTTCGTAAGCTTCGGAAAACCATGGCATGACAATCACGCGCCGCGACTTCCTCTCGGCGTCAGGTCTGGTGGCGTCCGCCTCGCTGCTCGGGTCTGTCCGGGCTGCGCCGCTGCCGCGCGAGGTGGATGTGGTGGTGGTCGGAGGAGGGGCCGCAGGCATTGCCGCGGCCCGCCGCGTGATCGCTGCCGGCCAGAAGGCCGTCATTCTTGAAGCGGCCGCCGAGTTGGGCGGCCGGTGCGTGACCGACGCCACCAGTTTCGAGGTCCCTTTCGATCGCGGTGCGCGCTGGATCCACAATCCCGATATCAGTCCGATGGCGAAGCTGGCGCGCGGGGCAGGTGTTGAGCTATTGGCGGCGCCGCTCGGCCGAAAGATCCGGATCGGCCGCCGCAATGCCCGGGCCGGCGAGGCCGAGGAATTTCTTGCCGCGTTGGTTCGAACCAACCGCGCGCTCGACGAGGCCGCGCGCGGCAGGATCGATGTGTCCTGTGCCTCGGCGCTACCGAAGGATCTCGGCGACTGGACCGCGACGACCGAGTTCGTGCTGGGCGCTAACGCCGCGGGCAAGGACCTGAAGGATTTCTCGGTGATCGACAAGGTCCGCGGTCAGGAGCGAAATGCGTCCCCGCTGGCCTGCCGCCAGGGATTGGGGACACTGGTGGCACGGTTAGGCGCCTCGCTTCCGGTTATGCTGTCCACCCCGGTCAGCCGGATTGTCTGGAGCGGACGCGACGTACAGGTGGAGACCGCATCAGGGCGCCTTAGCGCGCGGGCCGCCATTGTCACGGTTTCCACCAATATGCTGGTCGCTGGATCCATCAAATTTGCGCCCGATCTCCCGAGGCGACAACTCGATGCCGCGGCCGCGCTAAGCCTTGGCAGCCAGGACCGGATCGCGCTCCACATGACGGGAAATCCGCTCGGGCTTGGCCGGGACGAGGTCGTGGTCGAACAGAGTAGCGATCGACAGACCGGCTCTTTACTGGCCAATGTCGGAGGCTCCGCGCTGTGTGTAGTCGATGTCGGCGGCTCGTTCGGCCGTGATCTTTCCGCGCAAGGCGAAGCGGCCATGGTGGCATTTGCCATGGAATGGCTGACGAGACTTTATGGCAGCGATGTCGCGGGAGCCGTCAAGAAATCCGCCGCGACACGCTGGGACGAGATGCCGTTCGTTCGCGGCGCCATGTCCTGTGCGCCACCCGGCGGCCAGCCCTCGCGGCGGATATTGGCCGAGCCACTGGGCGCGTTGTTTCTGACTGGCGAAGCCTCCCATGAGACGATGTGGGGCACCGTGGATGGCGCATGGGAGAGCGGCGAACGCGCGGCGGATGCGGCGCTTCGCAAGCTCGGCGTGCTCCGCGACAGTGACAACTCTGCGCCCGCGGCAAGCTCGCGCCGGCGCGCTACGCCTCCCCGCTCAAATCGTGCGGGAGGGCCGGTCCAGTGAGTTCAAACAGGCCGAAGGCGCTGATCTCCTGGTCCAGCGGCAAGGATAGTGCGTTCGCGCTGCATGAGGTCAGGCGCGCGGGCGATTATGACGTGGTGGGCGCGCTGACCACGGTGACTGAGACATTCGGCCGGGTTTCTATTCACGGCGTGCGAGAGGATATCTTGCGTGCGCAATGCGGGGCCGCGGGCTTGCCGCAATGGATCGTGCCGATCCCCTACCCCTGCCCAAATGAAATCTATGAAGCGAGGATGGCGGAAGCAGTGACCCGCGCCGTCGGTGAGGGCATCACGCACATCATTTTCGGCGATCTCTTTCTCGCCGATATCAGGGCCTACCGCGAACAGAAACTTGCCGGTACCGGTCTCACGCCTGTCTTTCCGCTGTGGGATCGACCGACCGCGCCTTTAGCGCGCGCGATGATCGACAGCGGACTCGAAGCCTATCTGGCGACCGTAGACATGAAGAAATTGTCGGTAGATTTCGCCGGCCGCAAATTCGACGCCCGACTGCTCGCCGACCTGCCCGATGCCGTCGATCCCTGTGGCGAAAACGGCGAGTTTCACACCTGTGTCGTGGCGGGGCCGATGTTTGCGCATCGGCTCAACGTCAGCGTCGGCGAGCGGGTCGAACGCGACGGCTATGGCTATTGCGATTTGAACCTTCGCTAGCGGCCCGTGGCCCCGCGGATTGTCGATGTGCGACGGCAGGCGCCATCAGCCGCGCAGCACGCCGCCGGTTTTCTTCGCGACTTCCGAAACGACTTTGCCGGCTACCGCATCGATTTCCTGATCGGTGAGGGTTTTTTCGCGCGGCTGTAGCGTGACCGCAATCGCAATCGATTTCTTGCCCTCGTCGATGCCCTTGCCCTCGTACACGTCGAACACACTGACATCCGAGATCAGCTTCTTGTCCACGGCCAGCGCGGCGCGCACGAGATCGCCGGCATTGACCTTGCGATCGACAATGAAGGCGAAGTCGCGCGAGACCGGCTGGAACGGCGAAAGTTCGAGAGCGGGCTTGGCGCGCGTCGGCTTTTGCTTGGCATCCGGGACACGGTCGAGAATGACCTCGAATGCAATGACCGGTCCATCGACGCCAAGGGCCTCCAACGTCCGGGGATGCATCTCGCCGAAATAGCCGAGGATGTTCTGCGGTCCGATTTGAATGGTGCCGGAACGTCCGGGGTGCAACCAGTTGGCGCCGCCAGGCACGATCTGCAGCGCCTGCATCGGCGCGCCGGCGGCTGCCAGCACCGCAAACGCGTCGGCCTTGCCGTCGAAGGCATCAGCCGCAGCGCTGCCGGACCAGTGTCGACCGGAGCCCTTTGAAGAGGCGAGCCCACGCCGCACACCAGAGGCGGCCATCAACTGGCCGTCGGGCCGGTCGCTTTTGAAGATCTGGCCGACCTCAAACAGCGCGACATCGGGCAAGCCGCGATTGGCGTTGGCTTGGGTGGTGGCGATCAATCCGGGCAGCAGGCTTGGTCGCATGTCCGACATGTCGGAGGCAATCGGATTGGCGAGTGCGAGCTCCGGCTTTCCGCCGCCGAATAGTTCGGCGTTCGGTTTGGCGATGAATGACCAGGTGACGGCTTCCACCATGCCGCGCGCAGCCAACGCGCGCCGGGCGCGCCGGGTGCGAAGCTGGATCGGTGTGAGTACCGGTTTGCGCGCGGTCTCAGTGCGCTCGAAGGCCACCATCGGCACCTTGTCCACGCCGACAATGCGTACGATCTCCTCAACGATGTCGGGCTTTCCTTCCACATCGGCGCGCCAGCTTGGCACCGCGATCTTCACCACGGGTCCGTTGCCCGCCACCATGAAGCCGAGATGGCCGAGAATGCGCTTGATCTCGACCAGGGGAATATCGATGCCGGACAGTCGTTTGGTTTCGGTCAGCGGAAAATCGATGATGCGGTCTTCCGCGAAGGTGCGGCCGGCAACTGTGATTTCCGATGGCGTACCGCCGCAGAATTCCAGCACCATCCGGGTCGCCATTTCCAGCCCCGGTACCATGAACGCCGGATCGACGCCGCGCTCGAACCGATAGCGGGCATCCGAATGGATGCCGAGCTTGCGTCCGGTCTGCGCGATGTTGATTTCATTCCACAGCGCCGATTCGATCAGTACGTCGGAGGTGGTCTCCGAACAGCCTGAGGATTCGCCGCCCATGATGCCAGCCAGCGATTCCACGCCTTGGTCATCGGCGATCACGCAGACGCCATCGTCAAGCGTATAGGTCCGCCCGTCCAGCGCGAGCAGGGTTTCGCCCTCGCGGCCGCGGCGGATCGTGAGGTTACCCTTCACCTTGGCAGCGTCGAACACATGCAGCGGCCGGCCGCGATCGAAGGTCATGAAGTTGGTGATATCGACCAGTGCATTGATCGGTCGCAGGCCAATCGAAAGCAGCCGCTTCTGCAGCCATTCCGGCGACGGTCCGTTTTTCACGCCGCGCACCAGCCGGAGCGCAAAGCCTGGGCAAAGCTTGCTGTCCTCGATCGTAACCTTGACCGGGCAGGGAAATTCACCCTTGACCGGCTTGATCGTCGTCTCCTTAAGGCGCCCCATATCAGCGGCGGAAAGATCGCGCGCGATGCCGTGCACGCCAGTGCAATCGGCGCGGTTCGGCGTCAGGTTGATTTCAATCAAGGGATCGCCGAGCGCGGCCCATTCGGCATAGCCCGCGCCGATCGGTGCGTCCGTGGGCAACTCCATGATGCCGTCGTGGTCGTCGGACAGTTGCAGTTCAGCAGCCGAGCACAGCATGCCCCGGCTTTCGACGCCGCGAATGGTGCCGACGCCGAGCGTGATATTCTTGCCCGGAATGAATGTGCCGGGAGGCGAGAACACGGTGACGAGCCCAGCCCGCGCATTCGGCGCCCCGCAGACCACCTGCACCGGCGCGGTGACACCCTCTTCGTTGGGCCTTCCGGTATCGACCATGCAGACCCGCAGGCGATCGGCATTGGGATGTTGTTCGGCCGAGATGACGCGCGCGATGGTGAACGGCGCGAGCGCTTTCGCCTTGTCCTCGATATGCTCCACCTCAAGCCCGACCATGGTCAGCTTGTTGGCGAGCGCCTCAAGCGGCTCGTCGGTGTCGAGATGTTCCTTCAGCCAGGAGAGGGTGAATTTCACGAGCTCAATCCTCCGGCGAGCGTCGGCACGTCGAGAGGCTTGAAGCCGTAATGCGACAACCAGCGCGCATCGCCTTCGAATAATTGGCGCAGGTCCGACATGCCGTATTTCAGCATCGCGATGCGGTCGATGCCCATGCCCCAGGCAAAACCCTGATAGACATCCGGATCGATGCCGCAGGCGCGCAGCACATTCGGATGCACCATGCCGCAGCCGAGAATCTCCAACCAGTCCTCGCCCTCGCCGAAGCGAATCTCGCCCCTGTCACGCCGACACTGGATGTCGACCTCAAGGGAGGGTTCGGTGAAGGGGAAGAATGAGGGCCTGAATCGCATATTGATGTTTTCGACCTCGAAGAAGGCCTTGCAGAACTCGTGCAGGATCCATTTCAGGTGGCCGAGATGTGAGCCCTTGTCGATCACGAGCCCTTCCACCTGATGGAATTGCGGCGTGTGGGTGGCATCCGAATCGAGGCGATAGGTGCGGCCCGGACAGATCACCCGGATCGGCGGCTTTTGCGACAGCATGGTTCGCACCTGGACCGGAGAAGTATGCGTGCGCAACAACATGCGGCTCGTAGCGCCGGGCGATTGCGGATCGTCCTTCGGATGGAAGAAGAACGTGTCGTGCATTTCTCGCGCCGGATGGCCTTCGGGAAAATTCAGCCGCGTGAAATTGTAGTCGTCGGTTTCGATATCCGGTCCCTCGGCAATGGAGAATCCCATGTCCGCGAAGATCGCGGTCAGTTCATCCATCACCTGGCTTAGCGGATGAATTCGGCCCGCCTCGGCTGGCGTCTCCCGCAGCGGCAGGGTGACGTCGATGGTTTCTGAGGCAAGGCGTGCATCGAGCGCGGCTGATTTCAACACGTCCCGGCGCGCGGCCAGCGCTGCTGTCACCGTATCCTTGGCGAGATTGATGGCGGCGCCTTGGGTCTTGCGTTCCTCGGGCGACATCTTGCCCAAGGTCGCGAGCAGCGCGGAGATCGAGCCCTTCTTGCCGAGTGCGGCCACCCGCACCGCTTCCAGTGCCGCCTCGTCAGAGGCGGCACCGATCTGGCTGAGGATTTCGGATTCGACTGTCGCAAGCTCGGTCATGGCAATCCTTCATGACCAGCGCGGCGAAGTTTGAGCTTTTCGCCAATGATCCTGGTCCGTCATGCCCGGGCTTGTCCCAGGCATCTACGTCTTGGGCAGACGCAGGGAGGAACGTGGATAGCCGGGACATCAGAGCGAAGACACGCTTCGCGCTATTGGCCCGGCCATGACGACGTCATACCGGTCGCGCAGGCGGCAATTATGCCGCCAGCGCCGCCTTGGCCTTTTCAGCGATCGCCTGGAAGGCCGCCGGCTCGTTGATGGCGAGATCCGACAGCACCTTGCGGTCGACCGTGATGCCCGACTTGGACAGGCCATTGATGAACACGCTGTAGGTCATGCCAAACGGCCGCACGGCGGCGTTCAGACGCTGGATCCAGAGTGCGCGGAAGGTCCGCTTCTTGCGCTTGCGGTCACGGAACGCATATTGACCGGCCTTCTCGACCGCAGCCTTGGCGGCGCGGATCGTATTCTTGCGGCGGCCATAAAAGCCTTTGGCGGCCTTGTAGACTTTCTTGTGCTTGGCGTGAGAGGTCACACCGCGTTTGACGCGAGACATGACGGGTCTCCTTGAACTGAATAAGAGGTGACGGATGGCCGCTTAATCGGTGCGGCCCGGCTAAATTGGACGAGATCGCGATCAGGCGTTCGGCAGGAAGTATTTCTTGACGTTGTCGCCGTCGGTCTTGAACAGCACGCGGGTGCCGCGAAGCTGCCTGATCTGTTTCTTGGTCCGCTTGATCATGCCGTGGCGCTTGCCGCGCTGGGCGTGCATCACCTTGCCGGTGGCGGTCACCTTGAAGCGCTTTTTGGCGCCGGACTTGGTCTTCAACTTGGGCATTTGGCTCTCCTAATGGCCACGGAAAAACCCGCCCGGAGGCGGTATCCTGCTGGCTAAATGCTCGTTAGAGCGTTGAAATGCTTGGCTATTTCTAAAAACGAGACAGCCCGCAAGGACATCGGCCACGGCAGCCCTTATTCAGCCGGGCGATGAAGGCAGGGCTTATGGCAGAGACCGGCCCGATTGGCAACGGTCAACCCGCCGAAACGGTAGCGATTTCGGGCCAAATCAGAAATGAAACCGGTCGGCGCCTTGGGCCGGCCGGTTTCGAAAGCGCCTTTTAGCGGGGAGCCAGCACCATGACGACCTGCCGGCCCTCGAAGCGAGCATCCTGCTCGACCTTGGCGTATTCGGCGACGTCCGCTTTCACCTTGTCGAGGAGCTTGGTGCCAATCTCCTGGTGCGCCATTTCGCGGCCACGGTAGCGCAAGGTGATCTTGACCTTGTCGCCTTCCTCGAAAAAGCGCTGCATCGCGCGCATCTTCACTTCGTAGTCGTGGTCGTCGATCATCGGACGGAGCTTGATCTCCTTGATCTCGACGATCTTCTGGCGTTTGCGGGCTTCAGCCGCCTTTTTCTGGGCCGAATACTTGAACTTCCCGTAGTCCATGATCTTGCAGACGGGAGGATTGTTGTTCGGCGAAATCTCGACAAGGTCCATGCCGGCCTCGAGGGCCATCTTGATGGCAACCACCGTCTCGACGGCACCCAAATTGGTGCCGGTCTGGTCGATCAGCTGAATCTGAGCGTTGCGGATTTCATCGTTGGTGCGCGGCCCGTCTTTGGCGACAGCGGGCGGGGCTCTGTTGGGACGGCGAATGGGGTGTTCTCCAAAATTGTGAAAGAAGCGACTAGTTTGAAGGAATAAGCCGCGCCGAGCAAGCCAACTCGCGGTCCGCCGCGAGAAAACCGTCAAATGCGAGGCATTTTGGTCACGCTGAACAACCCGGGCAAAACCGATATGTTCTTCAGAACAGCCCACATAGAGCGCGCATTCGGGTTCCGCAAGCGGCCTCCATGCGGCGTCACATCGGGAAGGCCGCCGCCCATCGACGTCCCTTCGATCGCCGGGACTTCCATTGCCGGGATGAGCGCGCTAACCGGAACGGCATGACAGAGCACGATATCTTCGATCTGCCGCCGACCTATATTCCGGTCGGCCATGGCCGGCTTCAGCGACAAATTGCGGTTCGCGCCCGCGCGGGCGGCGGTCCCGGCCTGTTCTGGCTCAGCGGGTTTCATTCCGACATGAAGGGCACCAAGGCAGTGGCACTTGATGCCTGGGCCGCCGAGCACAACCGGGCCTGCGTCCGGTTCGATTATTCCGGCCATGGCGAGTCCGGTGGCGCCTTTGAGGAAGGCACGATCGGACGCTGGCTCGATGAAAGCCTGGCGGTATTCGAGCGCTTCTGTAAAGGCTCGCAGATCGTCATCGGCTCATCCATGGGTGGGTGGATCGCGCTGTTGCTGGCGCGTGAGCTCGGCCGGCGCGCACGCTCGGGCAGCGCGAAAGCATCGCTTGCCGGGCTGGTGCTGATCGCGCCCGCGCCGGATTTCACCGAGGAATTGATGTGGAAAGGCTTTGCGCCCGAAATTCGTCAACAGATCGAGAGCGAGGGGCAATGGCTGCGGCCCTCCGATTATGGCGAACCCTATCCGATCACCCGCGCCCTGATCGAGGAGGGGAGAAATCATCTCCTGCTCGGCGGCAGCATCGATATCGGCTGTCCGGTACGCATACTGCAGGGCGTTCGCGACCCCGATGTGCCCTGGCAGCATGCGTTCGCGCTGACGCATCGGTTGCCGGCCGACGACGTCGTGCTCACCCTGATCCAGGACGGCGATCATCGGCTATCCCGGCCGCAGGATATCGCCCGCATTATCGCGGCGGTTTCTGAAATCGGCTGAGCTGTCGAGCCGCTACGAGTATTGTGTTCCCGGCTGGCTCATTGGCTTTCGCTGCGCCAATGCCGCCACGGTCGCGGTGCCGAGCGGCCCCTTCTCGTCATGAAGCATACATTCACCGACCGCCACGCCATCGGTCGCGAGGTGGTTGGTTACCTCGAGGCCAATCCACTCCTTGACCGGCAGGCGATGCAGATAGAGCGTGACGTCACTGTTGATGAAACCAAGCCCGGCATCGCCCGCATTGGTGAAGGGGCTTGCGAAATCCGCGACCAACGCGGCGCGGACAAACGGTGTCAGCGGTACGCCAGCAACGAGATCGCGCAGTTCGCGCGTCCAAACGCGTCGCGGTCCGACGGTGCCGATCTCGCCGACAATCCGCCGCGCCTCCCACATGCCATTGAGCCCCATGCGACGGTCGACCGCCCCGGCCACATCGGCCGGGGATGGCGCATCCCAAGGCGGTGTACTCCAGATGTTGCCTGGCGGATTCGCCGTCCTTCGCAGCAACTGACAGGAGGCACGCGCCATATGCACGCCTTTGCTGAAAAGGTCGGCCTCGATCACCTTGATGCGCTGGCCGTCGCGAATGGCCCGTGTGGTAACCTCGATTGGCGAGCGGTCCGGCAGCCGGAACATATCCACCGTCAGGCGCGCGGGCATGAAGTCGTCTGCGCCATGGCGCTCTTCGATCACGGAAGCGAAAAGCCCGACGACAAAGCGGCCATGCAGCGAATTCAGATCCCACGGCCCGCGCGTGTTGTCGCCAGGCAGGTAGGCTTCATCATTTCGGGTAAAAAATCCCTCAGCGCTCATGGATCAGACCTTGAGCGAATCTGTCGGCGAAAATCAAGAGCGCGCCGCCATCTCACCGGCAAGCCGCCATTCATCGCCCACCGTCGCGTCTGATTCGAGATCGCGACGTCGGCTCGCGAGCATCTCCATCTCGTGCGGATCACAGAGCTGCGCCATCGCCCATATCGCGGCTCCCCGCACCAGCGGATGAGCGTCATCGAGCAGCGGCTTGATCACCTCTATCAGCCTCTGGTCGCCGGAGTTGCCGATCGCGATCAGGACATTTCGGATGAAGCGGTGGCGGCCGACCCGCTTTACCGGCGATTTGGAAAACAGCGTGCGGAAGGCCGCATCATCCAACCGTGCTAACTCTGCCAAATCAGGCGCGCGCAGCCCGGCTCTCGCCTGCAATTTTGCTTCGCGGCCGGCTTCGGCGAATTTATTCCAGGGACAAACCGCCAGACAGTCATCGCATCCATAGATGCGGTTGCCGATCGCACGCCGGAATTCATGCGGGATCGGTCCCTTGTTTTCAATCGTGAGATAGGAAATGCAGCGCCTGGCATCGAGCCGATAGGGCGCGGGAAACGCGCTCGTTGGACAGACGTCGAGACAGGCCCGGCAACTGCCGCAATGGTCGGCCTCGATGAGGCCGCGCGGCAGCTCAAGTGTGGTGAAGATGGCGCCGAGGAACAGCCACGAGCCGAATTCTCGCGAGACCAGATTGGTGTGTTTGCCCTGCCAGCCAAGGCCGGCGAGCTGCGCCAGCGGCTTTTCCATCACCGCTGCGGTGTCGACGAATACCTTGATCTCGCCGCCTGCGGCTTCCATCAGCCAGCGTCCGAGGACCTTAAGGCGCTTCTTGATCAGCTCGTGGTAATCGTCGCCCTGCGCATAGACCGAAATCGCACCCTTGCTCGGCTCGTTCAGAATTTTCAGTGGGTCCTGATCAGGACCGTAATTGACGCCGAGCAGGATGATCGAGCGTACTTCCGGCCACAGCGCGCGTGGATCGGCGCGACGCTCAGGCCGCTCCGCCAGCCACTCCATCTCGCCATGCGCACCTGAGGCCAGAAAATCCTGGAAATGCCGCGCCGCCTCACCGAGCCCGGCGGGATCAGCGACCCCGACCGTGGAAAATCCAAGCTCGCGGGCGCGCATGTCGAGCGCGCGGGTGAGATGCTCAGAAGTCGAGGTCGACATAGGTTCGAGACGCCGGCACGCCAGCCAGCCATTCGCTCAGCAGCGGCCGGAACGAGGGGCGGGACTTGATGCGCGCATACCAGGATTTGGCGGCGTCGTTCTCGCTCCAGGGAACGTCGCCAAGATAGTCGATCGCCGACAAATGCGCGGCGGCCGCCAGATCGGCATAGGTCAGCCGATCGCCGGCGAGAAAATTGCGGGTCTGTGCGAGCCAGCCGATATAGGCGAGGTGGTGGCGCACATTGATCTTGGCCGCGCGGATGATCTCGGCCGTTGGTGCGCCCCCGCCATTCTCTTCGCTCATGAAGCGCTTGTAGATTCGTTCCGTGACCAGCGGATTGGAAGCTTCCTCGAAGAATTTCTCATTGAACCAGGCCATCAGTCGGCGCACTTCGATGCGTTCGCCGACCGAGGTCGGCAACAGGCGGCGCTCCTGCATCGCCGCGCCATGCGTCTCATCGAGATATTCGGCGATGATACCGGCGCCGGGAATTGAAGGCCGTCCCTCGGCAATCAGCACCGGCGTGGTGCAGGCCGGGTTGAGCGCCAGAAAAGCTTCGCGTCGTTCCCACACCCGTTCCTCCACCAGCCGCAATTCGAGTCCGTGCTCACCGAGCGCGAGACGGATGAAGCGGGAGTGAGGACAGAAGGGATGGTGAAATAGCGTGAACATGCGGTCCTGGTGTTTTCGCCTTGATATTTTTGCGGTGCTTAAGGAATCCTCAATCCGCCTAAATTCCGGCCGCCAATACCACTTGGCCTCGCGGCGCGCTTATTCGACGTCTAACCCGCTCATTCCGAAGAAAAAGCGGCGGTTGCCACGAACTGTCATCGAGGCGTTATCAAACTACAGAAGCACACGAACGAGGCAAGGCGTGTTTTGGTGTTTTTGGCGTTGCGGAACACCGGCGAATGAGCGAGAAAACGCCGGGTTTTTCGACAGCGATTACGAGGCGTGAAGCATGATGTCTGATGCATTGAGGGCGGTCATTCTCGGGATCGTCGAAGGAGTGACCGAGTTTCTTCCGGTTTCCTCTACCGGACATCTGTTGCTGGCGGAACGATTTTTCGATCTCGGCTCGGGAAGTTTCTGGAATACGTTCACGGTTTTGATCCAGCTCGGGGCGATTCTCGCAATTGTCGTGCTGTATTTCCAAAAGCTTTGGCAGGTCGCGCTGGGCATGTTCTCCAATCCCGCGGACCGGCGCTTTGTCATCGGGGTCTTGGTGGCGTTTCTGCCGGCGGTGATCATCGGCCTGATCGCCGGCAAATACATCAAGGAAATCTTGTTCAATCCCTGGATCGTGTGCTTCTCCTTGATCGTCGGCGGCGCGGTACTGCTTTGGATCGATCAGCTCGATCTTCGCCCGCGCGAGCACGATGCCACACGCTTTCCGTTGTTGACCTATCTGTGGATCGGCATTGCGCAGTGCCTCGCGATGATTCCCGGCGTGTCGCGCTCCGGCGCCAGCATTGTGGCGGCGATGCTGCTCGGCGCGGACAAGCGCTCGGCCGCGGAGTTCTCGTTCTTCCTGGCGATCCCCACGATGATCGGCGCCTTCGCCTATGATTTCTACAAGAACCGCGCCGACATGACGACGGATCATCTTGGGATCATCGCCATTGGCTTCGTGGTGTCGTTCGTCACCGCGGTGGTCGTGGTGAAGACCTTCCTCACCTATGTCACGCGGCACGGCTTCACGCTGTTTGCCTGGTGGCGGGTGATCGTCGGCACGCTCGGCCTGATCGCACTGGCGATGGGAAAATAAAACTTCGCCAGCTCCGGATGTTTAACGCGCGCTCCCGGCTATCGGCCTCACGCATTCTTGCGCTGAAACTGTCCGGCGGCGCGGAAACGCCACAGATATTGCGGGGCTACCGCTTCCAGTGAATCCGGCGTGATGCCGAGCCCTTCGAACGTCAGGCTAGCGGTCCGCGACGCATCGGAGACGATATTGTCGATCTTAAGCTGGGTCACCTGATCAGGCGTCAGCTTGAAATCGCCGGGCGCAAATTGCAGAAACGCCGCCTTCAATTTCGCCAGAACAAACGGCAGCGGCACCAGCCGCCGCTCGCGCTCGGTGATCTTCAGAATGATCTGCCAGATCTGGCGCATCGTCAGCACTTCCGGACCGCCGAGTTCGTAAACCGCGCCGGGCCGGGTCCGGCCATCGACCGCGTCAGCCACCGCGCGGGCGACATCGCCGACAAAGGCCGGCTGCAACCGTGTATCGCCACCGATCAGCGGCAACATCGGCGCCAGCCGTGCCAGCGCCGCAAAGCGGTTGGTGAAATGATCTTCGGGACCGAAGATCACCGAAGGCCGCAGGATCGAGGCTGACGGTACTGCGGAGAGCACGGCCTCCTCACCTTCGGCCTTGGCGCGGGCGTAACGCGAGGGTGACTGGGCGTCAGCGCCGATCGCCGAAATATGTACCAGACGCGCGCCATGGGCTTGCGCGGCCCCGGCGACGGCGCCCGCCCCCTTGGCCTGCACGGCATCAAAGGTCTGTGGGCCGCTTTCACTGAGAATGGCGACCAGATTGATGGCGGCGGCCGCCCCGCGCATCGCCGCGTCTACCGACGGCGCATGGCGGACATTGGCCTGCACGGCATGGATTTGCCCGACCCGTCCGAGCGGCTGCAAATGACCTGCGAGTTCCGGTCGTCTCACGGCCACGCGAATTCGATAGTCCCGCTTGGCCAGCGCCCGGACCACATGTCGTCCCAAAAAACCCGAACCGCCAAAAACCGTGACCAGCGTGTCCTGATTCGATGCCATGGTCGACCTCATGGGAGCCGTTGAAAGGGCGTTGCGCCCAAAGGAAACGTGCGGCGTAGCCTTGCGATTGTCTTGCCGATACGCCATCGGCCCCAAGCTGTACAGCCAAATTGATGGGGATAGAGCAAGGCGGGTCCAGTGGTACCGCCAGGCACGCGGCCTTAGGCCGGGAAGCCACGCTTTGAAACGACATGCCGCATCACCGGGTGGTGGCGCACGCGAAAAAAATAGGGTCGGGACGGGCCAAGTTTTCGAATTTGACAAGCGGCCCCCCGATCCGTACTAACCGCCCCCAATGCCCAGGTGGCGGAATTGGTAGACGCGCTGGCTTCAGGTGCCAGTGGCTTCACGGCCGTGAAGGTTCGAGTCCTTTCCTGGGCACCACTCACCCTCCAACTATTGGAAGTCGCTGAGTAGCGGGAAATTTGAGCCGCTGACCGGTACACAAAACCGAGGCACAGCGCGCGTGCGCGGCTCGCGGAAGCACGTACGGAGCCCTTCAGCGAGTGGCTATCCCGTATCTGTTGCTCCAATGGTTGACCTGCGAAAAAGGCGCGGCATGCCCTAGCCTCTGATGCCGGTATCGCACGCCTCTGTCCTTTAACTCCGGACCATCGCGCGCTGCGTCCTGTCGTTTGTGCCGCCCCGTCAACGGGTCGATCGTCTTGTTTTCGCGTTCTTGCCGAGAATGGCGATCAAGGTTGCGACACCGATTTCTCTTTTGAACTGCATCGCCACGGCCCAAGCGGTTGAGATGCTGGCTTCGTTCCGCCCCCTCGTTTGCTTCAAAAAAAATCCCTGGAGCTTGCCCCAGGGATTTCCGTTCGATTGAACGCGTTCTTAAAGATCAGTACCGCTAGCAGCGGGCCGCTCCGACCGAAGCGTTGAGTCGGCTCTTCACCATGCACACAGCCAGCAGAAGGCCCGTCTGCGGTCTGTTCCTGTAAAAAGCGCCCGTCATTTTGGCGGAATCGTTCAATATCGTTTCCTCCCGCTCATTTATTCGTTTTATCTGTTTTCGAGATTTTGCTTGGACAAGAGCGACACCGTAAACAGGCGCATCCTCTGATGGCAATTGCGCTGCCCAAGGAGAGCCTTGCGCCAAGGGAATGGGGTCGCGACAGGCATCCCGCAGAAAGACCGCGAAAAGCCCGCTCGCCTGTTGGGAAATTGAGCGGTATTTTACGGCCAACCGATTCGACGAGGACTCTGTCCATGACCATCCGCCTGCATCGCGGCGATCTGCCCGATCTCAGCCGCTACACCCATTCGGTGGCGATCGATACCGAGACCATGGGTCTTGATCCGCATCGCGATCGGCTATGCGTCGTGCAACTGTCGAATGGCGATGGCACTGCCGACGTGGTGCAAATCCCGAAGGGACATAGCGATGCGCCACATCTGAAGGCGCTCCTGGCCGATCCCAAGATCACAAAAATCTTCCATTTCGCCCGCTTCGATCTAGCAGCGCTCTATCACGGCCTCGGCGTCATGCCGCAGCCGGTCTATTGCACCAAGATCGCCTCGCGCCTGTCGCGCACCTATACCGACCGCCACGGGCTGAAGGATCTGGTTCGCGAATTGCTCGGCATTGATTTGTCAAAGCAACAGCAGTCGAGCGACTGGGGCGCCGATGCATTGAGCGACGCGCAGCTTGCCTATGCGGCCTCTGATGTCCTGCATCTGCATGCGCTGCGCGACAAGCTCGATGTCATGCTGAAGCGGGAAGGGCGCGAGACGCTCGCCAAGGCCTGTTTCGAGTTTCTGCCTGCGCGCGCGCGGCTGGATCTGGAGGGCTGGCAGAACGAGGACATCTTCGCTCACTCGTGAACGCATCCGCGACGCTTTGCGGCGGTCTTGGCTTGTCAGCGCCCCGTTTCCGTCACAGATCTTGTCCGATGGTCCCGCTCGTCTCGAGCAATCAGAGCCAAGGCTCTGGAATTGAAATGAGATACGAGACCACGATCGGGAAAGATCGTGGTATCAGGACGGGTATGAAGGACAAAGCCGGCGCGCCGGCCGTGTTTAGCGAGCAGGTTCGGGAGCCGCGGTGAATTTGGTTCAAAGCCAGCCCTATTTTGACGGACTGGAAGCGCGCTTTGCCGCAGCGGCGCGGCACAGCAAGATGGTACGTCTGCTTCGCATCGCCGTTCCCGCGGTGGTCGCGCTTGCGTTGCTGATAATTATTGGCATTTCGATCTTCAATCCGTTCCGACTGTTGTTGCCGAAGCTTCCGCTCGATATTGGCAACCTCGTCGTTTCCGGTAGCAAGATCACGATGGAATCGCCGCATCTTTCGGGCTATTCGCCCGACAAGCGCCCCTATGAAGTGTGGGCCAGGACGGCGACCCAGGATCTGAACGATCCTGACCATGTCACGCTCGGAGACTTACGGGCCAAAGTTCTGATGGAAGACCGCACCACGGTCACCATGGAGGCCAAAAACGGACTGTTCGACAGCAAGCAGCAGCAGCTAGATCTGCGCAAGGATATCTTCCTGCAATCTTCCAGCGGATATGAGGCGCGGCTATCGCAGGCGCTGATCGATATGGGCAAGGGCACGGTCACTTCGAAAGAGCATGTTGATGTCAAGTTGCTCAATGGCACCCTGACCGCGGATGGTCTCAGCATTCTTGATGGCGGCGAGGTGGTGCGCTTTGAAGGCCACGTGGTGATGAATCTGGTGATGGACAATCCCTCCGCCAATGGGGCGACTGCTCCTGATGCGCCGAGCCGGGCCTTGCCACCAACGCAGCCGGGCAGTTCGAAATGACGGTTCCCCGGCGGCGGCTTATCTCGCAAGCGCCTTGGTCAAATCCTTCTGTCCCGGTTGTCCCGGTGCTTTGTGCGGGTCTCCTGCTGTTGATGATGCTCGCCAGCGGGCAAGCGTTAGCCCAAGGCGCCGTGTCGGGGGTACCGAATGCGATGCAGGGCTTTTCGAAAAACCGCGATCAGCCGATCCAGATCGAGGCGGCTTCGCTCGAGATGCGCGACAAAAAGAAAGAAGCGACCTTTGCCGGCGGCGTGAAGGTAGTGCAGGGCGACACCACCATGACCTCAAAGACGCTGGTGGTGTTCTATGATTCCAGCTCAGGCGGGAGCGCCACGCCGGCCGCTGGCGGCAAGCAAGCGTCGAAATCCGCGTCAATGCAGTCGGCCACCCCCGGACCGGGCGGCAATTCCTCGATCCGGCGGCTGGAAGCCAGGGGCAATGTGGTCGTGACCCAGAAGGAACAGGTGGTGACCGGGGAAACCGCGGTGTTCGATACCAAGGCGAACCTGATCACGATGCTGGGCGGCGTGGTGCTGACCCAATGCAAGAACGTGCTGCGCGGCGATCGCCTTCTGGTCGACATGACGACCGGCGTGTCGCGGGTCGAATCGGAGAGCGGCAGGGTCCAGGGCCTCTTTATCCAGTCCGGCCAGGGCTGCGGACCGGGCGCGTCTCCTGGCGCCGCAAATAAACCGAAATAGTATCAGCTGGTTATCGTGAAGGCGGCGTTCGGCCGCGGCGTCGGCCGCAATCTCCGTCCCTGGCGGGACCGTCTGTGTTAAAGCGTTCGAACGAAAGCCTGCCCTGGATTTGAGCGGGGTGGATACCGCTTCGCGGACGGTTTTGCGAAAGGTGAGCAAGGCGGAATGGTGGATTTATTCGGCATGTTTCGCCGGCGGCCGCGAAGGCGCGCGGCGAAGGGCTTTGCGCGAAGCGGACCGGACATCACCGCTTTGGGCGAAGACGCAGCTGGAATATTGAGCGCGGTTCGTGACGCGCCCCTGCTCGGTCGTAACGGATCATCGTCGGTGCTGGAATTGCCGCGGCCGGCGGCGGAGGCCCCGTCCTCATCGACGGCCAGCCGGTCGAATGCCAGGCCTGCTGCCAAGTCCAATGCGAGTTCGACCTCCAAGTCGAACGAGCGCTCCAATGGTGATGCGCGCAGGGCTACCCGTCCCGGTTATCTGGCCGTCCATGGCGTGGAAAAGAGTTTCGGCACCCGGAAGGTAGTTCGCGGCGTCAGCATCTATGTGCGGCGCGGCGAGGCCGTCGGGTTGCTCGGTCCCAATGGCGCGGGCAAGACCACGGTGTTTTACATGATCACCGGCCTGATCAAGGCTGATCGCGGCGCGATCGAGCTGGACGGGCATGACGTCACGAAACTGCCGATGTATCAGCGGGCCCGCCTCGGCATTGGCTATCTGCCCCAGGAAGCGTCGATCTTTCGCGGCCTGACGGTGGAGCAGAATATCCGGGCGGTGCTCGAAGTGGTCGAACCGTCGCGGAAGAAGCGCGAAGCCGAGCTCGATTCGCTGCTGGAGGAATTCAATATCGCCCGTCTGCGCAAATCCCCGTCAATTGCGCTCTCGGGCGGCGAGCGTCGCCGCGTCGAAATCGCCCGCGCGCTGGCCACCCGTCCCAATTACATGCTGCTCGACGAACCCTTTGCCGGCATCGATCCGATCGCCGTCGGCGATATCCAGGATCTGGTTCGGCATCTCACCAATCGCGGCATCGGCGTTCTGATCACCGATCACAATGTCCGCGAGACGCTCGGGCTCACCGATCGCGCCTATATTGTCTATGCCGGAGAGATTTTGACCGAAGGCAGCCCGGACGAGATCGTCAGCAATCCGGATGTCCGGCGTCTTTACCTTGGCGAGGAATTCCGCCTCTAGTCCTTTTTTCGTCGCCGTCAAGCCATGTACAGCGCAGTTGAATTGGGATAAGCAAGAATTGGACCAATTTTTGGATCAGTTCTTGCTTTAGTGGCCCTTTCCCATGGCGTTGACGCAGAGGCTAGAGTTCCGTCAATCGCAGTCGCTGGTGATGACACCGCAGCTGATGCAGGCCATCAAGCTGCTGCAGCTGTCGAACCTCGACCTCTCCACCTTCGTGGAGGAAGAGCTTGAGCGCAACCCGCTTCTGGAGCGCGCGGAAGGGGACGAAGCCCCGGTACGTGGCGAGGGCGCTGCCGATGGCGGCGACTATTCCACCGCGGGTTCCGAGGCTTATGGCGAAGGCGGATCTTCCGACGGGTCGGGCGAAGCCGGGGCCGGCGAGACCAGCGGTTTTGACGCTGGCGCGGAAGACTGGATGAGCCGCGAGCTCGGCAGCCGCACGGAAATTGAGCAGACCCTCGATACCGGCCTGGAGAACGTGTTCTCCGAAGAGCCAGCCGAAACGGCCGCCCGCAATGCCGAAAGTGCCGTCCCGACCACCTACACCGAATGGGGCGGCGGGGCCTCCAATGACGACAGCTATAATCTGGAAGCCTTTGTCGCTGCCGAGGTCACCCTCGCCACTCATCTGGCCGAACAACTGGCCGTGGCGGAGACCTCTCCCTCCCGGCGCATGATCGGGCAATATCTGATCGATATGGTCGATGAGGCAGGTTACCTGCCCCCCGACCTCGGCCAGGCTGCCGAACGATTGGGGACCTCGCAGGCCGAAGTCGACGAGGTGCTCGCCACGCTGCAGAAATTTGATCCGCCGGGAATTTGCGCGCGCAGCCTGAGCGAATGCCTCGCCATTCAACTCCGCGAATTCGATCGTTATGATCCGGCGATGCAGGCCTTGGTGGAGCATCTCGATCTTCTCGCCAAGCGTGACATCGGCGCGTTGCGTAAACTGTGCGGCGTCACCGACGACGACATCACCGACATGATCTCGGAGATTCGTCGTCTCGACCCGAAGCCCGGCCTGAAGTTCGGATCAGCCCGCCTGCAAACCGTTGTCCCCGATGTCTATGTTCGTCCGGGACCGGATGGCGGATGGCAGGTCGAACTCAACAGCGACACGCTGCCGAAGGTGCTCGTCAACCAGACCTATTACGCCGAGCTTTCCAAGACTATCCGCAAGGACGGCGACAAGTCTTATTTCTCCGACTGCCTGCAGAATGCCACCTGGCTGGTTCGTGCGCTCGATCAGCGCGCCCGCACCATTCTCAAGGTTGCGACCGAAATCGTCCGGCAGCAGGATGGTTTCTTTACCCACGGCGTGGCGCATCTGCGGCCGCTCAATTTGAAAGCGGTGGCTGACGCGATTCAAATGCATGAGTCGACAGTGTCTCGGGTCACTGCCAACAAATACATGGCGACAAATCGCGGCATTTTCGAACTTAAATATTTCTTTACTGCTTCGATTGCCTCGGCCGATGGCGGCGAGGCGCATTCGGCGGAGGCCGTTCGCCATCACATCAAGCAGCTGATCGATGCCGAGGATCCAGCCCTCATTCTTTCTGATGACACAATCGTTGAACGTTTGCGCGGATCCGGCATTGACATCGCCCGCCGGACGGTTGCGAAATATCGGGAAGCCATGCGAATTCCGTCGTCGGTGCAGCGCCGGCGCGACAAGCAGAGCATGATAGGAAATGCGCTCAGCGCGTCCACATCCTCCTCCATCGAACGTAACCGCGATTCTGCGCCGGCCTGATTGCGCCATCGGCTGTACGGGTTATGATTCTCAAAGTTTGATTCCGACATTCGCATTCTTGCCGAACTGTTTGCGAATGCTGGATTCAAATGTCACGGGCAATTGGAATGCCCCCGCGTGGTACGTTGCGTATGTAAGGCTGGCAGCGAAGTTGATCGTGCATATGGGCATCTCGCGCGAGAGAATCAGGTCTGCTCCAGCAGCTTCAATCACGCCGGCCAGAAAGCGAGGCTGAAAATGACTCTTCGAATCTCAGGGAAAAGCATCAGCATCGGCGAGGCATTGCGCGGCCGTGTCGCCGATCGCACCGATGAGGTGTTGCGCAAATATTTCGACGGCAATTATTCCGGCCACATCACGCTGTCGAAAGATGGGTTCGGCTTCCGTACCGACTGCGCGCTGCATCTGGATTCGGGAATTACGCTGGAGGCCGATTCGAACGCGCCGGATGCTTATGCGAGCGCGGACCAGGCCTTGTTGATGATCGAGAAGCGCCTGCGCCGATACAAGAGCCGGTTGAAGGATCGTTCCGCCCGCAAGGCCTATGCGGCTTCTGCGGCAATGGCTGAGCTGAACGGTCCGACGCTGGATGCGCCGAGCTATGTGATCGAAGCGCCGGCTGGCAGCGAAGATGAGGTCGAAGGCTACAGTCCCGTGATCATTGCGGAGGCGACCACGGCATTGAAGCGCCTTTCGGTCAGCGAGGCCGTGCTCGAATTGGACCTCACGGGCGCCCCCTGCATGGTCTTTCAGCACGGCAGCAGCGGGCGAGTGAATATTATCTACCGCCGGCAGGACGGGAATGTCGGCTGGGTCGATCCGCCATCCCTTCCGTCCGGTCCCAAAAGCGGACCTCAGGGGCGTTGACGGTGGTGCCCCTCCTTCCCAGGGTCCGCCGCCCTTGATCGGCCGCGGCGGAAGGCTCTGCAGGAACCGGCCACCAAGGAGTTGGCACCGGTCTCGCATTGGAGTAGAAGCCGCCCCGATTGGAGGGGGCGGACTGTGGTCGCCACGCCTGAGGTCCTCCATGAAGCCTGTTTCCAGCCAGACGGTTCAATCACCCCGGAATGCCCCATGACGATTACCGACCTGGTCGCACCAGAGGCGATTCTGCCGGCGTTGAAAGTTAACAGTAAAAAGCAGGCGCTGCAGGAACTCGCCGCGCGTGCCGCCGCGTTAACCGGCCAGAATGAGCGGGCAATCTTCGAGGTACTGCTGCAGCGGGAAAAGCTCGGCACTACTGCCGTTGGCTATGGCGTGGCCATTCCCCATGGCAAGCTGCCGAAGCTGGAAAAATTGTTTGGCCTGTTTGCCCGGCTGGAGCGGCCGATCGATTTCGAGGCCATGGACGGGCAGCCGGTCGACCTGATTTTCCTGTTGCTGGCCCCGGAAGGGGCGGGCGCCGATCATCTCAAGGCGCTCGCTCGCATCGCGCGGCTGCTGCGCGACCAGGACGTCGCCAAGAAGCTCAGGGCCTCGCGTGATGCTCCCGCGATCTATTCGGTGCTGGCGCTGCCGCCGGCCTCCGCCGCTTAAGCGCATCGGTTCCACGAAAAAAACCGTCGCTCCGGGCAGGCCGGAGCAATCAGGTTACTGGGATCCCGGCTGCTTCCGCCTATTAACTCTGGGGGTCAAAAAAAGCGCCCGCGTCTACCCGACGCAGGCGCTCGCTTGGTCCAACGATCTTTATAGGCGTCAGTGGACGCTCACCGCCTGCAATTCGTTGCTCCAGGCATTGGCGACGGCCGCTTCACGGCTATCGGTCAGCATAATCGGCGTGCCATCGGCGGCATGAAGCGCGAATAGCTTCAGGCCTGGCGCGATCTTGGGGGCCTGGGGAAAAAGGCCCGGCACGTCCTCGGAGCGAATCTGTTTCACATAGGCGATGTGCCCTTCGCCAAGGGCCGCCAATGCCTCCGGAGAGACGGTGTTCGGTTCGTACGCAACATTCACTTCAGTCATGGTCTCGACTCCTCTGTCAGACTAAGCGGTCGAGTCCGCTACCAGTTCCATTATTCGTGTTCATTGATAGCGATTGTCTTAACGATCCTTTCCGGTTCTGGCCGGGCCAGATCGATCGACAGCAGCCCGTTTTTCAAATCCGCCCCCAGCACGTGCATTCCCTCTGCCAGCACGAAGGTGCGCTGGAAGTGGCGCGCGGCAATGCCGCGATGAATGTATTGCCGGGACTTGTCGTCCTGCTGGCGACCGCGGATGACGAGCTGGTTTTCCTCCGTGGTGACATCGAGCTGGTCACGGGTAAAACCCGCCACCGCTAGCGTGATGCGCAGGCGTTCCGGCTGGCCGTTGCTGCGATCGAACCGCTCGATATTGTAGGGAGGATACCCGTCGGCACCTTTGACGACGCGATCAAGCGCACGCTCGATTTCGTCGAATCCCAGAAGGAACGGACTGGATAACGAAGGAACACGAGTCATATTCTACAAAGTCCTCTCGAAGCGACTTTGGCATTTGGGGCCCTTGCGGCACCCCTTGGTCAACCATTGAGGCCACTTGCCTCGCCGGTCTCCACGAATATGGCGATGATCGGACCCCGGTTCAAGTAGCTGGGGAACCGCGACAAAACGCCCGAAATCGCCCGCCGGGCGGGGCGGTCAGGCCTCAATCGACGGACAGCCCCCAGACGGAACTGAGCGAGCTTTTTCTATAAGCGTGATGACGCAACTCGGATGCCTGGAGCGTGGCGCCCGCAAGGCTCGACGCGACGGGATGCCGGCACTCAATTGAGCGGATAATCAATCGGAAGAGGGAATTGGTGGAGCCAGGCGGGATCGAACCGCCGACCTCTTGCATGCCATGCAAGCGCTCTCCCAGCTGAGCTATGGCCCCTTAACCTGATTGCCGGATCCTGGTCGCATCGGCACCCCCGCGAGTTGCGGGGCCAGACCCAGACCACAATTTCAGGCCGATCTCAAGTCTCTTCGTCACCGGAGACATCGCCGATGATATCGGTGACGTCGTCGTCCCCTTCTTCCTCGTCGGCGATGAAGGTGGAATCATCGTCGTCGTCGTCATCCAGCGTGTCGTCGATTTCGATGTCGTCCTCGGATTCTGGAACCACGGCCTTGACCTTGCCGGTGTTTTCCTCGGCATCCGCCTCCTCCAGCGAGACCAATTCTTCGGTCTCGGCGGCCTCGGGGGCCGTTTCACGCTCGGCGCTGCTGGCGCGGGCCTCGGCCCGGGTTCGGGCCTGCACGACCGGCGCAATCGGCACCACTTCGCCCGTGTATGGCGAGATGACCGGATTCTTGTTCAGGTCGTAGAACTTCTTGCCTGTCGTCGGGCAAATTCGCTTTGTTCCGAGATCGGATTTGGCCACGGTGGAATCCTGAAATGTCGAAAAACGGTGCTTCACTTGGCTAGTTGAGGCGCTGCTGTCAATAGCGCTTTGCAGAAGATCGATCGCGGTTGCGTGACGTCGCGGGGCCTATGTGGTACTTGCCGGCCCCGTAGAGGACCAATGGTGACCCACTCAGATCATTCCGCCGAGCAGCCGGCGCCGCTGCAAGCTCGAGCCAGTGCCGCCCTGGGCGGCCGGGCGCGCGTCCCCGGGGACAAGTCGATTTCGCACCGTGCCCTGATCCTGGGGGCGCTGGCGGTCGGCCATACCCGGATTTCCGGGCTTCTGGAAGGTGAGGACGTCCTCAATACCGCCAAGGCGATGCAGGCGCTGGGCGCCCAGGTGGAGCGCACCGGACCGTTTGCTTGGTCGGTTCGCGGCGTGGGCGTCGCGGGCTTTGCCAAGCCTGTACAACCGCTGGATTTCGGTAATTCGGGAACGGGCTGCCGGCTGGTGATGGGTGCGGTCGCCGGCTGTCCGATCACCGCCGTGTTCGATGGCGATGCCTCGCTCCGGTCGCGGCCGATGCGCCGTGTGCTCGATCCTCTGGAAAAGATGGGCGCGCGGGTTGCCGCAAGCGTCGAAGGTGGCCGCCTGCCGCTGACATTGCAGGGCGCGCGCAACCCCTTGCCCATTCTCTATCGAACGCCGGTAGCCTCGGCCCAGATCAAATCCGCGGTGCTGCTAGCGGGACTGGCTGCGCCCGGTACCACGACCGTGATCGAGAACGAGGCGAGCCGCGATCATACCGAGTTGATGTTGAAGCATTTTGGCGCGCAGATTACATCGGTGCCCGATGGCAGCCACGGCAGGCGGATCGACCTCATCGGCCAGCCGGAATTGAGCGGCGCCGAGGTGGTGGTTCCCGCCGATCCTTCTTCCGCCGCCTTTCCGCTGGTCGCCGCGCTGATCGTGGAAAATTCCGACATCGTTCTTTCCGACGTGATGACGAATCCTCTGCGAACCGGGCTATTCACAACGCTGCGGGAAATGGGTGCTTCAATTGAGGAAAGTCATGCGCGGGGGGATGCTGGCGAGCCCATGGCCCAGTTGCGGGTTCGTGCCTCGAAACTGCGCGGCGTCGAGGTGCCGCCGGAGCGGGCGCCATCGATGATCGACGAATATCTGATCCTTTCAGTTGCGGCGGCGTATGCGGAAGGCATCACCATCATGCGCGGTCTCGGCGAATTGCGTGTCAAGGAATCCGATCGGCTGGAGGCCACCGCCGCCATGCTGCGGGCGAACGGCATTAAGGTGGACATCGAAGGCGATGACATGATCGTCGAAGGCCGCGGCCATGTGCCGGGCGGCGGGATCGTCAAAACCCATATGGATCATCGCATCGCAATGTCGGCCCTGGTGATGGGCCTCGCCGCCGACAAGCCGGTCGGCGTTGACGACACCAGGTTCATTGCCACCAGCTTTCCGGATTTCATCCCGATGATGCGCTCGCTCGGAGCTGATTTCGCATGATCATTGCGATCGACGGTCCCGCCGCCTCCGGCAAGGGTACGCTCGGCAAGCGGCTCGCGCACCATTATGGCTACCGCCATCTGGATACCGGGGTGATCTACCGCGCGGTGGCCCAGGCCATGCTGGAGGCTGGATTTGATCTTGCGGATGAAGCCCATGCGGTTGCGGTGGCGATGGAACTCGATCCGGAAAAATTCGGCAATCCCGTCCTGAAAACCCAGCGGGTAGGGGAAGCCGCTTCGGTGGTTTCGGCTATTCCGCGGGTGCGCGAGGCCCTGGTCAATTTTCAGCGGCAATTTGCGGCGGATCCGCCCGGCGCCGTGCTCGATGGCCGGGACATCGGCACCGTGATCTGTCCGCTCGCCGACGTGAAGATTTTCGTGGTCGCCGATCCCGCCGTTCGGGCCCGGCGCCGGACATTGGAAGCCCGGATGAGGGGTGAGGAGGCCGACGAGGCCGCTGTGCTGGCCGATATTCTCAAACGCGACGAACGCGACAGGAACCGGGCTGTGGCGCCCCTGAAACCTGCGCCTGACGCGCACTTGCTCGACAACTCGCATTTGGATATAGAAGGCGGCGTCCGGGCCGCCATCGATATCGTCGAGGCCGTCCGAGCGGGCCGGCAGCGGGTTTGAAGGATTTAAGGCCTTCGGACAAAACCGCCGCCGTCGTTGGAGGAAAGCCCGCTCCCGCTCTCGAACGTCGATCCTCCGATCCCGCGATTTAGGGATCGGCGACTTCAAGGCTCCGGACACATTCCACGTATTGAAGGCGCGGGCTTTAGCCGGCCCGCTTGCTTTGGCGTTCGGTTCTGCCGGACGTAAAAAAGCGGTCGCTCGAAGGTTTTGCGGACCTTCCGACACCGCGCATTTGATACGCCCATGAACCCAAAACGGCCGGCGAATGAACCGCTTCTGGAGAACAAATGGCTTCAACTGCTGCTGCTTCCTATAATCCTTCCCGTGATGATTTTGCCGCGATGCTCGATGAGTCCTTCGCAGGCGGCAATCTGCAGGAAAGCTCCGTCATCAAGGGCAAGGTCGTCGCGATCGAGAAGGACATGGCCGTCATCGATGTCGGCCTGAAGACTGAAGGCCGCGTGGCGCTGCGCGAATTCTCCGGCCCGGGCCGGGAGAGCGAGCTCAAGGTCGGCGACGAGGTCGAGGTGTTCCTTGACCGCATCGAAAATGCGCTCGGCGAAGCCGTACTGTCGCGCGACAAGGCGCGCCGCGAGGAAAGCTGGGGCAAGCTGGAGAAGGCCTTCAACAGCAACGAGAAGGTCTTTGGCGTGATCTTCAACCAGGTAAAGGGCGGCTTCACCGTCGATCTCGACGGCGCCGTGGCCTTCCTGCCGCGCTCGCAGGTCGACATCCGGCCGATCCGCGACGTTGCGCCGCTGATGAACAATTCGCAGCCGTTCCAGATCCTCAAAATGGACCGTCGCCGCGGCAACATCGTGGTGTCGCGCCGCACGGTTCTCGAAGAGACCCGCGCCGAACAGCGCCAGGAACTGGTGCAGAACCTCGAGGAAGGTCAGGTGATCGACGGGGTCGTCAAGAATATCACCGATTACGGTGCGTTCGTTGATCTCGGCGGCATCGACGGCCTGCTGCATGTGACCGATATCGCCTGGCGCCGGGTCAATCACCCGACCGAGGTTTTGACCATCGGCCAGACGGTGAAGGTGAAGATCATCAAGATCAACCACGAAACCCACCGCATCTCGCTCGGCATGAAGCAGCTGCTGGACGATCCGTGGCAGGGCATCGAGGCGAAATATCCGCTTGGCGCCCGCTTCACCGGCCGCGTCACCAACATCACCGACTACGGCGCCTTCGTGGAGCTGGAGCCGGGCATCGAAGGCCTGATCCACGTTTCCGAAATGTCGTGGACCAAGAAGAATATGCATCCCGGCAAGATCGTCTCGACGTCGCAGGAGGTCGAGGTGCAGGTGCTCGAGGTGGATTCGGTCAAGCGCCGCATTTCGCTCGGTCTCAAGCAGACCATGCGAAATCCCTGGGAGGTCTTTGTCGAGCAGCACCCGGTGGGTTCGACGGTCGAGGGCGAGGTCAAGAATAAGACCGAGTTCGGCCTGTTCCTCGGTCTCGAGGGCGACGTCGACGGCATGGTCCATCTATCGGATCTCGACTGGAAACAACCGGGCGAGCAGGTGATCGACAACTTCAAGAAGGGCGACATGGTCAAGGCCGTGGTGCTCGACGTGGATGTCGAGAAGGAGCGCATTTCGCTCGGCGTCAAGCAGCTCGAGGGCGATCCCTTCGCTGAACCGGGCGACGTCAAGAAGGGCGCGGTCGTCACTTGCGAGGTGCTCGACGTCAAGGAGTCCGGTATCGACGTCAAGATCGTCGGCACTGACTTCACGACCTTCATCAAGCGTTCCGAACTCGCACGCGATCGCAATGATCAGCGCGCCGAGCGTTTCGCCGTCGGTGAAAAGGTCGATGCGCGGGTGATCCAGTTCGACAAGAAGGCCCGCAAGGTGCAGGTCTCGATCAAGGCTCTTGAAGTGGCCGAGGAAAAGGAGGCTATCGCGCAATATGGCTCCTCCGACTCCGGCGCAACCCTGGGCGACATTCTGGGTACCGCGCTGAAGCAGCGCGACAAGTAAGCGCATCCTCCCGCTACGTTTTGTGGCGGCCCAACAAGATCAGGGCCCCGGTTGCGACCGGGGCTTTTTCTTTTGGCCGGTTTCTTCAAATTGGTCCGCTTTTGATATAATTGGGCGCAATCGGATTAGCGCTATCCAGCGGGGCGATGGGATAGCGATGCTTCAGGGTTCGGAGAATTTTGATGTCGCTGGAATCGGACATGATTGTCGATCGTCGCCGGATCAGGCGCAAGCTGACGTTCTGGCGTGTGGTCGCGGCGCTAATTGCGGTTGTCGCGATCGCCGTGATCAGTGCGGTCGCGACCCCCGGTGGCCGCACCACCTTGATCCCGTCGGGATCGATCGCGCGCATCAATATCGAAGGGTTGATCCGAAGCGACCAGAAGCGGGTCGAGGCGCTGGAGCGATTGGAAAAATCACCGGCCGCCGCTGTGATCGTGCACATCAACTCACCGGGCGGCACCACCGCCGGCTCCGAGCAGCTTTATGATTCATTGGTGCGCCTGAAAGCCAAGAAGCCGCTGGTGGTCGTGGTTGACGGCCTCGCGGCCTCGGGAGGCTATATTGCGGCAATGGCCTCCGATCACATTGTCGCGCAGCAAAGTTCGCTGGTCGGCTCGATCGGCGTGCTGTTCCAGTTTCCCAATTTCAGCGGGCTTTTGAAGACGGTCGGGGTTCAGGTCGAGGAAGTGAAATCCTCGCCCTTGAAGGCCGCTCCCAATGGTTTCGAGCCGACCAGCCCCGAGGCGCGGGCTGCGCTCGACTCACTCGTCAAGGATTCCTACGCCTGGTTTCGCGGGCTGGTGAAAGATCGGCGCGCAATGGACGATGAGTTGCTGGATAAGGTGGCCGATGGCCGCGTCTTCACCGGTCATCAGGCCGTGGGCCTGAAGCTGGTCGACCAGCTCGGGGATGAGAAAACCGCGATCGATTGGCTGGTGGCGGAGAAAAAAGTCAAAAGCGATTTGCCGGTGCGGGACTATAGCCTTTCGCCTCGGTTTGGCGACCTGACATTCCTGCGTACCGCCGCTTCGATCACGCTCGATGCGGTCGGATTGGGCGGAATCGCGCGTCGGATTGAGCAGGGTGGCCTGGTCGAGGCCGCCGATCACCTAAGCCTGGAAGGCATGCTGGCGCTGTGGCGTCCGGGCACCACCAATTGAGCCGCGGCGTGACGTCTCGGCAGCGATTTCTCGCCTGTGGCAGGGCGGGACAAGACCGGATTGCGGAATTTGTCACGTGTTTTCGCGCTGTCCCACATTGATTTAGCGTCTTGACAGATCAAGGCATTTTCACGGAAATGCGTCGCCTAGCCTCCGGACCCCAAGCCTAGATGATCAAATCCGAACTCGTTCAGCGCATTGCCGAGCACAACCCACACCTCTACCAAAGGGATGTGGAGAACATCGTCAATGCGATACTCGACGAGATTGTCGCGGCATTGGCACGCGGCGATCGGGTCGAGCTGCGCGGTTTCGGCGCTTTCTCGGTCAAGCATCGGCCTGCGCGGGCAGGCCGCAATCCGCGTACCGGCGCGCATGTCCCGGTCGATCAGAAATCCGTGCCGTTCTTCAAGACCGGCAAGGAAATGCGCGAGCGGCTGAACCGGGACAGCGCGCCCGAAACCGGTGCTTGATTCCGAGCGACCGATTATTTCATCCGCCTTTGCTTGCGCGTTTTACAAACCCTCGTTGAGTGGCCTAACGAAGTTAGGCGCCAGAGAGCGAGATCATGCGTAAATTCCTCACCGCGGTGGTGCTGATTCCGCTGGGCGTGCTTCTTCTGCTGTTTGCGGTCGCCAACCGGCATTGGATCACCGTTTCCTTCAACCCATTCGATACCAACGATCCATCGCTCGGCGTCACGTTGCCGCTGTTTGCGGTCATCATTCTCTCGCTCGTGGTGGGCGTGCTGGTGGGCGGGCTGGCAACCTGGTTCCGGCAGCGTCATTGGCGCCGCTCGGCCCGGAGGCACGAAGCCGAGGCGCAGGCCGCCAGGGCCGAACTGGCCGATCTCCGCGCCGCGAGGTTGGCGTCAGGGCGCGTTCCGGCCGCTCTCCCGGACTACGGAACAGGCGTCGCCGGACAAGACAAGCGCGGCTTGACGTTGTAGAACGCGCGCTATCCTCAAGAGGGGCTGCTGCCCCTTCATTTTTCCGGAAAAGCCGTTCGCCAGCCCCATATCCTTGCCCATGTCCCTGATTGTCAAAATTTGCGGCCTGTCGACGCCCGAAACGCTCGATGCGGCGCTGGATGCGGGAGCGGACATGGTGGGGTTCGTCTTCTTCCCGGCCTCCCCGCGCCATGTCAGCCTGGAGACGGCGCGTGCGCTGGGTCAGCGCGCCAAGGGCCGCGCGCTTCGGGTGGCGTTGATGGTCGATGCCGATGACGCCACCATTGCCAACATCGTCGAGGCGTTGCGGCCCGAACTCCTGCAATTGCATGGCCAGGAAAGCGTGGCGCGCGTCCGTGACATCAAGCAGGCCTTTGGTCTGCCCGTCATGAAGGCGGTGCCGATCGCAACCTCGGCCGACCTTGCGCCCTTGCCGGGGTATGCGGCCGTTGCCGATCGCATTCTGTTCGATGCGAGGGCGCCGAAGGAGGCGAGCCGTCCCGGCGGATTGGGGGCTCGGTTTGACTGGAAGCTGCTTTCGGGTGTCGATCCCAAGATTCCGTTCATGGTCTCAGGCGGACTAGATGCCGCCAATGTCGCCGAAGCGATCAATGTGACGCGGGCAGGCGGCGTGGACGTCTCCTCGGGCGTTGAACGCGCGTCTGGAATAAAGGACCCCGATATGATCCGCGGCTTTATTCGCGCCGCGCGTGCGGCCGCGTCGGATTGAGGCCTAGTGCGGTGAATTGAGGTTTCTATCCGGGTGGCAGCAATTTCGTCATAGGAACCTCAAATTTCAGCACACTAGAATTTTTTATTTGCTAGTGCTCCTTTGATTCCGAAGTTCGCAAAAGGAATGCCGCGAAATGATGCGAACTTCGGAATCGGAGCACTAGGAGTGGATGTCCTGATGAAGAATTTGCCCAATTCCTATCGTGCCGGACCCGACGAGCGGGGTCATTTCGGGATCTTCGGCGGTCGCTTTGTCGCCGAAACCTTGATGCCGCTGATCCTCGACCTGGAAAAGGCCTATGCCGACGCCAAGGCTGATCCGTCCTTCAAGGCCGAAATGAACGGCTACCTCAAAGACTATGTCGGCCGACCCTCGCCGCTTTATTTCGCCGAGCGCCTCACCGAGCACCTTGGCGGCGCCAAGGTCTTTCTGAAGCGCGAGGAGCTCAACCACACGGGCTCGCACAAGGTCAACAATGTGCTCGGCCAGATCATGCTCGCCCGCCGGATGGGCAAGAAGCGGATCATCGCCGAGACCGGCGCCGGTCAGCACGGTGTGGCAACTGCTACCCTGTGCGCGCGATTCGGTCTGGAGTGTGTGGTCTATATGGGCGCGGTCGATGTCGCCCGTCAGGCGCCCAATGTGTTCCGCATGGAAATCCTGGGGGCCAAGGTCGTTCCGGTACAATCAGGCACGCGGACGCTGAAGGATGCGATGAACGAAGCGTTGCGCGATTGGGTCACCAACGTCCACGACACGTTCTATTGCATCGGGACAGTGGCCGGCCCGCATCCCTATCCGATGATGGTACGCGATTTCCAGTCGGTGATTGGCGAGGAGACCCGCCAGCAGATGATGGTTGCGGAAGGCCGCCTGCCGGATTCGCTGGTCGCCTGCATCGGCGGCGGCTCCAACGCCATGGGATTGTTTCATCCGTTTCTGGATGATCCCGGCGTCGAGATCTTCGGTGTGGAGGCAGCCGGACACGGGCTGACCCAGCTGCACGCGGCTTCCCTCGCGGGCGGTCGTCCTGGCGTCCTGCATGGCAACCGGACCTACTTGTTGATGGATGATGACGGCCAGATTCAGGATGCGCATTCGATTTCGGCGGGTCTGGATTATCCAGGCATCGGACCCGAGCATTCGTGGCTGCACGAGAGCGGCCGCGTCACCTATCTGTCGGCCACCGATGATGAAGCGCTCGCGGCGTTTCAGTTGCTGACCCGGCTGGAGGGCATTCCCCCCGCGCTCGAATCGGCGCATGCGATTGCGCGGGTGATCGAGCTCGCGCCGAAACGGCCGAAGGATCATCTCATGGTCGTCAATCTCTCCGGACGCGGCGACAAGGACATTCCGCAAATAGCTGAAATCCTGAAAGGCCGGGCGCAGTGAACGCTGCAGCGTTGCTCCGCACCGGCTTCCGATCAAGCGCGACCCTCCACTTGAAAGCCATTTCATGACCACCCGCATTGATAACCGCTTCAGTGAGCTGAAAAATCAGGGACGCTCGGCGTTCATCACCTTTGTGATGGCCGGCGATCCTGATCCGGAAACGTCGCTTGCGATCATAAGGGCGCTGCCAAAGGCGGGCGCCGACGTGCTCGAAATCGGCATGCCGTTTACCGACCCGATGGCAGATGGCCCGGCGATCCAGGCAGCCGGCTTGCGGGCGCTCAAGGCCGGCATGACGCTGAAGAAGACGCTCGCGATGGTGCGCGAATTTCGTCAGGGTGACGCCACAACGCCAGTGGTGCTGATGGGCTATTACAATCCGATCTATATTTATGGTGTCGACAAATTCCTGGCCGATGCGAAGTCGGCAGGCGTTGATGGCCTCATCATCGTCGATCTTCCGCCGGAAGAAGATGTCGAGCTCTGCCTGCCGGCGCTGAAGGCCGGGTTGAATTTCATCCGGCTGGCGACGCCGACCACCGACGACAAGCGGTTGCCAGCGGTGCTCGCCAATACCTCGGGCTTTGTCTATTACGTGTCCATCACCGGCATCACCGGCAGCGCCAGCGCCGATTCTTCCGCAGTCGGAGCCGCAGTGGCTCGGATCAAGCGCCACACGGAACTGCCCGTCTGTGTTGGGTTCGGCATCCGCACGCCGGAAGCCGCGCGCCGCATTGCCGCCAATGCCGACGGCGCGGTGGTCGGAACGGCGCTGGTCGATGCCTTGCGTGCCAGCCTGGATGCGGAGGGTCACGCCACCGCATCGACCGTCACCGCCGTCGCCGATCTCGCCTCCCGGCTTGCGCAGGGGGTGCGCGAGGCCAAGGGGCCTACGAAGTAGCAAGGCCGGTCGCTCGGGCTTCCATTCGCGAGGGATCGCAATCAACCCGATTGTAACGACAAAGTCACAAGGAGCGGGCCGGCTTGTCCGGTCTTTTCCATGAACCCATCTATAGACCTATGATAAAAGTCAAATCGGCTAGCAGGCTTTGCCTTAGTGAGCAGGGCGGCGGCCGATGATTATTCGGAGCAAACCATGAACTGGCTCACCAATGTCGTGCGTCCGAAGATTCGCAGCATCTTGCGTCGCGAGACGCCAGAGAATCTGTGGATCAAATGTCCGGATTCGGGCCAGCTGGTATTTTACAAGGATGTCGAGGCCAATCAGTTCGTCATTCCCGGCTCGAACTATCATATGCGGATGGGCGCGGTGGCACGCCTCAAGTCGATCTTTGATAACGAGACCTGGTTCGATGTTGCGTTGCCGGAAGTCACGGCCGATCCGCTGAAATTCCGCGACGAACGCAAATATGCTGATCGTATCAAGGACGCTCGCACCCGAACCGGACTCAATGACGCGGTGAAAGTCGGCTTCGGCAAGCTTGAAGGCGCCGCCGTCGTGGTCGCCGTGCAGGATTTCGATTTCATGGGCGGGTCGCTCGGCATGGCTGCCGGAGAGGCGATCGTGCGCGGCCTCGAATTGGCCGTGGAGAAGAAATCGCCCTTCATCGTGTTCGCGGCTTCAGGCGGCGCGCGCATGCAGGAAGGCATTCTGTCGCTGATGCAGATGCCGCGCACAACGGTCGCCGTGCAAATGCTGCGTGAAGCAAGGTTGCCCTACATCGTGGTGCTGACCAATCCGACCACCGGCGGCGTCACCGCTTCCTATGCGATGCTGGGCGATGTGCATATCGCCGAGCCCGGTGCGCTGATCGGTTTCGCTGGCGCGCGTGTGATCGAGCAGACGATTCGCGAGAAATTGCCGGACGGGTTTCAGCGCGCGGAATATCTGAAGGACCACGGCATGGTCGACATGGTGGTGCATCGCCACGAGCTTCGTTCGACGCTGGCTCGACTCTGCCGCTTGCTGACCAAGTCGCCGGCGACGGAAACGGCACCCAGACCCACCGCTGAAGCTGCAAGCACGGTTTCGGTGGCGCCGCAGGCCTGACATGCCAGCGGCAACGTCCTCGCCACTGCCCGCCGAGATGATGGCGCGGCTCGCAGCCTTGCACCCAAAGCGGATCGATCTCGGACTGGAGCGGATGCATCGGCTGATGGCGCAGCTTGATCATCCCGAGCGAAAACTTCCGCCGGTGATTCATGTCGCCGGCACCAACGGCAAGGGCTCCACGGTCGCCTTTCTCCGGGCCATCCTTGAATCGGCTGGTTTGCGGGTCCATGTCTTCACCTCGCCCTTTCTGGTCAGGCTCAATGAATGTTTTCGCCTCGGACAATCCAGCGGGGGACAGCTCGTCAGCGATGAGGAATTGCGTGCGGCGTTTGCGCATTGCGAGCGGGCCAATGCCGGTGCCCCGGTCACGATCTTCGAGATCGAGACGGCCGTCGCGTTTGAGTTGTTTTCGCGACATCCGGCGGATTTGGTGCTGCTAGAAGTCGGGCTTGGCGGCCGGCTTGATTCCACCAATGTCATCGATACCCCTCTGGCCACGGTCATTACGCCCGTCAGCATGGATCACACGGAGTTTCTTGGCGATTCCCTTGCATCGATCGCCGGCGAAAAGGCCGGGATCATCAAGCGTGGCGTGCCTGTCGTCGTGGCCGAACAGGCCGATGAAGCCATGGCCGTGATCGAAGCGCGCGCCCGGCAGGCGCATGCGCCGCTGATGGCGGCGGGACAACAATGGCATGTGGGAGTCGAGCGGGGCCGGCTGGTTTACCAGGATGAGCGCGGCCTGATGGATCTCGACGCGCCCCGTTTGTTCGGCCGGCATCAATTCGACAATGCGGGTCTGGCGATTGCGACCTTGCGTGCGCAGAACTTGTTTGGGATTGAATCCGCCGCCTTTGAAAGTGGAATTGTCGCGGCGGAATGGCCGGCGCGGATGCAGCGGATCGCCTCGGGCGATCTCCTCAAACTGGCGCCGGAGGGCGCCGAGGTCTGGCTGGACGGTGGACACAATGCCGAAGGTGGCCGCATCGCAGCGGCAGCGCTCGGCGATCTGGAAGAACGGGTCTCGCGTCCGCTTGTCGTGATCTGCGGGATGATGGCCAACAAGGATGCGAAGGGTTTTCTTGCCAACTTCACAGGTCTGACGCGCCATATCGTGGCGGTGCCGATTCCGGATCATCAGGGCGCGATGCCGCCGGATCGGCTGGCCGATGCCGCCCGCGCACTCGGATTACGGGTGGAGACCGTGGGTGGCGTGGAGGCGGCGCTGCGGTCGCTAGCGCGGTTGGCTTACGAGATTCCGCCGCGCATCCTGATTACCGGGTCGCTCTACCTGGCAGGTCACGTGCTCGCGCAGAACGGTTCACTGCCAAAGTAAACCGCCAACGTAGAGCCGCCAAAGCAAACGGCCGGCTTTCGGCCGGCCGCTCTTGATATTTTCAAAAAGAAAAGCTTGTCAGACGGCGGTGCTGATCCACTGCTGCAGTTTGGCCTTAGGCGCGGCGCCGACCTGGCGGGAGGCGATCTCGCCTTGCTTGAAAATCATCAGGGTCGGGATCGACATGATTCCGTATTTTGATGCGGTCTTCGGGCTCTCGTCGACATTCAGTTTGACGATCTTCACCTTGTCGCCCATCACGCCGGAAATCTCGTCGAGCGCCGGGGCAATCATTCTGCAGGGGCCGCACCATTCGGCCCAGAAGTCGACCACGACCGGGCCAGTCGCCTTAAGCACCTCAGCTTCGAAATCGGCGTCAGAAACCTTGCTAACGGCCATGGGATACCTCTTGGGTTGACGAAAAAGGGACGACATGGAATCGCGCCCCACAGGATAGAGCAAACCTATGAACGAGGTTGTTGCCGGTCAAGCGCGCTCATTCCTTTGGATAAGGGATGTCAGCGCGGCATCTAGCGCAGGGGCTGGAATTTCCACCAATTCCGGCGTTTCAGTCCAAAGAATCGCGGCCCGGATCTGCCTCTCGGGGTAAAGCCGGGCGAGGATCGCCCGGTACAGCGACAATTGGTCGACATAGCCCGCGGGCACCCCGTGGGGCCCGCCTGTGGGAGCGCGGTCGGTCTTGTAATCGACGATCAGCACCGCGTGACCGGTGACCGCCAGCCGGTCGATTTGTCCGGACACCAGAATGGGCCCTCCAGGGACCGTCAGCCGGCCCACGATTGGAACCTCGGCGCGGCTGTGCGGGCCGAATATCTCGGCCAAGCGCGGCTCGTTGATCAGCCGAACGAGGTCGGCCGCGAGCGTCTCGCGCAGAGGCAGCGGCCAGTTGGCGGCGTTACGGGCAAGATACGAAAGCGCGGCGTCTTGGCGCCGTTCGCCTGCAAGTTCGGGCAGTGACTGCAACAGCCGATGCACCAGTGTGCCGCGCTGCCGGGCCAGGGCGCGCGCGTCGGAGGGCTCGCCCGGTCGTTGGATGGCTCGGCTGGAAGCCGAAGAGGAGGGGCGCAGCCGAGAACCGGGCAACGGAGGGGAGCTAACCGGTTGCAGCAGCCAATCCGGGCGCTCCGCCGATAAGGCGGGCCGAATGTGAGCCGGAGCTGCAGGCTTGAGCTCCGCCAGATCAGGAGGCCGATAACGTTTGGCCGTGCCGCTTTCCGTCTCGACATCTTCTGGTTCAAGGCCGGAGCGGGCCAGCCCCTTGGTGATCAGGTCATACCAGGAGGATTCACGCACATTGATCATGTTACCCGGCTGGCAGCCACCCACAATCAGCCGGTCGGCGGACCGCGTCATCGCCACATAAAGCAGCCGCCGATATTCGTCCTCGGTGTCCCGCAGCATCGCTTCGCGCGCGGTCGACACAACGCTGCAGTCCTCGGCCTTTTTACCTGCCCAGATCGAAATCCCGGGTGAGGTCGCGCCCGCCGGCAGACGGATCAGCCGCAGCCGCTGCGTATCCGTCGGCGACGTTGTGGTGTCGGCGAGAAAGACCACTGGCGCCTCGAGACCCTTGGCGCCATGTACCGTCATCACCCGAACCTCGTCGCGGGAGATTTCCATGTCCCGCTTCACTTCGGTGTCGGCCGCCCGCAGCCAGGCCATGAATCCCTGCAGCGACGCCGGTGCCTTGCGTTCATAGTTCAGCGCGAGCTCCAGAAATTCATCGAGCGCATCGTTGGCCTCGTGCCCGAGCCGCCGCAAGATGCGCGCGCGCCCGCCATCTCCGCCGAGCAGCCAGGCAAAGAACGCGAATGGAGTTTCCCGCCCCGCGTGGTCCTCGCATCGACGAAGGCGGTCGAAGGCGTCGCGCAGCCGCTCGTTCGATTTGGCATGATCTGCCAGCGCTCCGCGCAGCGATTCCTTGCGGCCGTGCGCGATCGAAAACAGATCGTCTTCGGTGAGGCCGAACAACGGGCTTTTCAATGCCGCCGCCAGGGCCAGATCGTCCTCGGCCAGAAGCAGCGCGTCGGCAAGGTTCATCAGATCGATGACCGCGATATGTTCGGTCAGCTTCAGCCGGTCGGCGCCGGCCACGGGAACACCGGCGTGCTTCAGCGCCTGAATGACCGCATCAAAAAGATTGCCGCGCCGTCGCACCAGCACCATGACGTCGCCATAGCGCAGCTGTCGTGGATGGTCCCGCGTGCCGGTCATGGTGCCTGCTTCGACCAGCGACTTGATCTCGATTTGAATGCGTCGCGCCAGCCGGACTTCGGGACTGGCTTGCGATACCGCATCGAATGGCGCGCGCCAGCCTTCGATCTCCTGCTTTTCCTCAGGTCGCTCCAGCTCCCATAGATCGATCACACCGGGCGCGGCGTCGGCGAGCGCGTTGTGGATCGGATAGCCGTTGTCGGTCGCGTGGATGCTGCGATAGATTTCCTCCTCGCGAAATACCGCATCGACCGCCTCCAGGATCCCAGGCCCCGAACGGAACGAATAGGTGAAGGAGATCGGGTGGAAGGTCAGGCCGGCATGTTCGAACAGGCTTTTCAGGCCACGGCGGCGGCTGTCGAATTCATGAGGCGCTGCGCCCTGGAACGAGAAGATCGACTGCTTTTCGTCGCCGACCGCGAAGATCGTGCGGACAACTCCTTCACGGGCGCCCTTTCCGGCGGTGAATTCCGAGATCAGATGGGCGATGATGTTCCATTGTTTCGGGCTGGTATCCTGGGCCTCGTCGATCAGGACGTGGTCGACGCCGCCGTCAAGCTTGTAGTGGACCCAGCCCGATGAGCCGCCATTGAGCATGGCGAGGCTCTTGTCGATCAGATCATCATAGTCGAGCAGGCCGCGTTCCTGCTTCTCGCGCCGATAATTGGCCGCACTCTGGGTCGCGATCACCAGAAGCGCCCAAGTGCGGTCGCGGAGTGTCACCGCGCGCCGGCGTTCGATCAGTTCCTCCAGACGGCCCTTTTCCTGTTCGAAAAGATCGGCGATTTCCGGATGGCGGTCGCGAATTCGGGCGGTCAGCAGATTCTTTCGAAAGGCGCGGGAATCTGTCAGAAACACGCCGAGATATTCGTCGACCTGCGCCGCGCCACTCTGCAGCAGCGCCTCCCGCAGTCGTGCCGCCTGGTCCTGATCGGATTTGCTGCCGCCATCCAGTGCCGCGGCAAGGGTTGGCCATTGCGAGCGGGGCAAATGAGGCCCGTCAACAATGGCTTGCTCGATATCTTCGAGGCGCTGGTCCGGATCGACGCCGAGCGCCTCGGCTAATTGCAGCGCCGCCCGATCAAGGCTGCCCGCGGCCTCGGTCCAGGCCATGAAATGATCGCGGCTGAGACAGGCCTCGCGGATCACATCCTTGAAGGTTACATCGGCCGCATTGGCCATCGCGAGGGCGAGCGCGCGCCCCGTCACGCTGTCGGGATCGCGCGCGGCTTCCAGAAGTACGGACAGATTTGCCCGCTCCATCATTTCGCTCTGGTCGCGCTCGTCGAGCACGGCAAATCGCGCCGGCACATTGGCCTCGAACGGGAATTGCTGAAGCAGCCGGGTACAGAGCGCGTGAATGGTCTGCACCTTTAATCCGCCCGGCGTCTCCAGCGCAGCGGCAAACAGTTCTCGCGCCCGCCTTCTGGTTTCACTGCCCGAACGGGCTATTCCGAGATCGCGGATCGCGGCATCGAGCGCCTCGTCGTCGAGCGTCACCCAATGGCCAAGGGTGGAGAACACCCGTTCTGCCATGTTGGCAGCGGCCGCCTTGGTGAAGGTGATGCAAAGAATTTTTTCCGGCGGCACGTTGTTTAGCAACAGACGAATCACGCGCTGTACCAGCACATGGGTCTTGCCGGATCCGGCGTTCGCCAAAACGAAAGCCGAGGCGAGGGGTTCCGAGGCGCGCGCCTGCATCTCGCGCACCGCATTCGGAATAGGGCGCGGCGCTCTTACCATTCCTCAATCCCCAGGCCGCCGGCGGCCGACCACTCCTTGATGCGCGCCAGGTCGTCATAGTCGCCATATCTGTTCGTCCACATCGACAGATTGAGCGAAGTGTAGGCCTGCGATTCGTTTTCGAAGACGCGGATCAGCTCCTCCAGTTTGCGTCGCGCTTGGTCAGCGGCGTCGTCGGGCAATTGCAGCGGGTCGCTTCGATTGACCTTGAGTTCAAGCACGCGTGGTTCGCCCGGCGGATTGTTGCCGCTCAGCCGCACATACACCAGCTCGGCCACCGATGCGCCTGCCGGGATGCCAGGAAAGCCGCCGCCGCGCAGGATCGCGGCTTCCAGCGTCAGCTGCGGCGATAATCCAAGCCGAACCTGCTTGCCGGTGGGCGGCTGGCCGGTCTTGTAATCGAGAATAGCGAAGGTCCCATTGCGCCGCCGCTCGATGCGGTCGGCCCGAGCGGTGAGAATGAAGCGGCGGCCATTGGCGAGCGGAACGCATATTTCGCCCTGGATTTCGGCTTCCACGGATTGAACGTCGGCGCGCCGTGATAGCTCCCACCCGGCAAACCAGCGGGCGATGCGCTGAAAGCGTGGCCACCACAAAGCGCGTGCTTCCGGCCGCTCCATCAGCGGCGCGAATGATTTTTCGCCGAGCGACCGCAACACGCGCTCCGGATCATCCGGCAGGGAAACAGGAAAGGCCTGCGTGAAGGCGCCGATCGCATCATGGATCGCCGAGCCGCGATCGGCCGCCGATAGCGGCATATCGACGGCCTGTAGCGGCGAAAGGCCAAGGATGAATTTCGCATAGATGGTGTAGGGATCGCGCAGCCAGTCCTCGATCGCGGTAACGGACAGTTTCTGCGGCCGCGCCGAAACGGGCGGGGTTGGCGCGGGCTGCGCGATGGGTTCGACGCGCGAAGGTTGATCAAGGCTCTGGGCGAGGTCGACATAGCGCACGCCGCGCGCTTTGGCCGCCTCCCATTGGGCCTCCCCCGCCACGGTCTCCAACCGATGTAAAAACCTTGACGCCACCGCAGGCGATCCGCCCACCTTCGCGGCATGGCTGAGAATAACTTCGCGCGCGCCAAGCAGTTGGGCGAAATCATGCGCGGAAAGTCCGATTCGTCGTTCCGGCAGATCAAGCCCGAGTTGCTGGCGCATGGGCCGGCTAAGCCAGGGATCGATGGGAGGTGCTGGCGGCCAGATGCCTTCGACGAGGCCTCCAAGAATGACCCGATCGGCCTCGGTCAATCGCGCTTCGAGCGGACCATAAATGCGGAGCAAGGCGGCTGCGGCTTCCGGCCGCCGCACGATGTGATCGCCGAAGGCAAGTTGAAAGGCTTGCGGATAATCCTCGGATTCGATCAGGAGCCTGCTTGAGGCGTCGAGCTCATCGAGACTTTCGAAGGCATCAGCCAGGGCCGTTCCGTCGTGACCAGCAAAGGCTATCGCCACCCCCTGCTCATCGCGCGAAAGCTCGACCAGCATCTGACGGTGACGTTCGGCCAATTCTGAAAAGTCGATCGGGCCGCGCGTTGGATTTTCGAGTGGTGCAAGCGCGCGTCTGAGGCGAGCCAGCAAGGGCGGTACGCGATCCAGCGCCTGATCGCTCAAACGAGCTCGCATCTCGGAACGATGCAGCGAAGAGGGCTCGCCGTTGCGCAGCTTGGTCAATTCAAGACGAAAGCGAGCAAATTCGTTCTGCAGGCCCTCGCTTCCCGGCGGGGGCCGCGTGCCGCGCAACAGCACCAATTCGAGGTGTCCCACGGCCTCCCTGAAGGCGCTATCGGCTTCGCCGAGCCGGCACAAGGGATGTTTCAGGAGCGCCAACAAGGTAGGCGGCTCCAATCGCTTGAGCGCGGTTTCGGCGGCAAGCCGCGCAAAAATCCCGGCCGGCGTATCCATCAGGGAATCGCCACCGGAATCGTCGAAGGCGAGATTCCAGCGTCCGAGCGCGGCACCCACGCGCCGCGCCAGCGCGCGATCGGGGGTCACCAAGGCGGCCGACTTTCCAAGATGCTGCGCTTCGCGCATCACGACGGCAATCGCCAGCGCCTCGGCTTCCGGATTGGCGGCTTCGATCATGGCAATTTCCGCCATGCCGGCGGAAATCTGCTCCTCAATCGAAGGCTCGGCCAGCCGCTGATGCCAGCGCGAGGTGGCGCGGGCAGGCCGCATGGATTCAGACGCCAGTATCTCGCGGCCGAAAAGCGAGGACTCGCCGAGCTGGCTCACATCGCCACGTTTGATTCCAAGCCGGCGCAGGAAGCTCTGCATGGCAAATTGCGGGTGGCTCGAGGAAGGCGGCGTCACGGTTCGGCCGGCGGTGTCCATGACGCCGCTGATCGATTGCCAGGCCTCCTCATCCAGATCGGTGTCGAGCCCCGGCAGCACCACGGCGCCCTGCGGCAGTCTTGCGATTGCTTGCAGGAAAGCCGCGGTGGCCGGCATCGATCCCGTGGATCCCGCCGCGATCACCGGCCCCCGGGGATGGACCATGAGTCGCTCGGCCTCCGCTGCAATCAGGAGATCGCGGCGCTCGGCAGGTTCGATTCGGCCATGGGCGCGCAGGATCTCAGGCCAGATATCCTTGGCAATGTTGAGAAAGCGCAGCGTCAACTGCCAATAGGGATCGAGCGCGTCAGGCACCAATCCTTCAAGGCTTGTCCATGCGACCTTACGGGTCGCGAAATCGTCCATCAACCGCGCCAGATCGTCGGCCAGCGCCAGGATCGATTCCGTGCCGCCGGTGACGAGCGAGGCCTGCGTTGGATCGCTCGGCTTGATTTGTCTCGCCCAGTTCGCGATCAGTTGCGCCAGCAGAAAACGCCGCCGCAAACCCTCCATGGCAGGCGGAATTTCCAGCGCGGCGGGCCCGTGTGCGGCTTGCGCAAAAGCCAGTTCATCCTCGTCAATATCGCCGAGCGCAACGATGCGCGGCAGCAGCACGGCTTCGGCCTTCAGCTCATCCAGGAAAAGGTCGCGCGCCAGCCGCCCGGCACGCCGGGTCGGCAGATAGATCGTCGCCTCGGCGAGCCTTTCCGGATCGCGCCTGGCGCTGAATCCTTCGATCAGCCGTCCATCGATCAGGGCAGCGATGACGGTGCGCAAAAACGGCGCAGATACGGGAACATTGAAGACGCGCATGGATGTCCTGATTCGCGATCAGGTGGCATCATGGCACAGGCGGTTTTCGTCGGGCGACGGGATTCGAGCGGAAGCGGCGGTTCAGGCCACGCTTTCCAGAAAGGCTTCCTCGGCAGCGGCGACCGCCTCCGGGGTTCCAACATGCATCCAGACGCCATCAAGCCGCAGTCCGAACAGGCGCTCTTGTTCGTTGGCGCGGTCAAAGATTTTCGTCAGGGAGAATTCGCCCTTGGGCGCATCGACAAACAGCGAGGGCGACAGGATCGCGGCCCCGGCATAGACAAAGGGCACGACCTGCTGCTCCCGGCGACGGCGCAGCGCGCCGTTGGGCAACATGCTGTAATCGCCCCGGCCGCTATAGCCGATGCTGGTAGTGGTCGGCGCCATCAATAATAGAATATCCATCTGCGCCGGGTCGAACGCCTCGGCCATGCGGTTCAGGTTAGGCCGCACGCCGTCAATCCACATGGTGTCGGCGTTCAAGTGGAAGAAAGGCGCATCGCCAAGCAGCGGCAACGCCTTGACGACCCCGCCGCCGGTGCCGAGCACCTTCTCGCGTTCATCCGAGATGGTGACCCTGGGCCGGGTACGGCCCGCCACGTGCTCGATGATCTGGTCGGGCAGGTAATGCACATTGACCACGGCCTGTTCGACATCGGTATCGGCGAGCTTGTCGAGCGCGTGGTCCAGCAACGCGCTACCGGCGACCCGCACCAGGGGTTTCGGCATGTGATCGGTCAAGGGCCGCATGCGCAGGCCAAGGCCGGCAGCGAGAACCATGGCTTTGGTAGGTTTAACCGGCATCGATATTCCCGGGGTGGAGGCTACCGGCGCACCAAGGCGCAGGAATCAACAATAAGCCATTTTGCGTTCGGGTGGAATTGGAAGACGCTTCTCCGGAGCACACTCCGGACAGTGGAGGCGGGAGAATTGTTCCGCTTCATAGGCCTCAGACGTGACACTTGTGCGACGCCACCCGCCTTCAGCCCTCGGCGTCCTGTGGGGCGCTGCGTCGGCTAGTCTTCTTTTTCTTCTTGTCGGCCTGTTTGAGGAAATTGACGCCGATCTGGTCGCCATTGACCCAGGCGAGCTCACATCGCCGGTAGGCAAGACCGGTCGAGGACAAGAGCAGGAAGAACTCTTTCAGATTCAGGCCGACCACGGAGCCCTCGACCGTCAGCTTGGCGCCGGTCTCCGAGACATCTTCCATCTTGCAGTCGCGTCGCCAGGTCCCGTCGATTCCCATCATATGGGCGTCAATGCCGCGCTCGAACACCACGCGTTCGCCCTTGCGCCGTTCGGTTACCATCGTTGTCGCTCCGCAGCTCAAAGCCCCCTGGGCCCAAGGCAACCAAGGGTGACCAAGGCAGACTTTGGGTGGATGGTAAGGCCGGTAGACCTAACAGCGGGTAAATTTGATGCTCAGGGCTCGGGGACGTGGGCCATGACCCAGTCCTTGAAGCGGACGAGGGACGGGTGAGCCAGCGAGCGCTGCAGATAGGTCCAGATGCGCGGCTGATGGCGGAGATATTGCGGTTTGCCGTCGCGGCGGTTGAGTCGCGCGAAGGTGCCGAGTAGCCGCGTATTGCGTTGCGCCGACATCAGCGCATAAAGCTCGGCAAAGCCGGCCGGATCGAAATCAGCCTGCCGCTGCCGGCGCGCCTTGATGTAGCGGGTAAGCAACGCCAGTTCGAGCTGTTCGGGAACGTCGATCCTCGCATCCTGCAGCAGCGAGACCAGATCGTAGGCCGCAGGTCCCAGCACGGCGTCCTGGAAGTCGATGATACCCACCCGCGCCCCACCCGTCCGCTCGGCGAGCCAGATTAGATTGGGCGAATGATAATCGCGCATCACCCATGTCCTGGGCGCACTCGCCACCTTTTCCAGAAGCGCCCGCCAGATCGCATCGAACTCGTCGCGCGCCGTCTGGTCTGGCGTAATGCCGTGGTCCGGCAGGTACCATTCGAGCATCAGACCAATTTCGATCAGCATGGCTTCAATGTCGAATGCCGGAATGGTGTAGCTGACATGGGGTGCCACCATGAGCGTTTCCGGCAGCGATAGATGATGCAACGCCGCCAGCACGTCGGTTGCAGCTTCATAGCGCTCCGGAATGGGCGCGGGCGGTTCGCCCGCCACAAAAGCGGCGTTGCCGAAATCCTCGGTAATGAGAAAGCCGGCTTCCAGATCGGCGTGGTGGATCACCGGCGCCGAGAAGCCGTGCGTACGCAAACCTTGCGCGATCGCTACAAAAGGCTGCACGTCCTCCGCCAGGTGCACCGCCGCGCTATAGCTCCGACCCTGATAGATGGCGGGGCCGTCGGGGCGCCGAGGCGAATTCATCAGGATGCAAACCTGATCGTTCTGGCTCAGCCGGGCATAGGAACGGGTCGAGGCATCGCCGGGCATGCGCCGTCGCCTCGCGTCAACAAAGCCGACGTTGGTCAGGAACTGTCGCAGCGCCATCAGGCGCTCGACTTTGGGAGTCCCCTTGCCGAACCCCGTGATTTCGGCGGCGCGCGCGCTGGGGCCGAGCGCGGGGCGATGTGCCAGCGCGATATCGATGCGATCGGCGGGCAAAGCCGATCCGGCTCGCTCCGGCCATTCGATCAACACGACGGTCGCCTCCGGCAAGGGCGACAGCCCGATCTCCTCCAGCTCACTGGCATGATCGATCCGGTAGAGATCGGCATGGATCAGCGCGAAGGAGGGCAGGTCGTAACTTTGTGCCAGCGTAAAAGTCGGGCTCGGCACCTCTAAAGTCTCTTCGTCTGCGAGATAACGGATCAGCGCGCGGGCGGCGGCGGTCTTGCCGGCGCCGAGATCACCTGAGAGCGTAATCACGTCGCCGGCGCTGATCAGAAGCGCCAGATCGGCCATCAGATGGGCAGTGGCGGCCTCATTCGGCAGGGCAACGGAAAAGCTCGCCTTCGCTCTCGTCATTCGGCGGCACTGCGCTGCGCGGTCTGATCGATCGGAAAATCGCAAGTCACAACGGTGCCGATGCCGACGGTCGAATCGACCCAGACCTTGCCGCCGTGCAGTTCAACGAACGAACGCACCAGCGACAGGCCAAGGCCAGCGCCGCGATGCTTGGAGCCATTCGAATGGCTTTCGAACCAGTCGAACACCTTGTCCTTGACGTCGGGCGGAATGCCCGGGCCGTGATCGGTGACGGTGAAGATAATGCTGTGCTCGGTACGTCGCGCCCGCAGCGTCACGGACTGGTTGGGGGGTGAGAAGCCGACGGCGTTGGCCAGCAAATTATACAACACCTGAACGACCCGGCGCTCATCGCCGACAAACTGGCCGATCTGCGCATCGGCCTCGATATCGAGACGAATGTGTTCGGTGGCAAGGCGATCCTGAACGCCTTCGGCTGCTGCGTCGATGGTCTTGCGTATATCGATCGGGCCGAGATTGAGTGTCATTGCACCGGCATCGATCGTGGCCAGATCGAGAATGTTGTTGATGATCGCCAGCAGCGCATTGGTCGAGGTGGTGATGTAGCCGAGATATTCGGCCTGCTTTGGCGTCAGCGGGCCGGTCAGGGGATCGCTGAGAAAATGCGAGAACCCGATGATCGTGGTCAGCGGCGAGCGTAGTTCGTAGGAAACGTGGTGGACGAAATCGACCTTCATCTGGTCGGCGGTTTCCAACGCCTCGTTGCGTTCGCGCAGCGCGCGCTCGACATTTTCGGCGTCGGTGATGTCCTGGAACGTCAGCATGGTGGCGCCATCTGGCAACGGCATGGTCATGCAATGCACGACGCTGCCGTCCTTACGTTCCAGTTTCAGCGCCACTTCGCTGCGATTTTCGATCGCGGTAATAGCCTCCTGCAACTGGCGCCACGTGGCGGGCTCGTCAAACAGTGGTTGGCACCACTGAATGATGGTTTCGATATGGGGCTGCTCGCGCAATGCTTCCGGGGAGAGTTTCCAAACCCGGGCAAAGGCCGGATTGAACAATTGGGCGCGGCCGTTGCTGCCGAACACCGCGACAGCCTCGGCCAGACTGTCGAGGGTTTCCCGTTGCACCCGGATCAGGCCATCGAAGCGCCGCGCCAGATCGAGGCTCTCGGTGACGTCGTCGAATAGATAAGTGACGCCGCCTTCCGGATTGGGCGTCGTGACGACGCTAAGCGCGCGGCCATCCGGCAGGTACCAGGTGTCCTTGTGCAGATCGATCGCGCGATAGGCCTCGTGCAGCTTGGCTTTCCAGGCCCGGAAGTCCGGTTGCTCCGGCAATTTGCGGGCGGCGCGCAATCGATCGAGCACGCTTGAATCATCGGGATTGCCGTCGAGAAAGTTCCGGTCGAGATCCCACAGCCGGCGATAGGAATCATTATAGAAGGCAAGTCGGCGCTGGCCATCGAAGACGGCAACGCCGGAAGATAGCTGGTCCAGCGTCCGGCGATGAGCCTCCGCCATTCGTACCAGGGCGGCTTGGAGTGCGGTGGCTTCGCTGGCGTCGATGGCGATCCCGGCGCTGCCGCCCCGCATCTGCCGGGCATGCACATCGTAAAATCGCCGTTCGCCACCAACCACGATCGGCAGCCGCGCGTTAAAGGTCGACGTCTGGCTCAACGCGCGATCCATCTCGGTGCGGGCGCTGCTGTCCAATAACTCCACGCCGCGCCGCACGGCATCGGTGACATCGGCTGCGTCGGTGGCTCTCGCATAGGCCGAGTTGGCATATCCGAGGCTGCCGTCGGCCTGTTTGGTCCAGATCGGCCAGGGCGCGGCGGCAATCAGACCACGCAGCAACTCGGTTTCTTCGGCGAGCGTGCGGTACCGGAGGTTGGTTTCGGCAAGCTCGCGGCGCAGCCCGCTCAGTTCGCGGATGCGGACGATGGCCTGGCCGCCGATGGCCCGGCCAAGCGCTTCGATCGTGTGTCCATTCAAGGTGGTCAGATGAAGGAGGAAGGCCTCGCCATTTTCGCGCAGCGCGTCGATCGCATGATCGATCTGCAGCGCCGGTTCCGGCGGCAGCCAGGTGCCGAATGCCAGCAGGCGCTGCGGCTGCGGGTGCAGCGGATCCAGCGGAATCAATAAGCCCACGTCGCCGCTGATGTCAGGGTGATTGTCCCCGGCCGACCAGGAAATCAGAATTTGCGGTTCGGCAAACAGCAGGATCCGATAGTTGTCGGTTTCCGCCTGCAGCGAGCGCAGGGTGGCGCGCAATCCGGCCTCGTTATTGGCGGCGCGCAATCGGGTTCGCATCAACAGGATGGCGGCCACCACCGAAAAGCCGAGCGGCGCCAGTCCAATCGTCAGGGCCGCGAACTCCTGCCAGTTCAAATCGAACAACGTCGACATCGAAGAAGGGATCGACGGTTCACCGGCGCGCGCGGGGAGCCCCGCGATCAGCGAAGTGCCAAGCACGGCGATGCCGTAGTGCGCCAGCGAGGTGCACGACAGCAGGGTCCGCCGCATGGCCGCGATCACGCCTGACATGGTTTGCCCCAAACCGCACGACTTTACGTCCGGCGTTTTCCCCCGCCGTTCGCGAATCGAAAGACAATATCTGCTTCGGGAGTCCGCGGGTAAGAGTCCAGACCGTGAACGCCAAACCTCGCGATGAAAAAAGCCAGGCGCTTGGCAAGCGCCGGCTTTGCTCCGGGTTTCTACCGCCCGGTGGAACCGAAACCGCCGGCGCCGCGCGAAGTAGCGGGCAGCGCCTCCGTCTCCACGAGTTCCACCTGGCTGACAGGTGCGACCACCATTTGCGCAATGCGCTCGCCGCGGCGAATCGAGAATGGCGCCTCGCCGTGATTGATCAGGAGAACAGCGATCTCGCCGCGATAATCGGCATCGATCGTGCCCGGCGCGTTCAATACGGTGACCCCATGCCGGGCGGCGAGCCCTGAGCGCGGTCGAACCTGCGCCTCGAAGCCCGCCGGCAGCGCGATCACGAGGCCGGTGGGAACCAAACCACGTTGTCCCGGCGATAAAGTCAGGGGCTGGTCGTCAGGAATCGCAGCGAGCAGGTCCATCCCGGCCGCGTCAGGGGTTTGGTAGGCCAGCAAGGGCATTCCCTCGCCATGCGGCAATTGCTTGATCGAAACAGAAATCTTGCTCATGCCGGGGAGTTTCCTGAGCGAACAGCTTGTGCGCGGGCGATCCGCGCGATCAATGCGGCCGCCACCTCGTCCTTGCTCATGATCGGCCAGGAGTCGATGGCAACGCCGTCTTGGTCGCGCGTTAACAGATGGACCGTGTTGCGATCGCCACCCATCACGCCGCTCGCCGGGGAGACGTCATTGGCGACGATCCAGTCGCAGCCCTTGCGGGCGAGTTTGGAGCGAGCGTTTTCCAACAGGTTTTCCGTCTCTGCGGCAAAGCCGATCACGAGACCGGGGCGACGCTGATCCGTCAGATGCGCAATCGTGGCGAGGATGTCGGGATTCTCGACGAGCTGCAGCGTGGGAATGCCCGCAGATGTTTTTTTCAATTTTTGATCCCCCGCGCTGGCGACACGCCAATCGGCTACCGCCGCAGCAAAAATCGCAACATCAACCGGCAGCGCAGCTTCCACCCGGCGCAGCATTTCGCCCGCCGATTCGACCGCAATCAGCGTCACATTGGCCGGTGGATTGAGGTCGACCGGACCGGAGATCAGAATGACTTCGGCGCCAGCTTCGGCCGCGGCTTCAGCGATCGCATAGCCCTGCTTGCCCGAAGAACGATTGGCGATATAGCGCACGGGATCAATCGGTTCATGGGTCGGTCCGGCCGTAATCAGCAGGCGCTTGCCGACGAGGGGCTGCGCCCGCGGCGGCCGGATCAGGCGTTCGGCGGCAACCGCAATTTCGATCGGCTCGGACATCCGCCCCACACCGGCTTCGCCAGCTTCCGCCATTTCACCGGCATTGGGGCCGACCATCGTGATGCCATCGCATTGCAGCTGAGCGGCATTGCGACGGGTCGCGGGGTTGTTCCACATCAGCGGGTTCATGGCGGGCGCAAGCAGGATCGGGCGATTGGCGGCCAGCAGAATGGCACTGGCGAGATCGTCGGCATGGCCGTGCGCCATCTTGGCCATCAGGTCGCCGGTCGCTGGCGCTACAATGATCAGGTCGCAGTCCCGCGCCAGGCGGATATGGCCGGCATCGAATTCACTCTCGGCGTCGAAAAGATCGGTGTAGCAGCGCTCGCCGGAAAGGGCACTGGCGGCTAGTGGGGTAACGAATTGCTGGGCGGCCCGTGTCAGCACGCAGCGGACCCGCATGCGGCGCTCCTTCAGCCGTCGGATCAAGTCCAGCGCCTTGTAGGCGGCGATGCCGCCGCCGATGATCAGGGTGACGCGGCTGGGACCGGTGCCGGGAGCAGGGCCGGAAGCTGGTTGCGGCAAGGACGCCTGCGGCGGGACTGATCCCAATGGACCCCGAATGGTTTCCCGCAGAATGACCCGCACTTCGTCTTCTACCGAACGGCCATTTTGCGCCGCGCGCAGCCGCAACTGGTCGCGAACCGCATCTTCCAGCTTTCGGATGGTCAGATTAGCCATAGGACGCCAAACCAAATGATAGCAATGCTAGCAGCAGAACGTAGGCATTGCAATCACATCTGCCGGAGGGCGAGGAGAATCCCGATGAAGGTGAGTGCGATGATCCATATCCCCAGGGTTCGCCACCAGCTTTGACGGGCTTCACGGCGATTGAGGGCTGCGATCGTCGCGGCCGAAAGCGTTACGCCATCCCGCGTCATTTTTTCCAGATCTTCCAGAACCGCCACCGACCTCGTCGCAATCGATGGCAGATGAGCGATCACGCGGCCTAGTTCGCCGGCGCCGGAGGCCGCGCCCTGAAGCCTGCCGATCGGTCCAAGATTGCGCTCGATCCATTCCCGCACCACCGGTTCGGCGGTCTTCCACATATCGAGCTTGGGATCGAAGCTGCGGGCCACGCCCTCGACCACCACCATGGTCTTCTGCAGCAGGATCAATTCGGGCCGGGTCTGCATGTCGAACAGCCCGGTCACCTCCAAGAGCAGGGTCAGCAGTTTCGCCATCGAGATTTCTTCGGCGAGGCGATTGTGGATCGGTTCACCGATGGCGCGAATGGCTTGTGCAAAATTCTCAACCGAATGATGGGCCGGGACATAGCCCGCTTCGAAATGCACCTCGGCCACCCTGCGATAGTCGCGGGTGATGAAGCCGAGCAGGATTTCGGCGAGAAAGCGCCGCTCCTTCATGCCGAGACGGCCCATGATGCCGAAGTCGACGGCGACCAGCCGACCCTCCTTGTCCAGGAACAGATTGCCCGGGTGCATGTCGGCGTGGAAGAATCCGTCGCGCAACGCGTGACGGAGGAAGCTCTGGATCACCTTGCGACCGAGATCCGGCAGATCGACCTGTGCGGCCTCAAGCCCGGCATGGTCGCTCAGCGCAATTCCCTCGATCCATTCCATGGTGAGGACGTTGTGGGTGGTGCGATCCCAGTCGACCTGCGGCACCCGGAAGTCCGGGTCGTCCCTGGTATTCTCCGCCATTTCCGAAAGCGCGGCCGCTTCCAGACGGAGGTCCATCTCCATCGCGACCGAGCGCGACATCGTGTTGATCACTTCGACCAGCCGAAGCCGCCTGGCCTCCGCCGAATAGATTTCCGCCTTGCGCGCGACAAAGAAGAAATCACTGAGGTCGCGGCGGAAGCGTGCCGCGACATCCGGCCGCAATACTTTCACCGCAAGGGCGTGGCGCACGCCGTCGCGTTCGGTCTCCCCGCGATGCACCTGCGCGATGGAAGCGGCGGCCACTGCAGGACCGAAATGCGCAAACGCCCGGGCGATCGGCCGCTCCAGGGAGGCGGCAACCACCGCTTCGGCTTCGGCTTGCGGAAAAGGTGGCAGGCGATCCTGCAGGCTCTCCAGATCGCGCGCCATCGCCACGCCGACCACATCGGGACGCGTGGCAAGAAATTGTCCAAGCTTGAGATAAGCGGGCCCGAGCCGCGTCAGCGCGCGCGATAGCCGAGCGCCAGTCTTGGCGCCAGGACGCTCAACCAGCCGCGCCAGACGCAGCGGGATCTGCCCGGGAGGCGGTACCAGCGAAGGATCCATCACGCCGAACACGCCCTCGCGCGCAAACACCAGACCGGCGCGGGCCAGCCGCGCAATATGCGTCAGGGCAGAAATCACAGACGCCAGCCCGAATGCAGCGCTACGATGCCGCCGGACAGGCTCTGCCAGCTGACGCGTGAAAATCCCGCCGCGCGGATCATCTCGGCGAACGGGTTCGGTTTGGGAAATTTCCGGATGGATTCGATGAGATATTGGTAGGACGCCGCATCGCCGGTGACGGCCCGTCCGAGCGGCGGAATGACCTTGAACGAAAAAACCTCATAGAGCCGATCGAGGCCCGGCACATCGACGGTGGAGAATTCCAGGCAGAGAAATCGCCCTCCCGGTTTGAGAACGCGAAGGGCTTCGCGGAGCGCCGTCTCGATGCGCGGCACATTGCGAATGCCGAAGGCGATAGTGTAGGCGTCGAAGTGGCGATCCGGGAACGGCAACGCCTCGGCATTGCCCTCCACGAAGGACACCTGGCCGTCGAGATGGCGCTTGGTGGCCCGCTCGCGTCCTACCGAAAGCATGTTCGGGTTGATGTCGCATACGGTGGCCTCAAATCCATAGCCGGAGGCTTCGGCCGCGCGGAAGGCTATGTCGCCGGTGCCGCCCGCCACATCCAAAAGCGCAAAGGGTGCATCGCCCCGCGGCGGATTGAGGGCGTTGACCATGGCGTTCTTCCACACCCGATGCAGGCCGCCCGACATCAGGTCGTTCATCAGGTCATAGCGTTGCGCCACGCTCTGGAAGACCCCGTTGACGAGATCCTGCTTGTCTTCCAGTGCGACGTCCTGAAAGCCAAAATGGGTAGTGGGGGCGGGCCGGTCCATCAATATTTCTCCTGGAGGGGACCATAGCGTGCCCGCGGCAATGGCGCTATCACCTCGGCTCCACAAGGTGAATGCACAAATGCCCGAACTCCCCGAGGTTGAAACGGTTCGACGCGGCCTTCAGCCGGCGATGGAAGGCGCGAAAATCCTCGATGCGGAAATTAGGCGCAAGGACCTGCGCTTTCCATTTCAAAAGGATTTTATCGCCCGCCTGAAAGGCCAGACCGTGATCGGGCTCGGGCGCCGTGCCAAATATCTGCTCGCCGATCTCTCCTCCGGCGATGTCCTTTTGATGCATCTGGGAATGTCAGGCTCGTTCCGGGTGATCGCAGATGACGGAGAAAACCGCCCCGGTCGATTTCATCACCCGCGCAGCGAGGCGCGGTCCCACGATCATGTGCTGTTTCGGATGTCGTCCGGCGCGGACGTGATTTTCAATGATCCGCGCCGTTTCGGCTACATGAAGATCATCGCGCGACCGGCAATCGACGAGGAGCCTCTGTTGAAAGGGCTCGGACCGGAACCGCTCGGCAATGCATTCGACGCCGGACGGCTGGCGCAGGCCTGCGCGCGTCGCAAGACGAGCCTGAAGGCCGCGCTGCTCGACCAGCGGGTGGTTGCGGGGCTCGGTAATATCTATGTCTGCGAGGCGCTGTTTCGTGCGCGTCTTTCACCGCGAAGGCTGGCGGCCACGCTTGCTACCCGGTCGGGAAAACCAAGTGAGCATGCGTATCGCCTGGTCGAATCGATCCAGGCGGTGCTCCAGCAGGCGATCAGGGCTGGCGGCTCCTCGTTGCGCGACCACCGGCAGACCTCTGGCGAGCTCGGTTATTTCCAGCACTCGTTTCAGGTTTACGATCGCGAAGGTGAGAGATGCGTGACCAGCGGATGCCGCGGCATCGTCAAACGCTTCACCCAAAATGGCCGGTCAACCTTCTGGTGCCCGCAGTGCCAGAAATAGCGCCGCGGGAACGCCGCTAGCCGTGGTGCTCTATCGCGCGCCGCCATCGCCGATGATGGAATAAGGCGCCCAGAACAAAGGATGGGCATAGGCAAATTCCGTCTTGCCGTCGGCGCCGAGATAGCCCGGGCCATCCGCCAGCGCCATCATCGCCTGGCGAAGGGCCTCGCCACGCGTCAGCTTCGGATCATCGGCCTGTCGCTTGAAGAGATCGGCGACGAGCTCACGCGCCGATTGCGAATGGACCGACCAGTTGGTGACGAGGAGGGCGCGCGTGCCCGCATAGAAGAAGGCGCGCCCTAACCCTGAAGCGGCTTCGGCGCCGGCACCTTGACCCGCGCCGGTATTGCAGGCGGAGAGCACCACCCAATCGGCATCGAGCTTCAGCGCGAGAATTTCCTCCATGGTGAGCAGCCCATCGCCGGGCGCGCCCGACACCGAGGGCGCGCTCAGCGCCAGGGCGGGCTGGGTGAGCCCGTTCAGTTCACCGGGGACAAGGCCATGGGTCGCAAAGGCGACCACCTTGAAGCCGGACAAGTCCATCGTCTTGACCGTCCCCTCATTGGCATCCTTGCCGAGTTTGAGAACTTTCGAAGGGTCGGCCTGCAGGGCGAGCGCAATCGATTTCAATTCGTCCGCGGTATCCGGCAGGCGCGGCAGCATGGCAAGTTCGGCGCTATCCACGCCGTCGAGCTTGGGGCTTGAGCGGCGCTTCAACGGCATTCCGCGTGTGGTCGCGGCATCCGCCACCTTGACCGGCGCCTGATCGCTGGCCGCTTCCGCCGCCTGCTGGTCACTGAACAGCGGGTCGCCGAAGGCGATCAGCTCGCCGCGACCGGGTTTGCCCGGCGGCAACTGACGCAGGGTTCGCAATGCGGCCGCCGAGGGCACCATGGTCACGGCATATTTGCGCGCGAGCCATGGTACCTGCCGATAACCCGCAAACAGCGGATCATCGTTCGGATCGATATGGGCGGGGGCGGTCGGCAACAGCGACAGCGGTAACAGTCCCAATGCACCGTTGGTGACCACGATCAGGTTCTTGGATGATTTCCATCCGGCTTCGACGGGGGCGAGCAGCAGCGAATAGAGTTCATAGCCCAGGTCCAGGTCAAACGGCGGAATGTCGGAAATCATGGCGGCCTGCGGCTCGAGCGCTTCGCGCAGCTTGCGCACCTTGCTCTCGATATCGCCGGAGTTGGCCTTGATTTCCGCGAAGGCCACGGCGCCATCCTTCGGCACTGCCCACACGAAGCTCGCGTCACGCCCGAAATAGAACGACAACAGCGCTTCGCCATCGGCGAGCGTTGTCTTGATCTGGGCCACGCTCGGCGGCTTGGGGTCGACCAGATCGGCATAGGCCGGGAAGCGCTTGTTGATTTCAGCGCGGGCCTTTTCGCGATCGGAACGAAGCTTCTCGATCGAGGCATTGATGCCTTTGACGCCATTCTCGTCACGCTCGCCTGACGGCTGTGCCAACAGATTGTTGAGGAGGCCAAGCAGCGCCGTCACCTGCTTGCCGAGATCCTGCTCCTTGCGCACCAGTTCGGCGAGCGCCGGGTCGCTGATCGAGGCGCGCGCTCCGGAAGCGGCCAGCGCCTGCTGGACCGAATGTCCACGAATCGAATCGGCGAGGCCGAAAGTGTCAGCCGCGACCTCGCCGCTCGAGGACTGTGTCCTTGCCAGGAGTCCGATATAGGCCTCAACGACGCCTTGCAGACGCTGGCTTCGTCCGGCGACGATGGTTGCATCGTCATCATCGGCATTTTCGCGCGAAGCTGTCAGCAGGATCGGCAGTGCTGTCTTGAACTCCTGAATAGCTTCCGCATCTTTGCCGGCCCGCATCAATCCGGTGGCCACGATGCCGCGGGCTGAGGCGGCATCGAAATGCTTTTCGCCGACGCGCGCGATCTCGCGCTTGAGCAGGGCGCGCGCGGCCGCAAGGCCCGCCTCGATCTGACCCGAGGCGAGCAAAGCATTGATCCGCGAACCATTGAGCTCGAGCACTTCCCGGCGCTGCGGCTCCCATTTCGCCATGGCCTTGTCGAGTTCGGCATAGACTTCTGCTGCCGCCGGCAGCTTGCGTTGGAAAGTCAGGATGGCCCCGAGCTGCGAGAGAATCTGCGCGTTCATCTGCGCGTCTTCCCTGATCCCGACCGTTCGTTGAATCTCAAGCGCAACCCGCGTCAGTTTTTCCGCTTCCTCGTAGCGGCCCTCCTCGACCAGGATATTGGCAAGCCCCACCACGAAAGGCGCCGTCAGCGGGTTGTATTTTCCCTGGCCCCTCAATCGCGAAAGCAGCGCGCTTCTTGCATCCACCTCGGCTTCCGCCAGACGTCCTTGTCTGGCTTTCATGCGCGCCACGTCAAGCAGGCTCTGATCCACCTGCCAGCGCAATTGAGATTCAGGCGGGGAATGCTCCTGGGTCTTGAAATCCGGGATGGATGCGAGCTTCCACTCCCGCGCCTTGGCGTAGGAGGCTTCCGCTTCGCGGAACTGGCCGCGCGCTTCGAAGATGTTGGCGCGGTGGGTTTCGATGATTCCTTCCCAGTTGCGTCCCTTGATCTGATAATTGGTTCGCCAATTGGGCAGCCCGCTGGTGCGGGCCTCGGTCAACAGGGCCGCGTTGCGGCGAAGCAGGCCTTCGGCCTGCGGAATGTCGCCCATGTCGATCAAGATCTTGGCTGCCGATTGGAGTGCACCGAACAGATAACCTTTGGTGCCGGGACCATTGGCCTCTTTCACCATGGTGAGGTTATTCTGCAGCGTGCCCTTCAGGTCGCCGAGTGCTCGCTTCTGGTTAGCGATCAAGATCTGGATCCGCTGGGTGAAATAAAAATCTCCCACGGCCTTGGCCGCTTTCAGCGCCCGCTCGCCGTCGGCCAGCGCCTCGGCGTTGCGACCGAGCTGGGAGCGTGCGTCGGCGCGGTCGTTGTAAAAATCCGCGAGATCGGACTGCGATGCGTTCCGGTCCGGCTCGGAATCGGCGGCGGCTTTCAGTTTGGCCAGTGTCGTCGCGTCGGGCTTTTCACTGTCGAGGATCGCGGCGATGTCGGCGATGGTGCGCGGCGGCGCGACGAAGCCGGCCGGCAGCGCATTGCCGGGTGCCACAGTCGTGCTCTGCGGCCTGCCGCCCTTGTGAAGTTCGATGGCGACGTTGGCCCTTCCATTGGCGGCGTTAAGGGCGGCAAGCACACAGGCACGCACCTTCGGCGAAGCGCTCTCCTTGCACTTGGCCCGGTTGGCTTCCTTGTCGCCGCCCATCGATTGCATGCAGGCGCGAACAATAGGCGAGCCGACGGTCTGCCGGCAATTTTCGAGCGCCTGTTCCTTGGAGATGGCCCAGGCACTCGCGCCGCTGGCGAACCATGCGCCAAGTGCCACAGCGAGCAGGCCGATCAAACGCCTGGCGCTTGAAATGTTGGATTGGTTCGGAGCTCCCGACATCACGCCCCTCCCGAGAATGTGTCGTTGTCATTGGCGATCGCACCAGCGACGAGCTGGCGGCGATCGCGGCATCCGGAACGGTGTCCAAGAAGGACAATCCGACCGACTGACGCGGGCTAATTTTTCCGGAATGGATCGCGGCGTCAAGCACATGGCGCGCGTCGGCGGCGGTTTCTGGACTTGGTACGAGGCTAGGACGGCGTTCAATGGCGCGCAGCGTGCGCGAAGCCCTCCAGTATCCCCCTCAGGCCTGGAAGGCTTCGCGCTCGCTTGGCGACGGAAGCCTGGAGACGAGCGCCGCCTCACGCATCGCACAATGGGCTCTGGGTCCGCCCCCCAAAAGTCCGAGGCCCCAAAACGGCATCCGCGCGAACGCGGCGACAATGGCCGCAAATCGCAGGAGACTCCACTCCGGACTACTACTGGCGCCTTACTTACGCACACAGATCACGCGGACCGTGGCCGCGCGGGCATCAGAAGTCGATGAAGCGCCGCCAAGGCGGTGGCTTTTGAGAAATTCGCGCACGGTATCGCCGGGCATGAGTACACCCTGCAGCGAGGCGGCAGAAGCGACGGCGGTGGCGATCACGGCGGTCTTGAGGACGGCGATGCCGGCAAATCGCCCGTCATTATCCCGTGCGGCGGCGCCAGAAAATCCAGGCGGCGGTGGTGGGGTCAGCGCGAGATCGCCACCCAGCGCGGCCACGGAGGCTTTTGTGGAGCTGACAGCAGCCCCGCCGGCCTGGCTCTGCGGGTCGGCAATTCCCGTAATCTCAACGGTCGATGGGGTTCCGCCGCCGGATAAAGCGAGCGGCGTCAAGCCATGGGCGCCATAGACGCGCAGCAAGGCCAGGCCATGATCCTGGTCATCGGCCACCAGCTCCGCAGGACCATGGCCAGCAACCGTAATCGCCATGCAGCCGTCTGTGATCTGCCGATCGGTGAGGATCGCCCCATCGTCACTGATCACCACGCCGCTGCCATAGTCGACGGTTTTGCGCGGCGGCGGCCCCGAGCCCTGCGCGCCGGGAAATGGATTGAAGGCGCTCGACATCGCGATCACCACCGGCTCCATCACACCTTCGGTCGCCTGGTCATAGAGAATGGTCAGAATGCGGACTTCGTCGCCCTTGAACTGGCCGCGAATATAGAACTTCTTCAGTCCCTGCATGCCGGACAGCACGAAGAAATCCGGTTTGATCACGCTGTAGTCGAACTTGCGTCCCGCGGGCTCTTTCTTTTCCTGCTCGGCGAGCGCGGCGGCGGTGGGATTGCTCTGCTTACGACGCGAAAGCACGATCTGGATCGTGCCGGTCGCCGAATTCCATTTCGCGCCGTTGGCATCGGCCGATTGCTGCGGCACGAGTTTGGTCGGAATGCCAAGCCGCACGCCGCTGCCGGCATCGGTCAAGAGCTTCCAGCCGACATTGTCCTGATGGCGGCGCGCGGTATCGGCGAGTGCCTCCCGCTCCTGCGGATTGAGTACACCGGTCGGCTTGCCGCCCTGGCCCTTCTGAAACGCCTTGATTGCCGCGATCATACGGTCGCTGACCTCGCCGGAGATCACGCCGTTAAACTGGCCAGCCCAGACAAGGTCCGACTGCAGCGACAGCCGCTCGCTTTGCGCCATTGCGTTGGCCGTCTCGGCCGGCGCCTGAACCGCTGGGCGGATCGGGATGGCGGCGACCGGCTTGGGCTTGACGCCCGGAATGGCCGGAGCTGCAGATTGGGCAAAACTCCCCGGAAGGCCGCTGGCCGTGGCGGAAAGGATTATCCATATCGCCGCGTCCCTGCATTTCATGATAGCCGCTTTCCTTCCGGGCTGCTCTTCTGCGTGGTGGCGTTCGGGCTTCTTCCGCGCTGGCTGCGCCCGATGGGAACGAGAGCCGGACCGAAAGTCAACGAAGTTCGGCTTCTTGAGGGGCTATTGATTGTGGCACGTCCTACGCACATCTGCTTGGTCGGTAACAACAGGGCGGCGGTTCAAGTCGGGACGGACGCCGACAAAGGAACGCCGTCATGCTGAGCGCCAGCGAACTTGAACGCTATGCCCGACACATCGTGCTCAGGGATGTCGGCGGTCCCGGGCAGTCGGCTCTTAAGGAGGCGTCTGTTCTCGTGATCGGCGCGGGCGGGCTCGGCGCGCCGGCGCTGATGTATCTGGCGGCCGCCGGCATTGGCGCGCTCGGCGTCGTGGATGACGATATTGTTTCGCTGTCGAACCTTCAGCGTCAGATCATCCATACCACGCCCGATATTGGCCGCCAGAAGGTAGACACGGCGGCGGACCGCATCCATGCGCTCAACCCGCATGTGCACTTTGCCGCTCATGCCGGCCGACTTGAGCCCGGCAATGCGATGGCGCTGATTGGAAGCTACGATCTCGTGCTTGATGGGTCGGACAATTTCGAGACGCGCTATCTCGTGTCAGACGCCTGTTTTTTTGCGGCCAAGCCGCTGATCACGGCGGCGCTCGGCACTTTCGATGGTTCGCTCACCACGATCAGGGCCCATGAACGCAACGCCGAGGGCGAATTCAATCCGACCTATCGCTGCCTGTTTCCTGATCCACCGCCGCCGGGCACGGTGCCGGCCTGCGCGGAAGCCGGCGTGCTCGGCGCGCTTGCGGGAGTGCTCGGATCGATGATGGCGCTGGAAGCCATTCGCGAGATCGTCGGTTTTGGCGAGGGCCTGGTGGGCAGGCTTTTGATGGTCGACGCGCTCAGCCTGCGCTTTGAAACCTTGCGCTACCGGCGCGATCCCGCCAACCCGCTCAACGGGGATCATCCGTCGATCACCGATCTCACCGCGCACGCGCGGTGATCAGAGCATATTCGGCAACACGCGATCCGGCGGCTTGTGGTTGTCGAGGAAGGTGCGAATGTTGATGATGACTTTTTCGCCCATTTCGACACGGCCCTCGATGGTGGCCGATCCCATATGCGGCAGCAGCGTCACCTTGCCGGCTTTCGCCAGTCGCACCAGCTTGGGGTTGACCGCTGGTTCGTGTTCAAACACGTCGAGGCCTGCGCCGGCGATGTCGCCGGTTTCGATCAGGCGGATCATGGTTTCCTCGTCGATCACTTCGCCCCGCGCGGTGTTGACGATGTAGGTGTCTTTCCGGATCAGTTTCAGCCGTCGCGCCGAAAGCAGATGGAAGGTGGCCGGCGTGTGCGGACAGTTCACCGACACGATGTCCATCCGGGCCAGCATCTGGTCCAGGCTCTCCCAATAGGTCGCGCCAAGCTCCTCTGCGATCTGCGGGGCCACGGGTCTGCGGTTGTGGTAGTGAATCTGCAGGCCGAAGGCGCGCGCGCGCCGCGCCACCGCCTGACCGATCCGTCCCATGCCGATGATGCCAAGCCGCTTGCCGCCGATGCGATGGCCGAGCATCCAGGTCGGCGACCAGCCGGGCCAGCTCTTGCCCTCGGTCAAGACGGAAGCGCCCTCGATCAGGCGACGCGGCACCGCCAGAATCAATGCCATGGTCATGTCGGCGGTATCCTCGGTCAGCACTTTCGGGGTGTTGGTCACGGTGATCCCGCGGGCATGGGCCGCGGAGACGTCGATGTTATCGACGCCATTGCCAAAATGGGCGATCAGGCGAACCCGGCAATCCGGCTGCTTCAATACCTCCTCGGTGATTTCATCGGTCACCGTCGGGACCAGTACATCAGCCGTGCGCACGGCTTCGGCGATCTGCTCCGGCGTCAGCGGCGTATCGTCGAGATTGAGCCGGGCGTCGAACAATTCGCGCATCCGGGTCTCGATCGAGTCCGGCAATTTGCGCGTCACGACAACCAGGGGCTTTTTCTTGACCGACATGTCCTGCTCTCAAGAACCGTTGAGATCGCTGACTTTTCAAATCCGTAGCAGTGGCCTGTTCAGTTCACATTAACCTGGTTGTTCGACACTGCGGATCGGTCGTTTCCCCGGTTTTGTGAGCATTGAGAGGCCGCTCTCTCGGCTGGCGCTAACCCGTTTCTCTAGCAGAAGGCCGGGCCAAGACAAAGACGAGACGAGAACCTCGCAGTTTGGGGAAAACGGCCGGGCAGGGAAGGGCCGAGGCCGATGGCGGCTCTTCCGGGAGAAGATCGAACAGGCGCGCGGCAGGAGGCGGTTTGATGGCTTGGTGGCAGTTCGGGGCAGTTGCAGTCCTGACCGGAGCGTTGCTGGGAGGATCGGTTAATCCCGGATTTTCGGCGGCCACGGCCTCGGTAAGCGGGCTGCCGGTTCCCCGTTACGTCAGTCTGAAATCAGATCATGTGAATGTGCGCGCCGGGCCCACCAAGGACAATGATGTCGCCTGGGTCTACACAAGAGCGGGCCTGCCGGTCGAGATCACGGCGGAGTTCGAGAATTGGCGGCGCGTCCGCGATTCCGAGGGCTCGGAAGGTTGGGTGTACCATTCCCTGCTGTCCGGACGGCGTACCGCCGTCGTGACCATGAAAAGCAAGGACGAGCTTGCCCCCCTTCATGATCGGGCTGATACCGCCAGCCCGGTTTCCGCCCGCCTGCAGGCGGGCGTGGTCGCCCAAGTCAAGCGATGTAGCGGCGGCTGGTGCCGCATCATCGGCAATGGTTTCGATGGCTGGATCGAGCAGCAGCGCCTGTGGGGCGTTTATGCCGATGAAAGGCTCGACTAGGACCGCCTGTTTGTCGGGCCTGTACCGCCGACGCGATTTCTTTCAGGCCCGTCGAATTGAAAGTCGGCGCTAGCTCTTTTTGCGCAGGCGCACGACCATATCGACGCGGGCAATCTCATATCCCTCCGGAACCTCTGGCATCTTCTGTAGCACCAGATGCGGGTCGGAGATGTCGATGAGCTCGTGGTTGTTTTCCAGATAGAAGTGATGGTGCGCCGACACGTTGGTGTCGAAATAGGTCTTGGTGCCGTCGACGCTGACTTGCCGCAGCATGCCGGCGTCGGTCAGCTGGTTGAGGGTGTTGTAGACGGTGGCCAGGGAAACCGGAACCTTTGCCCGCGTCGCCTCTTCATAGAGCATTTCGGCCGTGAGGTGCCGGGCGCCCCTGCCAAATAGCAGCCATCCGAGCGCCACGCGCTGGCGGGTTGGTCGCAGTGAGGCGGCCTGCAGCATTTCGTTGACATCATGCCAGGGACAGCCGTTCAGCGCCGGCGGACGCCTCCCGATATCCTGAGCGAGGGGGGTTCCCTCCAGGTTGAGACCCGATGCGCTTTCATTCCTGTCTACGGCGGCCATCACACTCTCAGCACCACATTTGTGTCACGTGTATAGGGAGGTTTTCTTGCACATGCAATCCTTTCGCAACTAGCCGCAGAGGCCCTATCTGTTTTTGAGGTAACTAGGCCGGTCCCGCTGGCTGGGGTCGGCACGGAGCGACCAGCGCTTTGACGGTCCCGGCGCCTGTGATAGAGAGCCGCGCGGCCAGGTAAACGGTATCGGTCTTACGCTATCCAGTCCCGTGGCCTGACGTCTCCCCCGTTGCTTCGGATTCCGAAAGGGCGTGTGAAGCTCAGTCGGGTTTGTCCTGGATCGAAGGTCCAAGGACGATGGCGGCGTCCGTGCCCGGCTTGGTTCGGGAACTGGCGCCGAATTGAGAAAGTCGACAGGATTTGCGGCGAAATGAGCCCGTTTCGCCGAATATCCAGGTTCAACCGGATGAAAGAGGCTGGCACCATGCTGGAACGGCGCGGCAGTTACGGATACGAGGATTTGCTGGCGTGCGCCCGGGGCGAGATGTTCGGCCCCGGCAATGCCCAATTGCCGCTCCCGCCGATGTTGATGTTCGACCGCATCAGCGAAATCTCTGAACACGGCGGCGAATACGGCAAGGGTCTTGTGCGGGCGGAGCTCGATGTGAAGCCGGACCTGTGGTTTTTCGGCTGTCACTTCAAGAACGATCCGGTAATGCCGGGTTGCCTCGGTCTGGATGCGATGTGGCAGATGGTCGGATTTTTTCTCGGCTGGTGTGGCGGAGCCGGTCGCGGCCGGGCGCTTGGGCTCGGCGAACTCAAGATGGCGGGTCAGGTGCTGCCGAATGTGCGCAAGGTTGTGTACAACGTCGACATCAAACGGGTGATGCGCTCACGGCTCGTGCTCGGTATCGCCGATGGCTGGCTTTCTATGGACGACGAGATTATCTATCGCGCGAAGGATTTGAAGGTCGGACTGTTCAAACAGGGCGAAAACCAGTCCCCCGGCTAGTTGAATTGGTCAGGCGGCGGCATTTAGGCCGATAGCGACCGTCACCCAAAACGGCTATCTCAGATAGAGATTATTGCAGGACGAGGCGATCATGCGGCGAGTTGTCATCACAGGGATGGGGATTGTCTCGTCCATCGGCAACAACACCCAGGAAGTGCTTGCCAGCCTCCACGAGGCCAAATCCGGAATCAAGCGCGCCGAAAAATATGCGGAACTGGGTTTTCGTTCCCAGGTTCACGGCGCGCCGACGCTCGACCCGACGGCAGTGATCGACCGGCGCGCGATGCGTTTCTTGGGCGAGGGGGCGGCCTGGAACCATATCGCCATGGAGCAGGCTATCCTGGATTCCGGGCTTGAGCCTTCAGAAGTCTCCAATATTCGCACCGGCATCATCATGGGCTCCGGCGGTCCGTCGGCGCGCACCATCGTGGAGGCGGCGGACATCACACGCACCAAGGGCCCCAAGCGCGTTGGGCCGTTTGCGGTGCCCAAAGCGATGTCGTCCACGGCGTCAGCAACGCTCGCCACCTGGTTCAAGATCAAGGGCGTCAACTATTCGATCACTTCGGCCTGCGCGACGTCCAATCACTGCATCGGCAATGCCTACGAGACGATTCAGATCGGCAAGCAGGATGTGATCTTCGCTGGCGGCTGCGAAGAACTCGACTGGTCGCTCTCGGTGCTGTTCGATGCCATGGGCGCGATGTCGTCGAAATACAACGACACGCCGGCCACGGCGTCCCGCCCCTATGACATCAGCCGCGATGGCTTCGTCATTGCCGGCGGCGCCGGCGTCGTCGTGCTGGAAGAACTGGAACACGCCCGTGCGCGCGGCGCCAAGATATACGCGGAAATCGTTGGCTATGGCGCCACCTCCGACGGCCACGACATGGTCGCGCCATCCGGCGAAGGCGCCGAACGCTGTATGCGCATGGCGCTTTCGACCGTGAATACCAAAATCGACTACATCAATCCCCATGCGACCTCGACCCCGGCGGGCGATCCGCCGGAAATCGAGGCGATCCGCCGGGTGTTCGGCATCGGCGATAATTGCCCGCCGATTTCCGCCACCAAGGCGTTGACCGGCCATTCACTCGGAGCCACCGGCGTTCAGGAAGCGATTTATTCGCTTCTGATGATGAACAATGGCTTCATCTGCGAGAGTGCCAACATCCAGGAGCTTGATCCGGTGTTTGCTGACATGCCGATCGTCCGCAAGCGCATCGACAACGTCAAGCTCGGAACGGTGCTCTCGAATTCCTTCGGCTTTGGCGGCACCAACGCCACCCTGGTCTTCAAGCGGCTGGACGCGTGATTTCCCTGTTGTCGTTCCGCAAGCTCGCGGAGAGCTGCCGACAGCCGCCGCAACGATCCTAAAGGGAGTGGGCATGATCATTGAACCGCGCGTGCGTGGCTTTATCTGCACGACCGCCCATCCTGTCGGGTGCGCGCAAAATGTCCGCGAGCAGATCGCCTATGTTCGAGCGAAGGGTCCGATTGAAGAATGTCCCAAGCGCGTCGCGGTACTGGGCTGCTCGACCGGTTACGGTCTGGCGAGCCGTATCGTCGCTACCTTCGCAGGCGGCGCGGATACGATCGGCGTCTCGCTGGAACGCGAGCCTTCCGCGACAAAGAGCGGCAGCGCCGGTTGGTACAATAACCGCGCCTTCGAAATCGAGGCGCGAAAGATCGGACGCTCGCCCCTCACAATCGAGGGCGATGCCTTCTCCGACGAACTCAAGAAGACCTTCATCGAGCGGGTGCGGGAAAAGTTCGGTCAGCTCGACCTCCTGGTTTACAGCATGGCGGCTCCGGTCCGGACCGACCCGGTCAGCGGCAACACTTATCGATCGGCGATCAAGCCATTGGGCGAGCCGGTGGAAATCAAGACCCTCAACACAGATAACGGCGAGGTCTATGAGACGACCATTGCGCCGGCGAGTGAGGATGAGGCGGCCGCGACGGTGGCGGTGATGGGGGGCGACGACTGGAAGCGCTGGATCGACCAGCTTGAGGACGCCGGCGTCCTGGCGCCAGGCTTCCGAACACTCAACTACACCTATATCGGCAGCGAGCTGACCTGGCCAATCTACTGGAACGGTACGCTCGGCCGCGCCAAGGTCGATCTTGATCGCAAGGCGGAAGCCATTCGCGCGCAACTCGGTCCGGAGGCGGCTCGCATCGTGGCGCTGAAAGCCGTGGTCACCCAGGCGAGTTCGGCGATCCCGGTGGTCCCACTCTATGGAACGGTGCTGTTCAAGGTGATGAAAGAGCTTGGACTTCACGAAGGCTGCATCGAACAGATTGATCGCCTGTTCCGGACAAGGCTCGACAAGAATGCGCCGGTCGATGAGGCGCAGCGGCTTCGGCTCGACGATTGGGAGCTCTCGCCCGAAGTCCAGACGGAAGTGCTGCGGCGATGGCCGTTGCTTTCCACCGCTACCCTGGTCGAACTGGCCGACCTGGCGGAATACAAGAGCCAGTTCATGCGCCTGTTCGGATTCGGTATCGTCGGTGTCGATTACACACAGGATGTCGACCCGCGCGTCGTTCCCGCTTAACTCTTCGCCCTATCCCGCGGCCAGTTTCTCGGCGAGCTGGAAAGCGGGCCGAGCCATGCATCGTTCGATATAGGCCTCGAACGACGGCCGCGAGGCGATCATCTTGAACAGCCGGACCGAGAAGTTCAGGCCTGATCCAATAATAATGTCCGCGGCCGAAAACGTCTCGCCGAGCAGCCATGGGCCTTTCGCGAGCGCATCGTCCAGTACGTCGAACACGCGTTGCGCATCGCCCCAGCCGGCGGCCACTGGGTTCATCTCGATTTTGGTGGAGACCTGCACCATCGCAGGCTCGATGCAGCCGGGGCCGAAGAACAGCCACTGCAGATATTTCGCCCGCCGGGGGTCGCCAACCGGCGGCGCCAGCTTCGCTTCGGGATATCGCTCGGCGACGTAGGCGCAGATCGCCGCAGATTCGGCAACGGATACGTCGCCGTCCTGTATCGCGGGCACCTTACCCATCGGATTGATCTTGAGATAATCGGGCGACTTCTGATCGTTCTTGTTGAGGTCGATCAGGACCCGCTCATAGGGCTGTCCGGTCTCTTCCATCAGCCAGAGTGCGGAGAAGGATCGTGTGCGCGGACACCAATAGAGTTTCATGATCGAACCTTTCCTGAATGGCGCCCGCTTGTCTCGGCGGACAAGTTAAACGCCTGGGGCCATTATACGCCGCAGCGCCAAGCGTGAAAAAGAAAACCCCGCGACGAGGTCGCGGGGTTTGTTGATGCGAGATGATTCGAGGCGGATCAGGCCGCCAGATCGAAGCGATCGTTGTTCATGACCTTGACCCAGGCGGCGACGAAGTCCTTGACGAACTTCTCCTTGGAGTCGGACGAGGCATAAACTTCAGCAATCGCGCGGAGCTGGGAGTGCGATCCGAAGATCAGGTCCGTGCGCGTGGCGGTCCATTTCACCTGCTTGGTTTTGCGATCCCGACCCTCGTAGATCTCGTCAGAGCCGGCCGGTTGCCATTCGGTCGCCATACTCAGCAGATTGACGAAGAAGTCGTTGGTCAGCGTTCCCGGCTTGCTGGTGAAAACGCCATGCTTCGAATTGCCGGCGTTGACACCAAGGACGCGAAGCCCCCCGACCAGCACCGTCATCTCCGGCGCGGTCAGCTTCAAGAGCTGGGCGCGATCGACCAGCGCTTCCTCGGTCTTCATGAACTGCGGGCGGCTGCTGACATAGTTGCGGAAGCCATCGGCGCGGGGCTCGAGCGGCGCGAACGAGGCCGCGTCGGTCTGCTTCTCGGTGGCGTCGGTGCGGCCCGGAGCAAATGGCACCGTCACGGTAACGCCTGCGTCTTTCGCCGCCTTTTCGACTGCGGCGCTTCCGCCGAGAACGATCAGATCCGCCAATGACACTTTCTTGCCGAACTCCTTCTGGACCGCTTCGAGCTTCTGCAGAACCTTGGCCAGTTCCGGCGGGTTGTTGACTTCCCAATCCTTCTGCGGGGCGAGGCGGATGCGCGCGCCATTGGCGCCACCGCGCTTATCGGAACCACGGAAGGTCGAAGCCGAAGCCCAGGCGGTGGAAACCAGCTGGGAGACGGAGAGGCCAGAACCCAGGATCTTCGCCTTCAACGCCGCGATATCCTGTTCACCGATCAAGGGATGATCGACCGGCGGGATCGGGTCCTGCCAGATCAGTGTTTCCTTCGGCACGAGCTTGCCGCGATAACGGACCTTCGGGCCCATATCGCGATGGGTGAGCTTGAACCAGGCGCGGGCGAAAGCGTCCGCGAACTGCTCGGGGTGCTCCAGGAAACGCCGGGAGATCTTCTCGTAAGCAGGGTCGAAGCGCAGCGCGAGGTCGGTCGTCAGCATGGTTGGAACATGCTTTTTCGACTTGTCGTAAGCATCCGGGATCGTGGGGTCGGCACCCTTGGCCTTCCACTGCTTGGCGCCGGCGGGGCTCTTCGTCAGTTCCCATTCATGTTTGAACAGGTTTTCGAAGAAGTGGTTGCTCCATTTCGTCGGGGTCTGTGACCAGGTGACTTCCGGGCCACCGGTGATCGCGTCCGCGCCGATGCCGGTGCCGAACTTGCTCTTCCAGCCGAGGCCCTGGTCTTCAAGCGCGGCGCCTTCCGGCTCCACGCCCATCAACGACGGATCACCGGCGCCGTGGGTCTTGCCGAACGAGTGACCGCCTGCGATCAGCGCCACGGTCTCTTCGTCATTCATGGCCATGCGGAAGAAGGTCTCGCGAATGTCCTTTGCCGCGGCGAGCGGGTCGGGATTGCCGTTCGGGCCTTCCGGATTGACATAGATCAGGCCCATCTGCACCGCGCCGAGCGGTTCGGCAAGCTGACGTTCGCCGCTATAGCGTTCGTCCCCGAGCCAGCTGTTCTCCGGACCCCAATAGAGCTCCTCGGGTTCCCATACATCGGCGCGTCCGCCGCCAAAGCCGAAGGTCTTGAAGCCCATCGACTCCAGGGCAACGTTGCCGACGAGCACGAAAAGATCGGCCCAGGAAAGCTTGCTGCCATATTTCTGCTTGATGGGCCAAAGCAGGCGGCGCGCCTTGTCGAGATTGGTGTTATCGGGCCAGCTGTTGAGCGGAGCAAAGCGCTGCTGCCCGGCGCCTGCGCCGCCACGTCCGTCGGTGATGCGATAGGTGCCTGCGCTGTGCCAGGCCAGCCGAATAAAAAGGCCGCCATAGTGGCCGAAGTCGGCCGGCCACCATTCCTGCGAGTCGGTCATCAGGGCGGTGAGGTCCTTGACCACGGCATCGAGGTCGAGGCTCTCGAATTCCTTTGCGTAATTGAACGCCTTGCCCATGGGGTCGGCGGCTGGGGCGTTGGTGTGAAGAACGCCGATGTCGAGATGTTCAGGCCACCAGTCGCGGTTCCGATGACCATGTCCGGTGAATGGGCACTTGCCAGCGCCTTCGTCGGTTTTTTTATCCATGTTTTTCTCCGTTCGTTATCACGTAAAGAATGACGATCTGCATTCTGCGACGATGCTGCGTCGGTCGCGTTATCGGCGGCGCGCGTGCGACATCGGTTTTCGAGGGCCAGTCTGAAAGATATCGGGGGTCAGGTCCAGTCGATTTGTCCAGCCTCTCAAGCAGTTTACGCGATCGGGATCGACCTTCGCAAAGGCAAAGAAAAGGGCGGCTAAAAGCCGCCCTTTTTTGCTCTTGGTAATAGGAATTATTCTCCAGCGGCCTCGCGCGGTGCCTCAGCCTTCTGCTTGGCCTCGAGATCCTCGCCGGTCTCCTGATCCACTGCCTTCATCGACAGACGGGTCTTGCCGCGATCGTCGAAGCCGAGCAGCTTGACCTTGACCTTGTCGCCTTCCTTGACGACATCGGAGGTCTTCTGCACGCGGTTCGCAGCCAACTGGCTGATATGCACCAGGCCGTCCTTGGCGCCGAAGAAGTTCACGAAAGCGCCGAACTCCATCACCTTGACGACGGTGCCCTCGTAGATCTGGCCGAGTTCCGGATCGGAGGCGATCGACTTGATCCACTTGATGGCGGCCTTGATCGATTCGCCGTCGGCGGAAGCGACCTTCACCGTGCCGTCGTCCTCGATATTGACCTTGGCTCCGGTCTTCTCGACGATCTCGCGGATCACCTTGCCGCCGGTGCCGATCACTTCACGGATCTTGTCGGTGGCGATCTTGAAAGTCTCGATCCGCGGCGCATATTCGCCGAGCTCGGCGCGGGCCGCGTTCAGCGCTTTCGACATCTCGCCGAGGATATGCAGCCGGCCTTCCTTGGCCTGGCCAAGCGCGACCTTCATGATCTCCTCGGTGATGCCGGCGATCTTGATGTCCATCTGCAACGAGGTGATGCCGACATCGGTGCCGGCGACCTTGAAGTCCATGTCGCCGAGATGATCCTCGTCACCGAGAATGTCGGACAGTACCGCATAGCGCGATCCCTCGAGGATGAGACCCATCGCGATACCGGCGGTCGGCCGCTTCAAGGGCACGCCGGCGTCCATCAGCGACAGTGACGCGCCGCAGACCGAAGCCATCGAGGAAGAACCATTGGACTCGGTGATCTCGGAAACCACCCGCACCGTATAGGGAAATTCGTGGTGGGGCGGCAGCACCGGGTGGATCGCACGCCAGGCGAGCTTGCCGTGGCCGATCTCGCGGCGCTTGGTACCACCGAGGCGGCCGGTCTCTCCGACCGAGTAGGGAGGGAAATTGTAATGGAGCAGGAACTGCTCCTTGTACGTTCCCGACAGTGAGTCGATGTATTGCTCGTCTTCCGCGGTGCCGAGCGTGGTCACGACCATGGCCTGGGTTTCGCCGCGGGTGAACAGCGCCGAACCGTGGGCGCGCGGCAGCACGCCGACTTCCGCGATGATCTGGCGAACGGTCTTGGCGTCGCGGCCATCGATACGCTTGCCGGTGTCAAGGATGTTCCAGCGAACGATCTTGGCTTCGAGCTCCTTGAAAACTCCGGAGATGCGCAGCTTGTCGTATTTCGGCTCCTGGCCTTCCGGGAAATAGTGCGCCATCACCTTTTCCTTGGCCTTGCCGACCGCATTATAGCGGTCCTGCTTGACCGGAATGGCGTAGGCGGCCCGCAGATCGGTTTCGACCAGGCCGAGCATTTCCTTTTCCAGCGCTTCGTTGTCGATCGTCGTGACGTCGCGCGGTTCCTTGGCGGCCTTTTCAGCCAGCTCGATGATGGCGTTGATCACCGGCTGAAAATGGCGGTGACCAAACATCACCGCGCCGAGCATGATCTCCTCGTTCAGCTCCTTGGCCTCCGATTCCACCATCAGCACCGCGTCGGCGGTACCGGCGACCACGAGTTCGAGCTGGGTTTCGGCCATCTCGTCGAGCGTCGGGTTGAGGATGTATTCGTCGTTGGCGAAGCCGACGCGCGCCGCGCCGATCGGTCCCTTGAAGGGGGCGCCCGACAAGGTCAGCGCAGCCGAAGCCGCAACCATCGCCAGGATATCCGGGTCGTTTTCCATGTCGTGCGACAGCACGGTCGCGATGACCTGGGTTTCGTTGCGCCAGCCATCGACGAATAGCGGGCGGACGGGCCGGTCGATCAGGCGGGAAACCAGCGTTTCCTTTTCAGTCGGGCGACCTTCGCGCTTGAAGTAACCGCCGGGAATGCGGCCCGCAGCATAGGTCTTTTCGATGTAGTCGACGGTGAGCGGCAGGAAGTCGACGCCTTCGCGCGGCGTCTTGGCGGCGACGACGGTCGCGAGCACGACGGTTTCACCGTAAGTCGCAAGCACAGCGCCGTCGGCCTGGCGGGCGATCTTGCCGGTTTCGAGCCGGAGCGGCCGGCCACCCCAGTCGATTTCGACGGAATGTTTATTGAACATTGTGGTCTTCTTTCATGATTTTCACGAAAGGACAGGCGTTCGAAAACAAAAAGACCATGCGCAAGATGGCGAGAAGCTGATCGCGATATCGCGACCAGCGTCCGGCGATCCTGCCATGGTCTTTTTCTTTCGGATGGTGTCCATCCCTTTCGAGGGCACGGGCATCTTGCCCGTTACGCCCAATAGCCGGATTGCCACTGGACGCTTGATCGCAGGGCTCCTGGGAATCGCTGTTTTGCGGTTTCAGAAGGGCCATGCAAAAACGCGCGCAGGAAGCGCGCGTTTGTTTTCTCAAATCAACGGCGAATATTGTGCTTCTCAAGCAGAGCTTTGTACCGAGCCTCGTCCTTCCGCTTGACATAGTCCAGCAGCGAACGACGGGTCGAAACCAGCTTCAGAAGACCGCGGCGCGAATGATTGTCCTTCACGTGGGCTTTGAAGTGGCTGGTGAGGTTGTTGATGCGTTCCGACAGGATCGCGATCTGAACTTCGGGCGAGCCGGTGTCGCCGGCCTTGTTGGAATTGGTCTTGATGACTTCCGCTTTGCGTTCGGCGGTAATCGACATCGTCAAATACTTTCTTTGCGATCCGAACTGGCAGTCAGCCCGGTGAGGTTGAACACACGCTTGGGGATGAGTTCGCCATTGCCAATTTCGGCGAGGGCCAAAAGCCGGCCTGCCACCGTGACATAGACTGTGCCGCTACCTGAGGGCGCATCCCGTCCGCGCAACAAAACGGCCTGGCCCCGATGGAGCCTTGCCGCATCTGCCCGAGTGACGGCCAGTGCCGGGATGTCGTCCAGCGCGGTCTCAACGGGCAGAAGCGCCTCGGCGAGGCTACCCTCCCCGGACGCGGCTCTATTGCATAAAGCCTCCAATTGTTCCAGCGAAATCATGTCGTTTTCGTCAAATGGCCCGACCAGGGTGCGCCGGAGGGCGCAAATATGGCCATAACAGCCCAGAATCCGGCCCATATCCCGCGCCAGCGCCCGCACATAGGTTCCCTTGCCGCATTCGGCCTCGAACACCGAGTGCCGGGCATCTTCCTGTTCGGTGAGGGTTAATTGGTGAATCTCGACTGGACGCGGCTGCAATTGAAGGACCTCGCCGTCGCGCGCCAGATCGTAGGCGCGTTCGCCCTGAACCTTGATCGCCGAATATTGCGGCGGGGTCTGCTCGATCAGCCCGGTAAATTGCGGCAGGAGATCCTGGATCGCTTCCACGGAGGGGACGAGATCGCTGGTCCTGACCACGCGCCCCTCGGTGTCGTCAGTGTCGCGTTCTTCGCCCCAGGCCACCGTGAAGCGGTAGCGTTTTCGTCCATCCATCACATAGGGGACGGTCTTTGTGGCCTCGCCGAGGGCGATAGGCAGGCCGCCCGATGCCAGGGGATCAAGGGTGCCGGCGTGGCCGGCGCGCTTAGCCTGGAACAGACGCTTGACCACGGCGACCGCCTGGGTCGAGGTCATTCCGATCGGCTTGTCGAGTACCACCCAGCCGTGAACGTCGCGGCGGTCGCGGCGCGGCTGGCCACCTTTCGAAGGTCCTTTGTTGCTCCGTTCGGCTGCCTCGCGCGGCCCCCGACCTGGCGCAGCGGTTGGCGCGGTTGCTGACTCAGCATCAGGCGGTTCGGCCTGCCGGGATGTGGTCGCCGGGGTGGAAGTCGTCACGATCATCGGTTCACTCTTTGGAATCTTTGATATCCGGGGTGTCGGAATCGGAAAATCCGTCCGGCGACCCGGTGAGGTCGCGCTGGACCTCGGGTGTTCTCAATAATTTCTCTATCCGTTCCGCTTCATCGAATCGTTCATCGATGCGGAAGCGAATGTCAGGTGCGAATTTCAGGTTAACGCGATGAGCTGTCTCGCCACGCAGGAATTTTTTGTTTCGATTGAGCGCCGCCATCACCTTGTCGGTGTCACGGCCGCCGAGCGGCATCACGTAAACGGTTGCGAGCTTGAGATCGGGAGACATCCTCACTTCCGGGACCGTGATGATCTGTCCCTGAAGATCGGGATCATACACCCCACCTTGCGAGAGGATGTCCGCGATCGCATGACGCACCAATTCGCCGACGCGCAATTGCCGCTGCGAGGCGGAGGGCGACGAATTTCGATGAGACGGACGATGCGCCATCTTTATCTTTCGACTATCTCGTTGCGGCACGTTGCGCGACGCCCGACATCGCTTCGATGTCCGGGCGTCAGGCTTTCCGCTCGCTGTTGAATTCGTTTTCCGACGCGTATCCGGCATGCTTTGCCGGACAGGACATCGAATTGTCTTCCTGCTTAGGCTCCTGGCGCAGCCGTAAGGTTCAAACTTACAGGCTGCGCTGGATGGTCTCGATACGGTAACACTCGATGACATCGCCGGCGCGCATGTCGCCGTAGTTCTCGAAGGCCATGCCGCATTCCTGGCCGGCCTGCACTTCCCGGACCTCGTCCTTGAAACGCTTCAAGGTCGACAATTTTCCTTCGTGCACGACGACGTTGTCGCGGATCAGCCGGACATTGGCGCCGCGTTCCACGGTGCCGTCGGTCACGCGGCAGCCAGCCACCTTGCCGACCTTGGAAATGTTGAAGATTTCCAGGATCTGCGCGTTGCCGAGCATGGTTTCGCGCAAGGTCGGAGCCAACAGGCCGGACATCGCCTTCTTCACGTCATCGACGAGGTCGTAGATGATGTTGTAGTAGCGAATCTCGATCCCGTTGCGCTTGGCGGCCGCGGCCGCTTCCTTGTGCGCGCGGACATTGAAGCCGATGATGGCTGCGTTAAAGCCTTCGGCCAGTGTCACGTCGGATTCTGAAATACCACCGACACCGGCATGCAGGATACGCGCGGCCACCTCGTCGGTGCCAAGTTTTTCCAGCGAGCCAAGAATGGCCTCAAGCGAGCCCTGGACGTCGGCCTTGATGACCAGCGGGAATTCCTTGCGGCCGGAAGTCTTCAGTTGCGACATCATCTGTTCGAGCGAACCGCGCATGCCGGAAACGCTGGCGGCGGCATTCTCGCGCTTTTGATGGGCGCGGTAGCTCGTGACCTGGCGGGCCCGGGCTTCGTTGTCCACGACCGCGAGGCGGTCGCCGGCCTCCGGCGGACCATTGAAACCGAGCACTTCGACCGGGACGGACGGGCCCGCCTCCGCGAGGGTTTCACCCTGATCGGAAATCAAGGCGCGAACCCGACCCATCTCGGCGCCGGCTACGATAATGTCGCCGATCCGCAAGGTGCCGCGCTGGACCAGCACGGTGGCTACCGGGCCGCGGCCGCGGTCGAGCTTGGCTTCGATCACGGTCCCTTCGGCCGGACGCTCCGCGTTGGTTTTCAGGTCAAGCAGTTCCGCCTGCAGAGCAATCATTTCCAGGAGCTTGTCGAGATTGGTCTTGTTCTTGGCAGAGACCTCGACATCGACGACATCGCCGCCGAACGATTCGACCTGAACCTCGTGCTGCAGCAATTCAGTGCGCACGCGCTCCGGCTTTGCATCGGGCTTGTCGATCTTGTTGATCGCGATGATCATCGGGACCTTGGCAGCCTTGGCGTGATTGATCGCCTCGATGGTCTGCGGCATGACGCCGTCATCGGCGGCCACCACCAGCACCACGATATCGGTGACCTTGGCGCCGCGTGCACGCATCGCCGTAAAGGCCGCGTGGCCGGGGGTATCGATGAAGGTGATTTTCTTGCCGCTTTCGGGCGATGTCACCTGGTAGGCGCCAATGTGCTGGGTGATGCCGCCTGCCTCGCCAGACACCACATTGGCATGGCGCAGCGCATCGAGCAGCGAGGTCTTGCCGTGGTCGACGTGACCCATCACGGTGACGACCGGCGAGCGCGGCTCGGTGTCGGTGGAATCATCGACGACGTCGAACAGTCCTTCTTCGACGTCTGCAGCCGCCACACGCTTGACGGTATGGCCGAGTTCTTCGGCGATCAGCTGAGCGGTGTCGGCATCGATCACGTCGGTGATCTTGTACATCGCGCCCTGTTTCATCAGCAGCCGGATTACGTCTACCGCCCGCTCCGACATGCGGTTGGCGAGTTCCTGGATGGTGATGGCTTCCGGAATGGTGACTTCGCGGATCAGCTTTTCCTTCGGCTCGTTCGAGGCATGTCCCTTCAGGCGCTGGGTACGACGGCGGAACGAGGCAATCGAACGCTCACGCACATCGTCGGCATTGAGCGCGGTGACCAGGGTCAAGCGCCCGCGCTGCTTCTGCTGCGTCGGTTTGGCGGGAGCCTTTGTCGGCATAACGGCACGGGCGCCGCCGCCGGGGCCGCGGCGGATCTGGCGCGGACCGTCATCGTCGTCGGCGGCAGTCTCGGCGACGGCGGCAGGCCGCGGCGCTGGGGCCGGCGCACGGGTGGCGGGCGCGGTCCTCGGTGCTTCGTTGGTTTCGCCGAAGCGCTTTTTGGCCTCCAGCTCCGCCTTGCGCTTGGCTTCCTCTTCAAGACGATGGCGCTCTTCCTCGGCCTTGCGGCGGGCTTCGGCAGCTTCGCGCTCGGCCTTCTCGATGCCTTCACGGCTGGAGCGACGCTTGGCTTCTTCTTCGGCGACGCGACGTTCCTCGACTTCGCGCTGCTTGGCGTCGGCCAGCGCGCTGGCGCGCGCGCTCCGCTCGTCCTCGGTCAGCGAGCGCAGCACCACGCCTGAACCGCTCCGAGGTGGGGCTGCCGCCGGGCGGGTTAAGGGAGCCTTGGGTGCCGGAGCACTGGCTTTGACAGGGGCTTCCACGGGCGCCGCCGGCTCGGTTGCCTGCGGCTCGCCGCCGATACGCCGCTTGCCGCGTTTCTCGACCACGACCTGTTTGGTGCGGCCATGGCTGAAACTCTGGCGCACAGTGCCCTGCTCGACGCGCGGTTTCAGCGTCAAGGTCTTGGTCGGGACACTCAGCGTCTTGTCGCCAGGGGTTTTGGTATCAACCATTCAACAGTCCTAATCTTGTTTACGTTGTGCGGGTCCGCACGGGTCTTGTCCATGACGTGTTGGCCGCACGGCCCGCAGTCTTGTCGTTCTCGGTCTTGTCGTCATCCGCCAGCCGGTATCGGACCAGCATCTGGCAGCGCGACAGGAAGGTTTTGCTCGCCGGGCCCACGAGCAGGGCAGCATGTATCACATTTGAGCGCCCGAGTGCCAAATCCAATTGCTCGGAAGTCAGCGATGAGATCACCGGTATTGCGGCGGATTCCGCAGTTCCGGCGGTTTTTTCAGCCAGGGCATTCAGTTTCCGGATTCCGTCCGGCGCCCCGTCGGAAGCATGGATCAAGCCCCGAACCTGGTGCTGGCCAAGCGCCCCCTCGACCTTGCTGAATCCAGCAACGACCTGGCCGGCCTTGGCGGCCATGGCCAGCGCCTCGATCGCGCCGCGCTCCAGGAGCCGCTCGGTATCTTCGGCGAGTGTCGATTTGGCCTGAACGTCGCGTTTGAAGCCCCTGCTAAAATGGTGCTTCCGAACCGCTTCGGCAACCGTCTGGCGCGAAGCCGTCAGCCAAAGCCCACGACCGGGAAGTTTGCGCTTCAGGTCCGGTACCACCTCGCCCGCCGGGGATACCACAAACCGGATCAGTTCATCGATCGGCCGCGACTGACGCATGACCGCACAGGTCCGCGTCGCCGACTTCGCAGTCCGCGGTCCATCATCGAGATCAGGATCGGCCATCGCAAGCATGTGGTCGGGTTGGCTCCCATCACCGGGGTCGCTTCAGAACGCAAAGGGCGGTCTGGCGCATTGGAAAACCTCAGGCCGGTTGTTCTTCAGAAGATTCACCCTCGGTCGCGAGCTCCTCCGGCGTGATCCAGCCGGCGAGGACCCGCGCCTGCATGATGATCTGCTCGGCATCGTCACGGGTGATCTCGTTGGGATCGAGAATGCCGGGATGCTTGGTGGCCTCACCGCCTTCCTTGCGTTCGGTCCAGCCGACCAGGTCGTCGGTGGCACAGCCCGCCAGATCCTCGACCGTCTTGATTTCGTTCTCGCCGAACTTGACCAGCATCTTGGAGGTCACGCCGGGCACCTGCTTCAGCGCGTCGTCGACGCCGAGTTCCTTGCGCCGGTCCTCGAGCTCGCTCTCAATCCGCTCCAGATATTCACGCGCCCGGCTCTGCAATTCGTTGGCGGTCTCCTCGTCGAAACCTTCGATGCCCGCCAGTTCCTTCATGTCTACCAGCGCCAGCTCCTCGACGGAGGTGAACCCTTCGGAAGCCAGCAACTGTCCGACCACTTCGTCGACATTGAGCGCTTCCATGAAAACCCGTGTCGAGTTCTCGAAGTCGGCCTGGCGGCGTTCGGATTCTTCCTGCTCGGTCAGGATGTCGATGTCCCAGCCGGTGAGCTGCGAGGCGAGCCGCACGTTCTGTCCGCGACGCCCGATCGCCAGCGACAACTGATTGTTGGTGTCGGGGACGACCACTTCGATCCGCTCGCGGTCTTCGTCGATCACGACCTTGGAGACTTCGGCCGGTGCCAGCGCATTGACCACGAAGGTTGCAATATCGGGCGACCATGGAATGATGTCGATCTTTTCGCCCTGCAGCTCGTTCACCACGGCCTGCACGCGCGAACCGCGCATGCCGACGCAGGCGCCGACCGGATCGACCGAGGAATCCCTGGAAATCACGCCGATCTTGGCGCGCGAGCCGGGATCGCGGGCCACCGCCTTGATCTCGACCACGCCGTCGTAGATTTCAGGAACTTCCTGCGCGAACAGCTTGGCCATGAATTGCGGATGGGTGCGCGACAGGAAGATCTGCGGACCCCTGGTTTCGCGGCGCACGTCGAAAATATAGGCACGGATGCGGTCGCCATTGCGGAACACCTCGCGGGGCAGCATCTCGTCACGGCGGACGATGGCCTCGCCGCGGCCGAGATCGACAATGACGCTGCCATATTCGACGCGCTTGACGATGCCGTTGACGATGTCGCCGATGCGATCCTTGAATTCCTGATACTGACGGTCGCGTTCGGCCTCACGCACCTTCTGCACGATGACCTGCTTGGCAGATTGCGCGGCAATGCGGCCATATTCGAGGGGCGGCAAGGTATCGGCAATGGTGTCACCGATCTGGGCGCCGGGGTTGGCACGCTGCGCGTCCTTTAGCGAAATCTGGTTGGCGGGATTTTCCACCACCTCAACGACCAGCATATGACGCGACAGCCGCAACTCGCCTTTCTTGGCGTCGATTTCGGCGTGAACATCGGTCTCGCTGCCATAACGGGCGCGCGCCGCCTTGGCGATGGCATCCTCCATCGCTGCGATCACAATCGATCGGTCGATCGACTTCTCGCGCGCGACGGCGTCTGCGATCTGCAGCAGTTCCAGCTTGTTGGCGCTGACAGCGGCCATGGCTTAGTCTCCTTCAGGGTGATCGGTTTCGCTGGCCCGTCGGGCCAGGCGGTGTTTTTTGGTGTTTTGCGGCTTCAATCGCGACTTGGGCGCCTGATTCTTATGCGGGTCGCTCTTCTTGGCGTGCGGCGGCGAGGGTGGCGCGAGCCCGAGCTGCTGCTTGAGCTCGCGCTCGGCCTGCTTGCCGCGTCGCATCGATTCAGCGATCAGCTCGTCAGTCAGAACCAATCTGGCATCGGCGATATCTTCCATGACCAGCGAGACATCGGGATCTTCGCCGGCGCGCACATCGTCGCGGCGAAGGTGCAGTTCGTGACCTTCGACCCGATCGAGCACGCCGCGAAACCGCTTGCGGCCTTGGAACGGGACGGCCATCTCGATCTTCACCAGATGACCGGCATAGCGCTCGAAATCGGACTTCCGGACCAGCGGCCGGTCGATTCCAGGCGAAGAAATTTCCAGCCGGTAGGCCCGGTCGATGGGATCGGCGATATCGAGCACCGGCGACAACGCCCGCGACACCGCCTCGCAATCCTCGATCTGCATCGTGCCGTCGGGGCGTTCGGCCATAATCTGGACGGTGCAGCCGGCCTCGCCGGAAATCCTGATCCGCACGAGCCGGTAACCCATGCCCTGCAGGACCGGACCGGCAACGGCCGAAACCCGTGCGGCGACGCCCGGTTCAACTACCAGGCGCGGCTCGGCCAATAGCTCGAGGTCCGTGGAACCAGAAACGGCGTCGTTCATATCCAAGATCGGATCGGATCTCACTCACGTTGGATCGATGCCGGTGCCAACCAGGCCCGGCGGCGGCCCCAATCCGCGCTCCAGCGCGAAGGTCGGATCAGGTAATAAAAAAGAGCGGGTCCCGGGGGGCCCACTCTCAATACGCTCTCGTATGAGACTTGATAAGTTGGCGCTGATATAGCGAGTTTTCCCTGATCCGGCAAGGGCCGATCGCGGGACCGCATACGGCCATAGCAGCCTGTTGCACTGCGATTGCCTAACGCTTCATTCACCAAGGACGCCTAAATTCCCGGAAAAGCTCGGCCGTACCGGTCGGCCCGTTGTGTTTTGGTATTCCATGGCAGGCGTCACCTCGCCGATCCCCGAACTGGAGCAGTTCGTCAGGCAGGTTGAGCCGGGCCGGCGATCAGAAATCGTCCGCCAGATCGCGCAATTGTTCCTGCAGGGAGCACCAGGCTTTCGGCCCGACCATGTTGATCTGTTCGACACCATCCTGGTGGACCTGATCCCGTTTACCGACTCCGCCGCGCGCATGGATCTCGCGGAGCGTCTTTCCCTCCTGAGCAACGCCCCGTCAGTCGTCGTCAACCAGCTTGCGCAGGAAACAGAAATCCTGATCGCCGGGCCGCTGCTTCGTCGTTCGCTGGCGGTGGACGAACAGGTTCTTTCCGATGTCGCCCGCCAGAACGGGCAAAGTCATCTCCTGGCGATCTCGGAGCGGCCTCAATTATCCGCGGGAGTAACCGACCTCATCATCCGGCGGGGCGACCGCGAAGTCGTTCGCCGGGTCGCCAGCAATTCAAACGCGCTGTTTTCGCAAACGGGATATGCAACGTTGGTCAAGAAGGCCGCCCGTGACGGAGTCCTGACCTTGACGCTTGGCCAGCGCGAGGACCTTCCGGAGGCGCAGTTACGAACCCTGCTCGCCGGCTCGATCGATGCGGTGCGGCACCGACTGCATCAGATGGTCAAGCCGGAGCGGCAGGTCATGATCCGGCAGATGCTGAACGAGATCGGTGGAATTTCGAAACGCGGTGAAAGCCGGCGCGACTTCGCCGCCGCCCAGCGCGCGGTGCTCGCGCTGTATCGGGCCGGCGACCTCAACGAAGCGGCCTTGCTCGGTTTTGCCAAGGCCTATCGCTATGAAGAAGCGGTGGCGATGCTGTCGGCGATATCAGGCGTGAAGGTATCGACGCTCGATCATCTGGTGTCCGGTGATCGCTACGACCCTGTGATCATCCTGGGTAAGGCGCTTGGCCTGCAATGGGCGACGGTCCGCGTGCTGATCCTGCTTCGCTTCGGTCCGAGCAGGGTGCCGGCGCCGGCCGATATGGAAATCGCACGGCAGAATTTTATGCGGCTGATTCCGGCCACCGCGGAACGCGTTGTGAAATTCTGGCAGAGCGGATCGCCCGCGCCCACCATGCGGGCTGATTAGCAGCTCGTTCGCTCAGCCGGCGCGGCGAAAAATCAGATAAGTCGCCTTGCGGCCCTCACGCTCCGCCTTCCGGCCGTAGCGGGTCATCGTGTAGTTCGCCCAAGGCTCGCTCCAATCGGCCATCCGCTCGGCAGTCCAGGAGAAATCAGGCGAACGCATCATATGCGCCAGCGTCCAGGCATTGTAATCGTCGATGTCGCTGACAAAGCGGAATTCGCCTGAGGGCTTAAGCACCCGTGCCATGGCGGCGATCGTCTGATCCTGCACAAAGCGACGTTTCCAGTGCCTCCGCTTCGGCCAGGGATCGGGATGAATTAGATCGATGCGTGAGAGCGAGCACAGGGGTGCCCAGGCCAGCAGTTCGGCGGCATCGCCTGCAAACAGGCGAATGTTGGTGAGGCCCGACGTCTCGATCTGGGTCAGGATCTTGGCCATGCCGTTGATATACGGCTCGCAGCCGATGAATCCGGTTGTTGGAAAGGCGGTGGCTTCCGCAATCAGGTGCTCACCGCCGCCGAAACCGATCTCGAGCCGAACCGCGTCCGCGCGCTTATCGAATAACTCTTTGAGGTGGCCCGGAGGGTCCGTCGAGATATCGAGCGCAAGATGCGGCAGCAGGGTTTCAACCAGATCGGCCTGGTGCAGGCGCAGCTTGTGGCCCTTGCGGCGCCCGAAAAACGCCCGGCCCATCGCGCCGCCGCCATCGGCCTCTGCCGGAGGTGGCTGGTTTTCGTCCTTGGATGTCAAAGGGGGTCTTCTACTCATGAGGGGACTTGGCCAGCCGATGGACGGCATCTTGAAAGGAGAGACTTTCGCCTATCCCAGATTCAGCCGGTCCTCAAACAAAACCGCTCACGCTCAGCGCCGGTCGGGTCCTTCACGTGCAGCGATCTGCTCGACCATTTCGACAATGCTGCGGCGAAGCTTGGCATCGGTGATGCGGGTAAACGCCCGTGTCAGCGCCAGGCCTTCCGAGGTAGCGAGGAAATCTGAGACATAGGCCGGCGATGCCATCCCATCCGTCTGGATGCCGTCAGTCCTGCCGCTCGGTCCGCCTTCGAACAAGAAAGAGACGGGTACCTGCAGGATTTCGGCGATCTGCTGGATGCGACTGGCGCCGACGCGGTTGGTGCCCTTCTCATATTTCTGGACCTGTTGGAACGTGAGCCCCAAGGCATCGCCGAGTTTTTCCTGACTCATGCCGAGCATGATTCGCCGCATTCGTACGCGACTGCCGACATATTTATCGACCGGATTGGGTGCCTTGGCCGACATCTCCGGGGCTCCGTTGCGCTCGGGGGACGGAAACAAAACCGTCATGAAGTATGCCGCCGGGCGCGCGAGGGATCAAATCAGGAAAATACCTATCGCCCGTTTTCGATGCTGCAGGCGCGGTGGTGCCAGCGGTGTGGCCATGGATTGGTTGCCTTCTTGCGCGGAAAGCAGGCCATTGAACGCGCTAAGCGTGTGAATAACCTGGAAGACAACTTTAAACGTTATCGCGCGCGCGCCGTCACTCGCCGCACGATCACGATCACAAGCGTCGCCACCACAAGAATGGTCGCTGGAAGATCACCGAACCGCGCGTAAAAAGGGCGATCGATGGCAACCGGCAGGTTGGTATCCAGCACGCCCTCGATGCCGAGATCAAGCTGTGCAACGGTTCGTCCCACTGCATCGATAACCGCCGAAATGCCGGTATTGGCCGCACGGACCACCGGCAGTCCTTCTTCTATTCCGCGCAACCGCGCCTGTTGCAAATGCTGATACGGGCCGGTCGAAATCCCGAACCAGCCATCGTTGGTCAGGTTGACGATCCAGCCCGGGCGTTCGTCGGCGCCCGTGATGTCGCCTGGAAAAATCGCCTCGTAGCAGATCAGCGGCCACGCCGGCGGCGCGCCCGGAAGTTTGAGGGAATGGCGGCGTGTTCCTGCGATGAATCCGCCTTGCACCTTGGTCAGCTGCACGAACCCGATCCGCTCCATCCAATCCTGAAACGGCAGATATTCACCGAACGGGACGAGATGCAGCTTGTCGTAGACCGACAGCACGTTGCCATCATGGTCAATGATATAGATCGAATTGTAGGCGCGGGTGATGCGTGTCCCCGGAGGCAGATCGGGGGCGCGAACCGATCCGGTAACCAGCACCGTGTCTTTGGGCAGCAGCCCCGCGATCTCGGCCATGGCGTCAGCTTCGCGGGTCAGAAAGAACGGGAAGGCCGATTCCGGCCAGATCAGGATATTGGTATCGCGCACGCCGGTCGATTGGGGTCCGGTCGAGCGGTCTGAGAGCATCAGATATTTCTTCATCACGTCCGCTTTGGCGGCGTAATTGAACCGGACATCCTGCTGCAGGTTGGGTTGCATGATCCGCAGTTTGGTGTTGCTGAGCATGGTTGGATGCTGCTGAAGGCGAACCACGCCGAACCCGAGCATCGCAACGAGCGCTATTCCTGCGATCGCGGTTGCAAGCCACGGCTTTCGGCCGCGCGATGCGCCGTCGATCAGTGTTGCCGGAGCGGCGAAGATCCCGACCGCGAGGAACGTCAGGCCCCAGAGTCCCACGAGCGAGGCGGTTTGTGCCAGCGCCAGCGGCTCGGTCAACGCATAGCCGAAGCTGTTCCAGGGAAAACCAGTGAGGGCATGACCGCGGAGCCATTCACTCACGGTGAGGGCGGCGGCCAACGCAAGGACACGCGAGGCATCGCGCGTCCAGATCAGCCGCGCCAGTGCAAAGCCCAGCGCCGTATAGAGTGCCAGGTAGGCCGGCAACCCCAGCACCGCAAAGGGCATCAGCCAGGCGAAGGTCTGAGCGTCGACCAGGAAGGCGTAGCCGATCCAGTAAAGACCAGGCACGAAATAACCGAGGCCGAACCAGAATCCGCTGATGGCGGCTGCGGGCACGCCCCGGTAACGGCCGGCGCCGGCCCCATCGATCAGCCACACGGCAATTGGGAAGGTCAGAAACAGCACGGGCCAGGCGTTGAAGGGTGCCATCGCCAACGCCGATAGCGCGCCGGCCAAGATGGCGATGACGGCGCGCTTCCAGCCCCAGGACAGGATGATTGCCGGCGCCGCCATCCGCAGCTTGCTTGTCAGGCTCACGGCGTCTCCGTTCCATCGCCGGAGCTTGAGCGGTCGCTATTTGGGGGTGAATTTGCTTCAGGCGGAGCGTCGCGCTTGCGTGCCTCCCGAACAGATCGGGCCGGCGGCCGCTCCTTGCGGGGACTGATCCGCAGCCGCTTCACCCGCCGGGGGTCTGCATCCAGCACGACGATCTCGAAATTGCCGGGTCCGGAGATGACCTCGCCACGTACCGGCAGGCGTCCGACTTGACTAACGAGATAGCCGCCAAGCGTTTCCACTTCTTCGCCGGCTTCACCCGTGACGAAATCCTCGCCGATCACCGCGCGTGCATCCTCGAGACTGGCGCGCGCGTCGGCGATGAAGGAATTATCGGGCTGCCGCGCGATCGATGGCGTCTGGTCGCCATCGTGTTCGTCGTCGATCTCGCCAACGATCTGTTCGACAATATCCTCAATCGACACCAGTCCGTCGGTGCCGCCATATTCGTCCACGACAAGCGCAAGATGGATACGAGATGCCTGCATCTGCACCAGCAGATCGATCGCCCGCATCGAAGGCGGCACGAACAAGAGCTTGCGAATGATGTTCGCGTCCGAAAGCGGCATCGCCAGATTCACGGCGCGCAAATCAAGGCCGGCCGGCAGCGGCTTCTTTCGCTTGGTATTGCCGGTATCGGCCACCCTCGCCTTGACGGTCATCCAGGCCAGCAGGTCGCGGATGTGGACGATGCCTTCGGGATCATCCAGGGTTTCGTTGTAGACCACAAGACGCGAATGCGCGGCGTTCTCGAACAGGCTCATCAATTCGCCGATTGGAATATCGCGTTTGACCGCCACGATGTCCGAACGATGAACCATCACATCGGCGATGCGTCGCTCATGCAAGCTCAGGATATTGCGCAGCATCGTCCGTTCGATGGCCGAAAAGCCTACATCGTCCGGCGTGCTCGCATCCAGGACGACCTGCAGATCGTCGCGCACCGAACCCGGCTTCCATCCGAATAGTGAGCGGATGGCGCGGACCAGCCAGTTATCGGAAGCAGGCCGCGAGGCTTCGCCCGAAGGGACCACGGCAGGCAGATTGCGGGTGTCGCGCGGATTATCCTGGACGGGATCGGAATCGGACATGGTCAGTCGGCCTGCCCGCGGTCGGTTTCAGGATCACGATCGGCATAGGGGTCGGGAATACCGATCTGGGCGAGGATTGTTTGTTCCAGCGCTTCCATCTCCTCGGCATCCACCTCGTTTTCGTGGTCATACCCGATCAAATGTAGAAAGCCATGAATGGCGAGATGGCTGAGGTGATGATCGAATGGCTTGCCCTCGTCATCGGCCTCGCGACGGGTGGTTTCATACGCGATGGCGATATCGCCCAGCATTCGCGGTGCCTCGTCCGGTTGGCGAGCGCCGGTGGGCTGCAGCGCCGGAAACGAGAGCACATTGGTCGGCTTGTCGATGCCACGCCAGTTGCTGTTCAGGGTACGAATGCCAGCGTCATCGGTCAGCATGACGGCAAGCTCCGATTCATCCGGGCCGATATCCACGTTGTCTGCGGCAAAACGGATGGCCTGCTGGATGACCGCTTCCGCATCCGGCTCGGCTTGCCAGCAGTCGGCCACCACGAGGATGTCGGTTGAGGGAAGGGCGGAAGGCGCCATCGAAAAAGAAACCCGTTTGCTGCCGGAGATGGCCTCCGGCGCAGGTTGGCACGGAGGAGGTTGCCTCAAGGCTTGCCGGTTGCCGGCGGTGGCAATCCTTCATAGGCGGCGACGATGCGGGCCACCAGTTCATGGCGGATCACGTCTTCGGCCGAAAATCTTACCTGAGCAATGCCTTCAACGCCATTGAGCAGTTTGGCCGCCTCTGCGAGGCCCGACGGTTGTCCATTCGGCAGGTCGACCTGCGAGGGGTCGCCGGTAATGATCATCCGGCTGTTTTCGCCGAGCCGGGTCAGAAACATCTTCATCTGCATGGAGGTCGTGTTCTGGGCTTCGTCCAGGATAATAACGGCGTTGGTCAGGGTGCGCCCGCGCATGAAGGCCAGCGGGGCGATTTCGATTTCGCCGGTCTGCAGCGCGCGCTCGACGATGCGCGAATCCATCAAATCATAAAGCGCGTCATAGATCGGCCGCAGATAGGGATCGACCTTCTCGCGCAAATCGCCGGGCAGGAAGCCAAGCCGTTCGCCAGCTTCGACCGCCGGGCGCGAGAGGATAATGCGATCGACCTCCTTGCGCTCATAGAGTTGCGCGGCATAGGCGACTGCAAGCCAGGTCTTGCCGGTGCCGGCGGGACCGACGCCAAAAACCAGCTCATGCTTTTTCAGCGCGCGGATATAGAGGTCCTGAGCGGCGGTGCGTGCCCTCACCTGGCGCTTGCGCAAGTGAATCGTCTCAAAGGTGGGCTTCATAGCCTTGGCGTCGAACTCAAACAGGGAGCCTTGCGCCATTACCGCACGGATCGCGCCGTCGACATCGCCCTGCGCCAAATCATGTCCCTGGGATGCCTGCCCATACAGCATCTCCAGCACGCGGCGCGCTGAATCGCAGCTATCCTGCGCGCCGGCGATGGTAATGCGATTGCCGCGGGAATCGACGACGACACCGAGCCTTCGCTCGACCATCGCGAGATTCTGGCCGTACGGACCGACCAGGGCGGAGGCGGCCCGGTTGTCATCAAAATCGATGATGACTTGTGCTTCAGGTGCGGACGTGTCGCGATCGAGCTTGCGGCTGGAAACGAGAGAAGGCGAATCCGATGCGCTTTTGGGCAAGGGTTCAGGCTCCAGGACTGAGAGAGTGGAGAGCGTCAGGTTGGACCGCGGCCAATCTCGGAGTATCGGTATCGGGGGATGCGAGCCTGCCGAGAAAACTGTAACGCTCGAGGCTATCAAGGGTCATCGGCAGGACCTTGCCGATCATGTCGGGAGACGCCATCACATGGGCCGGTTGCAGATAGGCGGTGCGTCCGACGATCTGGCCGGGCTTGCGTGCCGCGCGCTCAAACAGCACGTCAACGGTGCGGCCGATCGAGGCCCGGTTGAAGGCCGATTGCTGACTGTCGATCAATTCCTGGAGGCGCTCCAACCGCTCGTCCATCTCGACTGCTGATACCGTCTCCTCGTTATCCGCCGCCGGCGTTCCGGGCCTGGGCGAATATTTAAACGAATAAGCCGAAGCGTAGCCGATTTGTGTGACCAGCGCGAGGGTCGCGGCAAAATCTTCTTCGCTTTCGCCCGGGAAGCCCACGATAAAATCTGACGAAAATGCAATGTCTTGGCGAGCGTTGCGGAAACGCTCGATAACCCGACGATAATCATCGGCGGTATGTTTGCGGTTCATCGCCGACAGGATCCGGTCCGAGCCGGACTGCACGGGCAGATGCACGAACGGCATCAAGGCTGGAAGATCACGGTGGGCGGCGATCAGGGTATCGTCGACATCACGAGGATGGCTCGTGGAATAGCGCAGCCGCGCGATGCCGGGAACCTCAGCAAGGTGATAGAGCAGTTCGCCGAGCGACCAGGCGCGTCCATCAGGACCCTCGCCATGATAGGCATTGACGTTCTGACCGATCAAAGTGAGTTCACGAACGCCGTTGTCGGCGAGCCTACGCACTTCCTCGGCGATCCGCCTCACCGGACGCGACAGTTCGGCGCCGCGGGTATAAGGCACGACGCAGAAGGTGCAGAATTTGTCGCAGCCTTCCTGAACGGTGACAAAAGCGGAAACACCGCGCGTGCGGATGGCGGCAGGTGTTGGTCGCGGCAGAAAGCCGAATTTGTCTTCAACGGGAAATTCGGTTTCGAGTGCGCGCCCCGATTCTGCGGCCTGCCGCAGCAATTGCGGCAAGTGATGGTAGCTCTGCGGTCCGACCACCACGTCAACCACCGGCGCCCGGCGGATGATTTCCGCGCCCTCGGCCTGCGCCACACAGCCGGCCACCGCTATTCTGACTTCGCGCCCGTGAGTTGAGGCCTCCTCCTTCATCGTCCGCAAGCGTCCAAGCTCCGAATAGACTTTCTCGGAGGCCTTTTCACGGATGTGACAGGTGTTGAGGATGACGAGGTCAGCCTCGTCAACGCTTGCGGTTTCCACAAAGCCTTCCGGCGCCAATGTGTCCACCATGCGCTGGGCATCGTAGACGTTCATCTGACAGCCGTAGGATTTGATATGCAGCTTGCGCGGCGTGGTCATGGAACCTGATGGAAGAAACAGCCTTTGGGGGCGAGGCTCAGATATAGCCTAAATGGAGGGAAATCCAGCCAAAGGCCCGCCCTCGCGAGCGCTAAACTGGTCAATCAGGGCGGGTAATTGCCTCACATCGGCGAAAACTGCGGCTGCGCCGGCCGACAACAGCCCTTCGGCATGATTGGGGCGGCAGTGGCTGCCCCCGGTAAAGCCGAACGGGGTCATCCCACCCGCCACCGCAGCCCTGATGCCGGAGACGCTATCTTCCACCACCACGCAGCGCTGCGGCGGGGTCTTCATTTCGCGCGCCGCCAGCAGGAAAAGATCGGGCGCCGGTTTGCCGTGTGCGACTTGGGTCGCCGAGAAGATGTGCGGCCGACATCGTTCGTAGAGGCCGGTGGCGCCGAGACTGGCCCGCATTTTATCGTGCGATCCGCTTGAGGCCACGCAAAAGGGCCGCCCGATGGCTTCAAGTATGTCTTCGATATGTGGGACAGGCCGCAGCTCGGCCGCGAAAGCCCGGAACAGCTCTTCCTGCAGCTCCCGATGAAATTCTTCCGGCAAGGCTCGGCCAAGGTCGGATTCGATCTCGAGGGTGGCCTGCCGCGAGGATCGGCCGAGAAAGCGGTCGAACACCTCTGCGGACGTGATCGGATAACCATGCCGCGAGAGCACCTCGGCATGCGTCGCACACGAGATCACTTCGCTGTCGACCAGCACGCCGTCGCAATCGAAAATGACGAGGTCATAGCCGCGCGCCCGCATCGCAGGGGTCGCATCATCGGCAATCTTGCGTTCAGGCGGGGAAGTGCTCAGGACTTCTCTTCGCCTAGTGGCACGCAATAGAGTTCGAGGCGGTGATCCACCAGTCTATACCCAAGCTTCCGGGCGATTTCGGCCTGCAGGGCTTCGATCTCCTCGGAGGTAAATTCGATCACCTTGCCGTCGCGCAGGTTGATCAGGTGGTCATGGTGGCTGTCACGCATCTGCTCATAGCGTGCGCGGCCCTCGCGGAAATCATGGCGTTCGATGATACCCGCGTCCTCAAACAGCTTGACCGTCCGGTACACCGTCGAAATCGAGATTTTGTCATCGACCGCCACACAGCGGCGGTATAGCTCTTCCACGTCCGGATGGTCAGCGGCTTCAGCCAACACGCGTGCAATCACCCGGCGTTGTTCGGTCATGCGCATGCCAGTGGCAGCGCAGCGCGCCTCGATGCTGGAGTGCGTGTCTGGGGAGTCCTTGGGCTTTAAAGCAGTCATAGCGCTTTCTGCCATTGCTTGGGTTACGACAAGTCGCGGCGCATCAATAGGGCATTCAGGCGCTCGCCATTGGCTTGCTGATAATACTGATCCCGACGGCCGACGATAGCAAATCCGGCCCTTTCGTACAGCCGCCGGGCCGGCTGATTATTTTCCTCGACTTCTAGGAACAAAGTACGAATGCCGCGTCCCGCCAGATGTCCCATATGGGTCATCAGGAGCTGACGGGAAAAGCCCCGGCCGCGATAACCACGGCCGATCGCGATCGACAGGATTTCCGCCTCGTCCGCGGCCATCCGCGATACCGCAAAGCCGATTACCCTGCGGCCGAGGCGCAGGCGATGGAGGAGCGTATTCCGTTCCGTGAGCATGCTTTCGAATTCCTGCTCGCTCCAGCCGCGATGAAAGGAATCCCGATGCAGTTCGGCCAGCACCGGCACGTCGCGAGGGCTGGCAGGTTCGATCGCCAGTTGATCGCCCTGCCACAATCTGGATAGCCAGGTCATCATGGAGAGGGCTGCGAAGAAGCCCCAGGCGATGCAGCGCCCATTTGCGGCTTGGCGTCGGGCGCGCGCAAATAATAGGGTTTGGCCGGTGCGGCGTCAGGGCTGACAGCCGCGCCGAGCCAGGCGACCCAGGTGATATCGGGAGCCGCCTGCCCATCCACGCTGGCGGGAGCAGGATGACCAGCCGGCCAGCGCGCAGCCAGAAGCTGCGCCGCATTGCCGACCAGATGGGGCGCGGGGTGGCTGCCCGCGGCCTGCAAGGCCTTGTCAATCGGCGACACGCGCGGCGACACCAGGGGATGACCGTCCCCGGTCACCAGTTGGAAATAAACGTGGTCGTGCCGCGCATCGATTGCCGACAGCACCGGCTGCGGACCATTTCGTGCCACGATCGGCGCGGCAAAGGCGGCAAGCGTGGTCAGGCCGACGACCGGTTTCTGTGAGGCGAGCGCAAGCCCGCGGGCAGCGGATAAACCCACACGCAATCCGGTAAAGCTACCGGGACCAGTCGTGACGGCGATGCGGTCGAGTTCATCAAAGGCGAGCCCCGATTGTTGCATGACCCGCGCCAATAGCGGCATCAGGGCTTCGGCATGACCGCGCTTCATCACCATCGATTCGCGGGCAATCACCTCGCTCGAGGCGGTGTCGAGAATGGCGCTGGCGCAAGCATCAAGGGCCGTATCAATCGCAAGGATCAGCATTCGGCCATGCTATAGCGTTTTCAGGCGAGCTGGATACCGGTCGCGTGAAGAAAACGCTTCAAAAAAGCCGCTCGGTTCTGATCAATCAAAACCGAACCTCTTTGCCGGGCGCGACGCGCTCGCGGCCCAGAACGATATGCGGTTATCGCAGACGGGGCAGCAGCGGCCCGCTTGGGCTAGATCGGCCGAACTTCGGCGACCTCGGGTACGAAATGCCGGAGCAGGTTCTGAATACCGTGCTGCAGCGTGGCGGTCGACGAGGGGCAGCCGGAGCAGGAGCCCTTCATGTTGAGGTAGACCACGCCCTCCTTGAACCCACGGAAGGTGATGTCGCCGCCATCATTGGCCACCGCCGGCCGTACCCGGGTTTCGATCAGGTCCTTGATGGTCGCGACCGTCTCAGCATCTTGTTCGTCGAAGAATTCGTCCTCCTCGTCTGACGCTTCGTCGCTGGCCGCCGCGCCGTCTGCCAGAAGCGGCTCGCCCGACATGAAATGTTCCATGATGACGCCGAGTATCGCCGGCTTCATGTGCTGCCAGTCGCTGCCCGCCTTGCTGACGGTAATGAAATCGCTACCAAAGAACACGCCGGTGACACCGGCAACGCCGAAAAGCTTCTCGGCCAGCGGCGAGCGGGCCGCGGCCGCGCGATCGGCGAATTCCAGCGTGCCGCTATCCAGAACGGTTCGGCCGGGAATGAATTTCAGGGTGGCGGGATTGGGGGTGGCTTCAGTCTGTATGAACATGGGTTTCTCCGGCGTCGCCGGTTCAAGGCCGGCGCGTGTGCCTTTCTAGCAGATGGCGATGGCGGGCGCACGATCAAGATGGAAAAGGCCGGCTCCCGCCAGCAATTCAGTCTGGAACCCGGTTGTGCTCAGGATAAGGCGTCGATGCCGGCATCGCTCAGATGGCCAGGCACCAGGGTTACCGGCAGGGGAAAGGTGCCGATTTCGTTCGCCAACAGGACGATCAGCGGGCCGGGCCCCTCGGCGCCAGAACTCGCCGCCAGCACCAGCTTCGCGATATCGGCGTCTTGGTCGATGATTTCGAGAATTTGCTCCAGCGCTTCGCCCTCGCGGATAACGCGCTCCGGCACGATGCCGGCAATGGCCTGAGCCCGGGTGACGGCGCGGTCAAGCGCGACATTGGCCTCGTCATGCGCTTCCGCGCGCATGACGTCGGCCACGCCAAGCCATTCCTGGTTCTGTTCGCTGGTTTCAATGATGCGCAGCATCACGACCCCGCCACCGACCCGCAAGGCCCAGCGGCTGGCATAATAGACGGCCCGATCGCCTTCCTCGCTATCATCAACGATGACCAGGCATTTCGGCCTGTGGCCTGGCTCATAGCTTTTTCGCTGCCTGGTCATGCTGCTTCAGCACGTCCCTCCCAACGCGCGACGGAACTGGCGTCGTCTACGCGCCGCGCATGCTGCCACACTCCCTCCGGCTTGGGGAGGCGGGAAACGGCGATTTTGTCAGGGTTTGCGGATAAAGCCGACAATGTCTTTGGAAAACGCCATGGTCTCTTCGGCAATAGCGCGGGCCCGGTCGGCACCATCGATCAGGACCGCATCGATATAGCCGGGGTCCGCAACCAGCCGCTTCATTTCGCCGGCGATGGGAGCGAGCTTTGCAACACACAGCTCGACCAACGCGTTTTTGAACCCGGAAAATTGCCCGCCGCCGAATTCGCGGAGCACCTCGGCCTTCGAGCGGCCAGAGAGCGCGGCAAAGATGCCGACGAGATTGTCGGCCTCAGGCCGGTTTTCCAATCCTTTTTCCTCGTCCGGCAGCGGCTCCGGATCGGTCTTTGCCTTGCGGACTTTCTGGGCGATGGTGTCGGCATCGTCGGTGAGGTTGATCCGCGAATAGTCGGACGGATCAGATTTCGACATCTTCTTGGTACCATCGCGCAGGCTCATCACGCGGGTGGCCGGACCCGTGATCAAAGGTTCCGGCTGTGGAAAGAACAAGCCGTCAGCAAAACCTCGGCTGCGAATTGAATCGGCGAAGTCGTTGTTGAATTTCTGGGCGATGTCGCGCGACAGTTCGAGGTGTTGCTTCTGGTCCTCGCCGACCGGCACATGGGTGGCGCGGTAGAGCAGGATGTCGGCCGCCATCAGCACCGGATAATCATAGAGGCCGATCGAGGCATTCTCGCGGTCCTTGCCAGCTTTTTCTTTGAACTGGGTCATGCGGTTGAGCCAGCCTATTCGCGCGACGCAGTTGAAGATCCAGGCGAGTTCGGCATGACCGGCGACCTGACTCTGGTTGAACACGATGTGTTTTTTCGGGTCGATGCCGGCGGCGATGAAGGATGCGGTGACCTCGCGGGTATTGCGGGCAAGCTCGGCCGGTCCACCCCAGACGTCGAGGCCTTGGGTGATCGCATGCATGTCGACGACGCAATAAATGCAGTCATGGGTTTCCTGCATCTTTACGAAGTTGACGATGGCGCCGAGGTAATTGCCGAGGTGCAGATTGCCGGTCGGCTGTACGCCTGAGAAAACCCGTTCAACGAATGCCATGCCGAATTCCCGCGAATTTTGTGGTCTCGCGCCGATAGGTCCGGCCGCGCGACCGTCCCATTGCCATGTGGGGCCTAGTCGCGCAAGTCAGACAATCCGGGCCGCCGAAGCGCCTTTCGGGTTTCACGCCAGTCGAAGCCGCCGAGTAGCGTCAAGAGGCCCGCATAGACGGCTCCGCCCGTGACGATCAAAGCGCCGAGTATCACAGCCAGGGCGAAGCCCGGTTGATCCCCGGTGTGCGGGACGAGCGCTCGGGCGATCATCCATAATACCACCCCCATCCCGAGCGACGCAGCCGCGATCTTTGGCAAACGCTGGCGTGCGGCTGCATCAATTGAAAAGCCGAAGCTTGCAAGTCCGCGATGGATCAAGACAAAGGCATTGCTCCAGGCGCCGGCTGCAAGGCCAGCAGCCACACCACCGGCGCCGAAAAACGAGCCCAGGCCCATCGCAAGCAGGACCGTTACCATCAAGGCGATGAGGGTAGCGAATAGGGGCGTTTGGGTATCTCCTCGGGCAAAGAACGCCGGTGACAGCGCTTTGACCAGGACATGCGCGGGGAGCGCCAGCGAAAGCCAGGCGAGCGCCTTTGCGGTCGCTTCGGTGTCGATCTCCGTGAAGGCGCCGTGCTGAAACAGCACCCGTACGATCGGCTCGCCCAACACGATCAGTCCAAGCGCCGCCGGCAGCGACAGCCCAAGCGCCAATTCGAGCCCGCGCGATTCCACCTTGATCATTTGCATTTGATCCTCGCCGCGAACCGCGCGGGTCAATTCCGGGATCAGGACCGAGCCGATGGCAACACCTACGATTCCAAGCGGCAATTCGATCAGGCGATTGGCGAAATAGAGCCAGGACACTGCCGAAGGTGAGTGGGAGGCGATGATGGCGGCGGCGACGATCAGCAATTGCGGGCCGGCGCTCGCAACCATGCCAGGGCCCGCTTTCGCGAGAAAGCTGCGCATCTCGGCGTCAATCGTGGGTCGGAAGGGGCTGGCAAGCCCGCTGCTTCCTCCGCGGAGCAGCAGGATCGACAGTTGCAGCAAGCCCGCGATGCCGATGGTAGCGGCGAGACTGATTGCGGCCGATTCCGGATTGGTCCGCCAGCCGACCAGTACGATCATCACGGCGATCAGGCTAACGTTGAATAGAAGCGGCGAAAAAGCGGTCAGCGTAAACCGCCCCTGCGCATTGAGAAGTCCCATCATCACTGTAACGGGGCCCGCGAAGGCGAGATACGGCAGCATCAATCGGGCGTCATTGACCGCAAGCTCCAGGGCTGGACGACCGGCAAAGCCGGGTGCGATGAGAGTAATCACCAGTGGCATCAGCAGGCCAAGCAGGGCGGTGGCAACGATCAGCGCCGTGGTGATGGTGCCAAGCACGCGACCCGCAAAGGCAATGGCGGCGAGGGTGCCGTCCTTGTCGCGCATCTGCATCCAGGCAGGGATCAGGGCAGCGTTCAACGCGCCTTCCGCAAGCAATCGCCTAACGACATTGACGAGTTGAAATGCCACCAGGAAGGCATCTGCAATCGCGCCCGCTCCAAGCAGGCTCGCGATCATCGCGTCCCGGATAAAGCCAAGCAAGCGCGAGGATAGCGTTCCTGAAAAGACCGTGAGAAGCGAGCGAACCATTCAAATTTCCAGCGGCTGCCGAATAAGGCGCCGCGCGCGTCGTCCGAAAGACATCGCCACTTATACGGGGAGCCAGCACCACGCGCGAGGCCATTGGCGGGAGACGATGGGCGGATCGGGGTTGTCTTGCTGCCAGCGTCCGGGTCTGGTAGTCCGCGCCTGATCAATTGCCCCGCCTTGCAGACAGCTCTCAGCAGGAATCCCGGAGATGACCCTGGCCAAATATGACGTTCTCGGGATCGGCAACGCGATCTTCGACGTGCTCGTGCAGACGGATGAGGGGTTTCTTGCCGCTCATGACATGGTCAAGGGCAGCATGGCGCTGATTGACGAGGCGCGCGCGGCGGCCGTCTACCGCGACATGGGCCCTGCGGTCGAGATTTCCGGAGGCTCGGCGGCCAATACCATCGTCGGCGTGGCAAGCTTTGGCGGCCGCGCCGCCTATATCGGCAAGGTCAGGGATGACCAGATCGGCCGGCTCTATGCCCACGACATCCGCGCCGCCGGCGTGGTGTTTGAGACGCCATCGGCCTCCGCCGGGCCCGCCACCGGCTGCTCCTACATCCTGGTGACGCCGGATGGCGAGCGCACCATGAACACCTATCTCGGCGCGGCTCAGGATTTGTCGCCCGCCGATATCGACGCCAACCAGGTCGCTGCGGCCTCCATCACTTATCTCGAAGGTTATTTGTGGGACCCGCAAAGCGCGAAGGAAGCCTTCCTGAAGGCTTCTACCATTGCCCATCAGGCCGAGCGCCAGGTGGCGCTCACGCTCTCGGATTCCTTCTGCGTGGATCGTTATCGCGGAGAGTTTCTCGATCTGATGCGAAAGGGCACGGTTGATGTGGTGTTCGCCAATGAGGCGGAGTTGCACGCGCTGTACCAGACCTCCGATTTCGACGGTGCATTGAAGCAGCTGCGCGAGGACGTGAAACTCGGCGTGGTCACCCGCAGCGAAAAGGGTTGCGTGGTGTCGAGCCGCGAGGGAGTTGTCGCGGTATCGGCATCTCCGGTCGAGAAGGTAATCGACACCACCGGAGCCGGCGATCTCTTCGCTGCCGGATTTCTATTTGGAATGGTGCGTAATGTCGGCCATGAAAAGGCCGGGCGGCTCGCGGCACTCGCGGCCTCCGAAATCATCCAGCATATCGGCGCCCGCCCGCAAGTGTCTCTGAAAGAGCTGGCTCAGCAGGCGGGGCTGGTCTGACGGGCTGTTGAACAACAGCCTTCATCCAACACCTAAGGTCCGGAAAAATTACGTCCACCTGATCATCGGACGTCGCACAGCGAGCGCCATGATGCAGCCCCCGTGGGGCCTTGCAACAGCAAGAGCGGTGACCAAAGCCCGCCTAGCGAAGTCCGGGAGGTGGTTATGAGCGTCTCCATGCTGACTCTCAGTGAGCGGTTCAGCCTTTATCGATAATTCCTTCCTTCGTTGCGTCCATGGAGTTGATAATGCTGCCTCGGATTCATTCCGTCTGCCTTCACGTCGGGGTGAAGTTCGAGATAGCGCAGGTCATCAAAGTCTCTCGGCAGTCTTTGACCGGAAAGGACAGGCCAATCGAGTATGTCATTGTCCAGAAAATTCTTGGCGATCAATGAGGGGCTCAGTGCATGCTGTTTAAACACGACCGGCATGGAGATCTGGTCTCGATAGGAATGAACTAATACCTGCTCGAACCAACTTTCCATGCAGGCTATCAGCGCGGGGTCGTGATGCCGGCGGAGCAGGAAGGCTCCCTTGAACAGTCCACCCTCAACAGGATAGCCGATCGAGCGGTAGTGCGCGATTTGCCTCCGCACACGGGCTGGATCGTCGTATCCAAGCCCAAGGACCGCAGTCGCCTCGTCATAAATGCACGATCGTTCGGGATGAGCGAAGCACACCAACGGAGCGGCGTCGGACCTGAGGTACTGTTCAAAGAGCTCGGTTGCCGGCCTCTTCAGCCGCACCGTGTTGTCAATATAAAGGCTCTTTTTGTAGGCGGAGAGATATCGATGGGCGAGGATCTTGATCCGCTTGGACGATCGAACGGCATCCAGAAGCGTGCCTTCGATCACTCGAATCTGCCATGTCCTGGAAGTAAGCTTCGCGTCGTCGGTGAAGCAAATCTTGTCCACTCCGTCTTCGAGAGCGACATCGGGCAACTCGTTCAGCGGCTCTGAGAATCCGAACAAGCACGTGTACAACACTCCGCGCTCTGGAATCGGCTTTGGCGAAATCTCATCCTCGAGCTTGGTCAGCTCTGCCATCCGAAATAGCTCCGCAGCTCAGTAGCCGACTTCCCGGCCTTCCTCCTCGCGGTCGTCGTAATGACCGGGAAATTGGACAGAACTGGTGCTCTCTATTCGGCGTGTTGTGCGCTTCCGAACATCAGCAGGAAATCGCCTCGACCATACCAAGCAATGGATCGCTGTCGCAAGTGAAGCGAAATGCTCGTCCCTTCAAGCAGTCTTGGCCGCCTTCAGGCCAAGCCGCTTTTCCACGGCATCGCGCATTTGGAATTTCTGGATCTTGCCGGTCACGGTCATCGGAAACTCGTCGACGAACTCCACATATCGCGGAATCTTGTTATGGGCGATCTGGCCTTCGCAGAAGGCGCGCACCTCGTCAGCCGTGAGCGTATCGCCGGATCGGACACGGATCCAGGCGCAGAGTTCTTCGCCATAGCGCGTATCGGCCACGCCGAAGATCTGCACGTCTTGGATTTTCGGATGCCGAAACAGGAATTCTTCGATCTCTCGCGGGTAGAGATTTTCGCCGCCCCGGATCACCATGTCTTTGATACGGCCGACGATGTTGCAATAGCCGGCCTCGTCGAGGGTGGCGAGGTCGCCGGTATGCATCCAGCCGTTCTGGTCGAGCACTTCCGCGGTCTTCGCCGCTTCGTCCCAATAGCCCAGCATTACGCTGTAGCCGCGGGTGCAAAGCTCGCCCCGCTCGCCGCGTTTGACGATCCGGCCTTCGAGGTCGACGATCTTCACCTCGACATGCGGATGAATTCGCCCGACCGTCGAAACCCGGCGATCCAGCGGGTCGTCCACCGCGCTCTGGAAACTCACCGGGCTCGTCTCGGTCATTCCATAGGCGATCGTCACCTCGCCCATGTTCATCTCGCTGTTGACGCGCTTCATCACTTCGATAGGGCATGGCGCGCCGGCCATGATCCCGGTGCGCAGTGATTTCAGGTTGAATTGCCTGAATTCGGGGTGATCCAGCTCGGCGATGAACATCGTCGGCACGCCGTATAGGGTCGTGCATTTCTCCTGTTCGATGGTTTGCAGCGTCGCGAGCGGATCGAATCCCTCGCCCGGATAGACCATGGTCGCGCCCAGCGTGACGGCGGCGAGATCGCCCATGACCATGCCGAAACAGTGATAGAGTGGAACAGGAATGCAGATGCGGTCCTGTTCGGTGAGCCGCATGGCGCGGCCGGTGAAATACCCATTGTTGAGGATGTTGTGATGGGTGAGCGTCACGCCTTTCGGCGACCCCGTGGTGCCGGAGGTGAACTGGATGTTGATGGGATCATCGAATTGCAGCAACTCGCCCAAGGCTCTGATCTGTTCGCGGTGGCGGCTCCCGCCCATCGCGGCGACCTCCTCGAAGGCGATGGCGCCGGGGGATAAGGGTTCGCCGATCTGAATGACCGCGCGGAGCGCCGGTAGTCTGGCCGCGCGCAGCTGGCCGGGTTTGGCGGCCGCAAGCTCCGGCAACAGCGTGTTCAGCATCTCGATGTAATTGCTGGCCTTAAACGCGGTCGCGGTCACAATCGCGGCGCAGCCGACCTTGGCCAGCACGAATTCAAGCTCGCTCAGCCGATAGGCTGGATTGATCGTCACCAGGATCAGCCCGGCCTTGGCAGCTGCAAACTGCGTCAGCGTCCATTCCGGCCGGTTGAGCGACCAGATGCCAATCCGTTCGCCGCGCTCAAGCCCAAGCGCCAGGAATCCGGCGGCAAGGGCATCGACTTTTTCGGCGAACCCGCGCCAGGTCCAGCGGACGCCGTGGCTTGGCGAAACCAGCGCTTCCCGCTCGCCCCAACGGCGGGCGGCCAGATCGAGGCTGCGGCCGATCGTGGTGCCGAGCAACGGCACCTCCGAGATTCCGGAAACGTAGCTGTCCACTCCGTCACTCATGGCCATCTCCTCTTGTTTCATTTCAGATCAGCGCTCTTGCGGCGCTTCGGTCATTCGTTGCAGCTGTGCCTGCTTTTTCGGGAACAAATAGCAATGATTGCGGTTTTGGTCCAATGGGCTGGAAGCATTCACGCCGAGCGGGCCCCGGTGCGCCCCAAAAAAGTGCGTCTACAACCAACTAAAGCAGCGGCGCCGATTTTCGGTACTGTTGCCCGCGTCGAGGCAGTCATGATTTCCAAGTGGAGTGAATGGAAGCGTTATCCGCGGCCCGGCCGGGACGAAAATATCGAGGCGCCGATTCTGCCCGGAATCTATGAGGTCCGCTTTGCGGGTTCAGGTGCGCTGCACTCATTTGGAGCCGTCGACAATCTGGCCGAGGCTCTGGCTCAGCTGGTCACGGGTTCCAGATCCTGGTTTGGCCGCCGCGGCGCTCCCTCCTCCGACCTCGAATATCGCACCTGTGCCGCCGCGACCAAGGCCGAGGCCAAGGCTGCAGCGGAGCGAATGGTCGGTCGACGCGAAACCTATCTGAGTGGTGCCGCCTGACTCCGGCGGCCTTAGTCGATCACGAGATCGTGGCCGGTGAGACGCCGGTAGGCTTCCAGATAACGCGCGCTGGTTGCCTGCACGACTTCGGTTGGAAGCGGCGGTGGCGGCGCCTCGCCATTCCATCGGCCGGCGCGTCGCTCGCCATCGAGATAGTCGCGTAAGGGTTGCTTGTCGAAACTCGGCTGCGGACGTCCCGGCCGGTAGGCATCGACTGCCCAGAACCGTGAGCTGTCGGGCGTCATCACTTCGTCAATGAGAAGGATGTGTCCGTCCGGACTCCGGCCGAACTCGAATTTGGTATCGGCGATGATAATGCCGCGTTCGCTGGCGGTGGTTTCGCCGAGCGTATAGACCGCGCGCGTCATGCTCTCGAGCGTATAGGTGTCCTCGGTGCCAATGATCTCGCGCATCCGCGAAATTGGAATGTTTTCATCATGCCCGGTCTCGGCCTTGGTGGCCGGGCTGAAGATCGCAGGGTCCAGCCTGCCGCTCTCCACGAGTCCGCTGGGCAGCTTCTCGCCGGCCAGGGTGCCCTCGCTTGAATATTCCTTCCAGGCCGAGCCTGAGAGGTAGCCGCGGATCACGCATTCGATCGGAAATACCCGGGTGCGTCGGCACAGCATCGCCCGGCCGGCGATCTCCTGGCGATGATCCTTCAATGACGGGATTTCGCCGATGATCTCATCGGTATCCGCGCTGATCATGTGATGGGGAACCACGGCACCGAGATGTTTAAACCACCAGGCGCTGATTTGGGTCAGCACCGCGCCCTTCATCGGAATAGTCTCCGCCATGACCACGTCGAAGGCACTGATGCGGTCCGTCGTCAGAAGCAGCACGCGGTCATCGCCGACCGCATAGACGTCGCGAACCTTGCCACGTGCCATCCGAGACAAGGGAAGATCGCTATGTAGCAAGGCGGGCATCATCTGACTTTCGATGGAGGGCCGGCTCGAGTGCCGATTGCGGCGCCTATTCCGGCAGCGGAATGAATTCGTGCTCACCGGGAATATGCGGAAAGCGGCCCTGCTTCCAGTCAGCCTTGGCCTGCTCGATGCGTTCCTTGCTGGAGGATACGAAATTCCACCAGATATGACGTGGTCCTTCCAGCGCATCGCCACCGAGAAACATCATGCGTGTCGGCCGGAGCGTTTGCACGGTGATGCGATCACCGGGCCGGAAGATCAGGAGGCGCGGGCCTTCGTGGCGGTCGCCGGCGATTTCGATTTCGCCCTCGACGAGGTAAATGGCGCGCTCCTCGTGATCCGGATCGAGAGGAATGCGCACGCCCTGTTGCGCGGTGACCTCGGTATAGAACCACGGCGATACCATGCTCACCGGTGACGAAACGCCGAAGGCTCGGCCGGCGATGATGCGCGCGGTGAAGCCGGTATCCTGCACGGTTGGCAGACGGTCGGCTGCGTAATGTTGAAACGAGGGCGCGATTTCCTCCGCGCCTTGCGGCAGCGCGATCCAGCTTTGCAAGCCGAGCATCTGCTGCCCGTGCTGGCGTTGCAGATCCGGCGTGCGTTCGGAATGAGCAATGCCACGGCCCGCGGTCATCAGGTTCATGGCGCCCGGCTGAATTTCCTGGGCATTGCCCTCGCTGTCACGGTGCATGATGCTGCCGTCAAACAGATAGGTGACGGTGGCAAGGCCGATATGCGGGTGCGGCCGCACATCCATGCCCTTGCCGGCGATGTATTGCACGGGTCCGAAATGATCGAAGAAAATGAACGGGCCGACCATCTGCCGCTGGCCATGCGGCAATGCGCGCCGCACCGCAAAGCCATCGCCGAGGTCTCGAGTGCGCGGCACGATCACGAGCTCCAGCGCGTCGCAGGATTTTGGATCGCCCGGTACAGGGTCGTTGGAAGGTTGCCAGCTCATGGTGTCTCTCGTTTTGGCAGGATCATATCAGAACTTTGATATCCCGATCCAAAAACTTCACCCTTTCCGAACGTCGCGTGATTGATGCGGCCGGCGCGTAATCGGATCAGGATCGCGTCAGCCGGCCTGAAAGTTGCCGAAAACGTAGCAGCAACAGCAAGGCATAGACGGCTGTACCGCAGGACAGTCCGATCCATACGCCGGTCGCCCCAAGCGCCCCCCGGAACGCCAGACCCCAGGCGGTCGCGAACCCGATCAGCCAATAGCTGACGGCTGCAAACAGCAGCGGTACACGTGTGTCGTTCAAGCCCCGTAACGCGCCGGCGACGACGGTCTGGATGCCGTCAGCAACAAAGAAGCTTGATCCGACCACCAGCAGCGTGGTGGTGAGTTCAATGATCTCGTCGTCGCCCTGACCGAAGAACGCGTGGGCGATGGCAAATCGGCTGGCCAGAATGATCAGTGTCATCAGGCCCATGAAAAGCATCCCGAGCGTGGTGGCGGCCATGCCGGCCTGGCGCGCCGCTGTCGGATCGCCGCGCCCTGCGGCCTGGCCGACGCGTACCGTTGCCGCCATGCCAATGCCGAACGGCACCATGAACAGGATTGCCGCCACCTGGAGCGCTACCTGATGGGCGGCAAGAGCCGTGGTGCTGATCAGCCCCATCAGGAGGCCCGCGGCGCCGAACACGCCGTATTCAAGCAGGAACGCCCCTGAGATCGGTGCGCCAATCACGATTAGCTGCCGCATCAGCTCCGCGTCGATGCGATGAAAATGCTTTAGCACCTGGAACTCGCGGAACGGCGCGCGGTAGCGCGCAAACCAGAGCGCCGCCAAAAGCATCGCGCCATTGATCAGACTGGTGCCAAGCCCGGCGCCCAGCAAGCCGAGCCGCGGCAATCCTCCGACACCATGAATCAACAGATAAACCAACGCCGCATTGGCGGGGATGGCGGCGAGCATGATCCACAGCCCGGGCTGCGGGCGATTGACCGCACCCATGAACCCCCGGACAGCCAGGAAGGCGAGGCCGGGGCCGATCCCCCAGGCAAGGCCGAACAGATATTGCTGAGCCTGATGGGCGGTGGCCGGTGACTGCCCGAGCGCCCGCAGGATCGGCTCGCCGTAAAGCGGGAGCGCCAGCATCGGCACCGAGATCAGGATAGTGGCCCACAATCCCGCATGCAGGGATTGCCGAACCCGATGCGGATGACCGCCCCCGAACGCCTGAGCGGCCAGCGGCGCAACCGCTGACACAAGCCCCATGCCAAGCGTGAAACCGGCGAAAAAAATAGTATGCGCAAGCGCTGCGGCGGCGACCGCGGCGTCACCAAGCCTTCCGATCAACGCCAGATCCGTGGTCATCATCGCGATCTGGCCGAGTTGCGTCAGCGCGATCGGCGCCGCAAGTCTCAGCGTCGCAATGAGCTCACTTGAGAAAGCGGGGCGCGATCGTTGAAACGTCGCCTGGACGGTTTCCATGAATAACGTCATGCCCGGAGTTTGCCACCGCCACCGCACGGATTGATGACGACAAGCAAGGTGCCTCGTCAAAAGGGTGGATGTCGGTTGGAGAGGTCACGGCTGAGCGCCGTGATCACACGTCCACATTGGCGCTGAGCGAATTATCTTGAATGAATTCTCGGCGCGGTTCGACCACATCGCCCATCAGCTTGGTGAAGATGTCGTCCGCCTCGTCGATTTCCTTGATCTTGACCTGCAGCAGCGAGCGCGCATCGGTATCGAGCGTGGTTTCCCAGAGCTGACTGGGGTTCATCTCGCCGAGACCTTTGTAGCGCTGCAGCGCCACGCCCTTGCGTCCGGCTTCAGTGACCGCCTCGAACAGGCTGACGGGGCCGTGGATCATGGTTTCGCTGTCCTTGCGGCGCAGCACACCGGGCTTGGGATAGGCCTCCTGCAGTCTGGCGGCGTACTCGTCGAGCTTGCGCGCGTCGACCGAGCCGAGCAGCGCGTCGTCGATGACAGCGGAATCCTTGACCCCGCGTACCGTGCGCTCGAACGCGAAACCCTCACCCTCGCTGAAGCGCCCGGTCCATCCGCGCTCGACTTCATCGGCGAGCGCATCCAGACGACGGGCGATATAGTCAGCGGCAGCATTGGCGGTGGCCGCATCGCCGGTGATCTTGGCGTTGAGCACACCCGCAATCGCGGCCTGTTCGACCACCTTGCGGTTATAACGGCTGTGCAAATTGTGCAGCGTAGCGCGGATGACGCGGGCATCTTCGACCAAGGCCTGCAGGTCGCGGCCGGAGCGCTCCTCGCCGGTGGCCAGCTTGAAGACGCAATCATCGAGGCCCGTTGAGATCAAATAATCTTCCAACGCGCGCTCGTCCTTCAGGTATTGCTCGGACTTGCCGCGGGTCACTTTGTAGAGCGGTGGCTGGGCGATGTAGAGATATCCGCCCTCGATCAGCGCCGGCATCTGGCGGAAGAAAAACGTCAGCAGCAGCGTGCGGATATGGGCGCCGTCGACGTCGGCGTCGGTCATTAGAATAATCTTGTGATAGCGCAGCTTTCCGATATCGAAATCGTCACGGCCGATGCCGGTGCCAAGCGCGGTGATCAGGGTGCCGATCTGCTCGGAAGAAAGCATCTTGTCGAAGCGGGCGCGTTCGACATTGAGAATCTTGCCGCGCAGCGGAAGCACCGCCTGGAATTCCCGGTTGCGACCCTGCTTGGCGCTGCCGCCGGCGGAATCACCCTCGACGATGAACAGTTCGGATTTGGCCGGATCGCGCTCCTGGCAATCGGCAAGCTTGCCGGGCAGGGAGGCGATGTCTAGCGCTCCCTTGCGACGCGTCAGCTCCCGCGCTTTGCGCGCCGCTTCGCGTGCGGCTGCAGCTTCCACCACCTTGCCGACAATGGTCTTGGCCTCGGCCGGATGTTCCTCGAACCAGGCGGCGAGTGCCTCGTTCATGACGTTCTCGACCACGGGGCGGACTTCCGAGGACACCAGCTTGTCCTTGGTCTGTGACGAGAATTTGGGATCGGGCACCTTGACCGAAAGTACGGCAGTCAGCCCTTCGCGGCAGTCATCGCCGGTCAGCGCGATCTTCTCGCGTTTAGCCATGGCGTCGGCATAACCATTGACCTGGCGCGTCAGCGCACCGCGAAAACCGGCCAGATGGGTGCCGCCGTCACGCTGCGGAATGTTGTTGGTGAAGCACAGCACGTTCTCGTGGTAGCTGTCGTTCCACCACAGCGCTGCCTCCACCCCAATGCCGTTCATGTCGGCTTTGAGAACGATCGGCGTGGGCACGATCGCCTTCTTGTTGCGGTCGAGATATTTGACGAATTCTTCGACGCCGCCCTCGTAGCGCATCTCCTCGCGCTTCTCGACGGCGTGACGCATGTCCGACAACAAGATGTGAACGCCGGAGTTCAGGAATGCGAGCTCGCGCAGGCGATGTTCCAGCGTGGCGAAATCATATTCGACGTTGGTGAAGGTGGCCTTCGAGGCCAGGAACGTTACTTCGGTGCCGCGCTTGCCGTGGGCGTCGCCGACCACCGCAAGCGGCGCTACGGAATCGCCATGGGCGAATTCGATGAAGTGTTCCTTGTCGTTGCGCCAGACGCGCAGCTGCAGTTTCTCCGACAGCGCGTTGACCACGGAAACGCCGACGCCATGCAAGCCGCCCGACACCTTGTAGGAGTTCTGGTCGAATTTGCCGCCGGCATGAAGCTGGGTCATGATGACTTCAGCCGCCGAAATTCCCTCGCCCTTGTGGATGTCAACGGGAATGCCGCGGCCATCGTCGCGCACGGTGATCGAGCCATCGGCATTCAGGATCACCTCGACTGCTGAGGCATGTCCGGCGAGCGCCTCGTCGATGGCATTGTCGACCACCTCATAGACCATGTGATGCAGGCCGGACCCGTCATCGGTATCACCGATATACATGCCGGGCCGCTTACGCACGGCATCAAGGCCCTTCAGAACCCGGATCGATTCCGCGCCATACTCAAGCGGAACGGCAGGCTGTTGTTCGGCGATGGTTTGCCGGGCAGGTTCGGTCATCTCAATCCTTCGAGGAATTGGTCAAATCAGCCGCGCGCGACACGGCATTGATTGCGTTCTTTGTGCCATGAAAGCTGGAACGCGCCTAGCGCAAAGTCTGGGCCATCAAATAACTGAAAAAGTAGGCATTTTCCGCGCTCTTTCAAGGCGGCACATGGGCCTTTCGGAAGGGTGGTGAAATGCCGATTCGCGACCGCGTTTTGGGGGCATTTTCACTGCCAATTGCCTGTCGTTCCGAACGCCTATTGGACCCTTAGAGTCGATCCTCTCTGCACCTTTCCTTTGCTGCTCCATTGGGCTTTCAATAGACCTGAAGCGTCATCGTCTCGCCGGTCGGACCGATCATCACGCCCCACGCTTCGTCGGCGGAGAGGTCGAGGGTTCCGTTGCGCGAGGACGCGCCAGCGAGCTTCACAGCGTAGCTGTAATGGCCGGGCGGCAGTTCGAGCGTGGGGCCCGGTGCTTGCGGGCCTCCGGCGCCCGCGGCGATCCGGATCGCCTGCTTCTGGATCGTGATCGTCGCCTCGCTGTTGCCGAGGTTGGCAAGCATCAGCTTGGCTTGGCCAGCCTTCGGCAGGATATTTCCCTTCTCAGCGGCGGCCGGAAACCGTTGGGTCAGGTTGATGGTGGTTTCGTCGTTGTTGCGGCCAAGCTTCAAAAGCCCCGGCCCATCGGGCGATGCGAAGGCCAGCTGCACCTGATCCGGCTTGATAACGGCACGGTCCGCGCTTTCCTTCCATCCAAGCTTGCCAAGCTGTGTGCGGTAGAAGCCCAGCACCGAATTGAGATCGGCTGTCACGCTGGCCTCGAGTTCGCGGCGGATCGGAGTATCCGTGCCCGGAAGCTTGCCGACCCCGAGCGAACTCATGGTGTGCTCCTTTGGCACCGGAAGCGCCGAGCTTTCATCCGCTTCGAGATCGCGTGGCGGGGCACTATCAGCTGACGATTTGTCCGCACCCTTTCCGCTGTCGGCCCCCTCCAGGCCGGTGCCTTCCGCGGTCACGTTCACTTTGGGCCCCATTTGCATGGCAGTGAGGGTGAGTGTCTTCCCACCCTTGGAAAATTCCAGCACAGCCATGTTCGGCCGATTAATGACAGAGGGCGTTTCCTTCCAACCCAACGGCTTCAATGCCCCACGATAGAAACTGGAAAGCGCCCGTACGCTGGCAGAGGAATCGAACTCCAGCCGGCCCTCACCGCCATCGAATTGGACGTTCTCGGCCGTTTCCGGCAGCGGCACCGGAGTGGTCGGATTGCTCATGGCCTTCAACGGCGTGTCCGAAAGGCTGGCAGCTTGCGCAGTCCGGCGAGCTTGGTCGGCGGCCATCAAATCCTTCGCGGTTGCCAAGGCGTCCTTGAAAAATTGTTCGTCCGCCTCCTTCTTGGCCTTGGCGCGGGCCGCCAAAGCCTCCGGCTTGACCTGGGCGAGGAGACTGAGCGTCGTCAGATCATAGCGGCGGGCGAGCCTGAGAATCGCGGTCTGCTCGGCGGTCGAGAAATTGAGGCTGGCGCCGTCAGCAGTGGAGCCGACGTCGCTGCTTTCCTTCCAGCCTCGCGCCGCCAGTTCCCGCCGATAGAAGGAGAGCACCACGGGCAAGGTGGCGGCGATCTGGCCGTGGATTTCGCGCCGGTCGGAATCCGCGCTGCCGCTGCCACCGAAACTGGGCGCATGATCGGGCTCGGGCAGATCCATGATCTCCTGAATGACCCTGAGTTCCGCAGGCTGAGCAAAAGGCGCCACCCGGATATCGACCTCGGTCTGGCCGCCGTCCTTCGGTTGCAGCGAGACGACGATCGGCGGTTGCTGACGGCCGCCGCCAATATTACCCCGACCGAAATAACTCCGAGAGATTGCCTGGGGTTTGTCGTCCGCCGAGGCATTAGGCCAGCGCATGGCGATGTCATCGGCCGACAGCGATGTCCAGCCGCGCGCGGTGAGTTCGCCCTGGAAAAACGTGAGCGCCTTGTCCGGCGCTCCCGGGAACACGCAGTTCAGATAGGGCCGATTTTCGTCATAGATGATCGCGCTGGCGCCGGTGGGAAACGGAAGATCGACTGCGAGCCGGTTGGCGTCATAGGCCACCGAAGACTGATCCGGACGGCCCAGTGCCTGCGTGAAGGAGACGATCAGTCCCTGGCCGCCTTTCTTGAACGACAGCAGCGGTCCGGGTTCTTCCAAGGGATGGCTGTACGGCATCCAGCCATTCTCGACCAAAAGGCGGTTCACGGCCGGCCTTGCGGCGGCAACCGGGATCGGCGCGGTATAGGTGGTGGCGATCGCTTCATGATGCGACGGATCGATCACCGCGTTCTGCAGCCGCGGCAAATCGCGCACATCCACGATGCCCTCGTCGGCTCGGACCTGGATCGGGCTCAACACGAGCCAGAGAAGCGCGGCGGCCGGCAAATGTCGACGCAGGGTGAGCCGGATCCCGAACAGCGCGTTGCCCCGTGCCAATTCAGTCATGAAGGTTCTCCGCTTCCATGCGCGTCGGCGCATTCCGATTGTTTCAGCTAGTCGCGTTTCGATGCGGGGTGGTTCAAACGAACCCCTTTTTGATGGTCAGGGCCTCGGCCTCATGGCGCCATTGTCCACCTCGAAAATATCCGCCGATGGGCCGATGGCGGAAAACGCCTGCGGATCGGCCCCGGTCATCCAGACCTGGGACCCGAGGCGCGCCAGTTCATCGAACAGCGCGGCTCGCCGGCCTGGGTCGAGATGGGCCACGACTTCATCGAGCAACAGCAGCGGGATGATCCCGGTCATATCGGCGACCAGATTGGCATGCGCCAGCACCAGTCCGATCAACAACGCCTTCTGCTCTCCGGTGGAAGCATCACGCGCCGGCATGTTTTTGGGCGCATAGACCACCTGAAAATCCGTCAGGTGCGGGCCATCGAGCGTGCGGCCGGCGGCGGCATCGCGCGCCCGGCTCTCGCGCAGGATGGCGCGATATCGGTCCTCCACCGCCGTGGCGGGCTCATGCAGCAAGGCGTTTTCCATCCAGCCATCCAGGCTGATGCGGCCGGAGGGAAAGGCAGAGGTGGCGCTGCGACCTTGCAACCTGGCGTCGAGCCGCGCCAGGGTCTGTCCGCGCATCGCCGCTACCGCAACCGCCAATTCGGCGGTCTCACGCTCGATCGCATCACACCAATGGTCGTCATAATTGCGGACTTCAAGGAGGCGGTTGCGTGACCGCAACGCACGGTCAAGCGCGGAGACGCGGCTGGAGTGCTCGCTGTCGATGGCCAGCACCAGGCGATCAAAGAACCGCCGTCGTTCGGAAGCCGCGCCCGTAAACAGCCCATCCATCGCCGGCGTCAGCCAAACCATTCGCAAATGTTCGCCAAAAGCGGTGGCCGATGGCACCGGCTCACGGTCGATCCGGCAGCGCCGGCTCGATGGCGCATCACTGTCCGGCGCCATTTCGATGCCGGTGCCGAGCGTGGCCAGTCCGAGCGCGCCTTCGACTTCGGCGGAGACCGCCCATGAGCCGTCGCCCTGATTATCGGCGACGTCGTCGAGGGTGGCGCGGCGCAGGCCGCGTCCCGGCGACAGAAACGAAATGGCTTCGAGGCAGTTGGTCTTGCCGGCGCCGTTTGGGCCGACCAGCACGATCTGATCTCCGCGCGGCGCCAGGCTTGCCGCGCGATAGTTGCGGAAATGCGTCAGCGTCAGACGATGAAGGCGCGAGGCGGTCATGGCGCAGTCATGGCGATGAGGCGTCGATCCTTTGTCCCCTGCGCGGTTTAAACTGTCGCGCGGGACCGGAGCTTGCCGGCGCGAAAGAACTCACACCCGCATCGGCATCAGGACGTAGAGCGCGCCTTTGGAATCCCGGTCCTGGATCAAGGTCGGTGAGCCCGGGTCGGCCAGCCGGAGCACCGCTACTTCGCCCTCGATCTGGGCTGCGATGTCCAGAAGGTAGCGCGAGTTGAAGCCGATATCGAGTGCATCGAAGGCGTATTCGACTTCGAGTTCTTCAGTGGCGCTGCCGGAATCCGGATTGGTCACTGAGAGCACCAGCTTGCCTGCGGTCAGCGACAATTTCACGGCGCGGCCGCGTTCGCTGGATATTGTCGAGACGCGATCGACGGCGGCGTCGAAATCCTTCTTGTCGACGCGCAATTCCTTGTCGTTGTTCTGGGGGATGACCCGGCCGTAATCCGGGAAGGTGCCGTCGATCAGTTTCGAGGTCAGCACCACATTGCCGAGGGTAAAACGGATTTTGCCCTGCGACAGTTCGATGGTCACTTCGGCTTCGCTGTCCTCGATCAGGCGTTGCACTTCGCCCACCGTCTTGCGGGGAACGATCACGCCCGGCATTCCTGATGCCCCCTTGGGCAGCGGCAGGTCAATCTGCGCCAGCCGGTGACCGTCGGTGGCGACGGCCCGCAAGGTTGCGGCTTTGGCGCTGCCGGCAGCGTGCAGATAGATGCCGTTCAGGTAATAGCGGGTCTCTTCGGTCGAGATCGCAAATTGCGTGCGGTCGATCATCCGCTTCAGATCCGCAGCCGCCAGCGTGAACGAATGCGTCATATCGCCGGAGGCGAGATCGGGAAAATCGTTCTCGGGCAGGGTCTGCAGGGTGAAGCGCGAACGGCCGGCGCGGATCGCAAGCACCGAGCGGTCGCCATCGGCTTCCAGCACGATCTGTGCGCCTTCGGGTAGTTTCCGGACGATGTCATAGAACATGTGTGCCGGCACGGTGGTCGAACCGCCGGTGGCGGTTTCCGCGGGCAGTGTCTCGGTCACCTCAAGATCGAGGTCGGTGGCTTTGAGCGACAGGCGGGCATTTTCGGCGCGGACCAGCACATTGCCGAGGATCGGGATGGTATTGCGGCGCTCCACGACGCGATGGACGTGTCCCAGCGATTTCAGCAATTGCGCGCGTTCGACGGTAACCTTCATGTTGCTATACCCGTCCGATTTCCCTGGCTGGAGGCCGGGCTCGTCCCAGGGGAGACGCCGCGGCGCTGGAAAGCCCTTGAAAGGCCTGGATCAAGCTGAATTTGATCAAACCTTCAAGGGGATCGCAAGGTGGCGCGAATGGCGCGGGAGTGCAAGTGAAACGCCGCCTCTCCCCCAGCTTTAACCGGCCCCGGGGTGCCGGAGGAGTGGCGGTTGGCACGGGCGCGCGGGGCGCGAGCGCGTTATTCCTGCAGCTGCCGTTTCAGCGATTCCACTTCCTCCGATAGCGCCACGTCGCGGCCGACCAGGGATTCGATCTTGCGAACGGCATGGAGAACCGTGGTGTGATCGCGTCCGCCGAAGCGACGGCCGATCTCGGGCAGCGAGCGGAGCGTCAGCGTTTTGGCCAGGTACATCGCGACCTGGCGCGGCCGCACCACATTGGCGGTGCGGCGCGACGACAATAGGTCGGAGCGGCTGACATTATACTGACGCGCAACCACCCGCTGGATGTCCTCGATCTTGATCCGTTTGGGCTCCTGCGGCCGGATCAGGTCGCGAACCTCGCGCTCCGCCATTTCCAGTGTTACTGGCTGGGCGTTGAGCTTGCTATGCGCGAGCAGTCGATTGATCGCGCCTTCCAGATCTCGGCCGTTATGGGTGATGGTGCGGGCCAGATAATCGAGCACCGGCTCGGGCACATCGAAACTTGCATGATGGGCGCGCGCGGCGGCAACCCTGGATTTGAGGATCCCAAGCCGCAATTCCTCGCCCAGCGTTGCCATTTCCACCACGAGCCCACCCGCGAGCCGAGAGCGCACGCGCTCATCGAGGCTTTCCAGGTCGGACGGTGGACGGTCGGCGGCAATCACCACTTGGCGTCCGGCGTCGATCAGCGCGTTCAGCGTGTGGCAGAATTCAGCCTGGGTCGACTTGCCCTGCAGGAATTGCAGGTCATCGATCACCAGCACGTCGATGCCGCGCAGAGCTTCCTTGAAGGCCAGCGCCGTCTGCGTCTTCAGCGCGGCGACAAAACCATACATGAACTTTTCGGCCGTCAGATAGAGCACCTTGCGCTCGCTGCCGGAATTGCCAGCCCAGGTGATAGCCTGCAGCAAATGCGTTTTCCCGAGCCCGACGCCGGCATGAATATAGAGCGGGTTAAACATCACGGGATCGCCATGCCGTCCTTCCGCGACCTGGCGTGCCGCGGCGTGGGCCAGCGTATTGGATCGGCCGATCACGAAGCTGCCGAACGTCAGGCGCGGATCCAGCGGCGAGCCGCCGAGTGCATCATGGTTTGCGGAAACTGGCGCGGTGGCGACGGCACGCAGTTCCGGCGCCGGCTTGTTGTCTGAACGTTCGGCGCGGCGCGGATCGGCGACGGATGCGTCCTTGGCGAGTGGCGCGGCGCGCATGGCAGAACGGACGGAAAGGTCCACGCGGTGAACCTCCGGCATTTCGGCCTGCCAACAGCCCAGCACGCGGTCCGAATAATGTGTCTGGATCCAGCTCTTCAAAAACCGTGTCGGCACCGACAGATGCACGCATTCCTGCTGGATACCTTCCAGGTCCATGCGGGCGAACCAGCTTGAATAGACGTCTTCGCCGACCGTTGACCGAAGTCGGCCTTTTACGCGGGACCAGCGATCTTGTTCTGAATTTGTCATAGCTAGACGACTTTTCTGATCTGGATTGGAAAGGTGTTGTGAAACGTTCTTGGTGTCGGGGCGCAGGGCGCGACCTCCATACGAACTTCCCTTTTGGCCATGACCCATCGTGCGGCGAAACCGCCGTCAACCTGTCGATGAGAAAAGCTTTTGAAAGAGAAGCGCTGGGAGGGTCAGCGCCTACTTGGCGCGATGTCCGGAGCCCGGGTGGGCGGACGGCCACAAATGTTGTCGAGGCAGAATCTGTTGAGGGGGCCCCCGTTCAGAGCCGATGTTTTGTCGAGCGCCGCAATCAACCCGTAAAGCATACCATCTCCCCCTTCTCATCGTGGTGGCGCACGACGAGTTTTTAGTTCTGCCTCACCTGCGTCTGGCGACCATCGACACGAACCTGGCCTGACGCCGTTTCATCTCGACCGTTGCTCAACCGCGCCGCGTGCTTCGGCATTCCCCACGGTCGTCTGGCATCTGCGCCTCTCTCTGGTGGTCTGACGAGACGTCGAGGTCCCGTCCTCCGAGAAATTTAGACACAAAGCCACGCATGCCCACATCGCTATGGGCCTGATACTGACAATCGCTTGGAAAGCGTCGCCAACGTGCACACCGCCGCCGATTTGCACGTCCGCCCTCATTCCAGGATCGCACTGATCTCAAGAACCGCGGGCGCCGCGAACGATTTAAAGTTACATCATGGCTCATTTCCCGCAACGGAAATGATTCAGAAAATGATCCTCGAAATTGCACTTCGCGTTGGCAAAACCCTCAGACGGTCTTTGCCCGACACCTCAAGGTTTTGAATCTGTGCAGGGATTCGAAGCGTCAGGCAGACGTCATAATTCTCATCGTCGCTTAAAATACGTTCATAAAAAATTTACGTTCGAGCCGCGCTGAAATCCATTTTCAAACAACCTGCCTTCGCTATGCCTTTAAGTGACTACAAGGCCGCATCTTTTTTTGTTCATCGAAGATGGGTAACCCACGCGCTCGAATTCAACGCGGCGATGCGATGAAGGTTGACTTCCAAAAGCGCGGCCTGTCCGAAGGATGTCTTGTCGCGAGCGGCATGTTGATCGATGTGTTGCCGAAAAACTACGGCCGAAACTTTGCTGGGCCCTATCGCATTCCGAGGAAATTCTTTTCGCGCGGGTCAATAAAAAGCCCGGCGCGGCGGCCGGGCTGTCGTTGTCTTGGATTCTTAGTCGTATCGCTCAGTCGTATCGTCTGACCGTATCGCTCGATTCGATTACTTGCCGAGTTTGGCGATCTGCTGGGTCAGCCGCGAGACTTTGCGGCTCGCGCTGTTCTTGTGAATGATGTCGCGCTGGGCCGCGCGCATCAATTCCGGTTCCGCGCGCGACATCGCTTTCACGGCAGCCGCGCGATCGCCCGTCTTGATCGCTTCTTCAACGCTGCGGACGGCGCCGCGCATCTGAGTGCGGCGCGATTTGTTGACGGCAGTCCTGCGGGCAATCTTGCGCGTCGCCTTTTTGGCGGAGGTAGTATTGGCCATGTCTCAAATATCCTTCGGCGGTGACCGATCGCGGGATCCGTTTCCCCGCCTGCCGTTCAACCCTGTGATCGTCGCTGATGTCTTCGATTGCTCTCTTAAGGGATCACTCCGGAACAACCCGGCTCACGGACTAGGATACCCCAAAGAACGCAGGCGGCGGGATTGCGCCCACCGCCATTGGCGGTCCTTATAGAGGGCAAGCCTGGGACCGTCAACGCCCGAGCGGCGGGTTCAAACTCGCTCAAAGGGTGGATTTCTGGAGCGGCCAAGGTTGAATTTCCCGTCGCGCCCCGGTAGGGCTGACGTCGCTTTGCTCGCTTTGAATATGAAGGTGACCCATGATCCGCGGTCTTGTTCGGCTGGTGGGACTTTTGCTGCTGGCCTGCGGATTCATCTTCATGGTCTATGACGGGGCTCGCTGGGTCGCCGACCAGAGCCTGCAATTCACCCGCTTTGGCCAGTTCTGGAACGATATTAATCAATCCAGTCAGGAGGCTTTCAAGGCCTGGATCACGGGCATGGCACCCTGGCTATGGGCGAGCGTCGTCCGGGTGGTTCTGGAGCAGCCGGTTTTTGCCGTGCTCGGTGGTCTTGGCATTATCCTGATGCTGCTGGCGCGGCCGCGAAAGCCCCTGATCGGCTATTCCCGGAACTGAAGGGCGAAACCGGTTGCGCGAGGACCGATGTAACGGGACTGCGCTTTTCGCCGTAATGACCTACATAATGTCAACCGGTGGGACATCGGCGCGGAGTCGATGAAAGGGCGATCTGGTTCGCTCACTGGTCCGCCTGCCTCTTGAAAGGGAGAGCTTCATGTTGTTCACGCGCAAAGCCGCTTCACTGCCAAGCGCCGCCGAGGCGCTCCCCGGCCGAAGCCAGCCGATCCCGACCGCAGCACGCCATTTCATCAGCGGGCATGGCTTGACGCCACCGTATCCGGAGGGAACGCAACGGGCGGTCTTCGGCATGGGCTGTTTCTGGGGGGCTGAGCGGAAATTCTGGGAGTTGGGAGATGCCGTTTACGTTACGGCGGTCGGCTATGCCGGCGGGCACACGCCCAACCCAACCTATGAGGAGGTCTGCTCGGGCCTGACCGGACATACCGAAGTGGTTCTTGCGGTGTTTGATCCGAAACGGATTGATTACGGTCAACTATTGAAGACGTTCTGGGAGAACCACGATCCGACCCAGGGCATGCGGCAGGGCAATGATGTCGGCACGCAATACCGCTCTGCGATCTTTACCTTTGATGAGGCGCAGCAGAAGGCGGCGGAAGCGTCCCGTCGTGCCTATCAGGCCGCGCTTGCCGGCAAGGGGCTCGGCGGCATCACGACAGAGATCGCGCCCGCCGGAGCGTTCTATTTCGCGGAAGATTACCATCAGCAATACCTCGCCAAGAATCCGGCCGGCTATTGCGGATTGGGAGGGACGGGCGTGTCCTGCCCGATCGGGGTCGGCGTCCGCGCCTGAACGTTCGAGTAAGGCAAAAACCCTTTATTAACCATAAAGGGTGCAAGAGGGAGCCATCCTCGCGATAAGGGATGGCTCCGGTGCTAGTTGCGCGCGTGTTTCGATTGCCGATGATGTCGGCCGTCATGGCCCTCGGGCTTTCGGGTTGCATGCATTCGCAAGGCCCGGTTGCCAGCGTGTCGTCGCCAAGCGAACTCGATACGCTGGCCTATGGCGCGCCGGCGCCCTCGGTGGCGCGAGAGGCTTATGCGCAAGTACCCGTGGTCTATGCCGCAGCGCCGGCCCCTGCCAGCTACGATGCCGCCTATCAGCTCGATGCCGGCGACAAGCTGCGCGTCGTGGTCTATGGCCAGGATGGGCTCACCAACACCTATGCCATCGATGCCGCCGGCGCCATCACCA